>BNJT01002057.1_pt1 | contig 573121 bp, 645 predicted proteins | sample 8540491 | NCBI WGS metagenome assembly BNJT01 (sample SAMD00202455, study PRJDB9452) | human saliva metagenome | host: Homo sapiens | reverse complement strand
TACGAATTATTAAATCGTTCTGAAGTAATTCAACACTACTATAGAGTTTGTCTAAAAGATTTCAAGGAAAGAGACTTCTTCATACAGATTGGGGATGTTTTTAGGTCCAAAATATGCTATACTAAGATATCAAACACGAAAGAAAAACATATGACCAACGAATTTTTACATTTTGAAAAAAATCAGCCGCCAGACTTGGCAATCTTTACATCGAAAAACAACACCTCCTTTGACAGAAGAGGAATTAGAATCCATCAAAAGCTTTAATGACCAGATTAGTCTACAAGATGTTATCGATGTCTATCTCCCCCTAGTCCATCTCATCCACATCTATAAGCGTACCAAGGAAGATTTAGCCTTTTCAAAAGGAATATTCCTGCAACGTGAAAGCAAATCTCAGCCTTTTATCATTGGGGTTTCTGGGAGTGTTGCCGTTGGAAAATCAACAACCAGCCGCCTGCTTCAGATACTGCTATCACGTACACTAACTGATGCAAAAGTTGAATTAGTCACCACGGACGGATTTCTATATCCTAACCAAACCTTGATTAACCAAGGGATTCTAAACCGCAAGGGATTTCCCGAAAGCTATGATATGGAAGCTCTCCTTAACTTCTTGGATCGCATTAAAAATGGCCAAGATGTGGATATTCCTGTTTATTCTCATGAAGTCTACGACATCGTCCCTGAGGAAAAACAAAATGTCAAAGCTGCAGACTTTGTGATTGTCGAGGGGATTAATGTCTTTCAAAATCCACAAAACGAACGTCTCTATATCACTGACTTCTTTGACTTTTCAATCTATGTTGATGCTGCAGTTGATGATATTGAGAGTTGGTATCTTGACCGTTTCTTAAAAATGCTGAGCCTAGCCCAAAACGACCCCGATAGCTACTACTATCGTTTTACTCAAATGCCGATTGGGGAAGTGGAATCCTTTGCCCACCAAGTCTGGTCTAGCATCAACCTTGTTAAATCTACAAGATTATATTGAACCAACCAGAAATCGAGCTGAAGTGATTCTTCATAAAACAAAGAACCATGAAATCGATGAAATTTACTTAAAAAAATAATTTTCCCTTGTCAAAAACCTAAGTTTTTCAGATATAATAGTATAGTTAGTAAATATGGAGGTAAGAACATTGGCAAACATTAAATCAGCTATCAAACGCGCTGAATTAAACGTTAAACAAAACGAAAAGAACTCAGCTCAAAAATCAGCTATGCGTACTGCTATCAAAGCTTTCGAAGCAAACCCATCTGAAGAACTTTTCCGTGCTGCTAGCTCAGCTATCGATAAAGCAGAAACTAAAGGTTTGATTCACAAAAACAAAGCAAGCCGCGACAAAGCTCGTCTTTCAGCTAAACTTGCTAAATAAGAGACAGTCCATAGAGGCTGTTTTTTTGTCTCCAAATACGAAAAGGTAGAAAATGAAAATCGCTATTATCGGATATTCTGGTGCTGGTAAGTCAACTCTAGCAGAAAAGTTATCTCACTACTACTCCATCCCAAAACTTCACATGGACACACTCCAATTTCAACCTGGTTGGCAAGACAGTGACCGCGAATGGATGTTGACCGAGATGAAAAGCTTTCTCACCAAGCAGGAAGCTTGGGTCATTGATGGAAATTATTCTTGGTGTTTCTATGAGGAAAGAATGCAGGAAGCTGACCAAATCATCTTTCTCAATTTTTCGCCATTAACCTGTCTCTTTCGAGCCTTTAAACGATACCTCACATACCGAGGCAAGGTCAGGGAAAGCATGGCAGCTGGTTGCCCAGAACAATTTAATTGGGAGTTTATCAGATGGATTCTCAGAGATGGTCGAACAAAAAATGCTAAGGATAGATACCAATACTTAAACAATACTTACCCAGAAAAGATGCATATTCTCCATTCTCAAGCAGAGATTGATTGTTTTTTGCGATCTTTAAAAAAGTAAACAATATAGTAGCATTTCATTAAAATCAGCATGCGCTGATTGACTAAAAGGAAGTTTTTCATCCAGAAAGTCTTCCTTTTTTCCTTTTATTCAACAATTAAAAATAACTCGTGCAATTTATAAATCAACAATAAAATTCCCCTAGAAATGAAGAGAATCTTGTTCATAGTTTCTGAGTTCGTGATACAAAAAACTGAAGGAAGTATAGTCCTACTTCTTTCAGTTTTTTATTGTCTCAATTTAGAAAAAACTTCTCCAATCTTACCTTCGATAACTAAATCAGCTTGACTGTCTTGAGGAGTGCTGGACTTGTTGATAACGACAAGATTTGCCCCTGAAAAATAATCGATTAGGCTAGCTGCAGGGTAAACAACTAAGGAAGTTCCACCAATGATCAACAAATCTGCTTGCTGAATGGCTCGAGCTGCGCGGCTAAAAACAGCCATATCAAGTGATTCCTCATAGAGTGTTACATCGGGCTTAACCACCTTACCACAGTCCAAACAATGCGGAACTGAACCCTTCAAAGCTAAAAAAGCAACCAAGTCATAAAAGCGATGACAGCCCAAACAATAATTACGATCTGCACTACCATGCAGTTTCAAAACTTTCTGAGATCCTGCTATTTCATGGAGACTATCGATATTTTGCGTCACAATAGCCTCTAGCTTACCCATTTTTTCTAAAGCTGCAAGATAAATATGGGCTGCATTGGGTTTTGCTTCTGGATAAATCAGATGTTTCTTGTAGAAATCAAAAAATTCTTCTGGGTAACGCTCAAACATAGTTCTAGATACAAGCTGCTCTGCTGTAAAATGGCGGTTCAATTTAAGATTATAAACACCATCTGAACTACGAAAATCAGGGATATTTGACTCGGTGGAGACACCTGCTCCTCCGAAAAAGACAATTTTTTGACTCCTATCAATTAAGTCTTGTAATTGTTCTATTTTATCCATCCTCTTCTCCTTGTATCTCATCTTCTAAAAAAGTTGAAAACCAATCGCTCCTAGGAGACTGATTTCCAACTTGATCTTTACTGTTCCTTAAATATTTGTAATTAAATCATTTGAATCAAACTTAGAAACGACCCTATCTCAATTTGATCCGACGATTAGTCAGCAATCAAGGTTTCCAATCCAACCTTCATCATATCTGTGAAGGTATTTTGGCGTTCTTCTGCAGTCGTGTCTTCATCTGGATTGACCAAACTGTCAGAAATAGTCATGATAGCAAGAGCATCAACATGATGTTGAGCTGCCAAATAATAGAGTGCTGCTGCTTCCATTTCCACAGCTTTGACTCCCCATTTACCAAGTTCGATATTTTTTTCAAAGTAGTTCGAGTAAAAGACATCTGATGACAAAACATTTCCAACGTGGGTAGTCATTCCAAGTTCTTTTGCAATATGGTAGGCCTTATCTAGCAAATCAAAACTAGCGATTTGTGGAAAATCGTACTGTGGCCAGTCATTACGGACGATGTTTGAGTTGGTTGCAGCTGCCTGCGCCAAAACCAATTCACGAACGTGGACATCTTCATTCAAAGAACCCGCAGTTCCCACACGGATCAATTTTTTCACACCATAGTCAACAATCAACTCACGCGCATAAATCGAAATAGATGGCATTCCCATCCCAGTTCCCATGACAGATACACGGTGACCCTTGTAAGTACCTGTGTAACCAAACATGTTACGAACTTCGTTAAAGCAAACAGCATCTTCTAGGAAATTCTCCGCAATAAACTTGGCACGAAGAGGATCCCCAGGAAGAAGAATTTTATCAGCAATTTCACCCTGCTGAGCAGCAATATGGATAGACATAGTTTAAGATATAAAGGGCGACAGAGAACAAAGTAAAAATAGGAAACTAACGAAGCATCTCAGATGCTAGACAGTTTATCTTTTTTACACAGTTCTCCGCCCGTATTCAGTTCAATGAATACAGTTAACCCATCCTTTCTTTATTTTATATTTATAATCAGAAAGATACCAAACCCGTCAAAAAGCTAAGGGAAAATAGGAGTTGGGCGCAGTGAGCGATGCTCGCTAGACCAACTATCTTTTTCCCACTGCTTTTAGGGTGGGTTCAATTCCTTTCTTTCTTAATTTTGATGATATTGAGAAGATTAGACTCTGGTTCAATTCAAAAAATCCGAACTCCCCTTCTCTTCTGAGTTTTTAGAAAAGTTTTTCCGCTCGTGTTCAAATCAAAACACACGCTCTACCTTTCTTTTTTTATTTTTATATTTCATAGCTCGGAAAAATCAGATTCAATCATGACTCCGATAAGCCTACTTCTTTTTTATTTCAAACAGTTATTGATAAATTGACAATAGTTTTTAATCTTTTAAGATAAATCTTTGATTAGAAGAAACGGTCGTTCTCTATCTTATTACTCTATTCTTTGACTTCTGACACAGTATGTTAGCCCAAGAAAAACGGTCTAATATTTTTGCAAATCCATAAGCAGCATACGCTGTTACTAGAAGATAGGGTAAGGATTCTAGGGTCAGACCAGTAAAGCCGACTACCAGACCTGTAGCTGATAAAGGGGCCCTCAAGGTCACAGACAAAAAGCAAACAGATCCCAAAAGCAAAATGCTTGGCTGGCTATCCCCACCTAGAATCATTCCAAAGAGAGCAGCTCCAGCCATTCCCAAGGAGAAAGACGGTGTCAAAGTTCCCCCATAGGCTCCTGCCCAAAGGGTGATTAGAACGACCAATGCTTTTAGGATAAATAAGAGGAATACTGTTTTGCCATTGCTACCATTCAATACTTCCTGAGCCATCATACGTCCATTTCCAAGTAGATGTGGAAAATAACTTGCCAGCCCAGCAAGAAAAAGAAAAGCTGTAGGCAATGTGAGAAGTACTCGTTTATCTTTTATCCTGTTTGAAGACACTTCTTTACTCAAGCGACCAAAAAGCCAAGCTAGTGGGGTTAAGAAAAGAAGTAATAAGGGAATAATCCACGTTTCCTTTAATGACCATACAATGGCTGGAATCTGGTAGAGAGCATGATCTGAAATAACCAAGCCTGCTGTATAGGTTGACACATAGGTAGTCAAACCGACTAATACAAATCGTTTAATAGATAGAGCAATTCCTAGAGTTTCAAAAACAAAGAAGACACTTGTTAATGGAACCTGGTAGACAGCTGCTAGACCAGCACCAGCACCACAAGCAAGGAGAAATATTTGATCCTTCTTAGAGAGAGAACATATTTTTCCAATTGGTCCTGCAAATAGAGTTCCAATCTCTCGTGGCGCAGCTTCTTTACCAATAGGGGCTCCCCCTCCAACTGCAATAATTTGCCAAATTGAATGAAATAGCTGTTTTAAAAAATGAAGTTTGTATTGTGAAATCTCATCCTTCATCTGTGCTTTAATGGAAAAAATCTGTGATTTTTTTTGCAAGAAATACCAGACCAAGGATGAGCTGACACCCACGATTATTAAACTTAATCCTATACGCGACGAGGAAACTCCATCTGTCAAGAATACAGTTTGATGCTCTGATTGACCAAAAGCTATCTCCTCTATCATCTTTAAAAGATAATGTAGAAAAATACCAGATAAACCTGAAACTATTCCTTGAAAAATTACTGCTAGAAATAATTTAAGATTATAAGGGATTTTCTGAAAAACACTCCTCAATTCTTTTAACATAGTAATAATTCAGTAAAAACGGCTTTAAGTAAGCCTTTAACACACTCAGTCACTTCTATAACCTCTTTGTGGTTAAGCTCTTCTTTGAAACCAGTAGTATAGTTAGTAATACATAAAATTCCTAGAACTTTCAAACCTGAGTAGTCCACAACAATAACTTCAGGAGCAGTTGACATTCCGACCATATCTGTTCCAAGTATCTTATAGGTACTAATACATAGTAATACATAAATTCCTAGAAGTTTCAAACCTGAGTAGGCTACAACAATAACTTCAGGAGCAGTTGACATTCCGACCACATCTGTTCCAAGCATCTTATAGGTACGAATTGCTACTCGTGTTCAAATTAGAACACCTCACTCTACCTTTCTTTTTTTTATATTGAGAAAGATACCAAACCCGTCAAAAAAGCAAAGGGAAAAATAAGAGTTAGGCGCAGTGAGCGATGCTCGCTAGACCAACTATCTTTTTCTCACCGCTTTTAGGGTGGATTCAATTCCTTTCTTTTTTAATTTTGTTCTTTCACAGAGAGCTACCTAAGTTCCATTAAAACTCAAGTAATGCTTTCTTATAAGCTAGACAAACTAACTGTCATTGTATCGTCAGATTACAGGACATCATCGTCACTCACCTTAGAATTCAATGTTGTTCCCCAATGAGTAATTTTTCGATGTGGTTGGGCGAGAAGAGGTCTGTTGTCATAGATTGTTTGCCATCTATTCCAGATAAGACCTGTTCTCTTTTCGATCTTAATTCGAAGATTACGCATATTAGACTTAATTGGGAGATTGAGGACAAAGCCTGCGGTCTGATTGCGCCCATTCCCTTCCCAAGAACGACTTCGGACAACTGATTGGCCATTTTTATCCACTGTAACTTCTTCCCACGATATTGAATAACGTGCAATATAAGCACCACTATGTTGAATAGTTAGGGTTTTATCTTTTACAGGAGTGTAGTTTAACAGTTGTACAGGCTTAGAAGCTTGAGTAGTTACATTATTTTTAGCTACAAATCGAAAAACTTCTACTTCTGCAAGGCTGAGAGCTTGATTTTTTTGACGCAATTGAATGCGAACACGGCGACCTAGTTTACCATTCAACTGGAGATCTAAACTGCTTCCTTCTAAACGAGAAACATATTGTCTAGCAACTTCTGTCCCTTTTTCATCATATAAAATCATATCAAAGTCTGACAGACGTTTAGAAAGTTCTCCATCCCCACGGTTATGAAGGCGAACAAGTCCTACCTGTTCTGTACGACCTAAATCAACTTCCCACCAAAGCTGGTTTTCAAATTTTGTATGGGTAATTGATTGCTGGCTATAACTACTATTGGTATTACCATCCAAGGCACGACTAGCATCTCCACCAAAATCAGTAGAACTTTGCTGAGCTTGTTTTTTCCAAGCGATATTCTCAGCACGATATACTTGGACTTCTGCGAGACTAAGAGCATTATATCCATCTAACTCGATACGTACAAAACGAGCTTTCTTATAATCAATTGAAATCTGAGCGAAACTATCTCGCAAGTATGCAATGCGCTTTCTTTCAATTTCTTTTCCAGAACTATCCAAAAGAATCACATTAAAATTAGTCAGTCTATCTTGAGCAGCATCTGTTCGATTGTAAATATTAATCTGGCGAATCGTTTCTTCCTTGTCTAAATCGACTTGCCACCAAGGTTTTGATTGAAAATCTGTATGAGTGACAGAATTATGTCCGTAATTTCCATCTAATTTCCCATCAACTGCTCTTCTAGCATCTCCTCCAAAAGCTGTCGAACTTTGAGTTACTCGTTTCCCTAGAGCTATATTTTCAAGAGGTTCAGCGCTTGGTTGACTAGATGACAGAGGGACTTGTTGTTTCTTAAAGAAATAAACTTTGTCCAATTTTTGATCACGATATCCCTGTTTATCAAGCGTATCACGTTTTCCAATATTAAAATTCGGGATAGCATTCATTCTACTTTCAAAATAACCACGCGAACGGTGTTTGAAACTAGAGTTACCTGTAAAAGTTACAATATCATTATCATTACGAATCAATGATGTCACAACATTATCATTATCGACCACATAATGTTTTATTTTACCAGATAAAGCCAACTTACGACTTTCTAATCCTACATCCCAGAAACCATTTTTTGCATTCCAAATAGTTCTGGAAGTAATCACTTTAGGAGCACTGAAAGTCGTCACTTTCCTCAATACATGGTTATAAAAATCAGGATATTTTTGGTAAGCTTCAACCGCTGCAATCTGAGCTAGGTAGCCTCCCAGAGAATGACCTGTCATATACAGATTGGTAATGCTGGAATCCTGCGCCAGTTCTTTTACAACATTACGGATATCATCCGCTTGTGCAGGTTTATTTCCTCCAAACAAAACAAAATCTGTACTTAAATCTTTCGCATCATTCAGTCTTGTTCCACGTATAGCCAACATATGCACCGTTCCATCTTTGAGATAAGGGAGATCGCTCTTGGTCTCAAATAAGAAAGCATCCAAGCCACTTGCTGTATGATAAGCCTTTTTCATCTTCCAAAATGGTGCCAGTTCATTATGCATCATTTTATATTCTTGACGATCAAGATAAAGACTTGGAAAAGGATTTTTATGATCTAGAATTTTGTCAATGTAATCATCATTACGATAAGCCAACTCCATAAAAAGGAGGGAATCACGATCTGTGACATACCATTGTTTCTTGTTATCATCTTCCCCGTCTTCTAGTCCATCTCCATCACTATCTGCTAGTAAAGGATGGCTATGGTATCCTAAGTAGTCTTTCCCATCTTTATTGTAAACATACAATTCATCCTTATTTTTTATTCCATCATGATCATCATCTCCATCAGGATCTAAAAATTTCCACCGTATAAAGAATTATCGACAAGATCCTTCTCTACATGGAGCTCTCCTTTAGAAATTTTGACAAAGTCTGCCTCTGTTACTGGACGAGAATTTTTCGGCTCATCCTTTAGAATTTCCTCTTTCTTCAATTCCTCATGAGGCACAGCAGATTCTTTTTGATATAATTCTTCTCCTGCTTTTTCTTGCTGAGTTTTAACAACTTCTTTTGTTTCTAAAGTTGATTGAGCAGCTGTAGTTTTCTCCTCTGTAATAGATATTTCCTGTTTTTTATCAGGATTTTCTAGTTTTGTCGGACTATCCGTTGCATTTACTACTAGAGGAGTTTCGTTTTTCACAACGGGATTTCCTTCATTGGCAGAAATTCCTGTCGGTGCTAAAAAAGCAAAACCAACTGCAACAGATACAACTCCGATACTTAATTTTTTTATGCCAAAACGCATTATTCGTTGACCAATTCTCATTTATTCATATATCTTTCTTTTATTTTTTTCACCCTCTTTACCAACAATACTCTCCAATCAGCTAATCCTCTTTAGCGTCACAGTTTCATTTTTATACTTGGTTAACAAGGATTTGATGAGGTTTGTAAAAGTATGGGAACCTCATTCATTTTTTATATCATAATTCTATATGGAAGTTAATTGTTTCATTCATCTTCCAATTTACAGAAATGCTTTCCTACTTATTTTTCTTTCTCATAATTCAGCAAGAATTGCTTTGATCAAGCCCTTGAAATCACCTTTAACACGTTCAGTCACTTCTACAACTTCTTCGTGATTAAGTTCTTCTTGGAAGCCTGCAGCATGGTTAGTAATACATGAAATTCCTAGAACTTTCAAGCCTGAGTGAGCTGCCACAATAACTTCAGGAACCGTCGACATACCGACTGCATCTGCTCCCAATGTCTTATAGGCACGAATCTCTGCAGGTGTTTCATAAGTCGGACCAGTTACACCGATATAGACACCTTCATCAAGCTTGATACCAAGTTTCTTAGCCACTTCATGGGCAGTAGCACGGTATTCTGGTGTGTAGGCTTTAGACATATCAGGGAAACGTGGACCAAAATCATCCAAGTTTTCACCCATCAATGGGTTCTGCCCCGTCATATTGATATGGTCTGAGATAGCCATCAAGGTACCAGGACCAAATCCAATCCCTCCAGCTGCATTGGTTACAATAACACCTTCACATCCAAGAACTTTCATGACACGTACTGGGAAAGTCACGACTTCCAGAGGGTTTCCTTCGTAGAAATGGAAACGTCCTTGAAGAGCTAAGACCTTGCGACCTGCAAGTTCCCCATATACCAATTTACCAGCGTGACCGACTACTGTCGAACGGCCCCAGTTGGGAATATCCGCATAGTCTACTACAACTGGATTTTCGATTTCTTCTGCCAATTCTCCAAGTCCTGACCCAAGGATTAGACCAAACTCAGGCGTTTGGATTCCCTTGTCCTTCAGGAAAGCAGCTGTTTCATTGATTTTATCTAAAAATGTCATTGTGTGTCTCCTTTATTATTTTTTAGCATTTGACCGATTTTGTCAAAAGTTTTAGCATTACGAATGGTGATTTGGCGGTAGAAAGGCATCTTGAGTAAGTATTTGTGATAGGCTGTTTCGTAGTATGATTCTTCGGAGTATTTTCCCCAGAAAATACCAAGTTTTCCAAAATGAACGACTTCATCTTCCAGTTCCAAACTGTTCACTTTCTCGATCACTTGATCCACATCCAAGCCTTCCGTGTAGAAGAGCACATCTTTTCGAGCCAGGTCTTTGGTCCACCAATCTGGCAGATTATTCAGCTCTTCTTCATAATCTTCCTGACTCAGCAAAGAAAAGCTCTGAATAAATGGATAATGGACTGCAAAGAAAGCCTCTAACTTTTCAACCAATTGGACTTTGGGAACTGTCAAAGTAAAGAAAATATTGCCACTGTTGATGTAGGTTTCAACCTTTCCCAGTCCCAACTCTGTCAATTCTTGACGAAGCTCCGCCATGACAACCTTATTTTTCCCACCGACATTAATGCCTCGAACAAGTAAAGCATAGCGCATCATCTTATACCAATTTATCTAAGAAACTTTCCCCAATCATGGCAGTTTCAACACCAAAGTTATCCGCAACTGTCGCTGAGATATCTGCAAAATGTCCAACTGGAATCAAACCATTCCCTTTAAAGGCAGGACTGTAAGCCAACAATGGAATATATTCACGAGTGTGATCTGTTCCCACATAAGTTGGGTCATTCCCGTGGTCCGCAGTAATCAAGAGAAGATCATCTTCTCGCATGGCTGCGATAATTTCAGGTAAGCGTTCATCAAACTCATGCAAGCAATCACGATAACCATGAGCATCACGACGGTGACCGTAAAGGGCATCAAAGTCCACCAAGTTTGTGAAGGAGAATCCTTTTTCAAACTCAGCAAGTCCCATGGTCTTCAATAATGTATCAATTCCGTGGCTGTTTGACTTGTTGTGACCCATGTCGTGGTTGATACCCGCACCGTTAAAAATGTCGTTGATTTTACCAACAGCATACGTATCGATGCCAGCTTCGTTCAATTTATCCAAAACGGTTGGTGCAAATGGAGATACGGCCAAGTCACGACGATTTGCCGTACGAGTGAAGTTACCTGGTTCCCCCTCATAAGGACGGGCAATGATACGACCTAGAAGAGCAGGGCGCTCAAGGGTAATCGAACGCGCGTATTCACAGATACGGTACAATTCATCCAAAGGAATAATATCTTCGTGGGCAGCAATTTGCAAAACAGGATCGGCTGAAGTATAGATAATCAACTCTCCAGTTTCCATTTGACGTGGTCCAAAATCATCGATAACAGCTGTTCCTGAGTAAGGTTTGTTGGTTTCACGAATGACCTTGCGTCCTGAAAATTCTTCGATTTTCGTCAAAATTTCTTCTGGGAATCCGTCCCAGAAAGTATCGAAAGGCTCAGTAATGTTGAGTCCCATGATTTCCCAGTGTCCAGTCATAGTATCCTTACCAAGAGATACTTCTTCCAATTTTGTTGCATAACCTGTTGGATTGCTTTCAGTTGGTACAGTCTTAAGAGGAGTTTCACGAGGAATATTTCCTAGACCGATTTTAGCCATGTTTGGCACATTCAGACCAACTGTTTTTGAAATGTGTCCCAGTGTGTCAGAAGCTCCATCTGGAACCCCTGCATTGACAAAGTTGTTAGCATCTGGTGCAGCTCCGATTCCTACAGAATCCAATACCACCAAGTGAATACGATTAAATTTTGACATAGTGTATCTCCTTCTATTTTCCTTTACTTGAAGTTAAAATCTGAACCCCATCTCGTCCAGCAACGATGACCTTATCCACCATTTGGTTGAATAAACCGTGCTCTACAACACCAACGACATGGTCCAGTTCTTGTCCGAAAGCAATTGGATCTTCAATGACATCCAAGGCAAGGTCAATGATAAAATTCTGCATATCGGTCACAAAACGTTGGCCGTCTTTTTCACGGAAACTTGGTTTGTAGCCAGCTCGCTCAAAACGACGAAAAATCTGTTCTGCGCCATACTGAACCACTTCTACTGGCAATTTAAAAGCACCCAGTTTCTCTACTAGCTTGCTTTCATCCACCACCCAAATGTATTCTTTTGAGGGCGTTGCTACAACCTTCTCCATGAGAAGAGCACCACCACCGCCTTTGATTCCGTTAAACTGGCTATCCACTTCATCCGCCCCGTCAACTGTCACATCGACAAAGTCTACTTGGTCAATAGACTTGAGCGGGATATTAAGCCCTTCAGCCTGTTTACTGGTCACACTAGAAGTCGTTACAGCTGTAATTCGTAGTCCTTCTTCCTTGATACGACGACCGATTTCTTCGACAAAATAATAGGCAGTCGAGCCAGTACCTAGTCCGACAACCATGCCATCCTTGACAAACTCAGCAGCCTTGATACCTGCCATTTTCTTCAGATTTTCCACTCAAACACCTCCATTAGAGAGCTACTTTCATTATATCATGTATACCTTTATTATTCAAAAGTTGGAAACATCAAATATTCTATTTTCGGCAACATTAAAACAAGAAAATGAGATTGAAAATATTTTCATTTCAGAAATTCTTTATTATCATTTTTAAAAATTTATAAAATGAATAAAAAAGCAATTAAACAAGAACATTCATCATTATAAAATTATTTCCGTTTCTTTTTTCCATTTGAACTATCTTTTCCCAAATTTCTCATAATTGACTTCCTGCGATACAAAAAGCGATAACGTAGAGATATGAATAAGCTAGAAAATATATTTGGCAAAGTAAAGTTCTTTAAAATTTTTTCAACAGCCTATCGAAATTGAAGGAAAAGGTTTGGATTTAAAATAAATCTGATTATTGAAATGAGTATACAAAATCAAAGAGATTTCAAAATTATAAAAACGCATATTATCAGGTATAAAAACTTGATATTATGCGTCTTATCTTAGAAAATTTTTCTAAATTTCCCACTCAAATTATATTCTAGACCAGCCTATTTTGAGATATTTTTTTCATTACTTTGGGAAGATGACTGCTGATTTCCGTCGGCAAGACCACATAATGTTCTTGAGATAATTCTTGGGCTATGGCTGAATGAAGATGGGTTGCTACTGCCACACGCTCGTAGAGACTGGATTGTTTAAACTGGCCTGCAAATCCTGCAATCATCCCAGCCAGAGTATCTCCCATTCCTCCAGTCGCCTGATAGGGACCGCCAACCTGTAACTGGTAATAATCAGATTGGCCAGCTTGCCAAATACGAGTAGCTGCACCTTTCTCTACCAAAATTGTTCCTTGAGGGAAAGAAGTCAGGGCACTAGCTGTTGTAGCTTCGTTTTGCTTTTCAATAGCAATACCAGACAACTTTTCCCATTCTTTTTGGTGGGGAGTTAGGATAAGCTGGTTAGATGGAAATGACAAACTTGTTCTGGCAAGAATAGCCAAAGCACCTCCGTCTACAATCAAAATCTGATTCTGTCTTAAGCTAGTAGAGACCTCTTTGACTAAATCTTCTCCAAAAGCATCGTCTCGTAAACCAGGCCCCAACAAGACAACTTCTGCCTTCTCCAGTTGCTCTTTTAACAATTGCTGGTCTTGAAGAGAAAAGGCCATAGATTCTGGTAAATGACTGTGCAAAGATGAGATATTTTCCCTATCCGTTCCAACAGTCACCAATCCTGCACCGCTATTAACAGCTGCCAAAGCAGCCATGATGATAGCACCACCGTAAGGATAAGTTCCACCTAACAGAAGCAAGCGACCATAGTCTCCTTTATGACTTGTACGAGAACGTTCAATAATGACTTTTTCTAGTAAGTCTTGATCAATCACTTTCATCGTTTTTTCCTCTCGCTTTTATTATACAACAAAAAGGAGGCGCATACCTCCTTCTGTAATCTTATATCTAAAATTTAATATTCATTTCTGCCATTTTATCTATAGCTATAGAAAATAATCGAATGTTTCTCTTATTTTTTATCCAATGTCCGAAGTGCTGCCTGATAAGTTTGCTCCATCAGCATAGTAATGGTCATAGGACCGACACTTCCAGGGACTGGCGTGATGTGGCTAGCAAGTGGGGCAACCGCCTCATAATCCACATCCCCACAAAGCTTGCCATTTTCATCGCGGTTCATCCCAACATCAATGACAATCGCACCTGGTTTGACAAAGTCATCAGTCACAAACTTGGCACGACCGATTGCTACTACAAGAATATCTGCTTTAGCAGCTACCTTGGCAAGATTATGAGTACGTGAATGGGTCAAAGTCACTGTAGCATTCTTTGCCAAAAGAAGTTGAGCCATGGGTTTTCCAACGATATTGGAACGACCGATGACGACCGCATTTTTACCTTCCAAGTCAATCCCATATTCATGAAACATTTCCATAATTCCTGCAGGTGTCGAAGGAATCATGACTGGATGACCAGACCAGAGACGCCCCATGTTTAAGGGATGGAAACCATCTACATCCTTTTCTGGGTCAATGGCCAACAAAACTGCCTCTTCATCAATATGTTTTGGTAATGGTAACTGAACCAAAATTCCATGCCAAGCTGGATCTTGATTGTATTTGGCAATCAAGTCTAACAATTCAGCTTGACTAATGGTATCTGGAATTCTCACTACTTCACTACGGAAACCAGCCGCAAGTGCAGAACGTTCCTTGTTACGAACGTAGACTTGGCTGGCAGGGTTCTCCCCAACCAAAATCACTACTAAACCAGGTACTAGCCCCGTTTCTTCCTTTAATCTTTCAGTCTTTTCAGCCAGCTGTCCTTGTAACTTAGCTGCTAGAGCCTTCCCATCAATAATCTGTGTCATATCACTTCTCTTTTCTTTCAAATATCTTCCATTATATCAAAAACTGCTAATCCTCTCTAACACTTCTTTCCTAAGCTATCCTATAGTTTCAAACTATAAGAAAAAGCTCGAGTCGAGCTTTTCATTAATCTATATTTTATATGTAAAGTTGGCTACAAATAGCTTAACAAAGCTAACTTATAAAACCTTACTCAAGAAGTCTTTAGTCCGTTGTTCTTGGGTTTGTTCAAATCTGTTCAGGTGTTCCATCTTCAACAACCACACCGTTTGCCATAAAGATGACACGGTCTGCCACCTCACGAGCGAATCCCATCTCATGCGTTACGATAACCATGGTCATTCCTGACTTGGCTAAGTCTTGCATAACAGCCAACACCTCACCTACCATTTCAGGGTCCAGGGCTGAAGTTGGCTCGTCAAAGAGCAAAACATCAGGTTCCATAGCTAAACCACGCGCAATAGCAATCCGCTGTTGCTGACCACCTGACAAACTCTGTGGATAAGCAGTTGCCTTATCTGGTAAACCAACTTTTTCCAAAAGTTCCTGAGCTCTCTTCTCAGCCACTGCCTTGCTCTCACCTTTGGTCTTGATAGGAGACAAGGTGATATTTTCCATCACAGTCATATTAGGAAAGAGATTAAATTGTTGAAAAACCATGCCCATCTTCTCACGCATAGCAAACAGGTCATTCTTCTTGTCCGTAATATCGACTCCCTCAAAGATAACCTTCCCCTTGGTCGCTTCTTCCAACAAATTCATAGAGCGAAGCAAGGTAGATTTCCCGCTACCTGAAGGACCAATGATAACCACAACTTCACCTCTTTTAATCTCAAGGTTGATACCCTTCAATACTTCATTCTTTCCAAATGATTTATGTAAATTTTCAATTTTTATCAAGGTTTCTGTCATTATTTCTTATCTCCTTGTCCCATACGTTTTTCAAAAGCTTTCAAAGCCACTGTCAAAATAGAGGTCATAATCAAGTAGTAAAAGGCTGCAAATAAAAGTGGTGTCAAAGGCAAATAGGTTGTTGTAGAAACTGTTGTAGCCCCATTCCACAATTCCATAACACCAATAGCTGATAAGAGGGAACTATCCTTGATAATGGTAATAAATTCGTTCCCCAATGCTGGCAAAATATTTTTGATTGCTTGTGGCAAAATCACATATCTCATAGCATTTTTAGGACGAATCCCTAGCGAATAAGCCGCTTCTAGCTGACCTTTTGGAACCGCATTAATCCCAGCACGAACAGTCTCAGAAACATAAGCACCACTGTTCATAGAGATAATCAAAATCCCTGGAATCAGACGAGAAAGATCAACACCTAAAATTCCAACCTGAATAGTCGGAGCATTGATGTGCATAAGAGCAAAGGCAATCATAATCTGAACCATCATCGGTGTCCCACGGAAAATCCAAACGTACAAGTTGGCCAGCCAAACAAGCGGTTTAAACTTTGAACGTTGCCCAAAAGCCAAAACAACACCCAAAATAGTTCCCAAAAAGACAACACAGATAGAAATGAGAACCGTCACAACAGCCCCATAGTTAAAATAAGGTAAATACTTAGGTAAAAAAGAAAAATTCATAGTCACACTGCTTTCTAAAATAGAATACTGTATGATTATAACATGTATTGAATTAAAATTCAAATCTTTTATCCGATTTATTCAAAAAAACTTAAAACTAGTAGATTTAGCGAGAAATCTTAGTTTTTTCTAGTCAAGTTGGCCTCCTTTATGGTAAAATAGTAACGATAAGAAATGAAGGAGAATCAAAATGGAATCACATTTGGTTAGAATCATCAACCGCCTTGAAGCAATGGCAAAAGATGGCGGAAATTTAAAACGTAATTTTGAACGCGAAGGAGTTGTTGTTGCAGAAGTTGCATACAGCCACGACGAAGAAAACGGCTCAATCTTTACCCTTCGTGATGTCGAAGCTCGCGAAACTTATACGTTTGACAGCATTGACTTGATTGCAATGGAGATTTACGAACTCCTTTACTAATACAAAACAAGCTGGGATTACACCCTGCATGTCTAACCAAAATCCTTTTTGTCTCACAAATAGGATTTTTTTATTCCCTAAAATCTCAAAAATTTTCATTGTAACAACTTCTCAAAGCTGCAATCTTTTTACTTGCTTTACACCCCAATCCTGTTATAATGAGAGTATAGAAATTTGACTATTATTGACCTTTGGACAGGTCAGGCTAAAGAAAGAAATGAGGTAGATGTATGCTTTGTCAAAACTGTAAAATCAATGACTCAACAATTCATCTTTATACCAATCTCAATGGAAAGCAAAAACAAATTGACCTCTGTCAAAACTGCTATAAGATTATCAAGACAGATCCTAACAATAGCCTCTTTAAAGGTATGACAGATCTGAACAATCGTGACTTTGATCCCTTTGGTGATTTCTTCAATGACCTAAATAATTTTAGACCTTCCAGCAATACTCCTCCGACTCCCCCAACCCAATCAGGTGGAGGTTACGGTGGAAATGGCGGTTATGGTTCCCAAAATCGTGGACCTGCTCAAACTCCGCCACCAAACCAAGAAAAAGGCCTGCTGGAAGAATTTGGTATCAACGTAACTGAAATTGCCCGTCGTGGAGATATCGACCCCGTTATTGGACGAGATGATGAAATTATCCGTGTCATCGAAATTCTCAATCGCAGAACTAAGAATAATCCTGTTCTTATCGGTGAACCAGGTGTCGGTAAAACGGCCGTTGTCGAAGGTCTAGCTCAGAAAATCGTTGATGGCGATGTTCCACATAAACTCCAAGGAAAACAAGTCATCCGTTTGGATGTGGTTAGCTTGGTTCAAGGAACGGGTATCCGTGGACAATTTGAAGAACGCATGCAAAAACTCATGGAAGAAATTCGCAAACGTGAGGATATTATCCTCTTTATCGATGAAATCCATGAAATTGTCGGTGCAGGTTCTGCAGGCGATGGCAATATGGATGCTGGAAATATCCTCAAGCCAGCCCTCGCTCGTGGTGAACTGCAACTGGTCGGTGCTACTACCCTCAATGAATACCGTATCATTGAAAAGGATGCTGCCCTAGAGCGTCGTATGCAACCTGTTAAGGTCGATGAACCAACAGTGGAAGAAACAATCACTATCCTCAAAGGAATTCAAAAGAAATACGAAGACTACCACCACGTTCAGTATACCGATGCTGCAATTGAAGCAGCTGCAACTCTTTCCAATCGTTACATTCAAGACCGCTTCTTACCTGACAAGGCCATTGACCTCTTAGATGAAGCGGGTTCTAAGATGAACTTGACCTTGAATTTTGTCGATCCTAAAGTCATTGATCAGCGCTTGATTGAGGCTGAAAATCTCAAATCTCAAGCTACACGGGAGGAAGATTTTGAGAAGGCCGCCTACTTCCGCGACCAGATTGCCAAGTATAAGGAAATGCAAAAGAAAAAGGTCGCAGACCAGGATACTCCTATCATCAGTGAGAAAACCATTGAGCACATTATCGAGCAGAAAACCAACATCCCTGTTGGTGATTTAAAAGAGAAAGAACAATCTCAACTCATCCATCTAGCAGAAGACCTCAAGTCTCATGTTATTGGACAAGATGATGCTGTCGATAAGATTGCCAAGGCTATTCGCCGTAATCGGGTTGGTCTCGGTACGCCTAACCGTCCAATCGGAAGCTTCCTCTTTGTCGGACCAACTGGTGTCGGTAAGACAGAACTTTCCAAACAACTGGCTATCGAACTCTTTGGTTCTGCTGACAGCATGATTCGCTTCGATATGAGTGAATACATGGAAAAACACAGCGTAGCTAAGTTGGTCGGTGCCCCTCCAGGTTATGTTGGCTATGACGAGGCTGGGCAATTAACTGAAAAAGTCCGCCGCAATCCCTACTCTCTTATTCTATTGGATGAAGTAGAGAAAGCCCATCCAGATGTTATGCACATGTTCCTCCAGGTCTTGGACGATGGTCGTTTGACAGATGGGCAAGGACGCACCGTTAGCTTCAAGGATGCCATCATCATCATGACTTCAAATGCAGGTACAGGTAAGGTAGAAGCCAGCGTTGGATTTGGGGCCGCTAGAGAAGGACGTACCAACTCTGTTCTCGGTGAACTCGGCAACTTCTTTAGTCCAGAGTTTATGAACCGTTTTGATGGTATTATCGAATTTAAGGCTCTCAGCAAGGATAACCTCCTTCAGATTGTCGAGCTTATGCTATCAGACGTTAATAAGCGCCTTTCTAGCAACAACATTCATTTGGATGTAACTGACAAGGTCAAGGAAAAATTGGTTGACCTCGGTTATGATCCAAAAATGGGGGCGCGCCCACTTCGTCGTACTATTCAAGACTATATTGAGGACGCAATCACTGACTACTACCTTGAAAATCCAAGCGAAAAAGACCTCAAGGCAGTTATGACCAGCAAGGGCAAGATTCAAATCAAATCTGCCAAAAAAGCTGAAGTAAAAACTTCTGAAAAAGAAAAATAAATTCTATAAAAAAGGAGTAGAAAATGAAATGTTTCTGCTTCTTTTTTACTAAAATAACTGTAATTTCTTGACAGCTCGACCTTTGTCCATTATGATAATAATAACGATACTAGATAATGAGGAAAATGCAATGGCAAACCCAACTTTCGGAGAAAAAAAAGCAAATACAGACTATGTTTCACGTTACGGTGTATATGCAGTTATTCCAGACGCTGAACAAAAACAAATTGTTCTTGTTCAAGCACCTAATGGCGCTTGGTTCTTACCAGGTGGCGAAATTGAAGCAGGTGAAAACCATCAGGAAGCCCTAAAACGTGAGTTGATTGAAGAACTTGGCTTTACTGCTGAAATTGGTAGCTATTACGGACAAGCTGACGAATATTTCTACTCTCGTCACCGTGATACCTACTACTACAATCCTGCCTACCTCTATGAAGCGACTTCTTTCAAGAAAGTTCAAAAACCACTAGAAGATTTTAATCATATTGCCTGGTTCCCTATCGACGAGGCTATTGAAAATCTTAAACGTGGTAGCCATAAATGGGCCATCCAATCTTGGAAAAAACAGCATAAGATTGACTAAACCAAGCTACTTTATTCAAAAAATGCTATAATAGAATTAGAAAATCGGAGGAAATATTATGAAGCTTATCAATACGACAAACTCACACTCGCAACTTGTAAAAGGCCAGCTAGAGAGTACAGATGCAACCCTTGTTGAGGTCTATTCTGCTGGAAATACAGATGTTATTTTTACCCAAGCTCCGCTTCATTATGAAATCCTCATCTCAAATAAACACCGTGCTATTCGAGAAACTGAAATCGAAGCCATCCAAGAGTTTTTCTTGAAACGTAAAATTGATAAGGATTCTATTGATGAGGGCAATATCAAAACACTCTACTCAGAAAAATTAATTGGGATTTCTATTCCAATCAAATAAAGAAGTTGAGTAAAAACTCGATTTGAGAAAAAATACAGTAAGTCTTTCCATAATAAAACGCATAGTAGCAAGATTTTCTACATCTGCTATTATGCGTTTTTATAATTTTGAACCCTTTTGATAAAGATTACGGTTCTACCTTATACTCAATGAAAATCAAAGAGCAAACTAGGAAGCTAGCCTCAGGTTGCTCAAAGCACTGTTTTGAGGTGGTGGATAAATCGGCTGGGCAAAAACTCAATCTCAGGAGAAAATGAAGTAAATCTCCCCACAACTATAAAAAAGATTTGATTCTGCTTCTCACACAATCAAATCTTTTTATTATTTTAGAAACGAATTGTTTCACGTGTTTTCTCATATGAGGTAACAAAGCGGTTGGTTACACCAGGCTCTGCCACTTCCAATGCTTGAGAAATCTTGTCAAATGAAGCGTGATAATCAAATTCTTTTTCAAAAATATCTAAAGCTTCGTTAAATGCTTCTTGGATGCGTTCATCAAATGAGCGGTAACGGTTAGAATATTGTAATAGTTGTTCTGTCAAGGTTGCATACTGTACAATATTATAAGTTTCCGCCTCAAGCTCTTCCATATCCTTCGTTGCAATTTCAAGAATACGGTTAACTGATTCTATATTGACTAAGTTTTGCTCTAATTCAGCCATTAAATCTTCTGTATTATTACTTGCTGTAAAGAATAACTTCAAGAAAGTTTGTGGAATACCAGGTAGGTTCCGTTTTTCCATATATCTCTTGATTGTATGGAGACGATTAACATATACATTTGCTTTTTGACGTGCATTGATATCATCTTTCTCAACTCGTGCGAGACGCTCACTAACTGCAATTTGTTCATCTTCAATCTCTTTAAGATTTTCCTGCAGAGATTCAAGTTTTTCTTCAAGAATTGAATATGCTTGAGTTGCTTCATCCTGATCCGAAATCGCTTCAATAATAGCAGTCTCAAAGCTTTCTAATTCGGACTGTAAACGACGAACATGACTTGCATCCGACTCAGAAAGTAAATAGTTTTTACTCAAACGCTCAATGTCTTCTATCAATAAAGCATTATTTTCCTTCATGTGCTGCAGATAAGTAGGAAGTGTTGCTACTAAACCTTCTACTACTTTCTGTGCCGCAATTTCTCTTGTAAAGATATCATAAAGTGCATTAATCTCTTCTTGGATTTGAGTATTTTCGTACTCTGCATTATCCAATTCTAGTTTCGCAATATTCTCATGATTTTTCTTGAGAGCTTCATAAAGCAGTTGGAAACGCGCTTCAATATCCGTTTCAGCAAAATAATAATTAGCATCTAAAAGCTTACGGTAGCCATCTTCTAAATCTTCCAGTTGATCCGGTAGGTCTTTAGATAATGTTGCTACAATTGCTGGTATACGATCAACAATATGCGTTAAAGCCAAGATATGATTTTCAGCATTATCCAAAATCACAGCTGCTTCTACTGGATCTCCAGACGAATTTAAAGTTACAAACTGAGAAAACTCTGATTGGATATTTTCCAATTGTTTTTCAATTTCAGACAAACCTTGGCCATATTCTTCAGAATGATCAGCAACTCGGTGTTGCAACTCTTCAAACAAGTCCAAGGTATGAAGAACACGTCCACTATTTTTAGATTCTTGTTTCTCTAAATCTGCCAAGGCATTGCGAATTGCCGCAATATCTTCTTCAATCAAGGTAATTTGGCTCTCGATTTGGTCAATTTGATGACTGGCCTTGAAAAAACGGAATGAGTTATTGTAGCCTTCTGCCTCGAAAAGATTATTTTCGATATCGGCAAAAGAATTAAGAGATAAATCAACCCATTTTTGATTCCATTCACGGAAAGTCACCTGACTTTGTCCAATCAAGTGCATATTTTTTACAGCTTCAACTTCATCATTAACCGGAAGATTATAAAGCTCTTCTTTTTCTCTTCTAAAATTGCTAGTTTACTTTCATTGCGTTTCCTTACATAGATTGCGATAGCATAAGCAATGACCAATAAAACTGCAACTGCAATTATCAAATAAATTACTAGTCCAGCAGACATATTAAACTCCTTTTTTACTTGAAACAATCGTAACGATTATATCATATTTTTTATACCAAGGGAACTACTTCTCCCTATTTTTTAGACATCAAGTGTACTATAGACAGCATTTTCTTCGATAAACTCACGACGAGGCTCTACTCGATCCCCCATCAACATATCAAAGATTTTATCTGCTTCTGCAGCATCATCCACAGAAACTCTAGCCATCAAGCGATGTTCAGGATCCATGGTTGTTTCCCATAACTGATGGTCGTCCATTTCACCTAGACCCTTATAACGCTGAATAGTCGGTTTGGTACGACCTTCACTATAACGGGCCAAGGCTTCTTGGAGTTTGATTTCTTGATCTGCACCTGGCTGGATGTATTCTTTAATCTCACTTCCAACCTTGACACCATAGATTGGTGGTTGGGCGATATAAACATAACCAGCTTCTAGGATTGGTTTCATATAACGATAAATCAAGGTTAAAAGAAGGGTACGAATGTGGGCTCCATCGACATCGGCATCGGTCATCAAAACGAGTTTTTGGTACCGAGCTTTTGATACATCAAATTCTGCGCCAAATCCTGTTCCCATCGCTGTGAAAAGACTACGAATTTCTTCGTTGGCTAGAATTTTATCCATACTTGCCTTTTCAACGTTCAAAATCTTACCGCGGATTGGAAGGATAGCCTGAAATTCACGGTTACGACCAGATTTGGCTGATCCACCCGCTGAGTCTCCTTCGACGATGAAGAGTTCTGTTTCCGCAGGATTGTTAGAAGAACAGTCTGCTAGTTTCCCTGGAAGGTTGGAAATTTCCAAACCAGATTTTTTACGAGTAACTTCACGCGCACGCTTGGCTGCGACACGCGCCTTAGCAGCTAAAATCCCTTTTTCCACGATACGTTTAGCAATCTGTGGATTTTCCATGAGAAAATCAGAGAAGGCATCACTGAAGAGGCGATTGGTAATCTTGACCACTTCGCTGTTTCCCAGTTTGGTCTTGGTTTGTCCTTCAAACTGTGGATTTGGGTGTTTAACTGAAATAACTGCAGTTAATCCTTCACGAACATCTTCTCCTGTCAGGTTGTCTTCATTGTCTTTAAGCAATTTATTCTTGCGAGCATAATCATTGATAACACGAGTCAATGCCGTACGGAAACCTTGCTCATGCGTTCCACCTTCATGGGTATGAATATTGTTGGCGAAACTCATGACATTTTCATGATAACCCGTTGTGTACTGCATGGCTACTTCAACTGTGATATCATCCATCTCACCGTCTGTGTAGATTGGTGTCTCAAAGATAACATCCTTGTTCTCATTGATATACTCAACGTAACTAGCAATCCCACCCTCATAATGGTAGTGCTTGGTTTGTTCCAAACCTTCGCGCTTATCAGTGATAGAAATTTGAAGACCGCGATTTAGAAAGGCCAACTCTTGGATGCGCTTGTTTAATTTATCAAAATCAAAGGTTGTTGTTTCCGTAAAGATTTCTGGGTCTGGTGTGAAGTGAACTGTTGTTCCCGTTTTATCCGTATCTCCAACCACCTCAAGGTCTGCAACAACGTGACCACGACGGTATTCTTGGTAATGAATCTTACCGTTTTTGTGGACATGAACATCTAATTGAGTGGAAAGGGCGTTAACTACTGACGACCCCACTCCGTGAAGACCACCTGAGACCTTATAGCCGCCACCGCCGAATTTTCCTCCAGCATGAAGGACTGTAAAGACAGTCTCAACGGCAGGTCGGCCTGTTTTTTCCTGAATATCGACTGGGATACCACGCCCATCATCGACAACAGTGATTGAATCATCTGGCTCAATAAAGACTTGAATATGGCTGGCAAATCCTGCCAAGGCCTCGTCGATTGAGTTATCAACGATTTCCCAGACTAGATGGTGAAGACCTTCTTTTGATGTTGACCCGATATACATCCCTGGACGCATACGAACAGCCTCTAAGCCCTCTAAAACTTGAATTTGACTGGCATCATAATCTTGTGCCTGCAGATTTTTGATTTCTTCTGTCATCTTATTCCTTTTTCTTACATGTCTAATACTTGTCTTAAATTCACGATACTGGTAAACAAGTGGGTATCCAATCCTGCAGCTTGACCTGCTTCGATATCAATCGGCCGATCACCAATGACAAGTCCAGAATCAATCTGATACTTCTCTCTTAAATAAATCATAGACTCAGGATCTGGTTTTCTCTTAAAGCCTGAGTTAGAAGTCACTACTTCCGTAAAATAAGCTGCTATGGAGGTTTTTTCTAAAATTTCCAAGACCTGATCATTTCGATGAGAGACCAAAAAATGACGCCCACCTTGATTTGAAATGTCCTCCAATAAGTCAGAAACTCCATCAAATAAAATCGGGTGTTCAAGCTCTCTGGCTTCATTTTCCTTGTACTTTTCTAAAAAATGCTCTAAGTTGGGAGCGAATGTCTCAATTGCAAAATCAGTAGAAACCTTTAAAGCTTGATAGACACTGTCATGATCTTGTCTGATACCATACAGTGCCAATGTTTCAACAAATGCAGCTGTTGAAGTTTCATAATTATCTAGTAAAGTTCCACCTAAATCCCAGATATAATCGTGATATTTCATAGCTTTCATTATACCATTTTTTCGTTAAAAAAGCGATGATTTCCCTGAGTTTTCCACATAAAAAACGAGAGGCTAACTCCCGTTTTACTGATTGTTACCAAAAACATCTCGATAGAGCATTCCAGTTCGTAACCCCTCTGCGTCTCCTCCTAATTGGTCTACCAACTCGTAGGCAAAGGCAAGGGCTGTTGATGGACCTCGACTGGTTATCAAATGACCATCTACCACTACTGTTTCCTTTACATATTGACCATCAAAGATTTGCTCTTGAACACCATCATAACAAGTAAACTTCTTATTTTTCAATATCCCTGCTTGATTGAGGGCAATTGGCGCCGCACAAATGGCTGCTAGTTTTTTTCCTTCTTGCTCAAAGCTTTGCAACTCTTGAATCAAGGCCTGATTATCGCGCAAATGTGCAGAACCAGGCATCCCTCCAGGAAGGATAATCATGTCATAATCTGATAAATCACCATCAAAGACACGATCTGCTGTGACTTGGATTGCATGTGAACCCGTCACTTGCTCTTCAAAACCAACCATATCACAAGTGATATTTGCCCGACGCAAAACATCCACAACTGTCAAAGCTTCAATTTCTTCAAAGCCCTGAGCTAACATAACTGCTACTTTAACCATGATTTTCTCCTTATTTGATTCGTTTTAATACAACCTTTTTCCGTTTGAAAGGGACTTTTCCGCTCTTTTCTTCAGCTAGATTTGTCTGGTAACTCATCGATAAAAGCAAGCCAACACCGATCAAATTACTGATAATAGCCGATCCCCCTTGCGAAATAAAAGGCAGAGGAATCCCGGTCAAAGGAAGCAAGCCCGTCACAGCGCCGATATTCTCAAAGATGTGGAAAAGTAACATCATAATCAAACCTGTTGAAATATAGGTGTAGAACTGGTTATTTGATTTGAGAGTAATCTTCAACATACGGTAAATCAGCATGAGGTAAAGGGCGATAACAAGGACAGAGCCAATAAAGCCAAAATCTTCTGCGATCACCGTGAAAATCATATCCGACTCTCGAACTGGAATAAGCAGATTCGAAGCATTAAAACCTTGACCAAATAAGCCACCGCTTCCAATGGCAATCTGTCCTTGAGCCTGCTGGTAAGTGGTTGTTTGGGCAAAGTCAAATGGATTGAGCCAAGCCAAGATACGATTGATTTGGTAGGTCGGCATTCCTAATTGATGAAGAAAAGCCCTTCCGTCCTTACTGATAAAAATAGCTAAGAAACCAGCAACTCCCGTTACAGCAGTCACAAATACTGGAATAATAATTTTCCAAGAAACTCCTGATAGTAATACGATTCCTGAGAAAATGGCTACAAAAACCAAAGCCGTCCCCAAGTCACTTTGAAGTGCCAAAAGAACTAGGACTGGAATGGTAAAGATAATCATCCAAAAAATTAATAAAAAGTCCAGAGGAACTGTACGTTGCCATTCCTTATGTTTCTTTGTAAATTGGACAATAACACGGGCCAACATGAGGATATAGGAGATCTTCATAAATTCTGACGGTTGGAATAGGGTAATTCCATTTATTGATACCCAGTTTTTGGCACCCGTTGATGCAACTAGGCTTGGATTATAAAAGACGATCGGCAAGACCATAAGTCCCAAGCCTAAAATATATAGAAAGGGTGTCACTTTCCAAAGAAATTCTGTATTAAAGAGCATGACCACAAAACCAATCACAAGCCCCAAGGCAATCCATGCGACCTGCTGCCCTAAAATGGGCAGAATATTGTTTGGATAATCATGACTAACAGCTATATAGATAGCCACCACGCCAATAACCAGTAGAAAAAATACTGGCAATAGCAAACTATAATCGACTCTAGAGTCGAGAGAACGTTTCATATACACTAACCTTATACTTTCATACAATACTATTTATCAAAGTTCATTTAAAAATTTATCAACAGCCTCATCAACTTCGGATCGAGAGACGGTTTTAACAGTCGCTTCTTTTGCTAGAGAAGTCACTATTTGCTTGCCATATCGTTTTCCGACAATTCTCCTATCCAGAATGAGGGTTAAGGAACGTTGGTGTTCACGTCTCATACTTCTTCCCAAAGCCTGTTTTAAACGAATAATAGCCATGGGCAATTGATAATCATAAAAGGCATTTTTCCCTTCTTGATTCAATTCCTGATTAATCTTTTTCGTCAAGGGATCTTGAGGATTTTGGAAAGGAAGTCTTGGTACAACTTGAATCACAAAAGGATGACTTGAAAAATCAACTCCCTCCCAGAAACTTGCTGCACCAAGCAAGATTTGTTGTTCTCCTTTTTCAAAGCGTTTCTTCAGTTGATGAACATCGCCATTTTTATACTGGGCCAAGTGATTTACAGGAAGCATATCTGAAACTGCTAGAAGCATGTCTTTGGCAGTAAAGAGAACCAAGATCGGTTGCTGGAAAGCTTGAACTCCCATCAGTAAATCAGCCACCTCTTGGGCATAAACTTCTAAGGAGGTCTCTGTTACCAGGGGAAAATCTTTGACCAAGATCACTTCTTGATCCTGTTTTTTACCAGCTTCAATCTTAACAAATTTAGCTTCGGGATAGCCTAACAGGTCTGCCAAAGAAACTCTTTGACTAATCTCAAGAGTGGCCGACACTCCCAAAACTTGACATGAATCAGGCACTAAGGAAGATAGAAGAATACGGCCTGATTTTGTAGAAGAAATCTGAATTTTTTTTTGACTCGTTTCAGTTGCTTCAAGCCAGTAATCTCGGTCAACTGTAAAATAGCGGACCAGTTCCCCAAAGCCTTCTATCTCTAATTCTGAAAAATACTGGTGGAGATTGGCAAGAGAATCTAAGATATTTTTCTTAGATTTGCCAGACTGAAATTGTTCTATCAAGTAGAGACACTCAAAGCGAATACTTTCTAGTATTCGTTGCTGGACCTTATTTTGCTCCTCCAGTAAAGCCTTATCAACTAAATCAATAATAGACTGGATATCGTAGGTCTCTTGAAGCAGATTTTCTAGAGCCAACAAAACTTTTTGAACTTCATCAATAATCAATAAACGGTCACTGACAAATTCAGGATTATCTTCCAGTCTAGTTACAAGATAGGCATGATTGGTCACTAAAAGCTTGCAGGTTTGTGCCCTTTCTTGACTACGTTTCCAAAAATCTTCTGTCATAAATAAGCTCTTGGATGATAAATTCCCATCATGACGAAGGTCTGTTAGAAAATGTTGGTAACGGTAGAGTTGCCCGATTTCATCCAAATCTCCTGTCTCTGTCTCAGTCAACCAGACCAAGAGTTGCATTTTAAAACGTCTAAATAAGCGATTTTCATCATTTTCCTGCAAGGAACGATAAAAGGCATCCAACTTCAGGTAATTTTGTGGCCCCTTTAAAGAATGAATATCTGTATGGAATACTTCCTTGAGACGTTTACCTTCTTCTTCCATGATTTGATTTTGAAGAATCTTTGTCGGAACGCTAAGGACAATCTGACGCTCTTTTACTTGAGACAAAGCGGGTAAGAGATAGCCATAGGTTTTCCCAATCCCTGTCGGTGCTTGAATCAGAGAGACAGACTCATCTTTCAATAGCAAACCGACCTCTTTAGCAAAACTTTCTTGCTCCTCCCTCACTTCAAGGTTCAACAGAGAAATATTTTTAGAAAAATCTTGGGATAGTTTTCGTGGCTCCAGGGGAGCTCCAGTTTTCTTGAAATACAGTCCTTGAACTTGGACCAAGTCAGAAGAGCTCAGGATAGATTGGCTGCGATAAATTTCTTCAATAACTAGGTAGGACTCATATAGGAGGGCGTCAGCCATTTCCAGCAAGTGTTCCAAGAGACCTTTAGGAAGCTGGGCCATCTTTTCTCGTAGAAAAAGGAGTAATTCTGCAGTAGCTTGGGCATCTGAAAGGGCTGTGTGGGCGTGTTTTAGAGGAATTCCTAATTCCTGACACAAAATCGGTAAAGCTATATTTTTCCAGTTCAGGGAAAAAAAGACCTGAGCCAATTCGACCGTATCAACACGAGGATTTCTTAGTTCATAGCCTTCAAAAAATAAATTTTCCGCCAAGAGATTAGCATCAAACTGAACATTATGGGCTACAAAAATCCCATCCTCCACCAAGTCAAAGATTTTTCTAGCAACTTGCGAAAAATCAGGTGCTTGCGCCAGACGTTGGTCTGTCAATCCTGTCAGTTCTTTGATATGAGCATCCAAGGGTTCATGGGGATTGACATCTGTCGTATAGTGATCAACGATTTTTCCATCCTCAATCACAACAATTCCCACTTGGATAATTTTAGCCTTACTACCTGTGCTAGTTGCCTCTAAATCCACCACAACATAGCGATTACCAATCGTTTTCATTATAAAAAATTATACCAAAAAAAGGGCCATTTGGCACCTGCAAACATGGGATATTTTTCAAACACAAGAAGGGCACTTTTCTTAAAAACCCCAGTAAACAGAGCATCCTAGCCTACTGATTTTTTGAAAATGGTGAAGAAATAAGAAAAATTGAGAGAAGAAATGTTTGCATCTTCCTTCTCTCAACTATCTATTTACTTTATTTAACCATATCAGGATCGTAGTCATAAAATCCTGTATCAAGGAAACGGTTTTTAGGGTGTAACTTGCGCACTTCTTCATCCAGCAAGAAAGCTTGGTCATGGCTAAAGTTACCCTCTTGAATCAAGCTACGCGCTTGGATAAAGAGTTTTGCAATCTCAACAAAGTTCTGACCAGGAGTGTAGAGCCCTTCTAGTTTCCAGTGAGTAAAGCCATGATCTACCAATTCTGTCAATTTGGTCATCAAATCAAGGTCATTGTTGGCAAAGATGTGAGTCCCATGATTGTCTTCAAAAATGGAATAATGGCTCTCTGGGTCACTTGGCTCAGCCAAGAAGAGGTCACGCTTGCGCGTCTTTTCATCATCGATGTGCGTAAAGTTATAGTAATTTTGCAAGAGCGGACGTTTAGAATGATGGATGACGCTAGCTCCGTAAACCAAAATTTCAGCAGGAATTTCCAAAATCTCTGGCATTTTGAAGAGTTCAGCTGATGGAATTTCACGCGCCAAAACAGCCTCAGATGCGCCAGCCTTTTGTCCCCAGAAGTTAATCTGACGACTGCTAGTTACCATAGTCGAAGCATCGTAGATAGTCTTAAAGGAATAACCATCGCGATTGACCACGTAAAAGACACCTGCATCTCCAATTGTAATATAGTCTGTCTTGATTTCTTCCAAAAAGTCTAAGAAAGGCTTGATACGGTCCATCATATCTTGGTGCATAAGGGCATTGACCGCAACAATCAATTCCTTATCCGCATCATGAACCAGCTTAGCGATTTCACGCAATTGATCATAACTAAAGGTTGTTGGCAGACGAAGTCCAAAATCTTTCTCACCAACATAGATACGGTCTATGCCAGCCTCTAGCAGTTGTTTAACTTGTTCAATACTTTCAGCAGTTGCTGTAATAATAATCTTTTCCATAAGGAAGATTATACCACATTTCTCCAAAATCAACCATTCTTTGAAAATGAAAAGGTACTTTATTCTTTTTGTAACCTTTCTGTAATAATTCTCTGCTGAAAAAATGATAAAATAGGTATGTACTGTTAAGGAGAGAATAATGCCCGTAAGAAAATTACAATCCTATGAGGTAGACTATCAAGAAGAATTAAACCAGCAGGTTCCTCGCTATCAAGATTATACACCTGAAGCGCAATCTGATGCTAATCTCAAGGAAATCCTATTTTTTGTTAATATCGCTGTTTTTTGTATCTGTATTGCTATCTTTAGTTTTATCTTTTTAGCATTAAAATTATCACCTGCTCTTGCCTTTGCCGCAGCAATCGGATCCAGCTTACTTGTTTTAAAAGTTCAACGATCTATTATCAAACGAAAACGTAGAAGATAAATCCAAAATATCGCTCCAATTGGAGCGATATTTTTATTTTTTCTTTTTAGATGGTGTGTGAATGGCAATCTTCACTTCAAAGATTGTTCCTTTTGGTTTATTATCTTTAACAGTAATGGTTCCTTTTAAGGCATCTACAATCTGCTTGGCCAGTGATAATCCTAAACCAAAACCTCCTTTTTGACGAGTTCTAGCCTTGTCCACTCGATAAAAACGGTCAAAAATTTTCTTCTTATCTTCTACGGAAATACCGACTCCATTATCAGAAACAAGTAAATACAGATTACGATCAGTCGCTGAAATCACAAAATCAATTTCACCATCTTCTTCAGTATACTTAACAGCATTATCAAATAGGATGGTCATCAGTTGTTTCAAAAGGAGCTGATCTGTGATAATCGTTCGATGGATACGATTTTCAAAACGGAAGACACGGTCATTTTCAGAAGCAATCATCTCATAGTTTGTGAAAGTTGTATTAAAAAAGCTAGTTGGAACTTCTGCAAATTCCGGCTTAATCCCATCATCTCTACGAGCTAAATTCAACAAGTTCGTCGTCAAAAACCGCATATTTCGGACTTCTTCCAAACTCGATGCAATGCTTTCGCTCACATCCATAATGGTAGCTTAAAACCACCTTTTTGACGGGTTCTAGCCTTATCCACTCGATAAAAACGGTCAAAAATTTTCTTCTTATCTTCTGCGGAAATACCAACTCCGTTATCCGAAACCAGTAAATACAGATTACGATCAGTCGCTGAAATCACAAAATCAATTTCACCATCCTCTTCAGTATACTTGACAGCATTATCAAATAAGATGGTCATCAACTGCTTCAATAGAAGCTGATCTGTGACAATCGTTCGATGGATACGATTTTCAAAACGGAAGACACGGTCATTTTCCGAAGCAATCATCTCATAATTTGTGAAAGTTGTATTAAAAAAGCTAGTTGGAACTTCTCCAAGTTCTGGCTTAATCCCATCATCTCTACGTGCTAAATTCAACAAGTTTGTCGTCAAAAACCGCATATTTCGGACTTCTTCCAAACTAGATGCAATACTTTCGCTCACATCCATAATGGTAGCTTCTGGCTTACGGAAAAGGGTTTCTAAGCGATTTTGCAAAACAGCAAGTGGAGTTCGTAACTCATGACTGGCATTTTCCACAAAGGACTGTTGCTTCTGCATGCTCTCAAGCAGGGGCCGAACACTGACCCTAGCTAGATAGAGACTGGCAAGCAAAGACAGAATCCAGAAACTTGCCATCACAACCACAATCAATCGCTCATGCTTTTGACTAGCTTGCTCCAACTGACTGGTATTAATCAAGACAGCCGCATACTTGATATTGGTTGAAACAGAACTGATATTGGTTTCCATCAAAATCATGCGATAGATTTCTTCCTGTCCATAGCTATTAAAAACCTGAATCTGGTAGATATGGCCTAGTTCTTTTTTCTCTAACTTAATCTTATCCAAGCCCAAAAATCGATTTCCAGAAAGGAGCTGAGTAAAATTCTTATCAAAAAGAATAACCTCTGTATTGGAACTGACATTGGGTTTTATCTCAGTCTTGCTAGAATCTGTAGCAGCATTCTCCAAATCTTTAATCTCTTCTGTCGCCCTATTTACCGCAAGCTGAATAACTGCCTGAGGATTTTCACTCAGTCCATAAAGCTTATCATCCACCGAAGTATAAAGACTCGAGTGCATGACCTGCAAAATAATCAGAGTCATAGTAGAGAAAATCAGAGTGAAGACACCAAAGTTGCGGATAAAATAACTAAAGTCATCCGCATACCATGTTTTTTTTAGTTTACTGAACATCTTTTAAATATACCCAACACTGCGCAAGGTTTGCAAATTCTCTGCAAAAGTGGTTCCTTTTAATTTCTTACGGACTTTTGAAACATAGACTTCGACAACTGAAATCGTTGTATCACTATCAAATCCCCATAGACGATCAAAAATCTGAGTCTTAGGCAAAATAACATTTTGATTTTGAAGGAAATAAACTAATAAATCAAACTCTTTACCCAGCAATTCGACAGGAGTATCTTCGACTTTAACGGTATTGGTTGACAAATTAACTACAATATTTCCATAAGTCAAGGTATTTTCATTAAATTTACCTGAACGTTTGAGAAGGGCTTGAATTCGCATTTTGAGTTCTTCTAGGTAGAAAGGTTTGGTTAGATAATCATCTGCTCCTAGTTCAAAACCATGTCCCTTATCATCCAAACTTTCCTTGGCAGTCATAATCAAAACTGGTGTCGTAATTCCCTTTTCACGCAGTTCTTTCAAGACTTGGAAGCCATTTTTTTCAGGCAGCATCAAATCGAGCAAAATCAAGTCATAAACACCACTCTCAGCTTCGTAGAGACCCTCTTCCCCATCAAACACCTGCATGACATCTGCAAAATCGTCTAAAAAGTCAAACACTGAATTTGACAGGCCTAGGTCATCCTCAACTAATAAGATTTTTATCATGAGAAACTCCTCCTTATTAAAACCATTATACCAAAATTGCCTTAAAAAAAACTCAACTCCCTCTTACTTTAAGAGAGAAAGTTGAGTTTTTTTTATTTTACGAATGTTTAAGCTTTCCCATATTGAAGAACGACTGCTTCCACTGCAGCTTTTTCACGGTTAATCAAGTCAACACGCGCTGCAATCTCTTTGATTCCCATACCGATGTTACGGCTAAGAGCAAGGTCAGAAAGTTGTGGCTCAAAGAATTCCTTGTACTCTGCCAAGCGTTGCTGAGTCTTAAATACGTGAGCAGGAAGGATAACAAAACTATCAAAGCTCATATCTCCTCCAAGGGCTGCCTTAATCCAATCCCAGTTTTCACGCGCCCAAGACCAAGCTGTTTCCTGAGTTGCTTGATGAGATAGGAAGTGATTATACCAAGCTGACAAGTCTTGTGGTTTGACCACAAATTTGTCCTTCCAAGTTGCAAGAAGGGTTTGGATATTATCCGCATCTGTACTGTAGGCAAGAGCCGCTGCCAACTGACGTTTAAAGACAGCATCTGTTGCGTGCGTATAAGTATCAAGATAAAGTGCTAACAAGTCTTTGGTCTCGTGATGTTTCATTTCATTGATTAGGACTTGGGAACGGATTGCTGCTGGAAATCCTGCAAGCTGATCCTTGTGAGCCGCGAAGATTTGGCTAGCGACTTGGCTAGCTTCTGCATCATTTGAGCGAATCATCATGGAAATGGTCAACTGACGAACCAATTCGTCTTCATCTGATTCACCATCTTTAGCTTCAAAACCAAGACGGTCATAGTTATGACGAGCCAATTTAGCAACCAGACTGTTAAAGGCTTTCTCAGCTTCTGTTCCTTCATCGATAAAGCGCTCAAGAGCAGAAATTACTTGAGAAACAGCTGAAACGACAAGGTAAGACTCTTCCTCGGCAAGTTTATCAAGGACTGGGAGCAAGTCTGCATAAGAAATGTGACCCGCTTCAGCAAGCAAACGACGTTCTTGAACGATTTGCAGTTTACTTGTGTTATCCAGCTCAACTAGGTCGGCAAGAACAGTTGCTAACAAGTCTCCTTGATAGTCGGTAATGTAGTGGGCTGTATTTTCAGTATTGAAACGAAGAGCTCCATCATTTTCAGCAAGAAGGGCTGCGTAGCCTGGTATTTCGATACTTTCAGTTTCAAGTGTATCAGGCAAGCCTTTCCAGTTGCTGTTTAGTGGCACAACCCAGAGACGGTTCTTATCTTCGTGCTCACCGATGAAGAATTGTTTTTGTGAAATCTTCAAGACATCATTTTCAACTTTGACAGTAAGAACTGGGTAACCAGGCTGTTCCAGCCAAGAATCCATGAAGGCTGCAACATCACGTCCTGATGCTTGACCTAGAGCTTCCCAAAGATCACGACCAATGGTATTGCTGTACTGATGTTTTTCAAAGTAGGCATGCAAACCTTTAGCAAATCCGCATCACCTAGCCAACGACGAAGCATGTGCATAAGACGGCTTCCTTTGGCATAGACGATAGCTCCGTCAAAGAGCGTATTGATTTCATCTGGGTGTTTGACTTCCACATGAACAGACTGAACACCATCAGTCGCATCACGTTTCAAGGCAGACGGAACACCACCTGTTTGAAAATCTTCAAAGATATTCCAGCTTGGTTCAATAGCATCCACACAGACGTACTCCATCATGTTAGCAAAGCTTTCATTGAGCCAAAGGTCATCCCACCATTTCATCGTTACCAGATTACCAAACCATTGGTGAGCCAATTCATGTGCCACAACAAGGGCAACTTGTTGACGGCTGGCAAAGGTAGAGTTCTCATCCACAACCAAGTAAACTTCACGGTAGGTCACAAGACCCCAGTTTTCCATGGCACCTGATGAAAAATCAGGAAGAGCGATGTGGAGAGATTGTGGAATTGGGTATTTCACTCCGTAATAATCTTCGTAAAACTCAATGGAACGAACAGCGATATCTAGTGAGAAATCAAGGTTAGATAACGGGTGAGCTTTGGTTGAGTAAACACCTACAAGGGTACCGTTTTTAGTTTTAGCCGTCACACCTTGCAAATCACCCGCAACAAAGGCTAACAAGTAAGAAGACATGCGAGGTGTTGTCTCAAACTTCCAGATACCTGTTTCCTTACGGTTTTCCACTTCGATTTCTGGCATGTTAGACAAGGCTAACTCACCTTCTGCTTGGTCAAAACGCAGAGAGAGGTCAAAAGTTGCTTTGGCTTCTGGCTCATCCACACATGGGAAGGCTTCGCGCGCAAAATGGCTCTCGAACTGAGTTGACAATACTTCCTTCTTCACTCCATCAACTGTGTAGTAAGATGGGTAAATCCCTGTCATGTTGTCTGTAATTTCCTGAAAAAGCGATAACCACTTCAACTTGACCAGCCTCAGCTAATTCAATATGAAGGGCTTCATTGTCATGGTCAACCGTAAATGGGCGAGTTTCCCCTGCAACTTCTACAGAGGCGATTTCCAAGTCTTTTTGATGGAGGGAAATACGGTCACTCTGTGCTTGACCAGTGATGATCACCTTCCCAGAAAAGGTCTTGGTCTCACGACTCAAGTCTAAAAATAAATCATAATGTTCAGGAACAAATTGCTTAATAAAATGTTCAACTGCTTGCATAGTTTTCTCCTATTCTAAGTTTAAGAGCTAGAGCTCTTCTTCAAACAAACTTATTATATCATTTTTTGCTGGAGAAAAAAGGATTGGACGGTGATTTCCAAAACTTTCTTCCTTCTAGCAATCTACAGTGGGTAGACCTTGCGAAATTCTTCTAAAACAACCTTGCTGTCAGGTGTAAAAGTCAGTCCTGCTTCTCTCAGCCACTCGGCGAAACAATCCTCATGAACCTGACGCCAATAGGCCAAGGATTTGTCACCTTCTCCTTCCTTGAAGGCATGGTCAGCAGAAACTTGATTGAAGGGCTGAACGGAAACCCTTGTAATTTCGACAATGCAGACAGCCTGATTTTGACTGTCTAAAATGATGTCAAAGGTGCCTTCTTGCGGAAGGGGTTCATCTTCTAGTGCGTAGAGATCGTAGGCTGAAGCTGTTGCAGTCTTTTCGCCTCTTAAAACCAAATCTGCTAAAAGGTCTGCTTCTACTCCAAAAGCCCAAGCATCGATTTCATCTCCTATAGAGGGGGTAATTTTCTTGTAGGCATTCCACATTTCTTGCGGTGTCATGGGTTGCTCCTTTGTAATTTTTTACTTTCTTCTTTTATATGTTTGAGATGGTCTGGATGGTCAATTTCTAAATCAAAAATCTCTAGAATAGAACTGTAGTGAATAATGCATTCGATACCCATCTGATTCATTTTTTGTATGAAAGAAGTATTCAGATAGCCTGCTACAGCAAAGTCAATCTTTTTCATCCTTGCTTTATCCTGCATATCTCTTAGCATATCTAACATTATTGGACTTTCCATATCATGCCATTGACTGTTTCTCACAGTCGCAAAAATAAAAGAAGTCAAATCATTCATTCCAACTACAATCTTTGAAATGCCCGTTTCCAATATCCTATCCAAGTCAAAATACGCTGATGGTAATTCAATCATCGTGCCGACTTTCCCAGTAAAACCATACTGACGTAACACTGCAATAGCTTGTTTTAATTGGTCGGCATCATTGACAAAAGGAAAAATAAGAGACAGATTGGGATTGGTTTGATAAACTTCTGTAACGACATTTGCCTCAGCCTGAAATTCATCCAAACACGCAAGTAAACGCCTAGTTCCTCTATAGCCAAACAAGGGATGATTTTCATCAAAATACTCTTTAGTCCCCTTTAGACAATTAGCTTCTGTATTCGTTAATTCTGAAAAACGATACCATACCTCTTCATCTGAGTACAAGGAACAAATAGTATCTAGATAATCTTTTACAAATTGCTGACAACTTGGTAATAGGATGTTTTTGTTAAGCTCCCTCAACAAGTATTCCCCACGAATCATGCCAACATGATGAAATAGTTGTGGGTAAACTTTTTCATCAAGTTTTTCGCCACTAAGGGCTAGTTGGTTTCTCATCATTCACCTTCCAATTCATGTAAGAGGTCTTGTCCAATTCTGGAAATCCTAATAATTCAGACTTAACCTTCAAGACTAATGGCGATGCATTTTCTTCTGTAATCTCTTGAATATCCATCCAAATATATCCAAGTGAATCATTCGCACCATCAGACACAGCTTCCGAAATCGTAACTTGAGGTGCACTCTCATTCATTTCAACATCATACAAGGCCATGACATGGTGAACCATAAAGTTTTTTAACTCTTCCCTGACGAAACATCGTAGATTCGAGGATTAGAGTAGTTTCTAACAGTAAATCCCGTCTCTTCCATAACTTCTCTAGTCAGCGTTTCCGTCAGTCCTTCACCTACTTCCTGGCTACCACCGGGTAGATCATACCGATGTTGATAAGGACCTCTCGTTTTTTCAATGCAGAGTAACTTCCCATTTTCAAAGCAAACAGCGTAGACTCCAAAGTGTCTTTTGATTTCCATCAGATTCTCCTACTTCAAAGACCAGCCACCATCTATTGTCAAGATTTGTCCTTGCATGGCGCTTGCTTTTCCACTTGCTAAGAAAAGGCTGATTTCTGCTATTTCCTCTGACTCAATCCAGCGTTTGATGGGTGTTTCACTAGCCACCCAGTCCGCTAAACCACCTGGTTCAAAATCGGCAGCGGTCATAGCTGTCTTGACTGCTCCTGGAGCAATCCCAAAGACCTGAATCCCAGCTTCTGCATAGTCTAGAGCCAACTGCTTTGTAAATCCAGCCAAAGCATGCTTCGATGAAGTATAGGCGTGACCACCACCTCCTGCTAGATTTGAAGCAATGGAACACATATTGATAATGGATCCTTTTTTATTCTCCAACATTTTGGTCAAATAATAGCGAGTCAACTCTACTGGAGTAACGTAGTTGATTTCAAAAATCTCTTGAATTTCCTGCGCTGATTGTTCCAACAGTGGTTTGTAATCATCCAAAACTCCAGCAGTATTGCACAAAATATCTACCTGAGGACACCAGTCAAAAATAGGTTCCAAGTCCAAGGTCAAATCTCTCTGTAAAAAGTGAAAATCACCCTCTAAGAGTGGATTTTCTCCTTGGTCAACTCCATAAACTTGATAGTCCTTCTCTAAAAAGAGGCGAGCTTGAGCTAGACCGATCCCTGAACTCACTCCCGTAACGAGTACACGTTTAGTCATGCACTTCTACCCAATCCGTCGCCAAAACATCACAAGGTGTCGGGCTCCACATGGAAAAACCCTCTCCCTCCCCAGATACGTTGATTAGGAAATAGGGCGTTACTTCAAGCGCAACCCCATTTTGCTCGATAGTGTCAAAAAGTTGGACATAGTTTTCAGCACTTCCCCAACCAGTTCGTACATATTTTTTCTTAGCCTTTAACCCAGGCAGCATTTCTTCAAATGTCATGGTTTTCTCCTTTTATATCGATAAATCTTCACTTCATTATAACAAAAAACCGCTTTGCAACGGCTTTTTGACTATATTTCACTCCATTTTATCTTCTTAAACCCACGGAATAAGAGAAAAATGCCAATAAAAAGAACAGCTAAAGGAATGAATTTTGTAAGGAAACATTTGAAATGCCCATCCACGCATAATAACGGAGCAGAGAGCCTACAACAAGATGGGCAACAATCATACTGACAAAGGGACGAAAGACCGCTTCTTTCCAATTCCAAATACTGATGACTAGAGAAAGCGTAAAGACAAGGAAACTATCCCAGGGAGCAGGAAGATAAAAGGCTCCTTCTTGTATGAAACTTCCCATTCCTACATATCCTAGAACGACTAGCAGAACAAGAATCCCAACGACAATATAAGTACCAATTTTCATTTTAGGAGAATCTTGGACTAAACTTTTTCGTAAAATTGTAGCCACAAGCCCAAATCCAACCAGAAAAAGAAGAAGTTGGCCTAAAAACGTGAGCAAATTGACTGTTAAGAGAGGACCTTTAGAAAAATTACCCAGTAGATGATAGTAACGTAATACCGCTAGGACAAAAATTGGTGTCAAAAGGGACTCCTTGATAGAACTGCGTGGTGCTTCCTTGAGAATCTCTTTCATTATTTTTTTAGGATTCTTACCTAAATAATCCTCTGCACTCATGCCATCTCGTTCTGCTTCTGAGAAATCTAACATCATCAAATAAATCTGCTCTCTGAGATAGTCCTCATCATAGAGAAATCCAGCAAGATTAAAACTATCCCACAGTTCCTCAAAATACTGCTGATTCTCCTCAGAAAACTCATGCAACAAAGCGCTTGTTTCTTCATAATACTTCATTTTCGTCATGGTTTAACCCCCATTCTTAATTCCTTCTACTTTTTGACTCAAATCGTCCCATTGTTGCCAAAAGACTGAGACACGCTCTTTTCCTTCTTTAGTTAACGAAAAATACTTCCGATCTGGACCATCTGGCGACGGGCGCATGTCGCCTCTTATCCATTGATTTTTTTCTAACTTTTGCAACAAAGGATAAATAGTTCCTGGAACGATAGTGTCAAATCCAGTCTCTCGCAAAGTCTGAACCAACTCATAACCATACCGCTCTTTTTGACCAATCATATCCAAGACACAACCTTCAAGAACACCTTTTAATAGCTGAGTTTCCTTCATCCCTTCCCCCTTCTATCTATTTTGTAATACATACTAGTAACTCCACCTATAGTATACTACTTTCATACTAGTTTGTAAAGCATAATAGTTAATACTCTTCGAAAATCTCTTAAAACCACGTCAGCGTCACCTTACCGTAGGTATGGTTACTGACTTCGTCAGTTCTATCCACAACCTCAAAACACTGTTTTGAGCAACCTGCGACTAGCTTCCTAGTTTGCTCTTTGATTTTCATTGAGTGTAAATAAAAAACAGAACTAGCATGAACTAGTCCTGTATATTTTTACCCAATCACACTTCCATTTGGTACAGCTGGATCAACTGTGAGAAGGGTTAATTTTCCATCATGTTCAGCTGATAGGATCATACCTTGGCTGACATATTTTTTCATCATTTTACGTGGTTTGAGATTGGCAACGATTTGAACTTTCTTGCCGACCAATTCTTGTTCATTTGGATAGTATTTGGCAATTCCTGAAAGGATTTGACGATCTTCTCCATCACCAGCATCCAAGCGGAATTGAAGTAACTTGTCAGAACCTTCCACTTTTGAAACTTCTTTGACTTCTGCAACACGAATTTCAACCTTGTCAAAGTCTTCAAACTTGATTTCTTCTTTGTTAAGTTTGAGTTCGACTTCGTCTGGATTCCATTCTTTTTCCACGGCTGGTTTGTTGCCTTCCATTTGTTCCTTGATATAGGTGATTTCTTCTTCCATATCCAGACGTGGGAAGATTGGTGTTCCTTTGGCAACTACATTCACACCTGCAGGGAAATCAGCCAAGTTCAAGTTCTCAAGGCTAGAAATTTCTGCTAAACCAAGTTGAGTCAAGACCGCACGACTGGTTTCCATCATAAATGGCTCAATCAAGTGAGCGACGACACGAAGGCTAGCTGCCAAGTGACTCATGACACTTGCCAATTGATTGCGGAGTGCTTCATCTTTTGCCAAGACCCATGGAGCTGTCTCGTCAATGTATTTGTTAGTACGAGAGATAAGAGTCCAGACTGCTTCAAGAGCACGTGGGTAGTCAACTGCTTCCATGTGTGTATGGTAGTCAGCGATTGATTGTTCTGCAACCTCAGCAAGAGCATGGTCAAACTCTGTCACACCTTCCACATAGGATGGAATTTGCCCATCAAAGTACTTGTTAATCATAGAAACAGTACGGTTGAGGAGGTTTCCAAGGTCATTAGCCAATTCGTAGTTGATACGGCCTACATAGTCTTCTGGAGTGAAGGTTCCATCTGAACCAACCGGAAGGCTACGCATGAGGTAGTAACGAAGTGGATCTAGTCCGTAGCGCTCTACCAACATTTCAGGGTAAACAACATTTCCTTTAGACTTAGACATCTTTCCGTCTTTCATGACGAACCAACCGTGAGCAATCAAACGATCTGGCAATTTGATATTTAACATCATAAGAAGGATTGGCCAGTAGATCGAGTGGAATCGAAGGATGTCTTTTCCTACCATATGGAAGACTGTTCCGTTCCAGAACTTGTCAAAGTTAACATGTTCATCTTGACCATAGCCAAGAGCTGTCGCATAGTTAAGAAGGGCATCAATCCAAACGTAGACAACGTGTTTAGGATTTGATGGTACTGGAACGCCCCATGTAAAGGTTGTACGAGAAACTGCCAAATCCTCTAAACCTGGCTCGATGAAGTTGCGAAGCATTTCATTCAGACGACCATCTGGAGTGATAAATTCAGGATGAGCTTTGAAAAATTCGACCAAACGATCTTGGTATTTGCTGAGGCGAAGGAAGTATGATTCTTCAGATACCCATTCAACCTCGTGACCTGATGGAGCAATACCGCCAGTCACATTTCCAGCTTCGTCACGGAAAACTTCCGCAAGCTGGCTTTCTGTAAAGAATTCTTCATCTGAGACTGAGTACCAACCAGAGTATTCACCCAAATAGATGTCATCTTGAGCCAGCAAGTGTTCAAAGACTTGTGCGACAACTTTTTCATGGTAGTCATCAGTTGTACGGATAAATTTATCGTATGATATATCGAGTAATTGCCAGAGTTCTTTAACTCCAACTGCCATTCCATCAACATAGGCTTGTGGTGTAATGCCAGCTTCTTCTGCTTTTTGCTGGATTTTCTGACCATGTTCATCAAGACCTGTCAGATAAAAGACATCGTAGCCCATCAGGCGTTTGTAACGTGCTAGGACATCACATGCGATAGTTGTGTAGGCAGAACCGATATGAAGTTTCCCAGATGGATAGTAAATCGGCGTTGTAATATAAAAATTCTTTTCAGACATAATTTTTCCTTTCCAGGCAAATGAAACCTGTTTTTCTAACACTTCATTATATCACATTTTTAAGGATTTTCGATAGGGAAATCTATACAAAAACAAGATAGACGAGTGTCCATCTTGTTGATTTTATTCATAACGAAGGGCTTCGATTGGATCAAGTTTCGATGCCTTGTTGGCTGGCAAGACTCCAAAAATCATACCAACACTAGCCGAAACTGCAAGACTAAATAGGGCAACTGGAATTGATACTCCCACTTCTATACCCGCAATCAAACCTTGTAAAAGTATACCAGCTATAGCGGTTAAGCCTGTCGCAATTGTCAAACCAATGACTCCACCAAGCAAGGTCAAAATCATAGATTCAATCAAAAACTGGATTAAATATTGGCACGTGTTGCACCCAAAGCCTTACGAAGACCAATCTCACGGGTACGCTCTGTCACCGAAACTAGCATAATGTTCATAACACCAGTTCCTCCAACAAAGAGAGAAATTCCTGCAATGGCGCTAATAACCGTCGTCATAAAACTAAACGATTTTTGAACTTCTGCAAATGCAGCTGACTCATCTGCCACTTGATATTCTCCCTGTTGCAAGCCAGCAAGCTCTGTCATTTTTCGTGCTAATTCTGGACCCAAAGTTTGAGTTAAGCTTGTGTCATTCACTCGAAAGACAATACTAGCAATTTCATCTACATTAAAATTCGCAGCAAGGGAGATATTTGTGGTAATAGGCAAGCCACCAAGACCATACATTTTTGAATTTTTAGATTCTGGGCTAGTATAAACACCAATGACTCGATAACTAAAACCATTGACTTCCACAACCTTGTTAATAGCCTCTTGAGGAGATCCAAATAAACTAATGGATAATTCTTCATCAAGCAAAATGACACTTGCAAATTCTTTGAAATCTTGTTCTCTCAGGCTACGACCTGCAAGAATTTCATTGTTAACAGCCTCCATATAAGTTCTGTTTCCACCTGTCAAATTGGCATTTTCAACCTTTTTATCTTTATAAGTCAAGATGGCGTTCGTTGAGTTGGTTACATAGTAGTTATCCACTCCCTTCAGTTTAGCTGCCTCCTTGACCCAAGATTCTTGTGGTTTTGGTGGTTCAACATGAACTTCCTCTTCTTTTCCAGAAACCGTAAAAGCTGATTGTTTCTGAGTAAAAGACCCATCTTTGCTTTTTTTAGAAGAGAAAAAGACACTGATATTTTTCTGAGATCTGGTCATGCTTTTATTGAGATATCGAGACATGGAATCACCCAGAGCCATAATCACAACAACCGATGAAACACCGATAATAATCCCAATCATGGTAAGCAAAGAACGCATCTTGTGAGCCATGATAGATGAAAAGGCAAATTTCAGATTCTGCATCTTAGTTTTCCTCCTTCTCTAACTGCGCACTATCAGATGAAATAACCCCATCTCGAATGACAATCTGGCGTTTAGCATAAGCAGCGATTTCAGGCTCATGCGTTACCATGATAATGGTTTTTCCTTCTTTATTCAAGTCAACCAATAGTTGCATAATTTGATTCCCTGTTTGGTATCCAAGGCTCCTGTCGGTTCGTCCGCTAAGATAATAGAAGGATTGTTTACCAAGGCACGCGCAATAGCCACACGTTGCTTTTGACCACCAGATAATTCTGAAGGTAAATGGTGACTACGCTCAGTCAATTCAACCTTATCTAGATATTCCTCAGCTAACTTGCAACGTTTTGAAGCCGAAACTCCCGCATAAATCAAGGGCAATTCTACATTTTGCAGAGCATTGAGTTTAGATAGAAGAAAGAACTGCTGAAAGACAAAACCGATTTGTTGGTTGCGAACCTTGGCTAGTTGTTTTTCACCCAATCCAGCCACTTCTTGGCCTTCAAGATAATACTCTCCACTACTTGGTGTATCCAACATCCCAATCGTATTCATGAGAGTAGACTTACCAGAACCAGATGGTCCCATGATGGCAACGAATTCACCCTCATTCACTTCAAGGTTGATATTTTTGAGTACCTGCAGTTCTTGGTCACCATTACGATAACTTCTGCAGATATTTTTTAGACTAATTAGTTGCTTCATCAGCCTTCACCTCTTTTCCTTCCTCTAGAGAAGACGTTGGGTTACTGATGACCTTGACTCCATTTGTCAGACCTGAAGTGATTTCTTGGTTGTCTGCATCAGCATTACCCAAACCAACTTCCACTTTCTTGGCCTTTTTCTGCTCGTCAAGCACCCAGACATAGTTCTTATCATTTTCAGTCACAACACTTGTTAGAGGAACCAAAATGGCTTTAGTCTTGTTCTTCACCTCAACACTTACTGAGAATCCTTGTTTCAAGTCACCGATTTCACTTGTAACATCAATGGTATATGGATATTTAGAACCAGAATTACCAGCAGCTGCGGTAGCTGTACTTGCTGCTTCGCCATTGTTTTTAGGGTAATCAGAGATATAGCTAATCTTACCAGTCCATCTCTTATCTTGATAAACTTTAGAAGTAAAGGTTACTTCTTGACCTACAGATAGGTTTGCAAGATTGTATTCAGATAATTCCCCCTTAACTTGCAAGTTTTCATTACTTACGACATGCACTACCACCTGGCTAGCTCCAGTTGGAGATTTAGAAACATTACGGTTAACTTCGACCACAGTTCCCTCTAAGGTACTGAGAACCGTCATTGCATCCAACTGACTTTGAGCCTTGCTTAATTGCGCTGCTGCATCTGCACGAGCATCACGAGCATCACCTAGTTGTGCATCAATAGAGGATACCGAATTTCCTGAGACTGGAGCTTGAGTTTGGGCTGCAGCTCCTTCGCCTCCTGCTGGTGTTGGTAACTGTGGAATAGGAGCTGAAGCGGCTTCATTGCGTGCTTGGTTGAGTTCGTTGATATGACGATCTGCCTTAGCTACTGCTCGACCCGCTGAATCATAGGCCGCCTGGGCTTCTGAACTACTGTACTTGACTAAAGCCTGTCCTTCACTGACCTTATCACCCACAGAAACAAGGATTTCATCTAAATCTCCCTTACTAGCATCAAAATAAACATATTGTTCATTTTTTGCTGTTACTGTCCCTGACAATAAAACAGAGGATGCCACGCTTCCTTCCTTGGCAACAACAAGATGAGTAGCCTCATCTTTTACAGCAGTCTGAGAAGGTTGTCTAAAGAGCAAAATGCCCCCAGCACCCAATACAACTACACTGGCAGCACCAACTGCTGCATACAATTGCCACTTTTTAGCTTTACCATTCTTTTTCATAATGAAACTCCTTTTTTGATTTAAAGTCCTTAACAATATTATACAAAAATTATCAATTTGAAACAATAACATTTTAGAACGAAATAATGACATTTCAGGATTTAATTATTGTTCGGAATTTATTTTACAATCATTGTACTAGTTATAGCATACACTTTATTTTTCCTTTTTGCAAGCCTTTTCTTTAATTTTTTTGAACGTAGCAGATTTTTGCAATCAAATCAAAAAAAAGATAGAATATGACTATCAAAAAATGACACTCTACTATTTAAAAGAGTACAAAGGAGTTTTCAATGAGAGAATACGATATCATTGCTATCGGTGGAGGTAGCGGAGGAATTGCTACCATGAACCGTGCTGGTGAACACGGAGCCAAAGCGGCTGTTATTGAGGAAAAGAAATTAGGTGGAACCTGTGTCAATGTCGGCTGTGTTCCTAAAAAAATTATGTGGTACGGGGCACAAATCGCTGAGACTTTCCATCAATTTGGAGAAGACTACGGCTTTAAGACTACTGATCTTAACTTTGATTTTGCAACCCTACGTCGCAATCGTGAAGCCTATATTGATCGCGCTCGTTCTTCTTATGATGGCAGTTTTAAACGCAACGGCGTAGACCTGATTGAAGGTCATGCTGAATTTGTAGATTCTCATACTGTCAGCGTAAATGGTGAACTGATTCGTGCTAAACATATCGTGATTGCTACTGGTGCCCATCCAAGTATTCCAAATATTCCTGGTGCTGAACTAGGTGGCTCTTCTGATGATGTATTTGCCTGGGAAGAATTGCCAGAGTCAGTTGCTATTCTAGGCGCTGGTTATATCGCTGTTGAATTGGCTGGCGTACTCCACACTTTTGGTGTCAAGACAGACCTATTCGTTCGCCGCGATCGTCCTTTACGTGGTTTTGATTCTTACATCGTTGAAGGTCTGGTCAAGGAAATGGAAAGAACAAACTTGCCACTTCATACTCACAAAGTACCTGTCAAGTTAGAAAAAACTACTGATGGCATTACCATTCATTTCGAAGATGGTACTAGTCATACAGCTAGCCAAGTTATTTGGGCTACAGGTCGCCGTCCAAACGTTAAGGGCTTGCAACTTGAAAAAGCTGGAGTAACTCTGAACGAACGTGGCTTTATCCAAGTGGATGAATATCAAAATACTGTTGTTGAAGGAATCTACGCTCTAGGTGATGTAACAGGCGAAAAAGAACTAACTCCAGTTGCTATCAAGGCTGGACGTACTTTGTCTGAACGTCTCTTTAACGGCAAAACAACTGCTAAAATGGACTACTCAACTATTCCAACAGTTGTCTTTCACACCCTGCTATCGGAACTGTTGGATTGACAGAAGAGCAAGCTATTAAAGAATACGGTCAAGACCAAATCAAGGTTTACAAATCAAGCTTTACTTCTATGTACTCTGCTTGCACTTGCAACCGTCAAGAAACACGTTTCAAATTGATCACAGCTGGTTCTGAAGAAAAAGTTGTCGGACTTCATGGAATTGGCTACGGTGTTGATGAAATGATTCAAGGATTTGCTGTTGCTATCAAAATGGGAGCAACCAAGGCAGACTTTGATGCAACTGTGGCGATTCACCCAACTGCATCCGAAGAATTTGTAACCATGCGTTAATCGAAACAAAAGAAGCAGATACAATGTTGTCTGCTTCTTTTTTAATGATTTTCGAATCAACAAAAAAATTATCCAACTTAAGCAGTACGCAAAATCGGCTGTTACAGTTCTTTGTTACCTTTGTTATAAAAACAGGTTGACAATAATATTAATTTAAGTATAATAGTTACTATACATAAGAAAAGAGGTTAACTATTTTGAAAAAAGCTCACGTTTATGCTATCCCTGCTATTGGGGCTGCTCTCATTGCTGTTTTAGCACAAATCAGTCTTCCAATTGGACCTGTTCCCTTCACTCTGCAGAACTTTGCAATCGGCTTGATTGCTACTGTCTTTAGACCGAGAGAGGCTGTACTTTCTGTTGGACTCTATCTTCTTCTAGGTGCTATCGGTCTTCCTGTCTTTGCAGGAGGTGGATCTGGATTTCATGCTTTGATTGGTCCTACTGCAGGCTATCTTTGGTTTTATCTTGTTTATTCTGGACTTACCTCTTCTCTAACTAACAGTGATAGTGGTTTTGTCAGAATTTTTCTAGCAAATCTCTTGGGAGATACACTTGTTTTTGTTGGTGGGATCATTGGATTACATTTCCTAGCTGGAATGCCATTTGAAAAAGCTCTTGTTGTGGGGGTATTTCCCTTTATCATCCCAGATCTTGGTAAAATTATTGCTATTAGTTTTATTAGTCATCCATTACTTCAACGCCTTAAAAATCAGTCTTACTTCGCTAACTAAAAAAGGATATCGAGTTGTCATGGCTCAATATCCTTTTCTTTCATTTTAAAAATTTAATTTCCTTTAAAGGCATCCACCATCGTTTGAAATTCTTCATTGGAGAGAGTAATCCCTTTGCCCATCTTCGTATGGTCTGGGCTCCAAGCACGAATATCAAACTTTGCAGGGGCTCCATTAAAGCTCACACGGTTGATTTCCTTGGTCCAACCTTTTTCGTTTTCAGAAAGAGTCAACAAGTGCTCTTCGATTTCAAATGTAAATTCTGCCATTTTCTTCTCCTTTTTAGCTTTCATTTGATTATTCGTAAAATCTTGTAGATTTTAGGAAAATTTTATATAATATTGATATAAAAGAAGGGAGGCCAATATGATACATAAATTCCAGCAAGTTCTAGATAAAATACATGACTTTTTAAATGGACATGACCAACCTGACCAGACTGAAACCAACTCCCTTACAGCCACTATTGAAGAGGCTATCCAGAAACAAACCGCTGTTCACCTTATCTTGTCTGAGACAAGCTTTACAGGTGACATCATCAAATACGATCAGCAACGCCAGCAAATTATCGTGAAAAATTTTGCCAAAAATGTGACCCGTATTATCCGCATAAGCGATATTCAACGCCTGCGATTTGTCCCTTCAACCGTCCAAACAGCCCAAAAAAATAGATTTAAGAAAGAGTGAGATGTAGTTGCTTCATCCCACTCTTTTTCTTAGCGAATTTGTTCAAAATGTAAATGAACAGCGATATGGTCTCCATAACCACTTCTTTCCAAGTCACGTTGTAGACGATAGGAAATGTAGTGTTCTGCAATGGTAATGTAACCTGCACCCAGTAAACGATGTTCAACCAAAGACTGAATCATGCTGATGGTAGCACGTTCCACCTTGGCTTCTTCCAAATCCAAAACCACTTTCTTAGTGACTTGTGCAAGGTTTTGACGCAAATCATCTGTCAATACATAGACAGTCTGGGCCGCCTTTAAGATGGCTTGGTAAATCTTATCTGGATTAAATTCAGCAATTTCTCCATCACGTTTGATTACTTGCATAGGTTTCTCCTTTATTCTTTGTTTTCTTTGATTTCTGCCAGCATTTTTTCCTCTTCTGCTGTCAGTTGATAATGTTCAAGCAAATCTGGTCTGCGCTCGTAGGTTTTCTTTAAACTCTCATACAGGCGCCACTGACGAATCTTTTCATGGTGTCCACTCATCAGTACATCTGGGACAACCATGCCTCGGTAATCATAGGGACGTGTATACTGAGGGTATTCAAGAAGGCCTGAAGAAAAACTATCATCTTGGTGGCTAGACTCCTTGCCAATCACTTCTGGAATCAGGCGTACCGTAGCATCAATCATGGTCATAGCCGCCAACTCTCCACCAGTCAAGACATAGTCGCCCAGGGAGATCTCATCTGTCACCAAGGTCTTAATGCGCTCATCATAACCCTCATAGTGCCCACAGATAAAGATTAGCTCTTCCTCTTGAGCTAAATCCTCAGCATAAGCCTGATCAAACTGCTTGCCAGCTGGGTCTAGGAGAATGACGCGCGGATTTTTCTTTTCAATAGCATCAAAGGCATCGAAAATAGGTTGCGCTCGGAGCAACATGCCCTGACCGCCTCCGTAGGGCTCATCATCGACATGACGGGCCTTTTCAGCATTTTCTCGGAAGTTATGATACTGGATATCCAAGAGCCCTTTTTCTCGAGCCTTTCCAACGATTGAGTGCTCCAGTGGAGAAAACATCTCTGGAAAAAGGGTTAAAATATCAATCTTCATCGTCTAACCCTTCTAAGATTTCCACATCGACCCGTTTATTTGGAATATCAACATTGAGAACCACTGGTGGGATATAAGGCAAGAGCAAGTCACGTTTACTTTTTCGCTTGACCACCCAGACATCGTTAGCACCTGGTTGTAGGATTTCCTGATGGTTCCAATCAAGTTATCACCCTCATAGACTTCCAAACCGATAATCTCGTGATAATAGAATTCACCATCATCTAAATCGTTTAAATCTTTCTCAGCAACCTTGAGACTATATCCCTTATACTTTTCGATAGCGTTGATATGGTACATATCTTTGAATTTAATAATGTCAAAGTTCTTCTGTTTACGGTGGCTAGCGATGGTCACTGTTTGGACAAACTGATCTTTTTCATCAAACAAAGCCAGCTCAGCCCCTTTTTTAAACCGTTCTTCTGCAAAATCCGTCACAGACAAGACTCGCATCTCACCCTGCAACCCCTGCGTATTGACGATTTTCCCAACATTAAAGTAGTTCATCTTGTCTCCTGTACTCTCCTTCTTTCCATCTTATTCTGACAATTCTCGAATACTAGTCGCAATTTTCTCTGATTCTGACCACTGTAAATAATGGTGATTCCCTCCTAAAATGAGTTTAGTATTGGAAGTCCAATATTCTGATTCTCTGTACTCTTTTTCTCTATAAGCCTGACAAAAAATAAATACAGGGACATGAGATTGTATTGATAAATTCTCAAAATCTTCCTCAGTAATCTCTCCAGATAACTGAAATCCTAGATCTTGATTTTCCAACTCTAAGCCTTTTTCTTGCATTAATTCCCAGATTTCTTGATTAGTTTCAGGGCTAAATGTGGCTTGAGTTAAGTTCTTAAAATAAAGTTCAGGACCACACTCCTCAATCAGCCTCATCTGCTCTTCCATTTCTGGATAAGGATTTTCTGAAAAATCAGCAAACATGACTTTTTTAGTTGTCGGTTCAATTGCTAGTAAAGCCTGACACTTAATTGGTTTCTTGAGTAATTTGCAAGCTAAAATTCCACTCAAACTATGTACACAAAGTATATATTCAGAAATCGCCAATTCTTCAAGTACTTCATAAACTGCATCTGCAAGATTATCCAGATTTTTTCCAGCTTGGTCATGAATCGGACTCCTACCTGTGTTCGGAAAATCAATAGTCAAATAACCAATTGTAGGAGGAAGTTTTTCAAGTATAAGTGAAAAATTTTCATAACTTGGTAGCAAACCTGCGCCACTTAAACAAACTAGCATTTTCTTTTGCTTTTGATAAGTAACAGAGAGACTACCAATTTCTGTAGATACTTCAATCCTCTTCATAAAGAAATCCACTCATTCTATATAATGAATTATTAAAAATCCTTATCCTTTATTTTATCACGTTCCAAGGATTTTCTCAAGTTGGAGGAAGAAGACATCAACTCTCCTTCCCCTTCAAAAATCCTTCCAAATCTCGTTCATGCTGATATTTGATAGCCGCCTTTTTGTCTTTTTCAAAAATGGTCTTGGTTAGATCTATGTCGTTGATGGCTGCGATTGCGACGGTGTAGTGAATGATATCAGCCAGTTCTTTTGCTAGTGTCTCGTTCGAATCTTGAACTCCTTCTTTTCGACCAGAGCGTCCATTTAAAACCTCAGCAACTTCTCCAACTTCTTCTACTAGCTTAATAAAAAGCCCTTCTTCTGTTCTAGATTGTCGGTAATGGTCAAGTAAATATTCCTCTAGTTGTCTAACTGTTAAATCTCTCATTCTTTCTCCTTGCAAAAAAAGCGAGACATTCGTCCCGCCCTTCTTATTTTTCGTCAATAACGATTCTTACTTTTTTGTCTTCAGTTGGGACAGAGTAGACAATCGTTCTTATCGCAGAAATAGTGCGACCCTTACGACCGATTACACGACCCACATCGCTTTGATCAAGATCCAAATGATATTCCAAAAATTCTGGTGTATCTTCAATCTTGATAGTTAAGGCATCTGGTTGTGAAATCAAGGGTTTCACAATCGCAATAATGAGATTTTCAATCGTATCCATCTGTCAACCTACTTTAAACTTATTTTGAGAATTTAGAATCGTGGAATTTCTTCAATACACCTTCTTTTGAAAGGATGTTACGAACTGTATCTGAAGGTTGAGCTCCATCAGCCAACCATGCAAGAACGCGGTCTTCTTTCAAAGTTACTTGGTTTTCAGCAACAAGTGGGTTGTAAGTTCCAACTGTTTCGATGAAACGTCCGTCACGTGGTGAACGTGAATCTGCTACGTTGATACGGTAGAAAGGTTTTTTCTTAGAACCCATACGAGTCAAACGGATTTTAACTGCCATTTTTAAAGTCTCTTTTCTTATTTTTTATTTCGGTGAAATAGCTGAGCTATTTAGCACATGTTCTATTATAGCAGATTTCTAACAGGTGTCAAGAAAAAAACTTGACAGACTATAAAATTTTTAAACCATTTAGAAATTTGTTAGAAGTAGGAAATAAATGTTTGAAAGAAGCTATCCGTGAATACTATTTTATACTCAATGAAAATCAAAGAGCAAACTAGGAAGCTAGCCGCAGGCTGTACTTGAGTACGGCAAGGCAAATCTGACGTAGTTTGAAGAGATTTTCGAAGAGTATTAGAAACATTTTATAAAGACCATCAACTCAAACCCTCCATATCTCCTGAACGAGATTTGGACACTTGGCTCCTAAATCCTAAGCCCGTTTCCAAACGAAATATCAAGGATTTTAAGAACGATATCTACTAATTAATTTATAAAATATGAATTAGTAGATTCTAAATAGGGGAATAATTTAGTTCTGTAAAAATTAACTTCTACACCTACAAAGCTTATTCTGACAGACTTTATAACAGTCTAAGAAAAAAGTAGAGATTCATACAGTATCTAGATTTTCCAAAAATTCTTTATCATCAAATATTATTAACGAAACTATCCAAACCAAATCCGATGCATTGCTTCAAAGAATTCTTTAGTTGTTTGACTATCAAGGGCTTTTATTAAAAAATTTTTCAAATAATTGCCACCTTGGCACATAAATTCTTGCTTTCCAAATTCAAATGTGATATATTTGTAACATAAAATTTAAGTATTATATATTTATAACATAAAAAAGGAGTCTATCATGAAAAAAAGTCAAAAAATGCGTGGCCTCATTGCAATGATTGCCGTAGCTCTCTTTATTGATTTTATTGTTTTATTTGGTTCTAATCTTAGTTCGAGACCCAAGTTAGTTATTACTGGTATTTCAGTGTTAAGTCAAATTATAGCTATTTGGAGCTGGCTACATATGAAACCACGGCCTCATAAGATTCAGAAAGGTAAGGGAAAGATTATTTTTGACTTGTCTGTTAAGCTTTACACGATACTTGTGTTTGCAGCAAGCATTTTTTATACAGTAGGAATTTGGGTTGCGACCCCTAGCGTAAGTTCTGGTATTAAAGAATGGAGTTTAGGAATTGGCCTCGTTATTGAAGTGATTGCATTTGGTTTTTTCTCTTTAAAAAATGTCAAGGAAACTCCGGACGAACGCTTTTATGCTAATTTAGCAAAGGCAGCTAGCTTGATGTTGGTTTTTATACTAGGCACACTGATGATCCTAGCAGTTATCATTGGGTATATGGGGCCTCTCACTCTTTACATGGGACAGATATTTATTAGCATAGCTGCCTTGATTTGCATCTTTGCGGTTGTCTATTTTATCTTGGAACGTAGAGGATAAGCATGGCCAAAGAAAGTAAAATTATTACTAATCTCAAATCTGTTCGTGAGTCCACAGGCATGACTCAGCAGGAGTTAGCCGACCGCATCGGCATGCGACGCGAGACAATTCTGCACTTGGAAAATAACCGTTACAATCCTTCGCTGGAAATGGCTCTTAAAATTGCTCAAGTTTTTAATCTGAAAGTAGAAGACCTCTTTGAACTCAGATAGAAAGAGGAAGCATAATTCTTTTCGAGACCTAGTATTAAGTTCATTGATTAATTAGGAATTGAAGCGGAAAGAAAAAATCCTTTGAAAATGTGCTCTTTTAAAATATAGTAATTCTTTCGAATTAACGTTTACTAATTGTGATGCTTTACGAGCTTTCTTAAGATCTGGTTTCCTAAATACTTTGAGTACACTTATGGCATTGATGCCCCTAAGCATCTAAAACTCTGGTAGAAAAAGGTTATACTCTTGTCGAAACCGCATTTGACTCACTTAACCATCTAAATACTACTATGAAAAAGAATATTCTCAAAAGCAAGGGAATTACAGGATTGTCTAAGATGAAGGCTACAAATTTGGATCAAGCCCTTCATGACCACTTCTCAGAAGAAGAATTAGCAAATCACTTTTCGATTTGTGGCTACAAATTAACTCCAAAGTGGGAGCAGTTACTGGAACAATACAAGGATATTATCGATCGACATCCAAAGAAGAATCTCTAAGCAAGTGACTTTTTGGTTGACTTTCTCTAAAGTTGTCTTGTCACTAATATTTGAAATCCCCTTCCTTTTAGGGTACAATGGTAGAAATGAATTTTTGAGAGGAACAGAATGAAAAAACTAGCAACCCTTCTTTTACTATCCACTGTAGCCCTAGCTGGATGTAGCAGTATTCAACGTAGTTTGCGTGGCGATGACTATGTAGATTCTAGCTTGGCTGCTGAAGAGAGATCCAAAGCAGCTGCCCAATCTGCTAAGGAGTTAAACGATGCTTTAACAAATGAGAATGCCAATTTCCCTCAACTTTCTAAGGAAGTTGCTGAAGATGAAGCCGAAGTGATTCTCCACACAAGCCAAGGAGATATTCGCATTAAGCTCTTCCCTAAACTCGCTCCTCTAGCGGTTGAAAACTTCCTCACTCATGCCAAAGAAGGCTACTATAACGGCATTACCTTCCACCGTGTCATTGATGGCTTCATGGTTCAAACTGGAGATCCAAAAGGAGACGGTACAGGTGGTCAGTCCATCTGGCATGACAAGGATAAGACTAAAGACAAGGGAACTGGTTTCAAAAACGAGATTACTCCTTATCTCTATAACATCCGTGGTGCTCTTTCTATGGCTAATACTGGTCAACCAAACACCAATGGCAGCCAGTTCTTCATCAACCAAAACTCTACAGATACCTCTACTAAACTCCCTACAAGCAAGTATCCAAAGAAAATCATCGAAGCCTATAAAGAAGGTGGAAACCCTAGTCTAGATGGCAAACACCCAGTCTTTGGTCAAGTGATTGACGGTATGGATGTTGTAGATAAGATTGCTAAAGCCGAAAAAGATGAAAAAGACAAGCCAACTACTGCTATTACTATCGATAGCATCGAAGTGGTGAAAGACTACGATTTTAAATCTTAAAAACAAAAAAAAAAAATACAGTATCCACATTCGGTACTGTATTTCTTTTACTCTCATTCTTAAGTTAAATTATTAAAATCCCAGATTTGGTCCATCCAGCCTTCATAAAAATCTGGCTCGTGACAGACCATAAGGATAGATCCCTTGTATTCTTTGAGAGCACGTTTGAGTTCATCCTTGGCATCCACATCCAAGTGGTTGGTCGGCTCGTCCAGCACTAGAACGTTGTTTTCACGATTCATCAAGAGACAGAAACGAACCTTGGCTTGTTCCCCACCTGACAAGACCTGAATTTGACTTTCAATATGCTTGGTTGTCAGGCCACAACGGGCAAGGGCTGCACGAACTTCTGCTTGGTTGAGAGCTGGGAAGGCATCCCAGACAGCCTCTAGTGGTGTTTGACGATTGCCACCTTCTACTTCCTGCTCAAAGTATCCAAGTTCTAGGTAGTCACCGCGTTCCACTTCCCCAGCGATTGGTGGAATAATGCCCAAGAGACTCTTCAAGAGAGTTGTTTTCCCAATACCATTAGCACCAATAATGGCAACCTTTTGATTGCGTTCAAAGGTAAGATTTAAAGGCTTGGTCAGAGGACGGTCATAACCAATCTGCAAATCCTTGGCTTGGAAGATAAAGCGACCTGGTGTACGAGCCGGTTTGAAATCAAAGGATGGTTTTGGTTTCTCACTTTGCAGTTCGATAATATCCATCTTATCCAATTTCTTCTGACGGGACATGGCCATATTTCGTGTTGCAACACGCGCTTTATTACGAGCGACAAAGTCCTTGAGGTCCGCAATTTCTTTCTGCTGACGTTCGTAGGCTGCCTCTAGCTGAGATTTCTTCATGGCATAGACTTCTTGGAACTGGTAGTAGTCACCAGAGTAACGCGTCAGCTGTTGATTTTCCACATGATAGACGATATTGATCACGTCATTTAGGAATGGTATATCGTGTGAGATAAGGACAAAGGCATTCTCATAGTTTTGGAGATAGCGCTTGAGCCAGTCGATATGCTCAACATCCAAGTAGTTGGTCGGCTCATCCAAAAGCAAGATATCGGGCTTTTCAAGGAGAAGTTTAGCCAAAAGCACCTTGGTTCTTTGTCCCCCTGACAAAGAGGTTACATCCGTATCCATGCCAAAGTCCATGACACCAAGGGCACGCGCCACTTCATCAATCTTGGCATCCAAGGTATAGAAATCACGACTCTCCAAACGGTCTTGGAGTTCTCCCACTTCTTCCATGAGAGCATCAACATCCGCTCCATCTTCAGCCATTTCCATATAAAGGTCATTGATACGGACTTCTGCTTTGAAAAGCTCATCAAAAGCAGTGCGGAGAACATCGCGCACCGACTGCCCCTCAGCAAGAACAGAGTGCTGATCCAAGTAACCAGCAGTCACATATTTAGACCACTCAACCTTCCCTTCATCTGGCAGCATTTTACCAGTCACAATGCTCATAAAGGTTGATTTCCCTTCACCATTGGCACCGACTAGACCAATATGCTCTCCCTTGAGGAGACGGAAGGACACATCTTCAAAAATTGCACGGTCACCAAAACCGTGACTCAGATTTTTAACTTCTAAAATACTCATTTTAATTCCTTATCTTGTTTTTATGTAATTGTTTATAGAGGAACCAAGCCAGATAGCCACCCAAGGTATTGGTCCACAAATCATCAATCTCAAAGACGCGATTGAAATCAAAGAAAAAGTCCAAGACCAACTGCGTACACTCGATTCCAAGACTCACTAGAAAACTGAAAATAAGAACTCTTTTTGTTTTCCTTAAACTTGGAAAGAGATAGATAAGTTGAAAGACCAGAGGAAAAAGCAAGAAGACATTGAGGATATTTTGTAGAAAAATCCAACATAATTGTCCTATGTCACTCACCTCACCCAGTTTCCAGAGAGAATTGAAAGGAGTCAAAAGAAAAACCAGGCGTCCAAGATGCTGAATACCTGGAGTTTCCACCCCCACAGGAGAATGTTCTTGAGGAGTAAAGCAAAAATAGACAATGCAAATGCTATAGAAAATGACTCCCCAGACCAAAACATGATTATAAGTCTTCTTCATCATTAAGGATTGACTGTTGCGACTGCTTTCTGACGGTCACGTTTCATTGTATTAGAACGCAATTGTCCACAAGCTGCATCAATATCAGTACCATGTTCTTGACGAACAACACAGTTGACCCCTTTTTCTTAAGCGTATCATAGAAGGCCAGGACGCGCTCTTTAGGACTACGGCTATATTGGTCATGCTCACTAACTGGGTTATAAGGAATCAAGTTTACATAAGACAATTTCTTGATATTCTTGAGCAATTCAGCCAATTCCAAGGCTTGTTCTACACCATCATTGACTTCATTGAGCATGATGTATTCAAAGGTCACACGACGGTTGGTTGTTTCGATATAGTACTCAATAGCAGCAAAGAGTTTTTCAATCGGAAAGGCACGATTAATCTTCATGATGCTTGAGCGCAATTCATTGTTAGGTGCGTGAAGGGAAACGGCAAGATTGACCTGAACTCCTTCATTAGCAAAGTCACGAATTTTATGGGCCAAACCTGAGGTTGAAACCGTGATATGACGAGCACCGATAGCCATTCCCTTATCATCGTTGATAGTACGGACGAAATTCAAGACATTGTTATAGTTATCAAAGGGCTCACCGATTCCCATGACAACGATATGACTGACGCGTTCGTCCTGTCCACGCTCATCAAAGTATTTCTGAACCAGCATGATCTGCGCTACGATTTCACCATTATTGAGATCACGTTGCTTCTTGATCAAACCAGAGGCACAGAAGGTACAACCGATATTACAGCCGACCTGAGTGGTCACACAGACTGACAAACCATAGTGTTGACGCATAAGTACAGTCTCTATCAACATACCATCAGGCAACTCAAAAAGATATTTAACGGTACCATCAGCAGACTCTTGAACGATACGCTGTTTCAAGGGATTGACCACAAACTGGTCATTAAGCTTAGCAATCAAATCCTTGGAAAGGTTGGTCATCTCTTCAAATGACTGGACACGTTTACGGTAGAGCCATTCCCAGATTTGATCTGCACGGAATTTCTTTTCTCCCTGCTCCAAAACCCATTCCTGCATGGTTTGACGTGTTAAACTATAAATTGACGGTTTCATTTCTTCTCCTTATTTTCTACTCACTTCTGACGAATGACAAAATGACGTTGTCCCTTGTCCTCTTTCTGAGAATGCTGGTCTTTCTGACGACGTCTATTTTTCTTATCTGCATTCAGTTTTCGTTTTGTTTGAGCCGGTTTCTTTCCTTTTCTAGAAGATGTTTCTTCCTTCTTACGCATTTTCTTGTCAAATGATGCTCGCTTAGGGGCTTCATTTTCTAGAACAAAATAGGCACAACCATAACTACAATACTCTAAAAGGTAGTCTTGTAAACGACTGATTTTTTCAAGTTTTTCTTCTGTTCGGTCATCCTTGTAAAAACCGCGTAGGCGAAGCTGTTCGTTGCTCCAGTCTCCCACGATATAATCAAACTTGGTTAAGACTTCTGAAAAACGCTGATTAAAAGCCGTCACATCAAAGGCATCCTTGATGTTTTCCACCAAGGAAAAAGCTATCCCTTCCGTTTCAACCTTGTCCCCGTGTAAATGAAACTCAGGACCAGGAAACTTGTTATAGTTGTATAATTCAGGTGCAATTTCTTTTCGCATAGATATCCTTTTTCCACGATTACTTAATACTTTATTCTACCATAATTTCTAGCAGTTAGCACGTTTCTCATAAAAATGAAAAAAGTCTGACGATTTTGTCAGACCAGAATCATATAACCTAAAAAAGAGAAGAACAATTCTTCCCTCCAACTATCATTATTTAGTAGCTGCGTACAATTCATCTACTTTGTTCCAGTTAATCACTGAGAAGAAAGCTTTGATGTAGTCAGGACGCACGTTGCGGTATTTCACGTAGTAAGCATGTTCCCAAACGTCCAAGCCCAAGATTGGTTTTTTACCTTCTGAGATTGGTGTGTCTTGGTTTGCTGTTGAAGTCACTTCAAGTTTACCTTCTTTGTTGACAACCAACCATGCCCATCCTGAACCGAAACGAGTTGTTGCTGCTGCAGTGAAGGCTGCTTGGAATTCTTCAAATGAACCAAATGTTGCATCGATTGCTGCTGCAAGTTCTGCTGATGGAGCAGTTTTTTCAGGAGTCATCAATTCCCAGAAAAGAGCGTGGTTCAAGTGTCCACCACCATTATTGATAAGTGCCTGACGGATATCAGCTGGGATAGATTCTACATCAGCAAGCAAGGCTTCAAGATTTTCACCGATTTCAGGGTGTTTTTCAAGAGCTGCATTAGCATTGTTGACATAAGTTTGATGGTGTTTGTCATGGTGCAAGTGCATTGTTTCCGCATCGATGTATGGTTCCAAAGCGTCGTATGCATATGGAAGATCTGGTAAGATAATAGCCATCTGTAATACCTCTTTTTCTTTCTATATGAAAATGATAACGCAAACATTCACTTTTTTCAAGTTTTTTGCTTATAGATGAGGAAATCACTGACATACTTTCTAATAATACTAAATTCAAACCACGTCAACGTCGCCTTGGATTATATATGTGACTGACTTCGTCAGTCTTATCTACAACCTCAAAGCAGTGCTTTGAGCAACCTGCGGCTAGTTCCTAGTTTGCTCTTTGATTTTCATTGAGTATAAAACAAGCAAATCAGTAAGAAACCCACGACAAGCTAATCTTGACGCGGGTTGTAGTTTCAAAAAAATATCAATTTACCTGACTAGCAATCTGTAGGAGTGCCTTTTCAAAAAGGAAACCTTTTTCATAGAGTCCTGTTTTAATCTGATAGTCTGTCTCAATCAAATAGGAAATAGCTTGCTTCAAAAAACTCAAGGAAAGTCCTCGCGAATCCCTCAGCGCAAACTTGATTTGATAGGGATTGGGATTGCGTCCGAGAAAACCACCTAAACTACTTGCAATCTGAGATTCTGTTTGCCCAGACTCCGCCAAAATCTTCACCTGAGTAAAAGTCCGAAATTGTCCTAGCATGACAGCTATGAGCTTAATTTCATCTTCCCCTTGCAAGGTCAAGTCTCTAACCAAATCGCGCGCCTGGTCCATCTTTTTAGTCAGAATAAACTGAGTTAAATCAAAAATATTGTCCTGTAAGGTCTTGGGAATAGCATTGACGATATCCTCTTCCTCGATAACAGAGTCTTCCTTATAGGACTGTAAAAAGAGGAGATTTTTCTGGACTTCGCTAAATTGAAAACCAGATTTGATAAGGAGATTTTCAAAAGAATGATTAGCAAACTGTAGACCTTGTTTCTGACTCCACTTTTGGAAATACTGGCGCAATTCTTGTTCTTTGGCTTCTACTGCATCAAAAACCTTGGCATCACGCTTAAGTAATTTAACCAACCGTCTTTTGCTATCCAGCTTTCCTTCCACAAAGATTAACAGCTTGGTTGTTGGTGAAGGATTGTCAAGATATTCTTCAAATGACTTGAGCTCATCATCTGTCAAAAAGCGCTTTTTAGCAGTCGTGACATCGACAAAATGATCTAATATCACGATTTTCTCATCTGCAAAGAAAGGAAGGCTGACCAACTCCAGTTCCACATCCTTGTAAGCTACTTCTTTCATATCAAAGTAGGCAAAGTTAAGGTCAGCAGAATCATAACCAATCTGTTTCAATACTTGACTCTTCATCACTTCAAACTGGCCCTGTTCTGTCCCAGTAAATAGGCTCAGACTAGGTAAATTTGATAAAGTCAACTTTTGACTTTCTTCAATGGCTAGCATCTTCTCTCCTTTCTTCTGATTTTTTTATGAATTTAATCAATATAGCGCAATTTCCCACGGAAATCTTCCAGGCTTTCGTACCCTTTTTCCGCCATGATTGCCTTCAGTTCATTGGTAATACGTTCAAAAGCACCGACGCCTTCTTTGTGAAGGGTGGTTCCCACCTGCACCATACTTGCTCCACAGAGGATATGTTCAAAGGCATCACGACCAGTCAAAACACCACCTGTTCCGATGATTTGGATTTGAGGATTGAGACGTTGGTAGAAGGCATGAACATTGGCTAGAGCGGTTGGTTTGATATACTCGCCACCAATGCCACCGAAACCATTTTTAGGACGAATAACGACAGACTCATCCTCTATATAAAGGCCGTTTCCGATAGAGTTAACACAGTTGACAAACTTGAGCGGATACTTATTGAAAATAGCTGCCGCTTGGTCAAAGTGAACAATGTCAAAATATGGTGGGAGCTTGATTCCAAGAGGTTTGGTAAAGTAGGCAAATACCTCTGACAAGATACGGTCTGTCGTCTCAAAATCATAGGCAATCTGAGGTTTTCCTGGCACATTTGGACAAGAAAGGTTTAGCTCAGTCAGACCACAAAATTCACTCTCTTGGACTTTTTTCAAGATAGTATGGGTTTCCTCTGGAGACATGCCGACCAGAGATAAGAAGAAAGTTCGGTTCGGCTCTTTTTCCTGCAAATCCAAAAGATAGTCCAAATAATAGTCTAAGCCATTATTTGGCAAGCCCATAGAGTTGATGGAACCAAGTGGAACATCTTGATAGCGTGGCTCAGGATTCCCCTGACGAAAGTCCAAGGTCGCTGTCTTAGTGACAAAGGTTCCTGCCGCTGAGTTTTTAACTCCTTCTAACTCTGCTATCGTCATACAAGCCACACCTGCTGCATTCATCAAACAATTGTCAAACTCAAAACCAGCAATTTGTGTTTTCGTTGATACCATGATTCTAATCCTCCAGATTCCTTTTATTGCTAATATTATACCATATTTTCACAATTTCTCTTTGAGAAAGATATTTCAAAGAAAAAGGTTCGTATTTTATGAATTAAAGAAAAATTTGAACTGAATTGATAGAATTTTTAGAAAATTTTTGTTTTTCTCTTTACAGTTAAAAAAAATTCTGCTATAATGACACACATAATTAAATTAGAATTTAAGGAGAACGATATGACATCTGCTAAAGAATATATCCAAAGCGTGTTTGAAACTGTAAAAGCTCGTAACGGGCACGAGGCTGAATTCCTCCAAGCTGTTGAAGAATTTTTCAACACTTTAGAACCTGTATTTGAAAAACACCCTGAGTATATCGAAGAAAATATCTTGGCACGTATCACTGAGCCAGAACGCGTGATTTCTTTCCGTGTTCCTTGGGTTGACCGTGACGGAAAAATTCAAGTAAATCGTGGTTATCGTGTTCAATTCAACTCAGCTGTTGGACCATACAAAGGCGGACTTCGTTTCCACCCAACTGTAAACCAAGGGATTTTGAAATTCCTCGGATTTGAACAAATCTTCAAAAATGTCTTGACTGGACTTCCTATCGGTGGAGGTAAAGGTGGATCAGACTTCGATCCTAAAGGTAAAACAGATGCTGAAGTGATGCGCTTCTGTCAAAGCTTCATGACTGAATTGCAAAAACACATCGGACCATCACTGGACGTACCTGCTGGTGATATCGGTGTTGGTGGACGTGAGATTGGTTACCTTTACGGTCAATACAAACGCCTTAACCAATTTGATGCTGGTGTCTTGACTGGTAAACCTCTTGGATTTGGTGGTAGCTTGATTCGTCCAGAAGCAACTGGTTACGGTTTGGTATACTACACTGAAGAAATGCTCAAAGCTAACGGTAACAGCTTTGCTGGTAAGAAAGTGGTCATTTCAGGTTCTGGTAACGTTGCTCAATACGCTCTTCAAAAAGCGACTGAACTTGGTGCAACTGTTATCTCTGTATCTGACTCAAATGGTTATGTCATCGATGAAAATGGTATCGACTTCGATCTTTTGGTTGATGTTAAAGAAAAACGTCGTGCTCGTTTGACTGAGTATGCAGCTGAGAAAGCAACTGCTACTTATCATGAAGGTTCTGTATGGACTTACGCTGGTAACTACGATATCGCGCTTCCATGTGCGACTCAAAACGAAATCAACGGTGAAGCAGCGAAACGTTTGGTTGCTCAAGGTGTTATCTGTGTATCTGAAGGTGCTAACATGCCAAGCGATCTTGATGCCATCAAAGTTTACAAAGAAATGGTATCTTCTACGGACCTGCCAAAGCTGCCAACGCTGGTGGTGTAGCCGTTTCAGCCCTTGAAATGAGCCAAAACAGTCTTCGCCTCTCATGGACTCGTGAAGAAGTTGATGGACGTCTCAAAGACATCATGACAAACATCTTCAACACAGCTAAAACAACTGCTGAAACATACGGTCTTGATAAAGACTACCTTGCAGGAGCAAACATTGCTGCCTTTGAAAATGTAGCAAACGCTATGATTGCACAAGGTATTGTTTAAGATTTATTCGCTCAATCCCCGATCGCTCCGATTGGGGATTTTTATGTTGAGTTAAATAGTTTATAAATTACTTACTCGCCACCTTTTGTCCCTGTTAGAACAAAAAGAAAAGAGCCTGGGACAAAATAGTTCTCAGCCACAAAAAAGCTAGAGATTTCCAATTGCGGAATCTTCTATAAATTCTGTTGAAATGGTACTTGTTCCGTTTTTATAACAGCTAAGGGCTATTGCGTAAAATTTATACAATTCGAGCAAATCTGTTTTTGTCAGGCCGTGTGTCTTTAGTAGAATTTTATATTGTTACCAATTATAGTATGCTACTTTTAATTGATAACAATATTATAACATTTAAAAATTAAAAAACATGTTCTAAATTAATAGAAAGTATCATTCTAAAATTAGAATTTTTCGTGATAATCCTATAAAATGCTCCTTTTCTAATAAACTTGTACTTATTTCCTTCAAACTACACAATTCTCTAGTTGTTGTAAGTTTGTAATCGACTCAAAAATAATTCGATATAATTTCAAAACAGTGTTTTAATTTATAGTTGGCCAATATCATCTAATTTTAACTAAAAAAATTATTATACAAATCAAGCCACTAAAGATGAATTTATGGTATACTAGTGATAATAAATTGTTATCGGTAGGAGAATACTATGGAAAAGAAACCAATAATTACGTTAAATAGTGAAGAAAAAGATTTTTTGTTCCGGATTGATTCTGAGATTAAATCAATACTGTTTGAACTACCAGTACAATATCATGAGATACTTCAAGTAGTGAATGGGAGCCGTTTTAGACCGTTATTAACATATTATGGCTATAAGTTATTTTCTGAAAATCTAAATGAAAAAGTTTATAAATCTGCAATAGCTATTGAGTTAATTCATAAATCCTCTATTATTATTGATGATATTATAGATCAAGACGATAAAAGGCATAGCATATACACAGTACATAAGCAATATTCTATTGATGAAGCCTTAGTAATCACAGTTTTTTTATTAGGAAAGTGTATTGAATTATTAGCTGAAATTGATGATTCTACAATTAGGGTATTTAGTCATATGATTATTAGAATGTGTCAAGGAACAATACAAGAATTGAATATTGATATGAATGTAAGTATTGATAAAAATAAAAAGAAATCTTAGATAACCAAACTTCACAAGTTATTCAAAATTGTTTAGTGATTGGCATGAAATCATATGATCCTGAATTAGACAATCAACATTTAGCAATTATTGGTTATAAATTAGGCTACTTATTTCAATTACTAAATGATTGCGAAGCATACTTTAATCCTGAGTTCACTATAAAATACAAAGGGAATCATAATTTTGATATTAATAAAAGTAGGAAAAATTTATGTTACGTTTACCTTGAACAGTTTCTCTCTAATAAAGAAAAATTGGGACTTCAGAATAAAGATAAGGTGACTAATATAGAAATTTTATTGAATAAATATAGTGTGTTAAAACATATAAAAAATGAAGTTTCGTTAATTGAGTTTGATATTAAAAAACAATGTGAAGTTTTAGAAAAAAATCACTCTATGGAAAGGTTAAATTATTTTATTGATTATTCAATTAAATTAGCGAAGGTGAGAGCGGGATTTATTAAAATAAAAGAGCAGAGATTGGAATTCTCTGCTCTTTTAACAACACTAATTTTGTGATAAAAATGGTTGAAGTAACCTATATAGATTTATCAAAATGGGGATGTAACCTATCGGATTGAATATTTTTCCATTGAATAACTGTGGAAAGTTCGGGGAATCTTTATAGAGTTTAAATAGCTCAATATAATCTTTATTAAGTTGTTTATTACTGTAATCGGTAATATCATATTCCTTCAGTTGCATTCTTTTTATTTTTTTTATTATCTCTCTAATATATTTCTTCCAAAGATAGTCAAAAATTAAATAACCAAAGCCAATCAGTATAAAAATTATTCCCCAAGTAATTTTGAATACTAGGTTATTAGGTGTATCTATTATTAATGTATTTCCGGTAAATTTAATAGCAGATAGTGGAGTGGTTAAATAGAATAGAGCAGTATAAGCAATACCTAAAATTCCAAAATAATTACTAAATGAACTCATACTATCGGTAAATTTAACTATCCAATCCGATTCAGATGGATTATGTAGAGAAACTGGTGTCAATGTAGTAAACTCTAATTTTGAAATCTTTCTTAAGGTAAGAATATAGAGTAGATACTTTAAATACAATTGTATTGCAATAAATACAGTTAGGATTAGAGTAATAGCGCCATAGATTGTAATTAATTCGTTCCAGATAAGAACTTTTAATAATATTAGTGAAATGAAATAAATTAAACCAATTGCAAAAGAAACAGTTATGCTATACCATTTATTTAAATAATCACTATTTTTACTAAGTATTGAAAACAGGGGAAGGTCATTAACTTTAGTGCCTGAAATAGATGTTGAAACGTTTCTTTCTTTTTTCATTAAATTTTGGTATGTGATAATCTGAGCTAACAATAAAGAATTTACACCAAGAACATACACATAATTATTTTTCAATGATGAATCAAAAATTGATACTATAATTCCAATAAAAACCCAACAAGTAAAAATAATTGTCCAAAAACATTTTTGAGATAGAATTTTATCAATTATTTTTATTTCCATAGTATTCTCCTACCGATAACAATTTATTATCACTATACAAAGCACTCAAATAGGTTTATAATAGCATGATTATTGATAAAGGAGATTTTTATGGACTATAAACTTATTTCTACTTACTTAGATTATTGCAAAACTCATAAGCGTTTGAGTTCGCACACGATTCGCGCTTATAAGAATGATCTTATGCAATTTTATAACTCAGATTATGATAATGTCGAATCCTATATAGAACACTTGACACGATCTAACATAAAAACGAATACATTAAGAAGAAAAATTGCTTGTATGAAGGTGTTTTATAACTATCTAAAATACCAGAATATAATTGAAGAGAATCCCTTCAATCAATTGCGCTTTCAATTTAGAACTGAAAAAATATTGCCTAAAACGATTCCGTATGATATTCTGAAAAGCATTTTTATATATTTAGAACGGAAAGTAATTGTATCTAAAACTGACTATCAAAAACAACACGCTGAAAGAAATCTACTAATTATTTCACTTTTACTTTCAACAGGCATCAGAATTTCTGAACTTTGCCACATTCATCTCAAAGATATTAATCTTTCCAATAAGACACTCCATATTATAGGAAAGGGTAAGAAAGAACGTATCCTATTTTTAGGAGATCAAAAAACATTCAATTTATTAGAAACATATATAACTAAAACAAGAAATGAATCCAATGATTTCTTGTTCCCAGGGAAACATTCACTTAAGCCATTGTCAGAGCAAAGTGTACGTTTAATTTTAAAGAGAATCGTTGAACAAAATAGCTTATCTAAAACTATTACACCACATATGTTTAGACATAGCTTTGCAACAATGCTTCTAGATAATGATGTAGATATTCGATATATTCAACAAATTCTTGGACACAGTTCTATATCAGTCACACAAATCTATACTCACGTATCGCATTCAAAACAAAAAGAAATACTTAGTTCTTTTAATCCTGTATCAGCGATTCATTCTGAAATCGAATAAGAGAACTTTCCAAAGCCTACAGTTTAATTCATCTAAAATTAATTTTTGTAGTTCGAATTTAGTTAATAGATTTTATGCTCAACAAAATCAAAAAACATATAAAACTTCACTTTGAATCAGCATTTATAATATATTCCGTATTAAGAACTCCATAATTGTTTTTCTAAAATATAACTTTCAAGTATCCTTAAAAATAGATGAGGAAAAACTCATACTAGCCTAAAATCAGAAAACATATTATAGTAGTTATGAAACTTACAAACGAAGAAATACAAAAAATTGAACAATTCCTAAGAGATTCATCGTACGCCAAATATCACAAACGTCTACAAATTATTTATTTTCGCTCAAAAGAAAAGAGTTATAAGGAAATCATAAATCTGCTAGATTGCAATAAAACAACTGTTTGGAGGAATTTGAAAAATATAAGGAGTTTGGTTTGGATGCTCTTCTTCAAGAGACCCGTGGCGGTCGCCATCGCGAATATATGACTTATGAAGAAGAGAAAGCATTTCTAAAACGTCATATAGAAGCTGCTCAGGCTGGGGAATTTGTAACTGTCAATCAGTTATTTGAAGCCTATCAAAAAGAGATTGGTCGCACTTCCACACGTGATGGTTTCTATTATCTCCTGAAACCCCATGGTTGGCGAACGGTCACTCCTCGATCTGAACATCCCAAGAAGGCAGACGATCAGACAATTGAGACGTCTAAAAATAAAATCTACATTCGAGACCTTAAGTAAGTGCTTTAAAGAGGAGGGGATTATAACAAAGTACATTTGATGTAGCAAGATGAAGCTGGTTTCGTGAGAATCAGTAAGATGAGTTCTTGTTGGGCTCCTAAAGGAAGCCGACCTAGCATTCATAGTCATTATATGCGAGAATATCGCTATTGTTATGGAGCGATAAATGCTCATACAGTAGATTCCTTCTTCCTTATTGCTGGAGGATGTAATACTGAGTGGACGAATGCATTTTTACGGCAAGTATCACAAGCTTATCCAGATGACTATATTTTACTTGTAATGGATAATGCTATATGACATAAATCAAGTACCTTAGAGATTCCAAGTAATATTGAGTTGGCTTTTATCCCACCTTATACACCAGAAATGAACCCTATTGAACAAGTCTGGAAAGAAATTCGAAAACGAGGTTTTAAAAATAAAGATTTCCAAACATTGGAAGCCGTCATTGATAAACTTCAAGAAGTTATTCAAGGACTCGAAAAAAGCGTTTTAAAGTCCACTGTCAGCAGACAATGGACTTTAAAACGCTTTTTGAAAATAATTGGTATTAGTATGTTTCCCGTGGCAATCCCCCCTCTCTCTACTTTCTCAACTACTTTATCCATGAAGAATCACTTTCTACAAGATATATACTTGATTTGGAATGTCCGATAGCAATACTTGGATAACTTTACTTTTCTGGTCATAACATTTTTAAAACTGATATAAATTATCCAAAAAGTTTAAATTAGATCCAGGGATGATAGAAAAAATTACCTCATTTACTCCAGATTTTTCCAATTCTCTTAGATACAATTTCAGAATTTCCTCTGTCATAACTAAGATATCTCTATCTTCAAACTGAATAATTTCTATTTTCTTCACTGCATGATTAATACTAATAGGTAAAAACATAATTAGTTTCTTGTTCTTTATTTTTTGTTTCAGCTTAGAAATATCCTCTAAATTACTTAACCAAATAATATTACTATCAATCAATTTGTCAAATTTATTAACCATGTCAATATTTTTTGTAGCTACAGCTAATCTAGGAATCTGTTTTAAAGCACCCATAGAATAGTAATGATTCTTTAGATTGATACGTCCATTCTGTTCCAAATTATTGAAATGATGATTATATTCAGTCAACCAAAATTCAAAGTTTAAACTCTTTTCACTCCATGAAATATTTGAATCTTTAAACAATAACTCTTTCTCTCCACTACCAACTCCTATAATTAAATTTTCTGTATTAACTAAGTTGCCCAAAGTTATTAATTCTCTAATAGTTAACATAATATTTCTAAAAGAAGTATTTAGAACTCCAATACCTAATTTTAAAAATCCATATTTAGATAATACATACTGAATAGCTAACAGGGGGTCCATGGCTATGCCTTCATCGCTATCTATTTTCTGAGTTGCCGGTAAATCTCTAAACCAAATCCTTAACTCATTGATGTTCTTTAGCTGATTTAGGCGATTCAGCTCATCATCTATATTAAAATTCCTATCCAAATTAGGTAACATAATTCCATATTCCATTTTTATACAATCTCCATTCAATGTTCACTCTGATAAATTATAGTATTTGATTTTTATAAAACGAATTTCCGACTTTCGCAATAAATACTACTTCTGATTCATCAGCTAAAGCTACATAACTCTCTATCTCTTCTATCATTTGTAAATAGTTGTTAGGTAACATATCTTGTTTTAATCGTTTAAATAATTCATTATTTTTCTGAAAATTCCAATAAGATTGTAAATTAGAATAGCGTATAGAATATTTCTTTGATTTATGAGAAACACGTTGCAATGTACATTCTACAATACTATTCTGAATATCTTTTTCATATAAATATTTATTTTTCATGTTGAAGAACCGTTTGGCTTTTTCCAGTACCTTACCCTCATTTGCGTACCTATTAATAATCTCATTTATATGTTTTATATTTAATAAACTATCATTTGGTTCCCATTCACAAACTCCAAAAATTCCATCTGGTTCCAGTATTTGTGAAACATTTTCCAATATTTTTTTTCTATCAAAAAAATGAACAGTAAACATTATCATTACCGCATCAAATTTCTCTGTATTAGTTGAAAAAAAAAACGATTAATATCCTCTACTTTGAAAGTAATATTTGAATATTGTAATTGATTCAACTTTTCTTTTGCATACGCTATTGATTTTTTATCAATATCAATTCCAACTATTTTGCAAGGCGAATCGACAGTACTAGATAATATAAATGCTTCTAATCCTACTCCACAAGCTAAAATAAGTACATTTTGTGGATGATATTGTGCAAATTGTTGTACGAATCCATATCTAGCGTCATGTAATGCGTATTTCCAATCTTTAAAAGTAATACTATTATCCAAAATAGAATGCCTCCTTATCCGTTTTAGCTATGAGGTAATGGAAATAAATTTGGTAACTTATTACCTAAAGTTTGTTGTAATCTCTTGTTTCCTAACAGAGGAAAAGCTGTAGGCATATTAGCTAACATTTTAGGAGCTATACATCGAACGACGCTCATGCCTGCTACTTCTATATCAGACGTTGTAATATTTGCCATAAAAACATCAATTTTTTTATCTCTAAATTCTTTAATCAAGAATTTTTGTTGTTCGCTTTCTGTTAAAGAACTATTTATATCTAAGTACTCACTAATATTTTGGTAAGATGTCGTATTAAAAAAACTCATAACCTCACCATAAGCAACCGTATCCAAAAAGAATTGTGTATTTTGGAGTAAACTTATCATATCAGAATAGTCTTTATTATACACTTTAGTATAATTTCTATCTCTTTGAAAATCTTTGACACCAAACATATCTTGGTAGTTTTCTTTCCAGATAAATCCTTTTGGATCGGATAAATTAAAACTAAACATACGTAATTGATATGCTTCCATCAAGGCCTTTTCACTGGCCTGTTTAATATTAAAATGACAAGAAAAACCAACTGTGACAAATTTATTCTCATAATCGTTCAACACACAGGCTACTGTATACACTGAAAATTCAGTAGATAGTAGTAAAAACTTAAGAGCAATTCCTTTTGTTTCCGATTCATTTATTACGTCGCTCAATCTGTCTTTGGAATCTATTATTAACTCTTTTGCTGGCTTTCTTCCTATCCACCAAAGCATCGTCGCATCTCTTTCAATAATTTCTAACAAACTATTTATTATGGCATAATTAACAGTTGAACCTGCAGACAATCCTGAAAATAGTATGGGTAATCTATTCCCTTTGACTTTTTTATTTTTTTGATAACTACGATAATCAACATATACAACATCTGCAGGTAGATAACAGTTCTCATCTTTTACTAGGTTTATCATTGGAACCCACTCTACTAAAACTGATTCATCTACCTCGAAATAAGTATTTATTTTCTCCAATTGCTCTTTGGTAAATTGTAAAAATTCCTTTGGATTTAAAAAATTATAACCTCTTTCTAACATTTCAACTACACTAGCCTTCAATAAATCGTCGGGAACATGATTTCCACAATATCTTTCAACCCCTTCTCCTATAGCAGACTTAATAGCCTTATCCTCATCGAAGCTATAACCTGTACTAATTTTATCCATCGGCCAATTCAACAACCTTGATACATCATTAAGTAAACATGTATACGCAAACATGGACGACGGTTCCCCATGCCTATTCTCCACTTTATATACATGTTTCACTAAACCAAAAACCTCATCTACTACATCAAAAATAGCCATTTCCACTCCTCTTTTATTTTTTCTTTTACAACTGGAAGAGGTGTATACTGTACAAAACTCATCTCATTAGTTCGAATATCAATCTTTCCGGCCATAGTCTCTCTTGATTCAGCCAATTCAATAAAATCAATAAATAATTTTCTATATTCACTAGATTCAAATATAGTTTCCGACATTAACTGAGGATATTTTCGTTGATTTTGCATCATTTCTATATAATATTTATAAAATTTGGAAGATGATAATACTCTTATCACGTAATTATCTATTTCATCCTTAGAATACAAAACTGGACTAATTAATATATAATTATCAAGTGTATTTAGTATTCTAATCTTTCCTTCATTCTCTAATAATGTATTTAATGAGTATATATCAAAATATTTGCATTTACAAATGTACGTCGGGGTGCTAAAATTTTTAGTTACAAATGAATTGGAAAGATCAATAAATTGACCATTTTTTAATATATCAAGTAAATTATCTGATATACCTTTACATAATTGATTATAAAAATCTTCAAAATTCAAATGAATAATAATCTTTTTATCTGTTTTTCTATCCCATATTAACGTTCTTCCATCATAAGGTAAAACATGGACAGTACTTTTTAAATACACTTTAGTCCTCCTTTCCACTCCAAAAAGCAGCACTCAAGTTTACATGAGTACTGCTCCTCTAGACTAATCAGCTTCGTAATATGCAGCAGCATGATGACAATTTGCTACATAGGACATAACAACTTCTTCAAGTTCTTCAAAAATAATTTTTTCTGATTCGTTCATATTCATTACTCCTCAATTTTAAATTTAATGATTTTTCTATTTAATAATATCCAAATAGTTACGATAGCGTATATAATAGTTGCAATCAGGTAAACAGCCTGTATACCAATCCGACTACTTAAATAGCTAAATATTGCCAAAGAGCCAGATGAAGTAATCGTTAATATTAATTGCCTTAGAGAAAAAACACGTCCTATAGAATAAGTAGGGGACTTCTCTTGTATTAATGATTGTTGCACCAAATCTCTAATTTGATACGGAATTCCAATGAAAAAGTTAATAACAAGAGCCAAGAAAGCTACTTTATTAAAAGCGTATATACCTGTAAAAATAGCAACCACAAGTGATGAAAAAAAGATAACTTTTCCCCCAAACTGAGAAATATACTTAGAGTATCTAATGCTTATAATTCCTCCTACAATCGAACCTACAAAGTAAGCAGCTCCTTGAAATCCCCACCATTCCTCTGATAAGTTCAAAAAACTCGTCGTGAAAAATAATAGAAAAGTTTGCGTCCAAATCACATTAGCAATTGATTCACATGTGTCCATAATGGTTATATTCCACAATTCAGTAATATGGAACAAATCATACCATCCCTGCTTCAATCTATCAAAATAAGGGAGTAAATTCGTTTGCACTCTATCTTTTGTATCTATTTTCTTCAAGAGCCACAAGGATACAGTAATCATCAAAATAATCACACAAAATGCCACAAAAGGATTAAGGAATAGAACAAAAGGTATTCCAAATGTCCAAGTAGCAGTTTGAAATACTTGAATGACAGTATAGAAAATACCATTTAAACGAATTCTATCCTCTTTAATTATATCTGCAAGCAATACACCTTGCGCAGGAGAAATAGCACTATCTAATAAACTCAATAAAAATTTTGATATTAACACAATATATATATATCTATAAGTACATATGAGTAGTATAATAATAAAAACTTTGGCTATCAATGCTCCTAGCATAATCCACTTTGCTGAAATCTTGTCAAAAATATTTGAAAGTAGAATACTTCCTAATATTCGTGAAATAGATCCAACAACTAGAATCATACTTGTATCAAATAGCGATTGACTCATTTGATATACAAAGAGAATTAAAACCATATCTAACAATATTCCAGCAAGAATAATAAATACTTGGGCTGTTAGAAACTTTAAAAATGACTTACTAAGTTTATTACTTTTTATTTCTGTTCTCACAACTATCCTTTTTCAAATATTCATTTAGTTTAGAAAAATCATAATATTTTACTAAATACTCTTTAAATTAATAGTTAACATGCAACGTCTTATCTATAATACATTGGTATCACTCCCTCCTACATCGTGTTACTTCATTAAGATGTCTTAAAAATTAATTGTGCATTTTATATTTTTAGTAGTAGTAAGTCTTTGGAGAATCCCAAAGACTTAAGTGTACACCTAAGCACTCTATCCACCTACAATAATTATGATATCCAAAAATAAAAGCGGTATTAGTAAATACTTAGTAAATTTTGAAATCTTCAGCATCTTATTTCTCCTTTTTTCTTTTCTATATTGTACAATAAAGAAAAGAAATTATCATTTTTGTTGTGAAAGTGGGAATATATGAAATTCAATTTAGGAAAAACCCTTAGAAAAATTCGTAAAGGAATACAAATTAGCATTAGTTCTGTCGCTGATGAACATTTATCAAAATCACAAATTTCTAGATTTGAGAGAGGAGAATCTGAGATATCTTGTGCTAGGTTAATAAATATTCTTGATAAACTTAATATATCATTAGAAGAATTTTTGATGATCCATAATAACGATTTTGGAAAATGTGAAAACTTTATGAATCTTATAAAACATATTCGTGAAGATTATACCCTACATCGTGTTATATCACTCAAGAATACACTATATTGTAATATCGATTTAACAGACTTTGATAGGACAATGTTAAAATCAATTATATATGCTCTTGATAGCTCCCATAAACCTACTGACGAGGAATTATTAAAATTAACAGATTATCTTTTCAAAATAGAAAATTGGGGTTATTACGAAATAATATTACTAGGAAACTGTGTCCGAACCATAGAGTATTCTTCTTATTTTTTACTAACTAAAGAAATGTTGAAAAATTATATATACTCCTCTTTAAATAAAACAAATAAAAAATTAGTAACCCAACTTGCTATTAACTGTTTAATTGCAAGTATAGATGCTAAGAAATACAACAATTGTAGATTTTTAATCAAAGAAATATCTAGATTACTAGATAACGAACTCAATTATTATGAACAAACTGTATTCTTATATGCTCAAGGATACCTCGAATTTGCACAAGGAGCTCACTCTGGAATATCCAAAATGAGAGATGCATTACAGATTTTTGATATTCTAAACGAGAGTTCAATAAAAAAACAGTACGAGGATCATCTTTCCTCACTTATTGATAAATAATAAAAATGAGTACTATATTTACTGAACATTCATCATTAAAAGAACTAAACTTTAAAAATTTGAGACTTTTGGAAATTTTATTTAAGAGTGGATGCATAGAACAAATAGATACACTAGATAGCAGCATACAACCTACAGATAATGAAATACTTCAATTAACGGATTATCTGTTCAAAGTCAAAAATGGAAGCTATTATAAAATCATACTACTTAAAAATTATTCTATAACTACTAAGTACACTTTATTTTTCCTATTAATAAAAGAAATGGCCGAGCGATTATATCTATTCATCACTTAAGAAATAAATAAAAGATTAGTTACTCAACTCGCTATTAATTGTTTGTTATTAAGTACAGATAAAAATCAATATAATGACTGAAATTAAATAACTTTTAGCTAATAAAATTAAACTCCTATGAAGAAAGTGGCTTGAACAGCTTTATTTATTTGAAAAAAGACAGTAAAAAAGCACAAAAAATCACTTCCTGTGCTATACTTTTTTAGATTTGGCGTTAAAACTGTTTCCTCAGTCCTAGCGCCTTTTCTTTTTTGATTATAAAGACTTTCTGCCCACTTTAAACAACTAACAAAAGTTATAAGTAGACTTTATTTTAAAATTCAAACTCTAACAACTATTTCGATTAGTTAAATCTTTCAATTTTTCTTCTCCTGATTTAAGCATATCTTTCTCCACTTGATTCCATTCTCCAAATAGTAAATCCTGAAGATGGATTGCTGTTGAAGTTGTATTTTCTCCTGAATCATATACACAACTTCTATCTCGTTGATAAATTTGAATTCTTTCAAAGATAGCCAATTCTTCCAATTGTCGTGTATTATCAACTAGATGATTTACAATGAAATCATGATGTTCTTTTGGAGTTGCGCGTGCTTGATTTGGATTGATAGCGTACAGTTCTTCGTATCGGATAAGGGTGCTCAGATAGGACAGCTTAGGCTTTGTCGCAATCAAGGCTAATTGTACTTCATATCCCTTATTTTTCAAGAGTTGTGCCGTTTTCTTTGGAACATCAACTGTTCGTAAAGTTCCCTCTATCAAAAGATTGTATCCCAAATGACTCAATTTTGTTACTAAAGACTCTACCATTTTTCCTGCAAAATCTTTGGTGTATTCTACACTGTCTTTGCCATATTCTTGCTGCAGTTCTAAATAGTGTGGATGCTGAGAACGAAAACTATCACCATCTATGATAACAATATTTCCTTGAAATTCTTTCTGTTTAATACGATGAATTGTAGTCTTACCGGCACCACTTTGCCCTCCAAGCAATATCGCTATAGGTTGCTTACTGGACTTTTTTCCTCTTGTCAGAGAACGAAGATTCCGTTCCAAAGCATGTTTGAATTCACTATCGGTATAATCTTGGATTTCCATTAGGCTACCATCCGTTTTTCAGATATCTCTAACATACGTTCAATTCCATCCAAATAACCGCTATATCTCTCTATTTCATCAAAAGTTTCTACTAAATAGATATTCGTATGAATCAAGTCAGATAGATCATCACTCATTAAAATCCAAGGATTAGATTCATCATCAATGCCAATTTCCTGACTATCTTGATAGTGATAGAGTCGAGATAATAGATTAGCACCTCTTTCTTTCACAATTTCAATTTTTAAAGTCAGTTCATAATCTTCAACAGGATTAAGCATTTTGTCTTCTCCTACAATATCGACATAAGATACATTAAACTTCTGACAAATGATGTCTATTAATTCGGTAGAGACTGAACTCGTTCCATTTTCATAACGACTCAAGCTATTTCGAGAAATTCCTATAATTCGGGCAAATTCGGGTTGTGTTAAGTCATGTGTTTTACGTAAGGATTTTATGTTCTTTCCAATCATGGCAAACTCCTTTATTTTTATAATTCCATTATAGCATAAAAAAGTATAACGCACCAATTTTGGTGCGTTATACTTTTTTTCTAGCCTAAACTTTACTTCTAAAAAAGCCACCTAAAGAGCCATAAATATTTATACTTGTATTATTAGGCCATTAGTAAAGCGTATCCAACATCTCAATAAAGTGTTGTTTTTACTGATATTTTAACTATATTGTATAGTCTACTATTTAAATCTCAATTGGGATATTTTATAGAATACCCAAAATTCAACAATAACTAAAAGTAAGATTCCATTGTATTTCCTTGTTGATCTTTCATATCACGAATTTTATTTTTCAGAAGATCAAAGTTACAAATTTCATCTCTAATATCGTTATCCGCTCTGTAGCCATTAATCATCTCAGTTAGAGTTTTCCCTTGACTACCATTCTTTATAGTGGTATTCACTCTTTTTATCTTGATATCAAAAGGCTCATATGTTTTATACTTAATTACTTCGTCTTTAAAATCAAATAAAGGTGTATCCGGTTTAGCATCCCATAAGATAATCAACCACATTATCGCATTATAAAGCTGTTTTGCAGTTTTATTCCACTCTTCAGGTTGTAAATTTCCACTCCCTCTATTGTAATGTTCTTGTCTATTATTTACATGAGAATTACCTACAAGCGGATTAAAAAGAGGTAGCCCTTTGTGATTAATTAGTTCTAAAAAATCCCTTGCCGCACCCATGCCACACTGAATAACTTCCTTCTTGCCATCAATTTTACTCTCAGCGATAAATACATAATATTCATCTTCAATAGTTGCTCCTGCATCACTATGTTTTTGTTGATTTGCTAACAGCTTAATATGTGCTTTAGGCTGAACTTCAAAATCTCTAACAATTCTTTGTCTTGTTTCATGTCCTCTACAATTCATTTAAGTTCTCCTTTACAAGTTTAGTAACTAGCCTTATTATACTATACAAGTTGAGTAAAAAATCATAACCTTCATCAACTAGTTTTTGAAAATCACAAATCCTTTTGGAGAGATGACAAGCTGATTCTCTAATTCTTGGCAATTGCTTGCTAGTGCTACTGTTTCCTTCTCTAAAAGATAATCTTCTTTGGACTGGTTAAAGATAGCTTTAAGAATTTGTCCATCGCATTTCCATTCCAATGCTACTACATCTTGTTTAATTTCTTGGAGACTATACTTGCCATGCTGAATGATTGCTGACGCGGGTTTCCGAATCTCAATCAGCTTCTTCATAAAGTTCAGCATATCATTATCACTTGAGACGCGTTCCCAAGGCATACAACGACGGCAATCTGGATCTGGACCTCCAGTTAAGGATAACTCTGTTCCGTAATAGATACACGGTGTTCCTTTTTGTAGAAAGAGAAAGGCTAAGGCTGATTTGACCAGTTGAACATCCTCATTGGCCGTCCACAAGATTCGCTCTGTATCATGCGAATCCAAGAGATTAAACATAACTTCTGAAATCTGCTGCTTGTAATACATAGATTGGTCATTGATTTCATCGATGAACTGGTCTGTCTTCTTAACTCCTCGTAAGAAATAGTCCTTGATGCTATCAGATAAAGGATAATTCATGACCACGTGGAACTCATCTCCATTTAGCCAAGGCTGAGACGTATGCCAGACTTCTCCTAAAATATAAAGATCAGGCTTTTTAGCTAGAACTGTCTTGCGAAAATCCCTCCAAAACTGATGGTCAATCTCATTAGCCACATCCAAACGCCAAGCATCGATATCAAACTCTTCAATCCAATAAGTCGCAACCTTTAAAAGATAATCCTTGACCTCTGGATTAGCTGTATTTAATAATAGGGGTAACTATTGCCGGCGAGGCTAGTTACCCTTAAGTTATTGGTATGACTGGTTTTAAGCGCAAAAAAAGTTGCTTTTTCGTACCTATTAATGTATCGTTTTAAATGACTAGTAAAAAACATACATAGAAAGGGGAAAAAGCAACTTTTTTTATTGTCATAGTTTGTGAAAACTAAGTTGTTTTTATGTGTTATAACATGGAAAAGTATACTGAGAAAAAACAAAGAAATCAAGTATTTCAGAAATTTATTAAACGTCATATTGGAGAGAATCAAATGGATTTAGTTGAAGATTGCAATACATTTCTGTCTTTTGTAGCTGATAAAACTTTAGAAAAACAGAAATTATATAAAGCTAATTCTTGTAAAAATCGATTTTGTCCTGTCTGTGCTTGGAGAAAAGCTAGAAAAGATGCATTGGGTTTATCTTTGATGATGCAATATATTAAGCAGCAAGAGAAAAAGGAGTTTATCTTTTTAACTTTGACTACACCTAATGTAATGAGTGATGAATTAGAAAATGAAATAAAACGTTATAATAATTCTTTTAGAAAACTTATAAAGAGAAAAAAAGTAGGTAGTGTTATAAAGGGATATGTTCGTAAGTTAGAGATTACATATAATAAAAAAAGAGATGATTATAATCCTCATTTTCATGTGTTAATTGCAGTAAATAAATCGTATTTCACAGATAAAAGATATTATATTAGCCAACAAGAATGGTTAGATTTATGGCGTGATGTAACGGGCATTTCAGAAATAACACAAGTTCAAGTTCAAAAAATAAGACAAAATAATAATAAAGAATTATATGAAATGGCTAAGTATTCTGGTAAAGATAGTGATTATTTAATAAATCAAAAAGTCTTTGATGCATTTTATAAATCACTTAAAGGTAAACAGGTATTAGTTTATTCAGGATTATTTAAAGAGGCTAAAAAGAAATTAAAAAATGGGGATTTAGATTACTTAAAAGAAATTGATCCAACCGAATATATCTATCAAATTTTTTATATTTGGAAACAAAAAGAGTATTTAGCTAGTGAACTTTATGACTTAACAGAACAAGAAAAAAGAGAAATTAATCACAAAATGATAGACGAAATCAAGGAAGAACAATAACAAAATATAAGTGCTAACAGCTGACCTCCCGATAACACCATGTAGTTATTGGGAGGTCAGCTGTTGAATTATGCACGAGTATTTTAAAAGTTATTGTGATGACGACGATAAACGATTATCAAAAGTATAATGTTAAAATGCTTTATTATACTAACGTTATATAAACATTATACTTTCGTTATACAAATTTTAACCCTGTTAGGAACTATAAAAAATCATGAAAATTTTAATTTGCATGTAACTGGGCAGTGTCTTAAAAAATCGACACTGAATTTGCTCAAATTTTTGTTTGTAGAATTAGAATATATTTATTTGGCTCATATTTGCTTTTTAAAAGCTTCTGTAGGTTTTTAGGCATAAAACTATATGATTTACCCCTAAATCTTTAAAATGCCCCTTAAAATTCAAAATAAAGGCATTTAAAATTTAAATATTTCTTGTGATAAAGTTTGTTAAAAAGGAGTGGTTTTATGACTGTTATGTGGTTATCGATTATAGGTATGTGGTTTTGTATTGGAATGGCATTTTTTGCTATCAAGGTTATTAAAAATAAAAATTAGACCACGCATTTATGCCGAGAAAATTTATTGTGCGTTGAGAAGAACCCTTAACTAAACTTGCAGACGAATGTCGGCATAGCGTGAGCTATTAAGCCGACCATTCGACAAGTTTTGGGATTGTTAAGGGTTCCGAGGCTCAACGTCAATAAAGCAATTGGAATAAAGAAGCGAAAAAGGAGAAGTCGGTTCAGAAAAAGAAGGATATGGATCTGGAGCTGTAATATAAAAACCTTCTTCAACTAACGGGGCAGGTTAGTGACATTAGAAAACCGACTGTAAAAAGTACAGTCGGCATTATCTCATATTATAAAAGCCAGTCATTAGGCCTATCTGACAATTCCTGAATAGAGTTCATAAACAATCCTGCATGATAACCATCACAAACAGAATGATGTACCTGTAAAGATAGCGGTAAATATATTGAATTACCTTTATTAATGAATTTTCCTGCTGTAATAATGGGTAGAAGGTAATTACTATTATTATTGATATTTAAGTTAAACCCAGTAAATGAAGTCCATGGAATAATAGAAAGAGAAAAAGCATTTTCAGGTATAGGTGTTTTGGGAAACAATTTCCCCGAACCATTATATTTCTCTACATCAGAAAGGTATAAATCATAAAACTCTTTGAAGTCATTCTTTACAGGAGTCCAAATACCAGAGAATGTTTTAGATACACCATCAAAAATTGTATAAAGTGGCTCTAACTTATCCCAATAACCTAACTCTCCGTCGCTATTGTAACCAGTTCTAAAAGCTGTATTTGAGTTTATCACCCTTGTCACTAAGAAAATAAATGCAGGGTAAAATTTATATCCTTCTTGTTTTATGTTTCGGTATAAAACACTAATATCAATTTCTGTGGTTATACTAAAAGTCGTTTGTTGGTTCAAATAATGATTAAATATCTCTTTTCTCTTCCAATTGTCTAAATCAATTTTATTAAAGTTCATTTGATATGCCTCCTAAATTTTTATCTAAAGTGAATTTAGGAGGCTTACTAGTCTGCTTTCTTCATTAGAATCAATCCTTTTTTAAAAGTCAATATTACTGTAACATAAATATATATATTTTAAAAATATCCCACTTTATCCAATTTTCGTTTGTTGAACTAATGGGTGCTTTAAATGATTACAGGTATAATTTTGCCCTTATGTTTTCTAATAATTTGAATTTTTTTACTAATTTGTATGTTTTCTTCTTGATTTATCTCTGTAAGCGCTTCATCGATATGTGATATTAGGCGAGTTCCCTCTCCTTTACCAATATAGAAAGGTAGTTGCTTACCTTCTTCATAGAGTCCGTAAACATAGTATTTATCTTTTTCATTTTTGGTAGCACCAGTAATATCATTTAATTTTTGATAATTCATTTTTTTACTCCTATTTAAATATATTATAAAAGTTCTGCTCCATACTATTAAAAATTAATTAAAATAATCCTCTTATTCTACCTTCATTCTGATTCTGAACTATTTATATGTTAAACTATATTTTCTTTAAAATCAAGTAAAATCCTAGAGAATAATCTAAATAAATTTGGGGACAATATATAGGTTTACTAATAACTACACAATACAGTATTTACGATAGCATTAAAAAGAGACTGTTTTATTTATGCTCTAGCTTTTTCAATGAATCTTCTAATACTTTTTCAACCTCTTTTTTAGCAGAATATCGTTTGACTTTTAATAAATTCTCAGGTTTTAAAGAAGGATTACTAGGATTACTCGTTTCATAACAATTTTTATACTCTTTTAATTGAGGAATTGCATCGTACCACTTATTGTAAGATCGTGTGATGATAATGATTACAGGATCATTGTCATCCAAAACACGTTCTCTAATTAAATTGAATAAAAACTTTTGTGTTGGGAAATAACCTTCTTTGCTTATAAAATCATTTAATTTATCATCGTACTTAGTAGAGTAATATGGAAAATATTCAGCTAAAGCAACGTGTTTTGAAAACCAAGGAAGCTTTTCTTTTAAATCCTGTAAATTGTCTACATCATCAAACCATACTTTAAACTTTTTAGCCCAGTAACCAAATTCATTCGTATCTAGGTCAAAAGCATGAAAATAGAGGTTTCCTTTTAGCTGTAGATTATTTAAAAGAGTCTTTTGGTAGTTTTTATCGTGGTCATAAAGTGTTTTAAATTCAGGGGTGTAGCCAGGATTTTTAGATAAAACAATGATATCAGCATTTTGAATATCCCCCACAAATTGTTGCGGACAAAAACCTAATTGTAAACGGTAGATATCATCTTTTAGATTTTTGTAGTGTTTTGTAGAGGTGTATTTTTTGATTAGTTCAACATCTTCGGTAGCAAGAATAGCTTGCTCTCCATTTATATCGACGTTAGATAATTGATTCCAGGGATTTTTAGTTGTAGTCATTTTATTTTTCCTTTCTTTTTGTAGAATTACTATATTTTACGATGTTTTAATATTAAATACAAAAATAGATTTTATTAATATATTCTCGATTATAAAAGAATCTGAGTGAGGAAACGATTTTGAATATCAATAGATATAATATTATTTATATCACCTTTCACACCGCCGTAAATGATGTTCGGAATACGTCGGCTCTACTAAACTGTAACGAATTCTCATTGCCAAGTCTACAAATTATTTTCAATACTATAGGCCAGATAGAATTAACTAAAAAGTATAAGACTAGTACAAAAAGTCCGATAAATTGGAAATATTTTGAGAACAACGATTAATTTAAAAAAGAATGACGGTGAGATTTATTACTTTTATTTATACTCACTTTGTTAGTTTAATTAAAAGCCATTTTTTTACCATAATCTAAGAGATAGCAATTTTTAATAGGCTTTATTTTAAAACTCAAGATCTAACAACCATTTCAATTAGTTAAATCTTTCAATCTTTCTTCTCCAGATTTAAGCATATCCTTCTCTACTTGACTCCACTCCCCAAACAGTAACTCTTGAAGAACATCTGCCGCTGAAGTTGTATTTTCTTTTGCATCATATACACAACCTCTATCTCGTTGGTAAATTTGAATTCTTTCAAAGATAGCTAGTTCTTCCAATTGTCGTGTATTATCAACTAGATGATTTACAATGAAATCATGATGTTCTTTTGGAGTTGCGCGTGCTTGATTTGGGTTAATAGCGTACAGTTCTTCGTATCGGATAAGGGTGCTCAGATAGGACAGCTTAGGCTTTGTCGCAATCAAGGCTAATTGTATTTCATATCCCCTACTTTTCAAGAGTTGTGCTGTTTTCTTTGGAACATCAATAGTTCGTAAAGTTCCCTCTATCAAAAGATTGTATCCCAAATGACTCAATTCTCTTACTAAAGACTCTACCATTTTACCTGCAAAATATTTGGTGTATTCAACACTGTCTTTGCCATATTCTTGCTGAAGTTCTAAATAGTGTGGATGCTGAGAACGAAAACTATCTCCATCTATGATAACAATATTTCCTTGAAATTCTTTCTGTTTAATACGATGAATTGTAGTCTTACCGGCACCACTTTGCCCTCCAAGCAAAATCGCTATAGGTTGCTTACTGGACTTTTTTCCTCTTGTCAGTGAACGAAGATTCCGTGCTAGAGCATGTTTGAATTCACTATCAGTATAATCTTGGATATCCATTAGGCTACCATCCGTTTTTCAGATATCTCTAACATACGTTCAATTCCATCCAAATAGCCGCTATATCTCTCTATTTCATCAAAAGTTTCTACTAGATAGATATTCGTATGAATCAAATCAGATAAATCATCACTCATTAAAATCCAAGGATTAGATTCATCATCAATGCTAATTCCCCGATTATCTTGATAACGATAGAGTCGAGATAATAGATTCGCACCTCTTTCTTTCACAATTTCAATTTTTAAAGTTAATTCATAATCTTCAACAGGATTGAGCATTTTATCTTCTCCTACAATATCGACATAAGATACATTAAACTTCTGGCAAATGATGTCTATTAGTTCCGTAGAAACTGAACTCGTTCCATTTTCATATCGACTCAGACTATTACGTGAAATACCTACAATCCGTGCAAATTCGGGTTGGGTTAAGTCATGTGTTTTACGTAAGGATTTTATGTTCTTTCCAATCATAGCAAACTCCTTTATTTTTATAATTCCATTATAGCATAAAAAAGCATAACGCACCAAAATTGGTGCGTTATTGACTGTTTTTCCTAAACCTCTCTAAATTCTTCTCCAATTGTTCCTTATGAAGTTGATTCTTAGCTTCCTTTAATGTGTCGTCCAAAGTTTCTTCTCTGTAAGTTGATTCTGTTTTTAGTTGTTCTGATCCTTGATCTGGAGTGAAAATGATATCTAGCAGTCGGTCTATTTTTTCAAGATCTTGGGAAGACATATCAGATAGTCTATGAATCAGCTTTTTAAATATATCACTATTGTCGTGATTTTTCTTAAAAAATGTTGTAAACATCTATAACCTCTCAAAAAAAGCAGCCTATCAGGACTGCTTAGTGTAATTCGGAAATCGCATCATAAATGGACTGCAATTTCTTATTGTCTTTATTCTTTGTGTCAATTAACGTATGTAGCTCTTCAATTTTCTTTTGACTACTTTGAATATCGCTATTGTTATCTGCAATAAGTCTTTTAAGATGTTGCTGATAACTTGTAGTGATATCTGTCTCTTTTCCTGTTCTAACCTCTGTAATTTTGGGTTTAGAACTAGAATTTGATTCCGTCACAGGTGCTTGTTTTCGCTTTTGAAAAGCTGCTTCATAATTTACATCATTACCTCCTTGATGATTTCCAAATAAGGCCGCAATTTTATCTGGATCTTCTTGATTTTCTGATTTGCTTTCTAATGGTTGATTAAAATTCCAATCTTTTGTCATTCACTCATTTCATCCTTTCTAAATTCAGAATCATCGAATTGTCTTTCTCTACCAAAGGCATGGTCAAGAGCTTCTTCAAAACTCATATGACTAATGCTTTGACGCCTTTTGAACGTCGCAAACATCGCTGTCTCCAGTTGCTCTTTGTAAGCAGCTAGTTTTTCTGACTCTCTTGCTACCTTGCTTTCTTGCCTAGTGACCTTTTCTTCTAAGCGTTCAATAATGGTCATATACGATCCTCCTTCATTCTAATATTAGCTAAAACATCTTGATTTTGTTATCACAATTCTAAACATTGAGAGGTTTGTCTTACTGGTGGATTCCACAATGTATCTTTTACTGTCTCAAGATTAAATTGAAAATCTGATTTCTTTTCTCTAAGAATATCGTTCCAGTCTATTTTTTCTTTCCCAGATTCATTATTAGGTAAATCCAGTAAAACAGGAAATCCTGATCTAGATAACTTATCAGAAAAATCTTTTCCTGCATCATCACAATCTACTGCCAGTGTCAATAAATCAGGATGATTATCAAAATAGCTGGTGGTATCACGAATTGTATTGATCAAAGGCAATAACTTTGAAGGTATTACTGTATCTAAAAATTCCAACTTCTGATTTTCTTCAGCTATCAGTCGTAAAGTTTGATAAGCAACAACAGACTTTTTTAATCCCTCCATAGATACCAAACGAACATCAGTTAGACTGTGTTGATGTAGTTCGTAATAGCTCATCAAGTCGATGAACGATTCACAAAAGACCAGTCTATTTGGTTTACCAATGTCAAAGGATATTCCAATATGTCCATGGCTTCCTTTTAGAATCGTTTTTAACCTCTCTCTAGAAAGAGTGGGATTCTTATAAATCCCTTGTAGGCTTGCTGCCTGCAGTTTGTGACGATGATCAAAGCTTTTAAAAACAATAACAGGTTCAACAGTTTCATTTGTTTTCCAACTAGCTTGTGCTATCAAACCTTGTTGAATCATCTTTTCTATGATTTCTTCTGAGATTCCTCTACATTTTGTTAAGTAATATCTGGCCAGACTACAGTTAGAATCTTCTACTCTCTTTAAAGGATAATAAAATGGTCTCTCTCTTTTTTCTTGAACAGCTTCTTTTTGGAAAGGTACTTCAGAAAGAAAGGCTAGAGTTTCTTTAAAGGAAATTCCCTTAACAAGTCGAACAAAATCAATGACATCACCTTGAATATCTCTTGAAAACCATTTAAAAGTATTGGTAGTTGAAAAAATTCGGAATGAATCGTGTTCAGGATGTTCATAGACACTGCTCGAAACTTGTTTAAAGGAAATACCTAAACGTTTGGCTACATCAAGAATTGAAATTTGCTTACATTCTTCTATTTCCATGCAATATCATCATTTTGTTGTAGTATTTGGCAGTGATGGAACAGATGAGGATTCTTCCAAAGTTTTGGGAGTGGCCTTATCCAAATCATCTAACCCAGATTTCCAAACCTGCACTTGATTGACCAATAACTTACCTGGTAGTTTCGAATAAGACAACTTAACCGTTCTGGTTTCTGTCTGATTGGTCTTTGATTGGTTGGCATTCTTTAAATCGGATACATAGGTTACATTATAAGACACCATGGCAATAGCTTGATTCGTAGTCTGATTGACAAAGATATCAGCTTTTTCAAAATGATAATCCAAAATATAGTCCTTATACACTTGGTTCATGGCATCGTTTTGACTTGTCAATTCTTGAGAATAAGCTGATTCAGTCATATAAGGTTGAATACGTGTATTATTTTCTCCGAGCTTTTCTTTCGTATAGTACTGTGTCAAAAATTCTTTTACAGTATCCGATGACAAAATACTTGCCTTATCTTCTGCTTGTTTGTCTTCTACAAGTTTAGCTGCAGCCAATTCGATTTCTTTGCGACTTTGTTTAGCAGTAGAATGTTGACCAGCAGTATATCCCATCATGAGAATAAAGCTAGTTGCGGCTACTGCTCCAACACTAATTAAGGCTTTAGTTTTGACTTTATTTAACATCTTAGACCTTCTTTCTATAAAAACTAGGTCAAGAATAACAAAAAGGACTTGTAAGTTTTATCACAAGAAAAAGTATAGCCTCTAAAACTCAATTTCAAGAGAAAATTAAGAAAATCTTCCCACAATAAAACGCATAGTATCTGGTTTTTTCAATGCCTGACACTATGCGCTTTTTTCTTTTAAATACTTTTTGCCCAGTTCAACTTCTTAAGAAGGCCAAATGATATTCTCCATTCAATTTAACTGCTACTTTCTCGTGGATAGACTGATTTTCTAAAGAACATATTTCTCCATATTTCCAACTTTCACGCTCCCCTGATAATCTAGTGACTGACTTCACTTGATTATCTAAGTTAGCAACTGTAGCACTAAGCTCTTCTTTTGGAATAATTTCTTCAGTAATTGTAAATGATTGTTCCCCTATCTTCAACTCTCTGGCTTCTTGCTCATTGATAGCAAATCCTCCTACTAAGCGAACATTAAATAAGTCAGAAACTTTTAGTAGTTCTTCTTTAGAAATATTATCAAGTAGTCTACATTTATAGAAAGTACTATCAATTTTTATGGCAAATTCTCTATTCTTGGTCTGATATAAGTCACCAATCTCCAACAAATCATTCTTTATTTTATTATTGGAATCATCGTAAGATATTTCATAAGTATCATCATGATTGCTTACTTTACTTTCAATATCTTCATATGAAATTAATTGATTAGTTACACCATAATGCTCTCCTTTATAATCGAATCGATTATAACTTGAGTCAAGAAATTTAACATCATACTTCTCATATGTACATCCAGCCAATCCAAGTAAACTTAAGAAAAAAATTACGGAAAGATAGATCTTTTTGAATTTCATAGTTCTCCTCCTAATTTTCTATAGTTAAATTATCAAAAATCAATAACGCCTCCCTCCAATATGTCTTTACAGACTTATTTTGGATATGAAGTAAAGTCAAAACAATTCCCAAACTTCCATCCAAAAATTTAACACTTCCTTCATTTCCATCAGAATAGTAGCTATCTTCCTCAAAACCAAACTTTTTTGATATAGTAAAACTACTTAATATTTTTTCTTTAATTATGGACAAATACTTATCCCAAGGTTCTTCTTTAAAAATTTGTTTGTATAGAAAACCAATTTCATATAATCCGGAATATCCATGATATAATATAGAGGATTGTACACCCACTGGACATTCCAGTGAAGCAATCAAAATGTTCTTTGATTTTTCTACCAATTTTTGATCTTTCAAAAATATCCCCACATACAGATAGAGCAAACTGATACCTGGACTACCATAACACCAAGCATCTCTAAAATATTCTTTGTTATCTAAATCACTACCCTTACTATATTCGTCCATATCAATAGCCGATTTCCACTTATATTGATTAGTCCCATCTGCTATTTCTGATCTATCATATATTTCAATAATATTTTTTAAAAATTTTTTTATTTTTGTTCGAACAATTGAATTATAGAATTATTTTTTCAGAATATAATCAGAAATTGGCAATATAGAAAAAATTTTCGATACGTTTTAATAAAATATTTGTAATACTATTTTGAATCTACTATGGATTAAATACTCCACTTAGATTCGAAAACTATAAATTAATATACTACAGTTATAATAACAATATACTAAAAAACACTGTAACTAACTCCTTAGAACTTTAAATTATTGATTAGTGTCAAAAAGACGACTTACAAAATATGATATCCTATCTAGATACGACTTATAAATCCAAAAACTGCAAAGAAGGACGCCAAAAACATTAAGTCTAGAAGAACAGTTGATATTAACCTTGCGTTATTCACTCTATTACCCAACTCAACATCTTCTAGATTTTGATTTTGGTAATGGAATAGCTACAGTCAACAAAACAATAACATGGGGAGAAGATACTCTTCTTTCTTCAAGTCGATTTTACTTAGACAACTTAGAAGAATAGCTATAGATGTCACAGAAAGTCCTTTTCAACGACCTAAAAGAAACACAACATAAAGACACAAATCAGACTCGCTTTAAAAATACATCATGCATACCAATTAGTTTTTTTCAGATGGTCATACGCATGATTTTACTCACTTTAAAGAAAAAATGGGTCATAGTTTAACAGAAAAAATCACCTGTTTGTGTATATTTGAATTATTTAGGCATTGTAAATCTTCACGAGAATACCTTTATTCCTATTAAAAATTCTAAAAATCATCCATTAACTGAAGAGGATAAGCAGTTTAATAGAGAGAGGGCTACAATACGAATTAAAATTGAGTATTTTAATACTAAGTTTAAAACTTTTCAGATTAAGGAATAACCTTATCACAATCGAAAAAAATATTTGCGAATGGTCTATTTATTTCGCACTTTACTGAGCGAGACGTACTAATAATCATACTTCAAATATCTGATCCTTAACTATGCCATAAAAATACTTGTTAGAGTAATGTTCGCTTTAGTCTTTTATCATTAGAAAACTTATGGGACTTTTTTCAATAAAATAGGCGCCATAAGTTCTATAGGGGATTCACCCACTATAAAACTTATGGCGCCTATTTTAGATACCTAATATTATGTATTTTTTGCTTTTAAAGACTTTTTCCCAGTCTCTATTATCTTATTTTTATTTACATTCGGTATTAAGTTTTATGAATTTTTCTTTATTAATCGTTCTTATTGCTGGCTTACTATCTGTAATAATCTCCTTCACTATATCTTCATAAATCTGTTCTGGGATATCACTTGGTTTTTCAGGAGATAGATATAGTTTAGGTATCATAGTATTATTTAATTTAAAAATCTGTTTTTTATCCACTACTGTATTGCGGACAAATGGAACTTTATCCCCTGCTCTTATCAAAAAATAACTTTCTCTGAACTTTTTATTTCCTCCACATTTAGCTATCATCGTAGCCTTATGAGTTTGACACTTAAACAATATCTTGTTATTTTGAACATTTGAATGACAGATATAATAATGCCTTATTAAGGCTAAATCAGAATTTACATCGGGGAAAGGCATTAAAACCTTAATAACATCCTTCTTGCTAATCAATGACTAATCTCCCACTTGATTCGACTTCAACATAAACTGGATTCAACAATTCCTCGTTTGTACTTAACGAATCCAGCAATTCTAAATGTTCCTCGTTTAAATTCATAAAATCCTCTTTTGAAAATACAAAATTCTTTTGATCTATCCTTAAAATTTCATAGTCGTAGTCAGGCTCCGAACTTTTTAAAAGGTCTAAAATTTCAATATCATCATCTGTAATATCTTTTTCGCTCATTGGAATTTGTTTTTTTCCAGCATCAATTTCTTCTTTATGAGTAGACCACATTTTAAATTGATGCGTCAAATCAGATAACTCGGAATCTGTCAGTGTATTAATAATAAATTGACTTATTCTAGCATTACTTTCATCAATATCAAAATCACATTGTTTTTGTTTAAGATAATCTTGAACTTCAGCTTCTCTATAGGTGATATCACCGTAAAAATTTGAAAATACTGGTCCATTTTTATAAGCTTTTAAATATGTAAAATCAGAGTCTTTTTTTTCTACAAATTGAAACATTTCATATAGAAACAAGAATTTTTGTAGTTGTAACTTTGAGAACTTAGTAATATCTTCTTGCTTGTTAAGCCAAGCAATCTTATCTAACATACTTTTGGAAGTATTTAAAACCATATTCTCCTCCTTATGATTACAAATAAAAACACAAGCACCACATCTGTCACCTGCGTTCATCTGTTTCCCTTCTATACTTATATAGTACAACTATGTATAACTTTTGTCAAGGAATTTCACTTAAAAAATCTAGTAGAGAATAGTTTGCCGGTAGTTTGGAACTTACTAGATTACGACATACCTGTTGTATGACAAATAAGCCACCCGTATGACGAATGGCTATGATTTTTCAGATATAAAATTACTCTACTTAGTATATGATTGAGCGCCTTTTCTGGTCACAATTACTAAATTAGCAACAAACAATAATACAACATAAAAAGTTAAAGCTAATAAATTGGTTGTGCTTCTAAAATTATTTTCTAAAATTATATTAACTGGTAAAATTACTGGAATCCAAAAAATATTAAGAAAAACTTTATTTGTTGCAAATAATATAAATAAACTTTCTACAACAGCAATAAGTAAATTGCCACCTTTCGCAATAAACAATGTCAATAGCATGTGGAAATGATTTAGCAATATTAGTAATAACCAACTAACTATTCCTACGTAAAAATAATATGAAAAGTGTTCTAACTCTATACCTACAACTACCCATAAAGGAATAGTAAGTAAAGATAATAGTAAATCTAACACAAAAATTTTCGCTCCCCATATACTGGCTGTATTTCTCGAGCCTTTAATATTCTGATAATTATTAGCATTGATTTCTTGTTCAGATACTAATAAAGTGATTATCGTAGTTATCATACAATAGCCTAACATGGGTAAAAAGATAATATTTTCCAATACAATTGTGTTATTTACAGATAATATGTAAATTGGAATTGTCAATAGTTGTATAGTAGACAAAATCAAAATAATGTATAGTTGATACGAACCTTTAAATTTAATCATTTCACTTTTTAGCAATTGGATCATTACTTAACCTCCAATTTAACATTAACAAAGAAACAATAAATAGAATCAATGATAGAAATACGGTAAATACTACCATTTTAACGTCTGTTACATGATTTGTTAAATCTAAATCTCCTGACGGTTTTATATACATAAGACTATAAGCAATTTTATAATGATATGTAAAAGGAAAGAAGAACCAAAAGCTACTTTGAGCGATAAAAGGTGCAACCAAAAAACAAATCAAGGAGTTAATAGATACTAAGATATAGGGGTTGATCCGTTTCGAAAATAGATACAAGAGTGGCAATACCCATATGGATGTTATCGAAATAAGTACTAAACAAATTAAGTCACCAATTATATTCAATGATATTAAGTCGCCATACAAAAAATTACTTGTAAATAATAATATAGCTAAAAACCATACGTTCGAAATGAGTAAATCTTTTAATTTTAAAAGTATCTTTACGATATATATTTTTATGCTATCATTTCGAAAGTATATATTCTGGAAGTTTCCTGCAGCTTCTTCTGCTTTATAATCATATAAAAATAACAATCCAATAAGCGTGTACAAAAAGACGGCTTCCCACCAATATATTGAAAAACTTTCTAGAATACTCGGTCCAACAAGTAATACAGCTATTAAAATCGACAATCCAGGAGCTATTATCAAGAATTTTTTGGATGTATTTTTTCGCTGTTTTAACCATTCTGATTTAAATATTTTTATCATATTGCGTCACCTCCATGAACAATTCTTATAAATAAAGATTCTAAATCATCACTTTGAACATTCGAACCATCGTAAAAAATTTGACCATCATGTAAAATAACAACTTTATCTGCCACTTTACTAACTTCATACAGTTGATGGCTAGATAAAAGAATTGTCATTCCTGATTTCTTTAAAGAAATCATTAAATTCAACAATTCCTTTATACCATCTGGATCCAATCCATTGGTAGATTCATCTAAAATGAGCAAATCTGGACTAGTAATTATTGCCATACCTAATCCCAAACGTTGTTTCATACCTAAAGAAAAGCTCCCTGCTTTTTTCTTTCCCGTATTAGATAGCCCAATCAAGTTTAATACTTCATTAATTCGTTCGTCAGAAATGTCATATAACAATGCTCTTGTTTTTAAGTTATCATAAGCAGATAAGTTCATGTAGATAGCTGGAGTTTCAATAAGCGCTCCAATCTCATATATACCCGCATTTTTTTTCCCATTAAAAATAACCGTACCACTATCAGCATTTTCAAGACCAAAAATAATCTTCATAATTGTTGATTTTCCTGCACCATTAATACCTAATAATCCACAAATACTCCCCTCTTTTATTTCAAAAGAAATATTTTTCAGTACTTCTCTATCCTTATATGATTTTCTAAGTTTTTGAACTTGTATATTCATAACTATAATTCCTCCTTGTTTTATACTTGTATGTTATACTTTATTTTTCAAAATTTGTTCAGAATTTCCAATTTTACAAAATTAAAAAAATAGACAGTCCTCAATTTAGAAAACCATCTATTTTTATACATAACTATTATATGGAAGCTATCTAATATATCCTTACAGAATTATTTTTTAATAAGCAACGTCACTTGAGCGCCACCTCTATCTGGATTTGATAAAAACAATTCTCCTAAATGTCTAGTTGCAACTTGTTTAGCAAATGCTAACCCTAAACCATAGTGCTTATTATTCCTACCTTTATTCTCAGTATAAAATAACTTATCTGCATTTAATAAGGACTGTTCAGTAAAAGGCAGACCATTATTCCACACTCCAAAATTAATATACTCTGTTTCCTCAATGATAGTAAGAGTAACTTTTTTTTCTCCAGAACTATATCTTGCTGCATTTGCTAAAATATTAATTAATGCCCTATTTAAATTAAAACGATTTCCCTTAAAAAACATTAATGTTGTAGTATTAATAATTTTGAAATCAACCTTTGCATTATTCATTACAGATTTCGCCTCTACTGACAGATCACTTAAAAAATCAGGTAAATATATCTGTTCTCCATAATCTTTATCTTCAATTAGTAATCTTGAATAATCAATCATTGAACTAAAATATCTTTCAAAAATCACTATACTGTTATTCATTGACTGAGTATATTCCTTCTGTTGATCAGTCAAATTAGTTAATTCAAGCAACTCTAAATTTCCCTTTAGTACGGTTAAAGGAGTTTTTACATCATGAGCTAATGCACCAACTTGAAAAGATAAATCTTCCTTCTCCCTTCTCTCTGATTTGAGTAGATTAGTTAACTCGTCGTCCTTTTGATATAATACAGAAAGAATTTCATCGAACTCTTGTATTTGGGCAGGAATATTTTTATCTTTAAATGTTAACTGCCCCATGTTTAAAGCTTTTTTTTGTATAAGTAGAAAATTTTTTGAAAATTCTTTTATTAATCTTGTAAGTGACCAAATGAGTAAAATTGTTTCGAAAACGAAGAAAAATAAATAAGAAAATAGATTAAATGAAATGTGACGCAAATTCGGATTAACAAACTCAGGTATCATGGGTTTGCCTGACAGTAAGTACAATCTCTGAATTAGCATAATACCCATAATACACTGCACTATTACTTACAGATTCATTTTTAGCAAAAACTTCTCGATAGGCAGGCAAATCCTTTTTTTGATAATTACCCTCTTCAATTGTACCTGTCTTGCGATTAAATACAACATAGTCAAATATAGAGTTATTCATTGCTTGAACTACATCACTTAAATTGCTAGTATCACTCACTGAAATTTCAATTTTAGAGCCGTATACATTTAATTGTCCTGTAAAAACAAGTAAATAAGTAAATACAAAAAATAAAAGAATACTCAGTAACGTACCTGTTACTAGTTCTAAAACAGTCCTTATTATGCGTCCTCTAATTGTACTATTCTTCTTAATCATGCCACTTGTATCCCATACCTCTAACTGTTTTTATAGGATTAATTCCATAGGATGAGAATTTTAATCTTATTTGATAAATATACTCAGATATTGAACGAAAGAGGGTTTCAGCATCATCATCATAAACGTTTTCATATATATCTTGTACAGTAAAAATTTTTCTTGGATTGCTAGATAATAGCTCTATGATATCATATTCCCTACTTGTAAAAGCAAGACTATCTCCATTAATACAAACAATTTTTTCTTGTAAATAAATCGTTATTGGAGATAATTCTCGAACAATTTGATTACTTAATTCACCTTGTTTGTATCGTTCTTCTCGTTTAAGATTTGCTGCAACTTTGGCAATTAATTGATTGATGCTGAAAGGTTTTGTAATATAGTCATCTCCTCCTAAATTCAATCCTGATACTATATCATCTTCGGTATCTTTTGCACTAACAAAAATAATAGGGGAGCTTACTTTATTTCTAATCTGCTTACAAATTTGCATACCATCTATATTAGGCATCATTACATCTAATAAAATCAAATCAAATCCTTTGAAATTATTAATATTGATTGGTACGGTCACTTCTTGATACGTCGTTACCTGATAGTTTTTCATCTCTAAAATAGTTCGCATCAGTTTCAAAATTTCAAAATCGTCATCTACAACTAATATCTTATACATTCTATCACCTCAAAATATTATAGAGAACTACCTGCAAAGCTCCGTATTCTTGACAAAGAATAGTCTCAATACATCAATTTGTAATTGTTCTTTATTTTTTAAATTATATTTTTAAAAAATAGTACAAATCTATTTTACACTATCTTGAACAAAATTCGTAATATTTAATAATCTAATTTGAGTGCCGTCAATGTCATTACCTATACAGCAATTATCATACAATAATTTAATTACCTCATCTGGTTGATCTTTCAAATGATATTTCTCAATGATTAACCCAAGTGCTGCTGAAACCTTTGGTGTTGAAATGGATGTCCCATAAGCATAAGTATATTTCCCTTCAAGTGTCGGTACAATAACCCATTCTTTTTCAAATGTTTTATCATTTGCCCACTGTTCATATCCAACTGTTGCTAGTTTATGACTTCCTCCTCCTGTTGCATATATATCTATTACATTATTTCCTTTATTTGAAAAACTAGATACAAAATCGTTATCATTTACTGACCCTACTGTTACAACATTGTCTAATCCCGCAGGAATATCCATAACTTTTCCATCTATATGTGAATAATCCTTCCCCTTAAGTTCTCCAAGGTAATGTTTCAATGATTCTTGATTATTTAAATCTAGACCCTCATCACCTACTGAAGCAACAATTATTGAACCCTGACTATACGCATAATTGATTGCTCTCTGATAAATGTTAATTAATGCTGTTTGGTCATCTTCTATAGTTGAGTTTTTTAGCAAGTATTCACCCAAACTTAGATTAATAACATCAACATCATCTTTCGCTGCTTGAATAATTGCCTTTAATATCCACTGATCTTGTGCATTTCCTTTATCAAATACTCGATACATTCTAACTTTCATTCCAGGAGCAATACCTAAATAATTTCCGTTTGATGAAATCTGTCCAACCACAGAAGTTCCATGGCCTGTTTTATCTAATATATTTTGATTATCAATTAAGCCCGTTTCCAAATCCGCTGTAAAGTTCTTGACAGAAATAATATTTGAAGATACTTCTGGGTTATCGTAAGTAACACCTGAGTCTATCACACCAATAGTAGCTTCACCAGTAGATTTATGACTAAATTTTCTACCTGTACCAATACTCTTTTGCATATCCCATTGATAATCCCAAAAATTCATATTGTTAGTTGTAATTACACTTTCTCCATACAGATAAGTGACATTAGGCTTTACATTCATCATACCATCAATAACTATTTCTTTTATCGAATTATTATTTTCTTTCTTTATCTCTTCTTTACTTTTTCCAGTCGAAACAGTAATAAGATTTATTTCAGGAATAATATCGATAATTTGCATACCCTGTTTAATAAATTTTTGTTGGATAGTATCAACTGTTTCTGTCTCTTTCAGTAGTATATTATATTTAAAATCTGATCCAGCAGTCGCTTGAACTCCATGGACTGAAAAAAATAATGGAAATAATACTCCAACTGATAATAAGAACTTTTTATTCATATAATCCTCCTTAATGTTTTTGTTAGAGATTATATCAGAGAAAATTCAGATTTTATTCAGAGGAAAAATCATCTTTAGACTACTAGTGAAATTTAAATTTAAGAAAGAATCAATTTCTAAAATTTTTCATGTCCCAAAAAAACAGAATAAGTTTTGAACTTGTTCAGATTATTTTCTATCCCTTCTTCCACTTATACCCTGCCCAACCTACCAAGACAAGCAAAGAAAGGTTAAAGAGGATGAAGAAATGTGACCATTTCTACTTTTCTTTTTAAAATAGGTTGAGTATTCCTATCCTCCTCATCCTCAATAAATAAAGAATCAGTCTCATTATATTTAGTCTCACTAGGGGCTGAATATGAGACGGGGGCCGTTTCATTTTCAACCTGCCCTAGTCTTTTTTTAACACTAGGCCTGTTTAAATTACCTACTGGGGTAGAAGATAATTCCCCTAAATAAATCTTATTAGCTAGTCGTCCTTTCACACTTGAAGACTGTTGAACTTCATCAATTAAGTCATATTCTTTAAGAGTTTTTTTGATTGATAGTAGTTTTGACTTCGAACAACCTAACAGCCTCATCAGTTTAGAATTAGAAAATACTAAATAGACTGCTCCTTCTTCATCTATCCAACCACGACTGAGAGATAATTCTAAACGATCTTTTAAAATAGAATAAGCCACCTTTACTTCTAGTTTCATATCCATATATTTCTCATCCTCAAAAAGAATTTTAGGTAATTTATAATACCGTTCTGAAGTTTGGTATTGATTTGCGGTAATTCGTTTCATAGCGCTCCTCCTAGTTCTTTGAGTATTAAATCTCCACTTGATTCCAATCGAACCAAGCCACTTTTTTCTAATTCAGCCATAAGAGATATGGCCTCAACAATATCAATTCCCATTTCACGTACTAAAAATGAAATGACAATATAGCGTGATGATTGTAATTCTTTTGTCATTTTCCCTCCTGAAAATAAAAAAAGGAGAACAATATTCAATTGTTCTCCACGATAAATTTGTTAAAAAGAAAAACCCTGCCAAATTAATTTTTGGTAGGGTTTTTGGTAGGAAACTAAATTAATTTATCAGTTTCTAAAATGTGTTCACGATTCTAAAGGCTGATACTATAGTATTCCGATTTCTAATTGGTATATGCCTCTTATTTAAGAGTAACTGAAGCTCCAGCTTCTTCCAATTTAGCTTTGATTTCTTCAGCTTCTGCAGTTGCAACGCCTTCTTTAACAAGTGCTGGTGCACCGTCAACAAGTTCTTTAGCTTCTTTAAGACCAAGACCTGTGATTTCACGTACAACTTTGATAACGCCAACTTTTTTGTCGCCTGCAGATGTCAATTCAACGTCGAATGAATCTTTAGCAGCACCAGCGTCAGCAGCACCAGCTGCAGCAACAGCTACAGGAGCAGCTGCAGTTACACCAAATTCTTCTTCGATAGCTTTTACAAGGTCGTTCAATTCAAGGATTGAAGCTTCTTTAATTTCAGCAATAATGTTTTCAATGTTCAATGCCATTGTTATTTCCTCCAAATATGTTTTAAATTTATAATAGATTTTCGTAGCTAGGCTACGCTACATAGCTTAAAATTAAGCTGCGTCTTCTTTGCTTTCTGCAACCGCTTTGACTGCAAGAGCAACGTTGCGCACTGGCGCTTGAAGTACAGAAAGGAGCATAGAAAGAAGTCCTTCGCGGTTTGGAAGAGTTGCAAGTGCAAGAATCTCTTCTTTAGATGCGACAGCGCCTTCGATTGCACCACCTTTGATTTCAAGTGCTTCAGCGTTTTTAGAAAAGTCGTTCAAGATTTTCGCTGGTGCGATAACATCTTCGTTAGAAAATGCTACTGCAGATGGTCCAACAAATACTGATGCAAGTTCTTCAAGACCAGCTTTTTCAGCTGCACGACGTAAGATTGAGTTTTTAATGACTTTATACTCAACTTCGTTTCCACGAAGCTCACGACGAAGAACTGTATCTTGCTCAACTGTCAAACCACGAGCGTCAACAACGACGATAGATGCAGCAGCTTTCATTTTTTCAGCTACTACGTCAACTAGTTCCGCTTTTTTAGCAATAATTGCTTCACTCATTAGTGTGTTCACCTCCGTTATTATTTTGCTTGGGGAATTTTTCCAAAAGAAAAACGCGCCCAAACCTAGACACGAAAGTACAATACGCTTCTTTTTACATGATACGTTTTGTCCTCGGTAGGATACTTATGAGTCGAGCTCCCCTACTGTCTTAGGCAGTTTTTTCAAACCGTATATAAGTATAGCATAGTCAAAAAAAGAATGCAAGATTTTTGCAAACTTTTTTTAAAATTTTTCGTGATTTTTCTTTTAAAGTTCTACTGTCAGGACTTGGCCTTGCTTAACAACCTGTTCTCCAGCGATATAAACATCATCTACATCACTGGATTTAACTGCATAAACCAGGTGAGAAAGCATATTTTCTTGGGGTTTGAGATGGATTTTCCCTTGTGGTTGAATGACCAGAAAATCTGCTTGCTTGCCAACTTCAAGACTCCCAATCTGTTCTTCCATTCTAAGAACCTTAGCTCCTTCGATTGTCAGAGCCTTGAGAGCTGTTTCGATAGGAAATTGGCTGGCATCTCCACTTTTCATCTTCTGAAGAAGGGCTGCAGTCCGTCCTTCCTCAAACATATCTAGATTGTTATTGGAAGCAACTGAGTCAGTCGCAATACCAACCGCTACTCCTGCTTTTTGGAATTGGATGATTGGAGCGATTCCTGATGCCAGTTTGAGGTTACTGATAGGATTATGCGCGATAGATACTTGAGACATTGCCAAACGTTCAATTTCTCGCTCGTTTAATTCGACCCCGTGAGCAAAGACAGATGGATGGTCTAAGTAACCCAGTTCTTCTAGAAAGGCGAGGGGGCGTTTGCCATATCGTTTCAGGATAATTCCTGATTCCTCCTTGGTCTCCGCAACATGGATATGGATTGGAATATTCAGTTCTTTCGCTATATCTAAGCTTTCTACCAGCAAGTCTCTACTACAGCTGTAAGGAGAATGTGGAGCTACCATAACCTTGAAATTTGGATTTTCATATCCTAAAATTTCCTTGATGATGGCTCGTGTTCTAGCAATAGTCTCAGTAGTTGTCTCTGCCTCTGAAGAAAAGAGGGTCGGTGAGAAATAACAACGCATCTTAGAATCTTTCACTGCCTGATAAATCCGCTCAATATCCACACCATTGGGATTATACATATCATTAAAGGCTGTTGTTCCTGACTGGAGCATCTCTGTCAGAGCTTCTTTGACCGCCTTGGTAGTCATGTCGGGAGTAAACTCAGCTTCTGCTGGCCAGATATAGTCATTAAGCCATTCATGAAGATTGCTATCATCTCGAATCCCTCTCAAACCTGTCATTGCAGAGTGGGTATGGCAATTGACCAAACCAGGCATGATCCAGGCTCCCTGATAGTCTATAATCTGCTCAGCTTGATCTAAAATCTCTTGTTTCTCTTGACCGACATAGGTGATTTGAGAACTCTTAACGGCTAAGATTCCATCTAGATAGACATGGAAATCTTGATCACAAGTCACGATATTTACATGCTGATAGACTTTCATACTAGGTTCCTTTTCTAAAGACAATTTATACTTCTCTTCAAACCACGTCAGCTTCACCTTGGAGTAGATATATGGTTACTGACTTCGTCAGTTCTATCCACAACCTCAAAACAGTGTTTTGAGCTGACTTCGTCAGTCTTATCTACAACCTCAAAGCAGTGCTTTGAACAACCTACAGCTAGCTTCCTAGTTTGCTCTTTGATTTTCATGGAGTATTACAATGAACAATTTTTCTAGCTATTGTAACAAAAAAGTCACCCTAAGGCAACTTCTTTTGTCTATAAGATTTCAAAGTAGAAAGGATTATTCAGAGCTAAAAGCCGCAGCTTTCTGCATTTGGTAATACTTGCCCTTTCGAACCATTAGTTCTTGATGATTGCCATACTCAACAATATCTCCATCCACCAAGACTAGAATCAAATCCGCATCCTGAATGGTTGACAAGCGGTGGGCGATGATAAAGCTTGTGCGCCCCTTCATGAGTTTGGCAAAGGCATCCTGTACTAGAACTTCTGTCCGTGTATCGATGGAAGAAGTCGCCTCGTCTAAGATGAGAATCTTTGGAATAGCCAGAAAGACTCGCGCGATGGTCAAGAGCTGAGCCTGACCGACAGAGAGAGATTCTCCAGCATTTTCCAACTTGGTATCGTAACCCTGTGGCAACTGTTGGATGAAAAAATCGGCATTGGCTGCTTTGGCAGCAGCAATCACCTGCTCCCGACTGGCATCAGGATTTCCAAAGGCAATATTGTCATGAATGGTCCCTTGCTCAAGCCAGGTTTCTTGTAGCACCATGCCAAACTGTTGTCGTAAAGAAGCACGACTATAGTCATAAATGGAACGACCATCTAACAAGATATCTCCTGAGTTAATGGGATAAAAACGCATGAGAAGATTGATAAGGGTTGATTTTCCAGCACCTGTCGGACCAACAATAGCCACCTTGCTACCAGCTGGAATATCAATAGATAAATCCTTAATCAAAATCTTTTCAGGATTGTAGCCAAAAGAAACCTGTTTAAAGGAAATAGCTCCCTTAACTTGGTCACTGGTCAAGACTTCCTTACCACTTTCAGCCACCTCAGAACTTTCTAAGACAACATAAACACGCTCTGCACAAGCGAGAGCACTTGCAACTCAGCTAGCACGGAAGAAATATCGTTAAAGGGTTTGGTGTATTGCTGGACATAGTTCAAAAAGGTCACTAAACGTCCAATGGTCAAAGTAGAGCCTATCATGATACGATAAGCTCCCACTCCAGCTAGGAGAGCATAAATGAGCGCATTTACAAAGCGAGTCGAAGGATTAACCGTTGATGAATAAAAGATGGCTGACTGAGAATAACCTGCATAGTTGTCATTAGCCTCACGCAGCCTTTGGATAAACTCTTCCTGAGCATTGAAAGATTGAATAATAGTCTGCTGGCTCAACGATTCTTCAATCAACTGAGTCTGAATCCCCCTTGTCTCTGTTTGCTTTTGAAAGAGATGATAGGAGCGTTTGGCAATAAAGCGTAAAATCACCATGGATAGTGGTGTCAACAGCAAGACCAAAAGAGTCATGAGGAGATGAATTTGGAGCATGGCTAGAATACTCACCAAAATCATCAAGACGCCAATGAAAAATTGGTTAAATATCATGGTCAAGCCAGCTGCCAACTGTTCTATGTCCGTGGTCACCCGACTGACCATTTCTCCACTGCCTTGTCGATCCACAAAAGCAATCGGTAACCGATGGAGCTTATGGAGGATTCGCTCTCGCAAGTCTCTGGTATAAGAGAAGATTAGGCGATTATAGAGGAGAGGATTGACCCACTGCACAAGGGTATTTCCTATGACCACCAAGATCATTTGAATGAAAATCTGCCAAAAACTGGTGAAGAGCCAGTCACTAGGACTTGGTCAATAACCTGCCCAATCAAGATAGGTAGGTAAATCGATAAACCAACCTGGGCAATAGTTCCTAGAAAGGCTAGGAAAAGGAGGAAGGGATGACTTGCTAAATCTTTAGCCAAACGTTTGAGCGTCTGATTTGCAGTTTGTCGTCTCATGCTAGTCCTCCTTTCCATGTTGAGATGCATTGATTTCGCGATAGACTTGACTGGACTTCATCAAGTCCTCGTGCTTGCCGATAGCTAGGAGCTCACCTTTTTCCAAGAGGAGAATCTGGTCTGCCATACGAAGTGTTGAGGTTCGTTGAGAAATCAAGATTAAGCTCGTGTCTGGCAAATTTTCTCGGATAGCTTTCAAGAGCTTGGACTCCGTAATGGTATCCAGTGCGGAGGTAGCATCATCTAGGATGAGAAAATGGGCTTGGCGCAAGACTGCTCGTGCGATAGACAGCCTTTGTTTTTGTCCACCTGAGAAATTTCGCCCTCCTGCCTCAACTAGGGCATCCAAGAGCCCTTCCTTTTCACTGACAAAATCCTTTGCTTGCGCAATTTTCAAGGCCTGCCAAAGTTCTTGGTCAGTTACTTCTCGATGTAAACCTAGAGTCAAGTTGGAACGTATGGTTCCTTTAAAGAGTTCGACTTTTTGGGGAACATAAGCAATCCAAGACCGCCACTGCTCTAAATTACGAGGACTACGTCCATCTCGATAAAGGTCAATGCTTCCCTTGTCTACTGGATAAAGACCAAGTAAGACTTGCACCAAACTTGATTTACCAGAACCCGTTCCCCCAATGATACCAAGGATTTGCCCTTGAGTCATATCAAAGGAAATATCTCTCAAAGAAGGCTGGGCCGCATCAGGGTAGGTAAAGGTTAATTCTTGAACTTGTAAAACCTGATCACTGGTAGTTTGCTTTTGTTCTAATTCTGAATGGATGTCTTCTGGAGCCTCAGCAAAGACCTCCTCGATTCGCTTAGCTGAGATATAGGACTGATTGAGAGAATTTATCAGCATGGCTAGCTTGACCAATTCCACCAAAATCTGTAAGAGATAGTTGATAAGAGCGATCAGGGCACCTTGACTAAGTAAGCCTCCTTGAATTGAAATATATCCCTGCCAGATAATGACAAGGAGTGTTCCATTGACAATCAAATAGGTCAGAGGTGTTAATAAACTAGACCAGAAACCTGTTTTTTTCTTGCAATCTAGCATAGACTTGGTTAAGGGTTTGAAAAAAATCTGTAACTCTCGTTTTTTTCTTGCCCAAAAGCACGAATAACTCGCATCCCTTGTAATTGCTGGCGTGTTTCCTGAACTAGCTGGTCCGTTTTCTTTCTCAGACTACTGTAGAGAGGGTTGACCAGTCGAGAGAGCCCTACGATGACAATGGTCAAAAATGACAACCATAACCAAAAAAACCAGAAAGTCAGCTCAGATGAGATGCGATAAGCCATAAAAAAATGGCTCCAAAAACGATAATAGGCGCTCGCAAAAAGAGACGCAGGAATTGATTGATCCCAGTCTGAATTTGATAGGTATCTGAAGTCAAGCGAGTCACCAAGCTCGAAGTGGTCAGACGGTCTCTGCTGTCCTTTGGTAAAGCCAGAATATGACGATAAAGGTCATCTGTCAGTCCTTTGGCAAATCCAACCGCAGCCTTGGCTGAGTAAAACTGGGCTATCAAGGCCACTACAACGCCAATCACTGCAAAGATAAAGAGTATGCCAATCTGCATCCAGAGATGTCCTTGATCTCCCTGAGGCAAGGATTGGTCAACAATCCCAGCAATCACCATTGGAACCAGAAGCTCAAACACAGCTTCTAACAGCTTGAACAAGGGGGCTAAAATCGATTCTTTGATGTAGGGTTTGAAGTAAGATAATAGGTGTTTCATAAATCCCTTCTATTCGTATTCTGGAAATGAAGAAAGTGGGAAGTGCCCACCCTCTCAATTTTATTTGTTTAAGTATGGCAATAGATAGCCATATCCTTCCTCTTCCATCTCATCCTTGGCCACAAAGCGTAAGGAAGCAGAATTGATACAGTAACGAAGTCCACCTAACTCCCGAGGTCCATCTGTGAAAACATGACCCAAGTGAGCATTACCTGACCGAGAACGAACTTCAATTCGCTCCATTCCATGGCTCATATCCTTGTAGTAGTGAATCAATTCCTTAGAAATTGGACGGCTAAAACTTGGCCAACCACAACCTGAGGCAAACTTATCCTTGGCAAAAAAGAGTGGCTCACCTGTTGTGATGTCTACATAAATTCCCTCTTCAAAGGTTTGGTCATAGGCATTGGTAAATGGAGCCTCTGTCGCAGCTTCTTGGGTAACACGATAGGATTCTTCGGTTAAGCTTTTCTTTAACACCTCTTGACTAGGCTTTTCATAGTTAGAGGCATCAATCAATGGCTTCTCAGCATCTGCCACATCGATATGACAATAACCAGAAGGATTCTTCTTAAGATAGTCTTGGTGGTAGTCCTCAGCCAGAATGTAATGACGTAGTTTCTCCACCTCTACTGCAATCTTTCGCCTAAGCATGCGCTCCTGCTCCTGAACCACTGTGTAGATAGCTGGCAAATCAGCTTCATCTTGGTAATAAATTCCGGTCCGATACTGACGTCCACGGTCATTCCCTTGTTGATTGACTGATAATGGATCAATAACACGGAAATAATAAAGTAAAATCTCTCTAAGTGACACTGCCTTCTCATCGTAAATCACTTGAACCGTTTCTGCATGGTCTGTTTCTTTGAGCAACTGGTAATTGGTCGTTTCGACTTGACCATTAGCGTAGCCAACACTGGTTGCTAGCACTCCAGAAATACGTGAAAAATACTCCTCTAAGCCCCAAAAACAACCTCCTGCTAGATAAATTCCTGCCATCTTTATTTCTCCTTTATCAAGTTTTTTGACTAGACTTATTTTCAAAAAAAGGATAGGAAGCCCTCTAGTCAAGAGTTTCCCCATCCTATCATCTATTCTTTATTTTGCTTCAACACGGACACCTTGGGTATCAACCTTCAAGTCATGAAGTTTTCCTTTGAAGGGTTGCTTTTCCAATTCTGCCTTAATCGTTGGCATCTTGTCATGAGAAGCCAAGACCATAACTGTCGGCCCAGCACCAGAGAGGTAGGTTGCATAGGCACCATTTTCTTTGGCCACTTTGCTTAATCGTCGCAAATTCTCTCACCAAGTCCTGACGATAGCGCTCGTGGAAGAGGTCTCCCTCAATTGCTTGCCCAGCAGTCACCATGTCTCCTGCCAACAAGGCCGCAACCGCCACATTGGCGATAGAACTAGCTGCAACAGCTTCCTTATAGGACAATTTCTTAGGCAAGACACCACGGCTGTCTCTAGTACGCAATTCATAGTTTGGAATGTAGGCTAGGAAATCACATTCTGGGAAGTCTGCTACAATTGCTGAAACTTGCCCATCAACAGAGCTTGCAATAACGAGATTACCATAAATGGCTGGAGCCACATTGTCAGGATGTCCTTCAATCTTGGTCGCCAACTGCAACTTTTCATGGTCAGATAAATTGAGCTTGCCTAGTTGGTTGGCTAGTTCAATCCCAGCAACGATTACCGAACTAGAAGAACCCAAACCACGCGCCAAGGGAACATCACTGGTCATTTTCAAACGTCTTGGTTGCAAGTCTGGTACAATTTGCAAAGCGATTTTGAGCAAGAGATTACGCTCATCATGTGGAATCCATTTGCCAATCTGGTGTTCAATCAACCACTCATCTCGTTCTTCACAGACCTCTATTTGAAGATACTTGGTTACAGCTACACCGACCGAGTCAAAACCTGGCCCGATATTGGCACTGGTTGCAGGTACAATAATCTTCATCTTATTCTCCTAGCACCTTGAAGGTATTCAAGAGGTCGAATTCTGAAACCATCTTCAATTCAGCTGAAACATTTTCAAGCTGGGCTTTATTAATCTTGTGTGTAATGATCACGACACGCGCCTTGTCACCTTCTTTGCCATCTTGAAGGATTTGCTTGAAGGAAATATCTTGAGCATTGAAGATTTCAGCCAACTTCAAGACCTGACCTTTTGAGTCTGGAGCCAAGATTGAGAAGTAGTAATTTGCTTTGACATCTTCTGGATTTGCCAAGACCAAGTCACGGCTGTATTCGTTGAAATCTTTTCCAATTGTTCCATCATTCAAGCGACGAACGATACGGACAATATCTGCTACAACACTTGTTGCAGTTGGTTTTTGACCAGCACCTGGTCCATAGTACATAGACTCACCAATACCAATAGATTCTACAAAGACAGCGTTCATTACCCCATTCACACTGGCAAGTGGGTGTGCTTTAGGAAGGAAGGTTGGAGTCACTTCTGCAGCAATACCTGAAGAAGTTTCCTCAATAGAACCAACCAATTTCACTACATAGCCAAGTTCTTGGGCTACAGCTACGTCTTCTGGTGTGATGTTACGAATTCCCTTGTGGGCTACGTCATCGAAGGCAACCTTCATGCCAAAGGCAAATTGGCTCAAAATAACCATCTTGTAGGCTGCATCAATCCCATCTACGTCATTTGTAGGGTCACTTTCTGCAAAACCAAGACGTTGTGCTTCCGTAAGAGCATCATCGTAAGACCAGCCTTCTTCGACCATCTTGGTCATCATGAAGTTAGAAGTTCCGTTGACTACCCCAAGCACGCGCGTGATTTTATCAGAAGCCAAGGAATTTGCCAAGGTACGAAGAATTGGAATCCCACCAGCTACTGCTGCCTCGTAGTAAAGTGCTACCTTGTTAGCTTGAGCGATTTCTAACAATTCTGCACCATGGACAGCCAAAAGGTCCTTGTTAGCAGTAACAACGTGTTTCCCAGCTTCCAAGGTACGAGTGATAAAGGTCTTAGCAGGTTCGATACGTCCCATCAATTCCACTACGATGGTAATATCTTGGTCTGATAAAATATCATCCACATTGGTTACAAAGTTAAAGTCATTCCCTGCAGCAAGCAAGCGATTCTTTTCATCTTCATCCTTGACCAATACCTTGGCAACTTCAATCTCTGAATGTGCTGATTGATTGATTTTTTCTCCATTTTCCTTTAGGAGGAAAGGCACACCACTTGCAACGGTACCAAATCCTAGTAAAGCAATTTTAACTGTCATGTTTGTCTCCTCGAAATTTTCTAATATAGCCATTATAACAGAATTTTGTGAAAATTCCTATTATAGTAAATCACTATTTCAGTCTAAAAAGAAAAAACGAATCAAACGATTCGCTCTTCTTAAAATCTGGAAATAGCTTTCCAGAAAGGGTTATCCAATCTTTTGCAGATTAAGTACTGCATCGTGATTCATCAAGACTTGACCATACTCCTGCAAGACTGAGCGACTGATGTCACTATCGTCCGCAAACTCACGCATACGAGCCAAGAGCCAAGCTGGATATGGACTTGGATGATTTTCAATATCCACTAAAATGGTCAAATAATAGCGCTCATTCATCTTGTAAAGTTCAGAAGTTTCCATCTCAAAAGTCACTGTCTTGGCAAAAGCCACCAAATCAGCTAATTTTTCAAAAGAAAGGATGTAGTAGATGTAAGGCTCTTTCTTGCTCTCAGCTTCTTGTTCGGCCTGTTCCTGCTCTTCTTCCTTGGCTTCAACTTGCTCTAGAGATTGAATCGCTTCAATATCATCTTTAGTCTTTTCTGCGATACTTTTTTCCAAGGTTTTGATAAATTCATCTGGCGACATTTGAGCCAATTCTTCCATATCTGGTAAATCCGATAAGTCTTCAAAATCTAGATTTTGGTCAATCTTTGATTTGGTTACAAAGACATCTACCTTATCAGGTTTTGGAGTCACACGGAAGCTCAACATGCCTGTATCCAAAAAGCTATCAGGCATCTCTAACTCATCCAAGATAGCATAAAAGAACTCTTCTGTTTTTTCTTGAGGAACAAGAAAGTCAGCAATCTCCATGCCACGATCCATCAAATCCTCTAAAGACATCGTGATTTTCAAAGTTGTATCACTAATTTGTTTCATTTTCATTGCTAGTAACCTCATACTTTCAGTTCTATCTATTATACTAGATTTTTACGATTTTATCAAAAGAATGAAGCGAGAATGTGATATAATACTAGAGACCATTTTACAATACAAGAAAGAAAGTACAATGAAAAATATAAAAGTTAATGCACTGGCTAGCTTACTAGTCAATGTTCTCAATATCGTTTTTCCTCTGATAACCAATCCTTATCTGACGCGGATTCTCAGCAAATCCAATTACGGTTATTTCAATACCGCCAATACCTAGGCTAGCTTTGTCATTCCTTTAGCCGCCTTTGGAGTATACAACTACGGGATTCGAGCTATCAGTAAGGTCAAGGATGATAAAAATAAAATCAACTATGTTTTCTCTAAGTTATTCTATATCTCCATTATTACATCTGTTCTAACAACAAGTATCTATTTCCTATTTATTTATCTGGATAATAGTATTGAAAATTTGAAAGAACTCTACTATATACTTGGTGTCCAGGCTCTCTTCCAATTCCTTTATATCGAGTGGATGAATGAAGCTTATGAAAATTATGCATTCATCTTATACAAAACATTGGTTATTCGTATTGCCATGTTGGTCGCTATCTTCACCTTTGTAAAAACTCCAAATGATATCGTACCTTATGCAATCATTATGAGTGCAACGACGATTCTCAACTATCTACTCAGCTTTCTCTGGATTAAGCGAGAAGTTTCCTTTGTTAAGATTGGTCTTGTCGAATTAGTCAAAAGCTATCTAAACCGCTCTTGACCATGTTGCTTCTATCAAGCAATATGCTCTACACATTGCTTGATAGAATGTTTATCACCAAAGGACCTGATGAAAACTATATTTCTTATTACACCATTGCTTCCAGCATCGTCATGTTGATTGCCAGTGTCCTGAGTGGAGCTATCAACGTCAGTATTCCACGTCTCGGCTACTATCTCGGTAAGAAAGACTACGAGTCCTATAAGAATCTTCTAAATCAAGGCGCTGCCCTCTTTTACTTCCTCATCATTCAAACCAGTATTGGGATTATGGTATTAGGGAACTACGCAACTGTCATCTACTCTTCTGAAAAATACCTTGAAGCTGGTATTGTGACTAGTGTCTTCGCTTTTCGGACTATCATTTGGGCCATTGAGTTAATCCTTGGTAAACAAATTATCTTCATCAACGACCACGAAAATCGTTTAACAGCCTTTTACTTTATTGGTGGCGGTGCCAATATCCTACTCAACAGTCTCTTGTATTTCAATAATATTTTTGCACCAGAGTATTACATTGCTACTACTATTATTGCAGAAACCGTAGTTGTTCTACTAGAAATTTACTTTATCAAGAAACATCATCTACTTGACTTAAAAGAAATCTTTACTACTTTAACACGCTATACTATTGTATCGCTCGGATTCATTCCCATCTATTTCACATTTAAATTCCTTTTCCAAATCAACTCTTATACAGTCAACCTCAATATGATCCTCATGGTTCTCTCAACTATTACAACTTGTGGAATCTACTATCTCTTGATACTTTTTATCACAAAAGATAAAACATTCCACTATGCACTCAATCTTGTACTTACTAATATAAAAATGTCTCTATAAAATTCGTAGTGGGTAAATCCCCTATAGATATTATGGAGCCTATTTTGTTGTGGAAAAAAAGTCCCATAAGATCTATAATGAAAAGCGACAAAAACATCATTAGAAAGAATCATATGGAACAATTACATTTTATCACAAAACTACTCGATATTAAAGACCCTAATATCCAAATTATAGACATCATCAATAGGGATACCCACAAAGAAATCATCGCTAGACTGGATTATGAGGCCCCTTCTTGTCCTGATTGTGGAAGTCTAATGAAGAAATATGACTTTCAAAAACCATCTAAGCTCCCTTACCTCGAAACAACTGGTATGCCTACTAGAATTCTCCTTAGAAAACGCCGTTTTAACTGCTATCAGTGCTCAAAAATGATGGTCGCTGAGACTTCTATCGTCAAGAAGAATCATCAAATCCCTCGTATCATCAACCAAAAGATTGCTCAGAAGCTGATTGAAAAAACTTCTATGACCGATATTGCTCATCAGCTGGCCATTTCAACTTCAACTGTCATTCGCAAGCTCAATGATTTCCACTTTAAGCATGATTTTTCGCGTCTTCCTGAGATTATGTCCTGGGACGTTGAAACAGTCCGGGAAGTGACTGTTTCAATCGGGAGATGGAGATGAGTTTTATTGCACAAGATTTTGATAATCTCAACATCATCACTGTTCTCAAGGGAAGAACACAAGCTATCATTCGAAATCACTTTCTTCGCTACTATAGAGCCGTTCGTTGTCAGGTGAAAATCATTACTATGGATATGTTTAGCCCTTACTATGACTTGGCTAAACAGCTGCTTCGCTTTAGAATTTCTAGACTCAGGCTAAAACAGTCCACTGGACTGTTTTACTCCAACATCTCAGCCGTGCTATGAGTCGTTTGCGTGTCCAAATCATGAATCAGTTTCATCAAAAATCCCATGAATACAAGGCCATCAAACGCTACTGGAAACTCATTCAACAGGATAGTCGTAAACTGAGTGATAAACGATTTTATCGCCCTACTTTTCGTATGCACTTAACGAATAAAGAGATTCTAGACAAGCTTTTAAGCTATTCAGAAGACTTGAAACACCACTACAATCTCTATCAACTCTTGCTTTTTCACTTTCAGAACAAGGAACCTGACAAATTCTTCGGACTTATTAAGGACAATCTAAAGCAGGTTCATCCTCTTTTTCAGACTGTCTTTAAAACCTTTCTAAAGGATAAAGAGAAGATTGTCAACGCCTTTCAACTACCCTATTCCAACGCCAAATTAGAAGCAACCAATAATCTTATCAAACTTATCAAACGCAATGCCTTTGGTTTTCGGAACTTTGAAAACTTCAAAAAACGGTTTTTTATTGCTCTGAACATCAAAAAAGAAAGGACGAATTTTGTCCTTTCTAGATATTAGCTTTTCTTCAACCCACTACAGTTGACAAAGAGCCAAACTAAAAGGACTTAGTCCTGTGCAATACAGAACTAAATCCTTTCAATAATTATTTTTCCAACTTTTTGGGGTAGTACACAACGTTCTCTCTTAAACTTAAATCGTAACAGAATCTTTATCCTTGAGCATATAGCGTTTTAAACGAGTTAAGCTAGCTAACCAGTACAATAGACCTCCAAAAATTGCAGTGAAGCCACTACCAGTTGTGAGCAGGAACATAGGACTCTGGATGTGCTTTGTTATAGGGTTGTAAACAAATAGTACTGCAACTAACAAAGAAATGATTACACAAGATAATCCTACCATATTAAAGCCATTTGTAAACTCATAGGCGTCATGTCCTTCAACGAAATAGGCTGAACGCAAATCGAGTTTTCGTTTTCTCAAGATAAAGTAGTCGACAACAATCATACCAATAATGGGGCCTTGAATATAGGCAGCCAGCGAGATGAAGGAACCGAAGTACTCTTCTACCCCTCCCCAGATGGTGAGTAGGCTCACGTAAACCATGGCAATCCAAACCATTAGTTTATAGCTTACTTTGGGCATCCCGCTTTTTACAATCATACAGTTCACATAAGATCCTGTACCTTGGGTTCCAATATTGGCAAGGCTACTAGTAGTAGACTTAAGAGAGCAAAGGCTGGGGTACTTAGAGTTGATAGCATGGTTGTTGGATCACTTTCATAAACACCTGTTTTGACAAACATGGCTAGAGCCATAACTCCACCTGTCGCAGCAAAGAATGGAGCAACAACCCCATATGACAAAGCTGTAGCCCAATAGCCACTGCGTTCTGATTTTGCCAAACGTGGTAAGACAAAGGCTTGTGTAGACCAAGAAAAGGCTACGGCCACATTTCCTTCCCCTGACATCATAAAACGTTCAATCGGTGTCAAATTTTCTTGGATGGCAGGTTGGACATTCATAATATCCCTAATCGGAACCGCAACAAAACAGATTCCAACGATAATTAGCCCAACAAATAACAAGGCAACCACCAGAAAGCGATTAGTACCTTTAATCACCTCTGGGCCCCCAAGAGCAATCAGCGTTCCAAGGAGAACACAGAGGGTGCCTAGAATCGGTGCCCATACTCCCTTGTCTAAACCAAGCCCAAAATTATTTGCCAAATGAATCATGGAGCTGGCAAAAAGATTAGCGGTAACGGCGTACCAACCAAAATTCGCCAGACTAATCACGGTTGATAGAATGGCCACCCCTTTTTTACCTAGAACGGCTCTCAACCAAATCCATAAATCAATTCCATATTTAACTGCAAACAAGATTGGGAGACATTCAATAAAGACCCAGATAATGTTAAAACTAAAAATATTAATCAACATTTGATTAAAGGTCAAATATTGAGCCACATAGGCTCCTTGGGTATAACACCAGGTTGCGATGGCAAAACCACTTGTCGATAGGAAGAGATCCCAGAAAGAATACTGACGATCCTTGTTGGTCATAGGAACGATTCCCGTTATCGTCTCCTGTTGAATAAAGTCATTCATCTTGGACATTTTATTGAATATCTCCTGTCATAGCTAAAATAATCAGAATAAGGTTAATTAGAACTAAGCCAATGACTATAATAAAATCACTTTTTAGAAATGGCTGAGCAAACACATAGTTTGGAGATTCCATTTCTTCTAGCCTTCTTTTCGTTTCATTTGCTACTAATTCTTCAATTTCAGATGTCGGTTTCATCTCAATTCTCCTCCAAATACAAATCTAGTGCAATTTGCCCATACTGCTTGGTATAACGATACCAGACATAAAGAAATTCACCTACGGGTTTTCCAACGCTTTCTTGGAACAGGGCCCACAAAAACCAATAATATGAAGTCACTGATACATAGGCAAAATAGTGACGTTTGGTGTTCTTATCTGGCACTTCTTGTAAATAGATTTCAAGTACCTTTTCAGCTTCTTCCACTGTATAATTTGAACACCCAATAAAGGTTCCTAAATCTCCTGCTGGATCTCCCATACCAGAATATTCCCAATCAATCAAGCTCATTTCGCCAGCTTCGTTCAACAAGAAATTTGGACTATAAGAATCTCCGTGGCAGAGAACCTTTTTCGTCTGCTCTTCTTGTAGAAACTTTTCGAGAACTGAGACATTCTTATCCAACTCTTCAAGTCCATCAAATTCAAAACGATTGCTGGCTTTTAATTTTTGTATAAAATCATCAATTCCCTCAAATTGGTTAAAGAAATGATTTGTTTTTTCTCCAGATTGGTGCAAACGTCTCAAGAGCTCCATTGCTTTTGCTACATCATCCCAATTGTCATAATCCAGTTGCTTGGCATTAGGGATAAATTCTGAAATTTTCCAGCCCTCATCCTTGTTCATGGCAACAAAGGTACGGTCAATCTTTAATTTTGCAGCAATTTCCATGGAAGCCGCTTCACTAGCACGATTGATATAATTCTCCGTTCCTCTACCTGGATGACGGTAAACATATTTCTTCCCTAGGCAGTCAAATGAAAACGAAGTGTTGGTTAAACCGTCTTTAGGGGTTTAATATTGACAATATCTGAAGCTATACATCCTAATGTCTTACAGATGTTATCAATGATTTCCGAATTAGTATTCAGCAAATAGTGTTCATCAAACTGACGCAACTCATCTAGTGAATCAAACTCCTTAACAATGTCTGCTGAATAATGCCGAGCTTCCAAAGGAAGTTCTTTGACGTGACGACTATAATAATCTTCCCAGAGCTGTTCGCGATACGGCTCATGTTTAAATTCAGTTTCCAAAATATCTACGAATTTTTCACTAAATGCACGATCAAAATAAACGTGCCCCACCATAGCCCAAGTATTCGTCCCACCGATTTGAATATCAATAATCGTGTGATTGGAATCTTCCTTAGAGCAGTATTCGTCTGTGTCCCCTTCTGCAAATATAGTCGAATAATAACCTCTGTAAATGTATCGTTCAAACGGATTTTCTACAAAATAATTATCCGAAGAGCAGATATAAGTGTTGGAAAGTTGATCTCTGACTAGCATGAGAGAAGAACAGTTATTGTATTTGTAGTAATCATTATTCACAACGATTTTAACGCCAAACTTTTCTTCCAGATAGAACATTTTTCTTGTAGATAACCTACAATAACGGTTATATCTTCTATTCCTGCTTCTTGCAGTTGTCTGATTTGCCTCTCTATCAAGCGTTCCCCCTTGACTTGAAGCAATCCTTTGGGAATTTCATAAGACAAAGGAGCAAAACGACTACTCATTCCAGCAGCCATTATAATAGCATTTTCTACTCGATAGGGTTCTAAAACGTTCTTGCCTAGTTCATTTAAGTGATGTTCCTCATCAATCCACTTCTCTTCTTTAAGTTTTCCAACCAATGCATTGACTGTTCCTAAAGATAAATCTAGCTGTTCAGCCAATTGTCTCTGCGTAAAGTTTTCGTCTTTGTGAATCAACAAAAAACGTAAAAGTTTAAATTGTTTTTCTGATAGCATATCCTTAACCTCTTTCGTTCAATATTTCTATCCATTCGATTATACAATGAACATTTGTTTTTGTCAAGTTAGATTCTATATTAAGAAAATAGGGAACTATAATATTTGCAGTGGGTAAATTCCCTATAGATATTATGAAGCCTATTTGTTGTAGAAAAAGTTCCGTAATATCTAGAATGAAAAATGACCAAACCATCATTAGAAAGAATCGTATGGAACAATTAAATTAACAGGGATACCCACAAGGAAATCATCGCTAAACTGGATAATGATGCTCTATCTCGTCCTAATTGCGCTAGCCAAATTAAGAAATATGAGTTTCAAAAATTGTCTAAAATTCCTTACCTTGAAACAATTGGTATCCCCAATAGAACTCCTTCTTAGAAAAGCTGTTTCAAGTGCTATCATTGCTCGAAAATGACCCTCTCCAAAACTTCTCTCATCAATAAAAATTGAGCAAAAGTTGATTGAAAAGACTTCTATGACTGATATTGCACATCAGCTGTCCATTTCAACTTCAACTGTCATTCGAAAACTCAATGACTTTCACTTTAATCATGATTTTTCTCGTCTTCCTGAGATTATGTCTTGGGACGAGTATGCCTTCACTAAGGGAAATATGAGTTTCATTGCGTAAGGTTTTGACAATCTCAATATCATCACTATTCTTGAAAGTGGAACACAAGCTATCATAAGTAATCATTTTCTGCGCTACGATAGAGCCGTTTGTTGTCAGGTGAAAATCATTACTATGGATATGTTTAGTCCTTACTATGACTTGGCTAAACTGCTTTTTTCCATGTACTAAAATCGTTCTAGATCGTTTTCATATTGTACAACATCTCAGCCGTGCTATGAGTCGTGTCCGTGTTCAAATCATGAACCAATTCGAGCGAAAATCCCATAAATACAAAGCTATGAAACGTTACTGGAAGCTTATACAACAGGATAGTCGTAAACTGAGCGATAAGCGATTTTATCGCCCTACTTTTCGTATGCATCTAACCAACAAAGAGATTCTAGATAAGCTTTTGAGCTATTCAGAAGACTTGAGACACCACTACAATGTCTATCAGCTCTTGCTTTTTCACTTTCAGAATAAGAAGCAAGACAAATTTTTCGGACTTATCGAGGACAATCTAAAGAAAGTTCATCCTCTTCGTCAAACTGTCTTTAAAATCTTTCTAAAGAACAAAGAGAAAATCGTCAATGCCCTTCAATTACCCTATTCCAACGCCAAATTAGAAGCGACCAATAATCTCATCAAGCTTATCAAACGAAATGCATTTGGTTTTCGGAACTTTGAAAACTTCAAAAAACGGATTTTTATCGCTCTCAACAATCGAGTAGGGGATAATCTCTAGCCCCTCTCACACCACCGTACGTGCCGTTCGGCATACGGCGGTTCAACTAACTTTTAACGCATGTCGTTCAAGGTAATAATCCAAACACGAAACCAGTCCACGTTTTTCAAGGACTGATTTGATATAGCACGTTTAAGTACCGACTTCTGAGCTACTAATTGATAATGGTCGCCCCAGTCAGATACCTTATCTGCTATCCATTTAGGGACCCCTAACTTAAGCAATCCCCATAATCGTCTCGATTTCTTCTTCCATTGCTTCCAGATAATCACTCGTAGGCGAGTACGCAAGCGCTCATCTATGCTGGTGACTATACTTTTCATATTTCCCAATGAGAAATAGTTTATCCATCCTCGAATAGATAAATTCAGTTGCTCAATACGTCTTGTTAGGTCTATACTCCATTTCCTCTGTGTTAGTTTCTTCAATTTAAGCTTAAATCTCCGAACACTATCTTGATGTGGACGACTTTTCCAACCGTCTGATGATTTCCAGAACCCAAAACCTAGATATTTCAACTCTCTTGGTCTAGTAATCTTAGTCTTGGTCATGTTTACTTTCAAACCTAGCCGTTTCTCAATAAAACGACTGACTGAATACATCACACGCTTAGCGGCTGCCTCGCTTCCGACCGTAATCACACAATTATCTGCGTAGCGCACAAATCGAAGCCCCCTCTTTTCTAATTCCTTGTCCAATTCATTAAGCATGATATTGGATAAGAGAGGAGATAAATTTCCTCCCTGTGGCGTGCCAACTAGCGTTTTATGACGCTGACCGTTAATGATAACACCTGAATGAAGATACTTACGAATCAAGGATTCCGTATCTCCGTCTTCAATAATGTTATGTACTAAGGACATCAATCTATCTTGAGGAACTGTATCGAAAAATTTTTCTAGGTCTATATCCACTATCCATTCATAGCCGTCATTTAAGTACTCTAAGAGATTCATGATAGCTTTTTCACATGACCTATTTGGTCTGAATCCATAGCTCGTATCTGAGAAATGAGGTTCACAAATAGGGCTAATGACTTGAACAATAGCCTGTTGAATCATTCTATCCATAACTGTTGGAATTCCTAGTTGACGGATGCCTCCGTTTGGTTTGGGAATCTCAACTCTAAGAACTGGTTGAGGCTTATATTTTCTCTGTTTTATCAGTTCTTTAGTAAGGCGCCAGTTTTGTCTGAGATAATTATCCATCTCTTCGATAGTAATTCCATCAATCCCAGCTGAGCCCTTATTGGATTTTACTTGATTGTAGGATTCCAGCATATTTTCGCGTGATAATATCTTATCTAGCAATTTTGACATGTGCGTATTCCTTTCTTGTTTGATGCCTGAGGGACATCTTATATTGGTGAACCTTCATCTAGCCAATACGTGACAGACTCCAGTTCTATCAGACCGTTCGTTTTACAGACACAAGTGAAGTAGGATTACTTCAATTAGTTGTTCACCCCTTCGCTCCACTTCCATTACAGAAGTTTCCTCACTACTATGGGCTCGGCTGACTTCTCATGATTCGTTGTTACTACGCTTTCAGCGCTCATGAGACCTCACGGGATAGGTCGTACATCTTTCCTCGTTTATACAAGATACGAGGACGTTAAAAGGTTACAGTGAAAATAGGAAATCTGACGCAGAGTCTTTAGACTCTAGGAAGATTTATCTTTTTCACACAAACCTTAGTCCGAATTCAATTACTCTCGTGATTTACGCATATAGATTACGACTACCTTTTTGTACTTTAGAGTTTTAAGCCCCCTTATCCACTATATACGCCTTACTATCACGTTCCTGTTCGTAGAGCCACGATTTCGCTATCCCTTCCTCTGATGATTCTTATTTCTAGCGTCAGACTTAAAACGGTCTATCCCCAGACCGTTTTAATCCGCTACCTCACGATAGTCAGGCTTGGGAATCGCTATTGGGTTCACCAGTAGCGGGTGCCCACGGAGGACTTACACCTCAGATGCACGACATGCCCGTCGTACTTAAAAAAGAAAGGACAAAATGTGTCCTTTCTCGATCTTAGCTTTTCTTAAACTCACTACAGTTTACAAAGAGTTGACATATGTACATAATCTAACTGATAATTTCAACTTCCTTATAACTACACAAGCGATGAAATACTTCGCTTAAACTACTTCGATATTGATTATAGACTACTTTTCGTCTATATAAGATGTGATACTTACAGCGCCACTTTGTGTACGATAAACTATGAGACTTTTGTACCATATTTTTTCACTTTTCGATTTACAGAAACAACTTTATTGTATCGCATTTGAAGTTTTTAGGCTATAACCTTCGACGCGCACCTAACGGAGCGAGAAGGATCAATAGTCACATAATTAAAACAAAGTACTCTTAGCTTTCTAAAAGAATAGTATAACTCCCTGACTTAGATTTTACATTAATAAAGTGGATGCGGATAATTTGGCAGCCATATTTAAAGGACATACAAGAAAACTAAATAATATTAAATTTCTTATCATTATGTTCTTCATGTATATCACACTTTCCTTTACCATCTCTACAGACCACAATTTGCAATATTTTCTGCTGATGTATAAAAAATTGGTCTTAGTAAACTAGAACTCCTTTTTGTGTCCAAGCTTGTATAAGAATATCAATGTCCTAATCTCCTCAATAGACACTCACAAGATTTGTTCTCTCATAAAACAGAATTACTTCTCCACCTTGCGAAAAGCTTTTATACTATGACTATACCACTCTTGCATTTCCTTTGATGGTGGTGTCATATAATCCCCATACATCTGGGTTAAAAAGACATCATAATTTTTAGGAATTGGTAACATTCTTCCCTCAAACTCTGTTAAGATTAACTCTTTGAAAGTATTTATTTGGAAAACACCCTTCATTCCCTCTTTATCAACTCCAACCATTCCCTCATATTTCGGCTGTTCTACAACACTATTCTTAACTAACTTATCTATTTTCTTATAGAAGTATCTCGGATTGACAAATCTGAGAGCGTACCAGCTACATAATCTAAGAAAATCTTTTAGTTTGCTGTCACCGTGAACTGCGCGTGATTTTTTGATATAAGCCAGTTGACGAAGAGCCACATACTTATAGCTCTTGTCGACAATGCTCAAATCTGTAAGCGATCAATTGGGAAGACATCGATAAAGAGACTGGTGTCATGGCGCTTGTACTTAACATGGTCTTCGATAACAGTAGAAGTGTCCAAAATCGATGCGAAATTATGGAAGTACCAAGAAGAGGTATCGTAGGAAAGAACCTTGTAGCGAGGGTGATTTTCTTCCTCAATAATCTTCAATAAGCGCTCATAATCTTCACGATAAAGGGAAATATCCATATCATCGTCCCAGGGAATCATACCTTTGTGGCGGATAGCTCCAAGCATGGTTCCATAACTTAGAAAATAAGGAATATCATGTTTCTTACAAGTCTCATCAATATAGTCTAGCAGGGCTAGTTGAATTTCTTTAATTTCTTCTTTTTCTAAATATTGCATCCTAATCCTCCAATTTATAAGCGTGAAATTCATGACTGTAGAAGCGTTTTTCTTCTGGTGGTAGGGTCATATAATCTCCATAAAATTGTGTCAAAATAGTATCAAATTTTTCAGGTGCTGGAAGGCTTAAATTCTCAAATGGGAGATTGATTGTTTTATCAAAGGTACCACTTGGGAAGACTTCCTTTTCCTTAGATTTAGAAGGGATAAAAGCCATATACTGCCCATTATCACGACTATATTTTTGAATTTCTTTCTCGATTTTATTTGCAAAATAACGAGGAGAAACAGGTCGAAGGAGCAACCAAAAGGCTGTTCGTATCCAATCTTTTAAAAGGCTATCTTTATAGACAATATTTTTATGTTTGCTGAAAGACAGAAGTTTGAAGCTTTCCAGCTTATAACAAATATCAATGACCTTAGGATCATCAAAGCGATCCATAGGGAAAATATCGATAAAGACACCAGAATCATAGGTTTTTGTATTTCGAGTATCGATTATTTTAGTCGTACTGTCGGTTATTTTGATAAAGTTGTTAAAGTAGTTTTTGTCTGTTTCTAAGGATAGGAGCTTATACTTGCTTTTCTCCTTTTGGAAAATGGTAATAAATCGTTGGTAGTCTTCTCGAGGCATGGATAAATCAATATCGTCGTCCCAAGGGATAAATCCTTGATGTCGAACTGCACCAATCAGAGTACCGTAGTTAATGATATAGTTGATATTGTGCTTTTTGCAGAGAGTATCAATATAATCCAAAATTTCTAATTCAATTTGTTTGGCATCTTCAATGCTAAGTTGTTTCATTCTAAACTCCTAAGATTTTTTAAATTTATTTTTTAAGGCTAGGACATGGTTTAAAAATTCATAGAAAATGCTATCTTTGGTGAAGACAAGTAGACCAATATAAGAGATGGCTGATAGCAAGACAATCAAACCAGTATTAATCAAATGGCAAATTAATGACCATATCCACAGGATACAAGAAATTAATCAGGAAATAAATTCCTACAAAAGAAAGTGAAAAGAGCGAGTATCGAACAGTATAGCTAAAGATATGTCCCAAGTGAATAAGTTGTTTTCTATGGATGAAAATGATATAGAAAACAAGTAGAGAGGCCTCTGATAGCATGGTCGTCAGTAAGTAGTATTCAGGAGCCACGATATGGTTGAAAAAGAGGAGACTATTCAAGCCCAAATTGAGTAATCCAGCGAAGACTGTATAGACTGTGATACGTTTTTCATAGCCATTTGTAAAGAGAATTTGGGAACCAAGAATGGTATCCAGTGCCAGGATAATCGTCCGAAAAGCGAAGAGAGAGGTTAAGATACCGCCTCCGATATATTTTTCACTACCATAAAGTAGGATGGCATTTGGTCCTAAAACCATGAGTCCAAAACTCAGTGGAATGATAAAGAAGTTAAAGATTCGACTTCCTCTGTTAACAAGTGCGACATAGGCTTCCTTATCGCCTTTTCCTAGATAGTAACTGAGACGAGGCACACTCACTCCAATAGCTCCTGTTACAACCCCAGCTATAACGGTTACAATTCGCTGAGCCATGGTATAGTAACTAACGTTGACATCAATCCCTGTTTTAACGAGGAAGAGTCGATCCAAAAATGTGAAGAGCATATTGGCATTGGCGAAGACCAACATAGTAGTAAGAGGGAGAAAGAGGGGGTTAAAATCACTTATGTGAATCTTAACAAGCTTAATGTCTCTTTTAATCCAAAAATAACTAATCAGATAGTTAATCAGTGTCGATAAACTCATCACAAGTGTATAGACAACAATATCGTGTTCATTTTTGACAAACAGGAAAATAGATACCAGCATCAGGATACGGATGAAGGCAGTCTTGTAAAAGAGAAAACTGTAATTTTCCAGAGCTTCATTGACCCACTCGATTGAAAAAATCTGGGCAATGAGTTGAATCCCCATAACAAGGTAGACTTTTTTGATGATTGGATTATCAGTAAAGAAGAGAGGATAGGCAAGGATATAGACAGCGGTGGTCAAAATCGTACAAGCTATGCACAAATAAAAAAGATTAGAGAAGGTTCTATTCAGATCTTTTTTGTTATCCTTGACATTACTGATAGCTCGCAAACCGTAGTTATAGACTCCATATGTCGCAAAGGGCAAGAAAAATGACAAAATAGTGTCAACTGAGTTGAAGTATCCATAGTCAGTTCGGTCCAAGAGACGCGCAACGTAGGTACCAGTTAAGATGGGAAAAATAATATTCAAGACACGAATTCCCATGTAAGATAGAGCATTTAACTTTATACTTTTCATTCAATTTACCTCGTTTTTTTCATTATATCATAAAGTTAGTTAAAATAACTCTTTTGTTTTCAACAACTAGTCTTTAATTATTTTAAAAAATTTTTAGGAACTCAAATCCTCAAAAATTTAAGATTAAAAACTAACTTTTTGAGGATTTCAAATAAAATTTATTGAACTTTAACCAAGGACAAATATATCGTTAAAAAAGGCAAAAACTCCAATTGGGATTGAAAATACAAAAATTATTAAGTCTTAATTATTTAGTTACAGTACGATAATTATAATAAGATTTAAAGTTTATGATTTATATCTTTCATAGAAGTCTTTTCAATTAACTTTTAAGTAATCTTTGAATTGAGAATCTAACGGATTTGTTGATATTCTTTACTAGAGGACTCTCCGTGACTACCATCTTCTAACAAGACAACAAAATAGACTCCATAATATCGGCTCTATAATATTTGTAGTGGGTAAATCCCCTATAGATATTATGGAGCCTATTTTGTTGTAGAAAAAAGTCCCATAAGATCTATAATGAAAAGCGACAAAAACATCATTAGAAAGAATCATATGGAACAATTACATTTTATCACAAAACTACTCGATATTAAAGACCCTAATATCCAAATTATAGACATCATCAATAGGGATACCCACAAAGAAATCATCGCTAGACTGGATTATGAGGCCCCTTCTTGTCCTGATTGTGGAAGTCTAATGAAGAAATATGACTTTCAAAAACCATCTAAGCTCCCTTACCTCGAAACAACTGGTATGCCTACTAGAATTCTCCTTAGAAAACGCCGTTTTAACTGCTAGCAGTGTTCAAAAATGATGGTCGCTGAGACTTCTATCGTCAAGAAGAATCATCAAATCCCTCGTATCATCAACCAAAAGATTGCTCAGAAGCTGATTGAAAAAACTTCTATGACCGATATTGCTCATCAGCTGGCCATTTCAACTTCAACTGTCATTCGCAAGCTCAATGATTTCCACTTTAAGCATGATTTTTCTCGTCTTCCTGAGATTATGTCCTGGGACGAGTATGCCTTCGCTAAGGGAAAGATGAGTTTTATTGCACAAGATTTTGATAATCTCAACATCATCACTGTTCTCGAGGGAAGAACACAAGCTATCATTCGAAATCACTTTCTTCGCTACGATAGAGCCGTTCGTTGTCAGGTGAAAATCATTACTATGGATATGTTTAGCCCTTACTATGACTTGGCTAAACAGCTGCTTCGCTTTAGAATTTCTAGACTCAGGCTAAAACAGTCCACTGGACTGTTTTACTCCAACATCTCAGCCGTGCTATGAGTCGTTTGCGTGTCCAAATCATGAATCAGTTTCATCAAAAATCCCATGAATACAAGGCCATCAAACGCTACTGGAAACTCATTCAACAGGATAGTCGTAAACTGAGTGATAAACGATTTTATCTCCCTACTTTTCGTATGCACTTAACGAATAAAGAGATTCTAGACAAGCTTTTAAGCTATTCAGAAGAGTTGAAACACCACTACAATCTCTATCAACTCTTGCTTTTTCACTTTCAGAACAAGGAACCTGACAAATTCTTCGGACTTATTAAGGACAATCTAAAGCAGGTTCATCCTCTTTTCAGACTGTCTTTAAAACCTTTCTAAAGGATAAAGAGAAGATTGTCAACGCCTTTCAACTACCCTATTCCAACGCCAAATTAGAAGCAACCAATAATCTTATCAAACTTATCAAACGCAATGCCTTTGGTTTTCGGAACTTTGAAAACTTCAAAAAAAGGATTTTTATCGCTCTGAACATCAAAAAGAAAGGACGAAATTTGTCCTTTCTAGATATTAGCTTTTCTTCAACCCACTACACTTGACAAAGAGCCAGAATATCTATAGGGAGGGTACCCACTACAAATATTATGGAGCCTCAAAATCGACTCTTCGCCAACTTTAAAGACACGATGTATCAGGATGCTTATAATTTAAAGGTTGCTACACCGAGGATAGAACGATTTAAGTTTCGAAGAATTTGAAGACTTTGTTCAAATTTCTTATAACGAGTCACTCCGTATTCTTCAACAAGAAGGACTGTATCTCTTTCTAAAAGAGATGGTACATCTTGTAAATCTACAAAATGCATTCCTTTCAAAATCTCTTGATTTTGTTTTAATTTATCTAGAATAGCTTTATTTGAGCTAACAATAGTCAATTCTTGTCCAGCATTTTTATATGATAGAATATCTGCTAGATTAGCAATTGTTGTAATCTCTGTTACAAAATCAATTTGATACTGAGAAAAATCACCTGCTCTATTGATTGTTGGATTAAAGAGATAAATCAATACATTTCCCATCACAACCAAAATCACACAGACTACTCCAATAACAGCTAAACGAAGAATCAAATTCTTGACGTTTAATCCAAGCGCTGTCTCACCATTTGCATTCAATTCTTTAGAATTGATGGTTTCCAATTTTTCAATTTTTACATTTGCATAAGTGTGTTTAAATTTCTCAATCAATCCATCAATTTTTCGCTCCAACAAGTCATTAGCATCTTTACTTGGTGTCAAAATTTTCACACCAACCCCTGCATCGTCAATCATATAATAGACGGTCAATTTTTTCCACCAATAGTCGCTTGTAGAATTTTTCAAGGTTGACTCTGTCGTATCCAATTCACTGGCAATTTTTTTCAACTTACTCGGTTCTACATCATTGAAAAGATAAGCTCCATTCAAATTCCCATCAATCAATTTCCCATAGAAATCACTATAACCACCAATTTGATGATTCAAAATCGTTTTAGCTGAATCTTCTGGAGGGGTGATTTTATAGCTGATATAAGTTGAATAACTTGTTGTGTCTTTGACAGTATTTTTATTCTTAACTGCTTTAATTGTAAATGGTACAGCAATAAGAGCAAATAAAGCGATGAGAGCTAAAATATTTGCTTTTCGTTTTTTGTAAAGATTTGCAAACAAATCAGCTACTGAATAATGTTCAAACATGATTTTTTTCTCCTTTGTTGAGTAGATACTGGTTCTCTTTTGTAAGCATTTTCGCTACGAATATAATCACAAGAACAATTCCCCAGAATTGCATTGTAAATAAATTGAAGAAACTTTCTGAAAAGCTACTTCTTGGCATAAAGAATAGATTATTCAAGATGAGTAGAGACAAGGCAAATAGGATTGTTCTTGAACGATAGGCTACTTGCAGCATGGCTATGAATAACATACCTAGTAAGAGACTAAGTAGAAAGACTCCTATCATACCATAGTCGGTATACAACTCCATAATATAGCTACTTCCGATACCATGTCCTTTCAAGTATTCCTTGTTCAAGACAAGATAGGATAGATTATGGGCATAACTATTACTATCAATAGCCAGTTCCACACTATTGGTTGTATGCTCAAAGGCTTTTCCTCCGAAAATGGCCCCCAAACTCCCCCTTGCAAAATAATCAAGGACAGGACCAAAAGTAAAATTGCGTAAATCTCGGTAAGGGAGGCTACTGTTAAATAGAAAACCTCGAGCTAGAACACCAAAACTGGTCCCTTGTTTATAGATAAAGTCAAGCAGGATATCCCAGAAACCTGTATGGGAAACCTGGACATTATCCCGTACATAATTGAGCACTCCCATCGCTAACATGAGAATAGGAGAGCCGACAAAAATCGCTAACTTTTCTTTAAACCCAATCCATTTTCCCTTTTCAGTTTGCTCCCGCATAAAGTAATAAACAAAAGCAAATAAAATACTTAAAATAAAGGGATTGCGTGTCCCGATTGCCAAATGAATGGTATTAGCTGCAATAAAGGAGACAAGCACTGCTGTAGCCTGCCATTTCTTTGGTTTGGTTGCCAGATACATACACATTGCATAGACCGTAAAGGTAGACAAGATATAGGTAATATAAGGCAGTTTACTTTCAAAATTTGCATAGTAGGCATAGTAGGAAGTCTGCAAGCGATATAGGAGTCGTTCAAATAATCTAATGAAATAGAAAGGATAGGTTAGAAGAAAAACTCCTAGCGATACAAAGCGCAACCGCTTGATGTAAACCTCTTTTAGAGAATTTCCTATATTTGCTACTTTATTTTCTTCCTAGTTATGAAGTAACGAGCCAGGATGCCTCCTATGGTCAAGCCCAGAATCGAAACCATGACAACTATAAAGGCAAAACGATAGGCTATTGGATGATAGGTATCCAAAGCACCATCCCTAAAATAATCAATGGTCGGTCTTGATACTAGAAAGATAAAAATAGTTAAAAAGAAAATAAAATGGATTAAGTAATACTTGATATCATTCCAACAAGCAATTAAGCTACTAACCAGTAAGAACAATAAAGTAGAAAGCAAGCTAACATTGTCATTATTAAACAGATACACAATTCCACTTACTAGCGTCAAGGCATAGCTAACTATGGTCAAACTAAATAATAATCGTTTTCCATCAATCACTTGCTCACCCCCGTTCTAATGTAATTTTTTAGATTTTTCAATATTTTTCAGTAATAAGAATCGGTATAAGGAAATATTTATAAATAGAGCCAAGGCACTAATTCTTCTCCCCTTACGGAAAATTGGATTCCTAGCAATAGCAAAGGCATGGCCTTTTAAAAAACGATGAATCTGAGAATAGGCTTCAAACTGTTTATACTGATCATCTAGCAACATCTTATCCAGAATAAAGAAATGGGCATAAGCCAATCTGAAGAAAGCAACCTCTTTCAAGTCAGGATAGTTTTTCATAACTTCATTATAAAATTTTTGATAGATATCAATATAGGCTAAATCCTTCTCTGCATAAGGTTTGGTCGTAATACTATCCCCCCTATGGAAATAGTAATAATAGGGTTTGGTATTAACAACGTACTTCTTAGCCAACTTGATTAAATCAAAATGATAATAAGCATCTTCATAAATCAATCCCTTTGGAAAGGATAGGGCAGTTGCAATCTCTTTCTTGATTAGCTTATTGCAAATCGTTCCAGGAATTTTTTCACCTATGAGGTATTCCCTTAGAAATGTTTGAGAATCACAGACAAAATAGTCATCCTGATTAGCTGACTGTGGGCTCTCATCATTAGCATAGACGTTCATGACACCACAGCTCGAAACATCCGCATCTTCTTGAATTAATTGCTCATATAAGCTCTGAATCATTTCTGGATGGATATAATCATCTGAGTCAATAAAAATCAGATAATCTCCGTGAGCCTGCTTCATTCCATCATTTCGTGCTTGCGACAATCCTTCGTTCTTTTTATGAAGCACTGACACCCTATCATCTTGTTCAGCGATTGCATCACACAAGCGATCACTTTCATCTGTTGCACCATCATCAACAAGAATAATTTCCAGATTTTGATAGGTCTGCTCCTGAATGGAAGCTATCGATTTTTCTAGGTACTGCGCCACATTATAGACTGGCACAATAACACTAATTAATGCAGTTTCCATGCTACTCCTCTAATAGTTTTTCTACTTGTTCGATTTGTTTGGCAATTGTAAATTGCTGAATGAATTGGCTAGCCTCATTGACATCGAAGTTTGAGGCAGAAGTCATGTATTCAATAATTGCCTGAGCTGCCTCTTGATTGCTCTCAATGATTTGTCCAAATTGTCCTTCTTGAGATAACTCCTCAGCCCCTCCGACATCCGTAGAAACAAAAGGAAGTCCCAGACTCAAGGCCTCTACATACACTCCAGGAAAGCCTTCTTGTTTAGACATAGACAAGAGAACTTTCATCTGAGACAAATACTGGTATGGATTTTTTTGATAACCAATGAAATGTACATAGTCCTCAAGCCCATACTCTTTGACTCGTTTTTCAGTTCCTCTTCCATATCACCAGCCCCTATGAAGTAGAGATGATAGTTTTTTCCCTCTTGGTGTAATAAGCGTATCACTTCCACCACACGGTCAGAACCCTTATTTTCCTCAATCCGTCCGATAGTACAGATACTTTGAGGCGCAATCTCGATATCGATCTTCTCTTGAGATGTTTCTAGAATACTCTGAAAATCATAACCATTGTAGACCGTCTGTAATTTGGAAGCATAATCTGGATAGACTTCCTTGATAGAATTACTGGTTTTTTTTGAAATTCCTACAATGGTATCCGCGGCATCCAACTGGCGTCTATGTGATTCTCTTTTGGAGCTATCCTTAAGAAATTCTTCGATACTTCCATGAATCCAAGAGATTTTCTTGACTTCTTTTCTTTTAGAAAACAAAAGTGGAGGATTCATAATGGTAAAGGAAACTTCAACATCATAGTCATCTTTCACCAGTAAGCGACGTGTCAATCTTGGAAAATAAATTCTCATTCTCCACAAAAGAGCTCGAATCCATCTGGCTTGGCGATAATCCTGAAGGGATTTTAAAATGCCTACATGCTTGGGAACAGATTCGTATCCCTTATCAAAATGTTCCATTTCAAGAATATCAATATCATACTTTTCTGGATCTAGATTTGAAACAATGGTAGATAGAATCTTCTCTGCTCCACCCCCGAGAGAAAAAGACCACATAAAAAATAAGATTTTTTTCTTAGCCACCATATTCTCCCTTGTATTCTGTATAAGACTTATCCATATCAGCGATGACAGCATCATGATGCGGTAGCTGTTTGTCTGCTGGTGGTGGTGTCATATAATCCCCAAAAGCAGTGCTGAGATAGGCATCGTAGCCAACTGGAATAGGCATCTCTGTTCCTTCAAATGGCAAGAAGAGATTGTCTTCAAAGGATGCGATTGGGTACTTGTTTCTCATGTAGCCAGGACCTGAGCATAATTCTGTGATGCCATCGCTCTCAGCTAGACCATACTTGGTCATTTCTTTTTCAGCTTTTTTCCAAATGCGATAACGGAGAGATTTTGGAGTCAAACCCAGTAAAATACGGCTTCCCCATTTCATAAGTGCGCCATGCTTTTCTGGAACAGTTTGCGCACAAAAGAGTGAATAAATCAAGGCCCAGCGAACCTGTTTCTTCCGCTCAGCTGAATTTTTCGGATAATAATCTAAAGGCAAAACGTCCAAAGCCAAACCATGTGGCAAATTCAAATCCTGCTGATAAGGCTTAATACAGGTGGTTTCCTTGTCACGAATGGTAATAAAAAGATTGCGATCGACAAAATTCTTGTTACTCTTTGACAAGAAATAACGTTCATCTGCATAACGAGGCCATAATTCTGCTAATTTCTCATAATCTTTACGAGGCATAAAAAAGTCTAGGTCGTCGTCCCAAGGAATAAAGCCCTTGTTTCTAAGTGCACCAATAGCACCTCCTCCACAGAGATAGCAGAGCAAATCATGTTCTTTACAAAAGGCCACAAAATATTCAGCCATCTCCAGACTACGAGCCTGAATCGCTTTTAAATCAGTCATATCTCTCCTCTTCTGTTCAATAACGAGTTATATTGTTTCATTATACCATAAAAACCCTTAAAAATCCATCATACACTACGAAAAATCAAAGTCCAAACCACTGTTTTACTGGTGATTCGAACCTTGATTTTTCCTGTATTATTTTATCTCATCCTCATCTGAGAAAGTTTAGTTTGATATTTATTTTGGTCTACTAAAAGTGCCTGTCCTCCATAGACATCATAGGCATCGACCCAATCGCCTAGTTCCGGAACTGTTAATCTCTCTATACCATTTTGCGCTCCATTTAGGAAGGATAAGCCATTGGTCAGTAGGAAGCTATAAGGAACATTCGTAGAGGTCATACCAAAGACCTTACCAAGTGCTTCCGATCCAGTAAAGAGTTTGGTTGGATCCTTAAGTTGCTGCAGAACAGCTGTCAACACTTGCTGTTGTCTCTTGGTACGACCGTAATCACCTTCGTCATCATCACGGAAGCGAGCATAGTTGAGCAAGGTTGAACCGTTCATCTGCTGTTTCCCGACTTTAATAGTCTGGGTTGGAGACTCTGTTTCCGTAGCATGTAAATCATCTCCGACTGTAGCTTCTGTTAGTGGGCGCCCATTCAATGTTGAAAATTGGGCATCAATTGTCACACCATCAGGGAAGAGAGTGTCAATAGCGGTTGCGAAGGCCTGAAAGTCAACCAAGGCATAGTACTTAATGTCCAAGTCAAAATTATCTTTCAAGACTTGGCGAACCATTTCTGCCCCTTTTTGTCCCTCTTGTTCTCCTAACTCATAGGCCACATTTAACTTGTTATCGGACTGCTTTTTACCATTAATGACTTGGCTATAACCGTCTATATAAACCAAATTATCACGCATGAAGCTGACCAGCTTAATTTTCTTATCTGAGCCACCAACATTTAGTACCATAATCGAGTCCGTTCTCGTTTCAGCACTGTTTTGGCCAATTCGTCCATCCGTCCCCATAATCAAAATATTGACCCCATCCTTGGTATCTTGACCATTAAAGACTTCTACTTTAGCAGCCTTAGCATTGGCAGGTTTGTTTGGATCAGCATTTGAATAGCCTTTTAGGAACATAAAAATCATGCCAAAACCGACACAGGCTAGAAGAGCAAGCAATCCAGCAAAAATACGCCCCCACCGTAGCTTCCTTTTTTTAGCTTTTTTCTTTGGAAGAGAATTGATCTTCTGGTATCTCTCAGAACGACTACGACTATTATAAGGAGGAATTGAAGCGTTAGTACTTGTCTTTCTATAATCCTCAGTCAATTCTTGACTTTCTGAGGTGGCGTCACTACTTGCCCTATTTAATTTGTCTTGCAAGTAAGCAAACTCTTTTTTCTCTCGCTCATTGAGGTAATGAATATTCTTAAAAAGATAATCATAACGCAACTGCTCATGATGGCTTAAAGGATTTTCTTTACTCATCTTCTCTCCTTTCCATGGTCTAATATTGGATAAATAGGATAGGCGCCCAATACTTTATATTGGATCCCAATGGCTTCTAATTCTTTGGGCAAAGTGGACCAGGTCCTTATCAGCATAGTCCACATCGATAATGAAAAAGTATTCTCCCAGTGCTGTCTTGAGTGGTCGACTTTCAATTTTTGTCAGGTCAATTCCCCGCCAAGCAAAAGTAGACAGAGCCTTATAAAGTGCGCCTGGAAGGTTGTCAGGTAAGGTCAAGGCCAAACTCATTTTTTCAGTTTGTGCTTGCAAGGGCATACTAGGCTTTTCAGCTCCCAGAACCCAGAAGCGTGTGAAATTGGCTTCCATTTCTTGAATATCCTCGGCAATCAGTTCTAAGCCATATTCTTCAGCAGAACTTCTTGGTGCAATAGCCGCAAAAGGCTGATTAGGATGTTCGGAAATAAAACGGGCCGCATAAGCTGTACTAGCTGTTACCTCGATTTGAGCCTCTGGATATTGTTCATCGATGAATTTCTTTCCTTGAGCCAAGGCCTGTGGATGTGAAAAAATCTTTTCAATCTTAGTGTGGCCTGGGACCACCATCAACTGCTGATGAATAGGCTGAACGATTTCTGCAACTGCTTGAATGCGAGCCTGATGAAAAAGGTAGTCCAAGGTTTCATGAACACTACCCTCAATAGAATTTTCAACTGGTACCACAGAATAGTCCACCAATTCTTGCTCATAGGCCTTGATGACATCTGTAATATTGGCAAAGGCCTGCAATTCCTCATGAGGAAAAGCTGTCTGCACAACGTGGTGTGAAAACGATCCCTTAGGACCTAGATAAGCAATTTTCATCTCAGTTCCTCTACAATTTCCTCTGGGCTTAGCTTGGTCACATCCAAACCCGACTGGCCACTTCCTCATACCAAGCCTGTCTTTCTTGGAAAATAGCTGCAAGTTCTTCCTTGCTATTATTTAGAAAAAGCGGGCGCTGATTGTCCTTATCAGCTGCTATGCGTTGGTAGAGGGTTTCAAAATCGGCTTTCAGGTAGATATTATCAGAATTTGTCTTGAGCAAGTCACGATTTCGCTGAGAAATGACCACTCCTCCACCAGTTGACACAACTTGGTCCGTTTCTAGTAACTCAGCTAGGACTTCTGATTCTATCTGACGAAAGGCGCCTTCTCCCTTTTCAGCGAAAAATTCCGCAATAGACATACCTAAGCGCTCCTCAATCAGGGAATCCATATCAAGGTAATTAGGATCCAATCCTCTTGCAATAGTGGACTTGCCAGCTCCCATAAATCCGAGTAATACCTTAGCCATGAATCAAGCTCTCCAAATCATCAAAGAAGCTAGGGTAACTGGTATTAATGGCTTCTGCACGGTCAAGCTCCACTTCTCCATCTGCAACCAAGAGCGCTGCGATGGCTGTCATCATGCCGATACGGTGGTCTCCAAAAGTATTGACTCTAGCACCGTGAAGGGCTGATTTTCCTTTGATAATCATTCCATCTGCTGTAGGTGTGATATTCGCACCCATGCTATTTAAGGCGTCTGCCACAACCTGAATGCGGTCTGTTTCCTTGACCTTGAGTTCCTCAGCATCCTTTATAACTGTTACACCTTGAGCTTGGGTCGCAAGTAGGGCGATAACTGGCAATTCATCAATCAAACGTGGAATCAAGGCACCACCAATCTCTGTTCCTTTCAAGTCAGAAGATTCAACAGTCAAAGTAGCAGATTTAGCGACTGGGTCAATTTCAATTATTTCCAATTTCCACCCATGGCGCGAATGACATCAATAATACCAGTACGCGTTTCGTTGATACCCACATTCTGCAGCACTAGACGAGAATTTGGAACAATCAAACCTGCGACTAGCCAAAAGGCTGCACTGGAAATATCTCCTGGAACAACCACCTTTTGTCCAGTCAATTTTTGTGGCCCTTGGACTGTGATTTTCTTGCCGTCCACACTTAAATGACCACCAAATTGTTGCAGCATATCTTCAGTATGATTACGGGTGCATTCTTTTTCGATAATAACTGACTGCCCCTTAGCCTGCAAGGCCGCAAACATCAAGGCGGACTTGACTTGGGCAGAGGCAATTGGCAATTCATACTGAATAGGTCTTAGGTTTTTCGTCCCTTTTAAGTGAAGAGGAGGCAGGTCTCGCTCAGTTTGCCCTGAAATACTAACACCCATTTGTTTCAGTGGAATCGTCACGCGGTCCATAGGACGTTTGGAAAGACTATCATCTCCAAACATTTCTACTTCAAAGTCTGCCCCAGCAAGGACACCTGAAATCAGGCGAATCGAGGTGCCAGAATTTCCCATATCCAAAGAATTTTGCGGAGCTTTTAAACCATCCATACCGACACCTTGAATGGTAATAACCCCATCTTTATCCTCAATCTCAACACCAAGATCGCGAAAAACCTGCATGGTCGAAAGGACATCTTCGCCCCTCAGAATATCATAAACCTTGGTCTCACCCTCAGCCAAACTTCCAAAGATAATGGAACGGTGGCTGATAGACTTGTCACCTGGGACTCGGATACTGCCATGTAAGTGGCTAATGTTTGTTTTTAGTTTCATACTGGACCTCATACTTGCAATACTTTTACCTATTTTATCATAAAAAGCCAGAAATTCCTTAAAATTTCTGACTTTATGATAGTTATTTTCTTATTTTAGCAATTCTGAAACTGGTTCGAAAACAATTTTTTCAATATCAGAAAGGTAAATGGCCAATTGTTGTTGCTTGGTAAAGAATTCTGACAAGAGGCTATTCCCTTGAATCTGCTTGCCAAAGCCTTCCATCTTCGCTTGGAAGGAAGCGTCTGGCATTTGACCTGTCTGTGCCAGTCTTTGAATTTCGTCTTGGAAGGCAACATATTCTGTAAAGATTTTACTTGCCTCAGCATCTGCTGCAATCGCATCTTTAGCTGCTTTTACAGCCTTGTATTCTGGTAATTCGCGAAGACCGCGACTGAGTTCGTTTGCACTATCGTAAATATTTGACATGTTCTTCTCCTTATTTGATGACGACTGTGTAGTCGGTATTTTCTGTTATGAGATGCTCGGCTCGTTCCAAGTCTTGAGCGTTTTTAAATGAAATTTGTAGGATCCCGTGAATATCTTCACGGTTTTCCTCGTTGATGTGGATGTTAACCAAGGAAGTTCCACGTAGTAGTTCCAAAATCCGCAGGATGACATCTTCTTCATCGGGAACGTCGACATAGAGGTCATAAGAGCTGTCCACACCGCCACGCTTATGGATTTCCATTGCCTGACGTTGTTCACGCGCTTGGTTGAAAAAGTTCCAAATCTGCTCTTCATCTCCCTTGCTGATAGCTTGTCCAACCTCATCCAAACGTTCCTTAAAATCCTCAATTCTCTCCAGAATAGTCTCTCGATTGGACAAGAGAATGGAGGTCCACATCCCTGGCTCGCTTTCCGCAATCCGAGTCATATCTCGAAAACCACCTGCCGCAAAGTGGCTTGCCATCTCATGTTTTTGAGCATAGACCGCGGTCTGTTCCATGAGACTAGAAGCCAGAATATGAGGAAAATGGCTAATCTGAGAAGTCACCCGATCATGCTCCTTGGCATCAATCTCGATAAAGCGAGCATGAAGACCTGAAAGCAAGTCCTTCATTTCCTCAAGCGTATCAGGACTTGTCAGGCTCGAAGGCGTAAAGATATAATAGGCATTTTCAAAAAGATTGACATCTGCCGAAGCAGCCCCTGTCTTATGACTACCAGCCATGGGATGGGCCCCGACAAAGCGAACAGGCTTGCCAGCTAAATAGTTCTCCGCTGCATCCACAATGGCTGACTTGGTCGAACCAGCATCTGAAATAATCACTCCTTCTTTCAAGTCCAAGTTGGCCAATTCCTTAATGAAAGCAATGGTTTGTTTGATTGGCAAACTGAGAATGATGATATCTGCCAGAGGAGCAAAACTGGCAAAATCATCCGTTGCACGGTCAATCATACCTTCTTTCAAGGCAATATCTCTCGAAGCTTGACTACGATTATAACCTAAAATTTCATAATCTGGATGATCGCGTTTGATACCAAGTGCCATCGAGGCACCGATCAAACCAAGACCTGCGATATAGATTGTTTTTGCCATAGGAACTCCTTAATAGTTCTTTGTATAGTCTCGGTGTTTGGCCACTGCTTCTTTTAATTCCTCTAGATTGTCTGATGAGAATTTTTCAAGGATTTCTTGTGCCAGAACCGTTGCCACAACGGCTTCCATGACCACTCCTGCAGCTGGAAGAGCAGTCGGATCACTTCTCTCCACAGTTGCCTTGTAAGGTTCATGGGTTTCGATATCCACACTCATGAGTGGTTTGTAGAGAGTAGGAATGGGCTTCATAACGCCTCGAACAACGATGGGTTGCCCATTGGTCATACCACCTTCAAAGCCGCCCAGATTGTTGGTACGGCGAGTATAGCCGTCTTCTTTAGACCAGAGAATTTCATCCATGACTTGGCTGCCTTTACGATAACCAGCCTCAAATCCAAGACCAAATTCTACCCCTTTAAAGGCATTGATAGAAACAACTGCCTGAGCCAATCGCGCATCCAATTTTCTGTCCCATTGGACATAGGAACCAAGACCAACTGGGACTCCTCCAACGACTGTCTCCACAACCCCACCGATGGTATCACCGTCACGTTTGATTTGGTCAATATAATCCTTGATTTCCTGTTCCCGTTCTTGGTTGACAATAGAAACTTCAGACTGGGCAGCTCTTTCCTTAATCTCAGCAACTGTTAGATTTTCAGGAACATCGATTTCCTTGCCACCAAAGACAACGACATGGTTGGCAATCTCCATATCCAGTTCAGCCAAGAGGCGTTTGGCTACTGCCCCAACTGCCACCCGCATGGTGGTTTCACGGGCAGATGAGCGCTCCAAGGAATTTCTTAAATCATCAAAACGGTACTTGATACCCCCAACCAAATCCGCATGACCAGGACGTGGATGAGTGATTTTTCGTTTGCTTTTCAGGCGCTCTTCAATGGCCTCCGCAGACATGATATCCAGCCATTTGGTGGTCCTTGTTGATAACATCCATGGTAATAGGAGCCCCTGTCGTCTTCCCATGGCGAACGCCAGAAGTAAAGACAACCTGATCACTCTCAATTTTCATACGACCGCCACGACCGTAGCCACCCTGACGGCGTTTAAGGTCGCCATTGATATCCTCAGCTGTCAAGGGAAGTCCAGCTGGAATTCCCTCAATGATAGCCGTCAAACGGGGTCCGTGTGATTCTCCTGCAGTTAAATATCTCATACACTCTCCTTATTTTACCAAATAGTCTTTCATCTCTTCCAGAGAAACTGGGTGGATGGTTGCTGAACCAAGCTCTGGTACCAAGACCAATTTCAAGGTATTTCCACGCGCCTTCTTATCATGAGTCAAAGCCTGATAAAGCTTATCAACATCCCAGTTTTCATAGTCAACAGGCAAACCAAACTTCTGACACATCTCGGTGATAGATTGGGTAATACCAGCTGGCATAAGGCCTTTTTCCTCAGCAACCTTGGAAATCTGCACCATTCCCATGGCCACAGCTTCACCATGCATAACCTTGCCATAACCGGCAGTTGCTTCAATGGCATGGCCAATAGTATGGCCAAAATTGAGGTAAAGGCGAACACCATTGTCCAACTCATCCTCAACTACCATCTTGCGCTTGACCTGACAAGAATGTTCAATCAAAATCTCTGCATATTCCAGAATGCTCTCTACAGAACCGTCCAACTCCGTCAAAAGATTCCAGAGTTCCACATCCTCAATCAAGCCATACTTGATAACTTCACCCATTCCTTCAATCAACTCTCTTTTTCCAAGCGTTTCAAGGACAAGCGGATCAATCAGAACCCCATCTGGTTGGGCAAAGCTCCCCACCATATTTTTAGCAAATGGAGTGTTAACGCCTGTCTTTCCACCGATAGAAGAATCAACCTGAGCTGTCAAGCTGGTCGGAATCTGAACAAAGTGAATGCCCCGCATATAGGTAGAGGCTACAAAACCAGCCAAGTCCCCAACGACACCACCACCAAGAGCTACGATTCCATCGCTACGAGTCAGACCCTGCTTAACTAGGAATTCATAGACTTTCTGAACAGTAGTAAGATTTTTCGTTCTTCCCCTTCTAAAAAGTCAAAAACAGCTACCTGAAAACCAGCATCTTCTAGGCTGAGCTTGACTTTCTCTGCATAAAGATAAGCTACATGGTTGTCAGTTACTATAACCACTTTTTGTGGTTGCCAGAGTTCTCTCAACCACTGACCAGCCTGAGCCAGACAACCTTTTTCAATCTGAATATCATAAGGATGATGAGGAATATCGATTCTGATTTTCATAGGAGAATCTCCCTTTCTTTATTGGTATTTTTCTGTTAAGGACTGCCAAATCTCTTCTGTCGGCATTTCCTTGCCTGTCCACAGTTGAAAAGCTTCTGCAGCCTGATAGAGCAACATTCCCAGACCATTGACCGCTGGATTGCCCTGCCTCCTAGCCCATTTCAAAAATGGTGTTTCAAAGGGTTGGTAAATGATATCTGCTACTAAGAGAGTTTCTGGTAAGACTAAGTTTTCAGGAACTGGGGATGATTTACCATCCATGCCCACACTGGTAGCATTGACCAGTAAATCCGACTCGGCAATCCTTTCTTGCAGTTCAGAAACATATTCTAAAGCATACAAGTCCACTTTAAAGCCTGTCTGCTCCTGTAACTTGTCTAGGTAAGGTCTTGTTTTTTCAATAGAGACTGAACAGACAAAGACTGAAATCTGACTGACATAGGTAAAATAGCTTCTTAAAATGGACAGCGCACCACCTGCACCAAGCAGGGTCATCTTCTTACCTGTAATTGTAAAAGAAGGCAAGCTCTTAAAAAATCCCTTGCCATCTGTATTATATCCAATTAAATTGCCATTATGATTGACAACTGTATTGACCGCACCAATCAGAAATTGGCACAATCACTCAAGCTCATCCAAATAAGGAATCACCTGCTCCTTATAGGGCATAGACAGGTTGATGCCAAACATCTGGTAGCGACGAATATTAGCCACTGTGACTTCCAAGTCATCCGCTTCAATCTCCCAAGCCACATAAGCACCGTTGGTAGCTGTCGCCTCAAAGGCGCTGTTGTGAATAAAGGAAATCGAATGCTTAATTGGATTGGCAACAACGGCAGCTAAGCGTGTATATCAAGCTTCATCAAAATCTCCTGATTTTTTTCCTTTGTTAGCTAGAGAAATCGGCCAGGGCACTTGCCTCATCTAGACTGGCAAAGACCAGCTCAATTGATCACGCCTGCGGTGATACGAGGAGACCTTGCCCACCTTTCCCATAGAAATAGTTACATATTCCTGCTCAGGATTGAGAGTTTTAAAGCCTCGTGTATAGTTCATCAAGTCTAGCACATCCTGCTCCGTGTGAGCCATCACCGCAACCTTAACAAGTTTTGGATTTAGGCTCGTCAACTCTGACAGGATTTCCATCATGTTTTCAGGTGTTTCTTGGAAATTGTGGTAACTCAAAAGCAATTTGGGAGGTCCAGCATTTCATAAAACTTATCGCATGGCTGTAGTACTCAAAATCCAATGGTCTGGTTGATAGAGGTTGCGCCACTTGTAGTTAGATGGATATATTCTTCTGAAGAAGATTCGTTCTCCCCCCTTCAGGCGAGTTCGCAGGGTGAAAACCAACTCACGACCTGCGAATTTTTCAAAAATAGCTGGAGCTACCTGCAAAATCGCTTCTTTAGGCAGATAGTCGGCACGCCATTCAATGATGTCGGCATCCAGGTACCTCGTGGCGTCCAAAGCCTGGGCCTCCTCTAAACTTCTTGGCATTACTGAAACGATTAATTTCATTTACTAACCTTCATACTAATCACCTTTAGGTAATTACTACTTTCATCTTTTTTATTATAGGCGAAATCTGCTGGAAGACCGTATTTGTTTAAAATCTTGTAACTTCTTCCTGCAAATCCTTTATCAATTTGTTCTGTAAATTTCTGACGAGATACATTGGCAGCATTGGTACTAGCAATGATAATCCCTCCAGGATTTAAAAATCTCAAGACTCTGGGAAATCAACTTATGATAGTCCTTAGCCACAGAAAAATGTTTGTTTTTTGTTCCGAGCAAAGCTAGGCGGATCTAGGACAATCACATCGTAGGTCAAGCCTTTTCGCTTGGCATATTTGAAATACTCAAAGACATCCATGACTATAAAGCGATGGTCGCCTGTGCTGATTCCATTTGCCTGAAAATGTGCTTGAGACAATTCTCGTGAACGTTTAGCTAGGTCAACCGAAGTAGTCTGGCTTGCTCCTCCCATGGCTGCAGCTACTGAAAATGCTGCTGTGTAGGAAAACATATTGAGCAAGGATTTGCCCATAGCTAAACCATCAACCAAGCTCCCACGAACTTCATGCTGGTCTAGGAAAATCCCTGTCATCAAGCCATCATTCATAAAGACTTGATACAAGACACCATTTTCTAGAACAGTGAAAAAAATTCAGGTACTTCTTGACCATAAACATGGGCAGATTCATAGTCCAAACCCTTAAAGCGGATCTTCTCATAGGTCCCTAAAACCTCAGGGAAAACCTGTCTAAAGGCTTCCGAGATAACCTTGCGAATCTGATAAACATAAGAGTTATACCAAGAAAAGACGGCATAGTCGCCATAAAGATCCACTGTCAGACCGCCAAAGCCATCTCCCTCTTGGTTGAAAAGACGAAAGGCAGTTGTCAATTCATTTTGATAGTAGGATTTTCTCTTTTCTTTAGCTTGTCTAAACAGCGTTTCAAAGAAAGCTTGATTGAAGGTCACCTTGTCTTTGCTAACAAACCAGCCCAAGCCCTTGTTTTGCTGAGAAAGGTAGGCAGTCCCAAGAAAGTTTCCATCTTGACTATGGACTTCTACTTCCTGATCCTTGAGATTAACATTCTCAAGATCGCTGGCTTCTAGTAAAACCAAACCTTTGGCAAGCTTTTTTTCAATCCGTTTACTGACTCTTATTCTATTCATAGCTACCATTATATCAAATTTTTAGACAATTCTCAAAAAAGAAACAACCCTTGCTTTTTTACTCTTCTTTTAAAAAATGGTATACTAATACTAATTAAAAATTAGGAAGTAATTGTGTGAGAATCAATTTTAACAAAATCCAAAAAGCTATCGGTACCAGACTGGGTTTTGTCCTAACCCTTTTAATCCTCTATTGGCTCAAAACCTTATTAGCCTATACCGTTGACTTTAACTTAGATATTCAAGTAGGAAAATTGCAAGGAAATTACCTTGCCTTTATCGCCTTTTTCAATCCCCTTCCCTTGGGACTACTCCTGCTGGCTCTAGCCCTCTACGCTCGATCAACCAAGATTTTTTATGGTCTGAGTATTGCTATTTACAGCCTTTTGTTTATTTGGCTCTATTCCAATGTCTTTTACTATCGAGAATTTAGCGACTTTATCACGGCTAATACCATGAAGGTGGTTAGCAAGGTATCTGTCGGTACTGCGGAACTAGAGTTACTGCGTCCTTGGGATTTCATCTATTTTATGGATTTCCCACTGCTGGCTTTCCTTTTCTTTAAAAAATTCATCCATTTGGATAGGAGACCTTTCAAATTCCGCTCCAGTGTTGCTATCACTGCACTCTCAGCCCTGCTCTTTTCTGCTAATCTTTTCTTGGCTGAAATTGAGCGTCCCGACCTCCTATCCCGAGGATTTTCGAATTATTATGTTGTTCGTGCCCTCAGTTTGCCAGCTTTTCTAGTTATAGTGTCAACCAATCCTATAGCGCCAACAAAGAACGGGCTAAGGCCTCTGAGACCGACCTTCAACCTATCACAGATTATATTCAAGAACATGCAGCTAAGCCCAATCCAGACTATTCTGGCTTAGCTAAAGGGAAAAATGTGATTTATCTCCACTTGGAGAGTTTCCAGCAGTTCCTGCTTGACTATAAACTCAACCTAGATGGAACTGAGCATGAAGTCACTCCCTTCCTCAATTCCCTCTACCATTCACAATCTACACTAGCCTTTTCCAATATCTTTAACCAAGTCAAGGCTGGTAAGACCTCAGATGCGGAAACCATGTTGGAGACCGGTTTGTTTGGGCTTGACCAAGGTTCTTTCATGGTCAATTACGGTGGCACCAATACCCAACAGGCAGCACCTTTTATCCTATCAAAAAACGGCTACCAATCAAGTGCTGTCTTTCACGGTAATATCGGGACCTTCTGGAATCGAAATACAACCTACAAACAATGGGGATACCAATACTTCTTTGATGCTTCCTATTTTACCAAGCAAGACAGTAGCAATTCTTTCCAATATGGTTTAAATGATAAAATCATGATGAAAGATTCTATCCAATATCTGGAGCATTTACAGCAGCCTTTTTATGCCAAGTATATCACGGTGTCCAATCACTATCCCTATGCTAGCAATCTGACGGGCGATGAGCTTGGTTTCCCCTTGGCCAAAACCAAAGATGAAACTATCAATGGCTACTTCCAAACAGCCAACTATCTGGATAGTGCCATCAAGGCCTTCTTTGACTATCTCAAAGAAAGTGGCCTCTATGAAAAATCCATCATCGTCATCTACGGAGACCATTATGGTATTTCCAATTCCCGCAATCCTGACCTGGCGCCATTGATTGGAAAAACTTCTGAGAACTGGTCGAATTACGATAATGCTATGTTGCAACGAGTGCCTTTTATGGTGGTCATGCCTGGTTATGAAAAGGGGCAAATCATCAATACCTACGGTGGACAAATCGATATCTTACCGACTCTTGAACACCTCCTTGGTATTGAGTCCAATTCCTTCCTTCAAGTTGGACAAGACCTTCTGTCTCCAGACCATCAAGAAATCGTTGCCTTTCGAACTGCCAATTCCTTCGTCACACCAAAATATACTAGCTATGACGGACGAACCTACTATACTGAGAGCGGTCTTGAAATCAGTAATCTTGATGAACAAGCTCAGACTGAACTAGAAATCGTTCGGCAGGCAGCCAGCCAACAGCTAAAAATCAGCGACCAGATTCAAACTGGTGATTTGATACGTTTCTACCAAGCAGATCATCTTGGAACAGTTGATACAGAAAGCATTTCTTACCTCAATTCCTTACCAATTCTGCAAAAAATTGAGCAGGAAAAAGGTAGTCAGTCAACTAGTCTCTTTAGTCAGCGACAAGGTAAAACCAGTACTGACCTTTTCAAGGCGCCAAGTTACCAAGAACTCCATCCCGAGTCTGCAGAAACCGAATCAAAATCACAATAAAAGATGCTCTTCCATCGTGGAGGAGCATTTCGTTTTATAAAATAAAATTCAACGAAAATCAAAGAGCAAACTAAGAAACTAACCTCAGGTTAACTGTGAGATTGTAGCTAGAGAGGCTGTACCTGCAATATATGTCTGTCAAGTTTAGTGACGAATATAGTAGAAGAAATATGAGGATATAAATCAGCTTCAGTAGGTATCTGGAAAATTTGATTTTATATATAGAAGCCTTTTGTTACAAATTCAATATACTATCAATAAATAATATTATAGAAGCAACAATAATTATCATTTCACCTATTTGAATAATCCTATTTCGAACTCTAAATATATGTTCTATCAAAAACACTTGGATCACACACATTATAGGAATTAACGTTTTTGAAATTGAAAAATATCCAAATAAATAAACTATAAACAACAATAATAGAACTATATTATATTTCTTATTCAAAACATTCCTCCCTATATATTTTTGATTACCAATCTTAATCATTTACAACTACATTCTAACAAACTATAAAAGCGTTTGTCGAATTGAATTTATCAATCAAGCAACCAACTACCTCATCTTTTTTCTATTTCTGTCAATATGCGTGACAGGTAGTAATGATAGCCAAAAATAGCAAGACCAAGCAAGAGGATAAGAACTCCTACTCCCAAGCTGATGGCAAGGACAGGGGCGAGAGACTGAACCAAGAACAAACTTGCTATGACTAAAATCATTAAGATAACACTATAAATTAAGAGTAAAACTATTGCTACTATACGATTTGAACGATTCACCAAGTCCGTAATGCTACTCCAATTGGTTGACAGATTTTTCACGTCCTTAAGGTAATGGTGGCAAGAAAGGATGACACTGGCAAGGGTCCAGACTACAAGAAGGTAAATCATCGAAAGGATGGGCAAGCCTAAATATAGAGAAAGGCCAAGTAAAATCAGAACTGGTAAAAAAGACTGGACAGCAAATATAATCCAAAATTTCACTTTCACATAACGAGCAAAGTCAAAGGGTAAACTCTTAAGAAAATCAACATTTTCCCTCTCCAAGGACAAAGGCAATTGAATGCAGGCTGGTGATATTGTTATTGACAAGAGCTATAAAGAGAGCTATAAAAAACAAGGGTAACCAGTATGGAGGATGAATGTCTGGAACTATCTGAGAATCTCGAATTTTGGAAATCAGACCGATCATCATGAGATAAGGAAGAAAAGGCACTTGTAAAAAAAGTACTGTAATTACGCCAGTTCCCTGTCCCAAGAGGGTGAGGTGGTAGCGTAAAAACCATACGGAAAAAAAGCCCTTTTTTTATTAGTAGTTGAAATTCTCTCCTTATTGCGACGTTCTTTCTTGACCTTCTCCTCACTGTTAAGCAGAATCACGTCATAAAAAAATGAGGAAAAAAACCTTCTTTTTGGTCAGGTAAAAGCAAGAAAAACAGTTAAAAGCTATCCAAGCGAGCAGACCCAGTATGGCTTCTGTCGAAAAAAAGGCTCCACTGCTATTTTTGTAAAAAGATATGAAGAGGATAAAGGAGAAATGGAATGTCTCTAACTTTGTCAACAATACTTCCAAAAGTCGACTGTAGAAAGAGGACAAATATTAAAGGTATGAGAACCCCTATCCCAATCATCACATTGGCAAAAATAGACTGATACTTTCTGAAGACCGTAGTCTGAGCCAAGAAATGTACTGCCACTACCATCACTAGAGTCACAGAGACAAATAATAAGGCCAAGGACAGCAGCATCAAAGGCAAGCCCAGCCAAAGAGAAGGAGCTAGCCTAATATAGAGGACTAGAAAATAAGCTAGGATTGGTACAATTCCAGCTAGAGCTGGCAAGAGAACAGACAGTCCTTTAGCAATTATAATCTCTGATTCTTTAAAGGCATAGGGCCTATACGATACCAAATCCTTACTCTCATAAAAGACATTGTAAAATGCAGTGAAAGAAGTTGAAAAGGCAAGCACCAGTAAAATAGCAACCATGCTACTAAAAAAACTTGGTATTTCCTCAAAAGGAAAACGAAAGGCTATATTTATAAACATGATGAGCATCAAGAGACTGGAAAAAATGTAAGAACTTAGGACTCTAGCGGAAACATTTACTTTTTTCCCAGGATTCTTAGCCTGCTTCTTTCGTAGGTTAGCCAGATTAGCTTCTTGAGATGAATAGAGGATATTGATATCAACTAATTTTTTAATGACCTTGAGACGCATCTGAAACCTCCTCTTTTCTACCGGCAAGGCTAAGGTAGATACTCTCCAAAGACTGGTCTGGATGGTCTTTTCTCAAGTCCTCTACCTTACCACAATAAATCAAATGCCCCTTTTTTAAAATGGCAATCCGATCACAGACTTGCTCTGCCACCTCTAGGACATGGGTTGAAAACAAGACTGTCTTGCCTTTTTGCGCATGCTCCTTCATCATTTGCTTCAAATCAAGGCAGCCTGAGGATCCAAACCAGTCAAGGGTTCGTCCAAGACCCAAATATCAGGATCAGACAAGAGTGCCCCAATGACAAAGACTTTCTGACGCATTCCGTGAGAAAGGGTTTCAATAACCTGATAGCGGTTTTCAGCAAAATCAAAAACGTTCAATAACCTAGCTAGACTAGCTTCCAAATCAGAGCTAGTTAGATCATAGGATGAAGCAATCAATTCCCAAAATTCATTGGCCGTTAAACGCAAAAATAAATCAGGCGAGTCTGCTACGTAGCCAATCTTTCGTTTGATCTCTAAGCGATTTTCCGATAAATCCTGACCGTCTACCAAAATACGACCACTGCTGGGTGAAATAATACTGACTAAGGATTTTATGGTAGTCGATTTCCCAGCACCATTATGGCCAATCAAGCCCATAATCTCCCCATTTTCAATCTGCAAATTGAGATTGCTCAAAGCCTCTTTATCACCATACAACTTACTAACATTTTGAAATTCAATCATGGGATGACTCCTATCTTTATCTATATTACATACTATTATACTAGCACTTTGATACAAAAAAATCAACACTTTATTTTAAGTAGTTAAAATAGATTTCTTCTATCTTACGCAAACGTTTGAGCTAACCAATACTTTATGATAGAATAAAGAACAAGATTGACAAGTAAGAGGAAACATCATGCAAAATCAAACACTCATGCAATACTTTGAATGGTATCTGCCCCACGACGGTCAGCACTGGACGCATCTATCTGAAGATGCTCAACACCTAGCCAATCTCGGTATCAGCCATGTCTGGATGCCACCAGCTTTTAAGGCGACCAATGAAAAAGATGTCGGCTATGGGGTCTATGACTTATTCGACCTAGGCGAGTTTAACCAAAAAGGAACTGTCCGCACCAAGTATGGTTTTAAAGAAGACTATCTTCAAGCCATTCAAGCCCTAAAAGCACAGGGAATCCAACCAATGGCCGATGTGGTGCTCAATCACAAGGCTGCGGCCGATCACATGGAAGCCTTTCAAGTTATTGAAGTAGATCCTGTAGACCGTACAGTTGAACTTGGAGAACCCTTCACCATCAATGGCTGGACTAGCTTTACCTTTGATGGTCGCCAAGATACCTACAATGACTTTCACTGGCACTGGTACCACTTCACAGGTACAGACTACGATGCCAAACGCCGCAAGTCTGGGATTTATCTGATTCAAGGAGACAACAAGGGCTGGGCCAACGAGGAATTGGTCGATAACGAAAACGGAAACTACGACTACCTCATGTATGCCGACCTAGACTTTAAACATCCTGAAGTCATCCAAAATATCTATGACTGGGCTGACTGGTTCATGGCAACGACTGGTGTAGCTGGTTTCCGCTTGGATGCCGTTAAGCACATCGACTCTTTCTTCATGCGCAATTTCATCCGAGATATGAAGGAAAAATACGGTGAGGATTTCTACGTTTTTGGTGAATTTTGGAATCCAGATAAGGAAGCCAATCTGGACTATCTTGAAAAAACGGAAGAACGCTTTGACCTTGTTGATGTTCGTCTCCACCAGAATCTCTTTGAAGCCAGTCAAGCTGGCGCAAACTATGACCTTCGTGGCATTTTCACAGATAGCTTGGTTGAACTCAAGCCTGACAAGGCTGTAACTTTTGTCGACAACCACGATACCCAACGTGGTCAGGCTCTTGAGTCTACTGTTGAAGAATGGTTCAAACCAGCAGCCTATGCTCTCATTCTATTACGCCAAGACGGCCTTCCATGTGTCTTTTACGGAGACTACTATGGAATTTCAGGAAAATATGCCCAAGAAGATTTCAAAGAAGTCCTTGACCATCTCCTAGCTATCCGAAAAGATTTGGCTTATGGAGAACAAACAGACTACTTTGATGACCCTAACTGTATCGGTTGGGTACGTTCAGGTGCTGAACATCAATCCCCAATCGCAGTCTTGATTTCAAACGACCAAGAAAACAGCAAATCAATGTTTGTCGGCCAAGAATGGGCTAATCAAACCTTTGTAGATTTACTTGGAAATCACCAAGGTCAAGTTACAATCGATGAGGAAGGTTATGGACAATTCCCAGTCTCAGCTGCTTCGGTAAGTGTCTGGGTAGCCAATACAATCTAATACTCTTCGAAAATCTCTTCAAACCACGTCAACGTCGCCTTGCCGTAGGTATAGGTAACTGACTTCGTCAGTCTTATCTACAACCTCAAAACTGTGTTTTGAGCAGCCTGCGGCTAGTTTCCTAGTTTGCTCTTTGATTTTCATTGAGTATAATAACCAATGATAACCAAGCCAGGTCCAAGCGGATTTGGCTTTTTCGTAGTCACAAAAAGACCTACCCAAATGGATAGATCTTTATTATCTTACAATTTACCTGCTACCGCATCCAACAATTCTTGGATCTTAGCTTGGTTGCTTCCTCCTGCCATGGCCATGTCTGGTTTACCACCACCACGTCCATCGACGATTGGAGCCAATTCTTTAACAAGGTTTCCTGCATGAAGGTCTTTTGTCTTGCTTGCTACAAGGACATTGACCTTGTCACCAATAGCAGCAACAAGGACAAGAAGAGCAGAGTAGTCTTTTTGTTTCCAGTTATCTGCAAAGGTACGAAGGGCGCCAGCATCTGATACAGATACTTGACTAGCTATATAACGGTAACCGTTGACTTCCTTAACGTCCTTGAATATATCGCCTGCGGCAGCTGCTGCGGCTTTTTCTTTCAACTCAGCATTTTCTTTTTGAAGTTGACGAAGTTGTTCATGAAGTCCTTCTACCTTGTGAGGTACTTCCTTGACTTGAGGTGCTTTCAAGGTTGCTGCGACAGCTTTAAGAGCGTCTTCTTGTTCACGGTAAGCTTCAAAGGCTTCCTTACCAGTCACTGCCAAGATACGGCGAGTTCCTGAACCGATCCCTTCTTCTTTGACAATCTTGAAGAGACCAATCTCAGAAGTGTTGCCAACGTGGGTACCACCACAAAGCTCGATAGAATAGTCGCCGATAGTCACGACACGGACTTCCTTGCCGTATTTCTCACCAAAGAGGGCCATAGCTCCCATTTCTTTGGCAGTGTCAATATCCGTTTCAACTGTCTTCACTTCAAGAGCTTCCCAGATTTTCTCGTTCACTTGCTGCTCAATCGCACGCAATTCTTCTGCAGTTACTGCTTGGAAGTGGGTAAAGTCAAAGCGAAGGAATTCCACTTCGTTAAGAGATCCTGCTTGTGTCGCATGGTTTCCAAGGATGTTGTGAAGGGCAGCGTGAAGCAAGTGAGTCGCAGTGTGGTTTTTCATGACACGGTGACGACGATTAGTATCGATTGCCAAGGTATATTCTTGGTTCAAGGCAAGTGGTGCAAGAACTTCAACCGTGTGAAGGGCTTGTCCGTTTGGTGCTTTTTGAACATTTGTCACAGTAGCCACAACCTTACCTGACTCATCCAAGATTTGACCGTGGTCAGCAACCTGTCCACCCATTTCAGCGTAAAATGGCGTTTCCGCAAAGATAAGTGAGGCAGTTCCTTCTGACACAGCTTCCACTTCTGCATTGTCAGCCACGATAGCTACCAATTTAGAAGACAATTGGCTAGCATTGTAGTTGAAGACACTTTCTACAGTGATGTTTTGAAGGGTTTCATTTTGCATACCCATTGAGCCACCCTTGACAGCTGAGGCACGCGCACGTTCTTGCTGTTCTTTCATGGCTGCTTCAAAACCTTCACGGTCCACAGTCATACCAGCTTCTTCAGCGATTTCTTCAGTCAATTCAACTGGGAATCCATAAGTGTCATAAAGTTTGAAGACATCTGAACCAGCAATAACAGATTGACCTTTTTCTTTCAAGTCTGCTACGATGCCTTGGGCAAAGTGTTGACCTGAGTGAAGGGTACGCGCAAATGACTCTTCCTCACTCTTAACGATTTTTTCAATAAAGTCACGTTTTTCAAGCACTTCTGGGTAGTAGCTTTCCATGATTTTCCCAACAGTTGGAACTAGTTTGTAAAGGAAAGGTTCGTTGATACCCAATTTTTGACCATGCATCGAAGCACGACGGAGAAGACGACGAAGGACATAACCACGACCTTCATTTCCTGGAAGGGCACCATCACCGATGGCAAATGAAAGAGAACGGATATGGTCAGCGATGACCTTGAAGCTCATGTTGTCGCCATCTTGGTCGTAGACCTTACCAGACAATTTCTCCACTTCACGAATGATTGGCATGAAGAGGTCCGTTTCAAAGTTTGTCTTAGCCCCTTGGATAACCGCAACCAAACGCTCCAAACCAGCGCCCGTATCAATGTTCTTGTGTGGCAATTCCTTGTATTCGCTACGAGGAACAGCAGGGTCTGCATTAAATTGTGACAAAACGATGTTCCAGATTTCGATATAGCGGTCGTTTTCAATATCTTCTGCAAGAAGACGAATACCGATATTTTCTGGATCAAAAGCTTCTCCACGGTCAAAGAAGATTTCTGTATCAGGTCCAGAAGGTCCAGCACCGATTTCCCAGAAGTTGTCCTCGATTGGAATCAAATGACTTGGGTCCACTCCCACTTCAATCCAACGGTTGTATGAATCTTTATCATCTGGATAGTAGGTCATGTAAAGTTTCTCAGCTGGGAAGTCAAACCATTCTGGGCTTGTCAAAAGCTCATAAGCCCAAGTAATCGCTTCGTCACGGAAGTAATCCCCGATAGAGAAGTTCCCCAACATTTCAAACATGGTATGGTGACGAGCAGTCTTCCCTACGTTTTCAATATCGTTGGTACGGATAGCCTTTTGGGCATTGGTAATACGTGGATTTTCAGGGATAATGGTTCCGTCAAAGTATTTCTTAAGCGTTGCTACCCCAGAGTTGATCCACAAAAGAGTTGGGTCATTTACAGGAACCAAACTCACTGATGGTTCTACAGCGTGACCTTTGGTCGCCCAGAAGTCAAGCCACATTTGGCGTACTTGTGCACTAGATAGTTGTTTCATATTGTCTCCTTATTTACTTGTTTAATGTGATTGGCTTTCCAGCATTTCCACATAGTCAATCGCGACACAGAGGGAAATGACTAGGTCTGCATAAGCGTCCTCAAGGACCGTTACGGTATAGGTAGAGGTCAGATGGAAAAGTTCCTTCTTAATTTCCGCAATCAGCTGATCGCGATCATCCAGCAATTTGAAATTCAAATCCCAGATATTGCCCTCGATACGAAGACCTAGATTATCAAACTCATACTTATCTCGCCAGAAGGTCAACTTCTTACGAATGACAAAACTCGAGCCATCCCGAAGCTGAATCTCAAAACGAGGAAGCAAGGTCAAGATTTCTTTACTGATCTGACTGACCTGTTCACCATAGGCGTCATAGATGGTAAAAGTCTTAGGAATTTGGAAAAAAGATCCCTCCACCTGATAGGCGATTTCTCCCCTGTCATCCTTGATAGCGAAGCGTTCGCCTCCAAGACGAAACTTTTGTTTGACAAGAAATGTTTTCATCAACACCTCCAAAAAATCAAAAGACAAGCTCATATCACGAAGGGCGAAAAACCGCGGTACCACCTTCATTCAATGAACTTGTCATTCTCTTATTCTTATGCAATTGTATGATTGAGTAGCATGACTTCCTAGCTTAGATGGCTCGCAGCACCGCCATTTCTCTGGACTAAGACAACTGAAAATCAATTCTCAACCTCCTTATTATAACGTTTTTTGGGTTCCGCGTCAACTGGAAATGATTCTAACCAATAGTAGTGAGTTAGGAGAGAAGATATTTTGAAAATTTAACTACTAGTTTTGAAATGTAAGTAGTAATATTTAATTCTAATACTTTTCCCCTATTCTCATATATTGCCACTCAGAATAACCAACCTCAAGGATTTCTGGGACTTTTGTGAGTCCGTTATACACTACAATAAAATGCCCTTTATCATTCCAAAACTTGCCTAAAATTTCTGCATCTTCTTCTTTTGCTTTTAACTTGCTTTCTTGCAGACCTAAGCTTTCTGTTTGTACTGTTTTAATCTCTTCCTTGCTTCCTTGAGTTCCTAAAATATATCCCCCAAAGTTTACCCAAAATAAGATAAAAAGCATAAATACGATTGTAGCATATTTCAAGAATTTCAACTCTTTCATTTTTCTATTATTCCTTTTAGTTTAATCAGTCTAAAATATTTTGTGTTCTCTAAATATTAAATAGTCTTCTAAATAGTGTCTTTCTTTATCTAAATCTAATTTCAAAGCCAATTTTTTCAATCACTTTTTGGATCTCATCTAGCGATACTAGAAACCATTCTTTAGGGACAAAGCTCTCTCCATTTGGTGCTATTAATTCCACATCTAACTGCTTGTCTGCAAAATAATGATGAAGAGTATTTTCTAATTTTCGAGCGCTGAAATTCTGAATCTCAAAACTAGCTACTAAACGGACAGGAGCATAAAGATAGGTTCCTTCTTTTTCTGCATTTGCTAACCGTTTTTCAATTTGATCCTGTGTAAAACCGATTTTATAGAGATTACTGATATTGGCAATTTGAGGATTGCTACTCAAGGATTTCACCACATAGATATATCCAGTTGTAATTCGTTCGCTTGGACTGATACCAGTCATCACATCTTCTATCAATTCTGTTACCATTCGTCCATGGCGCGTTCTATCGTGCAGATTAGATACAAAGGAGCGGAGTAAGGCCTTCTTATTTTCTGTACCATTTTCATACACGAGATGAAGTTCAGCATTAGTATAGCCATTCTTGTCAGTGAAGTCTTCTCCTTTAGAAACAACATAAACCATTACTCCATTATCCACATAGAACATACCTGGTTTAATTTCTTTTTCTTTTATCACATCAGACTTTCTGACTTGACGACGACCTTCACTAATTTCATCATGAACACGAGTAAATAATCCCTGATAATCTTCAAAATTTCCCATCCGTTTACGTGTTCGTGTTTTATCACGCGCTTGAATCGTTCGTTTATAACGTGAGACATCAAATAAAGATTTTTCAGCACTATTTACTGACTCAAACAATTCATCTGATAAAATATCTGTTAAACTAGCAGGACTTGAAATAGGAGTCTCGGACTCAACAATATCTATTTTTAGTAGCCCAAATTCATCATAAGGTTCTAACTTTCGGATGCTATCAGGAGATTTTCTAATACCATTTAATCGAGAAAATAAACTGCGTTCTTTAATATTTCTAGACTTTTGTGGCTCTTGTCCATTATTTACTCTCACCCAATCTATAATTTCTAAAAATTTCTCTACTTCATGATCTGTAACTATTTTTTTCTTAGGTTTTAAAGGAGCTATTAAATGTTCAAAATCAGAATCATTAAAAATGTCAGTTAAATTTTTGAAATCAATCATTACCATTCTCCATCTTCAACTTCATCTGAGACAATTGTAACAAAGCATAAGCCAGTCTCTGTTCGTACGTATCGTTACTTAATTTATCTGGATGACGACCATTTTCATTTAAAAACTGCTTAATTTGAGGATAAAGAATTAACAGTTCTTCTTCCGAAAACTCCATCTTCTGACCATCCATATAATCTTGTATTAGACGCAAAGTCGGAGCATCAATTTCACGTGATATAACTTCGTAAGCTCTCTGGAAAGGATTGATCTGATCAATCAAATCAATAGACAACTCATCAATATTCACAAATTTATCTGCCATTTTTAGGAAATCTGTTTGCCCTACTCCCTCTTTCCGTTCAGCTGATTGAACGACCGATTGACTAATAAACTGTTGACGAACTTCTTCAACTTCAGCCCCACTTAAGTCAGGATAGATTTGTTTAATGATGGCTGGAATCATCTGCTTATTAATGACTTCTGCATCCGTTCCTGAAGCAATCGCAGTTTGGATACGCGATTCTTGTAAGATACTAGCACGTAAGTCATTCATGTCATTTTCTATGATATCTTTTGTTCTTTGAGTAGTCGGCTCTTTTTAAGCCTTTCACAAACATTTCGGCACCAGAAGATTTCTGGTCATCTCGGTCTTTGCGTTTGAACTTGAAATTTGGTGCTAAAACAGACTCCATCAATAGACTAGCTGTAATAGCCTTCATAACATTATTCACAGCAAAGAAAACTTCATCATCTTGAGCATCTGGTTGGGAAATAAGATTGGTAAATTGAGCATGCGATTTATTGGAACTATCTCGTGTTACTCGACCTATAATCTGAACAATTTCTGTTAGCGACTGACGATAGCCAATCGTTAAAAGCATACTCAGCATAAAGGCCAGTCAAAACCTTCTTTAGCCATACCAAGTGCGATAATGATATCGAGATCATCTAAACTGGTCATCTTGTTTAGATAATCCTGTACTTTTTTTCACGCCCTTCTTCTGTGACAAGGTCAGCAACCTTCAATACACGACCTGTTTCCTCAGTAACTAACCATAATCCAGTCTTAGGATCTGGAACAGCTTGCCCCAGTTCGTCTAAAATTCGGTCAACTTCATCATACTTATCCTTAGTTGACTCACCCGAGTTTACATTGGGAATATGAATAATGGTTTTTCTTGCTTGTGTCCAGTACTTCGTGCAAAAACATCCGTGTAACGACCACGATAAAAGTTATAACCCATGGCAAAAACTTTTTCAGATATTTGTACCCTCCAACTGTTCATAATAAGTATAGGATACCTTATCAAATTTTTTTGCTCATCTTCAGGTGCCAAAAATAGGGACAGAATCTCCACGGAAATAAGACCCTGTCATAGCCACTACATGAGCTGTTGAATTGGCTAATATGTTTCTCAAGGTATTTCCTAAAAACTGAATTATCATCTTGAGATACATGATGAAATTCATCGATAGCTAAAAAGAACATTGTTAAAAATCACTATCAGCCAGCTGTTCAAAGGCAAAAACGCAAGGTGGCATGCGTACAGATTAAAAACTCTATCATCAGGTGACTCTGAATGCATAAAAGTCTACAAACTGTTTTTACCTTACTTTTTACTGGTTCCTTGTTCAGTCAAATTATTTTTGAGAAAAGAACTTCCCAATCCCAGTAAAAAAACCATAATCTGTCAATTTTGTTGAACGAAATGATTTTCCGATAGATCTTTCTGGAACAGCTATGATAGCTTTTTTCAGACCTTGAGCATGTAGTTTATCAAGAGCAATAAACATCAGAGCTCTCGATTTGCCAGAGGCAGGAGGCGCCTTAATCAATAAGTGTTGAGAAGTTCTCTTAGCATATACCCGCTCCTGCATTTCACGCATGCCAAGTGCATTATTTGATTGACTAGCACCTGTACCATTGTAATTAATTTCAAATATATTTGAGGTCATTTCGCTTCCTTTTCTGTCATTTCTTTATACAGGTTCAATAAGACACTGAGCCTTTCTTCATCTGATTCAAAAGGCTTTTGCTGGTAGGCACGTTCTACGATACCATCAATTTTTTCATGTGCTTGACGAAGACGTTCGTTCATCGGTTTATTGGCTCCACCGTACAATTCAGCTAAGGTTCCACCTTCTTCTTCTCGAACATCTAACATTTCAAAAAAACAGCTTCTTCAAGCATATTTTTCCGAGTATCCGAAAGTTCTGGAATTGGGAATGTATTATAGACCAGTCCAGCTGAATAACGCAAACGTGTCTCTAATTTACCACCTACTTCACGTAACCAGATATTATGCATACGCGACCCAATTATCCCTATAAGCCAGATTGGAGCATTGTAAACAATGCTTACAGCATAAGTGGCAATTGTACCTTTCTCCATATAAGCGACTGGTATATAATCTCTACTTTCAGAAGATACTACAGGCATAACAATTGCATCTTCTTCACGATATTTATCTTGACCAAAACGCCACGGTTTATTAGCTACTGAATTTGAACTCTTACCTTTTGTATTCTCACGAAAATATTTCACTTTTTCAATACGACTCTTTATTTCAGGTATTTTTATAGCAAAATCTACTTCTTCATCATTAATCCAAATAGCAAATGAATACGTTCCATTCATGATATCAGTAGCATTAATTAGTTTTTTAAATAATTTCTCCGATTCTGGATATTTAGAAACAAACTTATTCTTTTCTTCAATAGTTAAAATAAGATTATCTTCACCAAATTCAGCACTTCCTTTTGTTATATTCTTTGGTAAACGACTTAATGGCTCTCTTCTTTTGTTTACTATAAAATTTGGTCCTTCTTTTAAATAGACATTTATATTATCTACTGCCTTTACTTCATCAAGTTTAAATAATTTTTTCTTTTCATTATTTATTCTTGAAATACCAACAATTGCAACAGTAACTCCAGCTTTATTTTTAGCACTATTTGACCAAGAAAACGATGGGTAAGCAAAACTAATTTCAAGACTATTTAAAATATTATTCAAGAAAAATGAGGCTTGTTCACCTTGAAAAATAGAATTTGTAGACACAAGGCTAAATTAGTCAAATTATTTCTTCCTAATATGAATCTACTTCCTTTAACAAACCATCCTAAAATATAATCAATTTTTTTAGCACTAATTGGGAAAATAGCATTCTTTAAATCTTCTTTTTGAACCTTCGTTTGAGGATTTCTTCCCCCAGCCCCTATATACGGCGGATTCCCAAATATATAAACTTCGTCATCTTCCTTAGCATTCAACACAGTTTCCCAGTCAATTCTTAGAGCATTCCCACAGACGATATTTCCAGCTTCTCTTAAAGGTAATAGTCTTGGATGGACATCAGCAAGAGCTTCTTCCATTTCCACATTCATCTGGTGTTCTGCTATATACAAGGATAGCCTTGCTACTTCATGAGCGAAATCATCCAATTCAATTCCTGAAAACTGGGATAGAGAAATCTTAGATGCATCAGCAATCAATTCTCCTTGATAAACAGCTTTTTCATTCAAGGAGTCACGAATTTCACGCTGTTTGACTAAGATATTAATTTCTAAACGACGAAGTTCTTTATAGGTAATGATGAGGAAATTTCCAGAACCACAAGCAGGATCTAAAAACTTGATAGAGGCCATACGAGTGAGCAACTCTTCTAACTTAGGTAAGATTTGTCGTAATTCCTTGCGACGATGTTCCTCACTAAAGTCACCACCTCCTATATAGTAATCAGCTCGTTCTTCTAATTCCGTAAATGTTGCTCGTAGATTATCTAAAAATAGTGGTTTGATGACCTTCATAATATTAGGCACGCTAGTATAGTGCATACCCGATGTTGATCTTGCTTCTGCATTTGCCACGGTTTGAATCATTGATCCCAAAATATCTGGATTGATTTCATTCCAGTTTAGCAATTCTCCTGCTTCAATGAGTAATTGACGAGTTCTTTTATTGAAAATAAGGTCATGATGTGGCTCTGAAAAAAGCTTACCATTTACATAAGGAAAATCTGATAACCATGACTCCAAATTCTGACGACTACATTCAGGCATATCTAAAACAGTAAATAGTTTTCTAACACACTCATTCAAGTCAGAACCATCTTCGGATGTCCTCATCTTAATAACATTTGTGAAAGCTCCCTTGGAGATAATATTTGTATCTTCTGCAAATAGTAGAAAAAGAACACGAATCAAAAATAGATTAAATGATTTACCATCAGTTTCAGTGATTGCTAGTTCAGGATTGATAGAAATTAGTTCATCATAAAGTTTGGTGAAACGCTCTGCCGCTTTTACATCAGCAGGATTTTCCTTATCATAATCAATCTTTTCAATACCATTCCAAGGTAAGAAGAAATCACAATGGGCTGGTAAATCATTAAAAGAAATTGCTAGAGTTAGCCCTGTCTGTGTATCCTTTGCATATAATTCTTGAAAATCTGTTGTGATAATAAATCGAGATTTACGAACCTGATCCTCCAACTCTTTATCAATCTCAGTCAGAGTAAGTAATGGCTGATTTTCAACTTTACGAAAATACAATTTGTTTTTTATGATAAAATCATCAGATACTACTTTACTTGCTCTTGTTATGGTCGTTTTAGTAATGTCAAACAATGAAACAAATTCAATAATAAATGTCGATTTATTAAGATTCTCTACTAAAACCTTGGTTCTATCCTCAATCTCGGTGATATTTAATAACTTTTTAGCCATTAGATACCTCCAAGAAACGCAAAAAGCCTACTGGATTTTCAGTAGGTTTCAATTTATATTTTTTACATTTTTTTATTAGGCTATATATATATATATATATATATATATATGCATTTGCGTAGTCTGACTCATTTTGAACTCCTTTGGAATTAAATTTTCAGAGATGCTATAAACAATTCTAATAACTCTCAACCTAAAACTATTATACCATTATTTCTATTTTTTCTAAAAAACGAACCAGCTTGACTGATTCGTTTCGTGACTGCTAACTCCTACTTCCGATACATTTTAAATTGTAGGAAGAGGTCGCTGTATTTACCTGTCCATTTATGGTCAAATTTCTCATAAACTTCTAGGTGTTTCATGGTTTCAGCATCTGGATAGAAGGCCTTGTCTTCTTTTTTCTCCTCTGGGAGTAATTCCTTAGCTGGTAGGTTTGGTGTTGAATAGCCGACATACTCTGCATTTTTGAGGGCATTTTCGGGTTTCAACATAAAGTTGATAAAGGCATAGGCGGCATCTTGGTTTTTGACGGTTTTGGGAATGACCATATTGTCAAACCAAAGGTTACTGGCCTCAGTCGGAACCACATAGCGTAGATTCTCATTTTTCTCCAGCATTTGGCTGGCTTCACCAGAGAAGGTCACGCCGATAGCAGCGTTGTTCTGAATCATGTAGCCCTTCATTTCGTCCGCCACAATAGCCTTGATATTTGGAGTCAGTTTATAGAGCTTATCCACTGTCTCTTCCAACTGCTGGGTATCCTTGGAGTTGAGGCTGTAGCCAAAGGGAATTGAGCCCCAGTCCCAGTACCTCACGCGCCCCATCAAAGAGCATAATAGAGTTCTTATACTCTGGTTTCCAAAGATCATCCCAATGCTCAGGCGCCTCATCTACCATGGTTTCATTGTAGACAATTCCCAAAGTCCCCCAAAAATAAGGGATGGAGAATTTATTTCCTTTGTCAAAAGACTGATTGAGGAACTCTGGTCCGATATTTTCAAGACCTTCAATTTTTGAATAATCAAGCGGTACCAAGAGGTCTTCGTCCTTCATCTTGTTAATCATGTATTCACTAGGGATTGCAATATCGTAAGTCGTTCCACCCTGCTTGATCTTTGTATACATGGCTTCGTTGGAGTCAAAGGTCTCGTACTGGACTTGGATTCCTGTTTCTTCTGTGAATTGCTCCAAGAGTTCTGGATCGATATAGTCTCCCCAGTTGTAGATAACCAGTTTTTGACTATCTCGGCTATTGATTTTACTATCTAAATGCGTCGCAATTCCCCACAAGACCAGGATAATGGCTACAATTCCTGCTAAAAAAATGAATAGAGTTTTTTTCATGCTTGCTCCTCCTTCTCACGTGAGATAAAGTAATAACCAACAACTAGGATAATACTAAAGAGAAAGACTAGGGCAGACAGAGCATTGATTTCTAGAGAAATCCCTTACGAGCACGAGAGTAAATCTCGACGGACAGGGGTTGAAAAAGCCATTTCCCGTTACAAAGAAGGTCACGGCAAAGTCATCTAGCGAATAGGTGAAGGCCATGAAATAACCCGCAATGATAGACGGAGTCAGGTAAGGAAGCATGATTTCCTTGAACATCTGAAATTGACTGGCTCCCAAGTCATAGGCCGCATGAATCATATCTCCGTTCATTTCCTTAAGACGTGGCAAGACCATCAAGACCACGATAGGAATGGAGAAGGCCACGTGACTAGATAGAACGGTCAAAAAAAGCCAAGTGAAAAACTTGAGTTGGGTAAAAAAGAATCAAGAAGCTGGCACCAATCATAACATCAGGCGCAACCATGAGGATATTATTGAGAGATAGAAAGGCTTCTTGGTATTTCTTACGAGACTGATAGATATAGATAGCTCCAAAAGTCCCGATAATAGTCGCTATCAAGGCTGATAAAAAGGCCAAGAAAAAGGTCTGAGTCACAATCAACATGAGACGACCATCGCCAAACATGGTTTTAAAATGGTTCAAGCTAAAACCTGTAAAGCTGTTCATGTCGTTGCCTGCATTAAAGGCATAACCAATCAGGTAAAAGATAGGCAGATAGAGGACAAGAAAGACCAGTCCCAGATAAAGATTGGCAAATTTTTTCATCGTTCTCTCCTTTCCTTGGTCACCCACATGGTGATGAACATGGTCAGGATGAGAATAACACCGATGGTTGAACCCATACCGTAGTTGTCATTGGTTAGGAAATTCTGCTCAATGGCTGTCCCCAAGGTGATAACGCGGTTCCCACCAATCAAACGGGTCAGCATGAAGAGACTCAAGCTGGGGATAAAGACCGACTGAACTCCACTTCGCACACCATTCATAGACAGAGGGAAGATGACATGTCGGAAGGTCTCCCACTTGGTCGCACCTAGGTCATAGCTGGCATTGATGAGATTGTTATCCATATCGTCCAAGACATTGAAAATCGGCAAAATCATAAAGGGTAGCTCGATGTAGCTTGCGACAAAGATAAAGGAGAAATCGGTAAAGAGCAACTGTTGCGAACCGATTCCGATAAATTCAAGGAATTGGTTAATAGAGCCATTCTGACCAAAAATCCCGATAAAGGCATAGGCTTTAAGGAGCAAATTAATCCAAGTTGGCAAAATAATCAGCATGAGCCAGAGTTGACGGTGCTTGAGACGAGTCAAAAAGAGGGCTGTTGGATAGCTGATAAGCAGAGTCACAAAGGTCACAATCCCTGCATAAAGCACTGAGTTGAAACTCATTTTTAGGTAGGTCAAGTTTTGTGACGCAAAGTAAGATTTATAGTTTTCTAAGCTAAACTGGCCTTCGATATTGAAAAAGGATTGACCGAAAATCAAGACCAAGGGTGCTAGGACAAAGAGGGCAATCCAGAGCATGTAGGGCACTACAAAGAGTTTAGAGCTTGTTTTCTTCATCTCTTTCCTCCTCGATTGCATTGATTAGACCTGCTTCTTGCTCTTCGATTTCCACGTACTCCTCGATACGAGCATCGAACTCTTCTTCGGTTTCGTTGAGACGCATGATGTGGATGTCTTCTGGTTCAAAGTCCAGACCGATTTCCTCACCAACGATGGCCTTACGGGTTGAGTGGATCATCCATTCATTTCCAAGTTCGTCATAGGCGATAATTTCATAGTGAACCCCACGGAAGAGCTGGGTATCGACCTTAACTTGGAGCTTGCCTTCTTCAGGAAGGGTAATCCGCAAGTCCTCTGGACGAATCACAACCTCGACAGGCTCATTTGGCTTCATCCCACCATCGACCGCTTCAAAGCGTTTGCCGTTAAACTCAACCAAGTAGTCCTCAATCATGGTACCTGGCAAGATGTTTGACTCACCGATAAAGGTGGCAACAAAATGGTTAATCGGCTCATCGTAGATGTCTACAGGAGTTCCAGACTGGACAATCTCGCCATCATTCATAACGAAAATCCAGTCACTCATAGCCAGGGCTTCTTCCTGATCGTGAGTAACAAAAACAAAGGTAATGCCCAATCGTTGTTGTAGTTCACGCAGTTCATACTGCATGTCTGTTCTCAATTTCAAGTCCAGCGCTGATAAAGGCTCGTCCAACAAGACCACACGGGGTTGGTTGATGATGGCACGGGCAATGGCTACACGCTGACGTTGTCCTCCAGAGAGTTTACGAATGGAACGTTTTTCGTACCCTTCCAACTGAACCATCTTGAGAACTTCCGCTACGCGTTTCTCGATTTCTTTCTTGTCAATCTTACGCAAGCGAAGTGGAAAGGCAACATTTTCAAACACATTCATATGTGGAAATAAGGCATAAGATTGGAATACCGTATGGACGTCTCGCTTGTTGGTTGGGATGTCGTTGATACGAACACCGTCCAGCAAAATATCTCCTGTCGTCGCATCCAGTAAACCTGCAATGATGTTAAGGATAGTTGATTTCCCTGAACCAGATGCGCCTAGAAGAGTATAGAACTTCCCTTCTTCCAACTCAAAGTTGATATCTTTGAGAACCTTAGTGTTGCTGTCTTCAAAAACTTTAGAGACGTTTTTGAATTCAATAATTGGTTTTTTCAATTGTCATTTATTCCTTCTTTTTCATAGATTAACAGATCAGGGCTCTGTCAGGCCGCTACTACCTCGTGTAGGAGATTGAACTGCCTACATTCTTCTGCACTAACGATAGGCTTTCACCCCCTTTCCATGACATAGCAGCAGCTTTTCAAATACAGCTTCCTACTTGCTTTCACCTAAAATACGGACTTCTCTTTCAAGCGTAATACCTGAGTGCTCCTTGACTTTCAATCACAGACTCAATCAAGTCTTCGTAGTCTTTGGCCGTTCCATCTGCGACATTGATCATAAATCCTGCATGCTTTTCTGACACTTCTACGCCACCGATACGATAGCCTTTCAAGCCAGCTTCTGAAATTAATTGACCTGCAAAATGCCCTACTGGACGCTTAAAGACCGAACCACAAGATGGATATTCTAAAGGTTGCTTGAGTTCACGTAGGTGCGTCAAACGGTCCATTTCCTGCTTGATAACCTGATGAGTTCCTGGAGCTAGAGCAAATTTAGCTGACAAGACAACTGCACCAGACTCCTGAATGGCTGAATGACGGTAACCGAAAGCCAAGTCCTGGGCAGACAGGGTCTCAATTTCTCCATCCTTGGTCAAGACCTTACAAGACTGCAAGATGTGGGCAATCTCACCACCATAGGCACCTGCATTCATAAAGACAGCACCGCCGACACTTCCTGGAATGCCACAAGCAAACTCAAAGCCAGTCAAACTATGACGAAGGGCAATGCGAGTTGTCTCAATTAAGTTAGCACCAGCTTCAGCTTCAATGGTATAGCCATCAACTGAAACATTATTGAGCTTGTCACACAAGATGACAAATCCACGAATCCCACCGTCACGAACGATAATGTTGCTGGCATTTCCAAGAACCATCCAAGGAATATTTTCTTGATTGGCAAATTTAACAAGGCGAGCCAACTCAAAACGATTTCGTGGAAAGACCAAATAATCGGCCTCTCCACCTACTTTTGTATAACTATAGCTATGCAAGGGTTCCTTGAAACGGATATCAATCCCTTCTAAGATTTCAAGCATGTTTTCTTTTACTGACATGACACTCTCCCTTTTACAAAATTCATTCCATTATACCATTTTTAAGACCATTTGACGACCCTAAAAAAATCTTGGGCTTCTTTTAAACAAAAAAGAGGTTTCCCCTCTTTTTATGATTTTTTGCAAAAGATAGCCTTTGTCCCATAGGCAACCAGAACAAGTTCAAGCGCTAGGACCACTTCCACCAAGACTGGACTTGTAATCCATCCTACTTGAGCCAGAGATGGTACCAGGTCAAAGAAGGCATGTAGGCCATAGGCTGCTAGGAGATAAATCCATTTCTTCCGGCGAACAGCTTGGTAAACCCAAACAGTCAAGAGTAATTGGAAACCAAGCGCCAAAATTCTCTCAAACCAAGCAAGTAAATCTGCCAGACTGATAGCGACTGAATAGTTTTCAACATATTTTCAGACAGCAATTGCATAACCTGTGGATTCTGAGTTTGAACTGCCGAAAGCACGATGTAAAGATTGATCAAACTGGTAAGACCTAGGAAAATCAACTCCAAGCCACCATGCCCCAGTCCATAGGACAAAGCGTCTGACTTTTCCAAACTTCTCTTTTTCTCCAACCATTTGAAGAAAACAAGACGAGCTGTTTCCTCAAAAAATGCTGCCATGGCTAGGCCATAGAGGATATAGACAAGCGGATGGTCTTGCAAGAGGGCAATACTGCCGTCTTTTTGAGGATGCAAAACCAAGATATGCACCAGTTTTTCCAAAATCTGTGAAGAGACAAAGAAGGCAACAGCCCCCAAGCCCAAGACAGCTAGATTAATCTGGTATTTCTTTTTGGCATACCAAATACTTCCTATCAAGAAAGCCAGCAACAGCACCATGGCAATGATAATATGAATAGTCATTTTCTTCTCCTATTCCGCCTTTTCAATATCTTTTTTCATCTCGTCAACATTGAACTTAGCAAACAAGTATTGGCGGTCTTGGACTGGAAAACGTTGGTCCAACTGGTCAACAGCGCCTACCTCGATAATCCCTTCCTTGATGACAAAGTCCATGACATGACCACCGAAGGTCAAATCATCTGAAATGAAGTGCAGATGATAGCCTGCCACACTGACCCCATGGAAAATCTCAGGCGTCCAGAAACCAACGATGGTTCCCGCCACATTGTCACGACTATATTCCGGTTGATGGGTTGCGACCTCAGCAAACTTGGTATCTGGTGTCGACTTAGGAATCATGCGCACATGCATATGTGAAAATTCCCCCCGAATCTTGATAGAGCGGAAAGATTTTCTCCATCATAATAAGACTCAATTCGCTCTTCCAATTCCTTGTCTGTCATCTCAAAGCGCTGGCGGAAAATGACCTCTGCCTGATGCGGTACTACTGCTGCATAAGGAATAAGGGCATCTGGCGACACTTCTACAATCTCTGGCTGGTCTCCAGACCCTTTAGCCTGATAAGCCTTACCATCCAAAACAATCAATTCCCCATCAATAGAATCCAAGGTTCCCAAACCAAGGTCACCATGCTCCAGCAATTCTCCTACTGTCATGGTACCACCATAAAGGCCTGCCATCAAGGCTCCAAGGGTATTGTATTGAAATAATTTCACTGGTTCCTGCACGTTCTTATCCATTCACTTTCTTGTCTGTTATTCTATAAATCTTACTCCTAAGTATACCACATTTGCTCTTAGATGTGAAAGGGAGAATTGCTTTTCCCATTGCAAAGGAGGAAAAAAAAGGGTACAATGTAACAAAATCAAGGGAGGTCTGGAATGAAGAAACAAAGCAAGTACCAAGAGGTCGTTTCCTATCTGAAAAACGGTATCGAGTCTGGACGCTTTCCGACGGGTAGTCTGAGATTTTGACAGAAACAAAACTTGAGCTAGCACAACAACCCCTAAGGAACACACTTCCCTAGGGGTCTCTTTTTATTTAACTAAATCATTATTTATTTTTTGTTCCTAGCAAACATAAATATTGTATTAATAATTGCAAAAAAATAAATGCAAACAAAAAGGATTTTTCCAAAGGATAAATTTTTTTGTAACACTAAATACGCATATACAAATCCAATCGAAAAGCTAATAATCGTTTCTTTAATAAGAAATTTTTTATCACGCATTATTCCATACCTCACTGAACTGCCCAAATAGCCAATTGAGCAGAAATAATATAAATATTTGTTTTAAGTCCATTAGCTTTAACAAATCTTAGTACCACTTTAGCTCATTCTGACCAAGCCTTTTTCTACGCATACTTAACAATTAGCGAAACATTGATCATAGCAAAAAATTCTTCTCGTATTTTTCTTGCTATACATCATCCCATCTCATCCCAAGGGATTCTGTCATAGGGATTATTAATAGTAGTTTCTAATTCATTTTCCGCAAGAGCAATATCTCTTTGAGAAAAGTTTTTATAAACATATTCAGTAAAATTTTTTCATTAACTTAATTTCTAAACATTTGTTCAAGAACATTGGCTACATCATCGATTTGTTTTGTTCTTGGGTACTAATTTCAGAAACTTCTGTGGTAATTACATCATCAGCAAATACTCTAACAGAAGCTATAGAAGGAGACATAGTGGAAAATAGTGATAATACAACAAGAGCTGTAGTTCCGGTTTTTTAATTTCATAAAAAACACTCCTTTCAAGTCACAAATGTATATTACTGATAAAATAACTTGACTTTCTGATTTAAACTCCTTTCTAACAAGTTATTAGAATACTTTTATTTTTCAATTCTGTTATACCACAACAAGAAAGCGATTTCAAACATTTCCCTAAAAAAGTGCAAGTAATAAGGGAAAATTAGCATGAAAACTTTTTAAAACAAATCAACTCCAGATAAAAATAGACATTTTGTTTTAGAGAGAAAAAGGTTACGAAAAACTGTCACATCTGCATTTGATTGCTCTTTGATTTCAAAAAAGTATTAAAAATGGGAGTATACCACATTTGCCCCTAGATGTGAACGAGGGAAACACTCTAGACATTGCCAAGAAAGAAAAAGGTACAATGTAACAAAAATCAAGGGAGGTCTGGAATGAAGAAACAAAGCAAGTACCAAGAGGTCGTTTCCTATCTGAAAAACGGTATCGAGTCTGGACGCTTTCCAACGGGAAGTCGCCTGCCTTCTATCCGTCAACTGAGCCTTGACTTTCACTGTAGCAAGGACACCATTCAACGAGCCCTGCTGGAATTACGACACGAACAATACCTCTATGCCAAGCCCCAGAGTGGTTACTATGTCCTAGAACAAGGGCAACACCAAGATCTAGAAATTGAGGTTACCGATGAACATGCCAGCGCCTATGACGATTTCCGACTCTGTGTCAATGAAACCTTGATTGGCCGAGAAAAACTACCTCTTCAACTACTATGACAACCAAGAAGGATTAGAAGACCTAAGACAGTCTATTCATAAACTCCTCTTTGATCAAGCCCTCTACTGCAAGACTGATCAACTGGTACTGACTTCTGGGACCCAACAAGCCTTGTTTATCCTCTCTCAAATTTCCTTTCCTAGCCAAGCTAAGGAAATCTTGGTGGAACAACCAACCTACCATCGAATGAACCGCCTCTTGATTGCTCAGGGCTTAGACTATCAAACGATTGAACGAGGCATTGATGGGATTGACTTGGAGGAGCTGGAAGGTCACTTCAAAACAGGAAAAATTAAGTTTTTCTACACTATTCCTCGCTTCCATTATCCTCTGGGGCATTCCTATTCTGAGCAGGACAAACGGGCTATCCTTGACTTAGCTGCCAAGTACAGTGTCTATATCGTAGAGGACGATTATCTTGGAGATTTGGACTCCAAGAAGGGCCAGACCTTCCACTATCTAGATACAGAGGAGCGCGTCATTTATATCAAGTCCTTCTCAACCAGCCTCTTTCCAGCCCTGCGGATAACGGCACTCATCCTTCCAAATACTATCAAAGAAGCCTTTGTGGCCTACAAAAATATCCTAGACTACGACAGCAACCTCATCATGCAAAAGGCCCTATCACTCTATATTGACAGTCAATTATTTGAAAAAAATCGTCTGGCTCGCTTGTCTAATCAGGAAGACTACCAAAAACAACTCGAGAAAAGTTTAACCAAAACACCTTGTCCCCTGCCTCACTATCCCCTTCACGATGGCTTATTGCTAGACCTGAGACATTATCCTAAAATTGCTAGTCTCAAACATAGCCAACTGAGCTTGGACTTCTTTGAAGAAGCTTACTTGGGTGCCTGCCCTTATCAATTTGCCAAGGTGTCCTTAGAAAATCTAGAAAAGGTTTTAAACTATTTAAAAGCAGAATTGGATTGACTTCCAACTCTGCTTTTTTTCTTATACTCTTCGAAAATCTCTTCAAACCACGTCAGCGTCGCCTTACCGTAGATATGGTTACTGACTTCGTCAGTTCTATCCACAACCTCAAAACCATGTTTTGAGCTGACTTCGTCAGTCTTATCTACAACCTCAAAGCAGTGCTTTGAGCAACCTGCGGCTAGCTTCCTAGTTTGCTCTTTGATTTTCATTGAGTCTTATTCTTCAACTTCTGTTAGGCTTGCTGCTTTTTCAAGATATTTTTGGTAGGTACTGTCATCCTTGAGTTTTTGGATGACCTTGTCCACCACTTCTTTCAAATCAGCACTATTTTTCTAAGGGCAACTGCATTGGCTTCGCCGTCTTTCATCTTCAAGCTGACAGTTGCGACAGCTAGATCCGCATTTTTAGCAGCATAGCTAAGGGCAACAGGCTCATCCATGTGAACAGCATCTACTTTTCCAGCCTGTAATTCATTAACAGCTTCACCCATATTAGCTAGGGAAGTCAATTGAGCTTTTGGCAATTGTTCCTTGACCATAGCTTCTGGAACAGTCCCTTTTTGGGCTGCAATATTAGCACTTTCAAGGCTAGTTAGATCCTTGTATTTTTCTACATCAGACTTACGAACCAAGAAACTAATCTTGTTTTCATAGTAAGGGATTGAAAAATCAAAGACTTCTTTTCTCTCATCAGTAGCGCTAATTCCTGCGACAGCTAGGTCAGCCTTACCAGTTTGAAGACTAGTCAAGACATTATCAAAACTCATGCTTGAAATTTCCAACTTAACCCCAAGTTCATCAGCGATAGCTTGAGCCATATCAATGTCCGCACCGACTACCTGATTTTTCCCGTCAACTAAAGACTGAAATTCAAAAGGTGCATAGTCAGGACTTGTCGCCACTACCAATTTCCCCTTTTGCTTAATGGCTTCAACAGCTGACTGAGAACCATTAGAACCCGACTGGCAAGCTACTAAGAAGAAGCTTGCAAGAAAAACTACATAAAAACAAATATCCATTTTTTTTAATTTCATAAATAAACAACCTCTCTGTTAATTTTTGTATAATTATAACGCTATCCAAGTTGCTTGTCAAGTGTTTTTTTGAATTTTTTTATCTTAAAAAAATATTTTTTTCATTCAAGAAAAGGAGCTATCAGTTGATTTCAAGCTCCTTTTTATACAGAATAAATCTATTTTATAGTTCGACAATCTTACCTGTTTCAAAGTAAACAACCCATTCACAGATATTCTTGGCATAGTCTCCAATACGTTCCAAGAAGGCAATCACTTGGAAATAATCACGACCTGTAACGATGGCATCTGGATTTTTCTTGATTTCTTCCGTAGCCAAGTCACGAATGCTATCAAAGTAATGGTTGATTTTTTCGTCCATGGCTGCTACTTCATAGGCCTGGTCTACTGAACCATTCAGATAGAGTTCAAGGGCTGCTTCAACGAAGTTCTTGACATCGCGACCCATTCTCTTGATTTCTTCTTCAACAGCTGGGATACGTTGTTCCCCCTTCATACGAATGGCTGCTTTTGCAATGGAAACAGCATGGTCACCCATACGTTCCAAGTCAGATACAGCCTTCAAGACTGTTAGAACTGTACGCAAGTCCTGAGAAACGGGTTGTTGGAGGGCAATCATTTCAAATGATTTCTTCTCCAATTTCACTTCGTATTCGTTTACTTCTGCATCGTCTTCGATGACTTCCTTGGCCAAATCACGGTCATGCGTAACAAAGGCACGTACTGTACGATTGATTTGGGATAGCACTTCTTGTCCCATGGCATAGAACTGGTTGTGCAATTTCTCTAAATCTTCTTCAAATTGAGAACGTAACATCATTTATCTCCTTATCCAAATTTTCCTGAAATATAATCTTCTGTTTCCTTGTGTTGTGGGTTGAGGAACATCTTCTTGGTATCGTTAAACTCAATCAAATCTCCATCTAGGAAAAATCCTGTCTTGTCAGAGATACGAGAGGCTTGTTGCATAGAACGTGTAACCAAGAGCATGGTGTATTTATTTTTTAGCCCATACAAGGTTTCCTCAATCTTCCCAGCAGAGATAGGGTCCAAGGCTGAAGTCGGTTCATCCAAGAGAATGATTTTAGGACTAGTTGCCAAGACACGGGCAACACAGACACGTTGCTGTTGTCCACCTGAAAGACCAATAGCTGAATCATGCAGGCGATCCTTGACCTCATCCCAGATGGAAGCTCGTTGTAGGGCTTTTTCCACCGCTTCATCCAGAACTTGCTTGTCCTTCACTCCATTGATACGAAGCCCGTAAACAACATTTTCGTAGATAGACATAGGGAAAGGGTTTGGTTGTTGGAAAACCATACCAATTTCCTTCCGCAATTCAACTGTATCTGTACGTGGGCTGTAAATATTGTGGCCGTTGTAAACCACCGAACCAGTTGTGGTCACCTCTGGATTGAGATCCCCCATACGGTTGATAGCCTTGAGGAGGGTTGATTTCCCTGATCCAGATGGACCAATCAAGGCTGTAATCTCCTTAGGTTGGAAAGATAGGGAAACACTATTCAAGGCCTTCTTTTGATTGTAGTAAACGGACAGGTCTGACACCTGTAAAATCGCTTCTGTCATACTGTTTCCTTTCTATCCAAAGTGTCCTGTTACATAGTCATTGGTTGACTGTAGTTTGGCATTTTGGAAAATATTAGACGTCTTATCGTACTCGATCAAGTCACCCAAGTAGAAATCCTGTGTAGTCACTCGCACGCGCAGCCTGCTGCATACTGTGGGTCACGATGATGATGGTAAAGTCCTTCTTCAACTCCAACATGGTTTCTTCCAGCTGGGCTGTCGCAATCGGATCCAAGGCTGACGCTGGTTCATCCATCAAGAGGATATCTGGTTTAACAGAGATAGCACGCGCGATACAAAGACGTTGTTGCTGACCACCTGATAGGGTCAAGGCTGACTTGTGCAAATCGTCTTTGACCTGATCCCAAAGGGCAGCCTGACGAAGAGAAGTTTCCACAATTTCATCCAAAACTTGCTTGTCCTTAACCCCTGCACGTTCATGAGCAAAAGTGATATTGCGGTAGATAGACTTGGCAAAGGGATTTGGTCGTTGGAAGACCATTCCGATGTGTTTACGCATCTCATAAACGTTGATTTCTGGACGGTTGACATCAATCCCTTGGTAGAGGATTTGACCTGTTACCTTGGCAATATCAATGGTATCATTCATACGGTTGAGACTGCGAAGGTAGGTTGATTTCCCTGAACCAGAAGGGCCAATCAAGGCTGTAATTTTATTTTTTTCAAATTGCATATCGATGCCCTTGATGGATTCTTTTTTACCGTAGTAAACATGTAAATCCTTAGTAGAGAGGACCACTTTCTCTTCAGGAAAGGTGATGATATGCTTTTCATCCCAATTATATTTTGACATGGCTTCTCCTTTAGGCAGCGGTTAATTTCTTATGTAGGTAGCTTCCGAGTTTGCGGGCTCCAAAGTTAAAGATGAGGATAAAGATAAGGAGCACGGCTGCAGAACCTGCTGATACGATAGTTCCATCAGGAATAGTACCTTCACTGTTGACTTTCCAAATATGGACTGCTAACGTTTCTGCTTGACGGAAGATAGAGATTGGGCTGGTCACACTGAGAATATTCCAGTTAGACCAGTCAAGGGCTGGAGCGGATTGCCCTGCTGTATAGATGAGAGCTGCCGCCTCACCAAAGATACGACCAGATGCCAAGACAACCCCAGTCACAATACCTGGAAGGGCTTCTGGAATGACCACATGGACCACTGTCTCCCAACGAGAAATCCCAAGGGCTAGGCCAGCCTCACGCTGCGTATGGTGAACGTGTTTCAAGCTGTCCTCAACATTTCGAGTCATCTGAGGCAGGTTAAAGACTGTCAAGGCCAAGGCACCTGAAATGATTGAAAATCCATACTCAAACTGAACTACAAAGATCAAGTAACCAAAGAGACCTACAACCACTGATGGCAGTGAAGACAAGATTTCAATACAGGTTCTGACAAAATTGGTCACAGGACCTTTTTTGGCGTATTCAGCTAGAAAAATCCCAGCTCCCATAGACAAGGGCACAGAGATAATCAAGGTAATGACCAAAGGAAGAAGGAATTATAGAGCTGAATTCCAATCCCTCCACCTGCTTGGTAAGAAGATGATTTGCCAGTCAAGAAAGACCAAGAGATGTGGGGCAAACCACGAACCAAGATATAAAGAATCAAGGATGCCAAGATGGCCACAATAATTCCTGCAATCGAGTAGAGGACAGCTGTTGCAATTTTATCTAATTTCTTAGCGTGCATAGTTTTTCTTTCCTCTTTCTTTCGTAATCAATTTAATCACACTGTTGAAGGCCAAACTCATCAAGAGCAAGACTAAGGCCAGTGACCAGAGTACATTATTATCAACGGTTCCCATGACGGTATTTCCGATACCCATGGTCAAGACAGAGGTCAAGGTCGCAGCAGGTGTTGTTAGTGAAGTTGGAACAACAGCTGAGTTTCCGACCACCATCTGAATGGCCAAGGCCTCACCAAAGGCACGCGCCATCCCAAAGACCACTGCTGTGAAAATCCCTGAACGCGCTGCCTTCAAGGTCACGCGCCAGATGGTTTGCCAACGAGTAGCTCCCATAGCCAAACTAGCTTCGCGATAGTGACGAGGCACCGCACGCAAGCTATCCGTTGTCATAAAGGTTACCGTCGGTAAGATCATGACAAAGAGAACGAAAATCCCTGATAAAATCCCAAAACCAGTACCACCAAAGACACTGCGGACAAAGGGAACTACGACCTGTAAACCGATAAATCCATAGACGACTGAAGGAATCCCGACTAGCAATTCAATGGCTGGTTGCAAGATTCTAGCACCTTTTGGTGAGACTTCGGTCATAAAGACTGCCGCACCAATGGCAAAAGGAGTTGCGATAAGGGCTGATAGGATTGTGACAATAAAGGAACCCAAAATCATAGGAAGGGCACCAAATTGTTTACTTGAAGGATTCCAAGTTTGGCCAAAGAGGAAATCAAAGATATTGACCCCATTGACAAAGAAGGTCGACAAGCCTTTCTGGGCTACGAAAATCAAAATCATGGCCACAATGATGACGATCAAAGATAAACAGGCAAAGGTCAAGCCCTTTCCTAATTTCTCTAGACGAGAGTTCTTTGAGGGAGAAAGTAATTTTTTAGCTAATTCTTCTTGATTCATTAGTGACTCCCTTCTAGTGCTGTCACCGTTCCTACAGCATCTTTTTCAACCTTCATTTCCTTGACAGAAATATAACCCATTCCCTTAACGATTCCGCTTTGCGCTTCATCTGAGAGGACAAAGTTGAGAAACTCTGCCACCAATTCGTTTGGCTGACCTAGGGTGTACATGTGCTCATAAGACCATAAAGGCCAGTTATTGGTTGTAACATTTTCTGCAATCGGCTCATAGCCATTCAACTTCATGCGTTTCACCGAGTCATCCACATAGGCAAAGGCTAGGTAAGAAATGGCTCCTGGTGTCTGGGAAACAATGTTTTTGACCATTCCATTTGAATCCTGTTCTTGACTCTGCACAGCAGACTGACCATCCATGATAACACTATCAAAGGTTGCACGTGAACCAGAACTTGCCGCGCGGTTGATAATGGAAATGGCTAGGTCTTTCCCACCGACTTCTTTCCAGTTGGTCACTTGACCTGTAAAGATGCTACGGAGTTGTTCAGTTGTCAGATTTTCAACATCAACTTCCTTATTTACAATGACTGCCAAGCCTGCTACTGCAACCTTGTGATCCACTAGGGCTGAAGCGTTGATACCGTCTTTTTCCTCGGCAAATACGTCTGAATTTCCTACATCAACGGCTCCAGATTGAACCTGAGACAGACCTGTACCAGATCCTCCACCTTGGACGTTGACTGTTTTTCCAACGTGCATAGAGCCAAATTCATCTGCTGCTGCTTCGACCAAGGGCTGAAGAGCCGTTGAGCCAACAGCAGTCATGGATTCTCCACGATCAATCCAGCTAGCACATCCCGCCAAAGAACCTGCTAGCAAAAGAGCCGCAAGGGATAGAGCGAGTTTTTTCCTTTTTTTCACTGTTTTTTCTCCTTGAAAATAATGGTGAATGCTGTGAATTTTTTTCAACTATTTATTTATGTTTTTCTTTTGAAAATTGGGAGCCAACTAAAGTTCTTATACTCAATGAAAATCAAAGAGCAAACTAGGAAACTAGCCGCAGGCTGCTCAAAGCACCGCTTTGAGGTTGTAGATAAGACTGACGAAGTCAGTCACATATATACGGCAAGGCGACGTTGACGCGGTTTGAAGAGATTTTCGAAGAGTATTAGCTTGGTTTAACTAGAAATTTGCTTAGTTACCTTCTCCACCAATTTTGACTTAAAATGAAAGACAATTTGAAAAAAATCCATACTTCCACTATAACATAGACAAGCTACTTTGACTAGCATTTTCACTTGAATCTAAGGCCTTTGGGAAAATAATTTTTCAAAACATTTCCAGTCACCTTAGCAAAGCCCAAACCATTTCCTTGAACCAAAACTTGGTACCAATCATTTGGCAGACTTTCCGCCAGCTGAACGGTTTCTCCAGCCACATACTTTACAAACGCTTCTTGGTCAATTTCAACGGACTGCTTGACCTGACTCGGTTTCAAGGCTAGACCAAGAGCAAAACTAGGTTCAAAGCGTTTCTTCTTAAAGGTGCCCAGATGCAGGCCATTCCTAGCAATCTTGAGCTTCCCTAAATCTGGCAAGAGTTCTGGCAAGAGATAGAGTTGGTCACCAAAAGTCTGCAAGATTCCCCTTAGATTGATTTTCAAATGTTTTTGGGCAAATTCCTGCCACAAGGCAACTTGTTCTCGGCTGAGATTGCTCTTACTTGCCTTAAATTTAGGTGCTGGATTGTCACCTTTAAATTGTAAATGAGCGACAAACTGCCCCTCTCCCTTAAAATAATGAGGATACATCCGAGCCGTTTCTGGCAGGTCAATTCCAGCTACCATTCCATTGATATGCTCTATTGGCAACAAATCAAAATCATACTCTTCCAGTAGCCAATTGACGATCTCTTCGTTTTCCTCAGGCGCCCAGGTACAGGTTGAATAAACTAAACGACCACCTTCTGCTAGCATGGTCACTGCATCCGCTAGAATTTCTCTTTGTAGACTAGCACATTGACTTGGATAATCCAAGCTCCAATAGTCCATAGCACCTGGTTGCTTACGAAACATCCCTTCGCCAGAGCAAGGCGCATCAAGGACAATGAGGTCAAAATAGCCTTTAAAAACCTTGGCCAAACGGTCAGCAGATTCATTGGTCACCACGACATTTGTCGCTCCGAAACGCTCCATATTTTCAACCAAAATCTTAGCCCGTTTGCTTGAAATTTCATTGGAAACGAGAAGGCCCTCCCCTGCTAGATAAGCTGCTAGTTGAGTTGATTTGCCACCTGGAGCAGCAGCCAAGTCCAAGACCTTCATACCAGGACTGGGCTGGGCTACCTGAGCAACCATCTGAGCAGCAGGTTCTTGCGAATAAACTAAACCAGTAGCATGCTCAGGCGATTTCCCTGAAACCTTCCCGTAGTGGCCCCAAGGGGTTTGAGGAATGGCATCAGAAAAGGAAACTGGCGCTTCTTTAAAGGATTGACCCGAAAGGCAGAAACCGCTTCCTCCTCAAAAGAGGCAAGAAAATCTCTTGCCTCATCTCCTAGTATCTCTTTATATTTTTCAACAAATCCTTCTGGAAATTGCATTTAAGTTCTTTTCCTTTCATAAATATAGGACTGAATTTCCTTCTGCATCTCAAGAGGCACCATCATAACCGGCTGTCTGGTTTGAAAATCAGGAGTCTCACCAGAAATGGTCACCACCCGATAGCCCAAACTTTCCCCTAAAATACTAGCCGCAGCATAATCCCATGGTTGCAGATAGGTGACGTAGGTCAACAAATGCCCTGATAAAATCTTGGCAAAACTAATGGCCGCACTCCCATAGACACGAACACCGAGGACCGCACGAGCTAAATCAGCCAGACCCCATTCGTTGGTTTCCAGCATGCCACTATTGCCTGCAATGAGAAAATCTCCAAGTGGTTTTGCTTTAAAGGGAGCTAGGGGCTTATCATTTAGACAAACGGGAAAGGCTCCACCCCCGTGATAACAATCCCCTTTGACCACATCATAAATCAGACCAAACTGTCCCCGACCATTTTCAAAATAAGCCATCATAACAGCAAAATCTTCTTGCTGGGCTACAAAGTTACTGGTACCATCAATCGGATCAATGACCCAAACCTTTCCTTCTTGAACCGAAGCTCGCAGACAACCTTCTTCAGCACAAATCTTATCCTCAGGATAACGGGATAGAATTTCACCAACCAAAAGTTCCTGAACTTCCTTGTCCAGTCTGGTCACCAAATCTGTCGGAGAGGTTTTAATCTCAACCTGCAAGTCTTCCTGCATATGGTCAAGGATATACTGGCCTGCTTTCTTAACAAGCTCTTTAGCAAATTCAAATTTACTTTCCAAGAGAAATCTTTCCTTCCCCTTTTTCCTTGGCAGTCTGAACTGCTCGGTAAAGCGAATAGCCACTAACCGTTTCAAATTCTCGTCCCAAACGTTTTTCTTCACTCTTGCTTGGCACGACCGCTTTGAATCCCTTATAGGAGTCCAGTAACTTTTTAGCCTCTACCTTGCCTTCATAGGCAGCTTCAACATCATTAAAAAAAGAAAGCACTGAAGCAAGTTCTTCAGTGCTCCACGACAAATCTAGTGGGTAACTATACTGTTTGTTCATTAACTAATACCAGCTCTCATTCTTGCTTCTTTTAGTTCTTGCTTACGGTAACTACGAGGGAGAAAAGCACGAATCTCATCTTCATTAAAACCGATTTGCATGCGCTTGGCATCAATAATAATGGGACGACGCAAAAGACTAGGGTACTGCTCAATCAAATGAAGCAATTCCGATACCGAAATACTCTCTACATCAATATTCAATTTTTGAAAAATTTTTGAACGAGTTGAAATGATGTCATCAGTACCATTTTCGGTCAAGGAAAGGATGTGTTGCAATTCTTTTCTTGTTAAAGGACTGGTCATAATATTGTGTTCTACAAAGGGAACCTTATGTTTTTCTAACCAGGTCTTAGCCTTACGACATGATGTACAGCTCGGTGATAGAAATAGTGTAATCATGCTTTTCTCTTCTTATCTATACTTTGCTACTTCTATTATACAAAAAAATAAAGCGCTTGACTAGGGATTTTTAGAAAAAAAGCCTATTTTTTCAAGAAAAATAGACTGTTTGCGAACGATTGATACATTTTGGATTTGGTTAATTCATTCTTGACAATAGTTTCGAATCACATACCTAATTGATTTATGCAAAATAAGAATATCTTTCGTTTCACTTCCTACGGCTTTTCAGGTATAGAAAACCAAAGAAGCTTTCATAGAGGGCAAAAAAGAGGAGGAAGGCATGTAGGAAGAAGGTCTCTGGTAAAATTAAAATAACTGGATCCTTGGCTGGGTCAAAAAGCCAGGTATCATCTCCCACAAAGAGAATTTGATGGAAAAGGGTAAAGAATTGGTCAAAACCAATCAAAACTCCCCCAAGCCCAATCATCACAGGTAAGACTACTAGAGCCAAAAGCCCTTTACTAAATAGAGATAAAAAGCCCTTTTTCACAATCCCTTTGACAAAGACATAGAAACTTGGCAGTGTCACTAGAGCTACTAGCTGAACTAGGTGAAAGAGGTTCTTCACCACTGCAAAGTGGTGCAGACCTGCTGCTGACGAACGAAAATCAGGCATCTCTAGAACCTGACTAAATGGATTGGTCAGGTAATTCATCAAGACATGAAAGTCGTACTGAATGGTTTCTGGTTTTAGATAAACCCGATCCGTTAAATTCAGCCACTGAACTTCCAGCGGATAAAAAATCCAAGCTAGATAGATGGTCAGAAGGATTGAGAGGGAGAGGAGAAAAATCATAGAGCCCCAAAAGGTCAGTTTAGTTTTCATCAAAGTTCCACTCCGCAAGGCTAGAAACCACATGAGTCGGTGCGATTGGCAGGCCAGCTACTTCTTCTGCCTTGGTAAAACCAGTCGTTACCAAGAGCGTTGGAATGCCATTATCAATCCCAGCTCGAATATCAGTCAAGTAATTATCCCCAACCATGATTAACTCTTCACGTTCCAAGCCTAAGTGCTCAACTGCCTTGTCCATAATGATGGCATTTGGTTTTCCGATATAAACAGGCTTCACTCGTGTTGCTACTTCAAGGAGAGTTACTAGCGAACCTGCTCCTGGTAAAAGCCCTCGTTCTGTCGGGATGTTGAGGTCAGGATTGGTTCCAATAAAGTGAGCACCCTTTTGGATAGCCAGAGTTGCTGTGGCAAATTTTTCATAGTCAACTTGCCAGTCCAGACCTACTACCACATAGGCAGGATTTTCCTTGTCTTCAACATATCCAGCCGTCTTGATGGCTTCCTTGAGCCCTGCTTCTCCGATGACATAGACGGTCTTTTCAAGCCCCAAGTCATTCATATAATCGATAGTCGCCAAAGTTGCTGTGTAGACAGTCGACAGGGGCGTATCGATATTAAAATTCTGAGCCAACATCTGCTGAACACTCTCAGGAGTGCGGGTTGTATTGTTGGTCACAAAGAGATAGGGAATGTCCCGCTTTTGCAATTCATGGATAAAGCCTCTCCTGCTGGGATTCTGTCTTTCCCCTTATAAATGGTTCCGTCTAAATCAATTAAATAGCCTTTATATTTCATATTTTCTCTAATCCTTTTTCATTTCTTGCCAAGTGATGATAGCTTGGGCATTGGTAGCCCCGTCGCTTGTAATCTCATGCTTGCTTTCCAGTCCAGTCCGTTCAACAGCCGATGTAATCACCCCACCTGGTCGAACTTCCTTGACATACTTGAGGTTGATTTTCTTGGGAATATAGTGGGTCAAAAAATCTGCTCCCATGACCTCAAAAATCCAATCCAGGTATTTACTATTATTGACATGGCCATTCATATCCAAGTCGTAAAAACGGACATGGTACTCCTTGCTGACTGTCTCTTCCAAAGGCTCATACTTTGGGCCACGGATAAGTTTTTTATCAAACTCAGACTGGTAAGGAGCCACAATCTCAGATTCAACAGCATGGACTTTTCGACTGTCTCGGTCCATGAGAACAAAGGTCGCCATCATGTGAATGAGCTCCTGCCCCGCTTCATCATAAATGGTAAAGCGACGGTAGCAAAAGAGCCGATTGTAGCTCAAAGCTTCCGTTTCGATGGTGATTTCTTCCGCAAAACGAGGCAAACGAACCACCTCAATATCATAATCTGTGATAATCCAGACTAGATTATAGTCTTCCAAAATTGCCTTATCACTAACTCCTAACTCAATAGACTGCATCCCTGAAACTTGTAGGGATAGCAAAATCACATCTGGAAGTTTGATATGACCGTTCATATCAGCCATATCAAAAGGAATTTTCATTTTCATTTGATAAGTTAAGCCCATCATTCTACTCCAAAATAAATCGTTCTGCTACAGTGTCTCCCAAAAAGAGACCTCTTTTTGTCATGCGAACTCGGTCACCCTCTATTTGCATGAGACCTTGTTGAACCAAATCTCTGACAATTTCTCCATAAAGTCCATCGAAAGTTCGTCCAAATTTTTCCTCAAATCGCGCCATGGAGACTCCTGATTTCTTGCGAAGGCCCAGGAACATTTCTTCTTCCATTTGCTCTTTTTGACTCAGGTGCTCTTCTGTGATCCGAGCATTGCCTTCCTCAACTGCACTTAGATAATGGCGAATCGGACCGTGGTTTTTATAGCGTACTCCATTTACATAACCAGATGCCCCAGCACCGATACCATAGTATTCAGCATTGTCCCAGTACATGAGATTGTGACGACTTTCAAAACCAGGCTTGGAGAAATTGGAAATCTCATAATGCTCAAAACCAGCTCGCTCCAGCTCTGCAATGATGTACTCAAACATCTCAGCCTCCAGTTCCTCCTTAGGCAGAGGCAATTTCCCTCGTCGCATACGGTTCATAAAGACCGTGTGGTTTTCCAAATCAAACTATACAGACTCATATGGGGAATATCCAGTCCAATGGCCTTAGCCACATTGTCCTTAACTTGCTCCATGGTCTGACCTGGCAGTGCATAAATCAAATCGATGGAGACATTGTCAAAACCAGCCAGTTTCAGGCGGTCGATATTTTCATAAATATCCTTCTCCAAATGACTGCGCCCAATCTTTTTCAGCATCTTATCATCAAAGGTCTGCACACCTAGCGAAACACGATTGACAGTCGAGTTTTTCAAAACAGCAATCTTATCCGCATCCAAGTCGCCTGGATTAGCTTCAATGGTCAACTCTTCCAAGGCAGACAAGTCCAAGTTTTTAGTCAAGCCATTCAATAACACCTCCAGTTGCGGAGCTGATAAAGCTGTCGGTGTCCCACCACCGATATAGAGGGTTCGCAACTTTTGAATATCATAAGAACGAAACTCTTCTAACAGATGTTCCAAATAACTATCTACAGGCTGATTTTTTATGAAGACCTTTGAAAAGTCACAATAATAACAAATCTGGGTACAAAACGGGATGTGCACATAGGCTGACGTTGGTTTCTTCTGCATAGTCTTATTATACCACAAAAGCGAACAATACTTAGAATTCCGTTTAACAAAATCCTAGCATTGTTCGCTTTCTTTATCTAAACATTTTTTGTATTTTATGACGAACACGATTCCCAAAAACAATCTAGCTTATCTTTACAATACAAAAGAATGAATGTTCATTTGACTAAATTTTTAGTCTTCTTTTTCTTGCGAGCTACAAGTCCAAATCCACTCAATAGTCCAAGAAGTCCAAGAGATGCAAGAGTCGCATTTGATTCTGTTCCTGTATTTGGCAATACATTTTGAGAATCATTTGATTTAGCTCCATTATCATTAGTAGCAGGTTTGACTGGCGTAACTGGAATTGTATTTGTGTAGTCTGGGGTTTCTGTTTGAACTTCTGGTTCACCTTTTGAACTTGAAATTTTACCTGGAATTGTGATGTCACTTGTGCCTTCTTTTGGAAGTTTGCCGTCTTCTTGCGCACGTCCTTTTCCGGTCTGAGGTGTTTCTGGTAATTCATCATTTGTTAATGTTACTTTTCCACCTGTTACGACTTTCTCTCCATTAACACCTGGTAATGTCACTTTTGTGCCATCTGGTACGCCGCTTACTGTTACATCTACATGACCGTCTGTTGGATCTTGGTTACCTACTGTAAACGTTGGTGTTTTTGTTACATCTCGTTGGACCACTACTGGAATGGTTACGGTGACTGGGGTGTCTCCTGTTCGGCTGACCGTTACTGGAATATTGACTGTTTGTTCTGTGTCATCGCCATTCCATGTTAAGCCTGTTGGTGTTCCTGTAACTTTACCGCTTGTTCCATCAATTGTTAAACCATTTGTTGGTGTTGGTGTTACCGTTGTTCCTGGTTTATTTGGATTGATGACTTTTTCATTGCTTGTATATGGTTGTCCATCTACTGCTGGGTTTGTCGGTGTTACTTTTCCTGCTGTTAAACCATCTTTCACTCGTGGAGCTGGGTCTTGGTCATTTGGAATACCGTCGCCATCAATATCATCATCTGATACGTCTGGTGTGCCGTCGCCATCTAAGTCTCGTTGGACCACTACTGGAATGGTTACGGTGACTGGGGTGTCTCCTGTTCGGCTGACCGTTACTGGAATATTGACTGTTTGTTCTGTGTCATCGCCATTCCATGTTAAGCCTGTTGGTGTTCCGGTAACTTTACCGCTTGTTCCATCAATTGTTAAACCATTTGTTGGTGTTGGTGTTACCGTTGTTCCTGGTTTATTTGGATTGATGACTTTTTCATTGCTTGTATATGGTTGTCCATCTACTGCTGGGTTTGTCGGTGTTACTTTTCCTGCTGTTAAACCATCTTTCACTCGTGGAGCTGGGTCTTGGTCATTTGGAATACCGTCGCCATCAATATCATCATCTGATACGTCTGGTGTGCCGTCGCCATCTAAGTCTCGTTGGACCACTACTGGAATGGTTACGATGACTGGGGTGTCTCCTGTTCGGCTGACCGTTACTGGAATATTGACTGTTTGTTCTGTGTCATCGCCATTCCATGTTAAGCCTGTTGGTGTTCCTGTAACTTTGCCACTTGTTCCATCAATTGTTAAACCATTTGTTGGTGTTGGTGTTACCGTTGTTCCTGGTTTATTTGGATTGATGACTTTTTCATTGCTTGTATATGGTTGTCCATCTACTGCTGGGTTTGTAGGATTTACTTTGCCTGATGTTAATCCATCTTTCACTCGTGGAGCTGGGTCTTGGTCATTTGGAATACCGTCGCCATCAATATCATCATCTGATACGTCTGGTTTGCCGTCGCCATCTAAGTCTCGTTGGACCACTACTGGAATGGTTACGGTGACTGGGGTATCTCCTGTACGGCTGACCGTTACTGGAATATTCACTGTCTTCTCTGTCTCATCGCCAGTCCATTCGATACCAGTTGGTTTTCCTGTGACTTTGCCACTTGTTCCATCAATTGTTAAACCATTTGTTGGTGTTGGTGTTACCGTTGTTCCTGGTTTATTTGGATTGATGACTTTTTCAGTACTTGTATAAGGTTGACCTTCTACTGCTGGGTTTGTAGGATTTACTTTGCCTGCTGTTAAATCACCTTTCACTCGTGGAGCTGGGTCTTGGTCATTTGGAATACCGTCGCCATCAATATCATCATCTGATACGTCTGGTTTGCCGTCGCCATCTAAGTCTCGTTGGACCACTACTGGAATGGTTACGGTGACTGGGGTGTCTCCTGTTCGGCTGACCGTTACTGGAATATTGACTGTTTGTTCTGTGTCATCGCCATTCCATGTTAAGCCTGTTGGTGTTCCTGTAACTTTACCGCTTGTTCCATCAATTGTTAAACCATTTGTTGGTGTTGGTGTTACCGTTGTTCCTGGTTTATTTGGATTGATGACTTTTTCATTGCTTGTATATGGTTGTCCATCTACTGCTGGGTTTGTCGGTGTTACTTTTCCTGCTGTTAAACCATCTTTCACTCGTGGAGCTGGGTCTTGGTCATTTGGAATACCGTCGCCATCAATATCATCATCTGATACGTCTGGTGTTCCGTCGCCATCTAAGTCTCGTTGGACCACTACTGGAATGGTTACGGTGACTGGGGTGTCTCCTGTACGGCTGACCGTCACTGGAATATTCACTGTTGTAGATGTTTCATCGCCAGTCCATTCGATACCAGTTGGTTTTCCTGTGACTTTGCCACTTGTTCCATCAATTGTTAAACCATTTGTTGGTGTTGGTGTTACCGTTGTTCCTGGTTTATTTGGATTGATGACTTTTTCAGTACTTGTATAAGGTTGACCTTCTACTGCTGGGTTTGTAGGATTTACTTTGCCTGCTGTTAAATCACCTTTCACTCGTGGAGCTGGGTCTTGGTCATTTGGAATACCGTCGCCATCAATATCATCATCTGATACGTCTGGTTTGCCGTCGCCATCTAAGTCTCGTTGGACCACTACTGGAATGGTTACGGTGACTGGGGTGTCTCCTGTTCGGCTGACCGTTACTGGAATATTGACTGTTTGTTCTGTGTCATCGCCATTCCATGTTAAGCCTGTTGGTGTTCCTGTAACTTTACCGCTTGTTCCATCAATTGTTAAACCATTTGTTGGTGTTGGTGTTACCGTTGTTCCTGGTTTATTTGGATTGATGACTTTTTCATTGCTTGTATATGGTTGTCCATCTACTGCTGGGTTTGTCGGTGTTACTTTTCCTGCTGTTAAACCATCTTTCACTCGTGGAGCTGGGTCTTGGTCATTTGGAATACCGTCGCCATCAATATCATCATCTGATACGTCTGGTGTTCCGTCGCCATCTAAGTCTCGTTGGACCACTACTGGAATGGTTACGGTGACTGGGGTGTCTCCTGTACGGCTGACCGTCACTGGAATATTCACTGTTGTAGATGTTTCATCGCCAGTCCATGTGATACCTGTTGGTGTTCCTGTAACTTTGCCACTTGTTCCATCAATTGTTAAACCATTTGTTGGTGTTGGTGTTACCGTTGTTCCTGGTTTATTTGGATTGATGACTTTTTCAGTACTTGTATAAGGTTGACCTTCTACTGCTGGGTTTGTAGGATTTACTTTGCCTGCTGTTAAATCACCTTTCACTCGTGGAGCTGGGTCTTGGTCATTTGGAATACCGTCGCCATCAATATCATCATCTGATACGTCTGGTGTGCCGTCGCCATCTAAGTCTCGTTGGACCACTACTGGAATGGTTACGGTGACTGGGGTATCTCCTGTTCGGCTGACCGTTACTGGAATATTGACTGTTTGTTCTGTGTCATCGCCATTCCATGTTAAGCCTGTTGGTGTTCCTGTAACTTTGCCGCTTGTTCCATCAATTGTTAAACCATTTGTTGGTGTTGGTGTTACCGTTGTTCCTGGTTTATTTGGATTGATGACTTTTTCATTGCTTGTATATGGTTGTCCATCTACTGCTTTGTTTGTCGGTGTTACTTTTCCTGATGTTAATCCATCTTTCACTCGTGGAGCTGGGTCTTGGTCATTTGGAATACCGTCGCCATCAATATCATCATCTGATACGTCTGGTGTGCCGTCGCCATCTAAGTCTCGTTGGACCACTACTGGAATGGTTACGGTGACTGGGGTATCTCCTGTACGGCTGACCGTTACTGGAATATTCACTGTCTTCTCTGTTTCATCGCCAGTCCATGTGATACCTGTTGGTGTTCCTGTAACTTTGCCGCTTGTTCCATCAATTGTTAAACCATTTGTTGGTGTTGGTGTTACCGTTGTTCCTGGTTTATTTGGATTGATGACTTTTTCCTTGCTTGTATATGGTTGTCCATCTACTGCTTTGTTTGTCGGTGTTACTTTACCTGATGTTAATCCATCTTTCACTCGTGGAGCTGGGTCTTGGTCATTTGGAATACCGTCGCCATCAATATCATCATCTGATACGTCTGGTGTGCCGTCGCCATCTAAGTCTCGTTGGACCACTACTGGAATGGTTACGTTAACTGTTTCATTTCCTTTTGTGATGACTACTGGAATATTGACTGTTTGTTCTGTGTCATCGCCATTCCATGTTAAGCCTGTTGGTGTTCCTGTAACTTTGCCGCTTGTTCCATCAATTGTTAAACCATTTGTTGGTGTTGGTGTTACCGTTGTTCCTGGTTTATTTGGATTGATGACTTTTTCCTTGCTTGTATATGGTTGTCCATCTACTGCTTTGTTTGTCGGTGTTACTTTTCCTGATGTTAATCCATCTTTCACTCGTGGAGCTGGGTCTTGGTCATTTGGAATACCGTCGCCATCAATATCATCATCTGATACGTCTGGTGTGCCGTCGCCATCTAAGTCTCGTTGGACCACTACTGGAATGGTTACGGTGACTGGGGTATCTCCTGTACGGCTGACCGTTACTGGAATATTCACTGTCTTCTCTGTTTCATCGCCAGTCCATGTGATACCTGTTGGTGTTCCTGTAACTTTGCCGCTTGTTCCATCAATTGTTAAACCATTTGTTGGTGTTGGTGTTACCGTTGTTCCTGGTTTATTTGGATTGATGACTTTTTCATTGCTTGTATATGGTTGTCCATCTACTGCTTTGTTTGTCGGTGTTACTTTTCCTGCTGTTAAACCATCTTTCACTCGTGGAGCTGGGTCTTGGTCATTTGGAATACCGTCGCCATCAATATCATCATCTGATACGTCTGGTGTGCCGTCGCCATCTAAGTCTCGTTGGACCACTACTGGAATGGTTACGATGACTGGGGTGTCTCCTGTTCGGCTGACCGTTACTGGAATATTGACTGTTTGTTCTGTGTCATCGCCATTCCATGTTAAGCCTGTTGGTGTTCCTGTAACTTTGCCACTTGTTCCATCAATTGTTAAACCATTTGTTGGTGTTGGTGTTACCGTTGTTCCTGGTTTATTTGGATTGATGACTTTTTCATTGCTTGTATATGGTTGTCCATCTACTGCTGGGTTTGTAGGATTTACTTTTGCCTGATGTTAATCCATCTTTCACTCGTGGAGCTGGGTCTTGGTCATTTGGAATACCGTCGCCATCAATATCATCATCTGATACGTCTGGTTTGCCGTCGCCATCTAAGTCTCGTTGGACCACTACTGGAATGGTTACGGTGACTGGGGTATCTCCTGTACGGCTGACCGTTACTGGAATATTCACTGTCTTCTCTGTCTCATCGCCAGTCCATTCGATACCAGTTGGTTTTCCTGTGACTTTTGCCACTTGTTCCATCAATTGTTAAACCATTTGTTGGTGTTGGTGTTACCGTTGTTCCTGGTTTATTTGGATTGATGACTTTTTTTCAGTACTTGTATAAGGTTGACCTTCTACTGCTGGGTTTGTAGGATTTACTTTTGCCTGCTGTTAAATCACCTTTCACTCGTGGAGCTGGGTCTTGGTCATTTGGAATACCGTCGCCATCAATATCATCATCTGATACGTCTGGTTTGCCGTCGCCATCTAAGTCTCGTTGGACCACTACTGGAATGGTTACGGTGACTGGGGTGTCTCCTGTTCGGCTGACCGTTACTGGAATATTGACTGTTTGTTCTGTGTCATCGCCATTCCATGTTAAGCCTGTTGGTGTTCCTGTAACTTTTACCGCTTGTTCCATCAATTGTTAAACCATTTGTTGGTGTTGGTGTTACCGTTGTTCCTGGTTTATTTGGATTGATGACTTTTTTTCATTGCTTGTATATGGTTGTCCATCTACTGCTGGGTTTGTCGGTGTTACTTTTCCTGCTGTTAAACCATCTTTCACTCGTGGAGCTGGGTCTTGGTCATTTGGAATACCGTCGCCATCAATATCATCATCTGATACGTCTGGTGTTCCGTCGCCATCTAAGTCTCGTTGGACCACTACTGGAATGGTTACGGTGACTGGGGTGTCTCCTGTACGGCTGACCGTCACTGGAATATTCACTGTTGTAGATGTTTCATCGCCAGTCCATTCGATACCAGTTGGTTTTCCTGTGACTTTGCCACTTGTTCCATCAATTGTTAAACCATTTGTTGGTGTTGGTGTTACCGTTGTTCCTGGTTTATTTGGATTGATGACTTTTTCAGTACTTGTATAAGGTTGACCTTCTACTGCTGGGTTTGTAGGATTTACTTTGCCTGCTGTTAAATCACCTTTCACTCGTGGAGCTGGGTCTTGGTCATTTGGAATACCGTCGCCATCAATATCATCATCTGATACGTCTGGTTTGCCGTCGCCATCTAAGTCTCGTTGGACCACTACTGGAATGGTTACGGTGACTGGGGTGTCTCCTGTTCGGCTGACCGTTACTGGAATATTGACTGTTTGTTCTGTGTCATCGCCATTCCATGTTAAGCCTGTTGGTGTTCCTGTAACTTTACCGCTTGTTCCATCAATTGTTAAACCATTTGTTGGTGTTGGTGTTACCGTTGTTCCTGGTTTATTTGGATTGATGACTTTTTCATTGCTTGTATATGGTTGTCCATCTACTGCTGGGTTTGTCGGTGTTACTTTTCCTGCTGTTAAACCATCTTTCACTCGTGGAGCTGGGTCTTGGTCATTTGGAATACCGTCGCCATCAATATCATCATCTGATACGTCTGGTGTTCCGTCGCCATCTAAGTCTCGTTGGACCACTACTGGAATGGTTACGGTGACTGGGGTGTCTCCTGTACGGCTGACCGTCACTGGAATATTCACTGTTGTAGATGTTTCATCGCCAGTCCATGTGATACCTGTTGGTGTTCCTGTAACTTTGCCACTTGTTCCATCAATTGTTAAACCATTTGTTGGTGTTGGTGTTACCGTTGTTCCTGGTTTATTTGGATTGATGACTTTTTCAGTACTTGTATAAGGTTGACCTTCTACTGCTGGGTTTGTAGGATTTACTTTGCCTGCTGTTAAATCACCTTTCACTCGTGGAGCTGGGTCTTGGTCATTTGGAATACCGTCGCCATCAATATCATCATCTGATACGTCTGGTTTGCCGTCGCCATCTAAGTCTCGTTGGACCACTACTGGAATGGTTACGGTGACTGGGGTGTCTCCTGTTCGGCTGACCGTTACTGGAATATTGACTGTTTGTTCTGTGTCATCGCCATTCCATGTTAAGCCTGTTGGTGTTCCTGTAACTTTACCGCTTGTTCCATCAATTGTTAAACCATTTGTTGGTGTTGGTGTTACCGTTGTTCCTGGTTTATTTGGATTGATGACTTTTTCATTGCTTGTATATGGTTGTCCATCTACTGCTTTGTTTGTCGGTGTTACTTTTCCTGATGTTAATCCATCTTTCACTCGTGGAGCTGGGTCTTGGTCATTTGGAATACCGTCGCCATCAATATCATCATCTGATACGTCTGGTGTGCCGTCGCCATCTAAGTCTCGTTGGACCACTACTGGAATGGTTACGTTAACTGTTTCATTTCCTTTTGTGATGACTACTGGAATATTGACTGTTTGTTCTGTGTCATCGCCATTCCATGTTAAGCCTGTTGGTGTTCCTGTAACTTTGCCGCTTGTTCCATCAATTGTTAAACCATTTGTTGGTGTTGGTGTTACCGTTGTTCCTGGTTTATTTGGATTGATGACTTTTTCATTGCTTGTATATGGTTGTCCATCTACTGCTTTGTTTGTCGGTGTTACTTTTCCTGATGTTAATCCATCTTTCACTCGTGGAGCTGGGTCTTGGTCATTTGGAATACCGTCGCCATCAATATCATCATCTGATACGTCTGGTGTGCCGTCGCCATCTAAGTCTCGTTGGACCACTACTGGAATGGTTACGGTGACTGGGGTATCTCCTGTACGGCTGACCGTTACTGGAATATTCACTGTCTTCTCTGTTTCATCGCCAGTCCATGTGATACCTGTTGGTGTTCCTGTAACTTTGCCGCTTGTTCCATCAATTGTTAAACCATTTGTTGGTGTTGGTGTTACCGTTGTTCCTGGTTTATTTGGATTGATGACTTTTTCCTTGCTTGTATATGGTTGTCCATCTACTGCTTTGTTTGTCGGTGTTACTTTACCTGATGTTAATCCATCTTTCACTCGTGGAGCTGGGTCTTGGTCATTTGGAATACCATCGCCATCAATATCATCATCTGATACGTCTGGTTTGCCATCGCCATCTAAGTCTCTTTGTACCACTACTGGAATCGTTACGGTGACTGGGGTATCTCCTGTACGGCTGACCGTTACTGGAATATTCACTGTCTTAGATGTTTCATCGCCAGTCCATTTGATACCAGTTGGTTTTCCTGTGACTTTTCCATCGGTTCCTACTGTCAATCCATTCGTTGGTGTTGGTGTTACCCTTGTTCCTGGTTTATTTGGATTGATGACTTTTTCATTGCTTGTATATGGTTGACCTTCTACTGCTGGGTTTGTAGGATTTTTCTCACCTGCTTTTAGCACTTCTTCTACAGCTACGTCTACTTCATCTTTACTTCTATCTGGATAAATTACTTCTACAGTAACATAGTTCTTACCATTCTTAGCAGTAACTCTACCATTATCTTTCAGTCTTTTTGTAACTCCATCTCGAGTAGCTTCTTCTGAAAGAGCTGGTACTGTTACAGCATTTTTGATTTTATCTTCATCTGGTTGACTAATTGTACCGATATTTCCTACTGTTACAGTTGTTCCTGCTGTCGGTGTATATTTCTCATTTTGAGCTTTAACATCTAATTTGAATTTAACAGTAGTTGTATTCGTTGGAGTTGTTTTATCTGAAGCTACAACTGTTAATACTTTATCTCCTAACGCTGTATTCGTTGCCACTTTACCAGATAATGTATGAGCTAAAGGTGCTGCATCTGTTGCACTATCACTTGAACTTGCTCCAGTTTCTGTTACTCCACTTGGTAATCCTGATGTAGCGAATCTTGATAGTTTTCCTGTATTATCTGAAGCTTTTACAGTGATTTCGGCTTTCTCACCACGATATACAGTTACTTTCGGTAATGCGTTTGTTGTTGTCGATTCTGAAAGGGTTATATCTTGGTTATTTTGCACTAATTTAACTGTTGGTTTAACCGTTTCGTTAACCTTCACAGTTACTCTAATAATTTTGCTAGATTGACGTTGTGTTGCTGCTGGGGAATTATCGCTAGTTTCTTGAGATTTTGGTAATGTCACTTTTACATAACGTGTTGCTTCTCCAAACTCAGTAACTGTTTTATTAGTTAATGCTGTACCATTTTCATCGGCAACCCACTCATAAGTTGTCCCTGCTGGTAAATCTTCTGAGCCTGCAACCTTAGTAACAGCAGCTTTCGCATTCGCTTCAGTTAATGTTGCTCCATTATTAACAGTAATCTTATTAGCTGCAGCCATCACATCGTAAACATGGTGAGAAACAGTTCCCTCATGTTTTAATTTTAAATTAATATTAGACTCATTATCGTTAAATCTGCTAGCTGCATAATAAGCTCCAAATGTATAATCTGTCTTACCTAAACCATCTGTTGCCAAGTAAGTTTGAATTTTTGCATTAGGTTTAGTTTCAGTTCCTTTCTTAACAAACCAGTTCATTCCATTTGGAAGACCTTTGTTTATATAGTAGTTACTTTCAGAATCATTAGTTCTAGTAACTCCTCTGAAATCATAAACAGTGTTAGCTACTGGGAACGTAGCCTTAACATTATAATTAACACTAACTGTTTTAGTAGTTCCACCATTGAATCGAACTGTAATATTCGTCCAGTTTCCATCTTTTACAGTATTCGTGTTAAACGTTGCTGTTACAACAGCATCAGCTGGTAAAGGAAGTTTGCTAGATCCATCTTGCAACTCAACAATGGTCTTCATTTCTGCCGCTGAAAGTGTTTCACCTTGTTTCAAGTTAATAATTGGACGTTTTACAACATTTGTATTTTGTTGTACTTCAACTGGCACTTCATCTTTACTTCCATCTGGATATGTTACTTCTACAGTGACATATTTTTTACCACCAGCTGTTGTCACAGCTCCATGGTTCTTCAATGATGTTGTTACACCGCCAGAATTCCTTGCTTCTTGTGAAAGATTTGGCACTGTTACAGAGTTTTTAATTTTTTCTAAATCTGAAGGACTAATACTTCCAATATTATTTACAGCTACTGGTGTTGTTCCTGCTGTTGGTGTATATTTCTCGTTTTGAGCTTTAACATCTAATTTGAATTTAACAGTTGTTGTATTCGTTGGAGTTGTTTTATCTGAAGCTACAACTGTTAATACTTTATCTCCTAACGCTGTATTCGTTGCCACTTTACCAGATAATGTATGAGCTAAAGGTGCTGCATCTGTTGCACTATCACTTGAACTTACTCCAGTTTCTGTTACTCCACTTGGTAACCCTGATGTAGCGAATCTTGATAGTTTTCCTGTATTATCTGAAGCTTTTACAGTGATTTCGGCTTTTTCACCACGATATACAGTTACTTTCGGCACTCTTGCTTCTGGAGTTGATTCTGAAAGTGTTGTATCTTGGTTATTTTGTACTAACTTAACTGTTGGTTTAACATTATCCGTCACATTAAACGTCATTTGTACTGGTTTTTGAGCAGGTGAATAGATTGTATAATTTACACCATCTATTTCTTTCGTATTCTTCACACCAGGGAATACAGCCGTAGCAATGTACTTAGTAATAGTTCCTACTTCATTTAATTTTGTGTTCTTATCACTATCAGTAAATGAAAAAGTACTAGAATTAAACCATTTAAACTGCATATTAGTTGGATAGTACTTATCACTATCTGCAGTAGTACTTTCTGCCACTTTGAAGTGATCATGAGGATTTCCTAATGTACTTCCTAGAATTCGATTTTCTGTCGTACTATTTTTTGCTTGAATATCAACAATACGATATTTAAATTTATATGTTACTCTATTATGACCATCCGTCGCCGTCACAGTTGCAATTCTTTCTTCAAGCGGAGCATCAACTGCTACAGGGTCTCCTGTAATTGTATAATTGAACTCCTTATTTCCACTTTTCGAAACATTTGCAATACCTTTTGGAAGATCTGTAATAGATAAAGTGACATTATTCTTGTCATCTTGAACTCTAAATGTAGGATTGAAATTTGCTCCACGATAAATAATAAAACGAGTATTATCTGCATTTTGTGTTAATTCTTTTCCATTAAATAATACTTTTGGTGCTACATTATCAGGAGCCTCTGTAGCTCTTACAGCATCACTTCGAACAGAAGTCACTTCCCCACCATGATTTACGATTGTCTCTGCTGTAATAGGATTACCAGACAAAGCTTTCGAAACAATAACAGTAGCTGTTGTACCAGTTGTTCTCCCTTCCCCAATAACTTTAGTTCCATCATACAACTTCACTATAGAATTAGCTTTAACTCCACTTCCTACATCCACTCTAATCGATTGTCCAGCTAAACCTTTTTTATGTTCTACATCGCTGGCATTAATAATCGGTTTTTTAGGCTTTACTTTAGTGTTACGTTTGTCGAATTTGATGAATTATCATAATAGTTGGCAGTGACACGATAATTAAATACTCCAGCAGTATTAGTATTGGGTTGTCCATTTGGCCAACTCCACCTCACATCACTAGGGAAGTGTGTAGTGTTATCATTTCGGACTACAAAACCTGATGATACAGGATTACTTACATTCTCAATAGTTTCCCCAACTGTCTTTGTGACTTCTTTACCTTTAATCCGATATTCTTCATTTTGTTGAACGGTTGGCACTACTGGTCTATCTGGTACATTTGTATAGTTCTCACTAGCATTTTTTCCCGATACAAATACATAAGATTGGTTTGTTGTTGGTCTCTGAGTTCCAGCCACTGCTAATGTATAAGCTTCTTTTACCTTTTCTTCTGTTACACCTTGCTTTAACTTAGCCTTTACTTGCATATGCACAGCATCTCTATCGTTAAGAGTTGTCACACCGAAACCATATGACCATCTGCCGTACACACTATTTCTTGATACAGCCATTGCTAAAAACGGATCATTTCTGTTACTTTTAAAAGTATCTTTCATATCTAATCCATAAGAGTCATTAGTGTGACGAATGTCTAAGGTATTTTTATATGTTAATCCTTCCCTAGTTACACTATCTTTTAAGAAATCAAAATTTACTGTTTGCTTTTTAGAAAAATTCCCTGGATTTTGAGATAAAGTTCCGCTATTCCCATTTTTTTGATATATTTCAAATTTCAAGTCCCTTAATGTATCACTTTTGTAGGTTCCATTAGGGTTTAAATCTAAAATTTCAGGCTGCAAAATCAATTTATAAAACACTTCATGAGTACTTCCACCCATCACACGCCCGTCATTATTAAAGAACACATCATAAACGACATACTTACTTCCATTAATAGTTTCGAAACGAGCTGTCATATCAACTTTGTTTTCCGCTAGTTGTCTATTTCCGTTTTGGAGATTCCCATCAAAATCAGAAACACGAAAGCGTTGGTAACTTAAAATATTTCTTTCAGAAGTCCAATTTTGAGATACAGCTGCGGCTCTATTACTTGTCCCTGATTCCATACTCTGACCATTACGAGTATCACGTTTCCCTGAATTTAAACGCGTTGTAGCGTTTTTAACAGAAATAAACATTCTCTTCACTCGCTTTGTTAGATCTTCAATATCATTAGGAGAAATCGTTGTATTCTGAATAACCCCTTGGGCTAATCCCAAGAGTTCGTTAGCTTTTTCAAATACTTCTTTAGTTGATTCATGTTCAGGAAGCTCAAGAACCGCTGCTTGTAATTGTTCAGCAGACAATTTTAGTGATTCTTTCTTATCTGAAATAGTTTTATCAGCTTCACTTAGTTCAGAAGCAGTTTTATTATCTCTGATTTCAGTCTTATTCTCAGTTGTAGTTTCTTGAACCTTGCTTGATTCTTTAGTAGCATTTGATAAAACAGTTAAATCATTTTCTAAAAGGGAAAGTAGGTCATTTACATCCTTCTGTGTTGCAGTATCACTATCTAGTAAGGCTTGTCCTTTTTGAACTCTGTCCTTAATCGGAGAAATAACTGAGTTGTCAAGATTTGATTTCGATGAAAGAGTAGCATTTAACTCTTCAACTACTTTTCTTAAATTCGCTTTATCAACCGATTTGACAACGCTTTCAATATTAGTTGCCATTTCCTTTTCCGAAGGATTCTGTGCAGCCTCTACTTTGTTATCGGTAGGTTGTTGAATCTCTGCAAGTGATTTATCCTTATCTTTCTGTTTAACCACATCTGTGGTATTTTGTGAATTATTTTCAATTACACTATCCGCACTAGCAACGCGCGCACCCAAAAACATCAGTGCTGCAACAGCTACTGAAGCCGCACCAAAGCTATATTTACGAATAGAGAAGCGTAGAACCTTTTCACGTTGGTGACGCTCTACTCTACTTAGTGAATTCGATTTGTTTTCCATTTTTCCTCCTTATGTCAAAACACAAAATCAAATTAAAAAGCAATTCTTATAGCTAATCCCAAGTAGGAATATAACCATAAAAATCACTATGATGAGCATTTTACACATCACAGCTATCACAGCTATCACAGCTATCACAGCTATCACAGCTATCACAGCTATCACAGCTCAATTATACCATTTTTAATATATTTACACAACAAAAAACAAGCTTCTTTCGTCAATAAAAGTTGGAGGTAACTTCTCAAAGTAACTTCCATTTGCCCAACCGAAGTGGAAATTAGTCTAAAACGAATTTTTATGGTGGAATTAAGTATGAGACGTTTGAGTTAGAAATGAGGTCTACTATGACAAAACATAAACACCTTACCCTTTCAGACCGTAATGATATTCAATTAGGCTTAGAGCGCGGTGAAACCTTCAAAGCTATCGGACAACTTATTCTAAAAGACCCAACTACTGTTTCCAAAGAAGTCAAACGAAACAGACAAGTCCGAGAGTCTACATGCCATAACCTTCCTTGCCCTCTACTTGATAAAGCTCCCTTTGTCTGTAATGACTGTCCTAAAAGAAGACAAAATTGTGGCTATAAGAAGATTTTCTACCTCGCTAAACAAGCTCAAAAACAATACGAACAAACTCTTGTTGAATCTCGTGAAGGAACTCCCCTCAATTCCAAGACCTTCTGGGACATGGACAAAGTCATTTCTGATGGGGTTAAAAAAAGGGACAACACATCTATCATATCCTCAAAACTCATAACCTTGATGTCAGCTCCTCAACTGTCTATCGACATATCCGAAAAGGATACCTATCTATCGCTCCTATTGACCTAGTCAGAGCCGTTAAATTCAAAGAAAGACGGAAAAGTAAGCTACCTTCCATCCCTAAAGAAGCTAAAAAAGGACGTTCCTATGAGGATTTCCAAAACTATTTAGCACTGAATCAACTAGACTCTTGGCTGGAAATGGACACCGTTATGGGCAGGATGGGAGGTAAAGTACTACTCACCTTCAATCTCTCTTTCTGTAACTTTATCTTCGCTAGGCTTCTGGATAATAAAACTGCCCTTGAGGTTACTAAACACCTCTATGATATCAAGAACACCCTTCACCAAGCGGATAAAGATTTCTGTCAACTCTTTCCTGTCATCCTCACAGATAATGGTGGAGAGTTTGCCAGGGTTGATGACATCGAAATGGATGTTCGAGGAGAGAGTAAACTTTTCTTTTGTGATCCTAATCGCTCTGACCAGAAAGGGAGAATTGAGAAAAATCACACACTAATTCGCGACATTCTACCTAAGGGAACTTCTTTTGACAACTTAACTCAGGAGGACATCAATCTAGTTTGTTCGCATGTCAACAGCGTCAAACGCGTTGCTTTGAATGGAAAGTCAGCCTATGAACTTTTTGCCTTTACTTATGGAGAAGAGATTCCTAAGCTTCTCGGTATTTCTAAAATACCTGCAGAAGACGTCTGTCAGTCTTCTACATTACTCCAACATAAGTTCTAAAAACTAACCTAAAAACCCATTCAAACGTCTCACACTAACTTCCACCATAGCGGAACTTAATTTGAAACGCTTTCAGATGAGAGGTTTTTGTGCGCTCTTTTTTCCGATTCCTTTCGGCTACAAAAGCGATGAAATCAAGCAGTATTAAAACCAGTGGAACTTACCCTGACACGGAATTCTACTGGTTTTTATGATTTTTATCAGACTAACTTCCACTTGGATTAGCAGTGGAAGTTAGTTTGGGAATTTACCAATAAAAGTTGGAAATTTTTAATTATTCATAAAATATCAATATGTTATATTGTTTTAGATAAAAAAGAGAGGTTTCCCTCTCTCTCAAATCTAGATTTTTTCGTCTCTAATGTCAATCACAATCTCTTCTGATTCATCAAGAGTTTCGACCTTTTCTTGCCATTGCTCCTTAAGATTATTGAATCGATCTTTTGATGCTTCTGTCGCTTGACGAGCACATGATTTGGCTTGAGCAAGTACACTGTCCACAGTGATTTCACCTGACTCAACCTGTTCTTTGGTTTTCAGAACAAAATCTGTAGCCTGCTCCTTGACTTCTGTCAATTTTTCACAGATTTGCTCCTTGGCATACTCAGGATCTTCTCTCAAATCATCTAGAAAATCTTGAGCCTGACTGCAAACTTGTTTTCCCTTATCACTTGTTAAAAACAAGGCAAGAGCTGCACCTGAAACGGTTCCTAAAAGGATTGAGGATAGTTTACCCATAAGAATTCTCCTTTTTTATTTTTTGAAAAATTTACTTGCAAGACGAAGAGCTGACAAACTTGCACCAGTCTTGAGTGTTTTTGAACCAGCTGATGAAGCTTTCTTGCTCAAGACACGCGCATGGTCATTAAGGTCTGAAACAGATAGAGACAAATCTGCAACTGCACTAAAGAGTGGATCAATCGTTGCCACCTTGACATTAATATCATCTGCCAAGACATTGACCTTAGCCAGCAATTCATTGGTATGATGCAAGGTCACATCCACATCTGAAGTCAAGGTTTTAATCGTCTTTTCTGTTTCATCGATAACACGTCCAAGCTTTTGTACAGTAATAATTAGATACACTAAAAAGACAATCAAAGCAAGGGCTACAAGAATATATGCAACTTCTAACATTTAGTTTTCCTCCTCTGTAATATAGAAAGGGGCCTTCTTTCGATTTTGATATAGAATGATAAAAATACCGAGACCGATAAGGACAACTGATAGCCATTGAGACACTCGAAGACCAAAGAACATGAGGCTATCTGTCCGCATGCCTTCGATGACCATGCGACCGAAACCATACCAAATTAAGTAGAAAGCAGTGATATGACCTCGTCTGAGACTCTTCCATTTTCGTCTGAAAATCAGAATCAAGGCAAAGCCAAGCAGATTCCATAAAGACTCATAAAGAAAGGTCGGCTGACGGTAGCTCCCCTCAATATACATCTGGTCACGGATAAAGCCAGGTAGATAATCCAGATTATCCACTGCTGCACCGTAGGCTTCTTGGTTAAAGAAATTGCCCCAGCGGCCCAGACTTTGGGCAATCATGACGCTAGGCGCCGCAATGTCTAGAAAATCCCAAGTATTAATGAGTTTACGATCAGCAAAGATATAGAGTACAAGAGCCCCAGTAATCAAACCTCCGTAAATGGCCAAACCACCATTCCAAATGGCAAAAATCTCTCCCAAATTCTGACTATAGTAATCAAAACGGAAAATGACATAGTAGAGACGAGCTCCTAAAATAGCCAAAGGAAAGGCTACTAAGATAAAATCTAAAATATCGTCTGGTATGATCTTCTTTCTAGGCGCTTCTTTCATGGTCAAATAGACCGCCAGAATCAAGCCTGTCACAATACATAAGGCATACCAACGAATGGCTAGAGGGCCTAGATGAATAGCAATTGGATCAAGCATTAGGCACCTCATTTTGAGCAATAAGATTTGTCAAGCGTTCTTCGAACAAACGCGTCGCATCAAGCCCATTTCCTTAGCACGATAATTCATGGCAGCTGCCTCAATCACGACAGAGATATTACGACCTGTTTTAACTGGGATACGGATACGAGGAATAGCTACGCCAGAAATTTCTAATTCCTCTGCATTGTTCCCAAGACGATCAAAAGTCTTATGCGTATCGTAATTTTCCAAATAAACAGCCAGCTGGACTTGTGAAGAGTCCTTGACAGCACTGGCACCGTAGAGGCTCATGACATCGATAATCCCAACCCCACGAATTTCAATCAGGTGTCTCAAGATTTCAGCTGGTTCACCCCAAAGAGTAATCTCATCCTTGGCAAAGATATCGACACGGTCATCAGCTACCAAGCGGTGACCACGTTTGACAAGCTCTAAACCTGTCTCACTCTTACCGATTCCACTATCACCTTGAATCAAGACACCCATCCCATAGATATCCATCAAAACTCCGTGCACACTGGTACGTTCTGCCAAACGAGAATCCAGATAACTAGATAACTCTCCAGACAAACGACTAGTAGCTGTACGGCTAGTTAAGATGGCAATCTTACACTCTCTGGCTGCCTTTAACATTTCCTCTGGAACTACCAAACCACGAGCAACAATAACCGCAGGTGTCTCAGGTAGAAACATTTTTTTCAAGACTTGGTAACGGTTGTGAGAGGACATCGAAACAAGATAGGACCATTCCTTCATCCCCAAGAGCTGGATCCGCTCTGGTGTATAGTAATCAAAATAGCCTGTCATTTCAAGACCAGGTCGCGTAATATCCGCTGTATTGATTTCCTTTTCAAGCAATTCTGGTTCGCCATAGACAATGTCTAGTCTAAGCTTTTCAATCACTTCTTTTACTAAAACCGACATCATTTCCTCCTTCAATCGAGTTCTTTTTACTATTATATCAAATTGTAAGAGGATATTTGAGATTTTTGCAGGCTTTGGAGTATTTATTTATACTCAATGAAAATCAAAGAGCAAACTAGGAAACTAGCCGCAGGTTGCTCAAAACACCGTTTTGAGGTTGTAGATAAGACTGACGAAGTCAGCTCAAAGCACTGCTTTGAGGTTGTAGATGAAACTGACGAAGTCAGTAACCATATCTACGTCAAGGCGACGTTGACGTGGTTTGAAGAGATTTTCGAAGAGTATTAAAAGAAAAAGGACTAGATTTCTCTAGCCTTTCATTTCTAATTAGAATTTTTTACGTTTACGAGCTGCTTCTGATTTACGTTTACGTTTTACAGAAGGTTTTTCATAGAATTCACGTTTGCGTGTTTCTTGAAGAGTACCAGCTTTAGTAACCGCACGTTTGAAACGACGAAGTGCGTCGTCAAGAGATTCATTCTTACGTACTACTGTTTTAGACATTTTTTTCACTCCCTTCAAGTTCAAGATCTATTCTATTTTACACGTAAAAATAATAATTGTCAAGAAAAAATGCGGTTTAATTTTGATTTTTTCTTCCATTTATATAAGAGTTTAAAGCACTCAGATAGAAGAAACTGAAGGGTTTCGTTTTTTATTTTTCAAGTAAGCTAAGCGCTTCAGCATCTGCGATGATGGTCACATCAGGGTGATTTTGCAGGCTACTTGCTGGTAGACTCTCAGTCACTGGGCCTGATACTGTTCCAGCAATGGCTTCTGCTTTTGATTCACCGTAAGCAAAGAGAAGGATTGACTTGGCATCCAAGATATTTTTAATCCCCATTGAAATGGCTTGGGTTGGGACGTCTTCAATCTTGTCAAAGAAGCGCGCATTGGCTTCAATAGTAGACTGATCAAGTTCTACAAGGTGTGTCTGGCTATCAAAGGCAGTTCCTGGTTCATTAAATCCGATATGTCCATTGCGACCGATTCCCAAGATTTGGAGGTCAACTGGATGGTCAGCCAAAATTTGGTTGTAGCGTTCAACTTCAGCTTCAGCATTGTCCTTAACCCCACGAGGTAAGAAACTTTCTTTAAATGGTTTTTGGTTAAACAAGTTTTCTTGCATGAAGTAACGATAAGACTGTGGGTTGTCCCCATCAAGCCCCACATACTCATCAAGGTTGACACTGGTTAGATTTGAAAAATCAAGGTCACTCTCAACAATTTCCTTGTAAAATTCAAGTGGGCTGCTTCCTGTCGCAAGTCCCAATGTTTGAGCACCATTAACCAATTTTTCCTTCAAAATCTCAAAAGCAACTTTTCCACCTTCGACTTGGTTTTCAACTTTAATAACTTTCATCTTTTCATCCTCCGTTTAATCTATATTTATTATATGGTATAGACCAATTTTTGTCAAGTGAAAACGATTTAATTTCTAAAAAAAGAGCGACTATACTTGAAACATGTTATAATGGATAGGATTAGAACTTAGAAAGAATGAACAGATATATGAATACAGCTGATTTTGATTTCCACTTGCCTGAGGAATTGATTGCCCAAACACCCCTTGAAAAACGGGATGCTTCTAAACTCCTCATTGTCAACCGTGAGACTGGAAAAATGCAGGATAAACACTTCCACTCTATTATTGATATGCTGGAACCTGGTGACGCCCTTGTCATGAACGACACTCGCGTTCTCCCTGCCCGCCTCTATGGTCAAAAGGAAGAAACTGGAGGTCATGTGGAACTTCTCCTGCTCAAAAATACTAATGGAGATGAGTGGGAAGTTCTGGCTAAACCTGCCAAACGCCTCAAGGTTGGTACTCGTGTCAGCTTTGGTGATGGCCGTCTCAGCGCTGTTGTTACGGAAGAATTGACTCACGGGGGCCGTATTGTCCGCTTTGAATACCAAGGAATTTTCCTAGAAGTTTTGGAAAGTCTAGGTGAAATGCCACTACCGCCTTATATCCATGAAAAACTGGATGACCGCGAACGTTATCAAACCGTTTACGCCAAGGAAAGTGGCTCTGCTGCAGCACCAACTGCTGGACTACACTTCACTAAAGAACTGCTGGCAGAAATCCAAGCTAAGGGTGTTCATCTAGTCTATCTGACTCTTCATGTCGGGCTTGGAACCTTTAGACCCGTTTCAGTTGACAATCTGGACGAACATGAAATGCACTCAGAATTCTACCAACTTTCTGAGGAAGCTGCTGCCACTCTTCGCTCTGTTAAAGAAAATGGTGGTCGTGTCATCGCTGTCGGAACCACTTCTATCCGCACCTTGGAGACTATTGGTTCCAAGTTTGATGGGCAAATCCAAGCAGATTCTGGCTGGACCAATATCTTTATCAAACCTGGCTATGAATGGAAAGGTCGTGGATGCCTTCTCAACCAACTTCCACCTGCCAAAATCAACTCTGGTCATGTTGGTTTCTGCCTTTGCAGGCCGTGAATTAGTATTAGATGCTTACCACCATGCCATCCAAGAACACTACCGCTTCTTTAGCTTTTGGCGATGCCATGTTTATCTATTAATTTTCATAATCAAAAAAGCGCATATTATCAGGTAAAATCCTTTGGCGCTCTAAGCTTTTCTAATGATAGGGGATAGGTCGCAAAAAAGTCTGAAAAGCTCTCAGAATCGTTGTCTCAGCACCAAAAATACGTGAAATCTGCATAATTAAAATAAATTTCAGGGGGAGTTATACAAAAAAACGACGATTTAAATCGTCGTTTTGCTTAGATAAATATGTAATCTTTTTTTGAAAATACGTCTATTTATTTTTTATTGTTTTTTATTGTAGAGCAGACCCAAGCGAATGAACATAGGTTGTAAAAAGCAAATGAAAAAACTGCGAGGATGATAGCTCCTGTATCTAAATAACCTCTTTCAAGACCGTTTTTCAACAACAACAAGCCTGTAGTTTCGATAACGATCAAAATATAAAAAAATATAAAAAAATTTTCGCATTAAGCATATTGTTACCGCTTTCTTTTTTTATTTGGTTTTTATTGTATAATAAAAAGTTGAAAAAAATCAAAAAAATACAAAAGGAGTTTCCGTTATGTCTAAGATGTTTAAATGCATGTGTTTGCTAGTTATGTCTATTTTCTGTATGTCTAGCATTTCCCCGTCGCTTGTTGTTTTTGCTGATGATAGCTTATCGGCAAACTCTAAAGTTGTATCTGGTGAGACTCAGTTTAAGAATGGCTCATCAGTGCGGTTCGGAGATACGCAAGTAAATATTTTAAGTGATGAAGTTCTTGAGGTGGTCAATCCAGATGGAAGTGTAGACACTATTGAACAACGTGCTGATGGTGTCTATGTCAATGGGTCATTCTATATGGCTTATCAAAAGAATGAAATCGACCTAAATATATCTTTTAGATCATACGATCCTAATGTTTGGAATTACGTCAACACAATACATGGGAATAAACTAGAAAACACATTCGCTAACTTCATGGTTCAATCTGGAATATCCGCGTTTTTTGCTATTATAGGTTCTATGGTGGGTGGCCCATGGGGTGCAATAATTGGTGGAGCAGATTTTGGTATACAAGCTTATCAGTCTTACTTGGAGTCACAAAGCCCATATCCATACTACATAACAAATACTTATATCCATGTTGCTCAAAGAAAATGGAAGTTTATCACTGGATACTATAGAAACTCAGATTATACTGGGTATGAAAAAACCGAAACAACCTACGTGAATTTCTAAAATATAAACCCTGCCTAGATATAAAGGTAGGGTTTATATTTTAGTTAATTGCTCAAGTAATTTGTAAGCATAATACTTGCGAAACTCTATTTGTTCAAGCGGTTCAAAAGCTCTTGTTTTATCCTCAAGCTCAGCTCTCCTTTGCTCGATTTCTGCACGTCTTTGGGCAATTTCTGCTTGCGCCTCAGGAGTGTTAAAAGTACCTTGTGACTTGTGAAATTCTACTAGCATATCAACGATTTTTGGGTCTAATTCGTTGACATAATCAGGATTTGACCATTTCGGCACGTTGCTTGCAGATGCTTGCTTTTTGCCGCCTTTTTTGGGCGTTTTGGCTTGTTGTTCAGCTTTCTGACTATAGTTGACCTCGTGAAATTTTCATATTATGCGTTTTATAATGAATTAAAAATTCGTTAGTCTTTTCTAAAATTCAGATCTTTCAAACTCTGCACACTGGCATTAATCACCGCGCCGACAATCAAAATCTTAGCAATGAGAATAAACCAGAACATCATGACCACCACGACGACGGAACTGAAAAAACGCACGTCCACTAGGTGATTGACATAATTGTTGACATAGACTGAAAAGATATTGAGCAGTAAGACCAGAGTCAGCATGACAAAGGCACTACCTGGCAATACAGAGCGAATCCGTCGAACCGTAACATTGGGCAGAAAATAGTAGAGCATGACCAAGATAGCGAAAATCAAGGCATAGACCAAGGGGCCTGTTAGGTCTTGCAGATAATCAAAGAGAGGACTATCCGATTTCCAGTAGCTTTTGATAAGGTTGAGGAGCATGCGACCAAAGACACTGAGAAATAGAGCTAAGGCAAAGAGAATCTGCAAGCCAAAACTGACAAACAAACTCATGAGCTGACTGGAAATCATTCCACGATTTTTTGCTACTCCGTAGGCTTTATTAAAGGCTTTCTGTAGGAAATTCATGGATTTTGAAAAAGTCCAGAGGGCTGACAAAACCGCAAAACTCAATAAGCCCGTTGACGGTTGGGTCAGCACTTCTGTAATAATATTTGCCACCACATCATACATGGTATCGGGCAAAAATTCATTGACAACCTTTAAAAAATTAGAAACTGGAATCTGAAAATAAGGTAGGATATTGACCACCACCAAAAGCAGGGGGAAAATCGAAATCAACCAATAGTAGGCTACTGCGACACTAGTCAACTCACTATCTGATGCTTGATAATAATTCAAAAAGGCTTTTAATAAAGGCTTGTCTGTCAGCTCTTTCCACCACTTTTTCATGTCACACTCCTTCACTTATAATCTTATACTCAATGAAAATCAAAGAACAAACTAGGAAGCTAGCCGCAGGTTGCTCAAAGCACTGCTTTGAGGTTGCAGATAGAACTGACGAAGTCAGCTCAAAACACTGTTTTGAGGTTGTAGATAAGACTGACGAAGTCAGTCACATACCTACGGTAAGGCGACGCTGACGTGGTTTGAAGAGATTTTCGAAGAGTATTAACTAATTTCTTCTTACCAATTCCACCATATCATAAGGCAGGGTATTGGCAGCTTCCTTCAAGGAATAGTTCTCTAAGTTATTGACATTTTGTCGTAACTTCTTGGCATACTTGGTTGTAATCAATCGTTTCTCTTCATATTCGAAAATCAACTTGCGCTCCAGATAATAGCCTCTCAGCATTTCATCGATATTGTTGGGCTTAACTCGGTTGATAACCCGTTCGACAAAGGCACCACTGGTGATAATAGCTGTTTCTCGGAGACGAGAATCCTGCATGAAGCTGATCAAAGAACTCTTATAAACCCCTTTTAGGTTCTCCAAACTTTCAATAATCATCTCTGTATTTTCTAGATAGAGCTCTGCAATTTGGTCATAGTCAAGGGCTCTGAGTTTCCGTGATTCTTCATTTTTCCAACTGCGGAAGGTCTTGCCTAAGGTAAAGACTTCGTGAAGGAGAAAACGTACAATTCGCAAGGAAACAAGGAAATAATAGGTCAATCGTGAAGCAAATTTACGATTGATACTTTGTTCCATGTTTTTCAAATAACGTTGGTAGACTCGATAGGCACGCTCACTCATCTTGTCCTCTTCATAGGCTTGTTCCAAACCATCACTTTCAATACTGAGGATGAGAAGTTTCAAGGCCTCCCAGTCCTCTTGTTCACCCTTATTTTCTTGACTAAGTATGAGATTTTCAATACGTCCATGATAATTGTCAATAGCCGCATAGAGAGGAATTTTATTTCTGGTGCCTTCCAACTCTTTTTCCAATTCTATCGTTACCTCATTCAAAATAGCGATATGCATGAGATAATCCTTGCTTTCTTCCTGTTCATCCGAAAGATGAGGCAAGACCAAGAGACCTGTTAAAAAGCTTACAAGCGTCACACCTGCGACAAGGAATAGCAAGAGAGGATACTCCTGCTCTAGATTACTTGGTATCAGAAGGATCGTAGCAATCGACACCGTTCCCTTAACACCTGAGAAGGTCAAGAGAAGCATGTCCTTCATATACTTATTTAGCTTTTTCTTCAGGCGTCGAGTCCTGTAGGCATAATAGCCATAAATCATGACAAAACGAATAGCAAAGAGGACAAAGGTAAGGGCTATAAGAGATACCAATAACAGTAAGGGATTATAGATTGGATTGGTCAAGATAGGTTCTGCTATCATTTCTAACTCCATCCCTAAAATCACAAAGACAGAGCCGTTGAGCATAAAGTTCACTGTGTGCCAGACCGTCTCGGTTACCGTATCCACTTGGGCTTCGAGGAGCGTAATTTTCTTAAAACGGCTTGCCTTTAAAATCCCAGCAACCACAACGGCAATAATCCCTGAAACATGGACTTCTTCTGCCAGAAAGAAAGTCACCAGAGGCAAACTCAATTCTAATAAAAGCTCGCTGGCAATATCCGTTGCTCTCACACTTAGCAAGAAGCTATGGAGGAAACGGTTGGTCATGGCTGTTAAAAATCCAATCAAAAAACCGCCTAGGATTGAAAAGATGAGCGAACTACTAGCTTGCCCAAGGGAAAAGGCTCCTGTTGTCCAAGCTGTCAAAGCTAGCTGAAAGGCAACCAAACCAGAAGCATCATTCAAGAGTCCTTCACCCTTAAGGATATTGGACACGCGCTTAGGAAAGCTAAAACGCTCCGAAAGAGAAGCAAAGGCAACCAAGTCCGTAGGACCAAGAGCTGCCCCAACAGCCAAGCAAGCTGCCAAGGGAAGGCTGAACCAAAGAAGGTGGGCTAAGCCCCCCAAACTCAGGGTCGAGATGAAAATCACTGGAAATATGAGATAAACAATGATTCTCCAGTGTTTTAAAATAGCCGTAATATCCGCTTCTTCCGACTCTCGGAAAAGCAAGGGCCCGATAACCAGAGCCAAAAACAACTCTGTATTGAGGTGAAAGTCAGTATTGGGCAAAAAGAGACCAATTACAATTCCCAAAAGAATCTGCACCAAAGGGAGAGGTAAAAAGGGCAGGAGCTTATTGGTGGTACTTGAGACAATCAAAACCAGTAAAAATAGGATGAGGTAAATCAGTAATTCCACGCACGTCCTCCTTAATCTTTTTTACAACAGGATTCAAATATCTCCTTCTGCTCTTTGATTTTTTGGTCAATCTTGGAACAGTCTTTGTGCTCAATTTTTCTCTGGCACCGTTCCATTTCAAGAGCAACTAATTTTTTCTTGATTTTAAGCATTTTTTTGCTCATATGCGCTTGGTCTAACACACCCACCGCTCGTTCGTGGTGGGTTGATTCGACAAAATTCTGGCGCATGGCATCCAGCTTTTCACGTAGGTATTGTTTATCCATGTCTATATCTCTATAATTTCTCAATCATCACTAAAAATGGTGGGTTGTTGACTTGGTTTAAAGTTCGGTAAATAGCAGCTGTATACTCTTGTTGGTTCAACTGGCTCACAAAATCCAAGACAGCATCCCTCTCGAGGTCGCCTCCTTCGTGACCATAATAGATCATGATAGCAATCCGTCCCCCTTTGACAAGTAAGCCACACAGCTTTTCTAATGCTTCAATCGTTGTCTGAGGTTGGGTAATGACTGACTTATCAGCTGACGGCAAATAGCCCAGATTGAAAATCCCTGCCTTGGCTTCTGTCACAAAATGGTCCAGTGTCTCATGACCTTGCAAGATTAACTGGGCATTTGTCATTCCAGCTTGGTTCAAACGCTCTTGCGTCTTTTCTAAGGCTTGCTCCTGAATATCAAAGGCATAGACTTGCTTTGCTAGCTTAGCTAAAAAAAGCGTGTCATGACCATTTCCCATGGTCGCATCCACTACGATATCATCCTGAGTTACAACCTCAGCCAAAAAATCATGTGCCATCTCAAGTGGTCTTTTCATTTTCAAACTCCTGTTTTACAGCCTTGCATCCCTGAACGCTTCCACGACGTCGCATCTCCATCTCAATGCTATTGAGGACTTCCCATTTATTGAGGCTCCACATAGGCCCAATCAGCATATCCCTAGGTGCATCTCCTGTGATTCGATGGATGACAATATGCTTGGGAATGATTTCCAGTTGGTCACAGATGACCTTAACATATTCGTCCTGGCTCATCAATTGTAAACGTCCCTCATGGTAATCCCGTTGCATACGTGTATTGGTCATCAGGTGAAGCAAATGCAGTTTAATTCCTTGAATATCGTTATCCGTAACACAGCGGCGGACATTTTCAATCATCATCTCATGGGTTTCACCAGGAAGTCCATTGATCAGATGGGAAACAATCTCAATCTTGGGATACTTTCTCAAACGCTTGACCGTTTCCACATACAATTCATAAGAGTGGGCACGGTTAATCAAATCAGAGGTTGTTTCATAAGTGGTCTGCAAGCCTAACTCTACCGTCACATGCATGCGCTCCGATAACTCAGCCAAATATTCAATGGTTTCGTCTGGTAAACAGTCAGGGCGCGTTCCGATGTTGATTCCTACCACACCTGGTTCATTAATAGCCTGTTCATAGCGCTCCCGAATCACTTCCACCTTTTCATGGGTATTAGTAAAATTTTGAAAATAAACCAGATACTTCTGCACATCTGGCCACTTACGATGCATAAAGTCAATTTCCTTATAAAATTGCTCACGGATAGGCGCATCTGGTGCTACAATAGCATCTCCAGAACCTGAAACTGTACAAAAAGTACAGCCCCCATGAGCCACAGTCCCATCACGATTGGGACAGTCAAACCCCGCATCAATAGGGACTTTAAAGGTCTTTTCTCCAAATAGTTTTCGATAATAATCATTCAAGGTATTATAAGATTTCATAACTTTCATTATAACAAAAAACACCCACAATCTCAAAAGCCTGACTTTCCTATAAATTCCTCTGTTTCTCGTTTCCATTAGCGTTTTTTTATGATACAATATGGGTATGATTTTAATGAAATTAGCATCTATTTTATTATTGATACTGACCTTAGTAGTCTGCATTATCATAACCAAACTTTTTAGATTAAAAAAACTAGGACGAAACTTTGCGGATTTGGCTTTTCCAGTTTTGGTATTTGAGTATTACTTGATTACAGCTAAAACCTTTACCCATAATTTCCTCCCTAGACTGGGGCTAGCCCTCTCAGTCCTAGCCATTATTCTCGTTTTTTTCTTCCTTTTGAAAAAACGCAGCTTTTACTATCCTAAATTCATCAAATTCTTCTGGCGTGCAGGATTCTTATTAACCCTTGTCATGTATATTGAGATGATTGTTGAATTGATGGCCCAGAAATAAAAAACTAAATCGAAAACACTTCAATCAAACTAAAATACAATGATTGAAGTGTTTTTTCTTTATATCTTTTTTAATAATTCTTATACTCAATGAAAATCAAAAAGCAAACTAGGAAGATAGCCTCAAACAGTACTTAAGTACGGCAAAGCGAAGCTGACGTGGTTTGAAGAGATTTTCGAAGAGTATTATTTTCCTTCTTTATCAGGAAAGAGGTAACCAATACCTACACAAGCTAGGACGCCTGCACCAATTACTAGACCACTTGAAATTGGCAAAAGGTCCAAAATTGCATTTGCGATGATGAAGGCAATAATCAAACACATCAGACTAGCCTTGTAGTCTTTTTTCAAAAGATTCTCTAGAGTGAAAAAGAGGAACAAGCCTATCGGAATCAGGGACCATAGGTTAACATCCAAACTTGGCCAGCCAACAGAACCAAAATACACTACTGTCGTTGCTGCTAGTAAAAATACAATCCCCAATAATTTTTTCATTTCTTTATCTCCAATTTCTTTTTTAGGAACTTGACTTATCTGATAGTGACGCCTCCTGTTCCTTACAAAAATCATTATAGCAGAGGTCAGTTTCAAGAACAAGTTCTTTTGCCTATCTGGTCGCTATATCGGTCTAAGTGGTTGAATAGTTAAGATAAAAGAAAAGAAGCCCTAATGAGCTTCTTCACTTTACCGATTGCAACAGTATTTTTATTCTATAGTTCGATACAGTATTTTATGAAATTGGTAGAATCCAAAAAATCTTCCTATCTGTAATAAGAAGATTTTTTGTTATCTAAATAAAGTCCATTAATACATTCTAAAAGAGTATAATTATCAATAAAAACTTAAGAATTAAGTATTAAATAGTAATTGTCAGCAAACTGTTTAACCACCACACTATCTAATCTCAGTACACAAACCATTTTTCTATAGCTTTTGTCCTAATCTTGATCTTTTTTCTTCAATCCAAGGAGTGATCCTACTATAAACAATATTCCAGCAATGAATGGTGTAAAACCTTCTCTAACTGTTCCGGTTTTTGGCAATCTATCAGAATTATTAGTATCCGACTTGCTATCGATATTGGTATGTTTATTAGCTATATTCTCTGGTTCATTAAGATAATCTTCTTTCTTATTTTCAAAGTTTTTATCATTTTTATCAGGAACTGTAGCTGAAACATCCTTAGTTGAATCAGAGTTGTGTGGATAATTTTCTCTTTGTAAGTCTTCTTTTCTGTGACTTTGATTTACTTGCACTTTATCTTTCTTTTTCGATACATCAAAAGTAGGTTTATTTTCCTCCTCCTTTTTCTCCTCTATTTTCTTGAATACAGGTTTTATAAGGGTATCTTTTGATACATTAAGAACGTAGCCAGTGTCTTTTTTCCCTTCAAAACCAGAAATTTCCCAACCATCAAATTGATAGCCTTTTTCTAATTCACCCTTATAGACAGGTAAAATGAAATCTTCTTCCGACACTATCGTTGAACTCATTTCTTTTCCATTTTGAATGGTCACAGTTACCGTATGAGGTTTTAGTTCGCTTACCTCTCCCGTATCTTTGTTTAAAATGAATTCTTTTACAGTGGTATTTCTTGCAAAATCTTTTACAAGAATCTTAATGTTTAGTGTCTTATCTGTTAGTTGTTTAATATCATCAAATGATTTGTATTCTTTTCCATTTACATAAATATGTTTGTCTTGAATCTCACCATCGAATCCATTATTTCTTTTATCAATGATGTTAAAGACTACAGATTTTCCCTTAGCATATTCGATACTAGTATTTCCTTTTGGATCAATGTTTACTTCGGGTTTGACATTATCATATAAAAATTGATAGTGTACTCCAACCGCTTTCGCATTCAAATCGCTATAGCCAGTTTGAAGATAAACATTTCCATCCATATCTGTTACCTTATCTGGGAATCCGTTTGCTTTATAGTCTTTCATTCCCCAGTCCATGATGTCACCGTCTTTAACATTAAGCTTAATGTTAAAATCTCTAGTGTTATCAATATGTAAATCTCCGTAGATTAAATAATTATCTACAACCGATTCATTAACTCTCAACTCCCAGTTAAAACCACCCTTATCAGAAATCTTACCTCTTAAATAAAATTCTGGATTTCGTACATAAATTTTATTAAATTTAGATGGATTAAAGTAGTTCTTGTCCATTGAAAGGTTTACTGGTTTTGCATCAATAAATAACGTAGAGCCATCTTCTTTTATAGCTTCTACATTGGATTTATCCTCCCCAGTGTACTCTTTACCATCCTTACCAAATAATACCAGTTTAGAAGAATCTGTCACAAGATTTCCATCTTTATCGATTGCCTCCCCTTTATCATTCATTTTAAAGGTAAACACTTGATACCTTACAATGTTAAAGCCGTCCAAAGCCGACATTAATACGGATTGAGTACTTCTTCCATCTTCAACATTTCTACTATCAGCATAAATTATTTTTTCTGAAAGGACTCTTAGATTAGGATTGGTATTTTGGGATTTTTGCTATATCTTCCTTGCTATAGACTCCATTTCCCTTCTAACATATCCGTTTTTCCAGGATTATAGGTAGTCACTTTTAGTGCATAGCCTTTTCTTAGAATGATGTTATCCTTTAATAGATATTGTTGTTTTTCTGAATCAGAATAGATTTTACCCAGATTCCATTTCCGTTAAATTATTTGGTTTGTTTTTTGAAAGATCTCCTTCTCCTAATTCTATTACATTCCCATAACTTGATGCATAGGGATATTCTGCTTTAGTTTCCTTATTTTTTTCAGGCATTCTAATTTTAGTTTCAGCTTTTGTCTGATTATCATCTTTAACAAAGAATCTCATATCTCCTGCAAAAGCTAATCCATCCACAATATCATTAATATTAGCGTATAAATCAAATGTCATCGTTTTTGAGTGGGAATCATACTTGGTCGTTTTGATTTCTATAGATTTATAATTATTTCCATAATATACCTTGGCATTTTTAGAAACATTACTTATCTTTCCAAGAATTTCAAAGTGTCCATCTTTAGATGGGCTTAGAACACCATAAATTTTTGATTTGATTTCGTCAAGTTTTTCAGTTTCATATTCTAAGGCACTACCATCGTCATAAGCAATGATATTTCCCTTATCATCGTATTTATAATCGTATTCTTCTGTCCTCTTACCAGTTTCACTTGTAAAGTCATCAACTTCTCTAAATTTCTTTTTAATGAGTTTCTTTCAAGTCTTTGCTTTCAAAAATCTCTAATTGTTGAAATAGCTTTTATTGAATAGTCAAAGCTAGATTTTTCTTCGATAGACTCTTCATTTTCTTGATGATGTTCTACCTCAGTTGTATCTTTTTTAAAACTATCCTCTTTTCCATTTCCTAAATTTTTAAATTTAGATTCGGCAATCTCTCCAAGCTTTTGGTAGTTAGATGAATCTTGATCAGGATCTACTAGATAATAGGAAATCATCCCCTTTTCATCAGCATGATCAGCAAATTTAATTCTATGAATCTTTGTGAAATTGCTAGAGCCATCTAGTGCAATGACTTCAATGATTTTTCCTCTTAAATCTCCTGCACCATTAATTTCATAAATGGTATTTCCATCTTTGTCTAGTTTCCTATTTCTTCCTTGACCCTCACCTGCATAAGTTACTTCAAGATTTTTCTCAACCTCTCCATCTTCATTAACCAGAGCGGCGCCAGCATACCAAACTTCGTTGGCAATCTCTTCAAATTTTTCAGGATGTTCTTTCTGATCTCTAGCAAATAGGGTTTCATTCTTGTATTGATCTTTGACCTTGTGATAAGTATCCTTTGTGATCAGCTTAATTTTTTCAGGATTTGAAAAATCAACCGAAACAATCTTAGGGGCTGTGTTATCAATTTTTACTGGAATGTAGGAAACCTGCCATGGGTAATCTTTAGTTAATCTATATTTAAATTTATAGAAATATTGACCTTCTGCAATCGGTTCAAATTGACCTCTTATCTTAGTAGCTGGATCTTGCTTATCATTACTTTCTGGTGCATTTTCTTCTCTACCTCTAGGGTTATAGATGAGTCCATCCCATTTCAAGTCACCCCAAACTTTTAGCTTAGAAGATTTGATTCCCTTTGCATCATTTCTCTTAGAGTTTAAAATTCCTTTAATAAAGTGTTCTCTCGAAATGACTTTTAAGTCGATTTGATTTTCTCCCTCTTTATTTGTATTTACTATTGAAATCAATCCTTCTTCTGCACTTCTTAATACAAGTGGAGAAGGTGTTAATCCTCTCTCAAGTTGAGCATCTTGAGGATTTCCATTTGAATCTAAAGGATAAATTTTAGCAATATTAGAACCACTTGATGATGGTGCGTTGATCCCTTCGTTATTGAAAGCAAACAATTCTGGATTTTGATCAAGGGATGTTGTATTTTTATCTTTTCTATTTTGTATAACTCCTGCTGGATTGAATTTATCTATACCATGTTCTCCACCAATTCCCTTATTTAAGGTTCCTGGAATTTTTGGTTTACCATCATCATCATAACCTTCCATTGTTTTTGATTTTGATCCTTCTTCCCAGGCCCATTTATCAAGGATTGGTTCCTTGTTCCAATCCCCAGCAAATCCCATTAGGGGCATTGATAAAGAAGGTTGGAAATTTATTTTCTTCCCGTTGGAGTTCAGAGCTTCCATTTCTTCCACTGATTCAAAATGAATAAATGATTCTACAAATTTATTTTTGTTTTTAGCCTCCCCAACATTTATAACCGCATTTAAATCAAAGCTAGAATTTGGGCTTATGGTGAAAGTATCATGCTCAAATGTAATATTTGCTCCTTTGATTTTTTCTGGATGGATTTCTGGAACAATTTGCTTCCCATCTGGAGATTTTTCGTCTTTATATGTTTCATCCAGTTTGAGTCTGTCAGTTAGAGCATCTGTAGTTATAGCAGATGCTGAAACTTTAAAGGTCAAAGGTCTGTTTGATGTATTGTGAAGCTTAATGGTAAAATATTTTTCTTCTCCTTTTATTTCTTTAAGAGAAATAGAACCATAAGAGTTTACCAAGCCTTTAGAATCCGTGTTTTTGAAAGTCGCTACAACTTCATTTCTCAAAGCATTGGCAACATTAATTAGCCCTGCCCCCTGTTGTCTAGGTGATGCAAAGTATTGACTCTTTTCTTTCCAAGAAGTCGCATCCATCATAGGGCGTGCAGTATTTTGTAGGGCTATTTTTGTAAGACTTGTAAGATCTATTTTGTCATCTCCCTTAAGATTTTTCAAGACAGGTCTTTCAAGCATTTCCTTTAACTTTGGTCTAATCAAAACAGTAGAAGCTGCCACGATTGGAGTTGCCATACTAGTCCCTGACATATAACCATAAGTTGATTTCCCATTAATGACATTGAGAGTGGATTTAATATTTTTACCTGGTGCTGAGACATCAGGCTTTAAAAGTAAATCTGTTCTCGGTCCCCAAGATGTGGATCCTGCTGGAACTATGATATCTTCTTTATACAGTTCTTTGTCTGTGTCAGGTGCAAACTGAAAGTCAATCTCTTTTTCGTCACCTACATTCGGTTTATTAGAATTATAGCTGGCCATATCAATTGGATAGTATTGCTCCAATTTATCTTTGAAATCGTCCTTACTATTTCTTTTAACCTCCGTTTTTTTATCAGGGTTAATCATGTTCCATAGCTTTACACCATCATCTCCTGAAATTGAGAAAACCTGACTAGTAGTTCCTTCATCCTCCTCATATCCCATAGCTGGAAGCTCTGTCCAATTATCTCTATTGTAGTAATTTACAGTATTTACAACCATAATGGCGCGTGCGCCCTTATCCGTTGCTCGTTTAAAAGCATTTTTTAAATCCTTTGTATAAATTCTATCCATTACTGCAATTTTGCCCTTAAGATTTCAATCCTATCAAATCTTGGTCTTGACCTTTGCCTATATATACAAATTTCAATTTACTAGGAGCTTTTGAACCATCTTCGTTTGTTATGATTTTATTCTTATCGAAAAAGGCACCTATATTTCTGTATTTAAAACTTTCTCCACCTATGTTAACTTTATCAAACTCAACTGTCTGATTTTTGGCAGAAGCAACCGCTATCGCATCTTCATGTGCTGCAGTTCGTGTTACATTTCCAGTGTCGGTCATTTTCAGATTATTATTTGCCACTAAATCCCAAGAAGAACTTGAAGCAGAAGTTGCATAGTTACCCGTAGCTACAACCATTGGAATGCCTGCTTTTCTTAATGCTCTAATAGCTTCCCAATATTTCTCACCTACAAGACCTGTTCCTGTAAAGCCAGAGGATACCGAAACAACATCGACATTGTGTTTGATGGAATCTTCAATAGCATGAAACATTGTTTCATCTCCTGCGAAGCCAGATCCTGCGTCAGAGTACATTTTATAAGAGAAGATCTGTGCATTAGGAGCAATTCCATCTATTCCGTTAAAGTTTTTAATATCTTTTTCAGTATCATTTCCTGCAAGAATCCCTGCAATATGCATTCCATGTGGATCAAAATAATCGCTTCCATCATCAGCTTTTTCTACAGTAATTTTACCACCATTATAATAATTGAAAGCATGAGGGATTTTATCACTCAACCAGAAATTTTTATCAGTACCTTTTAAGTCTTCTTTTTTGAATCTCATTGAGTCTTTGGCATCATCATCGATTCTCATAGCCTTATGTCTATAATCTGTCCCCGTATCTATATTTGAAATGACCATACCTCTACCATCAAAGTTTTTTCCAAATGGTGCATTGATAGATTTTAGGTAATCAATTGCCTCTTCAACTCCAATTTCCTTTCTAGCATGATTCATCATTGGCTGGACTTTTTGTGATCGTTCAACCGATGAGATACCTTCTATTAGTTTAATTTTGTCCAGATTATCTGGAGTTGTTTCTATTGCAACACCATTAAAAACCGTATCATAAGTATATAAAACTTTTGTATCCTTAAGATTAGATAATTCCTTGATTGCTTTTTCTCCAGATTCTTTATCTTTAAATTCAGCAATATAGACAAGTTTATCCTCTTTTTTGGGACTTTCTGGGTCTTTACTTGCAGACGAATCTGCATTATCTCCTTGGGATTGATTAGAATTTTCTTCTTTGATTTTTGCTTTTTCGTTGTTAGTTTTATTGTCTATCACAGGATTTTTACTAACAACTTCTTTTTCCTCAATAATTGTTGTTTTCTTTTCTTCAGTATCCTTTGAAGTTTCTATAACATTATGAATATCTTCAAGTTTTTCTTTGTTTTCGTTTTGTTTACCTACTACTACTGTTTCTTTATCAGATATTTTTAAAGAATCTTCAGAACTAGGTGTATCTGCTAAAACTACCTCATTAGGGACATATGCTGCTAAAATAACTGCAGCTGTGGTTAGTGACAATACTGTACTTTTTTTCATTTTAATTCCTTACATATTTATTTAACTTCCGATAGATAGAAAACTTTAACTTTGCTAGCCTTTGTTATAAAAAGTTTTACTAAGTATTATCTAGGAAATAGAGTAGTACATTTATATATAATTGTTAGCTCTCTGAAAAATAGTATATCAATTAAAAATTTTTAAGTCAAGAAAAATTAATGTTGGTTAATTTTATTTTTAATATATGTTAAAAACGATACAAAAATTTCGTACTTAACGGGGATACATTATCAGAACATTCACACCATCAAAAATAGTAGCAATCAAGTTGAACCACTACTAGAATCACAAAGATAGATACCATTAGTGCAATGTCAATACCATTAAAGAACATAAATAACCGATAAGAACTAGACTTAACGGTTATTTTCTACATATCTAATTTTGCAAATCTTCAGTCATATATTCACCTGTGATCTAGGCTTTACGAGTACCTTGCTCTACCAACTAATACTCAATAAAAATCAAAAAGCAAACTAGGAAGCTAGCCGCAGATTGCTCAAAACACTGTTTTGAGGTTGCAGATGGAAGCTGACGTGGTTTGAAGAGATTTTCGAAGAGTATAAGCTAAATCGGTGATTACACTTACAGTATATCACTCTGAGAATAGATGTTAAGATATTTTCATCTCTATTAGAAAAAGCCTGTCCTGAGACAAGGCTTTGATATTGTATTATTTACGAACCTGCACTTTCGTAGGCATCTAAGCCCCTATCCCAAAGTTTAAGGGAAATGACAAAGAAGATGAGGGAAATCAACATCAAACCTCCTATGTTAAAGATTACATCCTTGTCCTGCAAGAAATAGCTGACAGGATAGTAGGCCGTAAAAGCAAAAGGCACGATAAAGCTAATCAACCAACGAAGAAGAGAATTGTAAATAGAAATCGGGTACTTGGCAAAGTCATTAAACATATAAAAAATGTAAATCATAGCCCCTGACTGCTTGGTCCAAAAAGCGATACTAGCTGTCGCGATTTTCAAGGAAGTATAAATCAAGGTCGCAAAAGGAATACAAGCTAGGAAAAGCAGGAATTTGGGAAGAGTCCAAGCAATACTAGATACTGTTGTCGCTAGCAGAAGACCTCCGACCAAAAGTTCACCCAAGGCATCAATCTGAAAAGTCTCGACTAGGATATGAAAGAGAGGATTGATAGGACGTGTCAGATACTTGTCAAACTCCCCTTTTCGCACCAAACGCTGTCCCAGTGCCCAGAGATTGTCAAAAAAGAGATGGTCCAGTCCCTTGGGAATCAAGGAAAATCCATAGATAAAAGCAATTTCTTGAAAAGTCCAACCTTCTAGGGATGGAATATGTTGAAAGATGACATTGAGAAACAAGAGATTCAAGCCTTGAGTCAGAAAGACTCCCAAGACACCAACCACAAAATCCACCTTGTATTCCATGATTTGCTTGATGTATTGTCTGATAAAAATCAGATGCATGCGTTGATATTTTTTCATACTAACCTCCCTGAATGGTGATAAATGACTGGACTCGTTTCCAAATCAACTGAGACAGGCCCACCATCACTAAGAGCCAGAAGAACTGCAAAAGGAGTGCCTGAAGCATCTGACTGGCATCGTATTTCCCAACGATGATCATGACCGGAGTGTAAATCAAGGATGAAAAAGGTAAAAAGGAGAGAATATCTGAAACAACCTTTGGAAAGAAAGCCAAGGGAATCAAGCTTCCAGACATAAAAGCCACTATGGAAGTCTTGAGGAGATTGGAACCCCAAAGATTTTTAAATACAAAAGCCGAAAAACCAAAACAGATATTAAAGAAAAAGTTAATCAGATAAGCCAGCGTTAAACTAAAGAGGTAAAGAACAGTTAAGCCCAGCACTTCTACAATACCTTGCCCAGATAAGATTTTCATCAAAACAATGACACTTAAAAATGGCAGTCCAACGCTGATGAAAATCAACCACTTGGAACCAAGTTCTGTGAAAAGATAAGAGGCCGCAAAATGCACTGGCCGCAACAAACGCATGATAATGGAGCCATCCTTGACCTCCTCCCCAATCATAAAGGAAGAATCTGACTTGGTCAAGAGATTGGTCACAAAACTCATGATGATGTAGAGGGTGATATCCGCCATACTGAAACCCTGAATCAAGGACTCCTGTGAGGAATCAAAGACAGCCTTCCAGAGATAAAAAGCCACAAAAGCCCCCATAACATCCCCAATCCGATAAAGAATAAAGTTGACTCGATAGGTAATCAACTCCTGAACACCTGCATTGATAAAGGGTTTATAACGTCTCCACAATTTAACCATCTTAGAGCTCCTTTCGGTAGAAGCGGCGGATAATATCTTCAATATCCGTATCCATCATCTTCAAATCGCGGATTTCAAAATCAGACAGGGTTTGCTTGATAATGTCAGCTGACTGGTAGCGAGAACTATCGAATTCAATGTTGAGGCTATTTCCTTGTCTATTAATTGTCATATCCGAAAAGCCTTCATAGTGAGAAAGGAGATGACTTTGACCTGGTAGCAGTTCAAAGGAAAGAGTCTTCATCTTGCCAAAGGTCTCCTTGAGCTGGCTAACCGTTCCATCAAAAATTTCCTGCCCCTTGTCTATCATAAAAATCCGATCACAGAGTTGCTCAATATCACTTAAGTCATGGGTGGTCAAGAGAATGGTCGTCTCTTCCTCTTGATTGATCTGGGTAATGGCGCGACGAATGTTATCCTTGACGGAAACGTCCAAACCAATGGTCGGCTCATCTAAAAAGAGAACCTTGGGATTGTGGAGCAAGGAAGCCGCAATATCCGCTCGCATCCGTTGTCCCAGTGAAAGAGTTCGTACGGGATCCTTGATAAAGTCCTTCAAATCCAAGACCTCATTCAAAAAGTCCATACGCTTATGAAAGAGCGAGTCTGGCACATCGTAAATCTCTTTTAAAACCGTGTAGGTCTCTTGCAGAGCCAAATCCCACCACAACTGGGTTCTTTGCCCAAAAACAACCCCAATATCCTTGACATAATCTTGGCGATTATCCTGGGGAATCTTGCCATTAATCCGACAAAAACCAGATGTTGGTTTCAAAATTCCTGTCAGCATTTTAATGGTTGTCGACTTCCCAGCACCATTTGCCCCTATGAAGCCTAAAATCTGCCCCTTAGGTACCTCAAAGGTCAAATCCTTGACCGCTTCAAAGGTCTGCTTTTCAGGATGAATAAAGGAGCGCAAAACCCCCTTCAAGCCCGGTTCCTTAACAGTCTTCACAAAATTTTTCTGAAGATGTTCCACTTCTATCATTGCCATATTGATCTCCCTATCATAAGGAATAGCAACATTGTATTTTGCATACAAATATTCTAAATCCCTACTTTCTACACCTTCTCAATATTATTACAGAAGGCTTTATACCAACCTATTATAATCCAATAAAAACTAGAATGCAAGCGTTTGCCTAAAGTTTATGAAATTGAATTTTTTCTCTTAAAGTGGTATTTTTATACTCAATGAAAATCAAAGAGCAAACTAGGAAGCTAGCCGTAGGTTGCTCAAAACACTGCTTTGAGGTTGTAGATGAAACTGACGAAGTCAGCTCAAAACACTGTTTTGAGGTTGTGGATAGAACTGACGAAATCAGTAACCATACCTACGGTAAGGCGACGCTGACGCGGGTCGAAGAGTATTAGTCCAAAATTCTGGTTTAATAATTTCCTTAAACCACACAAAAAACCCACCCAATGGGCAGGTTTCATCTGTATTGTTAAGCTAGATTAAGCTTTACCTTCTGAACCGAATACGTCGATACGTTCTTCAACTGATGCTTGGATAGCTTTTACACCGTCAGCCAAGAATTTACGTGGGTCGAAGAGTTTTTTCTTGTCGTATTCTGCTTCGTTTGCTTCGTAGTCACGAGCAAATTTACGAGTTGCGTTAGCGAATGCGATTTGGCATTCAGTGTTAACGTTAACTTTGGCAACACCAAGTTTGATAGCTGCTTGGATTTGCTCATCAGGAATACCTGATCCACCGTGCAATACGATTGGGAATCCAGGAAGAGCTTCTGTCAATTTTTGCAAGTGGTCAAGGTCAAGACCTTCCCAGTTTGCTGGGTATGGACCGTGGATGTTACCGATACCAGCTGCCAAGAAGTCGATACCAGTTGCAACCATTGCTTTAGCGTCTTCGATTGGAGCCAATTCACCTTTACCGATGATTCCGTCTTCTTCACCACCGATAGTACCAACTTCAGCTTCTACTGAGATACCTTTAGCGTGTGCTTTTTCAACAACTTCTTTAGCCAATTTAAGGTTTTCTTCAACTGGAAGGTGTGAACCATCAAACATGATTGAAGTGTAACCAACTTCGATACACTCAAGTGCATCTTCGTAGTGACCGTGGTCAAGGTGGATAGCTACTGGTACAGTGATACCCATTGATTCAACAAGGTTAGCGATCAAGTTGCGAGCAACTTTGTAACCACCCATGTATTTAGCAGCACCCATTGAAGTTTGGATCAAAACTGGAGCTTTTTTAGCTTCTGCTGCGCGCAAGATAGCTTGAGTCCACTCAAGGTTGTTTGTGTTAAATCCACCAACTGCATAACCGTTGTCACGAGCTGCTTGGACAAATTTTTCTGCTGAAACGATTGCCATTTTATCAGGCCTCCTGTATATTTTTATGGGACATCCCATTTACATTGTTCATTTTATCACTTTTTGACAAAAAAATCTAGTTTTTCCCGCAGTTTCGATTGAATTTCTTCTAGCTTCATCTATGTAAACCCTTTCTATCTCTAGTCTTGGGCGACTTTTGGAAAAGCTATAAAGAAGGTTAAACGATTCTCCTCCATCTCGAAACGATAAGCTAATTTTTCATGTTCTAATAGACTCTTGACCACAAAGAGCCCCATCCCAGACCCCTTGGCCTTGCGACTAGCATTGTTAGAAAAAGACTGGGCTAGTTTTTCTTGTTCTTCTGGACTGCAGCTATTTTCTATAAAAAGTTCCCCTTCTCTCTCTCCAATGCGAACTAAGCCACCTGGAACAGAGTGCTTAATGGCATTGCTGATGAGGTTAGACAGAATCAACTTTCATGACAGATGGGTTTAGATAAGCCTGCTGATGGGTCAAACTATTGTCTATCTGGAGCTCTCTTTCCTTGGCTAACAAGGCATAATCCTTAACCAGATTTTGCGTCATCTGGTGTAGGTCAATTTGTTCCCTATCATCTCGTAATTCCTGTACAGACGAGAGAGAAAGTATCTGGAGAACGTGGTGATTGAGCTCATCCACAATTCCTAAGGCAACTCCCAGATAGTGGTCTCTGTCCTTATAACGACCGACATTTTCTTTCATGTTTTCGATCAGGATTTTTCAAACTAGCCAGCGGTGTTTTCAGTTCATGAGAAGCCCCTCGTAGAAATTCGACCTTCATCTTCTCCAGCTGGAGAATAGCTTCATTCTTGTCATGCAAGTCCGCAATGACAGTCAAAAGATGCTGGTAGAGGCTATTGATTTGTTCCTTGAGATCACCAATCTCATCCTTAGAATCCACGCGCAATCGCACTTGAGTCATCTAGTTCCATCATCCGTACGGGTCACCCGCTTGATTTCCAAAATCGGGTGCAACAATGGTCCGAGCGTAGATATAGGCTACCAAGAGGGAAATCAGAAAGGATGCTAGCAAGGTATAGGGGAAGAAACTGGAGACTGATCTGCTCTGCTTCCTTTTGCAAATCCATGGAAGCTAGAAACTGGAGAGTCATGGTACCACCGTCTTGCGTTGTCACCTCGCGCTCCTCGATAAAAAGAGAGGTTGTCTGACGGTCCGTATCCAGAGGAAGGCTGTCCTTGACTTCTAACTTGTCCTCAGTCATCTCTCCCTTTACTGTCCCCTTGATCTCACTGGTCTGGGAATACAAGTCTAACACTTGCTCGATGCTCTGCTTATCCTTTCCCTCTAGGGACTGGGCAATAGCTGTCGCTTTCTGACCAATGGTTTCCTGACGATGGCTCAGATAAGTCGAAGGAAAAAGAAAATAAATAGCTAAATGAAGGCAGATAACCAGAACACTAAAAATCGAGAAGGTATAGATAAATATCTTTGTAAATAAACCTGTTCGTTTCATTTTCGCTCCAATTTATAACCAACATTGCGCACAGTGAGGATACAATCCAAGTCTAGCTTTTTCCGCAATTCCTTGATATAAACATCAATGACACGGTCAAAGGGAACCTCATCTGTCGCTTTCCAGACGGCATCGATTATCTGAGATCGGGTCAAGGCCCTTCCTTCATTTTTAACCAGATAGTCCAGAATTTCCAACTCTTTAGCGTTGATGGCCACTTCTTGACCTGCTAGGCTGGCACTGTAGCTCTCAAAGTCCACCTTGGCATCCTTATAGGAGAAGATTCGTCCTGTATCGTAATAGCGCTTGAAAATCGCATCCACCCTCACTTTTAAGAGGGAGAGGGAGAAGGGTTTTTCCAGATAGCCATCTGCTAGAGAGGCAAAGGCACTCATCTTGTATTCTTCATCCTGAAAAGCGGTCAGCATCAAGACAGGAACCTGGCTGGTTTTGCGTATCTCAGCTAGGACTTCTAGGCCATTGAGCTTGGGCATCTGGATATCCAGTAAAACCAAAGCTACTTCATAGCTGGAAAATTTTTCTAAGGCTTCTTGACCGTCCGCCGCCTCAATGATTTCATAACCACAATCCGTCAAATAGTCACTGATCCCCTCACGGATCATCTCTTCATCTTCTACAATTAAAATTTTCATACTTTAACTGCTCTCTATTTTTTATTTTTCTTATACTCAATGAAAATCAAAAAGCAAACTAGGAAGCTAGCCGCAGGTTACTCAAAACACGGTTTTGAGGTTGTGGATAAGACTAACGAAGTCAGTTACCTATACCTATGATATCTACGGCAAGGCGACGCTGACGTGGTTTGAAGGGATTTTCGAAGAGTATTATAATAAACACCTACTCTATTTATTATAATCTCTTATTGGCCTTTTGTCTTTAAGAAACTTGCTACTAGATAAAACAAAGAGAGCCTATCGCTCTCTCTGCTCATATTTCACTCCCTATGGAATGAAAATTATTTAGTTGCTTTTAAAAATGTTACAACGTAGTTATAATCTTTCCCATTAGCTTGATAGACATAGTCCTCTTTGAAAGTATAGCCGCGTTTGCTCAACTCTTCTTTCTTAGCATCAACTTGGCTCTTGACTGCTGCTTTCACCTGTTCATTTGTTGAAACCTTCCGCGATTTCAAGAGAAGTTCCATTGATATCTCCTAGGAAACCTGCAATATCTTTCATTTTATCAAAGTTATAAAAAACATTTGACTTTGACCTTTTGAAGAGCTGGCTGTTCTAGACTTCTACGATTTCTGCTAGCGCGTGGTTGAACTGCTGGAGCCATTCTGAAACCTGAAGTTCCTGTAGCCTCCTTAGTGAATGTGACAACGTAGTTATAATTTTTCACAGTAGTATCTTGTTCAAAAATAATGTCATTTTTCACATGATACCCTCTAGCAGCTAAGTCTTTTATCTTGGCTTGAATTTTTTCTTTTACTAGCTCTTTTGCCTGTGTTTCACTCGTTCCAGCAGGAATTGTGACAGTGTTATCTTCTCCTGGGTCAGATAGGAAACCATGAATATCTGGCATTCCAGCGAAGTTATAACTAATATTTACGGTTCCATCTGGTTCTGATGTTGAACGTGCTACTCTTCTTGCTCTTGCTTGAACTGATGGGGCATTTCTAAAACTTGAAGTCCCTTCTGAAGTTGAAGAAGGTTGTGTTGGAGATGCTGTTGAAGTTGATCTTGCTTCAGTAGCAGGCTGTGTTGGGCTGGTTGCCGTAGCTTCACCTGAACCATGACCTATTACCGTACTTCCATTGTCAATAGTAGTTCCTTCATTACGGCCATTTGTTAAATTATCTTTATTATAGTTTGGTGCTGGTAATTCTTCACCTGGAACATCAATTTCATCAATTTTTGTTTGATACTCGTCCGCAGCAGCTACAGCATCATCGTAATCTTTAGCATTATTTATTGCCGCTAATGCTTCTTCTTTTAATCCATTTAATTTTTCTTTTAATTTTGTTTTTTCTGCTTCATCTTTAACTTTTTCTATTTCACTAAGTTTTGAAGATGCAATTCCTTCAATAATATCCTTTCCTTCTTTTTTCGCTTCCTCAAATTTTTCATCTTTAGGTTCTACTTCTTCAGATGAATTTTCTGCTTTCGGTGTTATCGCTGCTGGTTTCTCTGCCTTCGGTGTTGTTGCCGCTGGTTCGTCCGCTTTTGGATCAGTCGCTACTGGTTCTTCCGCTTTCGGCGTTGTTGCCGCTGGTTCTTCAACTTTTGGCGCCGGTGTCGCTGGTTCGTCCGCTTTTGGTGTTGTTCCTGCTGCTGGCTCGTCTGATTTCGGTGTTGTTCCTGCTGGTTCCTCTGCCTTCGGTGTTGTTGCCGCTGGTTCTTCTACTTTTGGCGCCGGTGTCGCTGGTTCGTCCGCTTTTGAATCAGTCGTTGCTGGCTCTTCCGCCTTCGGTGTTGTTCCTGCTGGCTCTTCTACTTTTGGTGCTGGAGTCGCTGGTTCTTCTGCTTTTAGCGCTGGAGATACTGGCTCTTCCACTTTCGGTGCTGGCTCTGATGGTTCTTCCGTTTTTGGTTCAGTCGCTGCGGGTTCTTCCGCTTTTGGCGCCGGTGTCGCTGGCTCTTCTGCTTTTGGTGCTGGAGATACTGGCTCTTCCGCCTTCGGCGTTGTTACCACTGGTTCGTCCGCTTTTGGATCAGTCGCTGCGGGTTCTTCCGCTTTCGGCGTTGTTGCCGCTGGTTCTTCTACTTTTGGCGCCGGTGTCGCTGGTTCGTCCGCTTTTGGTGTTGTTCCTGCTGCTGGCTCGTCTGCCTTCGGTGTTGTCGCTGCGGGTTCCTCTGCCTTCGGTGTTGTTGCCGCTGGTTCTTCTACTTTTGGCGCCGGTGTCGCTGGTTCGTCCGCTTTTGAATCAGTCGTTGCTGGCTCTTCCACTTTCGGTGCTGGCTCTGATGGTTCTTCCGTTTTTGGTTCAGTCGCTGCTGGTTTCTCTGCCTTCGGTGTTGTTGCCGCTGGTTCTTCTACTTTTGGCGCCGGTGTCGCTGGCTCTTCTGCTTTTGGTGCTGGAGATACTGGCTCTTCCGCCTTCGGCGTTGTTACCACTGGTTCGTCCGCTTTTGGATCAGTCGCTACTGGTTCTTCCGCTTTCGGCGTTGTTGCCGCCGGTTCGTCTGTTTTTGGTTCAGTTCCTGCTGGCTCTTCCGCCTTCGGCGTTGTTACCACTGGTTCTTCCGCTTTCGGCGTTGTTGCCGCTGGTTCTTCTACTTTTGGCGTTGTCGCTGCTGGCTCTTCCGTTTTTGGTGTTGTTGCCGCCGGTTCTTCCGTTTTTGGTTCAGTCGCTGCGGGTTCTTCTGCCTTCGGTGTTGTTCCTGCTGGTTCGTCCGCTTTCGGTGTTGTCGCTGCTGGTTCGTCCGCCTTCGGTGTTGTTGCCGCCGGTTCGTCCGCCTTCGGTGTTGTTCCTGCTGGTTCGTCCGTTTTTGGTTCAGTTCCTGCTGGCTCTTCCGCCTTCGGCGTTGTTACCACTGGTTCGTCCGCTTTCGGTGTTGTTGCCGCCGGTTCGTCCGTTCTTGGTTCAGTCGCTGCTGGCTCGTCTGATTTTGGCGCAACTGAGGCTGAGGTTTCTGATTTCGGTACTGATACTGCTGGTGTTTCCACAACTACTGGTGTCGTTTGTTTAACAGTAGTAGTTTGCTCTCCAGTTACAGTATCTGTCTTTGTTTCAACTTCATAACTTTGACAGCTACCAGAATTATCAATCGACACTCGCTGTCTTTTTACTTCTGTATTTCCATCTTTTAGAAAAGACTCTTCGCTAAAATACAATTTATTATTAGCAAAAATCAAATCTCTATTTGCAATACGATTTATCTCAACCAAGCTATCAACAGATAGCCCTGTTGCTCCACTAATAGCACTCAGTGTATCTCCCCACTTAATTGTGTAGTGTGATAAATTGTCTATATTTTGAATATCAGCTTTTACTTCTGTAACTGTTCTGGCTACCCAAACACCATCTTGTTCATTAGCTGAGACAGTTGGAGCTAAAAAGCCCAGTCCCAATAAAATCACACCCGTTGCAACAATTGCACCAGTTCTTAATTTTCTAAAGCCACGTAGGGATAATGTCCCTCTAACATTTGTTTGTCTCATTGTTTTCCTCACTATTTTTATATTTTTAAAAGGCAAACTCAGCTACAGCAGGTTCGTTTACCTTTTCAGTCTGGATAGGTATCTACAAGTTTTCTATTTATTTAAAAACAAATTATGAATAAATTTTTATGCATATTTGAATATAGAAATTGTAAATTGTCCTTCTACTAAATTCCACGATTTTAGTATATCATATTTAAGTACTAAAGTACAAAGAAAGCGATTGAAAGCAATGATTTTCACCACTGCTTTCAGCTCTATTTTGTATTGTTAAATAGCCATTCTCTATCCACCATTCTTGAATAGAAAAACAAGATGCTTTCTCTATTTCCAGAATCATTTTTTCAAACTTATTCACCATCCATCAAAAGCTCTTTTGGTTGTTTTCTGAGGAGATTGCTTGAAGCAAGCGCCATAACGAGAACCACTAGAACCAAGGCTAGGACAAAGACGATGATAAAGTCTGATGTCTGAATGGAAATATCTAGGCTTGACAAGGTCTTGTTAAAGCCATCTACTTCTGCACCACCACCAAGGTTAGAGGCTTGAGCCGCCTTGCTAGCTTGCTTGGCAACACCTGAAGTCACGTTGGCAAGAACAGTATTTCCGATTGCACGGGCAGTGTAATTAGCTAGGAAGTAAGCAGAAACGAGAGCAGGGATGGCAATCAAGATGGATTCAGTGATGAATTGACCCAAGATACTTGCCTGCTTGAGACCGATAGAGAGGAGAATTCCCACTTCCTTGCGACGGGCATTGATCCAAAGGCTGAGCAAGAGGGCAAGGAGAAGGACTGAAAAGCTCAAGCTACCCCAGAAGAGGAGGTTGGCCATCTTGTACATACCAGAGATGGATTGCTCAAGAGCTGGGTAGTTTGAGGAGCTCTTCACCAGTGTATAGCTCTTCCAGTTGATACCACTGATGCCATTCAACTCTTTCATAACATCATCCAAGTTCTTGTCCGCTGTTACAAAGAAGGTAGCGTCCCCGTAAATAGCTGTGTCTTCTGTGTATCCATAAAGTTTAGCAGCCGTATGGATGTCTGTGATGGCTGTATTTTCATAGAGTTCTTGTGAGTAGGTTACTGCTGACTTATTATGACCATCAAAGAGTCCCTTGATTGTCACTTCGACTGTTTCTTTGGCACCTTTTTCATTGTCTGCATCGTAGATATTAGAGTCTAGTTTGACCTTATCCCCTACTTTCCAGCCGTGTTTGGCTGCCAAGTCCTTGTGCAGGAGGATCTTGTCCTTGTCGTCGTTGTTTAAGTGCTCACCTTCGACCAACTTATAAGAACCTGAGACAAACTTGTCTTCTTTAGAGGAGTCATTGACACCTGTAATCATCAAGCTACTTCCAAAATGTTTAGCACGGTCAGGTGTCAGATTTTTCTTGGTTTCTGGCGTTTCGATGAGTTCATAGCCAGTCAAATCTCCGATAGCGTTGATGCGTTTCACATAAGACTCAATAGCCTTATTTTCGGTGATTTTTTTGATGTCTTCACCCTTAATATTCCCAGCACCACGAGGCGTTCCTTGATTGACGCGACGATTGATTTGCATGGAGAAGCTGTTGGTGATATTTTTAAAAGTCTCCTGAGAAGCCTTGGCAGTAGCTCCCTTGATCGACAAGCCAACCAAACTCAAGCTCGCCATGAGGAGAATAATCAGGAAGATGACAATTGATTTGAAAAACTTCCTTGTAACATAGGCAAATGCGTTGTGTAACATAGGTTCCCTTTCTAGATGTTGTTCTATTTTATAGTTCTAACAGAAAAAGCTCATATTATTTCGTCGTATTGCGAGTTTCAGTCAGTTTCTTATCCTTCAATTCAAGTGTAATATCTGACGCCTGTGCCACTTCTTTGCTGTGAGTTACGACGATGACACATTTACCTGTTTTCTGGGCAAGTGATTTGAGCAGTTCGACAATATCTCCAGCAGTTTTAGGGTCCAGATTTCCTGTGGGCTCATCAGCTAAGATAACTGGAGCTTCTGATACCAAACTACGAGCAATAGCAACACGTTGCTGTTGACCACCTGATAACTGGAGAACATTTCGCTTGATCTGACTTTCGTCAAGACCAAGTTCAAGAAGAGTCTCCTTGCTGGCCTTTTTGTTGACCAAGCGGATATTTTCCAGTGGAGAAAGATAATCTATCAAGTTATAATTTTGAAAGACCAGGGAAATATGGTGCATGCGATGGTAAGAATAACCCTTCTTACGAATGTCCTCTCCTTGGAAAAGGATAGAACCTTCAACAGGACTATCTAGACCCGCAAGGAGGGACAAGAGTGTGGATTTTCCTGCTCCTGACTCACCAATAATACTGTAAAATTTCCCGGGTTCAAAATTATAATTGATCTGATATAGGACTGCTTCAGCAGTATTCTTATAACGGTAGGTAAGATCTTGTAATTGTAATAAAGTCATGATTTCTCCTTCTTATACTCAATGAAAATCAAAGATTAAACTAGAAAGCTAGCCGCAGGTTGCTCAAAACACTGTTTTGAGGTTGCAGATGGAAGCTGACGTAGTTTGAAGAGATTTTCGAAGAGTATTAACTAATAGATGATAAAATTTCCTTAGGCGATTTTCTAAATAAAAATAGGAAACAAAGGGCTACAGACAAGCAACTAATCAACAACAGAAAGACATAGGATTCTGCAAAGGATAGGATATTAGTTGATAGACTGCTTGCTTTAGCTAGCGTGTCTTGTAAGACTGCCTGATCTCCACTTGCTAGTAGGGTTTGGAGTAGGTAAGATGTGATGGCGTTTCCTGCAACAAATGCTGGAAGCAAAGCTCCAAGAGATACCAAAACTACCTCTAAACAGAACTGTAGAAGATCGAGCTCTTGCCTTTTCCAAGTGCCAGTAAAATTCCCACTTCGTAGACCCTTTCTCTCAACCAGAGAGACAAAACCAAAATTAAGGCTCCTGCTCCTGCTATCAACATCCCATAAAGGAAGATAGTCAGAAAGGTTTGGAAGGTTGCTACTGAGTCTTTGATTTGTTCAAAGGCCTTGTTTTCCTTCTCAACTTGGTAACCTTGACTATCCAAGGCCAAGTTTTCCACCTGCTTCAAGAGTTCGTCCATTTCCTTAGGATTTTCTACATAGAAGCGAGCTGCACTGACTAGAGATTCACCATTACCCAAAAGGCTTTGGCTACTTTCATAGTCTGTAAAGACCTGATTTTCACTGAAGTCAGAAGACAAGCCTGTAAATTTCTCCTGTTTTTTACCAGAAAAGATGCCGACAATCTCAAACTCTACTGTTTGTTCTTTTCCAGATTCAGACTGCCCAGCATCCAAGCCGATCTTGTCATGAAGCGAAAGACCGTTCTTCTTAGCCAACTCTTCGTGGATCAGGATTTTCTTGGAATCCCCTTTTTGAAGGTGTCGCCCTTCTTTTAAGTTGAAAGCCGAGCTGGTAAAGGTCACATCCTTAGACGAATCCTCAAGAGCCGTTAAGCTAACCAAGTTCTTGTCTGCAGCTGATAAATCATCACGCTCCACGCTCTGCTCGCCAGTTACCGCTTCCTTGTCTTTTAGTTTTGCGACCGTCTCGAGTTCGGGAGAGACACTTTCCAGCCCCTTAATCTGGATCACGGATGATAAATCCGACAACTTAAAAGTCTGTCCGTTTTCTATCTTTTTAATTGAAAAAGATGTGTTGAGTGATTTGTAAAGATTGGTTTCCACTGTTTTATTGGACTTCATCAGAGTCAAACAGGCTGAAATTCCGGCCAATAGGATCAATAAAATCAGAAATAAAATAAAACTTCTCAGTCGTTTTCTGCTGACATAAGCCCAAGCTCTTTGGATTGGATTCATTTGTCACCTCCATATTTGTAAGACTATTATAAAACCCAAATATGAAATGTTTATGAAATACAAAAAAAGAACTAGAATTCTCACAAATGAGTGATTTTTCTAGTTCTTTTTGATTTACAAAGACTTTATGCAGGGAAAGCTACTAAGGATCAGATGAGATCCTCTATTTAAGCTTCCTCTTCATCATCTTTTTTCTTTTTGGCAAATAGCAAACCAAATGCGCCAAGAAGAGAGAGAACTCCGAATGCACCTGTAGCACGGTCTTCTTGTGTACCAGTATTTGGCAATACTGCTTGCGGTTGAGAAACTGATGAATCAGTTTCTGACACTTCATTTGGCAATTGAGCAGGTACTTCAACTGTTTGACTTGGTTGTTCAGCCGGTTGAGTAGCTGGCACCTCAGCAGGGGTAGCAGTATCTGGTCTAGGATTTGTATCGTCAGATGGTGTAGCTGGTCTTTGTTGACCGTCGCCTGTTTGTGCAGCTGGACTCACTTTTCTGAAGATATGAGTTACAACATCACCTTCAGTTTCTGTTCTTACAAATACATAACCTTCAATTTCACCATGTTCTAATGCTTCATTAGCTTCACCTGGTACTGATGGAGCTTTCGCATCTGCTGGTTTCAATTCATTACCTTGTTCATCAGTCCATTTTGTGATGATTAACTGAACTTTTGGTAATTCTGCTGGATCTGGAAGTTCTCCATTTACCCCACCTGCGAAGTCTGGAAGTTCATAAATAGGTGAGTCAGGTGTATTTACTCCTCCATTGAATTCTGGATTCTCTAAAACTTCTGGTTCACCTTTTGCTTCTGTTTTCTTAACAACTACTTTAACTGTAACTTCATCGGTTGTTCCATCTGGATAAGTAACGACTACTATGCCTGTCTGGTTACCTGGGTGACTCGTATCAGGCTTATGATCATCCTTCCAGGCTAAACTTGTGCCTGCTGGAAGTTTGGTCTTATCTACACTCTTTTCAGGGTCTGCCTCTTGATTATGGCTGACCTCTTGTTGTGGATCTTTGAGCTCTGGTTGGTACTCATCTTTTTGCTCTTTGACCTTAACCGTTACGGTGACGTCCTCACTCGTTCCATCTGGATAAGTAACGACTACTATGCCTGTCTGGTTACCTGGGTGACTCGTATCAGGCTTATGATCATCCTTCCAGGCTAAACTTGTGCCTGCTGGAAGTTTGGTCTTATCTACACTCTTTTCAGGGTCTGCCTCTTGATTATGGCTGACCTCTTGTTGTGGATCTTTGAGCTCTGGTTGGTACTCATCTTTTTGCTCTTTGACCTTAACCGTTACGGTGACGTCCTCACTCGTTCCATCTGGATAAGTAACGACTACTATGCCTGTCTGGTTACCTGGGTGACTCGTATCAGGCTTATGATCATCCTTCCAGGCTAAACTTGTGCCTGCTGGAAGTTTGGTCTTATCTACACTCTTTTTCAGGGTCTGCCTCTTGATTATGGCTGACCTCTTGTTGTGGATCTTTGAGCTCTGGTTGGTACTCATCTTTTTGCTCTTTGACCTTAACCGTTACGGTGACGTCCTCACTCGTTCCATCTGGATAAGTAACGACTACTATGCCTGTCTGGTTACCTGGGTGACTCGTATCAGGCTTATGATCATCCTTCCAGGCTAAACTTGTGCCTGCTGGAAGTTTGGTCTTATCTACACTCTTTTCAGGGTCTGCCTCTTGATTATGGCTGACCTCTTGTTGTGGATCTTTGAGCTCTGGTTGGTACTCATCTTTTTGCTCTTTGACCTTAACCGTTACGGTGACGTCCTCACTCGTTCCATCTGGATAAGTAACGACTACTATGCCTGTCTGGTTACCTGGGTGACTCGTATCAGGCTTATGATCATCCTTCCAGGCTAAACTTGTGCCTGCTGGAAGTTTGGTCTTATCTACACTCTTTTCAGGGTCTGCCTCTTGATTATGGCTGACCTCTTGTTGTGGATCTTTGAGCTCTGGTTGGTACTCATCTTTTTGCTCTTTGACCTTAACCGTTACGGTGACGTCCTCACTCGTTCCATCTGGATAAGTAACGACTACTATGCCTGTCTGGTTACCTGGGTGACTCGTATCAGGCTTATGATCATCCTTCCAGGCTAAACTTGTGCCTGCTGGAAGTTTGGTCTTATCTACACTCTTTTCAGGGTCTGCCTCTTGATTATGGCTGACCTCTTGTTGTGGATCTTTGGCTTGTGGATCGTGTTCGTCACTCTGTTTTCTTACCTCAACATAAAGAGTCAACTCATTACTTTCTCTTCCTTGACTATCAGTAGCTTTTAGAGTAACTATATAATTCCCAGGGGCTGTTGCTGTTCCTGGTGTCTCTGTTAATCCTGAAACGATTTCTACAGTTGGTGTTCCATATGGTTTATTATTCGTATCTGCAGCATTATCTTCTGGATCTCCAACAGTTACTAGTTCTTCTAGCATTGCTTTAGTAATACTTGTTCTAGATGGGAAGACTTTACGATTTGTTTCGCTACTTCCTTCTGTTCCTTTATGTGATAGAACAGGTGCTGTATTCGTAACATTAACGACTTTCCAGTTTCCAGCAGCTGCTGGGTCTTGTCCTGCTTCTGGTTGATATTCTACACGCAAACCTAGTCCTTTGCCGTAGGTTGCTGTGTTATCTCCGTTAGCAGCTTCTTCTCTAAGATGAAGTTTCTTACCGTTACTTTCTTCATTAAGAGGAATAGTAATAACACTTTCTGCTGGATTAGTAGCACTTGGAGTAGCTGTAATTGTTCCAACATATCCATTTGCATCTGTCACCGTTGTATTATCAGCACGAGTTGCTTCTGTATGCCAAGTTCCATCTGCGCCACGTACAAGAGTGATACCGTTTGGTTTCTCACCTGTTTCTTGGTTATTATGGAATCGTAATTCCACTCGTTTAGCATCATGTGGAACTGTAATATCGATATGCTTGCTACCAGCAATTGTTGACGCTACAGAGTAATCTCCCATTGTGACTTCTTTTTCATCACTTGTAGTAGAAACTGTTTCACCTGTGACTGTATTCTCTACTGTAATACCTGATGGTTTAGTAGTTTCTCCATTTTTAGAAACTGATTGACGAAGTTTTACAGTGTCAGGAATTGTAGCTGTCCATTTATCTCCAGTGATTGTCACTTCTCCAGTGTTAGCACTTGATAAGACTGTATTTTTCTCATCATTCAAATGAACTTTGACTACTTTATTAGTTGCATCAAATCCACCTAAAGTACCACTTAGTGTACGACTAGTTGAAGTGACCGCAGTTGCGTCAAAGGTTGGTTTTTGAGGAGTGACTTGGACATCATTACTATTTGCAGATGATAAGTCATATGCAGTATTTCCACTACCACCCACAACTTTAACCACCGCATGAACCTTTTCTCCAAGAGTCAGATTAGACGTATAATTAGTAGCATCGAAATGAACCGAACCTGCTCCTTGAGTTACCTCATCGCGACTTAACTCTTTAGAAGCAACTCTATTACCTCCTTGGTACAATTCAACTGTAACTGTTGCATCTTGCCCTAACTGATTAGCTGTTGGAAGCTTGCTTACTGTAATCTCAGGTTTAGTTCCTGCCTTACCTTGGAATTGATTTGCAGTTAGTGTTGGTGCTTGTGGTTTAACTGCTAAACGAACCTCAACATTTTGATCTGTGAACCAATGATTAGCGTTATCTCCACGTTCCTTCTCAATAGCATTACCATACCATATATTAACGGTTTCTGTACGTACTCCTACTTTAGCTTGATTTGTATTCACCGGATTAGCAGAATTTCCTGTTCTTCCCCAACCAACATAAATTCCATTTGGATTATCTAATTCACTTGCTTTTATTACATAATCTCTAGCACTCTTCTTCTCAAAAGGACTACCAACCACTGTTTCAAATTCATTTTTCCAACTGGATAATTTGGTTTATTTCCATAGGTCTTGAAGGTAATTTCTTTCGTAACACTTCCTGCACCATTTGGATATGTTACTTTAATTGTTTTATGTGTTACTCCTGCAATCGTACTTCTTTCTGAAGGTGTTCCACCTTCAAATTCGACCATTGTTCCGTCTGGTTTTTCTCCGTCAAAAGCTACATAAAAATCAGGTTTAACTGGAGAAACTTTTGCATTTTCAGATTTCCATATAGCGGACGTCAACGGCTGACCTACAACCTCGTGGTATTCTGTCACTTCTTTGTCGTCTACCTTGCGAAGTGTCACTTTCGGATATACCGTCACCGGAACATCTACCTCTGTCGCAGTATAATCAGCTACATTAACTGTTACGGTTTTATTCGTAGTTTCTGCTGTCGCTGTTGTTGGTTGACCATCCTTCCAAGAAACACTTGGACTTGTAACCCCTGCAGGCATTTCCACAAAATTACTTGGAGTGCCTACATTGTCAATTGTTCCGTCTTTAATCGCATAGATAGGTTTAGGCTGAATAGCAGCTAGGCTAACCGTTTTAACGGTTTTATTTCCTTTTTTATCACGAACCAGGACTTTTATATCCGTCTTAGAAGCTGTAGCGATACTTCCTGTTATCGTCTGATTCGCACGGTTATATTGCCAGCCTGCTGGTAGATTTTTCACTTCTACTTTGCTATCATCTACCCCCACGCCTGAGTCAGATACGTTCAAGTTTAAGGTGATTTGTTTTCCAGTTTGAACAAGTGTATTTCCTAAACCAACTGTAGGTTTTGTCTTATCTCCGTCCTGAGCAGTTGCGCGATTCTCTGCGCTCTCTACGCTATCAGATGTTATAGCCTTGGCAACTACCTGACTGCCATCTTTAACTGTAGCGTCATTTATAGTAATAGCACCTGAGGTTGCATCAATACTGATGCCATCTTTGGCACCCTCGGTAATACTCCATTTATTCTGAGCATTTTTGCTAGCAGTAAGCTGTGTCGCTGGATGCTCTACAAATGTATCTTGATCAGTTTCTGTCAAGGTAGCAATAGTCGGAGACGGAGTATAAGTCACCTGAATTTTATTGACATTTGTTTCATTGGTGTTACTAATCGTCACACCACCGTCAGCTTTAGCAACTACTTCTGGAGCTGTTGGTTTAACTTTAAATGTTACTGTTTTTTCAACCTTATCTGGTGCATAGATTGTTACATTTTCGTTACGTCCATCTCCATCAATATCTACATTATTTTTATCTGACTTAGCATTCGGGAATTTTACTACTGCATTGTATGTGATTGCACCTGGTGTATTAAATACTGTTTCATTTGTGATTTCAGCATTATTTTTACTCCATTTAAAGTTCATACCACCTGGATAGTAAACATCACTTCCATCTGTATTAGGAGATACTACTGCTTTTACATAATTATGTGAATCCTTAGACTCTCCCTCTTTTCCAGGGACAAATAATTTTGTTCCTTTATTTACTGTTTCTGGAGTATTTTTTACTTCAACGTCTACTAGAGCATACTTAAACTTATAAGTTTCATTATTTCCTCTAGCATCTCTTACTACAATACTTCCCTCGTATGTTCCTAGGGCTTTATTTTCCGTTTTCGCATCATCGCCTGAAATTTGAACAGTTGTTCCATTATTCATGGCTGTATTTTTACAATTTCTCTTCCACTTGGCAATCCTGATGCTTTCAAGTAAGTTGTTGTCCCTGAATTATCATTCACAGTAAAGGTTGGATTGAACGTTGCTCCACGGAAAATAACAAATTTATTATCTTCTGCATTTGTTGTCAGACGTCTTCCATCCATTTGTACTGTTGGCTTAACAGTTTCATTTACCTTAAGCGTCACAGGAATGATTTTGTACGGTTGAACTCGGTTGGCATTCGGACCTGTTTCAGATACTTTTGGTAATGTTACTTTTACATAACGTGTAATTTCTCCAAACTCTGTTACATTTTTCTCTGCATCCGTTAGTACAGTACCATCAGTCGCACTTTTTACCCATTCGAAAGTTGTTCCTGCAGGAAGTGCTGGTGAATTAGATGTTTTCACTACAGCAGATGCTGCTTGAGTGGCACTTAGTTTTTCCCCATTATTGACTTCAACTCTATTTTTCTGAGTTCGTGGATCATTATTTGCTTCTACATCGAACACTTCATGTGTAAAGGTTGGTGTATAAGAAAGTTTTTCTGTTTCACTTGGATTGTTTGTGAATCTACCACGTGGATATTTAGCACCAAATTTGTAGTTCGTTATTCCAACTCCATCAGATTTCAACATATTCTTCATGTTGTCATTAGTATCGGCGTTTTTCTCTGCTTCATTGCCTCTCTTAACAACCCAACTCATACCTCCAGGAAGTCCACCTGTATTTAGATAGTAAGATGCAGGACTATCATTACGTCCTTCTCCAGCAAAATCATACACTTTAGTGACTGTTTCGAATTTTTTCATGACATTATAATTCAAAGTCACAGGCGAAAGTCTTGTTCCATTTTTTAGTACTACAGTTACTTGTGTATTCTTATTATCTGAAGGTGTATTTACATCTAAATTTGTAAACTCAACAGTAGCATCATTTGGAACATTTATTACTTCATTTCCATCTTGTAATTGAAGTAAACTTCGTTTAAGTTCATCCGATACATTTTCACCCTGTATTAAGTTAATAATTGGTTTTGCTTTTGCAATGTAATTGACTGTAATCGTATGATCTTTTGTTACTCTTACTCCCGCAGCATCTGTTGTTGTATACGTTAAATTGTACGTCCCTTGTTTTAAGGCTTTACCATTTGTTAAATCAACAGATTGTCCATTTTTCGTAACCGTTACATCTAAGTTTTCTCTAGCACTATTTCCGACTGTTTTATTATTATCATCTTCTGCATCTGTTACATTAACAAGTGTTTTTAACTTATCTTTTGTCAAAGTACCATCTGAGATATAAGTAGTATTTTGATTTGCTACTGAAATGACTGGATGTGTATTTGTAGCTGGTGATGCTGTAGCCCATCCTCCATCATTAGCAGGATCTGCTGGGTTATTTTTTTCATTAACATAATGAGCACGAACTCTCACTTTGTTATTTCCAGCAGGAATTATAAATGGAATATTATTCTTTTTATTTGAATCTTTAATACGGAAAGTTAAGATTTTTTCAGAGATATTTGCTCCATCCGCCACTGTTAACTCTGTGATGTTCGCTTTAGCTGAATCAGTTATTTTCCATTTTCCATTTTCCTGTATAACATCGTATTGATACTCTTTAGCTGTACCATAATTAACCTGAAGATAGAATAATGCTGTATCATGAGCCACTTTTACTTTAATTTCTCTTCCCGCTTGAACCGGAGTTTCAACAGAGATAGCTCTTCCCATTTGAACATTCACAGTCTTCGCTACTGATTCAATATTATTAACAACTTGTTTCACAGATATAGGGTTAGAAGCTTTTACGGTCGAATCTTTATCATTTTGTGTTAGTTTTTCATCCGACGCTAAGTTATATTTCCATTTACCATTATTTTCAACAGTAACTTCCCTAACTGTTGTTCCATCTTGTAATGTAATTCTAACTTTAGCTCTAGGTTGACCTGTACCTGAAATACTACGTTCTGTGGAAACTAAAGTACCTTTATATTTCTCTTCTGTAGTTATCGTTGGTGCTTCTGGTCTAACATTTACAGAAACATTTACGACTTTAGAAGAACGAAAGGCTGCATTATTTCCCGTTTCTGAGGAAGGTAACGTAACTTTAACTCGATAATTTTGTACACCTGCTGTATTTGGAGTAACCGTTTGATTTCTTCCATTAGTATCAACCCATTCATAAGTTGTACCTTCTGGTAAATCTAAAGCACCGTTTACTTTTGTTACAGCAGCTTTTGCATCTTGTGCTGATAAAGTAGTTCCTTTCTCCACAGTCACCTTTGTACTATTAGGCTCAATATCATATGTTCGAACATTAAATTTAACTTCTTTTTTATTTCCGCTATCAACATTACCATCAGCAGAATCGGATACTTTTAGCGTTATTGAACGTTCGCCAAGTGACGCTGTATTCGATACATTCCCACGCACTGTATACGAACCTTGCGAGCTCACAGTCTTTTCATTTTGGTTAATAGTATAGTTACTACTTGCATTAGCATTATCATTGAACCAAACACCTTGTGGTAATCCACCATCATTCTTATAACTAATATTAACTCTACCAGTTGCAGCATTATCATAGTATTTCAATGGCAACTCTAGTAAAGAACCACGGAAAACATGAACTGTCTTGTTACTTGCATTATCTGTTAATGTTGTACCATTTAGCGTAACTGTTGGAGCTATATTATCAGGATTTTTAGCTACTCCTGTTGCAGTAGCATCATCACTATTCAAATAAGTTGCTTTTGCTGTCACTGTGGATTCATCTTTTACAGTAGATTCTGCAATCGATACAACCCCGTTAGATGAATTAACCTTTACTCCATTTGGTAACGTATCAAGTGTTCCCCATGTAGTTCCTGACTTTTTAACCGTTATTGTAGTATCAGAATTTTGATTAGTTGGTCTATAAGATACTACCAATTTATCTGTGGTTCCATTTGGTGTAACAGAAACTGTTCCATCAGTAGGAGTTGATACTGTAGGTTTTGTTGGAGCAGTTTCTTTTCTAATATTTTTGAAAAGTACATCTACATAATCTACAGAATCATCTTGGTTATTAGTACGAGCGTTATTTTCATTATCATAATAAGTAACTTTGATTTGTTTTTTCACCCAAACAGGAGTTGCGGATGTAATTTTAGGAACTTTAGCTGCATCAACTTCATGCCCATTTGTATCAATTTTTTTATAAGCTTCATGAATAGCGTCATTTAATTTCTTAACATTTTCTGCAGAAATCGTTCTTCCAGGAGCTACATCAATATCAGACGGCACAGTAAACAATTCTTTCTTACCATCGACAGTTAATTCAATCACTCTTGCTCCAGTGGTAAGGTCATTTGAGCCACCTACCCACTCTACTGTTTTAACAGCTTGTTCTTTAATTCTTGCACTACTTGTTGGAAAATCCTCTATTCTATCTTTGTAAAAAGCTTTTCCATAATTTGGAGCCGTCATGTCTGCATAATCAGGAGTTTTAAAACCTGGAATAGTAGAAGAAACATTATCATATCCCGTAATATAAGTAGAGGCATCTCCTAGATTCCCATTATAACTTTTTGTATCTGTTACGTTTTTCGCTACAGGTTGATAAATATCCGACTGAGTAACTATCCTAAACGGTAATCTGAAACTAATTTTTTGACCTTTTATTTTTGCTTCAATATATACTGTATGATTTCCTTTTGCACTATCCGGTGTTAAATCCTGCGGTCCATCATTGTGGATATGAGTATATCTATTGTGAAGGCTCTTAATATACACATCCCAAGTAGATTCATGCCCCGTTGATTTAAAAGTCTTATACTCTGTTACATCCCCTGATCCTGGATTAAACTTTCTATTATTATCGTAAGTATCTTCAATGGTAACAGCACTACTTTCCAATCCATTTTTTTCATCTAACGTACCAATCCCTGTACCTTTTAGGAAAGTTGTTTAACACATTCGTATTAACCGTTACATTATATTGTTCTTGCACTCCATACCATTGTTGATAACTCTTATGCATATAACGTCCCGATGGAATAACTTCATAAGATTTCATACCTGCAATATAATATAGTGGTGCTTCAGTATCGCCTACTGTATCAAATTCTACTTCATATTTATTCCCTGGAGTTTTCCCCGTAGCATAATCTCTCGGTCTAAATGCGAACACATTTTGAGTTGAACTTTTAATCTTATCGTACAACTTATCCATAATTCTTTTATCTTCATTTGACATACCATCACGATTATAATATACACTGGTATCATTTTTTACAAAATCATCTAAAGTATAAACTCCGCCACGGTTACCAACAATTCCATTATTGATATTTGCAACATTTTCATAGTAAGAGCCACCATTTACCCCACCATTTGGTGAACCGACAGCTGTTAAATACTTATCTGCCGCACCATTAAATACTTCACGGACTCCTCCTTGTTTTACCACAACTCCATTTTCAGATAACGTCATATGCGTAACAGAATGCCTAGACGGTAAAGTAAAGTAATAAATTGGATTTTGTCTACCTTCTCTAGCTTCATTATAAGTGATTTTCCAGTGATAACCATTGCTGTTTTTAGTAACTACAGCGTGGACCTTATTTTTTAAATATTTTACAGGCTGAGGACCTAAGTTATTATTGTTATTTCCTGCGCCACTTCCGTTATCATTATGAGAGATATATAAAATAGTTCCTGGCGGATATCCTGAACCATCATTTTTCTTCGTAATATATCCAACAGTTGCTTCAGTTAAACGATCGTCACCATGGCTATCATAAACTTTGCCATCTGCTGCTCTGTAATAAGTTGCTGCTCTAAAATATGAATCTGGCAACATCTTCTTACCATTATCCAAATCACGTTTTCCTGAATGTTCACGAGCAATTGCTAAGGCAAGTTTTTTCTCTGCTTGCTTACCTTTCTTCATTAATTCTTCGATTTCTGAAGCTGTCAATTGTGGATTTTTTAATCCATTTTCAACAGAGCGAACAACTTCTTCCACACCTTCCAAAAATTTCTTGGTTTCAGGGCGTTCAATTTTTTTAGCAGTATATAAGTAAGTGATTAAACTTTTAGAAAGTGATTCTAATTTATCTTTATTAGCAGTATCTTCTTTGTTGTCATCTTTTTGAACATCTTTAATTTCTTCAGTCTGATCAGTAGGAATCACAGCTTTATCAGATACTTTGAGCTCTTTTTTATCTTGAACTTTAGAATCGGTTCTATCTTCCTTGTTAGAATCTTTATCTTTAGCCTTAGACTTAAGTAAACGCACTTGCTCTGTAAAAGATTGAACCCGACTTACTTGACTTGCAATCGCTTCCTCAGAAACATTTTCTCCATCAAGTAAACGCTTATTTTCATCTGTTAATTGAGAAAGTTGATTAGATAGACTTAATAAACTTTCCTCGTCTGCTTTTGCAATCGCAGCTTGAAGTTCACTAAGAGCCTGATTAAGAGCAGACTTATCCACTGATTTCTTAGCAATTGCCTCTTTCTCAGACCCTACTTCCTGTGATTTTTCTGAATGTCCCTCTGTAGGTGGAACTCCCTCAGTCAAACCAGTAACAGCAACCCCCCACTTTTTCAGTATTGGCTGTTGCAGGAGAGACGGCCATATCCGCCTTAGCTACTCCATTAGCAAAAAACATTAACGCTGCTATGGCAACACTTGCAGCACCAAAATGGTACTTACGAATAGAATAACGGTATAATTTTTCACCATTATCATTAGACTTTTTACCAAACATAAATATGTCCTTTCTATTGTTTTAGTAGAATAAGTTTAAAATCTCCGAGACATAATGACTCGATAATATGTTAACTCTTTTAAAATAAAAAATCAAGCATTTACATAAATATCATCTAAAAATGTAAGCGCTGTAACACTGATATTTCAAGGTGTTTTTCACATATATATATATATATATATATATATATATATATATGCAACGCTTATTGTACCGTGTTTTTAGACTATGTATTATAAAAATTTAATATAAATAAAAAACAGATTTTACCTTTTGCTTCGGAAAAATCTGTCATTATTTTATTTTAAATGGTAGATTGCCTGTCCTTACATTTTATAGACAGCGGATTGATGAAAGCTTATATTGGGTAAAGGGCTTATTCCCAAAAAACTCCAACCACGGTTTACGAACCTCGTCTTTGCTGGTTTCTCTGTATTTTTAGTCCTTATTTGTGATGCTCTTTCAATAGTTCTTCAAACTCAGATACAGTCATACCCAACTGTTGACTGGCAATCTCAGGTGTCAGGATACCTTGACGAACCATATCTAGGAAGGCAAAAAGTCTCCCTTCTTCCCTTCCTTCAACTTTCCCACGCTCCAGTCCCTGTTCAATACCACGTTCTAATCCTCTTTCTTCAGCTTGTTCCAAGGCATAGTCCTGTGCTAACAAGGCTTGTTCTTCACGCATACGTAGTTGACTAAACATTTTCCTGTCCTCCTCGGACCAGCTCTTGTAGTCCAGCAGTTGGTCTGCCTGGCTGATGGCTCGCTCAGGTTCTTGGGTAAAGGGCTTATTCCCAAAAAACTCCAACCACGGTTTACGAACCTCGTCTTTGCTGGTTTCTCTGTATTTTTTTAATTCCAAGAATGCCATCTTGACCAGATGGTTTTCTTGTCTATAATTGCTGTTCTTACAACAAGGCCTCAAACTCAGCGACAGTCATACCTAATTGCTGACTGGCAACTTCAGAAGTCAGAAGACCTTGGCGAACCAGATTTAGTAGCATAGACAGACTTCCTTCAACTTTTCCTCGTTCAAGACCCTCTACACGACCACGTTCTAATCCTTTTTCCTCAGCTTGTTCCAAGGCATAGTCCTGTGCTAACAAGGCTTGTTCTTCACGCATACGTAGTTGACTAAACATTCTCCTGTCCTCCTCGGACCAGCTCTTATAGTCCAGCAGTTGGTCTGCCTGACTGATAGCTCGCTCGGGTTCTTGGGTAAAGGGTTTATTACCGAAAAACTCCAACCATGGCTTGCGAACCTCGTCTTTGCTGGTTTCTCTGTATTTTTTTAATTCCAAGAACGCCATCTTGACCAGATGGTTTTCTTGACCATTATTGGTGATAGTTAAAACCTCACCTGTCGTGTCCTCTCGCATACTAAAGCTATGAAAAGCCAAATCATCTTGGAAGTAATTGCTGTCCACAATTGCGATAGCGTATACTGGTGCGATATGCTTGTAACTCTGGTGTGTATTGCCTTCTTGCTGGCGAATTTTTTCTAGATTTTGATTAACCTGACTGCACAGGTAAGCCCATAAACGATTGATGAAAAAATTCTGATGATGGACTTGTATTTCGATAATAACCTGAGTACCGTTATCCAATTCCGCCAAGACGTCTATACTTGTATAGAAATCCTGGGCCGAGTACGGCATGGAAGGTAAGACGTGAATGTTACTTCCCTCCAAAATAGTTACATTTTTTGCTGGTAAATCCAACATATCGCGGATAAATTGACAAGTGATTTCTGGATTGCTAAAAATCTTCTTAGCAACCAAGTCATTAGTTGGGCTAATGCCCGGATGTCTGAGAATCATCCATTTCCTCCTTTTATTATACCATAGTTTTAAATCTAACTTTACTAGATTCTATTGTTCTATCTATTTATTCGGAAAAAGTAGAAAGAATAGAGAAAATTAGGAGAAATTTCAAACTATATTATTTATCTGAAAGCGAAGGACGCCCACCATAGATATTATAAACCTGATAAAAAACAAAAGAGCTAGCCTAAGCTAACTCTTATCCCATGCGGAGAGAGGGACTTGAACCCTCACGACCTAAAGCGGTCACAGGATCCTTAGTCCTGCGCGTCTGCCAATTCCGCCATCCCCGCGTCGATTACTTTACTAGTATATCAACTTTTAGGATGCTTGTCAACACTTTTTTTCAAATTTTTTCATTTCATCAACCAAATTACTCAGAAATTTCATTTAGCTTTTCATCTACTAACTTAGCCCCGAGTGTATTTTTGAAATGACCTAGAGCAAATTGATGATTTTCAGGCCAGATGGAAGCAACGGCTGGTTTAACAATCTCGATGTCATATCCTAGATTATAAGCATCTATAGCTGTATGTAGGACACAGATATCCGTCAAGACACCTGTTAAGATAACTGTAGAAACGCGACGCTCTCTCAGACGGATATCCAAATCAGTCCCTGAAAATGCTGAGTAATGGCGTTTATCCATCCAAAAGACACGACTGTCTGAACCATGCTCTTGATAAAAGATCCCCAAATCTCCGTATAAATTGCGTCCACTAGTCCCAATCAAATTGTGAGGAGGAAATAATTTACTTTCTGGATGGAAACAATCGTTTTCTTCGTGAGCATCGATGGTAAAGAAGATATAGTCTCCACGTTCAAAAGCCAATCGAGTTACCTTGCTGATGGCATCTGAAATTGCCTGGGCTGGAGCACCTGCTGTCAATTTTCCACTATCAGCCACAAAATCTTCTGTATAATCAATCGAAATTAAAGCCTTAGTCATTAGTAATCTCTTTTCTTCACTTCTTCAAAAATATCTGTAATCAAGACCTTAAGATAGGTTCCCTTCATTCCAAGTGAGCGACTTTCAATAATCCCCGCAGACTCAAGTTTACGAAGGGCATTGACAATCACAGAACGGGTAATTCCGATACGGTCTGCAATAACAGACGCAGTTAACTGACCTTCATTTCCATTTAATTCCCCTAAAATTGCTGAAACAGCACGGAGTTCGGAGTAAGATAGGGTATTAACCGCCATGGTGACAGCAGTACGGCGACGGATATTTTTCTCATCTTCCTCACGCTGGAAGTTAAGAAGTTGAATTCCAACAACGGTACTCGCAATCTCAACAAGAATCAAGTCCTCGTCTTCGAATTTTTTATCATTGCGCCAAATAATTAAAGAACCAAGTCGAATCCCTGATACATGAATCGGTGCAATAGTCGTCAAACCATCTGGAAAGTCGGCACGACTTTCCACAGGGAAAATACTCAAATCATGATCAACTGTCAGATTGGCTTCTGTATCGTAAATCATGTTCGCACCTTGAATGTAGTCATCCGGGAAAATCTTAGTTTGGAAGAATTGCTCTACACGATCTGTATTGGTTTTGTAACGCATAAATAACCAAGGAGACGTCCCTTGCTATTGACGATACAGGCGTTACAGTCAATAATATCTGCCAATTGACGGGTAATCGCATTGTATGGAAGTTCTTCCTGCAGCTGCTCCTCTGAGCGCTTCAGGATAGAAGTAATTTTTCTAGTTTTTTCTAATAAATGTGCCATTTTTCACCTCGAATTTAATCGCTATCATTATAACATAAACAGCTTGAATTTTCAATTATTATCTGAAAATTGCTTATTTAATTGCAATTTGAAAAAACAAGAATATTTTTAATTAAATTGCTTCTTTTCTATTGACAAACTCCCTATTTTTGTGTATCATAACATTACAAGAAGATAATATAGCTATTTTATATATCTTTCTTTTTCCATTCGGTCTCCTTATATAAAAAAGCGATTCATTTGAACCGCTTTTCTTATTTATCGCCCTTGTTTCGAATAACAAAGCCTGTTTTCTTTTCGCTTGAAGTAGTGCGTGGTTTTTTATTATCCTTACGGTAACGTTTTTCCTTATCAAAACGATCATTTCCACGACTTCCTTTTTTGAAATCATCACGACGACCATTGCCACGGCGATCACGGTCTCGACGGTCGTCCCCACGACGGCCTCCACGACCTCCCTTAACTTTACCACCGAATCCATTACCTGATGGTTTAAATGGCAGTGGTTTTTCACGTGCAATCTCCACTTCTGGAAGGCTATCCGGGTCTTGAACAGTCAGACTCAAGATATACATTGCCAATTCTTCTGGAGTAAATTCGGCAGCTAGCTTACGAGCATCCTTACCAAATTTCTCAAAGTTGGCACGGATAGTCTCATCTGCAAAATCACGTTCGATTTTCTTGAGAGCTACGTGTTTTTTTGCTTGGAAGGCTTCTTCTGCACTTGCAGGTTTGAGACCTTTCATGCGTTTCTTAGTCAAATTCTCAATGATTTGGAGGTAGCCCATTTCATTTGGTGATACGAAAGTAATCGACTGACCTGACTTACCAGCACGACCTGTACGACCGATACGGTGAACATAACTTTCAGGATCTTGTGGAATATCGTAGTTATAGACATGGGTCACACCTGAAATATCCAACCCACGCGCTGCAACGTCTGTCGCAACCAAAACATCAAGATTGCCATTTTTAAAGTCACGAAGGACACGAAGACGTTTGTTTTGGTCTAGGTCGCCATGAATTCCTTCTGCACGGAAGCCACGGATTTTTAAACCACGAGTCAATTCATCTACACGGCGTTTGGTACGACCAAATACAATAGCAAGTTCTGGTTGTTCTACATCCATAAGACGAGTCATGGTGTCAAATTTTTCTTGTTCTTTAACTCGGATATAGTATTGGTCAACCAATTCTGTTGTCAATTCCTTAGCCGCAATCTTCACATGCTCAGGTTCTTTCATAAACTGAATACCGATACGTTTGATGGCATCTGGCATAGTTGCTGAGAAAAGTAAGGTTTGACGACTTTCAGGGACACGAGAAATGATAGCTTCGATGTCTTCAAGGAAACCCATGTTGAGCATTTCATCCGCTTCATCAAGGATAAGCGTTTCAATATCTTGTAATTTCAAGGCCTTGCGTTTAATCAAGTCCAAGAGGCGACCAGGTGTTCCCACCACGATATGGGCACCAGATTTAAGAGCCTTAATTTGTTTTTCAATACTTGATCCGCCATATACTGAACGGACTTTGACTCCCTTACTACGACCAAAGCGGAACAATTCCTCCTGACTTTGGACAGCTAGTTCACGAGTTGGAGCGATAACCAAAGCTTGGATGGTCGCTTCTTCTGTACGGATTTTTTCAAGAGTAGGCAATCCAAAGGCTGCAGTTTTTCCTGTACCAGTCTGAGCTTGACCGATAACATCCTTGCCTTCAAGGGCCAAAGGAATGGTTTGTTCTTGGATAGGACTGGCTTCTACAAAACCAGCTCTTTCAATCTCTGCTAGCAAATCAGCAGACAAGTTTAATTCATTAAATTTCACGTTCTTCTTCTTTCTAAAGGTGGTGCGAAGCCACCCTATAGGGCTTAGTTTATACTTTTCTTTTTATGACGTATTTTCATATACTGGATACAAAATCGTGTTGCTTCTTTTCCACAAAAGAAAAGTACTGTTTCCTTTGCAACCTATCTAGTATAACACAAGAGAGAAGCAAAAGATAGTTAAATTCGTCGATAAAGTCATGTAAACGATTTTTCTAAGAAAACAAGGGCAAAATTTCCACTTTTTCATAAACTTTTTTAAAGCGTAGCAGAATTGTGCAAAAGTTTTTTTCTTGTGCTAGAATGAAATGCGAATAGGAGGAACTCTAAATGTTAACTTATGATTTAATCGTTATCGGATTTGGTAAAGCTGGTAAAACACTAGCTGGTAAATTGGCTTCAGCTGGCAAAAAAGTTGCCCTTGTTGAACGTAGTAAAGCTATGTATGGTGGAACTTGTATCAACATTGGTTGTATCCCAACTAAAACTTTGCTAGTTGCTGCTGAGAAAGACTTGTCTTTTGAAGAAGTGATTGCTACCAAAAACACGATCACTGGTCGCCTCAACGGTAAACTATGCGACTGTTGCTGGTACAGGCGTGGACATCTTTGATGCGGAAGCTCACTTCCTTTCAAATAAAGTCATCGAAATCCAAGCTGGTGATGAAAAGAAAGAACTGACTGCTGAAACAATCGTCATCAACACTGGTGCTGTTTCAAACGTCTTGCCAATCCCTGGACTTGCTACAAGCAAAAACGTCTTTGACTCAACAGGTATCCAAAACTTGGACAAATTGCCTGAAAACCTTGGAGTCCTTGGTGGTGGAAATATCGGTCTTGAATTTGCCGGCCTTTACAACAAACTTGGAAGCAAGGTTACAGTTCTAGATGCCTTGGATACTTTCCTACCTCGTGCAGAACCTTCCATCGCAGCTCTTGCTAAACAATACATGGAAGAAGACGGTATTGAATTGCTTCAAAACATCCGTACTACTGAAATCAAAAACGACGGTGACCAAGTGCTTGTCGTAACTGAAAACGAAACTTACCGTTTCGATGCCCTTCTCTACGCAACTGGACGCAAACCAAATGTAGAACCACTTCAACTTGAAAATACAGATATTGAACTTACTGAACGTGGTGCTATTAAAGTAGACAAACATTGTCAAACAAACGTTCCTGGTGTCTTTGCAGTTGGAGATGTCAACGGTGGCCTTCAATTTACTTACATTTCACTTGATGACTTCCGTGTTGTTTACAGCTACCTTGCTGGAGATGGCAGCTACACACTTGAAGACCGTCTCAATGTACCAAACACCATGTTTATCACACCTGCACTTTCACAAGTTGGTTTGACTGAAAGCCAAGCGGCTGATTTGAAACTTCCATACGCCGTTAAGGAAATCCCTGTTGCAGCAATGCCTCGTGGTCACGTAAACGGAGACCTTCGTGGAGCTTTCAAAGCTGTGGTTAATACTGAAACAAAAGAAATTCTTGGAGCAAGCATCTTCTCAGAAGGATCTCAAGAAATCATCAACATCATCACTGTTGCTATGGACAACAAGATTCCTTACACTTACTTCACAAAACAAATCTTCACTCACCCAACCTTGGCTGAGAACTTGAATGACTTGTTTGCGATTTAAGTTGAAACTTAATCGTATCTAACAGCCCTCTGAGGGCTGTTTTCATTTCTGCGAAATCTCATACTCTTCGAAAATCTCTTCAAACCACGTCAGCTTCACCTTGCCGTATATATGTTACTGACTTCGTCAGTTCTATCTACAACCTCAAAGCAGTACTTTGAGCAACCTACGACTAGCTTCCTCGTTTGCTCTTTGATTTTCATTGAGTATCAAATCTGTCTTTTCCCTCTTTTATGATATAATAGAAACATGAACTTAAAAACTACTTTGGGCCTTCTTGCTGGGCGTTCTTCCCACTTCATTTTAAGCCGTCTTGGCCGTGGAAGTACGCTCCCAGGAAAACTTGCCCTTCAATTTGATAAAGATATTTTACAAAACCTAGCTAAGAACTACGAGATTGTCGTGGTCACTGGAACCAATGGAAAAACCTTGACAACTGCCCTCACTGTCGGCATTTTAAAAGAGGTTTATGGTCAAGTTCTAACCAACCCAAGTGGTGCCAACATGATTACAGGAATTGCTACAACCTTCTTAACAGCCAAGTCTTCTAAAACTGGGAAAAATATTGCCGTCCTAGAAATCGACGAAGCCAGCCTATCTCGTATCTGTGACTATATCCAGCCTAGTCTTTTTGTCATTACTAATATTTTCCGTGACCAAATGGACCGCTATGGTGAGATTTACACAACTTACAAGATGATTTTGGATGCCATTCGTAAGGTGCCTACAGCTACTGTCCTCCTTAATGGAGACAGTCCACTTTTCTACATGCCAGCTATTCCAAATCCTGTACAGTATTTTGGTTTTGACTTGGAGAAAGGACCAGCCCAACTGGCTCACTATAATACCGAAGGAATCCTCTGCCCTGACTGTCAAGGAATCCTCAAATACGAGCATAATACCTATGCAAACTTAGGTGCCTATATCTGTGAAGGCTGTGGATGTAAACGTCCTGATTTAAACTATCGCTTGACAGAACTAGTTGAGTTGACCAACAATCGCTCTCGCTTTGTCATTGACGGACAAGAATACGGTATCCAAATCGGGGGACTCTACAATATCTACAACGCCCTAGCAGCGGTTGCTATCGCCCGTTTCCTTGGTGCAGATTCACAACTAATCAAGCAAGGATTTGATAAGAGCCGTGCTGTCTTTGGACGCCAAGAAACCTTCCATATCGGTGACAAGGAATGTACCCTTGTCTTGATTAAAAAAATCCAGTCGGTGCAACCCAAGCTATCGAAATGATTAAACTAGCTCCTTATCCATTTAGCCTATCAGTCCTCCTCAATGCTAACTATGCAGACGGAATTGATACAAGCTGGATCTGGGATGCTGATTTTGAACAAATCACTGAGATGGACATCCCTGAAATCAACGCTGGCGGTGTTCGCCATTCTGAAATCGCACGTCGTCTACGAGTAACTGGCTATCCAGCTGAGAAAATCACTGAAACAAGCAATCTGGAACAAGTTCTTAAGACTATTGAGAACCAAGACTGCAAGCATGCCTATATCCTAGCTACCTATACTGCTATGCTTGAATTCCGCGAACTGCTGGCTAGTCGTCAGATTGTTAGAAAGGAGATGAACTAATGGTTTATACTTCACTTTCCTCAAAATCTGGCAATTACCCCTATCAGCTCAACATTGCCCACCTCTACGGAAATCTCATGAATACCTATGGGGACAATGGAAACATCCTCATGCTCAAGTATGTGGCTGAAAAACTGGGAGCCCATGTGACCGTTGACATCGTTTCACTTCATGATGATTTTAATGAAAATCACTACGACATCGCCTTTTTCGGTGGCGGTCAAGACTTTGAACAAAGTATTATTGCAGACGACCTTCCTGCCAAAAAAGAAAGCATTGACAACTACATCCAAAACGACGGTGTGGTTCTGGCTATCTGCGGTGGTTTCCAACTATTGGGTCAATATTATGTTGAAGCTTCAGGCAAACGCATCGAAGGGCTAGGGGTCATGGGACATTATACCCTTAATCAAACCAACAACCGTTTTATCGGTGACATCAAGATTCACAATGAAGATTTCAATGAAACCTACTATGGTTTTGAAAACCATCAGGGCCGTACCTTCCTCTCTGATGACCAAAAACCGCTGGGACAAGTGGTCTATGGAAATGGAAATAACGAAGAAAAGGTCGGCGAAGGGGTTCATTATAAAAATGTTTTCGGTTCTTACTTCCACGGACCCATCCTCTCTCGCAATGCCAATCTGGCTTATCGCTTAGTCACTACTGCACTCAAGAAAAAATATGGTCAAGACATCCAACTCCCTGCCTATGAGGACATTCTCAGCCAAGAAATCGCTGAGGAATACAGCGACGTCAAAAGCAAAGCTGACTTTTCTTAAACAAAGTGAAACTATATCAAAGAACTCCGTTATCTTGTCGGAGTTCTTTTTGTCTGTTCTTTTACCCTTCTCCCTTGCATTTTCTCTCTTTTTTTGCCAAAATAGAGGGGTAGAAAGAAGGTAGCATATGTCTAAATTACAACAAATCGTAACATATCTTGAATCAGAAAAACTAGACGTCGCTGTCGTATCTGACCCCGTCACAATTAATTACCTCACTGGCTTTTACAGTGATCCCCATGAACGCCAAATGTTCCTTTTTGTCCTAGCGGATCAGGAACCCCTCCTCTTTGTCCCAGCCCTTGAAGTTGAGCGTGCTACTAGCACTGTTTCCTTCCCAGTTGTGGGCTATGTGGATTCTGAAAATCCATGGCAAAAAATGAAACATGCTCTTCCACAGCTTGACTTCAAACGTGTCGCTGTTGAGTTTGACAATCTCATCTTGACCAAATATCATGGTTTAAAAACCGTTTTTGAAACTGCTGAGTTTGAAAACCTCACACCTCGTATCCAACGCATGCGCCTCATCAAATCAGCTGACGAAGTGCAAAAAATGATGGTTGCAGGTCTCTATGCGGACAAGGCTGTTAAGGTTGGTTTTGATAATATTTCTCTTGATAAGACAGAGACAGATATCATCGCTCAAATTGACTTTGCCATGAAACGTGAAGGCTATGAAATGAGTTTTGATACCATGGTCTTGACTGGTGATAATGCTGCAAATCCGCACGGCATTCCAGCAGCTAATAAGGTTGAAAATAATGCTCTTCTCCTCTTTGACCTAGGGGTTCTCGTCAACGGTTATGCATCAGATATGACTCGTACAGTCGCTGTCGGTAAACCAGATCAGTTCAAGAAAGATATTTACAACTTAACCCTTGAAGCCCAACAAACAGCTATTGACTTTATCAAACCAGGTGTGACTGCCCATGAAGTGGACCGCGCTGCCCGCGAAGTCATTGAAAAAGCTGGTTACGGAGAATACTTCAACCACCGTCTCGGTCATGGTATCGGTATGGATGTCCACGAATTCCCATCTATCATGGAAGGAAACGACTTGGTTATCGAAGAAGGCATGTGCTTCTCTGTTGAACCAGGTATCTATATCCCTGGTAAAGTAGGTGTCCGTATCGAAGACTGCGGTGTTGTTACCAAGGATGGCTTCGCCCTCTTTACAAGCACCAGCAAAGACTTGCTTTATTTTGATTAAGATAGCAACAAACCCTAGTTAGACAGGAAGAATCACTTCTGTTTTATGACGTCCATTCTGAATGAAATTCTTCATTGTTCCCCTATGATTGGTTACAAGTCTCTCAATATTTTTAAGCCCCCATCCCTCTGTCTGACGTTCCTTTCGTATTACCAATTCATTCTCATCAAATGAATTCTCGATAGCAATAAAGAGTTTCTTCTGAAAATATCGTATTCCTAATATCAAGACCCTATCTTCTTTATTACTCAAGCGCATACAGGCTTCAAGACTATTGTCCAACAAATTACCAAGTAAAACCGCTAAAATATCTGGATTGATTTCTAATCGTTGAGGTACAAAACAATCAATTTCCAATTGTATGTCCTCTATCTTATCCTGTAATTTTTGATTGAGTAAAAAGTTAATTGTTGTATTCTTGGAATAACAGACAGTTTGGTTCTCTATACTATTTGTCATGCTTTGGAGATAAGACTTCGCTTGTTCAGGATTTTCTTTTAAAAGTGCAAGGAGGATTAAATGTTGATTTTTCAAATCATGTTGAATCCTTTGAATCCTCCTATAATCTTTTTTAGATTGTTTCATTTCTCTCAGTTGAAAGGTCAGCTGTTCCGTCTCTAGTATGCTTTGATAATACCTCTGTTGTTGCTGAGAAAGATATAGGGTGAAATAGAGAGAAGAGAACGTTAACACAATGAGGGCTAATACAGAAACAAAAGAAAGATAATCCTTTTCAAACACTTGCCCTTGAATCGCTGATACTGTAAAAGCAAAACAAATGGACAAAAATGGTACAATAAACTGGTATAACCAAGTCCCTTTAGAAACAGTATAAACTAACTTTTGATGTGCACGAAAAAGTTGTCGAAGAACCAGGGTCACTAGCAATGATAAAAGAAAAGCTACAGCGAGATAAAAAAGCATGGCTATTAGATTTTCTGAAATGATTGATAAAGGGGAAAATAGTTGCACTGCTTGATTGAGTATAGTACCAGCTAGTAAAGTTAGACTCATCTGACAAAAAATCCAAAACGAAGATTCTTGAACAGCATATCCAAAATAAAGACCTAAAAAATAATACTCTGCGATACTGAGAATAAGATTCCCTACTAAGAAAAGATTAGCTCCTGAAAATAATATCGTCAACAAGGCATGGAAAAATAAAAGGAGAGAAGTAAAGATACAAATTCTCCTAGACTTTTCTTTTTGGGACAAAGGTCTATAAAAGAAAATAACTCCCAAGAAGAAATCAAACAGAATACTCACAATCCGCAAACTGACTAACATTAAAAATTCCTCTCACTCAGATAATAATAATACTTTTCTCTAAAAGCCGCTTGAAATTTTCGGCTAATTGGAAGGTGATTTTCATCCATTCCATTTAAAATTGTGACTATTTGCGAATCAAACTCTGTCACATATCTAGGATTGATAATATAGGAAGAATGAATTTGAATAAAGTAATCAGGTAATTTCTCTAAAATATCTTTCGTTTTAAGCAAAGCTTTATAAGTCTGATCTTTAGTGTAAATAAAGACAGCACGCTTATCCTTTTCAAAAAATACAATGTCATTTAAAGGCAGTGAATAATGCTGCTTTCCAAAAGTAAACGTAAATACAGCTTGCCCTAAATTCAAAAAACGTACCACTCTATCCAGAGTTTTATATAATTTTTTAGAAGTCACTGGTTTAAGTAAATAATCAAAAGTCTGCACTTCAAAAACCTGCTCCATATAATCTCGATAACTGGTAACAAAGATAATCGGGATAAAAGGGTTTACCTTACGGATTTTTTGTGCCATATCAATTCCTGTTATCTGTGGCATCTCGATATCCAAAAAAACACAACTGTACTTCTCTGTCAATTGTTCTAATAGTTTTTGGGGATTCGTATAAACACTCGTTTCTATTTTGATGTCCTTATAAGATAAGAGTAAGTTTTCTAGCTGACTACCATCCCTATTAGAATCATCACAAATCGCAATTTTTAACATCAAATTCCTCACTACAAGCATGATTTTGCCAATTATAACGTCAAATACGTCAATTATGACATGCTGATAAAAAAATCGTTAATTTATTATACAATATTCTTATCAAATATGAAAGGAGTTACAAAAATGAATTCCGATATTGAAGTAGAAACCCATAATATACGTATCACCTCTGTAAGTGACTTGATTCCTTTACTTGATGATGTTGATATTACGATATGTGTGATTGATGAACCTCAATATGATATTCAACGTATCGTAAATAAAGCAATCGTTACAAAAAATATTCCCTGTATATTTGGCGCCAGTCAAGTTAGTCGTGGTCGTGTCTATTCAGTTATCCCTTACCAAACAGGCTGTTTTGATTGTTTAAATATTTATTATACAAAAATTGACACTCTATTCCTTGAACAATTCCACGGTGTTCGTACGATTACAAACAATCCCTACAATAGCCTATGGTCCAGCAATATTTCAACTGACTTCTGCCATTGTTGATGAAACTATCCGATTATTAACTCAATATACGGAACCAATTAGCCTTAACCGTCAATACGAAATCAATTATGAAAACGGAGCCTCATTCACACACGATTCTTGGGGACGCTATCTTGATGAATGTCCAACATGCGGCACAGGTAAAGAAGACGATTGGGAAATTTTTTCTAAGTACGGAGAATTAAAGTTATGACAACTGCAAAACTCGTAATTGATAATTTGACTAAATCTTTTGATGGTCAGCACTTAGCCAATAATCATATTTCCTTAGAAATATCACCAGCAAAAATCACGGCTTTTTTGGGACACAATGGAGCTGGAAAATCTACTCTATTGAATCAAATGATTGGTTTTACTAAACCTGACCAAGGAGATATTTTGTATGGTGATATTTCTTTTATATACAATCGTAAACAAGCACGCACCTTAATTAGTTATATGTCTCAACAATATGCCCCACTCGACAAATTAACCGTAGAACAAAATTTAGAAATACTTGGAAAAATGCGAGGATTGAGTTCCCAAGAACTAGAAAAAGCAATCAGCCAGCTTCTCACTGATTTAGAAATTGAAGACTATCGTTACAAAAAAGGTAAGAATCTTTCGGGCGGTCTCAAAAGACTAACTTCCTTCGCTATGACACTAATCGGTAGCTCAGACATCATTCTTCTTGACGAACCAACAAATGATGTTGACCCCATTCGTCGTGAAAAGCAATGGCAATTATTGCAAAAGTTAGCTAGCAAGGGGCATACCATTATTATCGTTACTCATAATCTTCTGGAGGTTGAAAAATATGCAGATAATTACGCCCTCTTTAATAATGGTAGATTGCTCAAATCAGGAAAGGTTAAGCAAATCATCCATGACAAACTGTATCAGATAAGCTTTGATTTTAAGACTAAAAGTATATTAGACAAAATAGAAGATTATACAATTATCAATGGTGTTAGTTGTCAATTAGAGATTGAGGAAAGAAGTCTAGCTCCATTGATAGCACAACTGACAGAAGAACTTGGTCAAAAAACAATTTCCAATCTCTCTCTTCATCAAAAAACATTGACTATTTCTGACCTTTATAGAGAGGAGCTAACCAACTAATATGACTCAATTTTTTTACTTACTTCATTGGAACTACTTGCGCAAAAAAGAGCTTTTCATCCTTTTTACACTAGCACAGCTCCTCTTATCCATTTCTCTTCTTTTTGGCTACCCTCTAGTTATTGGCGATATCGATTCGACTACTGCCTACTATCTTTCGTCTGGTTCTGTTTTAATTGGAATTATCTCCATGGGTTGTACAATTTCCTCCCCTGTTATAGCAAATGATAAGTTGGAAGGGCATTTTGATTATATTCGTGCCTTACCCATCCCTAGGATATTCATTTCTCTCGCTGACTTGTGGATGTGGTTAATTGCCATTTTGCCGGGAGTTTTTATTTCTATTCTACTTGGGTATGTCCGTTTTTCTGTTCGTCTCCATCCATCTTTTCTTGGTGTTTTTATTGTGCTTCTGATTTGTCTTACTATGATTAGTCTGGGATTTGCTATAGCCTACACCTTTTCTCCAAATACAGTAACCCTTATGTCGCAGCTAATTCTTATGATTGGACTCATGTTCTCACCACTCATGTATCCTGCAGATCGACTACCTGAGTGGGTAAACCATCTTTACCGTGCCCTCCCTTTCGTCCCTTCCTCAAATCTTCTGCGAGCCAGCCTTTACGACTACGGAAATGTTTCCCTATTGGACATAAGTATTCTCATTCTTTGGATTATATTAACACAGTTAATTATTTTAAGAACTCTTCATAAAGAAAAATGATTGTCCCTAAAGCTTTTCTTATAGACTAAGCCAATAAAAAGAACCTTCATGAATATTCGAAAAACTAAACAAGAAGATATTCCTAAATTACTCGATTTATTACAACAAATCCTTACGGTTCACCACCAAGCACAACCTGATATTTTTAAGAAAAACGGATCTAAATATAGTGCTTCTGACTGGCAAAATATACTCTCTCAATAACACATACCAATTTTTGTTTTTGAAAATGAAAAGGGGCAAGTTCTTGGACATCTATTTTGTACCATAAAAGATAAAACTGATAACCCTGTTCTCCAAGAAATCAAAAACCTTTTTATAGAAGACTTATGTGTGGATCAAAATGCTCGTGGTCAAAAAATTGGTGATCAACTCTATCAATTTGCTCTCAATTATGCTAAAGAAATCGGTTGCCACAATCTAACTTTAAGTGTCTGGAATAATAACGAGGGTGCTCTCCGCTTTTATCAAAGACAAGGGATGAAACCACAAGAAACAACAATGGAAATGATAATTGATTAAGAAATAATCTATAAAAAGATGCTGGGAAAAATTCAATTTTACTAGAAAATGAGGGAATCTTTCCACAATAAAACGCATAGTATCAAGGTTTCAACACCCGATACTATGCGTTTTTCTTATTCGAAAGACTTTTTACTCAGCCTCTTTATACTTGCAAACCAGGAAGCTAGCCGCAGGTTGCTCAAAACAATGTTTTGAGGTTGCAGATGGAAGCTGACGTGGTTTGAAGAGATTTTCGAAGAGTATTACTTAATCTTCTTGATACTTTGACTAAGGATAAATCCTATAATCATCCCTACTATATTTTGCATGAAATTTGGTAGAATTTCTGGTAGGGCTGCTGCCCAGCCATTCATCAATGTAGAACCCAAGGCGTAACCCCCTACCATGGCAATCGTTGCTAAGATAAGGCCTAGCCACTGAGTTTTGCCTTTAAATCCTGCGAAAAATCCCTGCAAGCCATGGTTAACCAAGCTAAAGAACATCCACTGAGGATAGCCTGATAAGAGGTCAATCAAGAAACCTGCTAGTCCTCCGACTACAGCCCCTTCACGACTACCAAAGTAAAAGGCCGTAAAGAAGACACCCGCATCTAAAAGAGTTAGAATGCCTGTCGGTGTTGGAATTTTTAAGAAATAACCTAGAACCACAGAAAGGGCGGTTAATAGGGATACAAGGGCGATTTTAGTTGTTTTTGGTTTGCTTCATATTGTCTTACTCCATACTGATCTGCTTGTGCAATAGCACGATAAACGAAAGCCTTAGAGCTTTCTACTGCTGGTAAAAGTTCATCACCTTTGACTAGGTGACTGGCAATGCTGGAGGCAAAGGTACAACCTGCACCAGCATTTTGCCCTTGAATGACAGGATTTTCTAGGACTGTAAAGGTTTGTCCATCATAAAAGACATCTACAGCCTTGTCCTGACTAAGGCGATTGCCTCCCTTGATAATGACTGCTGGCGCTCCTAAGTCATGCAATTTCTGAGCTGCAGCCTTCATATCTTCCAAGGTTTTAATTTCCTGACCAGCTAATAATTCTGCTTCAGGAAGATTAGGCGTAATCACACTGACATGAGGGAAAAAACGAATCAACTCTTGGCAGAGTTCACTGACAGCTACGTCGTGCGTTTCCTTGCAGACCAAGACAGGGATCCAATACCACAGGCACTCCTGGGACGCTGCTTGATAAAGTCCAAGGCCTTCTCAGCCACACTGACAGTTGGTAGAAGACCAATCTTAATTCCCCCAAACTCCACATCACGCAAGCTATCTAATTCATGTTGAAAAATGGTATCGTCAGTTGGAAAGACTTCAAATCCTTTTTCTGTCAAGGCTGTCAAACAAGTCACTGCTACAAAGCCATGCAAGCCGTTCAAGGTATAGGTAGCCAAATCAGCTGACAAACCACCACCACTAAAAATATCATTTCCAGAAAGTGCTAAAATACGATTATTCTTCATAACGAATCTCCTTTAAATACAAACCATTTGGTGCTGCAGTGGGACCTGCAAGTTGCCTGTCCTTCTTCTCCAAGATGAGGTCAATCTGCTCCACTGGCATGCGATTATTTGCCGATTTTGAGCAGTGTCCCCACCATATTGCGAATCTGCTTATACAAGAAACCATTTCCTGAAAAGGTAAAGGTCAAAAACTGACCTGTCTCATCAACTCCTAAGACTAGCTTCTGTGATGGTGCGAACCTTGTCCTCTACACTGGTCCCAGAGGCTGTAAAACCGGTGAAAATCATGGGTTCCTTCTAGCTTTTTGACGGCCTCCTGCATCCTCTCCACATCAAGCGGATAAGGAAAAGTGAGTAGCATAGTGACGGCGCATAGGGATTTTTTTGGGACGGCCCCTATCCACGATAAACTCATAGGTCTTGCTATGCTTGGCATAACGGCAATGAAAATCATCCGCCACAAGCTCAATCGAAATCACATCAATATCTTCAGGGGACTGGGTGTCCAAGGCAAAACGGAGTTTTCTCCTCATCCATTTGATAAGGGCAGGTCAAAATGAATCACCTGTCCCAAAGCATGAACCCCACTATCTGTCCTACCAGCACCGTGAACAGTAATGGCTTTCCCTTTATTCAATCTAGTCAAGGTTTTTTCAATTTCCTCCTGAACGCTACGCGCATGAGGGCTGGCGCTGAAAACCAGCAAAGGCGTAACCATCATAGGAAATAGTTGCTTTGTATCTTGTCATAATTTCTATTCTATCAAGAAATTAGTCTGTAGACAAGGTACAAAATTTAAAATTGTATGGGTACAAAAATCTCAAAAGAAAAACTTAGGAAACCAATCCTAAGCTCTCTTTTGAAGTAGGTACATGACAAAGATAGAGGTTGCAATCAACCAAGATCCTAAGATACTAAAGACCATCATCCCATTGTGAGTTAGTAAAGCCAATTGCACCTAGAACAAATGGGGTCGTAAAGGCTCCGAAACTACAGCCTAAAACTGCAAATGAAGTCGCTTGATTGAGGAGTTTAGCTGGAATTCGTTCAGAGACAAGTTGAAAGACTGTCGTCAAGGCTACACTGTAGGCAAAACCAGCCAGAATACTTCCTGCCACAACCACCCACAAGGATGGAGACAGGGCAATCACAATTTGCCCTAAAGCCAAAGGTAATACCAGACCAGAGGAGCAGTTTCTCTTTAAAGATAGAAATCAAGAAAGAAAAACTCACACCAGCCACAATCCCGATCAACTGCATGACACTAAGAACAAAACTAGATAACTGGGCATCTCCCAGTCCTCTTTCCACCATCAAACTTGGAATACGGATGGTAATAGCTGTATTGGTACAAACTACAACTGCCGCTTCAATAGCTAGGGAAAAAATCAAGCCTTTCATTTCACGAGTTAAACGACTTGCTTCCTTCGCTTTTTTCTTGACTTCTTTCTTTTCTTTTCCATAAGGGACAAAGAGCAGATAAAGGGTCAGAACCAAAAATCCAGCACTATAGGCTAGGAAGGTAGCTGTCCAACCAAAGGCCAACAACTGGCCGACTGCCAAGGTAATGAGAGAGGCCCCAACGACCTCAGCAGAACCGCGTAGCCCCAACATCTGAATCCGCGTTTTTCCTTGATAACGTTCACTGATAATGGAAATGGCCTTGGCATTGATCATTCCAACACCCAAACCAAAAAGAATCCGTGTCCCAAAGACAAAGGGATAGGCTTGATACCAAAAGGGAGCCGTTCCACTCAGTGATAAAATCAACAAGCCCAAACTAATCTGTAAGCGCTCAGGAAATATTTTTTCTAAGAAACCATTTAGTAATAACATAATCATGATTCCAAAGGAAGGCAAGCTCGCCAAAAGCTCAATTTGTTCCTTAGGATAACCTTGATAATAGTCAAACATGGCTGGTAGGGCACTTGAAATCGAAAAGGAGGTAATCAAAACGAGGGAGAGAGCCAAAATACTGGCCCGTTCTAAAAATTGTTTCATGAAATCTCTTTCTATCTTTCTTTTAATCTTCTATTTTTTGATAGTTATCAAATAAGCAAGAAAAGAAGAAGTCTCATTGGTTTGTAGACTCCTTCTTAAACTCGAAAATGAATCCCTTGTGTCTTATACTCAATGAAAATCAAAGAGCAAACCAGGAAGCTAGCCGCAGGTTGCTCAAAGCACTGCTTTGAGGTTGTAGATAGGACTGACGAAGTCAGCTCAATACACTGTTTTGAGGTTGTGGATAAAACTGACGAAGTCAGTAACCATATCTACGGCAAGGCGAAGCTGACGTGGTTTGAAGAGATTTTCGAAGAGTATTAGGATGACTTTCTCTTGATTGCTTAATAAAGTAGAAGATAAATCCTGCTACCATATAGGCAACAAAGATAATCAGACACCACTTGAACACGACATCCCAACCCTTATTCACATTCAAAAAGAAGTACGGGAAAGGACTGACCTTAGAATTGGGGATGTCTAATTTCAGTACCAAGCCATTAAAAAGAGCAAAAATCATATACAGCAAGGGTAAAATCGTCCACACAATTGGATCCCAGATTTTGTATTGACCCTGTTTATCAAAAAAGAGGGTATCTGCTAAAAACCAGAGGGGAACGATATAGTGGCAAAGGAAATTTTCTAGGGTATAAAAATTAGTCGCAATGGGCGCTAAAAGGAAATGGTAAATCACACAGGTAATCATGATACTCATGGTGACCCCACCTTTTAAGCGCAAGAGACTTGGTCTTTGCCAGTTTTCACCTAAACGGCTCATAACCTTTAGGAGATAGAGCGTAAAAATCGCCACTAAAAGGTTGGACAGAACCGTATAATAGAGCAGCATCCCAAATCCACCATGCTTGGCGATTTCAAGATAAACTCCCGTAAAAGCCGCTAGAAACAAGAAGATACGGCTATAAAATATAAGTTTATAGTTCTTTGACATGATTTAAATTTTTCTTCACAAACTCTGATTTGAGTTTCATGGCACCAAAACCATCAATCTTACAGTCGATATTGTGGTCGCCTTCTACGATGCGGATATTTTTCACGCGCGTCCCTTGTTTCAAATCTTTTGGCGCACCTTTTACTTTCAAATCCTTGATGAGGGTTACTGTATCACCATCAGCCAATTTATTTCCGTTGGCATCGATAGCGACAAGGCCCATCTTCTACATCTGCAACTTCAGCAGGATTCCACTCATAAGCACACTCTGGGCAAACCAGTAGGGCACCGTCTTCGTAGACATACTCTGAGTTACATTTTTGGGCAATTTGGTAAGTTGTTCATGGTTTCTCCTTATCATCATTCACTATTCTTTGAAAATCAAAATTTCTCGAACAGCAACTATTATACCCTAAAATCAGCATTTTGACAAATTTAGAAAAAACCGATATCCATCTATCGGCTTTTCTACATTTACATTCTTTTTTCAGCTTCTGCTTTAATTTTTTCAACTACTTCTTGAATGTTTAAACCAGTTGTATCAAGGTAGACAGCATCCTCTGCTTGTTTGAGAGGCGAAGTCTCACGATGACTATCCTTGTAGTCACGCGCAGCAATTTCCTCTTTTAGGGTTTCAAGGTCTGTTTCAATTCCCTTGGCAATATTTTCCTTGTAACGACGCTCTGCTCTCTCATCGACAGAAGCTACTAGGAAAATTTTCAATTCTGCTTGTGGCAATACAACAGTTCCAATATCACGACCGTCCATGACAATCCCACCTTGCTGGGCGATCTCCTGCTGGAGAGAAACTAATTTCTCACGTACTTGAGGAATTGCTGCAATAGCAGAGACATGATTGGTCACTTCATTCTCACGGATAGGATGAGTAATATCTACATCTCCTACAAAGACAAGCTGCTCTCCAGTTTCTGAGCGCCCAAAACTGATTGGATGCTGGTCCAATAAGTCTAAGAGTTCTTCAACTTCTTCCACTCCTAACTGGTTCTTGAGAGCCATATAGGTCGCTGCACGATACATGGCACCTGTATCTAGATAGGTGTAACCAAAATCCTTGGCAATAATTTTTGCGACCGTACTCTTACCACTTGAAGCAGGACCGTCAATAGCAATTTGAATGGTTTTCATATCAACTCCTATTTGATTTTAACAACATCACCTGGATTAGCAAACCAAGATCCTGTAGCCATGTGCCCAGGATTTAAGGCTTCTAACTGTGCAATCGAAATCCCCGCACGAGCTGCAATAGCTGCTTCTCCTTCTCCAGCCAAGACTTTTGTCGTCCCTTCTGGATCTGTTGAATGTTCTGAACTACTAGATGACTCTTCCTTACCCTCTGAACTAGAAGATGCCTGCTCTGAACTACTAGAAGATGAAATCTGTACTACATTTGCATCAGAATCGTGAAAATCTTTTAAGGCTGCCGTACGATTACTCCCACCCGATGACAGATAGATAAGAACAATAATCATCACGACTACAATCACAAAGAAAATACTTGCTAAAGATAGTTAAGATACGATTAGCAATGACTCCTCCGCCTTGTTCTCTCTTACGACGTTGTATTCTTGTTTCTTCTTGATTTTCATAAATATCTTCTTGCCACGGTTCTTTTGCCATACCTTACTCCTTGTTTTTTTTGACTTTTCTTATTACAATATAAATATGAAAATCACACTTATACCTGAACGTTGCATTGCCTGTGGGCTTTGCCAAACTTATTCTGAATTATTTGACTATCACGATAATGGAATCGTGCGTTTTTACGATGACCCTGATCAACTAGAAAAAGAAATTTCTCCTAGCCAAGACGTCCTAGAAGCTGTTAGAAACTGTCCGACACGTGCCTTGATTAAAGATTAACTCTAATATCAATACGAACGTTCCACTCCTTCTAGTTTAGCATATTTCCATGCAAAATTATAGTCTTTTCACTTTATTTTTTTCTGTAAAATCAGGAAGGTCACTTTTTTCTTTAACGAGATAAAGTGGTCTTTTTTTAGTCTCTAGATAAATCTTACTGATATACTTGCCGAGAATCCCAATGGTCAAGAGTTGAATGCCTCCAAGAAAGAGAATAACAGCCATCAGAGAGGTCCAACCTGATGTCGGATTGCCCAAAATGAGGGTTCGAACCACAACAAAAAAGGTCATAAGCAGAGAAATAAAACAAGATAGGAGACCTGCCACAAAGGCTATAATCAAGGGAAAATCTGAAAAATTAACAATCCCTTCAATGGAGTAGAAAAAGAGTTGCCTAAAACTCCAACTGGTCTTGCCGGCCTGTCTTTCGACATTTGGATAGTCCAGATAGTAGGTTTTAAAACCGACCCAGGCAAAGAGCCCCTTTGAAAAACGATTGGACTCAGTCAAGCTTAAAATGGCATCCACTACGGATCTTCTCATCATGCGAAAATCACGGACACCTGACGGCAGGGCTACTGGACTAATTTTTTTCATGAATCCATAAAAGAAATCAGCACAGAAACTGCGAAAGAATGGTTCCCCCTCCCGACTGGTTCTCCGTGTTCCAACACAGTCCAAATCTGCATTCTGGTCTAGTAAATTTTTCATCTCAAGCAAGATACTAGGAGGATCCTGGAGGTCTGCATCCATCACCACCACTAGGTCTCCTGTCGCATATTGTAAGCCTGCATAGAGGGCTGCTTCTTTGCCAAAATTTCGCGAGAAAGAAATATAATGAACTGCCGGATTTTGCTCCCGATAGGCCTTTAAGAGTTCCAAGGTCCCATCGCTTGATCCATCATCGACAAAGACATACTCGATTTCTGTTTCCAAATCTGGAAGTAAAGTTTCCAAAGCCTGATAAAAAAGAGGAAGTACTTCCTCTTCGTTTAAACAGGGAACAATGATTGACATCACCATCTTAGTCTTCAAATCCATTTGGATGCTTGCTTTGCCAACGCCATGCGTCTTCACACATTTGGGTGATGCCGAGTTCTGCTTCCCATCCGAGTTCTGCTTTGGCTTTTGCAGGATCTGAATAGCAGGCCGCGATATCCCCTGGGCGACGGTCTACGATGCGGTAAGGAATTGGACGTCCCACAGCTTTTTCCATGTTTTGGATAATTTCAAGAACAGAATAGCCTTTACCTGTTCCAAGGTTATAAATGTTTAGGCCTGAACCTTTTTGGATTTTTTGTAGAGCTGCAACGTGACCTTTAGCCAAATCGACAACGTGGATATAATCACGAACACCTGTTCCATCTTCCGTATCGTAATCGTCTCCAAACACTTGCACTTGCTCTAGTTTTCCAACGGCTACTTGAGTCACATATGGCAAGAGATTGTTTGGAATACCGTTTGGATTTTCTCCCAAATCACCACTCTCATGGGCTCCAATTGGGTTAAAGTAACGAAGTAAGACCACATTCCATTCTGAGTCTGCCTTGTAGATATCTGTCAAAATTTCCTCAAGCATAAGCTTAGTGCGGCCGTATGGATTGGTCACTGAAAGTGGGAAATCTTCTAAGATTGGCACTGTATGAGGATCTCCATAAACTGTCGCAGAAGAACTGAAGATGATGTTTTTACAGTTGTTTTCTTCCATGGCTTTCAAAGACTAACAGTCCCAGCGATATTGTTGTCATAGTAGGCAAGAGGAATACGAGTAGATTCACCGACAGCCTTCAAACCAGCAAAGTGAATAACACCAGTCGGTTCTTCCTGTTTGAAAATGTCTCTGAGGGTATCTGTATCACGAATATCTGCCTCATAGAAAGGCACTTCAACTCCTGTGATTCTCTCAACAACTTCTAAACTTTTACGGTTGCTGTTGACAAGGTTATCCACCACAACAACCTGATGACCTGCTTGGATTAACTCAATAACAGTGTGGGTTCCGATAAAACCTGCTCCACCCGTTACCAAAATCTTTTCTTGCATCTGTTTTCCTCGATTCTCGGATTATTTTTTCTTATTTTACCATTTTTGATAGGGAATGTCATTTGCAATCCTAGAGGGGAGACTAAAATTTAAGTAAAATTCTTATTCACTTTTTACTCGTTTGACATAGTTTTCAATTGGATAGTTTTCAGGGTCCAAGGTCATCTCCTTGCCTTGAACCAGTTGTGCTAGATGGTAGCCAATGATAGGACCAGTTGTGAGGCCTGAAGAACCCAGTCCACTGGTCGCATAGACACCTGACAATTCTGGCACCTGCCCAAAGAAAGGGGAAAAATCATTGGTATAGGCACGGATGCCCACACGCTCAGCTCTGGAAGTCGCTTTAGCCAAAGCTGGATAGTGAGGCAAGGCCTCCTCCTCCATTTGCTGGAGCAAGCCTTTCATCTACCGTCAAATCAAATCCCATATCATTTTCATGGGTAGCTCCTAAGGACAATTTTCCCACCTGCGAAAGGAATCAAATCCCACTCCCCTTCTGGCATAACAACAGGGATAAGCTTCCATGTCTTGGGCAAGTTGATAATCTCGGAGCTGCCCCTTTTTGGGGACGAACATCTACTTCATAACCCTAAAGGGTTCTAACAAATCCCCCAACCAAGCTCCCGTCGCTAAAAATAACCTGATCAAACACCTTTTCACCAATCTGGTAACCTGATGATAGAGGCTTCAAACTCACTTTTTCTTTGACCAGCTTGACCTGACTGGCTTCTAGCAAACGAGTCACTAAGAGTTGGCCATCTACTCTCGCTCCACCAGAAGCATAGAGCAGGTGGTCAAATCCCTGCAAGCCAGGGAATAATTCATTAGCTGATGCTTGATCCAGGATGGCTAATTTCCCTATCAAGGGAGATTCTTCTCTGCGCTGGAGGGCTAGTTGATAGAGTTCTTCCAACTTGGACTCATCCTTTTTCAAGAGAAAAACTCCCGAACGCTGGTAAAAGTCGATTTCTTGTCCTGACTTCTCTAAATCAGCTAATAAATCCACATAAAAGTCAGCCCCCAAGCGCGCTATTTTGTACCAGGCTTTATTGCGGCGTTTGGAAAACCAAGGACTGATAATTCCTGCTGCGGCCTTGGTAGCCTGACCTTGTCCATGGTCAAAGACGGTCACCTCTAGGTCACTTTCTTGCGAGAGGTAGTAGGCAGCTGTTGCTCCTACAATTCCTGCTCCGATAATAGCAACTTTTTTCATTGTCTTCACCTTCTAACTAGATATGGTGGAAAGGATTGGTCGATGCTTGACTAGGTACAAGATCGATTGTCCAGCATTTTTCCTCTTTCCATTGATTAAGAAGCTCTGCGATCTTTTCCACAAAAAGCACTTCAATATAGTGGCCTGGGTCCAAGGCTAGCAAGCCATCAGACAACATATCCTGGGCAGTGTGGTAGTAAATATCACCAGTGATATAGACATCCGCTCCTTTAGCTAAAGCATCCTTATAGAAAGACTGCCCGCTTCCACCACAGATGGCCACTCTTGAAATAGACTTCTGCAAATCATTCTCTTGATAATGCACCAATCGAAGACTATCTAGGCCAAAGACTTGCTTGACATGCTGGGCAAAATCCCCAAATGTCTGAGGCTGAACATTCCCAATACGTCCAATTCCACATTCAGGACCTGTCTCCTGCAGATAAATCGTCTCCTCAATGCCTAGCATCTGACAAAACCAATCATTGAGGCCATTTTCAACGATGTCAATATTGGTATGGCTGACATAAACTGCGATGTCATGCTTGATGAGATCGATATAAATCTGATTTTGCGGACGGCTAGCTACCAAATCCTTGATGGGACGGAAAATCGGCGCGTGCTTAACGATAATCAAGTCTACACCCTTTTCAATGGCTTCAGCCACCGTTTCTTCACGAATATCGAGAGCAACCATGACTCTTTGGATCTCCTTGTCCAAAGTGCCAATTTGCAGGCCACGACTGTCGCCCTCCATAGAAAATTCCTGAGGGCAAAAGGCTTCATAACGTTTAATGACTTCACTTGCTAACATGGAGAACCTCCTTGATGTCTTGAATTTTATCTACAAGAACTTGACGTTCCTCCAGATTTTTTTCTGGGATTTGTCCGAGGGCGAACTCTAGCTTAACAGCTTCTTTTTGCCATTTTTGGACAAATACTGGACTGACTTCTTTGGACAAAAAAGGACCAAAGCGAACATCACTGGCTGAAAGCTTCATTTGTCCTGCTTCCACCACCAAAATCTCGTAAAACTTGCCAGCTTCTTCTAAGATGCTTTCAGCTACAATCTGAAAACCATTGTCTTGCAACCAAATGCGCAAGTCGTCTTCACGATTATTAGGCTGGAGGATTAAACGTCGCACATTGCTAAGCTTGTCCAAGCCTTCTTCTAAAATCCTAGCAATCAAACGACCACCCATACCAGCAATAGTAATGACAGACACTTGGTCTGCCTCTTCAAAAGGCTGCCAAGCCATTGGCTAAACGAACCTGGATTTTCTCCTTTAGGCCGTGAGCCTCAACATTTTTGACCGCAGACTGATAGGGACCTTCCACCACCTCACCTGCAATGGCACTTTCGATTTTTCCTCTTTCGACCAACTCGATAGGCAGATAAGCATGGTCACTTCCCACATCTAGCAAAATGGCTCCCTGTGGCACAAAGGAAGCCACCAATTCTAATCTCTTTGAAATCATCTTCTCTCACTTTCCAAAACTCTATTACCTCTTATTATACCACATTTCAGCTGGCAATCTTGTACCTAAAAAGACCGCAATCCACAGATTGCAGTCTTTCTTTATTTTCTGGCTTGATAGCGACTAGTCAGGATGAAAATCACGGTAAAGACCAACATCATGACACCATAAACAGGTAATGTTTGTCCTGTCAAGGTCGAAATTTCAAGCAGTTTTTGAATTCTTGGGAAGAGAGCTGTAGCTAGGAAGCCTCCTACTGACCAAACAATCAAGAGGACACGCCAGAGGGTAAATGGCATGCAGGCTCTAAATACGGATAAGAAACCGATAGACCCAAGTAGATAATAGAGGAGGGTTGAGATTTCTAACTCAGACCAACCTTGGCTACTTCCAAACATTTTCACAAAAAGAACGCTGAAGACGACCATGAGAGCGCTTGGTAGGGCACGAAGCATAGATCTTCTGAGGAAGTTTGGCTCAACAGGTTTGATATTGCGCTCAAAAGTCAGAACGAATGGTGGGAAACCTTCCACGAACTGGTCAATCATGGTAATCTGGATTGGAATGAAGGGGAAAATCAAGATCCATTCAGACCGTCCCAGAAGAGCACTGGCGATACAGATGACTGCGAGCAAGAAGGAATAAATGGTCTTTATCAAGAAAATCGGTGCGATGTGGGCAATGTTATTGACCACACGACGACCCTCGAAGAGAATCTCAGGAACATCATTAAAGTCTGAGTTCAAGAGAACCAGATTGGCAATCTGACGAGTCGCAGGATCTCCCTCAGCCATTACGATAGAGCAATCCGCCTCACGAAGGGCCAGGATATCATTGACTCCGTCCCCTGTCATAGCTGTTGTATGCCCCGCTTTTTTCAGTGTTTGGATGATGAGTTTCTTTTGATGAGGGGAAACACGTCCGAAAATAGCTGTCTCCTCAGCCATAGCAATCAATTCCTCATCCGTGATTTTTGAGCAATCTACATAGCTGGCATAGTCCGCAAAACCAGCCTTCTGAGCAATGCTGGACACAGTAACTGGATTGTCACCAGAAATAATCTTGAGTCCCACTTCCTGAGAACGGAGATAGTCCAGCGTCTCTGCTGCTCCTTCTCGAATAGGGTCCAAGATTTCTAGCAAGGCTAGAGCCTGAATATCAGATGGTTTCTGTGGCTTGTGGTGGTCTAATTTCTCCTGACTGAGAGCTAAGACCAAGACACGTGAACCTCTCTCCAAGGCCTCCCTGGCTTCAGGGACTTCATTTTCCAGTAACATCTCAGGTGCCCCTAAGAACACTGTCCCTAATCCTTCCAATTCCATAGCCCCCCACTTGCGGTCGCTAGAGAAAGGAAGATTAGAGAGCATAGGATAGGCAACCTCTCCCACAAAACGCTGGCGAATAGCTTGAGCTGTTGGATTCTTATCCTCACTATGGGCTATATAGCTGGCCAAGATGCTAGCAAGCGCTGACTCTCCATACTCTTCGGTCAAAGGAAGAACAGCCTCTACCTGCATCTTTCCTTGAGTGATAGTACCCGTCTTGTCCAAACAGAGCATATCCACGCGCGCCAAGGTCTCAACAGAGTACATCTCCTGCACCAAAACCTTTTTCAAACCAAGTTTAATAACTGCGGTCAAGAGCGAAGTAATGGTCAAAAGGGCGATTCCCTTAGGCAACATTCCCAGTAGGGCTGTCGACGAATTTACAACGGATGACTTGAGAGGCAGGCCTTTTAAAAGCAAGGCTTCTAGCAAGAGAGCTAGACCAAAAGGAATGATAATCTTCCCAGTAAAACCAGCTAGCTTATCCAGAGATTTCATGATACGGGAGTTGATGGGTTTCACTGTCTTGGCTTCCAGCATGAGTTTGGCAGCATAGTTGTCTGCACCGACATGATGAACCTGAGCTAAAACTGACCCACTGGCTAGGAAACTTCCTGACAAAAGCAAGGCATCAACTTCCTTTTGCACCAAATCACTTTCCCCCGTTAACATGGCTTCATTGACTTCCGCAAAGCCTTCCAAAACCAAGGCATCACTGGGAATCTGCTCTCCAGCAGACAGACGAATGACATCTCCTAGAACCAATTCTTCAGGATTCAGAGCCACTTCTTGGCCATCACGAATAGTCTTGACCTTTTCCTTGGTCATGAGATTGAGCTTGTCCACCATGTGTTTAGCCCGCAGCTCGGTCACAATTCCAGAAAAAGCGTTAAAGCAGATAACAGCAAAAAAGACCAAATTGCTCCAAGCCTGCACAAAGGCTAGTGCCAAAGCAATGGCAAAGTTCAAAGCGTTAAAAAGGGTAAAGACATTTCGTTTGATGATTTGCCAAGTGCTGGTACTGGCCGAAGCAGTAAAATCATTGACCAAGCCCTTAGTCTGTCTTTCCTTGACTTCTCTTTGGGTTAATCCCACAATCTTATTTTTATCCATAAATTCTATCATATCATTTTTTCTAAAAGAATTCTAATCTCATCCTAAATATGCACCTAGCCAAGGGAAAAGTTTGCCAGCCCTCCTTTGATAAGGTATAATAATAACAAGAAAACAATCGAAGGAGATCGCATGTTTTATACTTATTTACGTGGATTAGTTGTCTTGCTCCTATGGTCCATCAATGGCAATGCCCACTATCATAATACTGATAAAATTCCTAATCAAGATGAAATTATATTCTGGTTGCCCCTCACCGTACTTGGTGGGATCCAGTATACATGGCCTTTGCGACCAAGCCAAAACAATTCATCTTTATGGCTAAAAAAGAACTCTTCACCAACCGTATCTTTGGGCTGGTGGATTCGTATGTGTGGTGCTTTTCCTATCGACCGTGAAAATCCTAGCGCCTCAGCCATCAAATACCCTATCAATGTTCTCAAAAAAAGTGACCGCTCTCTCATCATGTTTCCAAGTGGGAGCCGTCACTCAAACGATGTCAAGGGTGGCGTAGCTCTGATTGCCAAAATGGCCAAGGTCCGTGTCATGCCGGTTACCTATATAGGTCCTATGACCTTGAAAGGCTTGGTTAGCCGTGAGCGTGTCGATATGAACTTTGGAAATCCAATCGATATCTCAGATATCAAGAAAATGAATGATGAAGGCATTGAAACAGTCGCCAATCGTATCCAAACAGAATTCCAACGTTTGGACCAAGAAACGAAACAATGGCACAATGATAAAAAACCAAATCCCACTCTGGTGGTTTATCCGCATCCCTGCCCTCATCCTTGCCATTATCCTCGCTATCCTAACTATCATCTTTAGCTTTATCGCAAGCTTCATCTGGAATCCAGATAAGAAAAGAGAGTCTCTTGGTTAAGAAATACAATAATCCCTTGGCAAAAGCCAAGGGATAAATCTTTTATTCGATTTTCCATTTTTGAGCCAACCAGCTAGAAAAAGCTAGAAATCGTTCAGCTACTTGTTCATGGTGTCCATAAGGATCAAAGACAAACTGACCGTTCGGATAGCGTTTCTGAAGACTGGTATGAATCTGCTCAGCATAGACTGGTGCTTGAGCCAAGCGATTAGTATGGTGTGCTCCTTCTGTTTGACCATTTTGTAAATACAGCAAACAGTCTAGATTTTTCACTGTCTCTTCCTTACAGTAAGCCACAAAATCAGGATACCAAAAAGAACCGCAGATAGAGAAAACACAGGAAACCCTGTCAAAGCTGAAAAGACTGTAGACTGCCGCCAAGCCGCCTAGTGAATAGCCTCCATAAGCAAGGCGAGTTTCATCCAGACGATAAAGCGACTGCAACATGTCTAAAAGACCTCCAAATAAATGATCATGATAGACGTTTGCCTGACCACCAAAATCTGGAGCTCCCTCTCTCAGAGCCGATGCCTTCCATGGAGTGTAGTTGTCTAAACGATTTTTAGAGGTCAATCCCACTAAAATCATAGATTCGGAAAGGGACGATAGGAAATCCAAGTTTCCATCATTTAATAAAATAGCCGGATAGGTTTGATTGGGGTCGTAGTTAGAAGGAAGGCTGATTTTAACTTGAATTCCTTCCCAATCAAACTCATTATTTATTGATAAAGTCATTGATTTTCTCAAGGGAATCAATCACTGCTGGACCATAATCCATCAACTCATCGTAAGAGATGGTCATGATTTTTTGATTTTTAATTGCAGGAACGCTTTCCAAGACAGCATTTGCCTTCATCAACTCTACTGCTTTTTCATCCAATTTTTTATTGCGGTCACTGGTTACATAGATAATCAATTCAGGATCCATTGACACGAGATTTTCCAAGGTCAAGCCTGATGTCCCCGTAGCAACGTTTGTATAACCAAGTTGGTTCAGCAAACTTTCTTGCAAAGCTGACTTGTAGGCACCGAAGGTTTCATCATTATAAGCAACCATAATCAAAGCCTTTTTCTTTTCACCTTGGCTTGCTGAGTTTGCTTTCTTAACAGCGTCAATTTTAGTTTGTAATTGGGCTGCGTATTCATTGGACTTTTCCTGAACATTAAAAATCATTCCAAGATTTTTGACATCTTCTACGATATTCCCCAAATCTTGCTGAATTGTTGCGAGAGAGGCTTTTTGCGTATAAACTGGGATTTTGTTTTCATTCCAAGTGCTAACTGTCCCCAAGGATTTTTCAGAAAACATCATGTTTCGCCCCATCACAGCGTCTGGCTCATAAGAAAGGACTGTCTCTTGTGAGACTGTTTTTTTATCCCCAATTTGAGGAATCGTCGCAATCGCATCCTTGTATTTGTCCGTCACAGCATTGTCTGGATTGAGCATGCCAACAATTTTATCCTTCAGCCCTAACTCCAATAAGATTTCAGTGGTTGAAAGATTGTTGGTAATAACTTTTTCAGGTGCCTTGTCAAAAACTTGTTCGACTTCATTTCCTTTAGCATCATAAGTTTTGATAGTTAGAGGATAAGTCGTCTCTGTGCTCGCCTTTTGACTTGTTTCTGTGCTAGATTGTGTGGTAGCTTTTTCTGTAGTAGTATTGCCACAAGCTGCCATGGTTAGGGTAGCTACTGTTACGAGTAAAATGCTTAGTGTTTTTTTCATCTTGTTTTCCTTTTCATTCTTATAAATAGTGAATCATGGCTTGCTGATCCTCGGTCCAAGTCACCTGACTTTGAACTCCGTATATAGTTTGCAATGATTCTGAGGTGATGGTCTCCTTTGGAGTCCCTTGATAAAGGATTTCCCCCTCTTTCATCAGATAGAGATAATCCGAATAGCGACAAGCAAGTTGAATATCATGCAGGACAGCTAGAACATTGATCTTGAGTTCCCTTTCACAATGGCCAACAAGTCTAGCTGATACCTGATATCCAGGTGATTGGTTGGTTCGTCCAGGAGCAAGAGAGTCGGTTCTTGCGCCAAGGCGCGGGCTAGTAAGACTCGCTGTTTCTCTCCCCCTGACAGAGACGAATAGAGACGAGTTTTCTTCTCAAGCATATCCACCTTAACGAGGGCATCTTGAACGAGGGCATAATCCCTTTCCTTTTCCTTCTGTAAAAAAGAGAGGTGGGGAGTTCTTCCCAGCAAGACGATTTCCTCAACTGTACAATCAAACTGCAATTGATTAAACTGGGTGACAACTGCCATTTGCTTGGCTGTTTCTTTGAGCGTCCATTGTTCCAGAGGCTTTCCATCTAGGCTTATCAAGCCTTTGTCCGCCTTTTCCTGACGATAGAGGAGTTTAAGTAGACTGGTTTTTCCACTTCCATTTGGTCCTAATATCGTGTGAAATTGATTCCCTTTAACCTTAAGAGAGACTCCTTTAAGGATTTTTTTCTCTCCTAGTCCAAAATGGATATCCTGACAAATCAAGTCCATATCAGACCCTCACCTCCCTTCGCCTACCTCCAACAATGTAGACAAAGAAGGGAGCACCTACTAAGGCTGTAAAAATACCAATAGGAAGCTCTGCGTTTGGAATGATGATACGAGAGAGTACGTCTGCCCAGACCACAAAGAGGGCACCCAGCAAGGTTGCAACAGGAAAAAGCCTCTTATAATTCGTTCCTACTAACCCTCGAGCTAAATGTGGAGTAATCAGACCGACAAATCCAATAATCCCACAGGTTGCCACTAAGACTGCTGTCAGCACAGCCACCATTGTCACATAAAGATACCAATAAAAGCGTAAGGGAATCCCCAAAGTTAAAGCAGCCTCATCTCCCATCATCATCGCATTGAAAACACGATACTGAGTAGAGAAAAATAGAAAGGCCATTCCTACCACTATAGTTGGCAGGACCAAGTCTGCCCAGGAAGTCCCAGCGAGCGAACCCATTGTCCAAAACTTAATAGTCATCACACTGTCCGCATTAGCGCCAACTGAGATAATAAAGTTGGAAAAAGCCAGAAAGAGAGCGTTGACCACCGTTCCTGATAAGATCAGACTGGAAGTCGTCATCCTTCCCTGCATAGAGGCAATGATGAGGACAGCAATTGTTGCCAAAATAGCTCCAAGAAAAGCTCCAAGGCTAATCATCACTTTTAAACCAAGAATGATGCTCAAGGTTGCCCCTAGAGTTGCACCCGCAGAGATTCCTAAGACATAGGGCTCAGCGATGGGATTGTTTACCGTGGACTGCATCACGCTACCACACATAGAAAGGCCTGCTCCTACTATCAGACCTAACAATACTCGAGGGAATCTCATGTTCCATACAATGGCAATAGTAGACTTGGAAACCTCTCCTATCTCAAGAGGAAATCCCAACCTGCTCAAAACAATCCGATAGGTATCTCCTAGATCAATCGCAACAGATCCCATTGAAACTGCTAGAAAGAGAGAAATCCCTAAAATACCTAGCAAAATAACTAAAAGTAACACAAATTGCTGGTCTTGTCGGCTTCCAGAAAATTTGGAAAGCATGCAAACCTCCTTTGATAGAATCTTAAAAATTTAGAAAATTCTCATGAAAAGTATACCATATTTTCAACTATGGAACAAGATGAGAACAAATGAATATAGTTGGTTTTATCAGTGCTAGGAACCATAAGCAAAGATAATACTTGAGTATATCGAGGTAAGGTGACAACATAAAAAGCCCTCTGAAGTCAGAGAGCTGATTTGAGCTCGGGCTAAAATCCTAGTGAAACAAAAAAATCTACACGATCAGAAAAGTCTCTATCGTGCCATTTTCATACATGATGTATAGTCCAAGTAGAATGAATACTAAGGGCACAATGATTCGCTCGTATTTTTCAATTGTCTCGAATATTAACGGAATAGAGGATAACACCCGACTAATCTCGCATAAGATAATTATGCCGATTACAAACACAAGCAACGCCACGAGGGTCTGTGACCAATCTAACGAAGCAAAATAAGGTATATAGATACCTAAATTATCTCCGCCAGACGCAATTGTTAGCAATGTAACTGTCCAAAACAGTTGATTTGCCTTGCTTTGTTCTAATCTTTCAATAATTTCTTCCTCTTCTTCCTCTTCTTCCTCACCTTCTCCAACAATTGCAAAGCGAATCCCTAAATAGATAGGGATTAAACCAAGCAATCCAACCATCCATTCTTCAGGCACGAAATTAACGACATAAGCAGCAACTAAACTCGCCCCTACAAGTAAGCCTGTGCCTAGATATTGCCCCGCATAAATATGCCATTTTTGTTTATTCTGTGATAGCTGTGCAAATAAAATAAATAAAATAATTAAATAATCGATACTGGTGGAAATATAAACACCAATAGCAGATATGATTGTCTGTCCCATAAAAAACCCTCCTGTATTAGTCAGTAATAAATCAGCAGATTTTAGGAGAGCACAGACACATTAATTTAGCTATCGCTAGTGGGTAATGTCGAACGTAGGAAAGCATTTTACTCCTCCTCAAAACGTAGTTACAAAGTAATTTCTAACTGGAATTCGGTGACTACTTCCATGTAAAGTATAACATACTATACTTTACTTCGTAAAGTGTGGGCTCTTCGAGGGGCTTGCAGACAGCTACTCGGCTTTTCAAGCCGAGTAGCTACGCACCCTTATGGTGTAATTAGCTGATACCATTTGAGGTTTTTGTAGTCTCCAAAATTGTGACCGATAAAACCTCAATAAAAAAGCCCTCTGAAGTCAGAGAGCTGATTTGAGCTCAGGCTAAAATCCTAGTGAAAAAGATGGAACTCCTTGTGTTCATCGAACACGGTGTCGTTTCCCTATTTTCATACGGATTTCTTACGCCCTTAGCATCATGATTCTTGCTGGATAAACCGTTTATAGACTAGGCGACGAGGCGAAGATTGTACGAAACTTTCAGTGAAACAAAAAAAATCTCCCCGAAGGGAGAAGATCTGGCTTATTTTACCTTACAGTGCTAGGAACTGTAACCGAAGATAATACTTGAGTATATTGAGGTAAGGTGACAAAAGTAAAAAAGCTACCCAATTTAGAGTAGCTTCATTATCAAGATATGCTCAATTGAACACGGCCTAAGCACCTGGCAAAAAAGATAAAATCTCCTAGAAACTGAAGTTTCTTCGTCAATTTTCCTATTTTTGCTTTGTGCTTTTAACGGCCTTTGTATCTTGAATTAGCGACGAAGTCCTAGAGAGTTGATCAACTCACGGTAACGGTTAACGTCGTTTTTACGCAAGTATGCAAGCAAGTTACGACGGCGACCGATTTTTTTCATCAATCCACGGTAAGTAGCGTGGTCTTTTTTGTGTTGTTTGATGTGTTCGTTAAGGTGGTTGATTTCCCAAGTAAGGACAGCAACTTGAACCTCTACTGAACCTGTATCACCTTCGTGACGTGCATATTGTGCGATGATTTCATTTTTTTTCTCTTTTGAGATTGCCATGATGTTTCTCCTTTTTATTTGGCTTCATCCGAGTGACAGGTTGGCATGCCTGTAACCAAGAAGAAGTTATTTGTCTTTACGACAATCCCTATTCTACCAATAACTAACATCTTTGTCAACAGATTTACTTTCTTTCTCTTTGCTTCACTAACACAATTGAGATTGTCAATTTCTGCTAATATTACCATAGCTGATTACCAACGCCTTTCCAACAAGGAAATTCAAAAAAATCTACAAATATCTTGAAAATTTTCACAATCATGCTATAATAATCCATAGAGACAAGTCACTTAGTCCCTTTCTACTAGAGAGTGCGTGGTTGCTGGAAACGCATAGAGAGCCTAAACTGATACTACTCGTGATTTTTTATGAAAACATAAAACGGTGGCTACGTTAGAGCCAATCAGAGGTGTCCCTCTCTTTTGAGGAACATAAATGAAGGTGGAACCACGTTGCGACGTCCTTTTGGGATGTCGCTTTTTGTTTTTCTAGCTTTCATAATCCTCTATCCCTGTTTTCAGAATAGGGTTAACACATTCGTCAATAATATAAGTAAGGAGAACATCATGATTAACATTACTTTCCCAGATGGCGCTGTTCGTGAATTCGAATCTGGCGTTACAACTTTTGAAATTGCCCAATCTATCAGCAATTCTCTAGCTAAAAAAGCCTTGGCTGGTAAATTCAACGGCAAACTCATCGACACTACTCGTGCTATCACTGAAGATGGAAGCATCGAAATTGTGACACCTGATCACGAAGATGCCCTTCCAATCTTGCGTCACTCAGCTGCTCACTTATTCGCCCAAGCAGCTCGTCGTCTTTTCCCAGACATTCACTTGGGAGTTGGTCCAGCCATCGAAGATGGTTTCTACTACGATACTGACAACACAGCTGGTCAAATCTCTAACGAAGACCTTCCTCGTATCGAAGAAGAAATGCAAAAAATTGTCAAAGAAAACTTCCCATCAATCCGTGAAGAAGTTACTAAAGACGAGGCACGTGAAATCTTCAAGAACGACCCTTACAAATTAGAATTGATTGAAGAACACTCAGAAGACGAAGGCGGTTTGACTATCTACCGTCAAGGAGAATATGTAGACCTCTGCCGTGGCCCTCACGTCCCATCAACAGGTCGTATCCAAATCTTCCACCTTCTCCATGTAGCAGGTGCTTACTGGCGTGGAAATAGCGACAACGCTATGATGCAACGTATCTACGGTACAGCTTGGTTTGACAAGAAAGACTTGAAAAACTACCTTCAAATGCGTGAAGAAGCTAAGGAACGTGACCACCGTAAACTTGGTAAAGAGCTTGACCTCTTCATGATTTCACAAGAGGTTGGTCAAGGACTTCCATTCTGGTTGCCAAATGGTGCGACTATCCGTCGTGAATTGGAACGCTACATTGTCGACAAGGAGTTGGCTTCTGGCTACCAACACGTTTACACTCCACCACTTGCTTCTGTTGAGCTTTACAAGACTTCTGGTCACTGGGATCATTATCAAGAAGACATGTTCCCAACTATGGACATGGGTGACGGGGAAGAATTTGTCCTTCGTCCAATGAACTGCCCACACCACATCCAAGTCTTCAAACACCATGTTCACTCATACCGTGAGTTGCCAATCCGTATCGCTGAAATCGGTATGATGCACCGCTACGAAAAATCTGGTGCCCTGACTGGTCTTCAACGTGTACGTGAAATGTCACTCAACGACGGTCACCTCTTTGTTACTCCAGAACAAATCCAAGAAGAATTCCAACGTGCCCTTCAGTTGATTATCGATGTTTATGAAGACTTCAACTTGACTGAATACCGCTTCCGCCTCTCTCTTCGTGACCCTCAAGATACTCATAAGTACTTTGACAACGATGAGATGTGGGAAAATGCTCAAACTATGCTTCGTGCAGCTCTTGATGAAATGGGTGTGGACTACTTTGAAGCCGAAGGTGAAGCAGCCTTCTACGGACCAAAATTGGATATCCAGGTTAAGACCGCTCTTGGTAGGAAGAAACACTTTCAACTATCCAACTTGACTTCTTGCTTCCAGAACGCTTCGACCTTAAATATATCGGAGCTGATGGCGAAGAGCACCGTCCAGTCATGATCCACCGTGGAGTTATCTCAACTATGGAACGCTTCACAGCTATCTTGATTGAGAACTACAAGGGTGCCTTCCCAACATGGCTTGCACCTCACCAAGTAACTCTTATCCCAGTTTCTAACGAAAAACACGTGGACTACGCATGGGAAGTAGCTAAGAAACTTCGTGACCGTGGTGTCCGTGCAGACGTAGATGAGCGCAATGAAAAAATGCAGTTCAAGATCCGTGCGTCACAAACTAGCAAGATTCCTTACCAATTAATCGTTGGAGACAAGGAAATGGAAGACGGAACAGTCAACGTTCGTCGTTACGGACAAAAAGAAACACAAACTGTCTCAGTAGATGATTTTGTTCAAGCTATCCTAGCTGATATCGCCAACAAATCACGCGTTGAGAAATAAGAGATAAAACCTAGGATAGAATCCTAGCTACCTAAAAAGCAACAACTATTTCAGCTGTTGCTTTTTATATTTTTACTCAATGAAAATCAAAAAGCAAACTAGGAAGCTAGCCGCAAGCTATACTTGAGTACGGTAAGGCGACGCTGACGTGGTTTGAATTTGATTTTCGAAGAGTATTATTTAATCCGAGCTAGTAGTGATTGACCAAACTACCACACAAGATTTGCTTTCATGAGTTAGATAAGGTCAATATCCTCAATCCTTGTCTGCTTCATTTTCTTTTACGAGATCTTTTTGTGAATCCTTTTCAGAGAGTTTTTGATCGATATACTTATTAATGGTTTCATAAAATTCCTTGGTCGTCTCACCGTCTAATTTTGTCGAATTATGGACTTGATTGACTTTCAATTGAACAGATTGAATACCGTAAGAGGCTTGTTTTTGGTGGATCGTTTCTAATTCTTCTTCTGAAATCGGATCTCCAACAATCGTCAAGACTAATTCATTGTCCCTTGACTTGTAGACTTGATTAATAACCGTGTGATTGGCGAACTCTTTTCCTACAAACTGTTTGATTCCTTCTTTTCGCGCTTGATCTATCGTCAGAGTGACTGCTGAATAGCTGGCTGGAAGAATCAATAATACAATCAAGGATAACAACCCAATTCTCATTTTAATGTTTAGCTCTTTAAATGAACTTAAGGGAGATTTTCTCATCATAATTCTTGTTCCAACAATATTGGTTAGCATGATAAAAACACAGTTGATCAAGAAAAGATAGAGAGCTCCGAATAAAAATCGTACATTTCCATTAGCTAAACCGTAACCTGCAGTACAGATAGGTGGCATCAGAGCTGTTGCAATGGCTACTCCTGGCACGATATTGTTTGCTTCTTTTTTCCTTGAACCGATCACACCAGCAATCCCACCAGCAATAGCAATGAGAACATCCCAAATGGTTGGAGAGGTTCGTGCGATCAACTCGCTACTTGCATAAGACAAGGGAGAAATCCAGAAATACAGAGTCGAGACAAGCAAACTGACCAACACTTGAGTCAATAAAACCTCTAGAGATTGCTTGATTAAACGCGTATCAAAAATAGCTAAACCGAATCCCAGTCCAACAATCGGTGTCATGAGAGGTGAAATTAACATGGCTCCAATAATAACAGCTGTTGAATTCATATTTAGACCGATAGAGGCAATAAAAATTGCACACATCAAAATCGCTGTATCTCTCAATCGAACATGAAGGTCATCGTATAATTTCTCACGGTATTCCCGTGTTGAATAATTGGCAGTCATTTGTCCTCTCCTCTTTCCTTATTTAAATCGGTATAATAATTAATAATAACAGCTGATAAACAGCCAAAAAATATGAGCCCATAAATCGTCAAGAAGACACTGGTAATCCTTCCAATCAAGGTCACAGCTAGGAGATCCCCGTAGCCGACAGTCGTCGAAGTCACAAAAGCATACCAAAGACCGTCTCCGTAATTTGTGATAGCAGGTTCAACTAGGAAAAGCACGCCTCCTGACCCAAAAACAAAGGTCACAAAACTCAGAGCAAACCGAGTAAAACCCGTAACCTGTATAATATGCCATAACATTTTTAAACGTCTCATTTGTTCTCCTTATTCATACTAGCTCCTGACCGAGCCGTTTTTTCCAATAATCAAAGTGAAGATAGGACATGATCTCCATCAGAGAAAGATAGACAAACTGATAGATCTGATTTAAGCTGATTATCAACTGATATTGTTTGAAAAATGACTGGAAGAAAGACCAGATATGACTGTCTTGAATCAGTCCCTTCTTAACATCAGACAGGATATTAGCTAAAGCTCCCAAGGACTGAAACGGTAAATCCTTGACATTTATATAGATCCGGTCCACCACATCATTCAGACTGGTATCTTGGATGGCATGAAATTCTCCAAAGAGAACTCCTGCCGCTCCAAGAGTAGAAACAAATTCCACCAAATAATTTCTGAGGAAATTTTCTCAACCTTTTCCCATAATGTGTTTAGTGCCATCCATAACGATCCCAACCAGAAAAAGGAAAGAAAACAAGCAAAGAAATTTTGCCGTAAATCCCAAAAAGCTTCAAGACTTGGTGTTGTTGGTTTTTCTAACTCTTTTCCTTGAACCGATCACACCAGCAATCCCACCAGCAATAGCAATGAGAACATCCCAAATGGTTGGAGAGGTTCGTGCAATCAACTCGCTACTTGCATAAGACAAGGGAGAAATCCAGAAATACAGAGTCGAGACAAGCAAACTGACCAACACTTGAGTCAATAAAACCTCTAGAGATTGCTTGATTAAACGCGTATCAAAAATAGCTAAACCGAATCCCAGTCCAACAATCGGTGTCATGAGAGGTGAAATTAACATGGCTCCAATAATAACAGCTGTTGAATTCATATTTAGACCGATAGAGGCAATAAAAATTGCACACATCAAAATCGCTGTATCTCTCAATCGAACATGAAGGTCATCGTATAATTTCTCACGGTATTCCCGTGTTGAATAATTTCCGTTCATTGGTTACTCCTTTTATTTTATATAATCTTGTTTCTGCATGGATGATGGTAGAGAGACTTCTGTCCAATCTTACATATTTTTCTTCTCACCTGTTATTCTTTTGAAAATTATCTTTTAAGTATCCGTCAGTCCATCCTTTATATTATATCAAAAATTTTACAGTTTTTCTCTGACGAAATCTATCAATTGAATAGATAGATGAAGCAAGAAATTTTTGTTTCCTTATCCGAAGAAGGAAAAACGGTATCTCCTGAACCTTGATACTATGCGTTTTATTCTTTATAATTTAGCTATTTCAAAATTACAAGTTCTCCATTCTTAATTTCCCAAACTTGGTCAAACTTACTTAATAATTCGTTTTGGCGATGTAAAGTAACAATGACGGCACTTGGTAGTTCCAGAACTCTTTCCAATTCCATTTTAAACTGATTAGTATCCAAGGCAGAGAAAGGTTCGTCTAGGATAAGCAATGGATTTTTACGATTTTTCTCACGATTTAAATACATTCGTTGTTGCTGACCACCTGACAGGGATTGTGGTGGAATTTTTTCAAAATCTTCTTCTCTGAATTTTTCATTGAAACTATTGAATAGTGTTACATTATTTTCATAACTCGAAATAAATGTATGTTCTTGTTGCAGAATCATACCGAATCTTCCCCAAAGATGGTCCAAAACAAGCCCATCTAGCACAATTTGTCCTTCAAAATCTTCATCTGTTCCATTTAAAATGTTGAGAAGACTACTTTTTCCAGAACCATTCTTACCAATAAGCGCAATTTTATCCCCTTTTTGAATCGTAGCGGAAGTAATTATCAATTTTGATTCTCCCAGTTGTTTGGAAATGTTTTTCAAAGTAATCGTATCAAAAGAATGTTGAGGTGCTTGAACTGAAACGGGTCTCCCAACAATGTTTTGAAAACTCTTGATTACAGGCTTTACGGACTCTAACATTTGTAAATCATAAAGGATTTCCTGTATTGGTTCAGAAAAAGCATTAATATATCCGAAACTCGCCACCACCTCAGGAATACCGAGTTGCTGGTGAGATAGAGAGTAGGCTAAATAAATAAACAGAACAAGACTAATGAATTCAAAAGAAACACCTGTCAATAAGATGCCAGTAATTTTTGTCAAACCATACTTAAAATACTTATCCTGCAAATTCTTTAGAGAACTCTTTTGTTGATTCAAAAAATGCGACATAGTTAGTTTATTTACCAAATGATGTCCCATGAGCAAATCCTCCAAAGTTCGATAGTAATCTCCTTGTTTTTTCAAGTAAACCTGTCTGCGATTAGCGGTCAACTTCCCAACGATTTTAGGAATTTGAATACTAATTCCAGTAGAAAAGATTAAAATCAATGATACAATAGGATTAATTGTTCTGCTAATAATGAAAGCGTAAATGATGATACGTAAAATTTGTTTGATAAAACTCATCAATGGAGGAAGGTAATCCTTTTCCAACGAATCTAGGTCATTAGATTGATAGGAAATATACTCTGCTACTGTTTTCTGCTTGAAATCGTGGTGACTGAGTCCCAGAAGTGAACGAAACCACTCATTTTTCAAAGTAGTCGAAAGATAATCCCCTGCTTCCAATCAAGTATCATTTGGATATAGTTACAACTCAAATAGCCAGCCACTGACATAGAGTAACCATATAGAGCTACTTGATAATCCCCTTTGATTAATGCCTGCGTGAAATACGGTAACAAAGCTGTGCAGATATTCGATACTACACCAAAAAGAAAATTAAAGAAGAGATACCATCTAATAGTTTTAAGATATGGTAGCATATACGATACTCCTTGCTAATGCGTTTTTTTACATATCGCAGAACAATCTCTACTATTCCCTATTTCAGATAGTGCGATACTCGGACATTGAGTGCAATAATTGTAAATCACACAAGTACTGCAGTTTTTACTATCATTCAAAATAAAAAGAAAGCTGCAGTTCTTTTAATCCTGTATCAACGATTCATTCTGAAATCGAATAGGAGACATTTCCCAAGTCTACAATTCACTTCATCTCAAATTAATTTTTGTAATTCACCCTTAGTTTATAGATTTTATAGTCAACAAAAGTATAAAGCATACAAAACTTCACTTTGAACCAGTATTTATACTATATTCCGTATTAAAAATTCTATTATTGGTTTTGTAAAAAACAGTCTTCAAATATCCTGAAATATAGCAAAAAGAGATTGGGTAAAAACTCATTGTCTATTCTCACTCAAGGACTAGGTTCACTTGAGCAAACTGAATCCTTACTGTCGTTCCTATACCGACCTCAGACTCGATCCGAATCTGGTGACCCAGTTCTTCAGAAATTTTCTTAGATAGGTAAAGGCCAAGTCCAGATGACTGCTGAGTTAGGCGTCCATTATATCCTGAGAAACCACGTTCAAAGACTCGGAGGACATCACTGTTTTTTATCCCGATTCCCGTATCCTTGATACAGAGTTCCTGGCCTTCCATATAAATCTCCAGACCACCTTCCTTGGTGTACTTGAGACTATTTGAGATGATTTGCTCAATAACCACTAGTAACCACTTTTTATCCGTCACGATTTCTTTATCAAGGTCATGTAGATTGACATCTAAGGCTTTTTGAATAAAGAAAAGAGCATATTTACGAATTATTTCCTTAACCAAGTCCTCGATTTGAACCTGCTTTAAGACCAAATCATCATGAAAACTTTCTAAACGCAGGTACTGTAAGACTAGATTAGTATAGGAGTCGATTTTGAAAATTTCCTGCTCTAACTGCTGCTTTAGTTGGCGGTCAGCTACTTCTGCAACTAAGAGTTGACTGGCTGCAATGGGGGTTTTAATCTGATGGACCCACAAGGTATAGTAATCCAGCAAATCCGTCAGTTTTCTTTCTGAATCTGACCTCTGCTGATAAAGTTCCATCTCACGCGCTTCTAATTTTTCTGCTAAAGCTACTTCCAAAGGAGATTTGGCTTCCCTCTCCCCATAGAGAATTTCCTGGCGATAGACCTGCATTTCCACCAATATGTCCCAAGTGAAAAATAAGATGGTTACAAAGCAACACAGAAGGAAAAAGTAGAGAAAGTAAATTCCCAAACTTGCGAATAAAAACTGAAAGAGCAAAACCAGAAACGTCAAAGAAATCAGATAAACAAACAGACGACTACGGGAACGCAAATAGGCTAGAAAAAATTGTTTCCAATCAAGCATGCTTCAGTCCGTACCCTATCCCTTTCTTGGTTTCGATAAATCCTACCAAGCCCTGCTCTTCCAACTTTTTACGCAAACGAGCCACATTGACAGAGAGGGTATTATCATCAATGAAAAAGTCACTGTTCCAAAGTTCTCGCATCAGGTCATCACGTGCTACGATATTGCCCGCATGCTCAAACAAAACTCGTAAAATCTGGAATTCATTCTTAGTCAAATTTAAGACTTGCCCTTGATAATGTAAATCCATGGATTTTGTATTGAGGATAACACCGGCATATTCCAGTAAACTCTCGTCACGCCCGAACTCATAGGAACGGCGCAACAATCCCTGAACCTTGGCTAAAAGAACCTGCTGGTCAAAAGGCTTGGTCACAAAGTCATCCGCCCCCATATTGATTGCCATAACAATATCCATAGCCTGGTCTCTGGAAGAAAGAAACATGATAGGTACCTTGGAAATCTTGCGAATTTCCTGACACCAGTGATAGCCATTAAACAAAGGCAGTCCAATATCCATGAGGACCAGATGAGGCTCCGATTGGACAAAAAGACTCAACACTTCCATAAAGTCTTCTACCAGAACCACTTCAAATCCCCATTCAGAGAGAATTTTCCCGACCTGTTGACGAATAACCTGATCATCTTCTACTAATAAAATCTTATGCATGCGCTTCTCCTTTGCTAATTTTAGGAGTCTTAAATCCTTTAGTATAAATAGAGGGCTTAGTATCTAATACTTTTTTGACATTTCCTTGTCACAACAGCTCAAAAACAGATAGTGAATAACCCCATTGATATCATACCTTATTTTCAGACATAGTGCCAGCACTACCCATTTATTTTTAATTTTTTCAACCCTCATTTCAGTTCTTTTATACATCCCCTTAACCAAAATTTATATCTATTCTTCCAAACCTTGAGTGTAGTTAAAACGACACTCTATACTCTTCTAACATTGAAAAGCTCCTTATCAAGTGGTATCCGTAAAAAGTTCTAGCTTTCAGATTGACAATCTGAAAAAGATTTGTTAAGATGTGAATGAACAATATTTAATATTCATTCAGAAAAGAGGTGAATCAAATTGGACAAAAAACAGGCTTTGAAATCCGCAGCTTATGAAGTTTTTTCAAAAAAAGGATACAAGGCGACAGGAATTTCAGAAATTGCTAGACAAGCTCATATGGCAGTCGGATCTTTTTATAACTATTACGAAAGTAAAGAGGCTATTTTTTTAGATATCTATATTGATGAAAACAACCGTGTTCGCCAAACTATGATCGAAGAACTGGATTGGGAAATTGATATGATTAATCTTATTAGTCAACTCTTTGCTCAATCCAGAGCACTCGTTTCTTCCAATAAATCCTTGCAGAATGGTACAATCCTGCCATAGCAGATGAGTTACATAGCTACTATTCCTCAGAGGAAGGAAAAGTCACGAATCCATTTCATCAATTTCTCGTGAAAACCTTTACTCATCGTTTGCAGACTGAAGGTCATTCTCCAGAAAAAATTCAAAATATTTTACAAGTTTACAACCTATTTTACTACATGGATATGCATATCACAGAAAATGATTTTCCAGATATTAGCAAAACTGTAGAAATACTAGCAACCAACTTCATTAAAGGAATCCTGAAATAAAGAAATCTTTTCTTTATTTTTTGAAAATTCTTGAATGAAGAAAAATATTATTCATTCATAAAAATTGTTATACTATAGGAGCTTAAAAATGAAACGAGGGAAAAAAATGTTCATGATTATTCTAACTACACTTGGAGTGCTCGGCTTTATATCTTTGGGAATCATTGCCTACCTTGGACGAAGTCAGACTTTATCGATAAAATCCATTGAAAATCCCAGCGGAGATTTGTATTTAGTTCACATCACAAAACCAAAAAATCAAATATGGAAAGCTGGCTCCTATGCTCAGTTTAAGCTTCCTGATAGTTCGTTTGGTGCAAATAAAAGTCCAGTAAAGGAGGAACAGACTAGCCGATGGCTAACTCTTGCTTCCACTCCTGATGAGGACGAAATTCTTATTGTAACCCATAATAGTGGTAGCGTGTTCAAGGAAACCTTAACACATTTACCACCTGGTAGTGAAATTGAGATGAGTTGGCTGGAGTCATCTTTATCTGTTGAAGACAATGACCAAGCACTTGTTTGTTTTGCCTCTGATGTCGGCATTTCTACTCTACGTTCAGTTGTGAAAGAGTGGGCTGGTAAGCGCTCCATCATTCTTAATCATTTAGACAAAGGAGTAAACATTTTTGATAATGAGTTAAGAGAGCTTAGTAAGAATAATCCGAATCTAACTTATAAAACTAGCGAAACCTTTTCTCAAAGCCAAGTATTTCTAAAAAATGCGATTGAGAAATACGGCAACCAAGCTATTTATCTCTTGACCGGTCAACCTGATGATATAAATGAGATGAAAAATTTCTTAAAAGAGAATGGGATTGACGACAAACAGATACAAACAAGTATATTTAGAGGTTTGAAATAAAAGCAAACTGCCTTCTATGTATCTGAATCATATTATTATAGATTGGTATGTAGAGACCATACAAACTAACTAGTAAATTCTATGTGATTGTGATAAGATAAATAAAAAGAAAGGAGCTTTTATGGCCAATATTTTTGACTATCTGAAAGATGTAGCGCACGATTCCTTTTACGACCTTCCATTGAATGAATTAGATGTTTTAGCCTTAACAGAAACCACCTACCTCTCCTTTGATAATCTAGTCTCCACAACTCCTCAGCGTCTTTTAGACCTGGCTCCTCAGGTTCCAAGGGAGACTAACATGCTGACCAGCAAAAATCGCCTCCAGCTATTAGATGAACTAGCTCAACACAAGCGCTTCAAAAATTGCAAACTTTCCCATTTTATTAATGACATCGACCCTGAACTGCAAAAACAATTTGCGGCTATGACCTACCGCCTCACTCTCGATACCTATCTGATTGTCTTTCGTGGGACAGATGATAGTATCATTGGTTGGAAGGAAGATTTCCACCTGACCTATATGAAGGAAATTCCTGCTCAAAAGCACGCCCTTCGCTATTTAAAGAACTTTTTTGCCCACCATCCTAAGCAGAAGGTCATTCTGGCCGGGCATTCCAAGGGAGGAAATCTAGCCATCTATGCTGCTAGTCAAATTGAGCAAAGCTTGCAAAATCAAATCACAGCAGTTTATACCTTTGATGCGCCTGGTCTCCATAAAGAACTGACACAAACCGAGGGCTATCAAAGGATAATGGATAGAACCAAAGTCTTTATCCCACAAGGGTCCATTATCGGTATGATGATGGAAATCCCTAACAACCAAATCATCGTGCACAGTACTGCCTTAGGTGGTATCGCCCAACACGATACCTTTAGTTGGCAAATTGAGGACAAGCACTTTGTCCAACTGGATAAGACCAACAGTGATAGTCAACAAGTTGACACAACCTTCAAAGAATGGGTGGCCACAGTCCCTGATGAGGAACTTCAGCTTTACTTCGACCTCTTCTTTGGCACCATTCTTGATGCTGGCATTAGTTCCATCAATGACTTGTCTTCCTTCAAGGCTATTGAACACATCCATCATCTCTTTATCCAAGCCCAATCCCTCACCCAAGAAGAAAGGGAAACTATGGGTCGCCTTACCCAATTATTGATTGATACTCGTTACCAAGCTTGGAAGAATAGATAAAAAGCTTATGAAAAGGTAAAAAACTTCTCATAAGCTTTTCTTGTTTTAAAGAAAAAATTACTCCTTCATCTGACTCTCTGCATCAGCCACGACTTGTTCTAGGCTGGTCTGCCCAAGTTCAGCCTCCATAGCCAGCTGGATTCTCTCCAATTTTTGATCCAAAACATCATGGATATGAGCTCCAACTGGACAATTTGGATTTGGATTGTCATGGAAACTAAAGAGTTGACCTGTCTTACCAAGACACTCAACTGCCTGATAAACATCTAATAGACTGATGTCCTTGAGATCCTTAACAATCTCTGTTCCCCCTGTTCCACGCGCTACTGAAATCAGCTCTGCCTTCTTCAACTGGGACAAGGTTTTTCTGATAATGACTGGATTGACCCCGACACTAGCAGCCAGAAAATCACTGGTCACCTTGCTTTCCTTCCCCTTGAGAGCAATGATTATCAGCATATGAGTCGCAATGGTAAATCTACTTGGAATTTGCATCCTCTTCTCCTTTTTACGAGGCTAGCCTGCCTCTACTCTTCTTTTTCTTTTATTATACCCTTTTTAGTTGTAATGTCAATCGTTACCACTTTTCAACCAAGCATCTAATTCTCTATCATAACCCTCTTTCTGGGCCAATTCTCTCAGAAATTCTTGATGATGAGTATGGTGGATCCCATTGACCAGACTTTCATAGTAAACCTCAAAATAGGGAAGTTTAAGATCTTTAGCCAGCTGCAATTCAGCTGCCACATCGTAGTCTACCCGTCGGAAATCCATATCCACCAAACCCTTATCATCAAACTCCAAAATCATATACTGGGCCCGCAAGTCTTTCCGCAACTGGGCATCTAGAAAGAAAGGTTGCCCAATCGAACCTGGATTGACAATCAATTGCCCACCAGTCCCGTAACGAAGCAATTGCTGGTGAATATGACCATAAACAGCAATATCACAAGCGGGATTGGTCACCAAGCGGTCAAAATCCTCTTGCGCTCCAGTATGAATCAACTCTCGCCCCCAGTTCTTATCAGGAAGATGATGGCTAATTCCCACCGTCAAATCCCCAAACTGACGATGAATCTGGAGTGGTTGATTGTGGAGCAGTTCAATTTCTTCTAGGGAAATTTCCTCTAAAACATACTGGCACTGGCGCAAGAGATAGCGTTGACTGGGACGAGTACTATCCAATTCCTTGCGGACACCATGCCAAAGACTGTCTTCCCAGTTTCCCAAAACTCTAGCTGTAATCGGTAGCTGAGCCAACAAGTCCAAAATCCTTCTACGCCCTGTCCCTGGCATGAGAATGTCTCCCAAAAGCCAGTATTCATCCACTCCTAGCTGCCGAGCATCTGCCAAAACAGCCTCCAAGGCGGTGGTATTTCCATGAATATCTGAAAGAAGAGCTATTTTTGTCATATCCATCTCCTCGTTTTTTCTCTTGCAATAAGTATAACATAAAAAGTCACAGCTAGAGAAATCTAGCTTTTTTTGATATACTAGATAGAGATATTAGACAAGAGGAAACGAATGACCCCGAATAAAGAAGATTATCTAAAGTGTATTTATGAAATTGGCATAGACCTGCATAAAATCACCAACAAGGAAATTGCGGCTCGCATGCAAGTCTCTCCCCCTGCCGTAACTGAAATGATTAAACGGATGAAAAGTGAAAATCTCATCCTCAAGGACAAGGAATGTGGTTATCTACTGACTGACCTTGGACTCAAACTGGTCTCTGAGCTCTACCGTAAACATCGCTTGATTGAAGTTTTTCTAGTTCATCATTTAGACTATACGAGTGACCAGATTCACGAGGAAGCTGAAGTATTGGAACATACTGTCTCTGAGCTATTCGTGGAGAGACTAGAAAAATTGCTTGGATTCCCCAAGACTTGCCCTCACGGAGGAACCATTCCTGCCAAGGGTGAACTCCTGGTTGAAATCAATAACCTCCCCCTTGCGGATATTAAGGAAGCTGGCTCCTACCGTCTGACTCGGGTACACGATAGTTTTGAGATTCTCAATTATTTGGATAAGCATGCACTTCACATCGGTGACCAGCTCCAAGTCAAGCAGTTTGATGGCTTCAGCAACACCTTCACTATCCTTAGTAAAGACGAGGATTTACAAGTAGGTATGGACATTGCCAAACAACTCTATGTCGAAAAAATCGACTAACTTCTCAAATACTCCAACCAACCCTGAAAGTTTGATTTTCAGGGTTTTATTTCTATCATTTGATTTTACTTTCATTTAGTTGTAGAATGTTTGTAAAAACAAGAAAGATAGTTTAAACTATGAAAAAATCACTAAAAATTTTTGCGACATCCAAATGGTTTGACCTCTTCGGGGTTGCTTTGGTCGTTGGGATTGCGATTGCATCTGGTTACCTCAACTCACGTCTCGATAAATTCGTAGACTGGGGACCCTGGACTGCTCTTGTTCCTTTTGGATTGATTTCCGTAACCAACGTTGGGATTTCCATGTTGTCCACTCGTTTCACGGGAAAATTAAGCAAATGGGGAAATTACTTTGGGATTGTTAATACTATTTTGTCTGGTACCATTGATTATATCCTTGGAAATAAGGCAGCCATTATCACCTATCCTGTCACCTTCCTCATTTATACCTTTGCTATAAAGAAATGGGAAGCTTCGCAAGAAGGCAGACCCAACCAAATGAGCCAAAAACAGCTGAAATTGGCGGCCATCATCATCTCAATCATCGCCTTCCTCTTTGCTTTTGTGACCAACTATATCGGCTATGGGGGAAAGATGAATCTCCTTGCCTACGTGACAACTATTGCCTTTGCACTGTCCCTCATTGCCAATGCTTTTAATGCATTGAAACTAACAACTCAGTGGGGCTTTTGGTTGATTTACAATTTTGTTCAGCTGACAAAGGCTGGCATTCAAGGAAACTTTGCCAATATCGGTAAATACATCTTTTATATCCTCAATGCAATCGGAGCTTTATTTGTCTGGAATGATGAAGAAGTAAAACAATAAGAGGAAAATCAAATAAAGAAATCTAACAGAATCTCCTTACTAAAATTTTTTATCATTTTACTTGTAACTCCCATTCTTTTGGAGTAGAATGAAGCTAGATAAAAGAGGGAGGTCTTGTCATGAAAAAACTCTTTAGAATCCATTTTACAGCAATTGCAGTCATCGATTTGCTACTATTCGCATTTTTTAGCACTAGACCCGAGACAGCTTTCGACTGGCTCTTGCTCACTGGTTTTATTTTCCTCCTTGTTCAGGGACTCCTGCTATTTCGCTTGGTCGTCCAACTAAAAAATCAATTCGCTGAGATTTATCCTCAAATCAATAAAATGATTCGCTTCTACTATTTAGGGGTGCTCATCAGCGACTTTCTATTATTTGTTCTCTTAGCCTTCACTAGTTCTCAGCGATTTTCCACTCTTATGCCAATCGTCACTGCTTGTCATTATACTTTATATTATCTGACGACTGACTACCTAAGAGAAAACTATCCAGACTTTTACGATAAACACATCACTTTATGGGAGTGTCTCTATGGAAAAGGAGGTTTTAGCATGAAAAAAATCATCTTCATCAAAACTATTCAACTCCTTGTCATTGATGGAATTATGCTGGCATTTTTGACATTTAAAGAAGGGCTTACTTGGGATTGGATTTTAATTTATAGCGGTTGGCTCATTTTCTTTCATCCTGTGCTATTGACCTATCTGTCTAATCAGCTTTGTGACCACTTTAGTCAACTCTATTCCCAGATTAGACCGCGATTCTGGCGTTTTGCCTTACAAATCCTCCTATGGGATAGCCTGATGATTCTCTCCTTGATATTTTTAAGTAGCATCCCACTTTTCCTTCAGGATACCCTCCTCATCCTAGGACACATCATCCCTTCCTATCGCACTTGCCAAAGCCTGAAACAAGATTTCCCAAAGCCCTATCAAGAACAGATTTCATTTTTGGAGTATTTTATGATAGATGAGAAAAACCAAGCCGACTGGGCTTGGTCTTTCTTATCTATTTTTAGTATCTAGGATAATGGTAACTGGTCCGTCATTGACCAGCTCAACCTGCATATCCGCTCCAAAGATACCTGTCTGAACAGGGCACTTCTTGCGCTAATTTTTGATTGAAATGCATCATAGAAGTCTGATGCCATATCTGGCTTGGCTGCACCTGTAAAGGCTGGACGATTGCCTTTCTTAGTATCCGCAAAGAGGGTAAACTGAGAAATAGAGAGGATTTCTCCTTCAATATCTTTGACAGACAGGTTCATCTTGCCTTCTGCGTCTGAAAAAATCCGCATGTTGACCAGTTTTCTCACAGCATAGTCCAAATCTTCCTCTTGGTCCTCTGGTCCAACACCAACCAGCAATAAGAGTCCCTGATTAATTTTTCCCTGAACCTGACCTTCGATACTCACTTGGGCTTTTTTAACCCGTTGGATAATGATTTTCATAATAGCCTTTCTAGTAAGAGCTAGGCCAATTAGCCGTTGGTCCGTTTAACAGAATAGACCTCTGGTACGCTCTTAATCTTATCTACGACCGTGGTCAGCGTCGAGAGGTTAGCAATGCCGAAGGACACATGGATATTAGCAAACTTCATATCCTTGGTTGGTTGGGCATTGACCGTTGAGATGTTCTTGGTTGTGTTTGAAAGAACTTGCAGTACATCGTTCAATAGTCCTGTACGGTTGAGGCCATAAATATCGATATGGGCCATATACTCCTTATTTGAGCTAGAGTACTGGTCTTCCCATTCCACATCAAGGAGACGTTGCTCGTAGTTTTCTTGGGCACGCAGGTTCATACAGTCCACACGGTGAATAGCCACACCACGTCCCTTGGTGATATAGCCGACAATATCGTCACCAGGAACAGGATTACAACACTTGGCAATCCGCACTAGGAGACCTGAGGCTCCTTCAATGACCACACCACCCTCATGCTTAACCTTGAGGGTTTCTTTGTTTTCAACCTTGACCTCTCCACCTTTGACAAGTTCTTCTGCTTCAGCCTTGGCCTTGGCACGTTCTTCCTCACGGCGTTCCTTTTCAGTCAGACGGTTAAAGACAGTAATAGCACCGATTTCTCCAAAACCAATGGCCGCAAAAAGGGATTCTTCTGTCTTGTAGCTGGTCTTTTGCAGAACTTGGTCCATGTGACGCTTGTCCATGAATTTATTGGCCACATAGCCATTTTCTTGAAACTGGGCCATCAGCATTTCACGACCCTTGTTGACAGACAATTCCTTATCTTGATTTAAAGAACTGACGAATCTTGTTACGCGCCTTGCTGGTCTTGACCATATTGAGCCAGTCACGGCTCGGTCCCAAAGGAGTTGGGGTTGGTGACAATTTCAACCTGATCCCCTGTCTTTGAGCTTGGTTGTCAGTGGAACCATGCGACCATTGACCTTAGCACCAGTTGCTTTTTCTCACCGACTTTTGGTATGGATTTCATAGGCAAAGTCAATCGGTCCTGAATCTTTTGGAAGGGAACGAACAGCTCCATCTGGGAGTAAAGACGTAAATCTCCTCAGCCAGATAGTTTTCCTTGACAGAGTCCACAAATTCCTTAGCATCATCAGCCTGATCTTGGAGCTCCATCATCTCCTTAATCCAGTTCATCCCAATAGCTGATTCCTTGCTGTTAACCTGCCCCTTAATGCCTTTCTTATAAGCCCAGTGAGCCGCAACCCCGTACTCAGCCACCTCGTGCATGGCTTTAGTTCGAATCTGGAACTCAATCGGACCTTTTGGGTCCCATAAACAGTCGTATGGATAGACTGGTAACCATTAGCCTTGCGATTAGCGATATAGTCTTTAAAGCGACCAGGCATGGGTTTCCAAAGTTCATGCACATAACCCAACATGGCATAAACATCACTTTGGGTATCTAAAATACAACGAATAGCAATCAGGTCATAGATTTCCTCAAACCGTTTTCTCTTATCCTGCATTTTGCGGAAAATTGAGTAAATATGCTTGGGACGACCATAAATCTTCCCTTTCAAGTGACGATCCGTCGTATAGTCCTCTAATTTTGTGACCACCTCATCCACCAAGGCCTCACGCTCTCTGCGTTTTTCCTTCATCATATGGGTAATCTTGTAAAACTCCGTTGGATTGAGATAACGGAAAGATAGGTCTTCCAATTCCCATTTGACACTGGAAATCCCCAAACGATGGGCAAGTGGGGCATAGATTTCCATGGTTTCTTTGGAAATACGCTCCTGCTTGTCTTTTCGAAGGTGTTTTCAGCGTCCGCATATTGTGCAAGCGGTCAGACAGTTTGACCAAGATAACGCGGATGTCCTCAGACATGGCCATGAGCATCTTGCGATGGTTTTCAGCCAACTGCTCTTCGTGAGACTTGTACTTGACCTTACCAAGCTTGGTAACCCCATCTACGATTACCCGCACATCAGGACCAAACTCTCTTTCCAAATCGTCCAAGGTCGCATCAGTATCTTCCACCACATCATGCAAGAAACCACAAGCTACCGTTACAGCATCTAGCTTAAGTTTGGCTAAAATACCTGCCACTTGGATAGGATGAATGATATAAGGCTCGCCTGATTTGCGGTATTGACCACTATGGCATTCCACCGCATAGACCAAGGCCTTATGGACAAAATGGACATCCTCTTCCGTTAAATATTCTTTGGTTAAAGCGACAACTTCTTCGCCTGTTAAATTCACTTCTTTCGGCATCTCTACTCTCCAATTCTTCCTACCATTTTATCACTTTTTTAAGAATATGAAAACTAGATTGGAACAGAATAAGAAAAAAATAATTCAGAATTGCTTGACAATTCTGAATTATTAGTCTATAATATATTACGAAGTTAGATTTTAAACTTAGGTGATAGAAGGAGAGATAGAAGAACGGAAATCATATTGTAACCGAAAGACTTTCTGACTTCCCCAATTCCATTGAAGATAAGAAAGATAAACGATGGAACTCGTGTCACATACACTGGTACCTTGACTGGATTTTGGAATTAAAATCCTCAAGATACTTTCTTTTATCCTTTAGTTTATAAGGAGAACAGCTATGAAAAAAACTGCTATTTCTATCTTTGCTCTCCTAGTGTTAGGAGTTAGCTGCCTGTTCCTATTCAGCCAGCAAAGCTATAAAAAAACAGTCGTTCAATACTATGCTAACGACCAGAACCTGCCCAGTAGTATAACTTATAGTGAATATAGCGATAAACGAGAAGCCAACTACGGTGGCACTCTAGACATCACGTCTATCAAACAAGCTAATGACGGAGTTTATGCAACCTATGAAGGGCAATTGACACCTCTCCAATATTGATAAATTGATAACCAGCCTGTCTTCATCTAGTCATGCTGGTTTTTAAGTTCATTCTAAATTCTTACCTATTTTTCCCAACTATGCTATACTTAATTTAGTACATTCTTTGAGATTGGAGCTAGTATGAAAATCCATAAAACCGTGAATCCTGTTGCCTATGAAAACACCTATTACCTAGAAGGTGAAAAGCACCTCATCGTCGTCGACCCTGGCAGCCATTGGGAAGCCATTCGTCAGACAATCGAGAAGATCAACAAACCGATCTGTGCCATTCTATTGACCCACGCCCATTATGACCATATCATGAGTCTGGACTTGGTTCGCGAGACTTTTGGAAATCCTCCTGTCTATATCGCAGAGAGTGAAGCCAGCTGGCTCTATACTCCTGTCGATAATCTCTCTGGACTTCCTCGCCACGATGATATGGCAGATGTGGTCGCAAAACCTGCAGAGCACACCTTTGTCTTTCATGAGGAATATCAGCTGGAAGAATTTCGTTTTACTGTCTTACCAACATCAGGTCACTCTATCGGCGGCGTTTCTATCGTCTTTCCTGATGCTCACCTAGTCTTGACTGGTGATGCCCTTTTCCGTGAAACTATTGGACGGACAGATCTTCCGACTGGTAGCATGGAACAACTCCTCCATAGTATCAAAACCCAACTCTTTACCCTACCAAACTACGATGTCTATCCAGGACATGGTCCAGCTACAACCATCGCTCATGAAAAGACCTTCAATCCCTTTTTCTAGCAAGATTTTGATGATAATAAATATCGCAATTTATAATAGATTGAAGCTAGAATAGTAGACTGCGACTTCTGAATCATTATTAGAAATCAATTTGTTCAGATTTTATTTCATCTCACTATATTTATACTATTTTAGAATTATAAAAACGCATAATATCAGATGTAGAAAGTTTGATATTATGCGTTTTATCATGAAAAGATTTTCTAAATTATCTCCTCAAATTGATTTTTTCACAGTCTAAAATGCTTGATAGATAAACTATGAATTGGAGTTATTCTGACTCCTTACGAAAGCTAAACAATCCAGCAGTTAGAGTCAACATTCCAAATAGGGTGGCGAGAATTGAGTGATTTTCTCCAGTATTTGGCAAAGTCTTAGCTACTTGTTTCGAAATAGTTTCAGTCTTAGTTGCTAACGGCTCAGCTTGAGTTTTTGTACTACTTGCGTCATTTCCTTTGTTCTGTGGTTGTTAGAGTATTACTACTATTTACAACTGGAACAGGAGTTGTACTACCTCCGTTATCACGGCTTGCGGCAACTTTGAAAGTCATAGCATAGATACTAAAGTGATTAGTTTCGAAAGTCACCTTATCTGTATCTTGTTTGAACTTCAATGCCTGTAAAGTACCGTCTGGAGCAACATAATAGACATTTTCAACTGGCTTATCGGCAGAAAGACTTACTAGAACCATGCCGTTTGGCTGGATAGCTTTACCATTCGCGTCATACAGATGAATGTCGAAGGCTTTATAGTCTTTTGATTCAAGTGAAGTCGACTTGGTTTCTTCTACCTTGATATAGCTGACATTTTTGAGTGTTGCTTCTGAACCATGTACTCGAACGCTTCCAGCTTTGTTCGAAAGAACACGAGTATTGTTTGGGGTGGCTGGATTAAGCGTAGGAGTTACGGGAGTTGTCGGTGTTATTGGAGCAACTGGTGTAACTGGATTTACAGGATTTTCACTTGGCTTGACTTCTGGTTTTGCTTGGTCGGCTGGTTTTTCGGTGTGGTTCTTAAACAAGAAAACGTAAGTTTGATAAACTTCCGCGTATAGACCAAACTCTCCCACGCTTCTTCCTCTCTCATTTAGCTGATAACGGTGATAAAGTGGTGTTAACTGCCTATTTTTCGAAAATTGATAGACTTCCACGTCATTGTCTTCTTTTTTTGTGCGGAAGATCATGTAACCTTGACCTGTGATGTTAGTGTTTTTGTTTAGTTCAACATGTCCTGTTTTTCCATCTAAAATACCTGTATAAATTGTATACGCTTCATAGTTTCTACCTTCCAATTCTGGAATTTTTACCCTAATCGGACGCATCACTATGGGGCTTTTCCTCATTTCTTCAAGAGAAAGTTCCCTCCCATTTTCTTCGATCCACCTATTCCCGCTGCCCAAAAACATAGTTAATCTTGGTTTGTTATTGACAAAATCTTTTTCAGCAGTCCATATTCCACTGAAAGTTTCCTTCATATCACTGATAGGAAGTGGTGCTACAATATCTGCGTAAGTAACAACAGGGTGTTCATGAACGCTTCCGTCACGTAGAGGCCATCTTCTCACTGGTTTTCTGTTATTTTCCTGCGGTTGCTCTGCAGGTTTAACCTCTGGTTGAGGGTTTTCTGCTGGTTTTGGAGTTGGAACAGGTGTTTCAGCAGATTTATTTTCAACCGGCTTGTTCTCAGTTGGTTTTACTGGCTGAGTAGGCTGTGGTTGCTCTGTAGGTTTAACCTCTGGTTGAGGATTTTCTGCTGGTTTTGGCGCAGGTGTTGGTTGAGCAGTATTAGGTTTAACAGCAACATTTGGCTGTGGTGCAACGTTTTCTTCGGCATGCACCCAAGTTGGCACTACAGCACTAAGAGTGACAGCAGAGAAGGTAACAATACCTAGTTTAGTGAGTTTATTCATAATTTTTCCTCCTCAGGAATATATAATTGCCTTTTTAGGCTTATAAAATAACAAAATCAACTTCCTTTCAAGACCACAAAAGCAAAATTTTGAGCCAACTCATTCTCTAAACATTTAATGTTCTTGATAGAAGCCTTAAATGAACCTTCATCCATTAACTGAACAATACAGCTATTACACTATTACATATCTTAATGATTTTTAAGTTTTTTGTTACCAAAAGCTCGCTATCTCCTTTAGAGATAGGAAACTAAGTGTATCGCGTAACGACCGTTAAACGATACACAAAAAAATACCAGTCTAATACAGGTTAAAAACACTGTTAAACTCGCATTTTTTAAAATATTCATATTGTTGTTTTGACTGTTTTATCAAACGGTCGTTAATCGAAACAAATTTACGGCTTTATTCTACCATTTTTCCCTATTTTTAGCAATGATTTTCCGTTTTTTTTGACGATTATTCGCAACTTTATTACGTTCTAACACTTTATATAGGGTTGATGTAGAAATTTGTTCAGTTTTTGCAATATTACGTATGCTTATATCTGAATGTAGATATTTGTTAAGTATACGCTCCTCCTTTTCTTTTGAAATCCGTTTAGCCCCTAATCTAACACCATTTTCCTTAGCTTTTCGAAGTCCTTCTTTTGTGCGAAATCTCAGATTTTCCAGCTCATTTTCTGCCACAAAGCCTAAAATGATGCAAAGTAACCTGCCAATAAGAGAACCTGTTTCTAGTTTTTCATGCAAACTGACTAGGTGAATATTAGATTCATTAAATAGTTCAATAAGTTCTAGCAGCTTAAACATAGATCGAGTCAGTCTATCTAACTTATAGATAGTGAAAGTAACCTGCTTGCCATCTTTCGAAAAGTCAGAGGCCAGTTTTAAGGCTTTTGTGAGTTCAGGACGAGTGTTATTTGCACCAGATTCCTTTTCTATAAAAAGTTTATCGCAATGTTTGAGAGCTTCGATTTGCACTTTCAATCCTAGGTCTTGCTTATGAGTAGATACACGGGCGTAGCCTATGTTAATAGTCTTTTGAGACATAAAAATCCTCCTGTTATCTTGATACAGAGGGATATTTTACTATGAATTTTAAAATAAGAAAAGACCTTCAATCCTTTCTTCTAGTACGCAAAAAACCAAGGAATTTTTTATCCTTGGTTTTTGTGTACTGCTATTTTATGACGTCAGAATCTAGCCTAGTTTTAAATTTTATCAAGTACTAGTTGACCCGCTCGAGTTCTTTCCAATCAAATTTAGCTAAATCAACTTCATTAGAAGAAATCTCTAAGACTTGCTCTACTTTTTCATTGCCACCGATTTGAATAGTTGCTTCTTTAACCTTCTGTACTCCATTTTTATCAAACGAATAGAGAGTCAAGTTCATTTCTGGTCGTGTTGACTGCCAGTCTGCATATATAACTTGGCCATTTTCATAAATGACTAAACTGGAACGAAAGCCACCTGCAGAAGCTACATAAGCTGTGTGAAGCAACTTAGGTTGTTTATTTTCTAAATAATAAATGGCTGAAACAAATTTTTCGTCCCCAATAAGCAACTCGTCTTGACCATCCTTATTCAAATCAACAAGGGCATATTTAAAGTCTGGTGCATTTTGATAATCCATTCGAGAGAAAATCATGCCATATTCTTCTGATGCAATCTTGTGTTGTTTATTTTCCTCGTATAAATCTTCTCTATTCCCTTGCTTTAAAAGGTCTGTAAAATGATTGTACCGCTCTATTACTCCCTCGTACAAATCTTTTCCTGTTTCACTTTTCTTTTCCATTGTTGTTGACGGCGTTGCCATTGAAGAACTCCTACTAGTTTGGCTCTCTGACTTCGTAGAGGTTTCCTTATGTTCCTCTTTGGTCGAAGATGATTGTGTTGCCGAAGGTTCTATTTTTTCCTCTTTTTTGTTTGCACCACAAGATGCTAAAACAAAAATAGAAAGAATAGATGAAAGCATCATTAAAAATTTCTTCATGTTAACCTCTTTAGCCCATCCTATGCAGATTTACAGATTTTAGTATTAGATTGGATTCATTACCAAATAATCACGCGCTCTTCTGGTGAACGCCACATACCGTCTCCTTCTTTGACATCATAGGTTGTAAAGAAATCATCGAAGTTTGGTACTTGTACATTGACACGGAGTTTGGCTGGTGCGTGCACATCGACACTAGCTAAAGTTTCATAAATTCTGGGCGACCTTTCATGCGCCAGATGCGACCGAAGTTGTAGAAGAACTCTTCTGCTGAGAAGTCTGGTTCTCTCTTAGCTGCTTCAAGCGCTGCAGCGATTCCTCCCAAGTCAGCCACATTTTCTGATACAGTCAATTTACCGTTAATGGTTGCTCCATAAGAATCCTGTCCATCAAATTGGTCAATAACTTTGTGTTTTCTCCTTGAAGGCAGCATAGTCACTCTCTGTCCACCAATCCTTGAGGCTACCATTTTCATCAAAGGAAGCTCCGTTGGTATCAAAGGCGTGAGAAATTTCATGGGCAATAACCGCCCCAATACCACCGTAGTTAGCAGATGATGACTGATGTAAGTCATAGAAAGGCGCCTGTAAAATGGCCGCTGGAAAGACAATCAGGTTCTTCTGTGGATTGTAGTAAGCATTGACCATATGAGCAGGCATGCCCCATTCCTTGTAGTCTACAGGCTGGTTCCACTTGCTCCAACTGTGCTTGATTTCCACACGCGCAAAGGCTAGAGCATTGTCAAAAAGACTAGCATTTTCATCCACTACCTTGTCCTTATAGCGTTCTGGCAATTCCTCTGGATAACCAATATAAGGCTTAATGACATTGAGTTTGACGATGGCCTTGTCACGAGTTTCTGGAGTCAGCCAGTCATTTTTAGCCAAGCGTTCCTTATAGACATCAATCATAGTTGCCACTTTTTTCTCTACGTCTGCCTTGGCCTCTGGAGAGAATTTTTCATGGGCATACCAGAGACCCAAGGCTTGTTTGAAAGGACCTTGTGCTAGCTGGTAGGCTGCCTTGACCTTGTCTTTGGCCTCTGGAACTCCTGAAAGCGCACGACTATAGGCACCTGACAAGACACGGATTTCTTCTGTTAAATAGCTGGTTGAGAGATTAACCACACTCAAAATTAAGGTTGCCTTGAGGAGAGGGCCATGCCTCTTCACTATAGAATTGGTCTGCTGCTTGCCAGAAACGTTCCTCGTCTACGATAACCTTGTCTGGTACTTGTCCAAGAACAGCTTGGAAGAAGTCATCCAAAGGTAGGGCAGGCGCAAATTTCTTGAAATCTTCATAAGAATATGGATGGTAGAGTTTAGCATACTCTGAACTTTCTTCATTAGAGAGCACCACTGCCGCAACTCGACGGTCCAATTCTAGTCTTTTCTCAAGTAAGTCTTCAATTTCTGCATCAGAGAAATCATAAGCCTTGAGGAGATTTGCGCTGGTTTCTTTCCAAAGAGTCAAGAGCTCCTCGCGCTGAGGATGGTCTTCTGCATAGTAGGTCGTATCTGGCAGGATCGTGCTTGGAGCGCTAGCCCATAGAACATTGATTCTGGCATCCAGAAAATCTGGTGATACACCAAACGGAAGGAAATTAGGTTTTCCTGCAAGCTCAAACTCTGCTAGTTTAGCTGTAAAATCCGCAAAAGTCTCCAATTCTTGGAATTCTTTAAGAAGTGGCAAAACAGGTGTGATACCGTCAGCTTCTCTCTTGTCAAAATCACGAACTAGGCGGTGGTATTTGACAAAGTTTGCCAAGATAGCATCCTCAGGCACCTCTTCTCCTGCCAACCACTTGTCTGTTGTCGTCAGCATCAGGTCTTCAATTTCTTGGTCTAAATCAACAAAACCTCCTGTTTGAGACTTATCTGCTGGGATTTCAGCTGTCTTCTGCCATTCTCCATTGATTGCATCATAAAAATCATCTTGATAACGTGTCATCTTGTTCTCGCTTTCATTTGTACTTGTTTTTAGCTTAACAAAAATTAACTGGGAATGCAATTAAAAATAAACGGATGTTTCCTATTGTTTTTCAGTTAATATTTTAATTTTTTGAAAAATTAACTTGACTTAATTTTTTTTTTAAGGTATATTAAGAGTCAGGAGGAATACAAGTTTATGATACGTATCGAAAACCTCAGTGTCTCCTACAAAGAAACGTTGGCACTTAAGGATATTTCACTAGTGCTCCAAGGACCAACAATTACCGGTATCATTGGTCCAAACGGCGCTGGGAAATCAACACTAGTAAAAGGTATGCTGGGAATTATCCCACATCAAGGTCAGGCATTTCTCGATGACAAGGAAGTTAAAAAATCCTTACACCGAATCGCCTATGTCGAACAAAAATCAATATCGACTACAACTTTCCCATCAAGGTAAAGGAATGCGTCTCGCTAGGACTCTTTCCTTCTATCCCTCTCTTTCGCAGTTTAAATGCTAAACATTGGAAAAAAGTAGAGGAAGCCCTTGAAATCGTCGGCCTAGCTGACTACGCTGAACGTCAAATCAGTCAACTGTCTGGAGGTCAATTCCAGCGGGTCTTGATTGCCAGATGTTTGGTGCAGGAAGCCGACTATATCCTCTTGGATGAACCTTTTGTTGGGATTGATTCTGTCAGTGAGGAAATCATCATGAATACGCTGAGAGATCTGAAAAAAGCTGGGAAGACGGTTCTCATCGTCCACCACGACCTCAGCAAGGTTCCCCACTACTTCGATCAAGTCTTGCTTGTCAATCGAGAAGTGATTGCCTTTGGTCCAACCAAAGAAACCTTTACCGAAGCCAATCTAAAAGAAGCTTACGGTAATCGACTCTTTTTCAATGGAGGTGACCTATGATTGCAGAATTTATCGATGGATTGCAAAAATTCCATTTCCTACAAATGCCTTGATAACAGCTATTGTCGTCGGGGTCGTAGCTGGAGCTGTGGGATGTTTCATCATCCTACGCGGGATGTCACTCATGGGAGATGCCATTTCACATGCTGTCTTGCCAGGTGTAGCCCTCTCCTTTATCTTGGGCCTTGACTTCTTTGTCGGAGCCATTGTCTTTGGATTGCTAGCTGCCATCATCATTACCTACATCAAGGGAAACTCGATTATCAAAAGCGATACCGCCATCGGCATTACCTTTTCTTCTTTCTTAGCCCTCGGTATCATCTTGATTAGTGTCGCTAAAAGTTCAACTGACCTTTTCCATATCCTTTTTGGTAATATCCTAGCCGTCCAAGATACGGATATGTTTATTACTATGGGTGTAGGGGCAGCCATTCTCTTGTTAATCTGGATTTTCTTCAAGCAACTCTTGATCACTTCCTTTGATGAACTCTTGGCTAAAGCCATGGGAATGCCTGTCAATTTCTATCACTACCTTCTCATGGTACTCCTGACTCTCGTGTCTGTGACAGCCATGCAAAGTGTCGGAACTATCCTGATTGTAGCCATGCTGATTACCCCAGCTGCAACTGCTTATCTGTATGCTAATAGCCTAAAAAGTATGATTTTCCTTTCCTCAACCTTTGGAGCGACTGCTTCAGTTTTGGGACTCTTTATCGGTTATAGCTTTAACGTTGCGGCAGGTTCTAGTATCGTGCTTACAGCCGCTAGTTTCTTTCTCATTAGCTTCTTTATCGCTCCAAAACAACGATATTTGAAACTGAAAAATAAACATTTGTTAAAATAAGGGGCAAAACCCCAATAAATTGGAGGATCTAATGAAAAAATTAGGTACATTGTTCGTTCTCTTTCTTTCCGTCATTGCTCTTGTAGCATGTGCTAGCGGGAAAAAAGATGCAGCTTCTGGTCAAAAACTAAAAGTTGTTGCTACAAACTCAATCATCGCTGATATTACTAAAAATATTGCTGGTGACAAGATTGATCTTCACAGTATCGTTCCTGTTGGTCAAGACCCACACGAATACGAGCCACTTCCTGAAGACGTTAAGAAAACTTCTCAAGCTGATTTGATTTTCTATAACGGTATCAACCTTGAAACAGGTGGCAATGCTTGGTTTACAAAATTGGTAGAAAATGCCAAGAAAACTGAAAACAAAGACTATTTTGCAGTCAGCGAAGGCGTTGATGTTATCTACCTTGAAGGCCAAAACGAAAAAGGCAAAGAAGACCCACACGCTTGGCTTAACCTTGAAAACGGTATGATTTTTGCTAAAAATATCGCAAAACAATTGAGCGCTAAAGACCCTAGCAACAAGGAATTCTACGAAAAAAATCTCAAAGAATACACTGATAAGTTAGACAAACTTGATAAGGAAGCTAAAGCTAAATTCAACAATATTCCTGCTGAGAAGAAATTGATCGTAACCAGCGAAGGATGCTTCAAATACTTCTCTAAAGCCTACGGTGTCCCAAGTGCCTACATCTGGGAAATCAACACTGAAGAAGAAGGAACACCTGACCAAATCAAGACCTTGGTTGAAAAACTTCGCCAAACAAAAACTCCTTCCCTCTTTGTAGAATCAAGTGTAGATGACCGTCCAATGAAGACTGTTTCACAAGACACAAACATCCCAATCTACGCACAAATCTTTACTGACTCTATCGCAGAACAAGGTAAAGAAGGCGACAGCTACTACAACATGATGAAATACAACCTTGACAAGATTGCTGAAGGATTGGCAAAATAATACTCTGAAAAACGTCATTCTCACGTGAGATGGCGTTTTTTCTATGTCTATATTTCCGGTCAAATCATTGGAAAATTTCGACCGTTTCAGCTAAAATGGAAGAAAAAGATTGGAGTATCTTATGGTAACTTTCCTCGGAAATCCTGTGAGCTTTACAGGTAAACAACTACAAGTCGGCGACAAGGCGCTTGATTTTTCTCTCACTACAACAGACCTTTCTAAAAAATCTCTGGCTGATTTTGATGGCAAGAAAAAAGTCTTGAGTGTCGTGCCTTCTATCGATACAGGCATCTGCTCAACTCAAACGCGTCGTTTTAATGAAGAACTGGCTGGACTGGACAACACGGTCGTATTGACTGTTTCCATGGACCTACCTTTTGCCCAAAAACGTTGGTGTGGTGCTGAGGGAATTGAAAATGCCATCATGCTCTCAGACTATTTCGACCATTCCTTTGGACGTGACTACGCCCTCTTAATCAATGAGTGGCACCTATTGGCACGCGCAGTCTTTGTCCTCGATACTGACAATACGATTCGCTACGTTGAATACGTAGACAATATCAACTCTGAACCAAACTTCGAAGCCGCAATTGCAGCTACTAAAGCCCTATAGAAAAAATCCTCTGTCACAAAGAGTTCCTTGCTCTTTGAAACGGAGGATTTTTGCTTACGAGTAAATATAATTTCAATCAGATAAAAACAACTACCTTATACTCAATGAAAATCAAAGAGCAAACTAAGAAACTAGCCGTAGGTTGCTCAAGACACTGTTTTGAGGTTACAGATATGGCTAACGTTGTTTGAATAGATTCTAGAAGAGTATTACTCTACAGATTTCAAGGCTTCAAGCATATCAACCTTTCTCAAATGATGATTAACGAAGAAACCAAGCAAGGTCAAAATGGTACTTACTGCTGCCACTGGGATTACATAGACTTCCCAAGCAACCCGTGGATAAAAAAGAATGGTTGCAGGTGAAATCATTTGAATCAAATTGGTGTAAATAGAAACCAGCTACCAGACCAAGTACGATTCCCACAAGGGACAACACAATCGTCTCACGGTAAATGTAGAGAGTGACTTCATTATTATGAAAACCGAGAACCTTGATAGTGGAGAGTTCACGGATTCTCTCAGCCACGTTGATATTGGTCAGATTGTAGAGGATAACAATAGCCAACAGAACCGATACGATGACCAAGATGGTCATGGTCTGATTGAGTGAGCTAGCGACGGAGTCAAAGAGTCGAATGGCTGAAGCATTCTGGACGACACTGGATACCGCAGATTGATTCATAAGCAAGCCTGCCTGCCTTTCGATACTAGGCGCACTAGAATCCTTTAGCGTAACCAGATAAGTGTTGGCTTGGGATAGCTGTCCGTAAAGTTGCTCATAGCTAGCTTGACTCATATAAATAAAATGACCAACGTAGTTCTCAGCAATAGCAGCGATCTTTAGCTCCTTACCTTCAATCTCTAGAGTCTGCCCAACCTTGACATCTGCCAACTGAGCGAGTTTAGCTGTAATAACGATGCCATCGTTTAATGTCAGCTCCTGCTGATGATGTTGCAGATGGATAAAGGGCATCAAATCCTCCTTCTCTGTCATCATAAGGGTAATAGTTTGAAGACCAGCCTTGCCTTTGAAATCCTTGTCTAGCGTTTTAGAATAGATTTTCTGGTAGGCTTGGATATCCTGTCCTTTCAGCACTTCTTCTAGATCTGCCTTGTCCTGATTGGTCGCACTAGGATTTTCAGAAACAATCATCTGATACTGTTGAATTTGTTGAAACTGTCTAGACGGAACCCCTGCCACAGAGGATTGGATTCCCAAACCTGCAAAGAGCAGGGTTACAGAACCTGCCACACCAAAGATCGTCATCAACATACGCTGCTTATAACGGAAGATATTGCGGGCTGTTACCTTATGAGTAAAACTGAGACGACGCCAGATAAAATCGATGCGTTCCAGTAAGATTTTAGCTCCTTTGACAGGTGGTTTAGGCAGTAAAAGCTGGGCTGCTTCATCATGAAGTTCCCTACGAGCTACCAAGTAGGCTGGTAGAACACTAGCCAACCAACTCAAGATAAGAGCTAGTAAGCTATAGGTCCAATAGAACTGAATCTGGGTTTCTCCCACCACCATGCCTTTTGTAATGACACTTGAAATCACACTGGATAGTAAATAATGGCCAAGTATACTACCTAGAGCTGTTCCGACAGTCCCAGCTACTAGACCATAGAGGAGAAATTTAGCGATAATATCCTTACTGCGATAGCCCAAGGCCTTAAAAATCCCTGCATGAGTCCGCTCTTCATCCACAAAGCGAGTCATGGTTGTAAAGGTCACCATGGCTGCTACGGCATAAAGCACCACAGGAAAGATATTGCCCACTGCTCGAATACTGGCTGAAGCATTGCTGTACATGAGATAGCCCTGACCACCTGGTATGGTCTGCCGATTATAGACCTGATACTTGGGCTCAGCCAAATCATCCAAGACTTGCTGCTGTTTTTCTAATTTTTCCTTTTCTTGGGCTAGATTTTGTTCAGCCTGCTTTAGTTTGTTCTCTTCCTTGCTCAATTCCTGCTTGGCTTGGGTAAGTTGAGCACTGGCCTGCTCTCTCTGAGCTTGAGGAAGCAAGGCTAGTTGACTCTCCTGAGCCTGTAAACGAGCTTGAGCAGTTGCTAAACGACGCTTGCCTTCCTGCAAATTAGTCTCAGCCTTGTCAAGTGTTTCTTGGCCCTTGTCTAGAGACTCTTGTCCTTCTTTTTTCAAAAGTTGCAGACGTGCCTTGCCATTATCTGACAGAGCTTGTTCTAGGTCTTCCTGATGCTGTTTGGATTTTTCTTCATAAGCTGCTGAAAAAGCATTTAATCCTGACAAATCTTGATATTTTAAACGAGCTATATTGTAGACTTTCTGATCAAACTGACTAGGTAAAAGCACCCCATAGGCTGTCAGAGCCCCACTTCCACTGCCTGCGTAGCCCATGTCTCGCTGAGAGAGGATTTCAGCTGAATCCACAAAACCAGTAATGGTATAGGTATGATCTTTTAAAGAGGAATGACTGCCTTCGTTTTCTTTTAAGCTAATCTCCTGTCCCACACGATATTGGCCCTGCAAATGACTGGCCAAAGCGATTTCCTTGTCTGACTGAGGAAGTCGCCCCCTCTCTTAGCTGAAAGGTTGAAATTCGCGCTGGTTTGGAGTACAGCCGAATGGCATCCTGCCCATTATCCATAGTCACATCTGTCAAATAGCCAAACTCAACCTCTGCGCCCTCCGTCTGTTTTAGTTCTTCTTGATCTGCTTGATCCAAGCCATAGTTAGACATAACTGCCAAATCCAAGGTTTGAGCAGTTCTTAAATAAGCATTAGCTGTCGCCTCCATGTTGGGACTAGTCACTTTGAGGCCTACTAGGGCTAGAGACCCCAACATCATCAAGGTCAAGATGGATAAAAAACGCCCCTTGGATCCTGTGAAGGACTGAATTAAGTCCTTCCAATAGGTTTTTCGCTTGATCATGCTAGTACTCCAAACTGTCGATATCCTGAGGATGCTGGTTGATCACCACATCCTTAATACTGGCATCGTGCATATGAATCACGCGATCAGCAATGGGCGCCAAAGCTCCATTGTGAGTCACAATAATCACCGTCGCTCCCTTTTGACGAGACATATCTTGGAGAATTTTCAAAACCTGTTTACCCGTCTGATAATCCAAGGCTCCAGTAGGCTCATCACAGAGGAGAATTTTAGGATTTTTGGCTACAGCGCGTGCAATGGAGACTCGCTGTTGCTCCCCTCCAGAAAGCTGGGCTGGAAAATTATTGAGACGATGAGTCAGACCTACATCTGTCAAAACCTGCTCAGGATTCAAGGCATCTGTCACGATTTCAGAAGCCAATTCCACGTTCTCCTTAGCTGTCAGATTGGAAACTAGATTATAAAACTGAAAAACAAAACCTACATCTTCACGACGATAGTTTGTTCGTTGGTGGGAACTATAGTCTGCAATATTAACACCATCTATCCAGATTTCACCTTCATCATTGGTATCCATTCCCCCAAGAAGGTTAAGAACCGTTGACTTGCCTGCACCAGACGCACCTAGAATAACAACCAATTCTCCCTTTTCAATCTCAAAATTCACATCACGATTGGCCAAAATCTCCGTGTCCCCAACCTGATAACGCTTGTAACAGTGTTTCATCTCAATATAAGCCATAAGACCCACCCTCTCTCAAACAAATTACTTCCTACTACCATTATAACGCTTTTTCAACTAGTTGGAAACTGCTTACATTCTCAAATCCTTCAAAAAAGGCAGTTTCAAATTACTGCCTTCTAATACTCAATGAAAATCAAAGAGCAAACTAGGAAGCTAGCCGCAGGTTGCTCAAAGCACCGCTTTGAGGTTGCAGATAAAGCTGACGTGGTTTGAATTTGATTTTCGAAGAGTATGACATCTTCTTAAAAAGAAAATTGAACCAGATCGCCTTCTGCTGTCGCCACTGAAATACAATCTTTCTCTATGCATTTCACTTTTGCTTTTTCTTGATTCACTTCAATCATACTTTTTTCAATACCTGGATAGGAGACTCGCAAATCTCCCCCACTTCTTGATAAAATGGTCAACTGTAAGAGTTTTTTATCCGCCCAGCTCATGCTCACTTCAAAATATCCACGTGCCACTAAACCTGAAACAGAACCTGTTGACCAAGCATCGGGTAGGGCAGCTAGAGGAACCAGATAAGCTGTATGAGACTGGAGCAACATTTCTGCCATGCCACTAGTAGCACCAAAATTACCATCTATCTGAAAGGAGGATGGCTACACCAAAGATTTGGCAAGGTGGATGTCTTTAACTGCTCTGCTAATAATTTATGGGCTCGATTGCCATCTCCTAGACGCGCCCAAAGATTGAGCTTATTTGCCTTGGACCAACCTGTGCCGCCGTCTCCACGATCATTGAGACTAGCACGCGCCGCATCAAGATACTCTTACCCCATATAGCTAAAGAGATTGCCAGAATAGAGTCCCACCAAATGGGAAGCGTGCCGATGCTGGGTCTCCACTTTTTCATTTTGAAAATGTTGCTCTTCCTCCTCATACCACTCCCTGATTCGACCAGATTGATTGATTTGTAGAGGATTAAGCAGGTCAAATTTTTCTTTGACTTCCGTCAACAAGTCCGCATCCAGCTCTAATTCTTGAGCAGCCTGAATAAAATCATGGAATAATTGCCAAATCAGAGATTGGTCATAGGTATTGCCAATCGAAATCGGCCCATGTTCTGGAGAATAAGACGGAGAAGAGACCCAACGTTGCGCCTGATGGTCCTCATGTAAAAAATCATTCCAAAAACGAACCGTTTCCCTCAACATGGGATAAATTTTCTCCCTGAGATAGTCTTGGTCCCTGTAAAATGAGTAGGCCTCATAAACCGTTTGCATCATCCACGCATTGGCAGCTGGAGACCAACCCCAGTAATAATCCCAACCAGGTGCCGTCCAGCCAAAGGGAGTCGCTTGAGTATGAACCAACCAACCATTCTCTTCCTCTTTCTGAGAAACGATTCCTGCATACCTTGCAGCCGCTATGCGACCATAGACCCGCAAATCATCGATATAGTTGATGACCGGAAAGGCCGTCTCTAAGAGGTTAGTCACATAGGCTGGCCAATAATTCATCTGCAAGTTGATATTTAAATGATAGTCTGAATTCCAAGGAGGATTGTCGACCGCATTCCAGACCCCTTGCAGGTTAGCTGGTAGCGCATCTGGGCAATCTCTGGAAGAACTAATCAATAAATACCGCCCATACTGGAAGAACAGCTCCTCCAAAGCCTGCCCCTCTTGTGGCTTATAATTTTTTAACAAATCATCTATAGTGGATGCGTCAACTTCAGCCCCCAAATCCAATTGAACACGCTGAAATAAAGCTTGGTAGTCCTGAATATGCCTGGATTTCAATTGGTCATAGCCCTTTTCTTTAGCTGTCTCCACCAAGCCCTTTACTTGTCGCTCCAAATCTAGTTTCTTGCGATAATTGCTAGCAGGATTTTGGGCAAAATCTGTCTTAGCTGCCAAGAAGAGATTGGCATAACTGGCCCCTGATATCTGAACCTTATCTGACCAGACTCTAATATCTCCATCCGTTTCCCAAGCTAAACAGCTAGCAAACTGCAGGTCATTGTCTTTAACTCGTCCCTTCATCAAGATATGAGAAGCAGTGATATCTAGCTGGCACTCTTTGTAATCAGATTTTTCCTGCTCATACTTTCCATCAGAAGCCAAATCGCGGGTCAGCGACAGTTCCATAGTAAAATCTAAAGTTTCCACCCCTTCCTTAGTAAAGCGCTGAACCAAGAGATCATCTGGAAAACTGGCAAAGACTTCACGTTCAAATCTCGTCCCCTTATAGACATAAGAAGTTGTCGCAAGCGCCTTACTGATATTAAACTGTCTCTGGTAATCCGTCACCTGATACAAAGTCTTGCCTTGATTGCTAAACTCTATGTGAATATCACCAAAGGACAGATAGGTCCCATATTGACTCGTTTGGTCCAACTAGGTGCTGTTCAGCCAGTTCCTTAGCAGTATTGTAGTCTCTATTTTCCAAAGCCTGCCGAATCTCAGCTAAAAAAACATACTGATCCTGAAGATTTCCACCCTGGTAATCGGAACTATCAGGAAGAGGACCACCAGACCAGAGACTTTTTTCATTGAATTGAATCCGCTCAGCACCAATAAGCCCAAATACTTTTGCCCCTAAAGAACCATTGCCTATCGGTAAAGCCTCTTCTTCCCAACTTTTATATGTTGTTGACGCTGGTTGCTTGTAGGCCAGTACATAATCTTGTTTTTTATTCCTTATCATACTACCATACTAACATAAAAAGCCTAGAAATCAATTCTAGACTTACAATTTTTTATTTTCCAAGGTAGTATTCAGAAACGACGTTCAATTTTTCGTCGAATTCGAATACCAATGGTGGGAAGTTAGGGATTTCCACGTCCATGATTTCGTCATCTGACAAACCTTTGATGTGTTTTACAAGGGCACGGATTGAGTTACCGTGAGCTCCTACGAATACGTTTTTACCATCTTTAAGAGCTGGAGCGATTTTATCTTCCCAGAAAGGAAGAGCACGTTCCAAAGTCACTTTCAAGTTTTCAGCATCTGGGATTACTGAATCGTCAAGTGAAGCATAACGACGGTCTGTGTGAGCTGAATGCTCATCATCACGGTCCATGTTTGGAGGCAATACATCGTATGAACGACGCCAGATGTGAACTTGCTCATCACCAAATTGTTCAGCAGCTTCAGCTTTGTTTTTACCAGTCAAACCACCGTAGTGACGTTCGTTCAAACGCCATGATTTTTCAACTGGAACCCACAATTGGTCAGAAGCTTCAAGAGCCAAGTTTGTTGTTTTGATCGCACGTTTCAATACTGAAGTGTAAGCTTGGTCAAATTCGATACCAGCTTCTTTGATCAATTTACCAGCGTCAATCGCTTGTTGTGTACCTTTTTCAGACAAATCAACATCAGCCCAACCAGTGAAAAGGTTAGCTTTGTTCCATTCAGACTCACCGTGGCGAGCAAAAACCAATTTTACCATTAGATGGATTCTCCTTTAAATTTTCCGAGGTTTTCCCTCGTTTATCTATTCTATTTTACACAATTTTTCACAAAAAAGCTAGTCAAAATCGATTAAAAAGAGAAGAGGTGAACGCCCCTTCTCCCAATAAACAGCTATTCTTGAACTTGAAATTGTTTCAAGCTTGTTAAAAAAAGGGCACCACCGGTGACAATGACGATGCCACCAATCCAGCCTAAAAATGGAATCAAGCCTACTACAGAACCTACGATTAACAAAATAGATGGTGCCATTGAAATACGCTTATCATCCTTATAGTAGATTAGAGAGAGAATTCCAAGAATTAGAGTTGCGATTTTCACTAATGTAAAAACAATGAAAATAATCGCCAAAATTACTCCTGCAAAATCTTCATTCTCAAAAATAGGTACAATCATTAATATAATTACAGGTAAAATTGCCAAGAGCGTGCCTGCGATAGTCCCAATAATTCCAGCAACTTGTGCAAGTGTTTTTGTCTTCATAACTGTCTCCTTTTATTTTAATAAGGTATATTATACCATATTTTTATTAAAGTTTTTATTTTTTAAAAAAATACAGGAATTTCTCCTGTATTTTTCTTAGACTATTTCTCTTCAAATCCTTCTGCGACTGCGTCTGCAAAGTTTTCTTCTACGATGCTTGCACAGTGGTCACAGATAACTGCCTGGTAGCTGCGTTCTGCTGTTGTTGGATCGATACGACGGCAACGGTCACACACTTCTCCTGCAGCGCGTTCTACTGTGAAGGCTACATCTTCGAAGCTAACAGCAGTTTCTGGAGCTGGTCCTTCTGCAATAGTCAAGTCTGACACGATTAAAAGTTGAGCCACATTGCTGTTTACTGCTTCGAGCAGAGTTTTCACCACTTCATTTGGATAAACTGTCAAGTGGGCTTCAAGTGATTTACCGATTACTTTTGCATTACGAGCTTCTTCCAAGGCTTTTTGAGCTTGTCCACGGAAGTCCATGAAGGCTGCCCATGTATCCAAGATTTCTTCTTGATTAGCAAAAGTTTCCGCTTCTGGCAATTCTGATAATTGAACGAAGTCTTCAGCTTCAAACTCAAGATATGACCAGATTTCCTCTGCTGTGTGAGGAAGGATTGGTGTCAAGAGTTTGGTAATTTTCACAAGAATATCATAAAAGACAGTCTGCATTTGACGGCGTTCCAATGATTTGGCACCTTCGATATAAACAACATCTTTTGCAAAATCAAGGTAAAAGGCTGACAAATCAACGTTGATAAAGTTCACCAAGGCCTTGTAGATTGTCAAGAATTCAAAGTTGGCATAGGCATCACGAATCGTTTTCACAAGCTGGTTAAAGCGAATGGTCATGTACTTATCAACTGAACGAAGTTCTTCGTAAGCTACTGCATCCTCAGCTGGATTAAAGTCAGATGTGTTAGCAATCAAGAAACGAAGGGTGTTACGAATCTTACGGTAAGTTTCAGAGACTTGGCTCAAGATATCCATAGAGATACGCACGTCGTTACTTGAATCCACACTTGTTACCCAGAGACGCAAGATTTCTGCACCAAATTGTTTCAACATCACTTGGAGCAATGGTATTTCCAAGAGATTTAGACATCTTCTCACCTTTACCGTCAAGGGCAAATCCTTGTGACAGAATTTGTTTGTAAGGTGCTACGCCATGGTTGGCAACAGATGTGATGAGTGATGAGTTAAACCAACCACGGTATTGGTCTGAACCTTCTAGGTAAAGGTCTGCTGGGTAAGTCAACTCAGGACGGTTTACCACAACCCCATTCCATGATGAACCTGAGTCAAACCAAACGTCCATGATATCTGTTTCTTTCTTGAACTCGCCATTTGGTGAACCTGGGTGAGTAAATCCTTCTGGCAAGAGATCCTTGGCATCACGTTCCCACCAAATGCTTGAACCATGTTCCTCAAAGAGTTGAGCCACATGTTCAATAGTTTCAGCAGTCATGATCGCTGTACCATCTTCAGCGTAGAAAATTGGAAGCGGAACACCCCAAGCACGTTGACGAGAGATAACCCAGTCGCCACGGTCACGGATCATATTGTAAAGACGGACTTTACCCCATTCTGAGTGGAATTTCACTTTTTCAATTTCGTCTAAGATCTCTTGGCGGAATTTAGAAACTGAGGCAAACCATTGTGGAACTGCACGCCAGATGATTGGTTTCTTGGTACGCCAGTCAAATGGGTATGAGTGAGAGATTTCTTCTTGGGCAAGAAGGAGGTTGCCAAGTTTTTCAATAACGGTTGGAACCACCTTGTCATAGAATTGACCTTCAAACTCAGCACCAGCATTGGCCATCATGATACCGCGTTCGTCAACAGTGACTGCGACCTCAAGACCATTAGCAATACCAACATTGTAGTCGTCCTCACCAAAACCAGGGGCTGTATGGACAATACCTGTACCAGAGTCAGTTGTAACGTGGTCACCAAGGATCACCAATTCATCTACAGCTGTATCCCATGGGTGTTCTGTTACGATATGGTTGAGTTCTTGACCACGGTAAGTTGCCAAAACTTGAACATCAGCCCAAGCAAATTTCTCAGACAAGCTATTCAATAATTCTGCAGCAACCACAAACTTACGAGCTTCACCAGCAGGTTGAACCAAAACGTAATCAATATCTGCTCCAACCGTCAAACCACGAGAAGCTGTGATGGTAAATGGAGTAGTTGTCCAGACAACGATATAAGTATCTGTATCTAAAATACCTTTGCCATCTTTCACCTTATTGGCATAGTAAAGAGATGTAGAAAGCAAGTCATGATATTCAATTTCTGCCTCAGCTAGAGCCGACTCAGATGACCAAGACCAGTAAACTGGTTTGGCACCACGGTAGATATAGCCCTTGTTAGCCATTTCACCAAATACACGGATTTGTGCTGCTTCATAATCAGGAGTCAAAGTCACATATGGATTTTCCCAGTCACCAGAAACACCCAAACGTTTGAAGTCTTCGCGTTGTTTATCTACTTGAGAAAGAGCGTATTCACGGCAAAGTTTCAAGTACTCAACCAAGTCCATTTCTTTGCGTTTGACACCTTGTTTTGCCAAAACTTGCTCGATTGGCAGACCATGAGTATCCCAACCAGGGATAAATGGTGCGTAAAAACCTGACATAGATTTTGAGCGGACAATGATATCTTTTGAAATCTTATTCATAGCATGGCCAACGTGGATATTTCCGTTCGCGTATGGAGGGCCATCATGCAAGGTGAAATGAGGTTTTCCTTGGTTCAATTCTTGACGACGTTGGTAAAGTTTTGCATCTTCCCATTCCTTTTGCCAAACTGGTTCTTTGGTAGGAAGTCCTGCACGCATTGGGAAAGCTGTTTTCCCAAGGTTAAGGGTATCTTTGAGTTTCATGGTATCTCCTTTATAAATAATAACAAATTAAAAACCACGACTTCCAAAAAGGACGAAAATCGTGGTACCACCTTTATTCGAAAAAAGACTCAGCTTTTTTCCTCTTATCCCGTAACGTGGGGAACGTCAAATCTTACTCCATTCAGACTTGATTGTTTGAGAGGATAATCTTATCATTAGGGATTACAGGACTCACACCATCTCCTGCTCGCTGAAATATAAGGATAAGATATTGTTCTCAGATTATTTCTTATAAAATTGTAACAGATTCTTGCGGTGCCACAAAACCTGGTTCTGAATTTACAGCTTCAGTAGCAGGTGTTGGCCCTGAGTAATGGCTTGGGGCTACTTCTGGTTCTTCATACATCGGACCAACTGGATGAGCTAGACTTTCTTCAACAACAGGAGCTGGTGAAACTACTTGTTCCTGCTCGGCTCTTGCTTCGGCTTCCGCAAGTTCCTTATTAGCCGCTTCGATACGTGCTTGCAACTCTGCCATTTCTTCAGGAGAAAACTGACGAGTAATATCAATTGGTTCTTCCTCTGAATGCTGTTGTAAGACAGAGTCACCTAAAACTTCGCTAACAACTTCTTTAAAGGCCTCATCACTTGTTTGAAGATAAGTCGCTGTTGGGCGAAGAATGTCTTCCCAATCTGATGATTCAACAATTGCTAACTGGCTCTCAATGGTAGATTTGAGACGTTGGTGAAAGACACGACTCTTGTTCTTCAATTCTTCTGTTTCAACAGCAACTTTCTTAGCATTATCAGTTGCGTGACGAAGAATTTCATTTGCCTTATACTTAGCTTCTTCCAATAAACGTTGTGCATCTTGCTCTGCTTGATGGATAATATTATTTGAACGTTCAGCTGCAGCTTGTTTTACTCGTTCAGCTGTGTCTTGTGCAATCAATACAGACTGGCTCAATGAATCTTTCATCTCATCAAAGTAAGACAAACGCTCTTCCAAACTCTTAATATGTAAATCCTTATCATGATTAGAGCGAACTAAATCCTCATAATCACGGACTACAATATCTAAAAACTCATCTACTTCTTCTTGATCAAACCCTCTGAAGCGTGTGCTAAAGGTTTTATCTTTGATTTCTAACGATGTAATTGGCATATTTTTCCTCACTTACTTAATAACAATTGGACCGTTAATTTCTTTTTATCTTTTTTTGTTTGCCCATTATCTCTAATGAGTTTCAATCGACCAAATTTCCTTACACTAATCAAGTCTCCAACTTGAACTGTATAATCTGATTTTTCAACTAAATGGTAATTAACTTGAACTGCCTGCTTTTCAATTAACTGATTTGCCTGATTTCTTGACAGTTTGAAGACCCCCGCTAGGAAAACATCTAATCTAGAACTAGCGATACAAATATCCAATTCTTGATAATCTTCTGCTGTAGCAATTTTCTCAGTAAAATCCCGTTCTTCTAGACGAACAGGTAGACGGGCAATTTTCGTAATGCCGTCTTGGAAAAGGAGAGTAAACTGTCGATTAATGATAATCTGTGCTCTCTCTTCGTTGACCAAGATATCACCAAACAGCTTCCTATCAATTCCCAGCTGATTTAAAACAGTCCCTAATATTTTTGCATGCGTTAAACGTTCAAACTTATTAGAATAAACTATTTCTTGCAAGGATAGTTCAAAATCAGAGAATTCGGGTTCAAAATAATCAGGATACAGGAGTATCCGTACGTATTCAGTTTCAAGAAACTGCCGACTACTCATGTAGGAGATGCCCTTCGTTGATGCTAGAACCTTTAAAATCTTTTCTTGATGAGGATTTACAAAAGGGCTTAAAAAAGGAGAATAAGAATCTTCTACCTTTTTTATCCATTCGGCTCCCTTATCAATAAAAGACGAATCATTCTTAGAAAAGTGTTGATAAATCATCTTGTTCATAGAAAAATCACTAAAAGTCGAATCAATTGGTTCCCTAAAAAATGCACTAATAATACCGCAATCCAGACAGACAAGTCAAGCCCTGCAATCTGAAGGGGTAAGCGTTGTAAAGGAGCTATTATCGGTTTCACTAAGCTAATAATCAAGCGACCTAGGCGCGATTCATAAGCATTTGGGAACCAAGACATCAGAGCAAAAACGACTAAAATCAGTGAATAGATATCTACTGCATTTTGAATAAAACGAATGAGAAAGAGCATTATTTCACTCTCGTACGCTTCATGTCAAAACCAAATTCACCATTTTGTGATTCATCTGGTAAACGAATATCTTCAACATTTACAATAACATTCACTGGTGTCAACAGATACATGGTAGAAGCTACCTTTTTCAAATTTCCAGCTAGAACATGACAAGCTCCATCCAGATAATCTAAACAACGACGTGCTTGAATCTCTGTCATATATTGAAAATCAATCAAAATACTTTCGTTACCAGCTAATAAATCAACAATTTCTGTAGCATCTTCGTACTTGCGTGGATAACGAACATCAATCGTCACCTTATCAGTATAACGTTGACTTTGCATAGCCAATTCTTGTTGACGGGCATGAAGACGAGTAATGTTTTTTTCTTTAGATGGCGCAGTTGCAACTTGTTGAGGTAACTCTTTTACGGAAGGAACTGGAGCCACAATCGGTTCCTCAGCTTTAGGCTGATAAGTAATACCAGCATCTTCTCCATCTTCTGTAAAATAATCTATAAATCTATCAAATCTATCTTTTAAAGACATATTTCTTTCCTACTTAAAAAATGCTGTACCAATTCTGACAAATGTTGAGCCAAATTCAATCGCTTCCTTGTAGTCACGACTCATACCCATACTCAAGTCCGTCATTGGCATATTGGAAATTTGTTTTTCTCTAATTTCTAGTTGCAAATCCTGTGTAGCTTTAAAAATTTCTTTCAACTCATCACTACTAGCTTCAAAAGGAGCCATAGTCATCAAGCCTACATATTCAATTTTATCTAAGGTTGCTAATTCTGGCAAGAGCTCCAGTAGTTCTTCCTTTGAAAAACCATGTTTGCTCTCTTCCCTTGAGATATTCACTTGTAAGAAACACTTAACAACTCGGTCACTTCTCTTTTGAATTTCTTCTGCTAGCTTTAATGAATCCAAAGCGTGGAAATAATCAACATACTGAATGACATCTTTGACCTTGCGTCTTTGCAAGGTTCCAATCAAATGCCAGGTAATATTTCTATCTTTTAAAGCTTCATATTTCTCAAGGAACTTATCTACACGATTTTCACCAATATGATGCACACCTAGCGGAAGCAAAGCCTCCGCTGTCGGCACGTCTACATATTTTGTAACAGCAAGAACTGAAACAGAATTATCTTCTCTTCCTGCCTGCTGACTTGCATCTTTTACTTGTTGAAAAACACGTTCTGTATTTTCTTTCAAATTCATTTACTTAACGATTTTTGAAAAATGGAGGAGTTTCTAATTCATCCTCTTCTAAAGATGGTGCTTCGAAACGTTCAACTGGTGATACAACTGAATCAGTTGGACGAACAATCGTCTCACGACGCAAGTCCCAATCACCAAACGCTGAAGATTGAGAAGTTTCTGTGCGACGAGGTGCTGGACTTGGAATTTCTGCAGTTTCTGCCATATCAAAATGACGATCAAAGCCATGTGAATGAGCTGGTTTCACTGTCTCACGGTAGTTAGTAGTAGGTCTAGCTTGTGGAGCTACTACCTTTTCAACACGATCTTGACGAACACCTGTTGCAACAACTGTTACGCGAATTTCATCACGCATGCTTTCATCAATAGATGTTCCGAGCCAGATGTTCACTCCTTGACCAGCTGCTTGGTTAACGATTTCCGATGCTTCTTCTGCTTCAATCAAAGTCAAGTCAAGTCCACCAGTAACGTTGACGATAACATCCTCAGCACCGTCAATCGTTGTTTCAAGAAGTGGTGAGTAGATTGCCTTACGAGCTGCTTCTACCACACGTTCTTCTCCACTACCAATACCGATACCCATTAGGGCGTTCCCTTTATTTGCCATAACTGTTTTCACATCGGCAAAGTCAAGGTTAATCAATCCTGGGTTGGTAATCAAATCGGTAATTCCTTGAACACCTTGACGAAGAACGTTATCCGCTTCGCTAAGTGCTTCAAGAAGAGGTGTTTTCTTATCAACAATTTCAAGCAAGTTGTTGTTTGAAATAATCAATAGAGTATCTACATGTTCGCGTAGCTGATTGATTCCTTCTACAGCAAATTGTCCACGTTTGCTTCCTTCAAAACCAAACGGACGTGTTACAACACCAACTGTAAGAGCACCTAAATCTTTAGCAATACGGGCAATAACAGGAGCTGCACCAGTACCTGATCCTCCTCCCATACCAGCAGTAATGAAGACCATATCCGCTCCACTGATAGCAGCTGTCAATGTTTCTTCGCTCTCTTCAGCAGCTTTACGACCAACCTCAGGTTGACCTCCTGCACCCAAACCACGAGTCAATTTAGGTCCCAATTGAATAACAGTCTCAGCTTTGTACTACTCAATGCTTGTACATCTGTGTTTGCTGCGATAAATTCTACGCCTGTAACACCTTCGTCGACCATACGGTTGATGGCATTGCCACCACCTCCACCGACACCAATTACTTTAATCACTGCACCTTGAGCAGCAGCTGTATCAAATGAAAATGTCATAATTTATTTTTCCTCTTTATTCGTCAAACATGCTTCCGATCAAGCCACGGAAACGATCTGCTAATTTCGGTTTATTTTGTGAAGCTTGTTGGAAATCCGCCATTGGTTCTGTAGGAGCCACCGGCTCTACTTCTGGAGTAGGAGCTGGTTGAACAGGCGTTGATTGTACAAACTGAGCTGTTTTCTGAATCATTCCCCCAAAACTAATTGGTTGATGAGTCAGAGCAACTTCACCCTTGACTGCTCGTTGAGCCAAAAGATTGACTTCTGTCAATTGTCCAGCGAATTCCGATAGACTAATCACATGCGCAAAGGCTGGATTGCGAATACCAACTTGGTTTGGAACATAGAGTTTGACACGAACGCCAAAGACTTCTTGAGCCAATTCTACCATACCCGGTAAAATAGCATTTCCACCGATCAAAACAATTCCACCAGGAAGATCCAATAAATGTCTTCTCTCCAAGTCTTGTTTGATTTGTTCAAAGATATGCTTGATTCGTGCAGAAATAATCTCTGACAAGTAATTTTCTGTTACTTCAACAGGTTCTACTTCCCCGATCACTTCAACTTGGAATGTTTCTTTACTTGCGAGAGGAGGATAAGCCTCTCCATAGTTTAATTTCAAACCTTCGGCTAGTTTCTGTGATGTCTTCAAGACTTTAGAGATATCCTTAGTTACATAATCTCCGCCTTCTTGGAGAATATTGGTGAACTGGAGTTCTTGGTTACGAATTGTAGCGACAGTCGTTTGACCTGCCCCCATATCAATCACTGTAGTACCAAATTCACGTTCACCTTCGTTCAAAACTGATTGAACCATTGCTAGTGGTGAAATGATAACATTTTCAACCTGAACACCTGCACGTTCAACTGTCTTACGCAAATTGTGCAAGATAGTACGAGGGCCTGTATAAAGCAAGCCACGCATTTCAAGGCGAACCCCCATCATGCCACGTGGGTCACGAATTCCTTGGAAACCATCCACAATAAATTCTTCAGGAATAAAGGTAATGACTTCACGGTCAGGTGTCATACTCTTTGTCAAAGCTGATTTGACAACATTTTCAACATCTTGATCCGTAATTTCCTTGGTATCAGATGTTACTGGAATCATCCCTTGAGTTGGTTCTACCTGCAGAAGATTTCCAGGCAAGCCGACATTCACTGATTTAATCGAAATGCCTGCCTTTTCTTCTGCTTGGGAAATAGCTGATTTGATAGCAGTTGCTGCTGCATCAATATCAACAATGATTCCATCCTTTACACCTTTACTTTTGGCATTACTCACGCCAATTACATTTAATTCACCATTTCTCTGCTCGGCTACAAGCACCTTAACAGAGCTTGTTCCAATATCTAGACCTGTAAAAAAGCCTTCTCTAGCCATTACATCGCATCCTCTCTATCTTCCAAGTTTCTCACTTCGTAATATTCCATAGCTAAACATGGGCATAGCTATTCACAGAATATTATAACACAAAAAATCTGATTGTGCTTAGTTTTTCCTAAATTTACTAGCCAATTTTTAGTTTTTCTGTTCAAAAATTCATTCACTGTAAACTTTATCAACAATCTATCTAGTGTACAAAAAGAAAGCTCATTTCTAAGCTTTCTTTGCAATCATTTTTTCTGCTTCTTGTTCTAAAAATAGTTCCAAGATTTTCTTTGTCAACGTAATCGCTGCTGACAGGGCCAGAGAAACGATTAAATAATTAGCTACTAAGCCGTGATCTCCAACCAATGGCGGTTTTGTCAAGAATCCATAATCTCCACCTGTTACCAAATTGACCACAAAAATTAAGGCATTTAATGCAAAGGTCATGAAAAAAATTCCCTTCACATCCAGCAATCGCGCATTATACTGTCTCAATAGATAAACCAATGAGTTCCCCAAGAGAGCTAAGTGCCCAAAGATAAAGGATAAAATCGCAATATGGGGGAAAGGATAGGCATCTGGCACTGGATAAACAAAGGCCGCTAATGTCCCAAATGTTCCTAGTAATGCAAAATACTGCCTATATTTAGACTGACCAGGTAGCAAAAGCACCACAAACATAGCCATACGACAATGGTAAAAGGGTAAGCTTTCTGACAGTGGCATATGATTGACCCAGTACCAACCATAAAGAAGGAGCAACTGAACTGCCTGTAAAATCTGGAAAAACCGTTGGTAAACCTTCTTTTCACGATAACGATAGGCTGTATAAAAGGTCAAGGCTAAGAGCGTAAATAGGCTAACATACCAAAAAAGATCAAACTTGGGTGGCTCGCTTGCCTGAGTCGTAAAGAAAATATCCCATAAATTCATCTAGTCTTCCTCATGATTCAAAATTTTCCTGCATATTATTATACCATGCTATTTGTCAAAAATGGATTTAGAAATACGATAATCATCTTCTTAGTCAAGATATTGTTCCCTATAGCCTTGATAAACCTGCCAAAGAATCTCTATTTGCTCCTTGGTAATGCGTTTTTCAGATAAGTTCGGCAGTTGGTCAATGGCAAAAAATTGAAGGTCTGCAATTTCTTGATTTTCTTGGAATTGTCCATCGAGAAACTTACATTCAAAAACAAACTTTGCATATTGTTTACTCTGTAGTTGGAAACGATTGGTATCAAAAACAGCTAGTAGTCTTTCAACTTTGACTTTAAAACCGGTTTCTTCTTCAATTTCCTTGAGAATATTTTCAGTTGGTGAATAACCGACCTCGCCAAAGCCACCTGGCAAAGCCCAATCATTCTCTCCTTGTCCCCTAACCAGACAAATTTTTTCATCCTCAACTATCCAAGCACGGACGTCCATTAAAGGAGTCGCATAAGCGGAGGTCGGTTTCAAGAGTTCTGCCACTTCGTCTGCATCAAGGTCTGATACCTGATTCAACATTTCAGATAACAGACTTCGCAAGTCTTCGTAGCGCTCACGGTCAAAAGGATCCTTTGTAAAGGTTAGTCCAGTATCTGTAAGAGCAATCATTCTTTGAAGATACTTAGCAAAATCACTTGTATTCATTTTCTAAACTTTCTACCAACTTAGCTAGATTCATAGAGTTAGAGCCTTTGAGTAGGATTTGGTCATTGACTCCAAGGCTTTCTTTGACCTGCTTGACTAGGTCTTCAAATTGGTCTTGGTCTTCTGTTTTCTTGAAGTAGTAAACGTGGCCAATTGGGAACATTTGACTGGCCAATTGGGCTAATTCAGCAATGTCTTCTCCATAGAAAATAACGGTATCAAGCACATCTGGAGAAAGGCTCAAAATCATCTGGTTATGGAGTTGAACAGACTGGTAACCAAGCTCCTTCATATCAGCCAACACTGCAATTTTCTTGCCACCTTCATTGGCTGGAATGGCAGAGAAAGTCTCTAAAATCAGCTTCATAGCAGTTGGATTGGCATTGTAAACATCTGATAGGATATCTGCTCCATTGGCTGCTTTCTTCCACTCGGTACGGTTACGCGTCAATTCAAGATTTTGGAAGGCCAAACGGATTTGCTCCTCTGAAACTCCTTCTTGTAGGGCAACATAGGATGCAATCATAGCATTGGTGGCATTGTACTTACCAGTCACTGGCAAATCAAGAGCTTGTTCCAAGAAATTAGCCTTAAAGGTCAGACTATCCTTGCGCTCAACCAGGTCTATAATTTCCAACTCTGCCCCTTGCCCAAAACGGACTACCTTTTTATCAGTTGGCAAGTAGTCCTCTACAATCGGATCTGCTGGTGCCAAGAGCAAGGAAGCAGACGCCATGCCATCAGCAATTTGCATTTTGCCTTTAGCAATCTCAGAACGGTCTTTGAAAAAGGCTAAATGGGCTTCACCAACCAAGGTCACGATGGCTGTTTTTGGACGAGCCAATTCTGACAAGAGATGAATATCTCCGAGGTGATCCTGTCCCATCTCCAAGACCAACTTTTCTGTTCCTTCAGGCATATGGAGAACTGTGTAGGGAAGGCCAATCTCGTTATTGTAGTTCCCTTGTGTTTTGTAGGTTTTGTAGCTTGTTGACAGTAAATGCGCTAACATATCCTTGGTCGTTGTCTTACCATTTGAACCTGTGACAGCAAAGACATCAACAGCCGTTTTTTCAAGATAGTAGGCAGCTAGGCTTTGAAAGCAGTCAAGACATCATCTACTAAAATGTAGGGATGATTTGCGATCTCTTTCTCAGCCAGGGTTACGGCAGCGCCATTTTCAAAGGCTGTTTCGATAAAGTCATGACCATCACGCGCTCCCTTGAGGGGCACAAATAAGTCCCCTGCAGCAATCAAACGACTGTCAAATTCCGCCTTAACTAGTGGACTATCTGGATAAACTGTCACATCATTTTTGGCTCCTACAACTTGGGCCACTTCATGGATTGTTAATTTCATTTCTACTCCTTTAAAAAGGGTTGAAGTCCGAGAACTCTAGTCACCTTGCAGTGATGGTTCTGGCTCCTACCCTTTCTTTCATTGTTATAGCAAATGCGCTTCGCGCTTGTCAAAACTTTCCTTGGCAAGATCAACCAAACGCTCGATTAGGTCTGGGTAACTGATTCCCATATTGTCCCAAAGAAGTGGGTACATAGACCACTGGGTGAAACCTGGCATGGTATTGAGTTCATTCAAGAAAATCTCTCCCTTATCTGTATAGAAGAAATCACAACGAGAGAGACCGAGGCCACCAATGGCACGAAAGGCTGTTTCTGCATTTTGACGCATGACAGCTACCACGTCATCACTGATGTTTGCTGGGATGTCCATAGTAATTTTGTTATCAATATACTTGGCATCGTAATCATAAAAGGCAACATCCTTGACTACTTCTCCTGGTAGCGTGCTTTTGACATCGTAGTTTCCCAAGAGTCCAACCTCGATTTCACGGGCATTCACTCCTTGCTCAACCAAGACACGGCTGTCATATTGGAAGGCAAGTTTCAAGGCTTGACGGAGTTCTTCTTGATTTTCAGATTTAGAAATACCGACACTTGAACCCATATTTGATGGTTTTGTGAAGACTGGATAAGTCAACTTTTCTTCAACTTCAGCGATTTTAGAAGTCATATCATCACCTTCAACGATAGCCACATAAGGAACTTGGGCAATACCAGCAGATTCTAACACACGCTTGGTCGTGATTTTGTCCATAGCAAGGCTTGATGACAAGATATCACAGCCGACATAGGGCATTTTCAAAACTTCTAAGAAGCCTTGAACAGAGCCATCTTCTCCCATCGGACCATGAAGAACTGGAAAGACCACTGCTCCCTCTTCGTATATAGCACTTGGTGCAACTTTCTTATCCCAATCAATAGTCGCATTGGTCATAAGACGGTCCTCTTGACCAGGAGTCTGGCTAAATTCTTGCGTTTTGATAAAGTCACCTGACTGACTGATAAAGAAAGTCTTAACAGTGAAACGATCGTAGTTAACCGCACGCATGACACTTTCCGCAGAAAGGACAGAGACTTCGCGCTCTGCACTACGCCCACCGTATAAAAGAATAATCGTTTGTTTCATATTACTTGTCCTAATTCTAATAGAATACTCGTTCTTTAGTATATCATATTTGCTTCTTTTTTTGAAACTTGAACCTGATACTAGTCTTCAATAAATCTAAAAAGAGACCGATAAAACAAATATCGATCTCCTTGATTTTTTATATAAATGAATTAAGTTCGTAAATTTGTCTAGACTTACAGCTCTGTCCGATTTTCAATGGCTCGTAAGAGTGTGACTTCGTCCGCATACTCGATATCTGCTCCCACAGCAAGACCTCGTGCCAGGCGTGTAACTTTAATTCCAGCTGGCTTGAGCAAACGTGAAAGATACATAGAAGTTGCTTCCCCATCTGCTGTGGCATTGGTTGCTACGATGACCTCTGAAACTTCACTGTCCATCAGACGAGTCATGAGACTCTTGAGATTGATATCATCAGGACTGACGCCATTCATAGGAGAAATGAGTCCGTGTAAAACATGATAGAGTCCGTGGTATTCTTGGATGTTCTCCATGGCTGCCACATCACGACTATCCTCGAGAACTAAAATCGTTGTCTGGTCACGACTTGGATCGGTACAGATAGAGCAAGGATCGTCATCAGTCAAACGACCACAAACTGAACAATAGGTTAGCTCTCTCTTAGCAGAAAGGAGGTTTTTGGCAAATTCATTGACATCGTCATCAGACATTCCAATAGTATAGAAGGCCAGACGGGTAGCCGTCTTAATCCCGATACCCGGTAACTTCGAATAACTGTCAATTAGCTTAGCAATAGGTGTTGGATAAAGCATATATTCCTTTCTAATTCATTGGATGATGTTGGTTATAGAGGTTGATAATATCGCGCGCAATGGAAGGTCCGACACCATTTGTAAGGTTGGTGTTATGTGGGAAGACAACAGCTACAGCGATTTGAGGATTATCTGATGGTGCATAGGCCACAGCATTGGTATTGTCGGATTTTTGACCACCCTCAACATAACTTTCGGCAGTACCTGTTTTTCCACTAATGGATACCGCTGCGCCATTTGAAAAGGCACGACCGGTTGTCAAAGCACTCCCACCATGTGACACTTGATAAAAGCCTTGTTGGAGGATGGAAACATCAGACTCAGAAATATTAATTTTATTCATTTCCTTGGTTTCAACAGATTGGATTAAGTTCCCTAAGCCACCTTGTTCGTTGTTTCCATAAATCCCCTCGACAATGTGAGGTGCAATCCGAACACCGTTGTTGGCAATAGTTCCAACGTACTGGGCCAATTGCATTGGGGTGTAGTTATCAAACTGACCAAATGCATTGGTAATGTAATTAGCAAAATTATACTCTTTTGGTATAAACCAGTTGACTCACCTGGAAGGTCAATACCTGTTGAGGCTCCAAGACCATATTCAGCAAATGTCGAACGAAGTTTCCCCATAGCGGATTCTAAATTGTTAGTTAAAACAAACATATTGGGTTGATAGGTCTGACCCATAATGCCCAAAGCCGTTTGAACCATGTAAGTATTAGATGAATACTCCAAGGCTTCCACAGCTGTAATAGGAAAAGATCCATATGCCAATGTATACCAAGAATTAATTGGAGCTGAACCTTGGAAAACAATAGGCTGATCTGTTAAGGTTTGGTTTCCTGATAAAACACCATTTTCCCAACCAGAACTGATGGTCGCCGCCTTGACAACCGAACCTGGGACAAAGACATTAGTCACCGTTCCCAAGGAATCAGGCGTTAGCTCTCCCGTTTTCAGATCATGTTTGAGCCCTGACATAGACAAAACTGCACCTGTTTTGGGGTTCAAAGCAACTGCATAAACACCTTCAGAATATCTGGCTCCTCCATTTCCTAACTCAGAATTGAAATAACTTTTCAGCAAAGCATCCACGCTATCTTGGAAGGCCAAATCAATGGTCAGTTTAATATTATTCCCTTTAGTCCCCTCTTCGATATTTTCGACACTTTCCATGTTACCGTACTTGTCTAGATGAATTTCCTTTACCGAGCGTTTACCTTGCAAGGTTTCTTCATATTGTTTTTCTAGATAAGAGGTACCAACACGGTCATTTAAAGAATAACCCTTTTTAATATAAGCATCTGCTTCTTCCGCTGGGAGACCAGCTTTTTCACTAGAAACACTTCCTACTATAGAAGAAAGTGAAGTTTCTAGAACTTTTCGATCCCAGGAAGTCGAAATACTGATGCCAGGTAAATTCTTAGAAGCCGAAGCAATCAAGGCAATCTGTGTATCTGTCAAGGAATCTGTCGCAATGGTACCTGTCGCAAAATTTTCAACTGCATTGAGTTGGCTAAAGAGGTAAATTTCTTTCTTTTCGTCATCCGAGTAGGTCAATTGACTTGGATTGATACTTTCAACAGTGTTATTGTAAAGTTCGGATTCAGATAATTGATTTCCGTCAGAATCAAGGCGTTTCTCATGTGGTAAACTTTCCACTGCTTTCTTATAGACATCTTGATCTGCTAGGTAATAGTCTGCCAACTGTCGGTCAGTCAATGTTGGAGAAGAAACTCCCACATAGGCTAGCAACTTCTTGGCTGTTTCTTTCAAATCTGCAGCCGTCATTTTGTTGTTTCGAGTAAAGGAAACAACTTGTTTCACAGTATTTTCAACCAAGGGCTTGCCGCTGGCATCATAAATTTCGCCTCGAGCTGAACTAGTTGTCACCTTTGTTTTACTTGCCGATGCTAGTTTTGTCTCATAAAAATCCTTGTTCAAAACCTGCATGTAAAGCAGGCGACCAATGATGGTCATAAAGAGCAAAATAACAATTGAAAACAATAAATTAAGCCGAATCGGAATCGAATGGCTGTCAAATTTTCTCATACAAGTCAGTCTCATTTCTATTTAAAATCTCATTCTTCATTGTACCACAAATTGAGAAGAAAATTATGGAAAATGGGAGTACTTTATTTGATTTTTAAAAGAGCTTTTCTTTTTTATTTAATTATCATTATTTTGTATGGTATAATAATATCAACCAATAGAAATTTCTGACTTTAATTTAATATAAATCATACAAAGGAATCCTATGAACAATCAAGATATTCCCTCTATTATTGATCTCCACTTTGATGAATTAACTGAATTAGAGCAAGAAATTGCTCGTTATTTCTTACAGGTCGATACGATACAGGATGATTTATCATCACAAAATGTAGCTCAAAAACTACATATTTCCCAAGCAGCCCTAACTCGTTTTGCTAAAAAGTGTGGTTTTACTGGCTATAGAGAATTTATTTTCCAATACCAACATCAAATCGATAACCAAAATCTTCAGCTATCAACCCATAATCCTCTTATCCAAGGTGTTCTCAGAAGCTATAACAATATGCGAGAACAAACTCAGGAATTAATTAATGAAAATCAAATTGAACGAGTAGCTAATATGATCGAAGAGGCTGAAAGAGTTTATTTTTTTGGCACCGGAAGCTCCGGCCTTGTCGCTCGTGAGATGAAATTACGCTTTATGCGTTTAGGGGTGGTCTGTGAAGCTATAACCGATCAAGATGGCTTTGCTTGGACTACTAGTATCATGGATGACAATTGCTTGGTTCTTGGCTTTTCACTATCTGGATCCACTCAATCTATTCTAGACAGCTTGTTAGATGCTAAAGAAATGGGGGCAAAAACAGTCCTCTTTACCAGCGTACCAAACAAAGAAAACCAACTGTATACTGAAACTGTACTGGTTGCTAGTCACAATCAATCATCCTATATTCAGCGTATCTCCTCTCAACTTCCAATGCTTTTTTGGGTTGATTTGATCTATGCTTACTTTTTAGAAATCAATCGAGAAAATAAAGAGAGAATATTCAATAGCTACTGGGAAAATAAAAAACTCAATGGCTATCGAAGACAAAGAAGAATTAGAAAATCCTAGTTTGGCAATGCCAAACTAGGATTGTTTTGTCTTAAAATGATAATATGCACCGAGCATACCTGCTGTATTCTGATGATGAGCAAATTCTAATCTCGTCTTATCAGCCAAACTTGGTACTAGAGCTTCTTTCAAAGCTTTTCGAATTTTAGGCTTGAGAATAGCTTCTTGTCCCATGATACCACCACCTAGAATAACTACTTCTGGATTGGCCACATAACAAATATTAGCTAGACCTTTTCCTAGATAGTCAACCATGCGGTCGATACCATCCATGCAGAGTTTGTTCCCTTCAGTAGCTTCCTAAAGATTCTACGACCATTCCACTGTTCGACTGGATCACCATGTGCTTCTGCTACATAACGAACCAAAGCTGTGGTTGAGGCTAAATCTTGGAAGGCTCCATCCTGCATGTGTAGATAGCCAACCTCACAGGCAGAGTTACTAAAACCATGGAAGACTTGACCGTCAATAATTAAACAACCACCAATACCTGTTCCAATGGTTAAGCAAAGTGTCACACTCGCTCCCTTGCCTGAACCAGATACTGCCTCAGCAAGACCTGCACAGTTGACATCATTTTCAATTTCACAAGGAATATCAAAGCTAGTCTCGATTTCCTTCTTGAACTGTGTACCTGCATAATTTGGAATCTGTGGGCCAGCATAGAAAATCTCACCCTTGTCAGGATCCACCATACCTGCCGAAGAAATGGCAACACCTGCTACAGAATCTTTTTCAAGATAACTAGCTACAATCTGTTTGGTTTTCTCTAAAATATGGGGGCCACCCTTATGTGCCTCTGTCGGTATCTCATGCGATTCAAGAAGTTGCCCCTCTTGATCAACCAAACCATACTTGATGTTAGTTCCACCGATATCAATTGCAATGTAGTTAGTCATAAATACCTCCTTATGAATTAGAGGAAGCGCTCCTTAGTTTCACGAATCAAGGCTGCAGCTGCTTCCACAACTGGACGATCTTCTTCAGTCACTGGTGTCAAAGGTGAACGAACAGATCCAATATTAAGTCCTTCATTGATCTTCAAGACTTCTTTAATGACACCATACATATTTCCATGTGCAGAAGTGAGTTTACCAATGATTGCGTTGATAGCGTACTGCAATTCACGCGCTGTTTCTAAATCTTTATCCGCAATCAATTGGTTGAGTTTCAAGAAGAGTTCTGGCATAGCACCGTAAGTACCACCGATACCAGCCTTAGCACCCATGAGGCGTCCTCCTAGGAACTGCTCATCTGGACCATTAAAGACGATATGGTCTTCTCCACCAAGGCTCACAAAAGTTTGGATATCTTGAACTGGCATAGAAGAGTTCTTCACACCGATAACACGTGGATTTTTCAACATTTCAGTATAAAGACTTGGAGTCAAAGCAACACCTGCCAATTGAGGAATGTTGTAGATAACATAGTCTGTATTTGGAGCTGCAGAACTAATATCGTTCCAGTATTTGGCAACTGAGTATTCTGGCAAGCGGAAGTAAATTGGTGGAATCGTTGCAATGGCATCTACACCCAAGCTTTCTGCATGGCGAGCTAGTTCCATACTATCTTTAGTATTATTGCAAGCAACATGGGCAATAATAGTTAATTTACCTTTGGCAACTGCCATGACTTCTTCCAAAATCAACTTGCGGTCTTCAACACTTTGGTAGATACATTCGCCAGAAGAACCATTGACATAGAGACCTTGAACACCTTTATCAATGAAGTATTGAACCAAGGCACGCGTACGTTCTGGACTTACTTCTCCTTGTTCATCGTAACATGCGTAGAAGGCTGGAATGACACCTTCGTATTTTTTCAAATCTGACATAGATTTTCTCCTATTATTTTTATTTTCTGCTAAAGCAGATTCTTTCTTTACTTCTTTAGTATACACTTTACCGAAAAGGCTTTCAATATCTTGTAGACACTTAGATTTTAGTTTCTTGCTTATAGAATAGCGTTTGGGGCGTTTGAAAGTAGTTTCAGAAACAATTGCAACCTTTACTCATACTTAGCAAATAGCTTTTCCATCACTCCTACTTGTAAAAAAGCAAGAAGTCCAAAACCAAAGAGAATAAAAGCTGATCCTCCCAATAGAAGGGTAAAGGCTGATAGATATAGAATCATCAAAATCAAAAAGATAATTGCGATCATCAAGATAAACCAAGAGCATTAAAACTAGCCAACATCAATCCTTTTTGAAGAATTTCTTTCCAAGATAGGTCATAACGTGCCGCGATAGGGTAACTAGCCAACATCACAATGGTAAGGAAAATCAGAATACCTAAACAAATAGCTTTAACTAATTGAAAAGGAAGAGCTGTTTGTCCCCAGAAGAGATAAAGGTCAGACAGGCTTAGTAAGACAATGCTCAACTCTAAAAGACCCAATTGAAAACCCAGCTTTATATTTTGCCTGAAAACTCTTAGATAGGTTCTAAAAACTGGAACACGTCTACTTTGCTTGACTTCAAACATCGTCTGATAGAGGCTTATTTTGGCTACTCCAATCGTTACGATTGGTAAACAAGTTACTACAAAGAGAAGATTGACTGTTACAATATCTAAAACCTTCTCACTAATTCGCATTAGAAAATTATCTGTATCAAATGCAGCCTTGATGAGACTTCTTCCTTTTTGTGACATGTTTGCTCCTCCATCATTTTTCTTTGTAAACTGTTTTCTTTTTTGTCAGTAAAGCTTTCATAAGTCCCTACCATGAACAAATCTATTTTTTCTTTTTTCTTTTGGACTTTTTTCTATTTTTATCTATGGACATATAATCTATATATATCCCGGACAGCGAAGCAATTAAAATAGTACTCCAAGTATGCTCATTAAATCCATCTAGCCCTCCACGGATTATCATTGCAAGCACTGTCCAAGCTAACATATTCAATAAAAAAATTAAAAGTACCTTCATTCTCATATTTTAAAAGTTTAGACGATCATTGTTAGGGATTTTATCATGTGCATCAGCTACATTCACAGCTATTCGTAAAATCCATCCAGAAATCTTGGTCAATAGTCCTACTCTTGCTGCCGCAGACATAGAGACTCTGTTAAGCTTCTCTCCTGCCATACCTATAGCATTTCTGAATAAACATACTGACAATAAGATCTCATTTCTCTACCTCACAAATATAAATATCATAGTAGAGTATTATCAAAACCTCACAGAAAGCAGTTCATATTATTTCTAATCAATTAAAATTTTAAACAAATACTTGCGAACTTGATCTTCCATACCTGCATAACCATTTGGTTGATGTGGCTCTCCTGGGAAGAAAATCGCAAAATTGTGATAACCCAACAAGAGTGGGTAATGTTCATGACAATGGACAAAACCAATGTCACTTGCTTCGTCAAATGCTACTGCTTCATCTTTAATACGTGAACCGTAGCTAGAATATTCATGCCCTTCTACCAACAAATGCAAGTCTGCATAGTTCTTGTGATGTTCAAACTGGTCATTTTCAGCTTTATTTAGGACATTTTCTTGAACAACTAGAAAGACCTTGTCACCATCAATATCATATTTTCCTAACTCGAACGAATCTTTACGATGTTCATAAAGATAATCAATTGCCTTGTCAAGATTTGGATGAATTCCTTTATAAAAGCTAATATTTTTCAAATCGTCAAAAATCATTATTTTCTCCTTTAAAAATCGTCATTAAGCGATTAAAACTAACACCTCCAACAGTGTCATTTACTGTCGGAGGCTTTTAGATAGTGCTAGCAATAGCCAATTGATACTGTAAAAGAAATCGTTTCTTATCCTTTAACAGCTCCCATAGTAATACCTTGTGTGAAGGATTTTTGGAAGACTAAGAAGACTGTTACGATTGGCACAGCAGCAAGAGCTGCCCCTGCCATGATTAAACCATAGTTGGTTGCCATTTCAGCTTGCATGGTCGCAACACCGAGTGAAATAGTCAAATTGTTGCGTGAAGTCAACATTACCAACTGCATGAAGTAGTCGTTCCAAGTATTGATGAAGGTAAAGATTGCAAGAGCCGCAAACCCTGGTTTCACAATTGGGAAGGCTACGCTCCAGAAAGTACGAATCTCACCACAACCATCGATTTTAGCTGATTCAAGCAACTCTGTAGGGATATTTTCACTAAATTGTTTCATAAGGAAAACCCCAAATGGCCATCCAATCAAAGGCAAGATAACTGCCCAGAGAGTATCGTGGATTCCCATGAAGTTGACGATACGTACCAATGGGACAAGGACAACTTGTTTTGGAAGTGCCATGGCAGCAATAAAGATTGCAAAGAGGATACGTTGACCATAGAAACGTTTTTTAGCCAATACATAACCTGCTAGAGATGAAGTTGCACAGACTAAGAACATGGTTACCAATGAGATAAATACCGAGTTCCACATCCATTGCATAGCAGGGTTTTGCACCATGAGTTGTTGGAAGTTTTCCATGGTTGGCATTTTAGGGAACCATTGTGGTGGAATAACGATTGTATCAGGCTGTGATTTAAATGCCCCTGTCAAAATCCAGTAGAATGGAAAGATGAACAGCACAGTCAACAAGAGCAAAATGATTGTTGAAATAACAGTAAAGGCTGTTAATGGTTTTTTTTCTGTAGATTGCATAGCTGTCTCCTTTCTTTAGTATTCTACGTCGTTTCCGAGTACTTTAAATTGAACAAAACTTACGATAGCAATCATAACTGCCAAGAAGACACCAATTGTGTTGGCATAACCATACTCTGTCAATTGGAAGGCTTTTTCGTATAGGTAGTACATCAAGGTACTTGTTGAGTAGTTTGGACCACCAGATGTCAAAAGCTGAATCAAGGCGAAACATTGGAATGAGTTAATTGTTGTGATGATTGCGATATAAAGAGTTGTTGGAAGAAGGCTTGGCCATTTAATCTTCCAGAAAACTTGAAACTCAGTTGCACCATCAACGCGGGCAGCTTCAACCAATGAATTGTCAATATTACCCATAGCAGCGATATAGAGAATAATCGGTTGACCAACTGAAGTTGTCAAGAGGATAATCATAATCGCCATCAATGCCCAGTGCTTATCACCAAGCCATGAAATGTTTGAGTAATGATATGACTTGATTTAAGCACAAAGTTCAAGATACCTGATAGTGGATCATAGATCCATTTCCATACAACTGTTACGGCAACACTACCTGTAACAACTGGAAGGAAGAATACAAAGCGATAGAATGATCTAGCGATAGCATTTTGATGGTAGGTCTGTGACGCTACAAAGAGCGAGAAGAGAACAACTACAGGAACTGATCCAATAACCAAAATAACTGTGTTAATCAGAGATTTTGTGAAGACAGGATCTTTAAACATACGGATATAGTTATCTAAGCCCACAAATTGGAAACTAGTCATAGAATAGTTAAAGAAACTTGTGATGAAGCCCATAATCATTGGTGCTAAAACAAAGACAACAAAGAAGAATAAAACTGGCGCTAGGAAAGCATAAGAAATAACGGTTTCTCTCATACGAATTTTATTAACTTTCACTGTAGGCACCTCTCTTTCCTTTTCTTTTTTATTGATAATCTCCTAAGAGAATGATGATTTACCTTTTAAATAAAAGCCCCCTTTTCTTACACAAGCGTGCAAAGGGAAAAGGGGCTACAACATCTAGTTTAGGGTTTATTGTTTAGTAGCTTTTTTGATAGTTTCGTTTGCTTTTTCAGTAAATGCTTTCAATGCATCAGCTGGTTTTTGATCGCCATTTGAAACTGATTGCAACATTGGGAACCATAGAGTTCTCATTTCTGCAAAACCATCAATTGTATTGTAGTATGGAGAATAGTACTTAGTCCAAGCACCGATTGTTTCCATACGTTTGTCATCATAGAGTTTACCAAATGATGTACGAACTGGGAATGCTCCTGTACGAACAACATCTTTTGGACCCCATTCTTTATCATCTGCGATAAATTGAACAAATTTCTTAGAAGCAGCAACTTTCTTATCGTCCTTGTTGTTGAATACTGCGAATCCGTTTACAAGGTATTCAAGAGCTGGTTTACCAGAATCAGATGGGAATGGTACTTCTACTACTTCTACTTTACTTGCTTCCAAGAGTTTAGCTTGGATACCATTTTGAGCTGGTGCCCAAAGGATTGTGTAAGATGTTTGACCGTTAGCAAAGTTTTGGATGTCTGCTCCACCATCAAATTGTGAACCATTGTTCAACAAACCATCTTTAATCCAGCTAGTTGCTTTTTCAAGACCTTTAACGAATTTAGGATCATCAGTTGTATACTTAGTAACATCTTTATCTGTTACAGAAGCTCCGTAAAGGTTTGCTACAAAGGCACGTGTCCCTTGGTCTCCCCCTTGACCTGAACTGAACAATGAACCTGGTGTGTAGCCTTTATCTTTGAGTGCTTTCAATACTTTTTCAAAGTCGTCTGTTGTCCAGCCTTCTTTTACAAGGTTCGCAACTCCAGCTTCTTCCAACATTTTCTTGTTCATAGCCATGTAGAATGGTGCTGAACTGATTGGATACATGTAAGCTTTATCGCCAGCTTTACTTGCTTTTACAATGTTTTCATTATTAACATCTTTAACAAAGTCATCAGTGAAGAGGTCGTTCAAGTCAGCCAATTTACCATTTTTACCGTATTGGATGATACGTCCTGGTGCGTCAAAGAGGACGTCAGGAGCTGTACCTGCTTCGATAGCTGTAGTGATTTTTCTGGACCTGACTTAAAGTCGATAGTTTCCAATTTCACTTTTACATCTGGGTTTGCTTTTTCAAAGGCTTCGATGATAGATTTTTCATATGTTCCAACACCGTCACCAGTTTTTTCTTGAGTGAAGACTGGGAATGCCCACCAAGTGATTTCTGTTTTTCCGCTATCTCCACCAGATTTTCCAGCATCTTTACTTCCGCCAGAATTTCCACAAGCAGCAAGACCAAGAATTGCAGCACCTGCAAGTACTGTACAAGCTAGTTTTCTAAATTTCATTTGTATTCTCCTTTTAATAAATATTTCCAAATTGACAACGAGTGATTTATAAATGTATGCGATTTCATTTTTTCAGCTATTCCACCACTCTCCTCTGTTTTTAGATTGTGTTATTTGAGACCCGCAACGAAGCGTTCCGTAATCTCTTTTGGTCTAGTAATAGCGCCACCAACAACAATACCTCGCACTCCATATCCTAGGATTTGTTTGGCTTGTTCTGGTGTATGAATTTTCCCTTCGGCGATGACATCTACACCTGCATCACAGAGCTTTTTGATTAGTTCAAAATCTGGACCGTCTACTTTTGGACTGTAAGATGTATAGCCTGATAAGGTTGTTCCAACGAAGTCAATTCCTGCTTCTACAGCTGCTAACCCTTCTTCGAAGGTACTAGTATCAGCCATCAAGAGCTGGTTAGGATATTTTTCCTTAACCTGACGGATAAACTCCTGAATCTCTAAACCATCGTAGCGTTCTCGTTTAGTACAGTCTAGAGCAATCACTTCAATATCTAGTTCTGCCAGTTCATCAACTTCTTTCATAGTAGCAGTGATGAAGGGTTCTTGAGGTGGATAATCTCGTTTGATGATCCCGATAATTGGAAGTTTTGTAACCTCCTTTATTTCTTTGATATCACGAACACTATTGGCTCGGATACCGACTGCTCCACCTTGCTCAGCCGCTTTGACCAGCAAGGGGATGACTCCTCCCGCTTCTGTATAAAGCGGTTCGTGAGGAAGGGCCTGACAAGAAACAATGATTCCATCTTTAATTTGATTTATCAAAGCTTCTTTAGTAATCTGTGGCATCCTTTTTCCTCCTTTTCCTTTTTTCTTATGAGACAATTATATACTATTTTTAAAGCGCTTTCAAGAGTTTGTTCTATGATAGATTGCAGTTTTAAAAAGAAAGCAAGTCAAACACCCCCTTTAAAAGTACTTTCAAAGGGGTGCTTGACTTATTATAAGAGAATACCGATATTTATTTTACTATCTCAGATAGCTTCACTTTGCGATCTTCAAACATAGATTGGGTACAAGCATCTGCAGTAGCAATTGCTTCTAGAGCAGCTTCACCTGTCAATAGTTTTGCAAATTCTTCTGATACAGGAGCTCCTTGCATAATCTCATGGAGATAGCGCATTTCTTTATCAATGACTGATGATAACCATAATGGAGTACGTTTACCTGGTTTACCATAAGCAATTGCACCATCCATCTCTGTACTATGATAGATACGAGTCCGATCATCATCTTCTTCTTGCGATTCGTGAATCAAGAAATAACTTTCTTGTCCATCTAGCTTAAGAGTTCCTTTACAGTTGAATAAGTCTAAGCGAATAGCACCTTTTGTTCCTTGGATTAAGACATAATGTTCACCCCAACGATAAGCTGAACCCCATTCTAACAAAGCAAAACGCTTATTAGAAAATTCCATATTAACAAAAATCATATCATCTTCATCACCGAAATTTTCACCTTCATGGGCTACATTTCCACCTGTCATCGTTACAGTTTCAGGCATACCACCCATAAGGAATTGCACGCAATCCAATTCATGGATGTGGTGATACAAGTGACCACCTGATTTTTCACGGATTTTTTTCCATGATACTGATGGTTGCTGTTCTTCCCAACCATTACGAGCTGTGTGACAATACAGAACGTCTCCAATGACTCCTTGATTAATCAATTCTTTTGCATGATGGACACCATTAAAGAAGTTCATAATATGTCCTGCCATAAAGGTTACATTGTTTTCTTTACAAGCATCTACCATCTCACGACAATCTTGATAAGAAAGTGCAATTGGTTTTTCACAAAAAACATTTGCCATGTTGTGCTGCCTTAATAACTGGTTCTTTATGAAGATTATTTGGAGTTGCGACAATAACGCAATCTACTTCATCGCTAGAAACCAGCTCATCTAAGGAGCTTGCTACTTTTGCTCCCAATTCTTCTGCGATTGCCTCTGCATTATCTGGATCATAAAGAAGAGTAATCTCTGCACCATCATTCTTTTGCATATAACGAGCTAACTCAGCTCCAAAATATCCTGTTCCAACAACACCGTATTTAACCATGTTTTTTCTCCTTTATTTTATTAAATCATTAATTTCCAAATCTATATACTGAACTACATTACTTAAATGCAATTCATTTCTCGACCATGAATCATATTTTTCAAACAATACACCTATGTGATGATTTGGCAATTCTGTAATCGCAGAATAGGCATAACCATACGAAGGTAAATCAATATCATAGTGGTACTTCCAATCAATACTATCATCTTCTTTATTGACTAAACCGACGACTAATTGACCTCCCTTACGGCCACTTCTAGAATTTGGTGTACTCAAAATGACTGCTTCTTTTCCATCAATTAATTGAGAGTATTTAATTGCAGACACTTGTGTTCCGTATGAAGTTTGTTGAATCTCATCGATATACGAAACTTCCGACCATGTTTCTCCAGAATCTCTACTAGTCATATAAGCAATCTTACCTGTAGTAGTTCTAAAGAATGTTCTAATCACACCATCTCTCAGTTCAACCATTTGTGCTTCCGCTGTTGCATTCTTAAACGGAATTGGAGCTGAGGATTTCTTCCATGTTTGACCACTATCATCAGAAATGAGATAAGTTAGTTCTCCACTCGTATATGTTGCAAAAATCAATCTATTACTTGATTTTAATGCTAAACCTTGTCCAGGACATAAGTAAGTTCCATTATGTTTTTCTCCTAAGAATGGAGGCAATAACTTAAATTGTTCCCAACTCTCTCCTCTATTCTGACTAGTTGTCATTGCTATATAATTAGTAGGAGTCACTTTAAATAACGAATCTTTGTAGAAAACATTCATAGGAACCTGTTTTCCATTGTGCGTTTCTCTTAAGGAACCACTATCAAAATCAACCGAATATTGTTCGACTGTTAAAGGCTTTCCTCCCTCCAAAACTTCATACTTATCATTTACAGTATAATTTGTAGGGTTATTAGTCGTTTCATCGTAAACGACACCATTTTCTCTAACTGTATAACGGAAATCATTATCTCCATCCTTCTGTAGTTTTAAATAATAATGACCGTTTATTTCTTTAAAACCTGAATCAGCTTTATTGGCATTGTTGTTTCCAATACCAGCAGGCATAACATCAGCTAACAATATCGTTTTCCCAGATTTTTTATCTTCAACAATGGATGAATCTATAAATGAAGCACTTCCACTAATTTGACTATTCTTTAATTTATTATCTCGTGGCCAGTAAACTAACTGCTCCTCATAGTCATTAAACTTCATAGCAAAAGTTGGCTCACTCCACGTTTTCCCATTATCATCACTATAAGAAGTGGCGATATTAATCTTACTTTTAGAATCATGAGTCCCACCATAACGTGCATCAATACTTGATAGAACTCTTCCACTAGTTAAGGTGTATAGTGTCGGTATTCTAAAATAGTTAGCTTGAGTCGAATCTCCTGATTGGAAATTAACTGAAATGGATTTGACAAGGGAATATTTGAAACTTCCTGATCACTAATTGCTTTGTTAAATAGACTGATTTCATCAATACTTCCTTTTGCGAGGTAATGTTCCTTACCTTCACGATTAACAGCTCCTAGTGTTGCCTTATCTATACCATTTATATTTGAAATTGGCAAAAATGTATCAACTGTTTCAGAGAACACTTCTATCCCATTAACATACATTGTATATGTCTTGTCTTTGGAATCAGATACAAATACTAGTGTATTCTCAACTGCCTGTCCTTTATGCTTTCCCCATAATGAAGCTGGTCTAGAAAACAAATAATTTATTCCCTTTTGAGCATCTCTTATTTCTACACCTATCTCACCAGAATCTCTCATGAAAATTGAAAAGTAATTATTTTTAAAGCCTGCTTTACTATTAGATAGACCAAACAAAGCTTGAAGTGAGTTTGGTTTATCTGCCTTAAATTTCATTACTACTGTCTGACTCTCTCCAGACAATTTATCTAATAACAAAGGGCTGATGTCAATACTTTTGTTGTTCAATTGATATGATCCTCCTTGAAAAACAGGAGCTACAGAAAGTTGACTATAGTTTAATTCATTCGCATGAATCAAAGAAGGTACTCCCATTAAAAGACTAATGCCTACAACAGAAATTCCTAATTTTGAATAAAGACCTCTCTTATTCATTTCTTTCCTTCTTTCGTCTATTTCACAGATCCTTCTGATAATCCGCTTGCAATCTTATTTTGAATGATAGAGAAGAAAATGATTGATGGAAGAACTACAATAACAGATGCTGCCATCATATCTCCCCAGTCTAAGATTTCTGAACCATTAAGTGAACGAAGGGCTACTGCTACTGTCATTTTTCCTGTATTGTTAATCAAATCAAGGCATACAAGAATTCATTCCAAGCATTGATAAATGTATAAATAGCTGTTGCTACAATACCTGGCGCTACAATCGGTAGCACAATTTTGTAAAAAGTCACAAATTTATTTGCACCATCAATTCGAGCAGCTTCTTCAATTCCAATTGGAACTGTTTGGAAAAATCCAACTAAGAGCCAAACTGCATATGGAACACTAAAAGATAGATAAACCATCATTAAGCCAAATAAACTATTTGTTAATCCAACTTTAGCAATGGCAATTGAATAGGGAATTGCTAATAAAATTGGTGGGAAAATGTATGTAATGACGAGTAGTCTCGACATGATTGCTCCCAATTTAGGGAAGAATCGAACAATACCATAGGCTGCCATAGCAGAAATTATAATCGCAATAACGGTTGTAGCTAAGGCAATAATCAAACTATTTCGAATGTTATCAATAAAGTGCAAATCGTTAATAACATGAGTGAAATAATCTAATGTAAATTGTTCAGGCCAAAATCGTGTTGGATACTGAGTTAATTCCCCTTTCCCCTTGACAGAAGATATGATAATCCATATCAATGGGAAAATTGCAACAATTGTCGCACCAATCAAAAGTACATGTGAGAGAATATCTAAATAAATACTGGATTTCTTCTTCATTATTTTCTACCCTCCTTTTCCCATTTACTAATGATAGCAAAGTAGATAAAGCAAATCGCCATCAAGAAGATAAAGAGCAATACTGTAACTGCTGAAGCACGACCCAACAATTTAGTTCCCCAACCGAGATTGTATGCAAAAATTGGAAGCGTCGTTGTAGCATTGGCTGGTCCACCACCAGTAATTAGGTAGATGATATCAAAGTTATTAAAGATCCATACAGTTCTCAAAACTACTAGAAGTCCTACAACCACTTTAATATGTGGAAAGACGATAAACTTGAACACCTGCCAACTTGAAGCACCATCTATCTTAGCGGCCTCAAATTGTTCTTCTGGTACTGTTTGCAAGGCTGAAAGTACATTAACCATAATCATCGGTGCTCCGAACCAAATGTTGATAAACACCAAACATAGGAACGCCCATGTACTATCTGTCAAAAATGCAGGTGTATGATCCATTAAACCTAATTTTACGATTAGATTAGGTAAGTAGCCATAAACCCCGTTTAGAATCCACTGCCAAGAAAAGGCAATAACGATTGTAGGAAATGCCCAAGGAACAATCAATAAAGTCCTATATAATTTCTTAAAGTGACGTACTCTGTGAAGAGCTAAAGCCAATACAAACCCTACTAAAACTTGACCAACTAATGAGAAAACGGTCCACTTAATTGAATTAAAGAACGCACTAAAGAAGTTGGGATCTGATAGCACAGCTTTATAGTTAGCTAAACCAACAAATTTATAATTGGGCATAATCAAATGCTTATTGGTAAAGCTATAAAAAATACTCGAGAAAAACGGATAAACAAAGAGTAATCCTACAATAATCATAGCTGGCAAAACAAATATCCAGCGAGTTAAATTACGTTCTTTAACCATTCTCCTTCTCCCTTCTTTTACAAGATTGGGCTAGGCTAGGCTAGCCCACCTATTTTCTAGTCTTTTACATCTACTGAACAGCCTCAAATAAATCGTTTAATTGTTTTTCTGCTTCTTTTGCTGCTTTCATAGGATCTGTTCCATTTGAAATGATATCTTGGAACATTTGTTCAATAATGTGTTGGTTAGTCAACATACCAGCTTGTACACTTGGTCCATTTTCATAACCAATTGCTGTACCTTTCTTAACAGCTTCTGTAATCACTTCTTCAGCATGTTTAAATTTCTTACGAGTTTCATTTTCTTTATAGGCTGCAGAATCGCTAATCCCTCTAATAGTTGGTAACATACCTACTGGAGTTGAATCAAGGAATTTAACATAGTCTTCTTCATTATAAAGTGATTCCAAGAATGCTTTAGCAACTTCTGGATGTTTTGAATTTTTCCAAACAACCATTGGAATATTTGAAGTTTCAATTCCTTGGTCTTTATCAGACTCTTTGATTTTTGGAATAGGATAAGCATCAATCGAATCAATCAATTGAGGACTGTTGGCATTAATTCCTCCAATATGGAAGCCAGAGTTAAAGTCAAATGCTGTTTTTCCTTGATAGAACAAGGTAGCTTGTTGAAGGACATTAAAGTTCAAAGAATCTTGAGGTGAGATTTCTTTATACAATTTAACCCAGTATTTAATACCATCTTGAGCAAGTTGGCTTGTCAAATCTGCTTTAAGATCTTTTGTTAAGAGGCTTCCACCACCACTACGTACGTAGAAGTTCAAGAAACGTGTTGCCATTAAGTCATTTGTTCCAAACGGAACAGACAATCCATAAACTCCAGCTTCTTTCAATTTTTTAGAAGCTTCATAGAGTTGATCCCAAGTTTTAGGAACTTCGATATTATGTTCTTTTAACAAATCTGTTCTAACCCACATAACTTGTGCGTGTGAGTAAAGAGGTACAGAGTAGTAATCATCTTTAATTTTTGCTTCATTTAAGGCAGTTTCGTTAAATTTATCCTGTCCAATACGCTTGATAGAATCGTTTAGCGGAACCAAAGCATCTGAATTTACCATTTCCATTACTTGGTTAGGAAGAGCAGTACTAATATCTGGTACATTTCCATTTGCTAAACCTGTAGTCCATTTAGTATAGAAGTCATTCCAAGAAAATGTTTCAATCTTGATTTTCGTTTTTGGATGCTTTTGCATGAAAGCATCTGCTGATTTTTGGATACTTTCTAGACGTGGCCCCTGAGTAAAGGAGTGCCACATTGTAATTTCGCCTGATAATTCTGTCGGTGGTTCAGTACTAGTTGTAGTTTCTTTCTTTCCTGAACAAGCTACCAAGGCAACGGCTGCTAGCGCAACTCCAGCTAGACATAAAAACTTTCTCATTTTTTTCATTGTTCTTCCCTTTCTACATTAAGAAATCGCAACTTTAAAGACAACTTTTTTCACAGGTTCATCGTTTATACGAACTTTCGGTTGGTGTAGATCTTCTGGAAAAGTAATTAGGCATTCTCCTGATCTCAGATGTACTAACTGTTCTACCTTTCCAGTATATAATTCAATGTCTTTTGCATCATCATATTTTTGGGTAACGCTTACATTTTCTGGTGATGTGACAGCCATAGCTTCTTCGTTCTCTAAAACTAAATGAATATCCAAATATTTTTGATGAGTTTCAAAGAAGCTGCCTGCTTCCCCATCTGCTATATATGTAAAGCAATTCCCAAACAATCGATCACCATCAATATCAATCGGACCTTCTGTTAAATTTTCTAGCCCTGTTGTTTCTAGAAAATCTATTAATGTTGCAAAATGTGGATTTACTCCTACATAAGTTCCTAAACGTTTTATTTTTGTAATTATCATAACTTTTACCTCCTTTCTTTATTATTTTGAGGTCATTATACATCTATTTTAAAGCGCTTTCAATACTTTGTTATGTAATAGAATATACTTTTAAAAAAATATTATATAACAATTTATCTAGAAAGTAATTTCTATACTAAATATATTAGTATTAATTTATACTTTAATATCATTAGTGTAACTAATGGCTCAAAAAAGCTTATTACAAAATAATCACATCAAAATAAGTGTATCTTTATCAATTCATCACTAAAAACCAGCCTAAAATCCTAGATAATTTTTAGGATTCTAGACTGGTTTATTTTATATGAACCTAAAAGTTCAACGAACAACTGTAGACAAATTAACTGTCTTTTCGCTTATAAGAAATCATTGCTCCAAGGAACATTCCTATAAAACCAAATAAGATTGTTAGTGATGAAGCAGACTCACCTGTATTTGGTAACATTGACTGTTCATTATTACTTACTTTATTCTCCGATTGGTTGGAGCCTGAGTTTCCATTTGTAGATAACAATTTAGGTGATAGTGATAATTCCTCCTCTTTTTTAGCTTTTGTAGGATTATCAAGCGCTAAATTGTCGATAGAGAGTCGGAAAGTCATAGCATAAATACTAAAGTGATTGGTTTCAAAAATAACCTTTCCATCTTTTTGTGTGAATTCAAGAGGATATAGATTTCCTTCTGGATCTACATAGTAAACATTTTCAACAGACTGATCCGTAGTAAAAGTAATAAGAACTTTTCCTTTAGGTTGAACCGATTGGCCATCTGCATTCTTCAACTTGATATCAAATGCTTTATAGTTTAATGAGCTTAAACTACTAACTTTCACTTCTTCTATTTGAACAGCTTTAACATTTCTCAAAACTTCTTCTGAAGCTTGAATGTGAACACTTCCTGCTTCATTTTTGAAAATACGTTGTGAACGAGCAAGAACTGGGATTACTTGATTAGAGTTTGCTTCATTTTTACTTTCTCTATTCTCTACTTGCTTATCAGCGGATTTCACTACTGAGTCCCCTGCTGCAGCTAATGGTTCTGTATAATCTTCTATATCGTGAACTGCACTAGCTACTGCATTTACTCCGCCACGATAATCCTCTTTTTCCTCAAGAAGAGCCAGTACTGAGTTAACTCCACCTCTAAACTCAGGGTGTTCTACTATTGGGGCAGATTCTTCACCTACTGTTGATACAAAACCTTGGTATTCTGGAAATTCTGTAACAAGAGACGCACCATTTACTCCGCCTGTGAATTCAGGGTGCTCTACTTTTGGCGCTGATTCTTCACCTACTGTTGATACAAGGCCTTGGTATTCTGGAACTTCTGCAACAAGTGACTCACCATTTACTCCGCCTCTAAATTCAGGATTCTCCACTATTGGTGTTGCCTCTTCACCTACTGTTGATACAAAACCTTGGTATTCTGGAAATTCTGTAACAAGAGACTCGCCATTTACTCCGCCTGTGAAGTCAGATGTTTCTACTGTCGGTGTTGCTTCCTCACCAGATGTACCTAAGTTACCTGTATAATCTTTGATATCATAAGTTGCACTCTCCACAGCATTTATTCCGCCAGGAATTCCTGCTCCAGCAAGGTTGACTGTCAAATTGTGTATACTTTCAATACTACCGTCAGCTATACCAGTAATTTCCTGACCGACATCTTTCTTATTTGCCGCAAATAAAAGGGTTTTTGAATCATACTGAGTCATAAAGACGGCTGTACTTCCATTCGCTAATCGCAAAGTAGGGGCTTGGTTTACCAAAACTTCTGAATCAAATTCAAGACCAATAACACCTTTCCCCATTTCAACCACTTGATTTACTCTTGCTTCTGTTGGGGAAAGAAAATCTTTGCTCACAAAATCCCAATTGAATTTTTTATACGATAAGGTATAGTAGTTTTGACCATTTTCCCTGTGTTCGTATAACAAACCATACTCACCATTCCCCAATTCTTGCAGTGAATTATAAGCAAATTCCCCACCTTGAATCAGATTATGTTTCAACCAAGTTAACTCGCCATTCTTTTCGACACGTGCCAAATGGACTAGACCATCTTTTCGTTCACGTCCTGGTCCAGCAGCATTGCTAAGAAGAACATACTCTTTTCCATCATGCATCGTATGAATAGATGACATTTGCACGTAGGCATCTTTTACTTCTGGATAACGTTTGATTGTTTTCTCCCAAGTAACGCCACCATCTTTACTAGTAGCCACCTGAAGATCTCCAGTTAAACCACGCATGAAGAGTTTAACATCGCCATTATTTAATTGAAGTACGGTTGATTCTGTATTTTGTGCACCACCATTATTCATCGTAGATGAATGAATAACTCCATTTCCTACAGGTCGATTATCATTCGGTGCTTCTCCAGCATGCCAAGTTACTCCATGATCATCTGAGTAAATCAACCGAGAAGATTGAGAGCCACCTAAATGCGAAATATTGTTTGTGGTGTAGGCAGGCACTAATATACGCCCCTTATGCTCACCTGTACGTAATACAATACCCGTTCCAGGACCTGTTCCAAGGAATTTCATCCAATCTTGACGAATACCTGGTGTAATATCTCTTGGTGCAGACCAAGTTTGCCCATCATCATCACTATAAGACATCCACAAATAGCTTGTATTAGCTACTCTAAATGGATTTTTATCACTTGACTTAAAGTAGATATTTCCAACCAGTTCTTTATCTTTATATAGATTTCCCTTATCTCTATATCCAGCCTCTGTTGGATTTACTACAACTCGGTAGTTTGTTTTTTGGTTTTGTGAATTGAAAATCTCCCCATTCTCTCTTAGAGTATAATGTTCTGTCTCGCCTTGCTTGTAGAGGATCTGATAGGTTTTATCTCCTATCTGTTCATAAGCCTTTTCTGGGTGATCTGGCATACCAAAAACTGCTCGCCCTTCTGGGAACATATCATAAACTGAGAAAATTCGTTTGGTTGTTGGATCTTGAACCAAAACCATATCAATATTAAGGGGCGATGGTGCAGCTGCATCCTTGGCTTCTGGATTGTCACGAAGGTTAGAAATCGTAATTTTATCTCCCCAAGTCTGTCCGTTATCTTGACTACGGCGGACTACCATACCGATATCACCATAATCAAGATGATGTAAACGACGTTCATCTCCAGCAGCAAGTAAGGTTCCTTTATCCGTTTTCAGCAAAGCTGGGATTCGATAGCTATTGATTCCCTCTTTATTGACTTTCCCATTGACTCCACTTTCAAAAATATCTTTTTTGTCAGTAACTTGAGCACCTTCAGGTAATGTTTTGACTAAATCTGCTCGCTCAAATAACTGACTACGTGTTTTAACTTCTTCAGATGTCAAGGCACGATCATATACAGTCAGATTACGAACCTGAAGATTTGATCCCCACATTGTTTGGTTCGCTCTCTTAGTAGCTCCAATCTGAACCTTATTGACATCTGGCATATCTTGAATAAAACGACCAGATTTTGTATTTGTTCTAGATAGAACTCCATTGACATATAAACGAACTTGTCCATTTGGTTGGTCTGCTTTTGGTCTTTCCACTGTGAAAGTCACCGAATTCCATTGACCAGGTTTTACTTTAAGCGGTGCATCTGTGTAACTTCCGTAAAAATGACTTCCATCCGCTCCGCGAGCTTCTACCATTGCAGTACCTTTATTAACAGACATACTGAAATATTCATCCCTTTTCTTATCACTTGATACAGAGAAAAGATTATAGAATTGCGGAGCATTAGCATCTGGTTTAAACTCCATATGAATAGTCGCATTTTGAAGATGTTTCAACTTATCTAAGGCTTCTGCCAAGTCAACTCTTTGCCCATTTCCAGCATTCGTAGCAAGGTCTTCTTTTTCAAATACTGTTTCAACATTCTTCAAATCTCTAGCAAAGTAATCACGTGGAGGGAGAGCAGTATCGTCTGTACTTTCAGTTTCTTCTGGGAGATTTTCAGAATTTCCTCCTTGGGCAGTTGGTGTCTCTTCTTTCAAGCTTTCTTTGTTAATTTCAACTCCATTGTCAGTTGCTGAAGCTAATTTTTCAGCTAGTTCCTTATCCAAATCCTGTTTAGGTGATGCTACTTCTTTATCTTTCACATAAACTGGCTCTTTGGGTTGACCTTCAATATAGGAACGAACCCAATCTAATTGTTCTTTTGATAAAACTAAACCACCACTACGATTATCAATAACTCCATTTTGATGAACTCCGATTAAGACACCTTTATCATTGTATAGTCCACCACCAGATGCTCCAGGTTTCGTACCTCCATAGCTAATTCCCTCTATACCTGAACCAAAGTCAGTAGTTCCTATTACTTTACTATCTAAAACTGGACTTAGCTTGTTATCTGGGAAACCATAAACCGAAACTGTATTTCCTTCTGCAACTTTTGCAGATTGCTTCACGACTTCTACAGGAGTTACTCCTTTTACCGCTTCTTTTAATCGAACGAGAGCCAAGTCATTTTTAAAGCCAAAAACAGACTCTGCTTTGTTCCAATAAACAATCTCTTCATCAGAAAAATTGATAGAAGTTCCATTTGGTAACGTAGCCTTATAAACTGTATTCTCTTTTCCTGACTTTGTAACAACCTTAGAGCCATTAACTGTCAAAAAGTTATGTGCCACAGTTAATAACAAATTAGGAGCAATTAGGGTTGCTGAACCTGTTCCATCAGGTGTTAAGATGTGCGTAGTTGCTTGGAAATTTTGTTCACCATTTGGTGCATTTTTTACTATTTCACTTGGTTTGGTAAGTTGGCAGTTCCACTTAAATCAACTTTCCCAACCTCAGTACGAGCAAAATCGGTTTTTGGAGATACTGAATCTAACACAGCCTTAATGACTGTATTTCCTAGAGCTACTTTACTTACATAATCACCAGACCAACTAGTATCCGTAACTAACTTGTTGATAGGAAGATTATTATAAGACACTATCTTAGCATTCGGAGAATCCCCTACTACTCGATTAAAGTCTGCATCTTGTCGTAAATTGAATACGATTGGTGAGTCAACTTCTCCTGTTTGCACTACCTTGTCCGCAATCAAGAGATTGCCCTTCACATCTTCCAGACGAAGAAGAACTCGACCTTTTTCAACTCCACTTAATAAGGTTGCTTGACCTCTATCATTGAAACGATAGCGCGCTCCATCAATTTCTTTTTCAACACTTTTTAGAGCTTTATGATTTTCGTCATAATAGTAACGAGTCGTTCCATCTAGGTACCAGCCCGTGATTGCATATCTATCCACCATAGAACGAATCCACTCTTTATGTTTTTCCGTAAAGATAGTACCACCACCGATACGATTGGCTTCTACTTCACTAGCAGTATTTGTTCCGTGTTGATGGATACCAATCACTTCTCCTTTATCATTAAATAAAGGAGCACCTGAAAAACCACCTAAAGCAGACGTATGGTAAGTAACAGCACCATTTTCTTTATTTAGAGTACTTACTTTCCCTTCCACTTCATAAGGTTTTCCATCTTTTAGTCGATTTCTATTTTCTTCACTTAGATTAGAGGTTGTGAAGTCATTAGGATAGCCAACCATTCGAATCGAATCACCTGTAACTACCTCAGTCTTACTTAGCTCTCTTGGTGAATCCTCTCCATTTGTCATAGCTTCGACAGTTTTCTTAGTTACAACCACTGCCAAGTCATTACTATAAGAGCTTCCAAAATCCTTTTCATTATAAGCATGAATAGCACCCTTATCTAAAGCTTCAGTACTACCTGACGTAGGAACTTTATTTACTTTCTCCGTATCTGAATTCATCACGACATAACTCTTAGCAGAATCACCGCCACGTAAAACCGCAGAGCTATCTTCAGTTTTTTTCTCGTAGTAATTATGAGCAGCAGTCACCATCACATTGGGTGCAACAAAAACTCCACTACCTGATGCTGTTTGTTGGCCACTATTACCACTATCATAGGTTGTATAGGTCATTGCTACACCATTAGCAACCTCACTATGAACTCCTACATCCTTTATATCGTTACCGCCCTGAATGACATCAGCATAAGCAATACCACCGCCAATAACTGGTAATTCTGGTGCAGCTAAGCCAAACACTGCAGATAGTGTCAAGCAACCAATCAAACCATAAGCTTTGGATTTACGGAATTTTCCTAAACCTTTTAAACGTATAAACATATATTACCTCACTTTAACTTTCAAAGTTAATTTGTGCATTAGAATTCCAAACAACTTAATAAGTCCTACAGCTTCACCCTCCTTCCTACTGCACGACTTTCAATATATAATCTATTTTTAATATATATTATTTCTTTAAGTTTTAGACTTACTCTTACAGTATAACATAAGCTGGAATCGCTTGCAATTATTGGATATAAATTTCATTTATCAAATTATTTTAAAACATAAAAAAGAATGGCATTTTGAAATATAGATATATATAATTTGATATATGTTCTGGCTTATATAGAAATTTGAATTGAAGAACTATTTGGAACTTCCCATACAATTCTAGCCATATAATAAACAATAATTTGTAAATAAGTGAAAACCTATTCCTCGCTTCTTTCTTATACCGATCTACTCTCAACCATCCTATTTTACACACCCGATATCAACTGAAAACTTGTCACTTCCAACTATTACAATAACAAAAAGAGAGCTACTGGGCTCTCTCATTCATCACTTTATATACTTAAAAGGAATCTCACTACCACATAGCCAATTGTAGACTTGGTCATTGACAAAAACATTCATGGCTTCATGAGCATACTCTGGCATGATACGATAGGCCTTATCGCAAGTCAGACGGTTATAAATCGCAAACTGGGTTATAGGATAACAAACATCGTCGTCCAAGCCCGTAATCATCTTGACCTCACCCTTGATACGATGGGCAAGATTTTTCACATCGATATAGGCCAGGGTCGCCATGATTTCCTCCTCAGTTTCATGGAAGGGGTCGTGAAACTTGAAATAACGGAAAGTTCGTCGTAAGCCTCACTGGTATTGCCAATCTCAAGAACCCGTCTAAAGTCTGACAAGAAGGGATAGATGGCAACTGTTTTCTGAATCCGAGGATTGAGAGCTGCTGCAACCAGAGCTAAGGCCCCTCCTTGTGAGGCACCATAGCTAGAAATTCGTTTCTCATCTACCTCAGGTAGACTAGCAATGATTTCAACCAATTGGTAAATATCCAGATAGACATCCTTATAAAAGAGGCGGTCACGGCCTTCAACAGCACCACGGATAATATGCCCCTTCACCGTATTTCCTAGAGGAGAACGCAAACCGTCCTGTGAATAACCTGATTGGCCCCGCACATCCATAGAAACAACACCGTAACCAGCCACAGTATAGGCCAGCATATCAGCCCAGTCCCAGCCACGTCCCATATAACCGTGAAAATGGAAAATTATTGGGACTTTACTCTCAGTCTTTGGAAGAACGACGCGTGCATAGACCTTGCCTGCATTAGTTCCTTCAAAAGTGAGCTCAAAGCACTTGACTTGGGGAATATGGAAATTTCTTTCCTCCAACTGGTAGGCTGGAAGCGTGGAAACTTTTTTCACTTCCTCATCCCAGAAAATATCAAAGTCTTGTGGAACCTCGTCCCTGCCTTTATAAGTCTTAATTTCTTCTAACAAAGCTGGATTTTTCATTGCATGCTCCTTTTGTTTTGTAATCGCTATCACAACTGTAGCACATATAAGAAATCAACGCAAGAAAGAAAAGCAAATGGAAAGTGATTTTAGATTCTTTATTTTTGGGATGATGAACTGAAAGTAGTTTCAAAAACAAAAAAAGAGCAGTTACGCTCTTTTTCTACTGTTCAATCTTATTTTGTTGCTTCTTTCTTTTGGAAAGTGGTTTGGTAATTTACTTTAATCGTTACTGTCATGTGAGAGTCCTCGTTTCTTTTTGATGACTCTAGTATAAGGGTCAAACCTGAAAGCTAGCTTAATACTCTTCGAAAATCTCTTCAAACCACGTCAGCGTCGCCTTACCGTACTCAAGTACAGCTTGCGGCTAACTTCCTAATTTGCTCTTTGATTTTCATTGAGTATAAGATTTCCTTAGAGAAAGCTTAATCTAGATGTTCTTTCTTTTCCAGATGAAGGGCAATCATGCGCCATTCTGGATCCTCTTGCCAGCCTTCTATCGAACTAATGTAGCTAGCAACCTTTCTGGCTTCTTCTAAAATCGGAAAATCTTCGATAATATCAGCCACTTGGAACTCTGGGAGACCTGACTGTCTGGTTCCAAATTTCACCAGAACCACGCATTTTCAAATCTTCCTCCGCAAGGACAAATCCATTGGTGGTTTCTGTCATGATACGCATGCGGTCTTTCCCAGAATCCGTCTTGGGATTGGCAACGAGAACAGCATAGGACTGCTTGTCCCCCCGACCGACACGACCTCTGAGCTGGTGAAGCTGGCTAAGACCAAAGCGATCAGCATCCATGATAATCATGACTGTCGCATTGGGAACATTAACCCCAACCTCGATAACCGTCGTCGAAACTAGAATATCCGTCTTTCTCTCTTTGAACTCCTGCATAATCTGGTCTTTTTCGTCACTCTTCATCTTACCATGTAGAAGAGCCACTTCTGCCTTACCTGCAAAATGAGCTGTCAACTCCTCAGATAAGGCAATAGCATTTTTCAAATCCAGAGCTTCTGATTCTTCAATTAGGGGAGAGATGACATAGACTTGAGAACCTTTTTGAATTTCTCCCTCTAACCAAGTCAAGACCTGAGGCAGTTGCTCATGCTTAATCCAGCGCGTCACAATAGGCTTCCGCCCTGCTGGCATCTGGTCGATAATGGAAACATCCATATCTCCAAAGGCTGTAATGGCCAGCGTCCGTGGAATGGGAGTCGCCGTCATCATGAGAACGTCAGGATTGTCGCCTTTTTCCCGTAAAATACGCCTTTGCCCCACACCAAAACGGTGCTGCTCATCGATGATAATCAAGCCAAGACGATCATACTCCACCCCATCCTGTATCAGAGCATGGGTTCCGATAATCAAATCAACCTCACCCTTGGCAATAGTCTCTAAAACTTCTCTTTTTTCTGCCACTTTCAAGGAACCTGTCAATAGAGCCAGTTTCAAGTCTGGGAAGAGACTCTGTAGACTCTCAAAGTGTTGCTCTGCAAGGATTTCTGTTGGCACCATGAGGGCCGCCTGATAACCAGCCGTCACCGCCGCAAACATGGCCAAGCCAGCGACTACCGTTTTTCCACTCCCCACATCCCCTTGCAGGAGACGATTCATGTGGTGGTCCGACTTCATATCGGCCAAAATCTCCTGCAAACTCTTTTCCTGAGCTTGGGTCAGGGCAAAAGGTAGACCTTCTTTAACAGCCGACACTTTTTCCTGAGACCAATCCAGAACCAGACCGCTTCCCTGAACTCTATTTTCAGACTTAAGCATCTGCAATTGCATTTGAAAATAAAAGAGTTCCTCAAATTTGATACGGCGAAGGGCCTGCTTGTATTCTGGCAAATCCTTAGGAAAATGCATGGCTCGAACTGCCTGACATCGGGACATAAGTTTGTATTTGTCCAGCAAAGACTGGGGCAGATTTTCCTCAATCAAGAGGTCCAGTCCCTGATCAAAGGCTGTCTTGATAACCTTGACCAGACTGGCCTGACTGATTCCCTGAGCCAGACGATAGACAGGCTGGAGGTCATCTTCTACCTGAGCCAGAACCTTCATCCCAGTCAAACTAGCCTTGGCGCGGTCCCATTTTCCAAAGACAGCAAGGGTTGCTCCCAACTCTATCTTATCAGCTAGATAAGGCTGGTTAAAGAAGTTCACGGCAAAAACGACTTCTCCCTGCTTGAGACTAAAACGCAGGCGATTGCGTTTAAAACCATAATACTGGACACTGGCAGGAGTTACGACTTGACCAGACAGAACCGCCTTTTCACCATCTTCTAGCTCCAGCACCTGCTTGGTCTTGAAGTCCTCATAACGGAAAGGAAAGTAGAGCAAGAGGTCTTGCAAATTTTCAATTCCTAGTTTGGCGTATTTTTTTCTGCTGACTTTGGTCCCACTCCAGGTAAGACATGCAAGGGTTGATGTAGATTCATGCTCCACTCCTTTCTTTTTTTAATAATATTCTCTCGGAATGCGATCGCTGAGGAGACAAACTACCTCATAGTTAATGCTTCCACGGTAGGTCGCTACCTGAGTAGCTGTGATTTCCTTATCCCCGTTGGTGCCGATTAAGGTTACTTTTGTTCCTAGCGGATAAAGTTTAGGCAAACGAATAGTGATTTGGTCCATAGATACTCGTCCGACAATTTGGCAAGCTTGCCCATCTACCAAGACAGAGAAATTCTGCATATCTCGTGTCCAACCATCCGCATAGCCGATTGGCACCGTTGCGATGACTTGCTCGCTATCCGCCTGATAGGTCGCTCCATAGCCCATGCAAGCTCCAGCTGGAACTGTCTTGACATGAACCAAGGCAGATTCCAAGGTCAAAGCTGGTTTCAAGTCATAGGGTAAGTCCAAGACCTCTCCACTTGGGTTGAGACCATACATGGCATCTCCCATACGAACCGCATTGAAAATAGTCTCTGCATGCCAAAGAGTCGTTGCCGAGTTGCTGGCATGAACCAGCTCTGGAAGGCCTTTCATACTGGCCAAAATAGTTTTAAACCGTTCTAACTGCCCATTAAAGTAGGTATCTGATTCCTCATCTGCAGTAGCAAAGTGTGTGAAAATTCCTTCAACGCGAGCACCATGTTGCTTGAGCAAGTCTTGAGCCTGATTAGCCTCACTAGCCTCTCTAAAACCAATCCGTCCCATCCCTGAATCAATCTTGAGGTGGACTGTCAATCCAGTTAGGTCCGCTTCCTTAACTAAGAGTGCTTGAATCCACTCCAGTCCAGCCACTGTCAAGATGATGTCATATTCTTTAGCTAGAGCAACAGCTTCGATGTCAGAAACTCCTAAAATAAGGATTTTCTTGCTAAGCCCAGCCTGTCTGAGTTCAATGGCCTCATCAATATTGGAAACGCAAACCATCGACAGCATCTTGAATAGCTGTCGCAACGGCAACAGCCCCATGGCCATAGGCGTTGGCCTTGACCACAGCCCACTTGAGCGTTCCTTGAGGGATATGAGCTCCCATTTGCTGAATATTTTGTCGAATAGCTCCCAGATGAATTAGAGCCTTGGTTGGTCTATGTGGACTAGCTTTCATGATTTTCCTCCAAAATGACACTGGCTGTCACAAACTGATCTGTGTGGCTGATAGACAGCCAAATCTTTCCTGAAAATGGTGACTGACTAAAATAAGGCGCCCCGCGTTCATTGTTCAAGACTTCTAAATCCTGAAAACCGAGCTTGCCAATGCCCGTTCCCATGGCCTTGGAAAAGGCTTCTTTAGCCGACCAGCGACCAGCCAAATATTCTATTTGCCTGCGCCCTTTGAGACTGGTGAAGCGCTCCATTTCCTTAGCGGTCAACACGCGCTTGGCAAATCCTTCATGTCGTGTAACTGCGCTTTCTATCGAAGCCAATTCTTCGATATCAATTCCGTGTCCAACTATCATTCTCATCAAAAGGAGTTGAGATTCCCCAACTCCATCCTTTTCATTTATTTTGTCAAGGTAGCATAGATTTCTTCTACCAAGGTCTCTGTATTTTCCCAACCTAGGCAAGGGTCGGTAATAGAACAACCAAAGACCTCTGGTTGGTTTTGACGACCATCTGCTAGGTAAGATTCAATCATAAAGCCTCGAACCATCTTTTTGATCTTCTCATTCCAATCACGATTTTGCAAGGTCTTACGAACCACTCGAATCTGCTCCATATATTGCTTGCCTGAGTTATCATGGTTGGTATCAATGAGGATAAAGGGATTTTCAAGTCCCAGGGCTTCATAGCGTTCAATGGCATTTAGCAAGGTTTCATAGTAAAAGTTAGGCTCGTTTTTCCCATATTCATTAACTGCCCCACGAAGGATGACGTGGGCCAAGGGATTTCCTGAAGTCTCAACTTCTTGACCATGGAAGAGGAAGGTCTGTTTGTTCTGAGCGGCATAGATGCCATTAAACATGACACCCAAATTTCCAGAAGTTGGATTTTTCATTCCGACTGGCGCATCAATCCCTGAAGCCACAAAGCGGTGCTCTTGATCTTCCACAGAACGAGCCCCAACAGCATGGTAGCTGACCAAATCATCTACCAAGACCAGATTGGACGGATAAAGCATCTCATCTGCCGTTGTCAAGCCAGTCTCTGTAATCACGCGATAGTGCAACTGGCGCACAGCCTGCAAGCCATTAATTAAACTTGGAGCCTTAGAAGTATCTGGCTGGTGTACCAAGCCTTTATAGCCGTCTCCGTTGGTACGAGGTTTAGCTGTATAAACACGCATAACCATGAAAATCTTGTCCGCCACCTTCTTTTGCAAGGCAGATAAACGGCGGGCATATTCCAAGACAGCCTCTTCATTGTCAGAAGAGCAAGGACCAATCACCAAAGGATACGGTCATCTTCTCCTGAAATGATGTCTGCCAATTCTCTATCACGACGCTCCTTTAGTCGCAAGGCTTCCGCAGACAATTGGGTTTCTGCCTTGATTGCTTCAATATCGATTTCTTGACCTTTTTCAATAAATGCCATACTATTCTCCTAGCGTTTGGTAGATTTCTCTGACAAGGGCTTCCGTATTTTCCCAGCCAAGGCAAGGGTCTGTGATCGACTTGCCAAATACTTCTGGTTCGTTCTGACGGCCGTCTTCTAGATAAGACTCAATCATAAAGCCACGAACGTACTGCTTGATTTTTTCATTCCAATCACGGTTAATCAAGGTCTGACGGACAATTCGAATCTGGTCCATGTATTGCTTACCAGAGTTGTCATGATTGGTGTCCACGATGATAAAGGGATTTTCCAAGCCCATTTTCTCATACTGGGCAATGGTATCCATCAAATTATCATAGTAGTAGTTGGGAATATTCTTACCATACTCATTGGTCGCTCCACGAAGAATGGCATGCGAAAGCGGGTTCCCAGTTGTTTCCACTTCTTTTCCTAGGAAAAGGAAACTTTGTTTGTTTTGAGCAGCATAAATCCCATTAAACATGACATTGAGATTTCCAGATGTTGGATTTTTAAAGCCAGTCGCGAAATCTGCCCCACTTGCCACAAAGCGGTGTTGCTGGTCTTCAACTGAACGGGCACCAACCGCCATGTAAGAAATCAAATCATCCACAAGCGGAAGATTTTCAGGATAAAGCATTTCATCAGCTGTCGTCATGCCTGTTTCTGTGATGACACGATAATGAAGATGGCGCACGGCTTTGATTCCGTTGATGAGGCTTGGTGCTTCTGTCGCATTAGGCTGGTGAATCAAGCCCTTATAGCCATCCCCGTTGGTACGGGGCTTGGCTGTATAAACGCGCATAACCATAAAGATACGGTCTGCCACTTCTTCTTGTAGAGTTGCCAAACGCTTAGCGTACTCAAGAACAGCTTCTTCATTGTCAGATGAGCATGGCCCGATTACCAAGAGAATCCGTTGGTCTTCTCCACGTATAATGGCTTCTAGCTCTTGATCGCGCTGTGATTTTCTCTCCAAAGCTTGGCCTTCCAATTTTGATAAGGCACGAACTTCTTCAATATTAATTTTAGGACTTTTTGCTGTAAATACCATAACTCATCTCCTTATAAAGCAAACGGATACCAAGTAAAAATTTACTTTTCACAAGGTATCCGCCTCTAAACTATCTCATTTTATTGTCTTTTACCGTGACAGTTTTTAAACTTCTTACCAGAACCACATGGGCAAAGTTCATTCCGTCCAATCTGGCTCAAATCCAAATCTTCAGGCATATTTGCTTGGTGGGCAGCGATATTACGAGTCGCTGTTGTACTGATATGGTGTTCTGCTTGTGGTCTTTCTTGTTCATGAATTTGTGCTTTCATCATCAAACGTGTCACATCAAACTCAATCGAACCAATCATATCATTAAACATACGGAAACCTTCTGCCTGATACTCAACAACTGGGTTGTTCTGAGCATAGCCACGAAGTCCAACCGCGTTACGCAATTGATCGAGGGCATCGATATGATCTGTCCACTTGTTATCTACCACTCGTAGAATCAAAACTTTTTGGAATTCTTTGACTGCTTCTTCATCGCGTAGTTTTGAAACCTGACTATCGTAAACTTGCAAGGCACGTTGGAAGAGCTCTTCCTTAATGGCCTTATCAGACAAGCCTGACAAGTCTTCGATTGAAATTGAATCTTCAGGAAGCAAGTTGTACTTAGCAAAGTTCAAAATTGCTTCTAGTTTTTCATCTTGTTTGGCACGCGCATGACCATCCACAACACGTTCAATCGTACGTTTGATCATAGCCTGAATTTCAGGTGCCAAATCACGATCTGCAGTGATAACATCATAACGTTGAGCGTAGATAATCTCACGTTGTTCACGCATGACATCGTCGTATTGAAGGACTTGTTTACGAGTATCGTAGTTATTCCCTTCGACACGTTTTTGAGCTGCTTCAACCTGACGTGTCAACATACGAGACTCAATCGCCTCTTCAGACATGTTCAAGCGTTCAAAGATTCTTTCAAGCGTTCAGAACCAAAACGTTTCATCAAATCATCTTCAAGAGATAGGTAGAATTGTGACTCACCTGGGTCTCCTTGACGACCTGAACGTCCACGAAGCTGGTTATCGATACGACGGCTTTCATGACGTTCTGTACCAATAACACAAAGTCCACCCAATTCGCGAACCCCTTCACCAAGCTTGATGTCGGTACCACGACCTGCCATGTTGGTTGCGATAGTAACGGCACCACGTTGACCAGCATTCATGATAATTTGGGCTTCTTTATAGTGGTTTTTAGCGTTCAAGACTTCGTGAGGAACGCCAGCTGCGACCAATTTCTTAGAAATATAGTCACTGGTTTCAACTGCAACTGTACCAACCAAGACAGGCTGACCTTTTTGGTAACGAGCCTTAACGTCTTCGACAACCGCCTTAAACTTAGCCTCGATACTTGCATAAAGAAGGTCTGAGTGGTCAATACGTTGAACAGGACGGTTTGTTGGAATTGGAATAACACGAATGTTGTAAATTTCACGGAATTCTTCTTCCTCAGTCTTACCTGTACCCGTCATACCAGACAATTTCTTGTACATACGGAAAAGGTTTTGGTAAGTGATTGAGGCAGATGTCTTGGTTTCATCCTGGATTGGCACACCTTCTTTGGCTTCAATGGCTTGGTGCAATCCATCAGAATAACGACGACCCTCCATAGTACGACCTGTAAATTGGTCGACGATCAGAATTTCTTGCTCTTCGCTGACCACATAGTCAATATCGAGAAGCATGATGTAGTTGGCACGAAGGGCATTATCGATAAAGTGAGTCAAAGCCACGTTTTCGATATCATAGAGATTTTCAAGCTTGAAGTAGCTTTCAGCCTTGTCAATCCCTGAATCAGACAAACCAATAGTCTTAGACTGCACATCGATAATGTAGTCGTCTTTGTCCAAAGATTTTACATAGTGGTCTGCCATGTGGTAGAGCTGACTGGTTTCAACCGCATTAGCACCTGATACGATCAATGGTGTACGAGCCTCGTCAATTAAGATAGAGTCAACCTCATCGACCAAGGCATAGTTGAGCGGACGTTGTACCATGTTTTCAGCACGAACGACCATGTTGTCACGAAGGTAGTCAAATCCGATTTCTGAGTTGGTTGAGTAAGTAATATCACACTCATAGGCTTCTTTTTTCTCCATTGGAGATTTGGCAGCCAAGTTAATCCCTACTGACAAACCAAGCCATGAGTACAATTCACCCATCTCAGTCGCGTCACGCTCTGATAGGTATTCATTGACCGTAACTACGTGGACCCCTTTACCTGAAAGGGCATTGAGGTATACTGGCATGGTCGCAGTCAAGGTTTTCCCTTCCCCTGTACGCATCTCTGGCACGTCACCATGGTGAAGAACGATTCCCCCCATGACCTGAACCTTATATGGGAAGAGACCTAGAACACGTTTGGCACCTTCACGGACAACCGCAAATGCTTCATAAAGCAACGAATCCAGTGATTCTCCATTTTGATAACGTTCTTTAAATTCAACTGTTTTTGCTTTTAATTGGTCATCTGTCAAAGCAGCCATTTGGTCTTCGTATTTGAAAACCTTGTCGGCCATCTTTTCCAGACGACGGATTTCTCCTTTATCATTTTCGATAATTGTTTTTAAAATATTAGCCATGTTTTTCCTTACTTTAAATTCCGAATATTTTAGAATGTTCTTTTAATTTTAGCACAATTACTGATTATTTTCAAGGAAGAATCCCCATTTTGAAAAGGAAAAAGAGGCTAGTTTCCAAGCTAACCTCTCTGACTTTTATGATACTTTAATTGCCAAAAATCGGCAAAATCGCAAATAGGATAAATAGATTAATCCAAAGAGAAAAACAGCAGATCAATCCAAAAACAAAGAGACTGACTTTCTTGGACAGCAAGGCCATCAAAATAGACAGAATACCAAAAACTAGCAAGACTCTCTGTATGATGAAGAGGTCAATCTTTCCCCCCAGAATCGGACTGCCCCAAGGAAGAAAGAAGAACGCAAGCCAGATTAGCAGAACTAAACCAATATAAACCTTGGAATAGCGTGTAATAAATGATTTTAGATGTGCCATAAGCTACCTCCTATAAATAAAAACCGATATAAATCAATGCCTTTCGCCTTTAGATTGTCCTAGTTCCCGTCTCAAGCGAAACATGTTTTTGAAAAAGATATAGTCTAACCAGTCACTGCCTAGAGATAAGACTATCAAAAGCAACCAAACACCCCAAGCACTAGCATCTGATTCATGATTTAGAACAAAAGGGAAAAATAAGAATGAAAAAATTGTCATATCCAAGCTAAACAGAGCTAAAAGGGAAATATAAATCCAGTAAAAATAGTAGAAGATGGGGAAAATTTTACTGTTTCTGTCAGCATTGTCTATCCAATAGAAAAAATATAAACAAGGAAATAAGAGTATCAAATGAAACCAATTAAACGACAGTTTCATCATCGACACCTCTTTTTGATAGCATTTTCTTCACCTTCATTCTATCAAAAAAATCTGGAAATGTCATTCCAGATTCTACTTTTTTATTTGCGTTTTCTTGCGATGAGATGGATTGGTGTTCCTTCAAAGACAAAGGCCTTGCGGATTTGATTTTCCAAGAAACGCAGGTAAGAAAAGTGCATAAGTTCTTCTTCATTGACAAAGATAACAAAGGTTGGTGGTTTAGTTGCCACTTGAGTCGCATAGAAAATCTTAAGACGTTTTCCTTTGTCTGTCGGTGTTGGGTTGATGGCAATAGCATCCATAATCACATCGTTCAAGACAGCTGATGGAATACGTGTGTTTTGACTTTCGCTGATTTGCTTGATCATCTCAGGAAGTTTGTGGAGACGTTGCTTGGTCAAAGCTGATACAAAGATAATCGGTGCGTAAGGCAGGTATTGGAACTGCTCACGGATATCTTCTTCCCAGTTTTTCATAGTGTGGTTATCTTTTTCAAGCGTATCCCACTTATTGACCACGATAATCATCCCTTTACCAGCTTCATGGGCAAATCCTGCGATGCGCTTGTCGTATTCACGGATACCTTCTTCCGCATTGATGACCATTAAGACCACATCTGAGCGGTCAATAGCTCGCATGGCACGCATGACAGAGTATTTCTCAGTATTTTCATAAACCTTACCCGACTTACGCATACCAGCCGTATCAATCATGGTAAACTCTTGACCATCTGTATCTGTAAAGTGGGTATCAATAGCGTCACGAGTTGTTCCAGCAACTGGACTGGCAATGACACGGTCTTCTCCCAAGATAGCGTTGATCAAGCTTGATTTTCCGACGTTAGGACGACCAATCAAGCTAAACTTAATCACATCTGGGTTTTCTTCTTCATATTCATTTGGAAGATTTTCCACGATGGCATCTAGCACATCTCCTGTACCGATACCATGGACAGATGAGATAGGCAGTGGTTCACCCAAACCGAGAGCATAGAAATCATAGATATCATTTCGCATCTCAGGGTTGTCCACCTTGTTAACCGCGAGGATAACTGGTTTGTGGGTCTTATAAAGTTTACGGGCTACGTATTCGTCTGCATCGGTAATCCCTTCCTTACCAGACACGACAAAGACGATAACATCTGCTTCTTCCATGGCAATTTCTGCCTGATGCTTGATTTGTTCCATGAAAGGAGCATTGACATCATCGATTCCTCCTGTATCAATCATGCTAAAGGAACGATTGAGCCACTCACCCGTTGCATAGATACGGTCACGTGTCACTCCTTCGACATCTTCTACAATGGAGATTCGCTCACCAGCGATCCGATTAAATAGGGTTGATTTCCCAACATTGGGACGTCCTACAATGGCAATAGTTGGTAGGGCCATAATTTCTCACTTTCTACAATAACTTCTTCTGTTCAAGATTTTTTCTAGTTGAGCTTGGTTCAGCTTGACCAAACTGTTCTGCTAGGCGCTGACTCCAGCTTGTGGTCGCACGCGCCCCAGCATAGTCCGCCTGTACACGGTCATAAGCTTCGATTGCATCAGTTGACTGTTCTTGGTATTCTTCCTCAAATACCACTTGATTCAATGGCAAGCGAGGTTTGACTTCATGTTCTTCATTTGGAAGACCCAGTGCCATCCCAAAGACAGGATAGGTGTAGTCAGGCAGGTTAAAGAGCTCTGCCACTTCTTCTGACTTGTATCGAACCAAACCGATAATGACACCACCATAGCCCAAGCTTTCAGCTGCCAGCAGGGCATTTTGACCAGCAAGAGCCGCATCGACTGAACTAATCAAGAGACCTTCTACACCTTGAGGTTGGAAGGTATCCGTATGGAGTCGTGCTCCCTTTTCTGCACGGTTCAAATCTCCGACAAAGAGAAGGAAAACAGCTGACTGGCGAATGGCTTCTTGAGGCACCAATTCATACAAGGCATCTTTCTTCTCTTGACTTCGTACCACAATCACAGAGTAGGATTGGAAATTCTTCCAAGACGAGGCCATCTGAGCTGCTGTCAGGATTTCAGTCAAGTCCTCCTGAGGGAGGGCTTGCTCTTTAAATCTTCGAACAGACTTATGAGCTTTCATCAGTTTAATCGTTTCTGTCATCGACGGTTTACTCCTTCTAAACGAGTCTCCTCAGCCAAATAACGGATGCGTTCCATGACGCGTCTGGCTTCCCAGGTTTCGTCATTTCCATGTTTCCCTTTAGCGAAATGCACCTCCAAATCTTCAAAGTTGAAGTTGGAGGTAAAAAAGGTCGGTAAATTTTCCTGCATCCGATATTGAAGAATGACTTGCAGGATTTCATCACGTACCCAAGCTGTTGATTGCTCGGCGCCAATATCATCTAAAATCAGGACTTCAGAAAGCTTAATCTCATCCACCAAGGTCTTGACATTACCATCACCGATAGCATTTTTAACATCGATGACAAAGCTAGGATAGTGGAGGAGAGTGGAGGAAACACCACGTCTTTCTGACAAATCATGAGCTAGGGCAGCCACCATGAAACTTTTTCCCACACCAAAGTCTCCATATAAGTAAAGACCTTTTCGAATAGCTGGATATTGCTCCACGAAGGCTAATAACTTTTCAAAAACTGGCAAGCGACCCAAATCATCCAAGTCTACTTGAGCCAAACTAGCTTTCCTGAGACTGGCTGGCAGATTGATTAACTTGAGACGGTTCTTAATAGCCGCTTCTTTTTCAGCCGCGATTAGTTCAGGAGTTTCTTCGTAAGAAACATCCGCATAGCCATGATTCATAACCAAAATCGGCTTGTAGCCTTTGGCAATATAATCCGTATCACCACGGAGAAACTTATCACGCTCGGTAATGTACTGATTAAACTTGGAGATACTGCGATTTAATTCCTCTGGAGTCAGGGATTCTTGCTGGATAAAGGCCGCAACATCAGGGTCCTTCATGATTTTCTGGACCAAATCTTGATAATGAAACGGCTAGGTTGACGTTTGAGTACATCTCCGACACTTTCCATCTAATCTCCTCCTTTTTCTAATCGAGCTAATAGTTCTTGTTTCTTACGTTCTAGTTCCAGACGAGTTTCCTCGCTGGTTTCATTCTTATAATCTGGGTTACTCCACTTGGGTACATTGGACTTGGTAGGACTGGGGTTACTGCTTTTTTGAGACTGGCTCTTCTGCCCTCTCTCACGGATGCGCAAGACTGCCTCTTCTGCCGAATGAATCTTTTGATAGGCGTAATCATTGGCTACCTTCATGGCATATTTCTCATTGATATTTGCCGAATCTACCTTATTAAAGGTTAACAAGAGAATGATATTGATGACTTCGTCCAGCAAGCCCAAGCCAGCCATCTGTTTCAAGAGTTCTCTTTCTGTTTGGGTAATAGTCCCCTTGCGTGTTTGCTTGATTTCTGCCAAAAACTGCAAGGCAGTTTTACTTTTGGCTTCCTTGATAATGGTTGCTTCCTTAGGACTAAAGTCAGAGGAAACAGGTTTTTGAGCAATTTTTTCCCGCATGCGTTTGGTTGAAATAACCTGGGAAACAGCTGTTGACTTAGCCAATTGATAGGTTTCGAACCAAGTCCATTTCTTCTCCTCAGCAATGGCAAAGAGGTTTAAGACATCGGACTGCTCATCTGCAAAGCGAAGCCCATCTCGAGCCATAAGCTGACGAAAATGGTCCAAGTCAAATCGTTGGCCACTTTCTTCTTGAGACCAAGGTCTTCTTGACTTCCTAGTTCTGCCAAGTCTGGAAAGACTTGATTGAGTGAGACAGGTATTTCTTCTCCCTCAGCACTTTCAACTTTTAAATCCTCCACAGCTGCATCGCCAATCTTTTTCTCCAAAAGTCTGCGATAAACAGGATGTTCCAAGAAGTCCTGACTCGAAAGTGGAGTATGGAGGGCTAGCTGATAAACGTCTCCCTTTTGATAGAGGGTTAAGAGATTAAAAGCGGATAGGATTTTCAAAGATTTTATCAATCTATCCATTCCAAAGTTAAGATGGTTAAGAATGTTTGAAAAGAGGTATTCCTTTCTGCCATTATCCCAAAAACTGACTGTATAAAGATAAAGGCTCAGTGCCTCCTGACCGATAATCGGGAGGTAGCACTGTACCAGAGATGAGGTATCTTGCGACACCCGATTATTCTTTAGATAAGAAAAACGGTCAATTGGCTTCATTTATCTTTCCTTTTTCTTTTTAGAGGACTGGGTGATTTGTTGGAGCAAGCTCTCTAACTCACTGACATCCTTAAAACTACGATAGACACTGGCAAAACGTACATAGGTAATCTCGTCCAGTTCAGCCAACTCCTCCATGACGAGTGAACCAATGTCCTCACTTTGAATTTCATTTTCATTTCGACCACGGAGTTTCTGTTCGATACGATTGACTACCATGTTGATTTCATCACTTGACACAGGGCGTTTCTGGGCTGAGCGGATAATTCCATTAAAGATTTTATCTCTGGAGAATTGTTCCCGTGTACCATCTTTTTTAACAACCACTAAGGTTCTTTCTTCTACCCGTTCGTAGGTTGTAAAACGGTGCTGGCATTCATCGCACTCGCGTCTTCTACGAATAGTGTTCCCTTCTTCTGCTTGGCGACTATCGATAACACTTGACTTGGTAGCCCCACATTTTGGACAACGCATCCTTTCCCTCCTTATCGTTTTCTTTTCATTATACCATTTTTTAAACGATTCCCAAAACAATTCTTCTTTTTGCTGTCAATATAATTAAAAAATGTAATTTAATATTGACAAGAAATAATCATTATGGTATTATATTAAATGTAGACGTTTACAAAATACTTTTTGTTGGAGGATACACAGATGAAAAAAGCTGTCGCACCTAAGAAGAAAGTTACTATCAAAAAATTAGCTGATGTCAAAGCTTTGATGATTTGTCATCGTTGGTAACTTTAAAAAGAGTCCTTCTTTTGAAGAAGACTCTTTTTACTTTATATCGAGGTATTTTATGAAGTTAATTTTGAACACGATTATACAACCTATTTTCAAACTAGGAGAAAGTTATTTTTTTAAATATAACAATAGTTTTGTGGAAATAGCTGATATTGATTTTACAGAATACGTGTTGAGTATATTTGAAAATAATAATAGTATAGAGCTCGCAGAACTGATTCAGATTATTCAAAAGGATTTTGAGCTATCAACAGATGAGGTAGAAGAGCTAATTGATGATTTAATTGATGTTGGATTCCTAACAGAACAGACCGAAAAAGATAGATATTTCACAAATACTCTTTTTTTTAGTTTATTTAATAATAAGTTAAAAATAGAATTTCAAGAAAAATTGAAAAATTCAGAGATTTGTATCTTAGGCTTGGGAGGATCTTCTCTTATTATTCAACAACTAGCACAGCTAGGAATTGGAAAAATATCTGGTTTAGATTTTGATACACTAGAAGAATCTAACTTAAATAGACAGGTTATTTTTACAGAAAAAGACATAGGCAAACTAAAAAATGAGGCCTTAGAGGAGAACTTGCGTGGAATAAACTCCGAACTACAATATGATTTTCGTAATATATATGTTAATTCTCAAGATAGCATTAAAGAGATTATATCTTCAGCTGATATAGTTATTATAGCTTTGGATGAGCCTATAATTGATTCTTCTATTTGGGTATATGATGAGTGTAAACGCCAACGAAAGAAAATAATTAGTGGTGGAGTGTGGGGTGACTCAATAACTTATACTTATTTTGATTATTCGTTACCCGAACAGCCATGTTATAGGTGTCTATTCCAAGAAGACCTTAATAAGGGGGATATTAATAAGGAGTATGTGAACAATATCAAAGGTAACAGTTATACCGATTTTAATACTACTACTATATTTGTGGGTGGGATTTTAGCTGGAATTATTTCGACTGAAATTGTAAAAATATTGACGGGTTACTCGGATAGTATCCCTTCTGGGAATATATTGACTATGAATACAACAACATGGGAATTAAATGTTGAGAAAATTATTTGTAGTGAATTATGTAAAGAATGTCAGGAAATATTCACAGATGAACAAAAAATTTATACTATTTGATGATTATATACTTAATGCGGAAGAAAATATAATTGGATTTATTCGAAAAGATATATACTTAGAACTAGATAGGGAAGGTATAGAAATGTTTAGATTTCTACAAGAACAACGTTTGCTATTTTCTTTATCTGAGTTAAGAGGGAAGTTTGAGTATATAGATGTTGATGATTTGATTATAGAGTTGAGCGAATTAGGCTTAGTGCAATTTGTTAATAATAGAGAGTTTATTACTAAAAGTAAAAGAACAAAGTCAAAAAAATTATATGTAACATATATGTATATATTGTCTTCCGTATTATTGGTAGGAAATTTAATCTTTTTAGGTAATAATTTTACAGATATATTTATTTTAGATATTTCTTACTTTAGTAATCCAATAATGCTGTTCATTTCTATGTTTATCTTGGAAATGACACTAGCTTATATTCATGAGGGAGGGCATTATTTATCTGCTCGTCTACTAAATGTAAATTCTAAATTAAATATATCACAGAGATTTATTTTATTTTTAGTTTTTGAGTGTAGGATGAATGGTATTTGGTTATTAGATAGAAATTTGAGAATATTTCCCATAATGGGCGGTATATTAATGGATAACTTTATAATTTTCCTTTGCTCAATGATTTTACAATTTTTGATGCCGGGAAACAAAATTCTATTTGTTGTTTTGTTTATACAATATACAAAAATGATATATCATTTTTTAATTCCATTCAAAACAGACTTATATTACTTAATTCTGTTTTATTTCCATGGTACAAAAAATGAACAAAAAATTTTGAGTGTATTTAATGTTATAGGCATTACATTTTTAGTTCCCTTAGTAATCATTTATTTAATTCAATTCAAAAATTTATTGTTTGCTATGAAAGATAGCGATTTATTCCAGATTATAGCTGTTTGGATTATCTTATTAGCTCCAATTTTATTATTTATAAAGGAAAGGATAAAGAATGATTGATTATCTTTTTATCTCACCGTTAGGGTGGAGTAGACATATATGGGATAAAATAACAACAGATAAAAGGTTTAGTAATAAGTCTTTTGAAATTGTCGAATTTTTAAATGATTCTTTTGAAAATATTTCAGAAGAACTCATAAGTAAATGTATTAGCGACAACTTAAATAAGTTGTCACCAGAAGGAGTTGTTATAACTTCGTCTTTTGGAACTATAGCTCTGATATCGACTTTAATAAATAGTAACATTTCGATGAATCGTTTAATTCTAATTGATGGTTTTGATATAATTCCATCATCAGAGGAATTAAATAATATTTTTAGTGATGTTAAAGATGGATATTATCAACAACTATCAGATTATTACGATAGTATATTATCTGATAATGAAAAAGAAGACCTAGAACTATTAAATATTTTAAATTATAATTTGACAGTTGAAAATGATGTTTATACTCCGAAACTAGATATAAAAAGTACAGTATCGTATCTCTCTATATATTCGAATCGAGATATTGAAAAGAGCTTCCTGTCAATATCCGATAAGGTAAGCAGTTTTTCTATTTTTTCTAAACTACCTATATCGATACCGCATACTGCCATTAGAGAAGAAAATCATCTACTTATGCTTAAGGAACCTAAAGAATTGCTAGGGGCTATTTTCCAGTCAGACTAATATACCAATAAAAAGGAGCTTCGTCATGAAGCTCCTCTTACTTTTAATTGTCCGAATCATTATTTTTATTTCAAAAAAAGGTAGTGATTCGATTGATTTTTATTGCAATGTATTGAAATTTAGAATTTCAAGAATCGCTTAAAATCAAGGGCTCTCACGTCTATTGACGTGTAGTGAATACCTACTTAACTTCTGTAAACACAACGCGTTTGCGAAGTTTTGGTGAATATTTCTTCAATTGAAGACGATCTGGAGTGTTACGTTTGTTTTTAGAAGTAAGGTACAAGCGTTCACCAGATTCTTTGTGTTCAAGTGTAATATTTACGCGCATGGTATCTCCCTTCTATTATTCAGCTGATGCAACTTTAGCGATTTTACGTCCTTTGTAGTATCCTTTAAGTGATACACGGTGAGAACGTGAGTAATCTCCAGTAGTTTCGTCAAAGTTTACAGATGGAGCTGTTACTTTGTAGTGTGTGCGACGTTTGTTTTTCTTCGCTTTTGAAGTGCGACGTGCAGGTACTGCCATTTTGATTTCTCCTTTAGGTATTTATATTCGATTCAATCTACTGATTTTCATCAACCATATTAGAATAACACATTTTACCAAATGGGACATTTTCACGTTCGATTCACTAAAGACATTATCACATTCGAATCACGATTCCCAAAACAATTCTTCTTTTTGCTTGACAAGTTTCTTGTTTTGTTGTATTATTCAATTAAGACAAAAGGATAAAAGAAAGGAGACCAAGATGTCCTGGACATTTGACAACAAAAACCCATCTATTTACAGATTATGGAGAAGATCAAACTTCAGATTGTTTCCCATACGCTGGAACCCAATCAACAGCTTCCGACCGTGCGAGAGCTGGCTAGCGAGGCGGGTGTCAATCCAAACACCATCCAAAGAGCCTTGTCAGACCTTGAACGAGAAGGCTTTGTCTACAGCAAGCGAACAACTGGACGATTTGTGACTGAGGATAAGGAGCTAATCACCCAATCGCGCAAACAATTATCAGAGGAAGAATTGGAACACTTCGTTTCCTCCATGACCCATTTTGGCTATGAAAAAGAAGAACTACCAGGCGTAGTCAGTGATTATATTAAAGGAGTTTAAGCCTATGTCATTACTAGCATTTGAAAATGTATCCAAATCTTATGGAGCAACCCCAGCCCTTGAAAATGTTTCTCTTGACATTCCAGCTGGAAAAATTGTCGGTCTCCTCGGCCCAAATGGCTCAGGGAAAACAACCCTGATTAAACTAATCAACGGCCTCTTACAACCAGATCAAGGACGTGTCCTGATCAATGACATGGACCCAAGCCCAGCAACCAAGGCTATCGTAGCTTATTTGCCGGATACGACCTATCTCAATGAACAAATGAAGGTCAAAGAAGCCCTAACCTATTTCAAGACCTTCTATAAAGATTTCAATCTTGAACGCGCCCATCATCTACTTGCAGACCTGGGCATTGATGAAAATAGTCGTCTCAAGAAACTATCAAAAGGGAACAAGGAAAAGGTCCAACTGATTTGGTTATGAGCCGTGATGCTCGTCTCTACGTTTTGGACGAACCCATTGGTGGGGTGGACCCAGCAGCTCGTGAGTATATCCTCAATACCATTATCAATAACTACTCACCAACTTCTACCGTTTTGATTTCTACCCACTTGATTTCTGATATCGAGCCAATCTTGGATGAAATTGTCTTCCTTAAGGATGGAAAAGTCGTTCGTCAAGGCAATGTAGATGATATTCGCTATGAGTCAGGTGAATCCATTGACCAACTCTTCCGTCAGGAATTTAAGGCCTAAGCAAAGGAGATTATTATGTTTTGGAATTTAGTTCGCTACGAATTTAAAAATGTTAACAAGTGGTATTTAGCTCTTTATGGTGCTGTGCTAGTCCTTTCTGCCCTTATCGGGATACAAGCACAGACCTATAACAATCTGCCTGTCAAAGAAAGCAAACCTCTCCTACTCATTTTTCTAGCTACTGTCTTTGGTGGCTTGATGATTACACTTGGAATTTCAACTCTTTTCTTAATCATTAAACGCTTCAAAGGCAGTGTCTATGACCGACAAGGCTATCTGACTTTGACCTTGCCAGTTTCTGAACACCATATCATCACAACCAAACTAATCGGTGCCTTTATCTGGTCGTTGATTAGCACCGCTGTCCTAGCTCTAAGTGCTGTTATTATTGTGACCATAACGGTTCCAGAATGGATCCCTCTTTCTTATGTGATTACATTTGTAGAAACACATCTCCCTCAGATCTTTCTTACAGGTATATCCTTCCTACTAAATACCATTTCCAGTATCCTCTGCATCTACTTGGCTATTTCCATTGGACAGCTTTTCAATGAGTACCGTACAGCACTCGCTGTTGCAGCCTACATTGGTATCCAAATCGTCATTGGATTTATTGAACTTTTCTTCAATCTTAGTTCTAATTTCTATGTCAATTCACTTGTAGGACTTAATGATCATTTCTATATGGGAGCAGGTATAAGTATTGTTGAAGAACTCATTTTCATAGCTATCTTTTACCTCGGAACCTACTACATCTTGAAAAACAAGGTTAATTTGCAATAGTTTCATAATCAAAAAGGATAACATCTCATCGCGGAGAAGCTATCCTTTTTCTTTTATCTCATTTTCCGTCTAACTTTATCTTACAGACGAATTCTTCTAGCCAATTAAATAACAAAATCTAATTTAAAGGTCTTGCTTAATTTCTCTATTGTGTCACTATCATTATATTCCTTACATATTCTCATAGCTTTGGAACATTCTTTTTTACCTAACTCTACTTGATTCGTTTTTATGAGATAAATACCTTTTAAAAAAAGCAAATAATTCTTTTCAAAATAATATCCTTGTCTGGTCAGTAAATTTTCTAAATCATCTATAAAAAATTGAGCGCTATCTAACAAATTATTTTTTAATAATAATTCTAAATTAAATAAATATAGGGGAATTACTCTATGTGCTCCCATATCTGTTTTTAAAAAATGTCGTGTTTTCTTGATTACCGCTCTATATAGTAAGCTAATGGTTTTAGTATTCAAAAAAAACACCGAATGATAGAAAATTTTCAGTTCATACTCCATCCAAGTATCTACCGAAAGCAAATACTTGATTAGCTCATTGCATTTAGAGATATTGTAAGGAAGGTTTGCAAGCCGATTAATCTGTTGCTCAGCAATCAATTTTATATGAAAATTGCATAAACTTTTTCCCTGCTTTTGTTTTAACTCTATTTTATCCACTAATTCTTGAAGTAGAAATATTTCTGAAGAGTTCACAGCATGTTCTAATTCTTCAAAAAAGCATTCTTTTTTTGGAATAATAGCAATGAACTAATTCTTCAAATTCCGAAAATGATATCCCAAGACGATTTAACAAAATGTAAAAATGATCAATAGATAATTTTGTAATGCCATTTTCGAAACGAGAAATGGTTGACTCACTAATCTTATCACAAGCTAAATCTTTAAGACGAAAATTTTTTGAAATACGGATATCCTTTAAAACTGCTCCAAAATTTTCCATACTATTCTTCCATTTCTGCAAAAAATAAAACCTGTTTTTTTGTTTATGATATGATTATATCAAAAATAAAACAGAAGGGACAATATGATTATGAAAAAAATTTTATTGTCATCAGTTGCTTTACTGAGCCTAGTGTCAACACTAGCAGTAAATAATCCAGTTTCTGCTCAAGAATCATCCTCTCAAACGACCTATAGTAAGTCAAGTGGAAGTTGGATAAAATCTGGTAGCCGTTGGTGGTATAAACATTCTGATGGTTCTTATACTACAAATGGATGGGGAAAAATAGGTGGCACCTGGTACTATTTTGATAGTGAAGGTTGGATGAAGACAGGTTGGATTAAAGAATATGGAAATTGGTATTATCTAGATGATAGCGGTGCTATGAAAACAGGATGGTGTAGGGTATCGGGTATTTGGTATTATTTAAATACTAGTGGTGTCATGCAAACAGGATTACAGACTATCGGTGGGAATGAATATTATTTAAATACTAGTGGTGCTATGCAGACAGGTTGGCAAAACATTGGGGACGATACCTATTTCTTTGCTAGTAGTGGAGCAAGACAAACGATTAATCGTCGGGCTTTAGTTCTTGGTGAAACATCAACGAGAGCAGTACCTATCGAAGATGTTAATGCTATGGAAAAGGTATTTAGTAACCAAAACTTTAGTGAAGTTGTTCGTTTCCCTGATAAAACAAAAGCTGAGATTATTGCAAAAATGGAAGATCTTTTCAAATCTTCTAGCGAAAGCGATGTGAACTATCTTTACCTTACCTGTCATGGTGGAGAAAATGGGAAGATAGCCATTGGTAGCGATAAAACATCATTTTCAGGTTGGGAATTAGCATCTATACTGAAACAATATAAAGGTAAGTTTGTGGTTATGGTGGATTGTTGCTATTCAGGAAAAATTATAGATGTAGGTAAGCCAGACAAAAAGCTTGCCTCCAAGTCTGAAGAAAGATTTGATGAACAAGCATTTTTAGCAGGATTCTCAACAGGAGATCTAGCAAGCAAGAATGGTGAAATGCTTGATTCTAAATTCCTCGTACTATGTGCCTCTTGGAAAGGTGAAAAATCGTATAGTTTAGTCGGAATAGGTAGTCTTGCCACCAGATACTGGGCAATGGGTACAGGTTGGGATTCACTTCAAAATAGAATGATTTCGCCTATGGCAGACACCAATACTAACGGAAAAATCACTTTAGAGGAACTGTATCAATACTCTTATCCTCTAGTCCTTGAAGCTGCATCAAGCAGTAATAAGGAGCAACATGTATCAGTTTATCCAGAAAACAGTCAATTTGTTTTATTCCAAAAATAAGGAGTTAAGAAAATGAAAGTATCAAAAAAAATCACATTATTTGGTTTGTCTCTAGCTGGTCTAGCTTTACTAGCTTTCCCTCATTCGGGAAAGGCCTTCGATCTTGAAGAAGAGTGGGTTATTAAGGGTGATGTTTGGTATCAAGATGGCAAAATTCTCCGATTTAATAATGGCAATGAAGTAGGTATCAAAGTCTTAGATTTGCCAAAAACTGAGAAATCGAGTGGAAAGTTACTTTAAATGGTCAAGATCAGACTGTCAATTTTCTAGGTCAAGAAAAGGACAAGTCTATGATGGGTGTAGAGGGGCGTTATCTGAATTTCTATGTACCTTATGGCTATAGAGGGGATATAAAGGTAGAAGCCAAGAGCGGAAATGAAGTAAAGACCTGGTCCACTAAAGTGGTAGATGATGTATATAATGACGGTGGAAAGAGTGGTTACTTCCGTATTGACGAATCAAATGATCAACACACCTACCTTGATGCAAAATGGGACTATCAAACCAAGACCTACACTGCTACCTTACCAGAGACTGTCAATGGTCAAAAAGTCTTTGCTTGGGCAGACGACTATGAAGAATTGAAACTTCAAAAACCAGGAGTTATCAGTCATTCCTACAGGGGGGGAGGAGCCTTCAAAATACTTTATCCGATTGTAAAAGCAGAAAGCTGGCTAAAAAAGGATTACAGTGAAAAGTGGTACTATCAAAAACAAGGCCAATTAGTGCAGAACGATTGGGTTAAGGACAAGGGAACTTGGTACTTTATGAATGATAAAGGAGTTATGTTTAATCAAACTTGGCTCTATCAAGGTAGCAACTGGTATGCCTTTAAATCATCAGGTGCTATGATTGCTAGTGACTGGATATATTATAACAACAATTGGTATTACCTAAAAGATTCAGGTGCTATGGCGACTGGTTGGGTAAAAGATGGAGGTCAGTGGTACTATCTCGCATCATCTGGTAAGATGCTTCACAATACCTATACACCTGATGGTTACTATGTAGATGCCAGTGGCGCTTGGAAATAATCTAAAGTATACATTTTATTCCATCGGTTATTAGTGTACCTGCTCAGACTAAATGTTAGCAGAGGTGCAAGAAAAATCTAGATAATAATACAAAAAGCGAATCGAAACAATGAATTCTGTTTTGTTCGCTTTTTGTATTCTATTCGAGAAAGTATGGAAAATAATCTCTCTTACTTATTAGACTTTTATTCAATCTAGATTGAATATTCTATAGAAAATTAAATGCGTTATACCAAACAATGTTTCTTTGTTTTTTATCTCTTTATCATCCACTATAAAATTAGTGAAATACTAATTTTTATGGTATACTAGTGATAATAAATAGTTATCGGTAGGAGAATGACATATGGATAATAAAACATGTTTTGTTGTTATGGGATTTGGTACAAAAAAGATTCCAAATACTAATATTGAAGTAGATTTAAATTTCGTCTATAACGAGCTTATTAAGCCAACAATCATTTCAAAGAAGCTAACATCTGTTTATGGTCAAGAGCAATTCAGGGCTGATGAGGTATATACAACAAAAAGTATAACAAAAACATTCATTGAGGGAATATTTAAGGCTGACATTGTAATAGCAGATATTACAACTTTGAATCAAAATGCAATCTATGAATTAGGATTACGTCATGCTATGAAACCTAAATCAACCATTATATTGTGTGATAATCATACTGCTCAAATAAAGTTTTTTGATATCCAAGATTTACCTCAAATTAGATATGATTCTGATAAATTAAATGAGTATTCGGAATTTAGAAGAATACAGGAGTTATTATCAAGTTATATTGATAATGCAAAAAATTCTGATGACCACTTTATCGATAGTCCTGTTTTTTTGAATCAAATTTGTACCATGTTATTAGCAATTCTTTAACATCTTCTCAAAGTAATACTACCACATCTAATTCACAACAATCATGGAGTGAATTAACTAAAGTAGCTAATGCTTTAAAAGATTCTCAACAATATGTAGAGGCTGAAATAATATATAAACAAATCTTAGATAGCGGGTTTGTTGACGATGAAATAGTTGCGGGTTATCTTCTATCTTCATATAAAAAAGATGAAACAAATCTCGATAACCTAAAAGATTCTCAACAAAAATTAATTCCATATCTTGATATAAAAAAACAACAACTTTTCATAAAATTTTAGGCATATATGGAGCAATTTATTTGCGTATCTTCTATATTACGAAAAATAAAGATGACTTACTATCTGCAATTCACTTCTATCGTCTAGGTATGAATTATGAAGATAATAATATTTATTGTGCCAGAAATTATTGTGCCAATTTATTAAAAATTGCAGATGTAGAGACCGACATAGAGGTTATAAAAGAGCATTACTATACTGCTAAATATACCGCAAAATATATCTTAGGATCACTGCCTACTTTAGTTCGTAAATCTAGCGAATATGACGATATTTGGTTGAAATCTAATCAAGAAGAATTGTTATTTATTTCAGGTTTAATTTCCGACTTAAAAATTGATATTACTGGACTGACTGATAGACAGTCTAAAAACAATTCGAGAAGGTCGAAATATATTAAAAAAAGATTTATCAAAAATACGCTTACTGATAAATGACTAGATTTCAATAAGTATGTTCCCCATCTTTTACAAATTTATATTTTTGTTCAACCATAGTTTTCCACTCTTGGAGACTCTTTTTGAAATTCATCTGAGTGTAAATAGTGAAGGATTTCGTCTTTTTGTGTTCAATTCGAATTCTGGGGCTGTAATTGAATATTCGCCTTGCTTTTAAAAATCCCTTCCTTTGTTATATTTTTCTTGTGGAATTGTTAACATGGGAAGTCCAAAAAGTGAGAGCTAAAATCCCTTCAATGTGACAATAAACACTAGTTATCCACTTGTTTTTTTAAGTGGATTTCTTTTGATGCAAAAAAAGTCAGGATTTATTTCTGCATCCTTTTTCCTAACTCCTTCATTAATAAATGTTTGACCAAATGCTAAAACAATAATACCATAGCTTCTTTGTATCATTTCCCGTAAAGAAGTCATCACTTCATATGGGGAGTATTCAGCAGCTTGTAAGGTAACGCATTCAAAACCACTTTGCTTTAACAATTTTGTAAATTCCTTGATAAAAAAGCTTTGATGTTGAGTAAAGGGGTTTGGTCTACTCAAAAATACCTGTATTTTGTTTTCACTCATAGAAATTTCTCCTACCGATAACTATTTATTATCACTATACAAAGCACCTAAATAGGTTTATAATAGCATGATTATTGATAAAGGAGATTTTTATGGATTATAAACTTATTTCTGCTTACTTAGATTATTGCAAAACTCATAAGCGTTTGAGTTCACACACGATTCGCGCTTATAAGAATGATCTTATGCAATTTTATAACTCAGACCATGATAATATCGAATCCTATATAGAACACTTGACACAATCTAACATAAAAACGAATACATTAAGAAGAAAAATTGCCTGTATGAAGGTGTTTTATAACTATCTAAAATACCAGAACATAATTGAAGAGAATCCCTTCAATCAATTGCGCTTTCAATTTAGAACTGAAAAAGTATTGCCTAAAACGATTCCGCATGACATTCTGAAAAGTATTTTTATATATTTAGAACAGAAAGTAATTGTATCTAAAACTGATTATCAAAAACAACACGCTGAAAGAAATCTACTGATTATTTCACTTTTACTTTCAACAGGCATCAGAATTTCTGAACTTTGCCACATTCGTCTCAAAGACATTAATCTTTCCAATAAGACACTCCATATTATAGGAAAGGGTAAGAAAGAACGTATCCTATTTTTAGGAGATCAAACAACCTTCAATTTATTAGAAACATATATAAATAAAACAAGAAATGAATCCAATGATTTCCTGTTTCCAGGGAAACATTCACTTAAGCCATTGTCAGATCAAAGTGTACGTTTAGTTATAAAAAGAATCGTTGAACAAAATAACTTTTCTAGAACTATTACACCGCATATGTTTAGACATAGCTTTGCGACAATGCTTCTAGATAATGATGTAGATATTCGATATATTCAACAAATTCTTGGACATAGTTCTATATCAATCACACAAATCTATACTCACGTATCTCATTCAAAACAAAAAGAAATACTTAGTTCTTTTAATCCTGTATCAGCGATTCATTCTGAAAAAAAATGAACACTCATTAAACACACTTATTTCATATATTTATAATTGTTTTACTATATTCTAATAAGCATTAATAGTATAGTAGATTGAAACAAAAATATGCACAAATATATTAGGGTGTAAATTAATTTCTAGAAATGTTTTTAGCAACCGTAGTGTACTATTGTAGATTCAATCTGTTTCATATCCCAACTTTAAAAACTTTTAGAGTAACAAATGAAGTATTTGATAAAAAGGAGTATAATATCTTTAAAACGGATTACATGTATATAGATAAGGAGGGCAATTCTTTATGCTGAGAAGATTTGTTACCAAGAAGCACCTCGTACTTTACTTCTTTTCTATTACCATTACTTGGCTGGAAGCGATTATCACACCAGCCCTTGTTCAGAATATTGTTGCTAGTTTTACCAATCAAGAACTAGGCCTTCTTTGGAAAGTTTTGATTTTAGGAATCCTTGGTAATCTCATCCTCTTAATAGGTTTGGCTGGGAAACGCTATTACTACGCCCGTTTGATTACTGATTTCAAATATGGAATCAAGAGTGCTATTTTCAAGCGATTTTTAAACAGTTATGAGATTGATGAAAAGGATATTTTATCTGACCTAGAAAACGACGTCAAGCAACTAGAAGAAAATTATATTGAGCCAACGGTCATCATCATTTCTTCTCTTGGCTTCACCACTGTGTCCATTCTCTATGCCCTATGGACCAATTTTTACCTGGGCTTGATTTTCATCCTCTTCTACTCCTTTCCTGTACTCTGCAGTGCTATCGGATCAAAGCGTTTGGATTCACTTTCTGAAAAGCGGTCAACTGTTAACCAGAGCTACTTAGCAAGCTTGACAAATTTTATTGGCGGTAGCCAACAAATTCGCCATTATCAGGGGCAAGACTACTTTTTTGCTCGCTATCAAAAGCAATTACAAACCAGTCTAGATACCGAAATTAACTATGAAAAGCAACGAACTTTAAATAGTCTCTTGATCAATAGCATCGATGCCTTTTGTTCTGTCACACCAATCGTCATCGGTGGCTTTATGACCTACTATAATTATTTAGATGCAGCGAGTTTTGTGGCCATCTATCTGGTTTCCCATAATATCGGCTATCAATTCCAAGAGTTGGCTTATTTTACCAACACCCGAAAAGCAACTCGAAGTCTTCTCAACAAATACCAAAAACTTTTAGGTCAGTCTGACTCCATCTCGCCTAGAAGCATAGAAAACATTTTCCCTATCCAACTTGACACCATCTCCCTAAAAAAAGATGGGAATATCCTCTTATCTCCGATTTCCATACACATCAAGCAAGGAGAAAAAATTGCCATTATCGGGGAAAGTGGCTCTGGTAAGACAACTCTACTCAATATCGTTCATGGAGAAGAGACACCGACAAGTGGACAGATTAGCTTTGCTGGTCAAAACCTGTCACGTCAAGAAATCACAAGTATTAGTTCCTATATTCTCCAAGATAGCCATTACTTTGACACACTCTCTCTGGAAGAAATATCCTTCTAGGGCTGGATAAAAAGGAGGATAGGCTAAATCATGTCCTCAAGACAACTGGTTTAGAACATTTGAAAAATCGAACACTCAGCAATGACAGCTTATCTGGTGGCGAGAAACAACGACTTGAAATCGCTCGCGCCCTCTACCACGATAGCCAACTCATCTTAGCAGATGAGATTAAGGCCAATCTTGACTTGGAAAATAGCATAAAAATTAGTGACTTGCTCTTCTCCCTACCTCAGACAGTCATTGAAGTCATTCATCACTACACCGAAGAGGACTTAAAGCACTACGACCAAGTCATTCACTTAAGCAGAGAAAAGTAATATTCTATAACATACGATTTGAAAAAGCAAGGAACTCAAATTCCTTGCTTTTTAACTCAATGAAAATCAAAGAGCAAACTAGAAAACTAGCCGCAGGTTGCTCAAAACATGGTTTTGAGGTTGTAGATAAGACTGACGAAGTCAGTCACATATATACGGCAAGGCGACATTGACGCGGTTTGAAGAGATTTTCGAAGAATATTAACTCAATATCAAACTGGCTACTATAGGGCTGACAAAGACATAGAGAATACCGGTGACACCGATAGCCAAACCACCCATAGCTCCTGCTACAGAACCGTATCGAAAGGCTGTTCCTGTTCCGACTGCGTGACCTGTTCCTCCAAGGGAAAGACCAACAGCTACTGGATCATCTATTTTCAACCACTTCAAAAGGGTTGGCCCGATAACACTGGTTAAAATCCCAGTTGCCACTACAACCACCAAAGTCACAGTCGTCAATCCTTGCAATTTTTCTGTGATTCCCACTGCCATGGCGGTTGTTACTGACTTAGGAAAGAGAGAAATGGCTAGGAAAAAGTCCATTCCAAAGATTTTTGCCACAAGGGCTGTGAAAGAGGTATTGACAATTACTGCTAACAAACTACCAAAGAGAATACTCCGAGCATGGTGCTTCATCAAGTGAAAACTCTTATAAAGCGGAATCCCTAGAGCAACAGTCGATGGGACAATCAAGTTGTTCAAATAAACCCCACCTTGATAGTAATCTTGGTAAGAAATACCCGTCACTTTTAGAAAAATGATAATAAAGATAGCTGACAAAAGCAAGGGCGTTGTCAATGGATGGGGAAAACGTCTGTAAATCAGCATTCCCACTAGATAAGCTAGGATAGACAGGGCAAGCCCAAATAGGGGATTGGAAACAAATTCACTCATTTGGCATCTCCTTTCTCATAATCTCCCTCAAACCGTCTCTTGATAAACTGAACTACTAGGGCTATGAGGACAATATTGATGACTGCTGCAAAAAAAGACAATCAAGACGATGGGCAAAAGATAGGGAGCAATCACATCAAACTTTTCCATGATTCCCACTGCTGGCGGCAAAAAGAGAATGGTCATATTGGCCAGCAAGAAATTCCCCACCATGTTGACATGCCTGGTTCTCAGCCACTTGAATTGTAGGGCTAGAAAGAGAATGATCAAACCGATAATACTGCCTGGGATGGGCAAATGAAAGAAACTGGAAATCCCCTCTCCGATTAGAGAAATCACAAAGAGAATCATTAATTGAACATATAATTTCATCCTAAACTCCACGAAATAGACTTCTGCATACCAGTTTACTCTTTTTTCAGAAAATTTCAAGGAAACACACAAGAGATAATGAAAATTAGAAAGGAAAGGGGATACAGACAATTAAAACTAGTGAAAACAGGCGTGATATAGGATAAAAGATTTCATCGTCCTTCTTGCCAGCTCTCTTGAAAAGTAGTATAATTATTGCATGCGCAATCATCTTGTGATGCAGAGATTGTCCGTTAATGGACCTTCTTCTATTGATAACTCTAAAAAGAAAGGAGATACTATGACCTATTTGGAAAAATGGTTTGATTTCAATCGGCGTCAGAAAGAAATTGAAAGTCTCTTGGAAGAGACTATTGCCCAGCAGAGCGAGCAAAGTCTGACCTTGAAAGAGTTTTACTTGCTCTACTATCTTGACTTGGCTCAAGAAAAATCTCTACGCCAGATTGACCTGCCAGATAAGCTTCATCTGAGCCCGAGCGCTGTTTCTCGGATGGTGGCTCGCTTGGAAGCTAAAAATTGCGGTCTACTTAGTCGCAGGTGTTGTGATCAAGATAGACGATCTAGCTTTATCTGCCTGACAAGTGATGGGCAAAAAACACTGGCCTCTCTACAAAAGTCTGTCGAAGCAAGCTTGGAAACTGGTTTGGACTTCTTGATTTAAGATGATTTTAGAAAAAAGTTGCGTGCGCAATCATTTTTCTTGACATTCTCTTTTACAAGGAGTAAAATAAAATCATCATCAAACAAAGGAGTTTTAAACATGATTGAAATTACCTATCTAGATGCCAGCAAGAACGCAAGAACTGTAACCTTCGAATCTTATGAAGACTTTGATCGTTCACAACAAGCTTGCCTTATCGGCGTCGCAGACTACTACCCTGTCCAAAAATTAACTTACAACGGTCATGATTTGGACTACCATGGGACTTACGGAGATGTCTTCTTCTATCTCATGAAACAAGATTTAAGCCAATATAACTAAAAAAGGAGAAATACAATGGCAAAAGCAATTACAGATGCAACATTCGAACAAGAAACAAAAGACGGTTTGGTCTTGGTAGACTTCTGGGCAACTTGGTGTGGTCCATGTCGTATGCAAGGACCAATCTTGGATAAATTGTCTGAAGAACTTTCAGAAGATGTCTTGAAAATCGTTAAAATGGACGTTGATGAAAATCCAAACACAGCTCGTGCTTTTGGAATCATGTCTATCCCAACTCTTCTCTTCAAAAAAGACGGCCAAGTTGTGAAACAAGTTGCTGGTGTACACACAGCAGAACAAATCAAGGCCATCGTTGCTGAATTGAGCTAATCACACTAGAGACCAAGTACTTTCTTTGGTCTCTTTTTTCTTGCCCTTTGCCTTTTTTCAAAAAATATGCTAGACTGTAGGTAGAATATTACGATGTTTGGGACATGCCATCGCTAAAAAAAACCTTGACTTGGTATTTTTTAGCTCCCTCAAGGGAGCTTTTTGCGTGCTCTGAACATTTCCCATTTCGGAAGGAGTACTATGAAACGTCAATCTGCCTTGGTCGTCTTTAGTGGCGGTCAAGATTCTACAACCTGCCTCTTTTGGGCTAAAGAACACTATGAAACTGTTGAAGCCGTCACCTTTGCCTACGGCCAACGCCATCACCTCGAAATTCAAGTGGCTAGAGAAATTGCCAAGGAACAGGGCATTCGCCATCACATCCTAGATATGTCTCTGCTGGGACAAATCACTGAAAATGCCTTGACTTCTGATCTGGAAATTGAGCAAAAAGAGGGAGAGGTTCCCAATACCTTTGTTGACGGTCGCAACCACCTCTTTCTATCCTTTGCGGCAGTTCTTGCCAAGCAACGGGGCATTAAAGACATCGTGACAGGTGTCTGCGAGACAGACTTCTCAGGCTATCCTGACTGCCGTGATGTCTTTGTCAAGTCCCTCAATGTTACCCTCAACCTTGCTATGGATTACAACTTTGTTATCCAAACACCTCTCATGTGGCTAGACAAGGCTGAAACTTGGGAATTGGCTGACCAACTCGGTGCCTTTGACTATGTTCGTGAAAAGACCTTGACCTGCTACAACGGGATTATTGGAAGTGGCTGTGGAGATTGCCCAGCCTGCCACCTACGGCAACATGGTCTAGATGTTTATCTGTCACAGAAAGGAGAGGCCTAATGTTTTTTGCACCCAAAGAAATCAAACAGGAAACTGGGGAGTCTCTGGTCTACAATCCTCACAGAACCTTGGTATCAAAAGAATTTACCTTTGATGCTGCCCACCACCTCTTTCACTATGAGGGAAAATGTAAATCCCTGCACGGCCACACCTATCATTTGCAGATTGCTGTCAGTGGATTTTTAGATGAACGTGGCATGGCCTACGATTTCGGAGACATCAAAGCTATCTATAAGAACTATTTAGAACCCCACTTGGATCATCGCTATCTAAACGAAACTCTTCCCTATATGAACACGACTGCTGAAAATATGGTTTACTGGATTTTCCAAACTATGAGTCAAGAGTTGCCAGACGAACGTGGTCTCCGTTTGGAATACGTTCGCCTCTATGAGACTCCGACTGCCTTTGCGGAGTTTAGACGGGAGTGGTTAGATGACTAGGGAACGTGTCCTCAAACTACCAGTTTTGGAAATTTTTGGCCCAACCTTTCAAGGCGAAGGTCGTGCAATCGGGCAGAAAACCATGTTTGTCCGCACTGCTGGTTGCGACTACCACTGTGACTGGTGCGATTCTGCCTTTACTTGGGATGGTTCTGAAAAGCCAACTCGCATGACAGCTGACGAGGTCATTGCTGCCTTGGATAAATTGGGGAGCTACGACTATGTAACCCTATCTGGGGGAAATCCTGCTATCCTAGCAGCCAACATGGCCGAATTGGTCACTAAACTCAAGGAACGTGGTGTCACTCTGGCTGTTGAGACCCAAGGCTCCCGCTGGCAAAATTGGTTAAAAGACATCGACCAAGTTACTCTCAGTCCCAAACCTCCTTCATCCAAGATGGAAGTCAACTTTGAGACCTTGGACTTTATCGTTTCCCAACTGGATCCAGACAAGGTCACCTTTAAATCCCTGTCTTTGACGATGCAGATTTGACCTTTGCCAGAGGCATACAAGAACGTTACAAACCAGATGTCCTTTTCTTATCAGCTGGAAATCCTGAGCCCAAGGCCACAGGCAATATTGTCCAAGACCAACTGGACCGTCTCAAAGAACTCTGGGAACGAGTCGCTACTGACGATAGCTGGGGCAATGTCCGCGTCCTTCCTCAACTCCATACCCTTCTCTACGATAACCAACGCGGTGTTTAATACTCTTCGAAAATCAAATTCAAACCACGTCAACGTCGCCTTGCCGTACTCAAGTACAGCCTGCGGCTAGCTTCCTAGTTTGCTCTTTGATTTTCATTGAGTATAAAATTAGAAAGAAAAAATTATGTCACAACAAGAAGAAATGAAAAACCTAAGCCTCCTCGGCAACAAAGAAACCAACTATATTTTTGACTATCAACCAGAAGTCCTCGAATCCTTTGACAACCGTCATGTGGAGAACGACTATTTCATCAAATTCAACTGCCCTGAATTTACCTCACTGTGTCCAATCACTGCTCAGCCAGACTTTGCGACGATTTATATTTCCTACATTCCTGACAAGCTCTGTGTCGAGTCAAAATCCCTCAAACTCTATCTCTTTAGTTACCGAAATCACGGAGATTTCCACGAAAACTGTATCAACACCATTGGGAAAGACTTGGTCAACTTGCTAGACCCTCGCTATTTAGAAGTCTGGGGAAAATTCACTCCGCGCGGTGGAATCTCAATCGACCCCTACTACAACTACGGTAAGCCTGGAACTAAGTATGAAGGCTTGTCAGAACAACGCCTCTTCCAACACGACCTCTATCCAGAGAAAATTGACAACCGCTAATACTCTTCGAAAATCTCTTCAAACCGCGTCAACGTCGCCTTGCCGTATGTATGGTTACTGACTTCGTCAGTTTCATCTACAACCTCAAATCAGTGCTTTGAGCAACCTGCGGCTAGTTTCCTAGTTTGCTCTTTGATTTTCATTGAGTATAAACAGATACGAAAAAGCCCTGTTCCTCAAACTGAGGAGCAAGGCTTTTTGAGTTTCAATTATTCTTCTGTTCCAAGAAAGTTTTTCGCAACAAGGGCTGCGAGAACTCCACCAGCGATTGGGGCAAGGATGAAAATCCATACTTGTTGAAGGGCTGCGCCACCTACCAAGATAGCCGGAGCCAAGCTACGGGCTGGGTTAACTGAAAGTCCAGTAATGTTCAATCCCACAAGGATCATGGCCATCAATGACAAACCGATTACCAAACCAGCAATCGCGCCATTTCCCTTGCTTTCTGAAGTCACGGTCATAATTACCAAGACAAACAAAAAGGTTGCAATAACTTCAAACAAGAAACCACCAAAGACAGTAACCCCGTTTGCCAAGGCATTTTCTCCAAGACTTGCAGTTGACATTCCTGAATTAGACAAGAGGAAGGAGACAGAAGCAGATGCTAAGAAAGCTCCAACTACTTGTCCAAGGATATAGTTTACAAGTTCTGAAGATGACAAGCGTTTGTTTACAAACATAGCAATCGAAACCGCTGGGTTCAAGTGAGCACCTGAAACAGTTCCGATTGAGTAAGCTGCCACCACAATTCCCAAACCAAAGGCAAAAGCAATTCCAAGGTGTCCAAGACCATCAAGACCATTTCCAAAAACAACAGCTCCTGTTCCGACGAACACAAGCATGAACGTACCGATTAACTCAGCGACAAATTTTTTCATTTTCTTTCTCCTTTTTTCAAAAACTAGATACTAGTCTATCAAAAGCAGGAAAGGGGTTCAAGAAAATTGATTGGAAAATACTGGTTTGCCTTACTGTCTTTTAATTGAGGGATTCGATAAAAAATACATTCCCTCTATAGGACCTATCAGTTGCTTATCTCATTAGCATCTAGCAACTTGATATAATCTAGACCCCAGTTCTCGACAGCATCTAAAACAACTCTGAATTCCTGCCCCATTTCAGTTAAGCTGTACTCAACTCGTGGTGGAACTTCGGCATAGACCTTTCGTTGAACAATCTTATCCTTTTCTAATTGACGGAGATGACGGGTCAAAATAGTTTGAGTAATCCCAGGCAATAATCTCTGCAATTCTTTAAATCGTTTGGTACCCGTACTCAACTGATAAATGATTACCAGTGCCCATTTCCCCGTTAAAACCCTCTGCGTTGTCGCAAATGGACAAATACCATACTCACTCACTTTATTTGTCATAAAATATCTTCTTTCTATTTTTTTAAAAAAAATTTATCTTTTAGTATCAATAAAAGTACTACTTTTGATACTAGCTATCAAAAAAGTGTCTACTTGTTTTTTTGTTTGTAACTGTTACAATTATATCATAAAAAAGAAATGGAGAATATATATGTCAACAAACTTAGAAATTTTCAACGCTTATAACCAAGCTTTAATTGCTGGTGACTCTCCTGGTGTCTTTGAAACGATGGCAGACGATATTGTCTGGCATCAATCTGGTACTCATAGTATATCTGGTACAGTTGTTGGTAAGGACAAGCTAGGACCTCACTTGGCTACATTTGCTGAGAAAACTAATGGAACCTTTAAGGTGGTAACAAATTGGGTTTCTGACAATGAGGATTTAATCGCAGCCAATGTTACTTTTATTGGAACACGTGCTGATGGTACTGAACTCAATATGAACGGGATTGACCTCTTCCGTATTGAAGACGGAAAAATCAAAGAAGTTTGGCTCTTCTCTTCAGATCAAGCTGAAGAAGATAGCTTTTGGGGATAATTTAAGAGGCCAGGACAAAAAATTTTGATTTCAGGAATTCTTTATTATAAATTTTTAAAATCGATAGATTAGAAAAAAGCGAACAAGACAGAATTCTGAGTGTCAGATAACTCGTTTTGTTCGCTTTTTATATTTAAGGTTAGACTTTTGTCCCAGACTCTTTTAATTTACTCTCCCAACTGGGCACTGTAGGCGATAATCTGGTCAACTGTGTCTGATAAGAACTGAATGGTATCACGGAGTGGTTTGTCTGTTGAAATATCAGCACCGATAATCATGGCTGACTCAAGTGGTGTCTTGCTACCACCTGATTTGAGGAGATTGAGCCAGTCTTCAGCACCAGTTTCTGAATGTTTCAGATGAAGGTAACCTGCAGTCGAGATGACTAGTCCTGCTGAGTAAGTGTAACTATACAATCCCATATAATAGTGAGCTTGGCGCATCCAAGTCAAGCTGCATCGTCGTCGATTTCAATGGCATCTCCCCAGAAATCCGTCAAAACTTCCTTCATAATGCTGTTGAGTTTACTTGCTCCAAAGGTATCCCCTTCTTCAATCAGTGTATAAACCTTACGCTGGAAAGCTGCTTCCAAAAGGTGAGTGATAAAGTTATGGAAGTAGGTGTCTGTCAAGCGGTGAGCAAGGGCAAAGCGTTTTTGACGTGGGTCGTCAGATTGGTGCTCCAAGTAGTCACTGAGGAGCAATTCATTGAAAGTTGACGGTGCTTCAACATAGTAGGTCGACATGTGGGCATTGAAGTAGCTTTGGTGGTTGTCAGAAAAGATAAATTGACCAGAATGCCCGATTTCATGAATCAAGGTATAGACATCACTCAAACGGCCTGTCCAGCTCATGAGAACATAAGGATGCACGCGATATGGATCTGCCGCATAACCGCCAGAATCCTTACCACTATTGGCAGCAAAGTCCACCCAGCGCTCTTCTTGATAGCAAGCAACTTCTTGACTGTATTCTTGACCCAAAGGTTCTACCGACTTCATGACCAAATCATAGGCGTCATCAATAGTCACTTGAGGATTAAGGGCGCTATCCAAGTCCAATTTCCAGTCTGCAAAGGTCATCTTTTTAAGACCATTGACCTTGGCAACATGCTTGAGGTATCTCTGAGCAACGGGCGCAAAATCCTTCATGATGAGGTCAATCTGACGGTCAAACATGGCACGATCGACTTCTTGCTCAGCTAGAAGATAATCAAAAACTGAGTCGTAGCCCTTCATATCTGCCAAGAGTTTCAGACTTTACTTGGGCTAAATAAGCTGCGGCAGCTGTATTCTGGTGCTTACGGAGTCCTTCTGAGAAGGAACGGAATGATTTCTCACGAACCTCAGCGTCCTCATGGTTTTGGTAGAAATTCTCATAGGTCACAAAGCTGTTTTTGTAGGTCTTGCCATGAGCTTCAAAGTCAGCCATTTCAAAATCCCCAGCTCGCATTTTAGTATAAATATCCTGCGGACTGTAGAAAACTTCACCGAGATTGGTCAAGGCCTTCTCCACATCAGCCCCAAGATAGTGGGCTTTTTTGATTTTGGCCTGACGAATGGCCGCCGTCAAATGAGGTAATTCACCCAAACGGTTCAAGACTTCCTCATCAGCTTCCACCAAGGCATCGTCAAAGAAGGTCAAGGCTACGCTAGCATCTGTTTCAAATTCCATCCCAGCTTGGGCAATATTAGCAAATTCGTCATTGCTATAATCTGTCGTCTGAGGCATAAAGCCATAGTTGCCAATATGGCTTATCTGAATGTAGATTTGTTCCAATTCCGCAAAGGCCTTCTCAAAATCCTCAAAAGTATGAAGATTACCCTTGTAGTCACGGATAAATTGATTAATGTCTTCGCGAGCTTTCTCGATTGCACGCAAGAAATCCTCACGATCTTGGTATAGGGCTGTTAAATCCCAAAGTTCCTTCTCTGGAAATTCTGAACGGTGTTTTTGTTCCATTTTCTTCCTCTTATTTCTCTAATTCTAATAAAACACTAAGGGCTGATAAGGTGTAAAGTGGTGCTGTTTCTGCTCGCAAAATGCGAGGACCAAGTCCTGCAAGAACAGCTCCTTTTGCTTCAAAACTTTCGATTTCCGCAGGTGACAGGCCACCTTCTGGACCAAAGATAAAGAGCAATTTGGCTCCTTTTTCAAGACCAGCGACTGCCTGTAAGAGCGCAGCGGCTTCACCTTCTTTGGCTGATTCTTCATAGGCTACTATGATAGAGTCAAATTGGTCCAGTTGAGCTAGAAAGTCTGATTTTTTCTCGAAAAGCTGGATACTTGGAACAACATTACGCTTACTTTGCTCTGCTGCTCCAAGGGCAATTTTTCCAGTTTCTCAACCTTTTTACCCAACTTCTTGCCATCCCACTTAGCAACAGACCAATCGGCAGGGAAGGCCCAAATCTGGCTGGCACCCAGTTCTGTTACTTTTTGAGTGATGAACTCCAGCTTGTCTCCCTTGGGAAAACCAGATGCAATGGTCACTTGAACGGGCAGTTCCACATTGTCAGCTAATTCTTGGACCAATTCAAACTGACGGGCTTCTACATCCATCACGCGCGCCAATCGCTTAATTCCATCATCAAAGACCAAAGTAACCTCATCATCTTCCTTCAAGCGCATAACCTGAAACATATGCTTGCTGGTCTCCTTGTCCTCGATGGTGACAGGAGAGATAGCACTGCCTTTGACAAAATACTGCTGCATGCTAGCCTCCAATCACACCAGAGATATCCTTGGTTTTCTTAAAGACACAGGCATTCCATTCCCCTTGAATCATGTGAGTTTCGAGGAAAAATCCAGCTAACTCAGCCGACTGGCGCACCATGTCCCACTTATCCTTGATAATGCCACTCATGATGAGGTAGCCTTCATCCTTGACCAAGCGATAGGCATCCTCCGTCAGATGAATGAGAATATCCGCCAAGATATTAGCCACGATAACATCTGCCTCAATCTCAACACCCTTAAGCAAATCTCCTGCTGCTACATGGATGTTTTCCATGCCAGGGTTGAGCTCAATATTTTCCTGAGCAACACGAACTGCCACATCATCTAGGTCATAGGCGAAATTTCCTTAGCACCAAGTAGCGAGCTAGCAATGGAGAGAACCCCTGAACCAGTCCCCACATCTAGCACTGTCTCGCCACCACGAAGAACCTGTTCCAAGGCAAAGAGACTCATCTTGGTTGTTGGGTGGGTTCCCGTTCCAAAGGCCATACCAGGGTCTAGCTTGATAATTTTTTCTCCCGCAGTCGCCTCATAGTCTGTCCAAGACGGCACGATGGTCAAATCATGAGTGATACGAGCTGGTTCATAGTATTTCTTCCAGTTGTCTGCCCAGTCTTCCTCAGCCAAGGCAGTCGTACCCATTTTGACCTCTCCCAAATCCATAAAATCCGTTAATTCTGCTAAGCGAGCCTGCAAGTCCGCCTCAACCACTGCTACATCCACCGTGTCAGGGTAGTAGGCTGTCACAACGATTTCTTCTTGCTGCTCAACCTCTGGGAAAATCTCGCCGAAGCGGTCAACATTTCCCACATAGTCCATGCTGTCTTCAATCGCAACACCTTGTGCTCCCAGCTCAATCAAGAGATTGGAAACCAATTCCTCCCCCTCACGCTTGACTGTAACTTTTAACTCTTGCCATGTTTCCATCATTAAGATACCAAGCCCGTAAAACACAAAACCAAAATAGGAAATTCTCTGAAAACGCTTTTGTCTAAGAGAAGTTTATCTTTTTGGTACAGTGTTTAGGGCGGGTTCAGTTTAGAAATGTAACCGAACCATCCTTTCTATTTCTCTATGCATTTTTTCATGTATACCATATCCATGCCTTCTTTTTCAGGTTCAATATGGGTTTGATGGTAGCCGTTCTTCTCATAGAAAGCAACCATACCTTCATCCTGTAATACTGTACACAAATCCCAGTGTGTGATGGTTGGAAATTCTTTTTCCAGTAAGCTTAAACCTTTAGATCCATAACCTTTTCCTTGATACTGAGACAAAATCGCTGCCGTTCCCAACCAAGCTTTCGTTAACTCGGCATTGGTCTGAACTCGTAAAAATCCGATTTTATCTTCGTTTTCTTTCACAAAGTAGTAATAGCTATTGGGACGCTCGACTAGTTTCCACTTGATTCGCTCGCGATCTTCTAGATAGGGATCATATTCATCCTGGTATTTGTCATAGACATCCTTAAAGCTAGCTCTTTGAATCGCAATGATGGTCTCTAAATCCTCTGCTCCTGCTCGTTCAAGTCTTATCATAAACTTTCCTCCAAATAATCCCTCAACCTCCCCTGGAGCTGAGGCACTGCCTGTTTAGAGTTCAAAAACTCCTCAATAGGCATCAGTTTATAAGCCTGTCCTTCATCTCCAAAGGTAATATTGTCAAATTGTTCTTGTCTTAGCTGACCAACCATAAAGACCGATTGCTTGTCTTTAAAGATTACGCTAGGATAAATCTTGCTCCAAAGCAGACAATCCTCAGTCAGATGAATTCCCAGTTCCTCATAAACTTCACGCGCTGCGCACTCGAAAGGACTTTCATCCCCCTCTCGTCCCCCACCAGGCAGTTCCCACATATTAGGCCATGGAATGTTTGCCTTATCATCGCGTAAGATAGTCAAGAGCCTATCCCCACAAAACAAAGCAATCTTGCAGCCTGTAAAATCAGAAATCTCTATTTCCATATTAGACTCCTTCAGTTAATTCCTTTTCCAGCTCGGCTAACCAGTTTTGATAATAGATTTTCTCATCCCGTAACATCCGACTGCTATTCATTTTACGTCTAGCAATCTTCATAGCCTTGTGAGTTTGAACTACATCTTTCCTTACCTTAAATTGATACCAAGCTTGAATGGCCTGCATATCTGTTGTTTTTATAGACAAAAAGGATTTGCCCCCTCGAATACTTGCATATTCTTCCGCTTTCTTATTATCTCCTTCCATCAGAGCAACTTGAAGAAGGTATAATTGAGAACTAGTTTTAGACATTGGATTATCTGTTTCTCTAGCACAGACTGAAACTGTTGCTTTGCAAGCCCTATATTATCATCCAATATGAATACCAATCCCTGAAGAGTCTGAACACTTTCTGCAAAACTCCCTCTCACATCCTCATCAACAGATATGATAAAGTCTTTCAAGTCATATTCTTGAGGAGCTAGCAAGGTCTGGGCGGAATGTCTCAACATCAGGTAGGCGTATTTCGTATTTTCAGGGTGTTGTAGTAATTCCCAAATTTTTGCTCCATCGGTAATCCCAACTGGCAGAGCATTGAATAGAAGAAGAGATAAATTTAGATAAATCCAAGTGCCTGCAAAATACCAGTTTGTTGTCAAAAAACCAAAAAGTGTTGCCAATAATATCAAGCAAAGGTGAACTATCAAGCCTCCTGAAAGCATCAAGATGATTCTTTGATCACTTTCATTCTCTTTTAAACCAACATACTGAGCACCAACATTTTTTATAACTGCTGTTCGACTAAGATGAAGCCTTCCTGACTTTTTGGTTAAAAGAAAGTTCCCTAATCCAAAAGCCACCAGACGATAGCCTGTCAAGTAGCCACAAAAAGCATGTCCCAGCTCATGAAGAATAAAGATTAAGTACATGCTTAGAAGAGCGAAGGCATAACCAAAAGTAAAGACTAAAACTGCGGAATACCCTAACTCTGCAAATGCGATGGTTCCACAAGCAAAAGCCAGCATAATAAAGACAACAGCTAGCACATAAACCAAATAAATCCCAATTTTCTTCATAAAATCTCCAACCAACTCCTAGTATCTCGGATAAGGATAGAACTCTCCCTCTTCCAAGCCTACTTTTCCTTCTTCAAAGACTTCTTGGTTCCATTCCATGACGAATTCTTCTGCTTCTGGGTCTTCCAAAAAGTTCATGAGAGCATCTAATCCAACCTCTGCAGTATCTTTGAGGAAAAGGGCAAAGTAAGATAAAAACTCACGAGAAAAACCTTTCTTAGGCAGGTAAGGGATGACTGTAAGATAGTCTTCTGCATTAACAGTTGATTTGGCAGGATTGTAAAAAAAGCACTGCTTCTTCAAAGAGGATATCTTCTGATGAAACCTCTCCATCTTCATCCACCATCTCCACTCCAGCAGCATTTTGCGCTTCCAATAGAAAAACTTACTTCAACCGCATGGTTGCGCTTATCCCAACTAATCTCAAAGTCAAAGGGAAAGTTCTTCTCCAATTCTTCCTCTAAAAACATCTAAAAAAATCCGTATGTTGCCATTCTGTCCTCTTTCTATGCGATTCTTAAATCGCCCCGATTGCTCGGAAATATGCTAAAAATAGATACTACCATCTTACCACATATACATCAGAAAAATCCACGTTAGAAAGGACTGCTATGCCAGATAATCTCGCGCTTCGCATGCGCCCTAAAAACTATTGACCAGGTCATCGGTCAGGAACATCTGGTCGGACAAGGAAAAATCATCCGCCGCATGGTGGAAGCCAACCGCCTGTCCTCCATGATTCTCTACGGACCTCCTGGAATCGGCAAAACCAGTATTGCCTCTGCCATCGCTGGAACGACCAAGTATGCTTTTCGGACCTTCAATGCGACAGTAGATAGTAAAAAAAGACTCCAAGAAATCGCGGAAGAGGCGAAATTCTCTGGAGGATTAGTCCTGTTACTGGACGAGATTCATCGGCTTGATAAGACCAAGCAAGACTTCCTCTTGCCTCTCTTGGAAAGTGGACTGGTCATCATGATTGGCGCTACGACTGAAAATCCTTTCTTCTCTGTCACTCCTGCCATTCGCAGTCGAGTTCAAATTTTTGAGTTGGAATCTCTGTCTAACCAAGACGTCAAAGATGCTCTTCAAATAGCTCTAAATAATCCTGAACGTGGCTTTGATTTTCCAGTAGAACTAGATGAGGATGCGCTGGATTTTATCGCAACCTCTACAAACGGAGACCTTCGCTCTGCCTTTAACTCACTGGACTTGGCTGTTCTCTCTACTCCTGAGAATGATAAGGGCATCCGCCATATCACCCTTGATATCATGGAAAATAGCCTGCAACGGAGCTACATTACCATGGACAAGGATGGAGACGGTCACTATGATGTTCTATCTGCCCTGCAAAGTCTATCCGTGGCTCGGATGTAGATGCTAGTCTTCACTATGCTGCCCGCTTGATTGAGGCTGGTGATTTGCCTAGTCTCGCTCGTCGCTTGACCGTTATCGCCTATGAAGATATCGGTTTGGCCAATCCTGAAGCCCAGATTCATACCGTGACTGCTCTGGATGCCGCCCAAAAGATTGGGTTCCCAGAAGCCCGCATTCTCATTGCTAATGTCGTGATTGATTTGGCCCTTTCTCCAAAATCCAATTCAGCATACGTGGCTATGGACAAGGCACTTGCCGACCTCAAAACATCAGGACATTTGCCTATTCCGCGCCACCTGCGTGATGGTCACTACAGTGGGAGCAAGGAACTGGGGAATGCCCAAGACTATCTCTATCCACACAACTATCCTGGAAATTGGATTAAACAAGACTATCTGCCAGAAAAAATCCGTAACCATCACTATTTCCAAGCAGAAGATACTGGTAAATATGAACGAGCTTTGGCTCAAAGAAAGGAAGCTATCGACCGTTTACGAAAAATCTGAAATCCTTTTCAAAAAATTGCACTTTCCTCTTGATTTTTTTTGAAAAAGTGGTATCATATAAACATAGAAACGCTGTGGTGTACGACTTCACACTTAAGTGTTGACCGACTATTTTTTGTATTATTAGGGAAACAAAAGTCTTCTAACAGCATGTAGGCCGTCTCACACGGAAACAGCTTCAGTTAGAGCGAGTTGCCCACCTGCTTAATTGCGCGGGTTCAATACAAACCGTGAAGTTTCGGCACCAATACAGCTTTTTTCTTTGCCTCCTTAGCTCAGCTGGCAGAGCAGCGGACTCTTAATCCGTGGGTCACAGGTTCGATCCCTGTAGGGGGCATCTAAATCAACAGGAAAAAGCCTTAATTTCAAGGCTTTTTTTGCTTGTCTATAACTGATTTGCTCCATCATTTGCCCCACTTTTTAAATCTATCTTTTCTTTTTTTGAACCAAATTACATCTTAACAAATAGTGTAAAAGCCAGTTACTTTTTGCTTTGATGCCATACAATATTTTTCATGTAGAGAAGACAAATTTTATCTTCTCTTTTTATATTTTTCAAAAATAATAAAAAACTGATTTTTCTTTTCATAAATCAGACTGAAACTTCCAAATTTTTCCATTTTGTTTATTGATATTTCCTCTAAAAAGGTGTATAATATTTTTTTATTATCAAACTATACTATACTATACTATATAGGGGGTATTGAAATGAAATTTTTCTAATCGTTTACTGCTATTCCTTGCAGGAGTTGTTTTTTTGTCCTTTTTAGGACTTTTTCCTATTTACAAACCCAGTAGCTAATCTTGTTGCTTACAGCTGGTGGATTGCATTTGGTTTACTGGTTTCTTCTATAGCAGCTATTTTAGGCTATTTCTCTGTACCAAAAGAGCTTCGCTCACCAGCTCATCTTTTCCAAGGGATTGTTAATCTTCTCTTAGCTCTTTACCTCGTTGCCTATGGCTTTGTGACGCTGCCAGTTGTCATTCCAACTATTTTAGGAATTTGGTTAATTGTAGAAGCCATTATAGCTTTCTTTAAAGGCAATCGTCTGGGATTGATTTTCCCTATTATTGGCAACCATATCATGTGGATAGCGTTGCTTGCATTTTTACTAGGTCTAGTGATTTTGTTCAATCCAGTAGCTACAAGTGTCTTTGTCGTTTATGTCGTTGCCTTTGCATTTTTAATTGTTGGTTTCACCTATATCCTTGATGCCTTTCGTAAATAATCTAGCTGCCATTTTGGGCATATTAAAATAGCTGGGAAGTTACATTCTCAGCTTTTTCTGTTGCCTCCTTAGCTCAGTTGGTAGAGCAGTAGACTCTTAAGCTATGGGGCGCAGGTTCGAGCCCTGCAGGGGGCACATCTAAATCAACAGAAATAAGCCTTGAAACCAAGGCTTTTTTTAACGTCTAATAGCTTTTTGTAGAAAAGTATTTAAAAATAAAAGAGAAGAGAATCTCTCACTCTCTTCTCAGTATATCTTATTAAATTTAGTTTTTCTTAATCTACCTGATTTTCCTTTGCAACGACAAATTCTTTAACCAGTCGATAGATAACAGCAAATACGGGGGTAAAGAATATCATTCCAAGTAGTCCGAAAAGATTCCCTCCAATACTAGCAGCCGCAAGCGTGAAAATAGCTGGCAAACCAATAGACTGACCTACAACTCTAGGATAAATAAGGTTTCCTTCAATCAGCTGTATAACTTGATATAGAAGAAGAGAAAGTAAGGCTTGAGTAGGACTCACTGTGAAGATAAAAATCGCTCCCACAACACAAGCAATCATAGGCCCTACATAAGGAATGAACGATAGCACTCCTGCAAAGATACCTGTCATTACTCCATAGGGTATCCCAAACACGCTGTAACCAACCGCTATCATAACTCCTATGATAACTGCTTCAATCAGCTGACTCATCAAAAATTGGTCATAAGTCTCTAGTGCTACTTGTCCAATGTAAGTCAACTTTATCACCACCTTCTCTGGAAGAAAAACTTTTAGAAGTCGACTCGTCATCGCTGCCAAATGTTCCTTACTGGATAAAAATAAAAAGGTGAAGACTATAATCAAAAAGGCATTCATTATACTTGAAAAAATATTGCCGATATTACTAGTCAGACCGGATAAGAAGGTTATCAAAGCTTGACTAATAGAACTAGATTGTCCCTGTATGCCTGATACGATAGTTGACAACATGTCTTTGGTTACAAATTCCGAGCTGCCTAGCAATTTCCCAAGTTGAGTAAGGACTGTTGAAAGGACTGTTCCCAGCTGACTAATAGTCTGAGCTAGGGTTGGCAGCACCAAAACCAAAAGAGCAATCACGATTAAGATAAGAGCTAGGAAAACAAGTACCATGGCAATCGGACGACGCAACTCTGCCTTTACCTTCAATTTAACTAAGTACTGTTCAATTTTTTTCATAGGAACATTAAGCACAAAAGCAATAACAGCACCATAAATCAAGGTTGATATTACATCAAAGAGAGAGATTGCTCCTGATATAAAGCTCGATGCATTCAGAATTACAAGAGCAACCAGCCCTATAAAAAGGATTAACGGAGTATATTTTTTAACTAAGTTCATAAATTCTCCTTAATAAACATGTTTAGATACGACTATACTATTTGGTTTTTCAAACTCTCGATTAAGGTAGGCTTGGTAAGTTCCTGGAGCGATAAATCCTTTGGGTGAGAGGATATCGGTGCCAGCCTGACCGACTATGGTATCAGCCAAGAGCACACAGTTTGTAGATAAGACAAAGTAGGATTTAAACTTAGATTTGATAAATTTATAAAGTTCCCCATCTGTCTCATGTCTGATTTTATAAGCGTAGGTGTAGTCTTCCTTACCATCACCTGTCATGATTTTATCTGCACTTGGCTCCCATGGAATCGTCAGTTGTTTCAATTCAGCCAACTTTTTCTGAACTGCTTTTTCCATTTCAGGCGTCAAATCTATCCCATAACCAAAAAGCGTTTTTTGACTCTCACGTTTACATAGGTCAATGTACTTGTCACGATCACAGAAATATAAGACACCATCTCCTACCATGCCAAATAAGGTCTCAGAAGACGGATCATAGTTGCCATAAGAAATAACACGGCCTTGATAGCAGATATCCACATGACCAATAGCTGAAAACAGGGAGGTCTCAGCTGTATGAACAAAAATTTCTAGCTCTGCTGTCTTACCAGACTTCACTATTCCAAGATGGATATCTTCTTCCTCATCAGCATTTTCCAGCATAAATTTGTTAACTTTTGCTAAAGTTCTTGCAGGGATGAGAGCGGCTAGGACAATAGGTAAGCTAATTCTAATACGACGTTTGAGATGGTTTTTCCCAATTTCCCCCTCAAACAAGAAACCATCACGGATATTGGACACACCATAAAGGAAAAAATAAGCCCCTAATACAAAGAGTTGAAAGACAGAATTTCCTGTAGAGGACAAAAGACTAGTCCCACCAAGAAAAACTAGTACGAGTCCATCTAGTAAGAGACGAAAACGAGGTCGAATTTTGTTTTTGCGGTAGAGAACATAGGTGACAAGGTTAATACTAGCATGAAAAATCTGATAAACTCCAATCACAAGAGCCAAAATATAAATCGGCACATCCGTCGCAAGATTGGAGCCAAGCAAATATCCCAGCACTAACAATTTAACCAGTGCAACTCCCAAGGTGTCCGTTGACTGACTTTTTTTGAAAATACGTAATACTAAATCTAAGACCGTTGCTATCCAAGCTAAAAACAGAACCAGTCGAATAACCTTTACTGGCAACCAAGTCCCCGTGACCATCAAGATGAGACCTAGCAGAACAAACAAGAACCCCTGAGCAAGTAATTTCTTACCTGTCAGACCTAAAGATAGAATTTTCGCCATATAAAAACCTTTCAACAATAAAAATTAAACACTCCGATTAAACTGACTAGTAAATAGCCAACACTACAAACAGCCTGTGCCAGCAACATATGGTGACTAGAAATGACTGTAGTAATGTCACCATCTTGTCTTATGCACTTCTAAAATTTGTTATATTGATTAGAAACCAGAGCTTATAAAAACTAGCTAAACTCGAGAGATAGACACAATTGCGACGAAAAAATGTATAACCAATTCAACTTGTTAAGGTAAGAAAGCATTATTTCCAATCTATTAATTATTCATCTATTACCTATTATGACACAATATTCCCTATAGTTCAACTTTTTACTTGTTTTTATATTACACGGACTAAAAAGTTTTCAACAGTTGATTGCATTTGTTTTAATAAGTTTTAACCTTTCTTGGTTAGATAAAAAAAGAACCATACAGTTTAGAATCTGTATGGTTTTTGCCCCACTTTTGTCCCATTTTTAAATCATGACATTGAAAATACCTAAAATCACTTATATTTCAATATTTTTAATTGCTCTCAATATGAAAGTCCTTTCCAAATCCCTGTAGGGGGCATCTACATACAACAGGAAAAGCCTTGATTTATAAGGCTTTTTTGCTTTCCTTTTAAAAATTGTCGTGCAATTTGCCGTGTTTTTACAACAAACTTTTCACAGCCATAAATTCCTCACTAATTTTTTCCTCCAATGTGTGACCATAAACTTCAACCAGCATAGAGATATCTTTGTGTCCTAAAATTTTCGCAATAACTCCCAAATCAATATTATTGTGCCATAGATAACTACCATAAGTGTGTCTAGCTCCTTTGGTAGTAATCAATGGAGAAATTTGCAATTCCTTCAACATTACTTTTATAGCTTTATTGACTGTTGCAATATCTGGAACATCGTAGGCATATCCATAATGCTGAAAAATCATTTTATACCTATTCTTGATTCCTAGCTCTTTATTGGCCTTCTCCTGTTCAATTTTTAGGACTTGTAATATCTTAATACATTCTTCGTCTATCGGTACCATCCGAATAGACGTTTTGTTTTTGGAGGGACAAATTTATGAGAACGGGTATTAAACCTCCTATAATACTGAATAAAATATTTCAGGCTCTTGATAATAATGTCGCAGTCTTGAAGATTGTATTTTACAATACCAACAAATTCATTCTTTTCCCAAGTAATAATATCTCCAAAGGCTGTTACCAACAGCGGAAAAAGAAGTAAGGAACTATTCATAATAATATCCGTAGCAAATCTTTGCATTTTTGCCTTATCTTCTTTAAGATAGTACTATTAAAAAAAGAAAAGGTGAAATCATGGAAACATATACACTTGCAAATGGGGTTGCTATTCCTAAAATTGGTTTTGGAACTTGGCAAATTGCCGAAGGCGAAGAAGCCTATAACAGCGTTAGCTTCGCACTTAAGGCGGGTTACACACATATTGATACCGCACAAATTTACGGTAACGAGGTTTCTGTAGGTAAAGCGATTGCTGATAGTAATTTGGCACGTGAGGATATTTTCCTAACTACCAAACTTTGGAATGATAAGCATGATTACGAGTTAGCTAAGACTTCTATCGATGAGTCTCTCGAAAGACTTGGTGTGGATTATTTGGATCTTTTACTTATCCATTGGCCTAATCCAAAGGCGCTTCGTGAGAATGATGATTGGAAGGCTGGCAATGCGGGTGCATGGAAGGCTATGGAAGAAGCCTACAAAGAAGGTAAGGTGCGTGCTATCGGTGTGTCTAACTTTATGCAACACCACCTAGAAGCTCTTATTGAAACAGCTGAAATTGTTCCACATGTCAATCAAATCCTCTTGGCTCCAGGTTGTAACCAAGAAGACTTAGTTGCCTATTGCCAAGAGCGCGATATCCTTCTTGAAGCCTATAGTCCACTAGGTACAGGTAGCATTTTTGGAAATGAAGATGTTGAAGCAGTGACTGAACGTAACGGTAAATCTGTGGCACAAGTTGCTCTGCGTTGGAGCCTTCAAAAAGGTTTCTTGCCACTACCTAAGTCTGTAACACCTAAAAATATTGAAGGCAACCTAGATATCTTCGACTTCGACTTATCAGAGGAAGATATGGCAGTCCTGGATAAGATTCAAGGCATCAAAACTCAGGATGATCCTGACAAAGTTAATTTTTAATAGGATTTTAAGCAACTCGTCAGGGTTGCTTTTTAGCGTGTTTCTTTAGATTTGCTATAATGAAACAATCATTTTTTATTTATATATGGGAGTTACGTAATGGAGTCTCGAAATCTTTTGCCTCAAATACACGTACTTCATTATCAATCGTCAAACACTCCGCCTGTAAGCTGGTACGTGAGGTAAATGTGCTCCAAGGTTTTGACAATTCGCGCCACATGAAGTTATTTAAGCATATCCTTTTCTCTCATTGCCATTTTCTGTTAAAATAAATTATATTTCTAAAATTGAAAGGACTTAATATGACAACTCTTATTAAACATAAACGTGTAAATTATTCAGAACTTTTTTATGACCTAGTTTTTGTTTTTGCAATTTCAAAAGTAACTGCTTTAATTCACCATCTTCATAACGGTATTTTGACTTGGAATTCTTTGCTTGATTTTTTCATGTCTGTCTTGCTTCTCATCAATGCCTGGATGATTCAAACCGTTTATACCAATCGCTATGGAAAGAACTCTTTATTTAACATGGTAATCATGTTTATCAATATGGGACTTTTACTCTTTATATCCAATTTGATTAAAGATGATTGGCAACAATATTTTCATTATGCCTGTTGGGCTATTGGTACATTAACCCTTACCTTATTTTTTCAATATTTGGTTGAGTTTTTTAAAAAATCAACCGATAATGTTCATCGGGAAAGTATCAAAGGTTTTCTATGGATAACAGGTCTACGAAGTTTAGAAATCTATCTAGCAGCTCTTCTTCCTATTTACGTTGGAGTCTATATCCTTTATGCTAGTATTCTGCTAACATTTATTACGCCAATTACCTCGATTAGTAAAGATGAGCATTTCCAGATAGTTCTCCCCCATTTAATCGAGCGCATCTCCCTTCTTGTCATTATTACGTTTGGAGAGATGATTATGGGGCTAGTTAACTTCTTTACAATCGAGAAATTCTCGATTTATTCGGTTCTTTATTTCATTATTATGCTTTCTCTGTTCTTGTTTTATTTTGTTCAATTCGACCATGCTATTGATGAAGAATCTAATCAAAAGGGACTATTTCTAATTTACAGTCACTATCCTATTTTCATTGGACTTCTTATGATGACCGTTTCGATGAGTTTTCTTCTGAATCCTGAAACTAATCTTCTCTTTGCAACCAGCTTCTTTTATATCGGAATTGGCCTCTTCCAAGCTGCTGTCCTAGCAAATGGGCCCTATAACAAACACTATCTTCGCTATTCGAAAAGTTACTACTATGTCCAAGCTACACTCTATCTGGCTGCCTTGATTCTCTCTTTAATCTTTGCTTCTAATCCTATAATAGTAGTAAGTATTACAACCATTTTAGCTCTAGCTATAGCTATTCATTCTATTTATTTTTATATGACACAGACTAAAAAACATTCCACACCTTACTGGGAGTTGTTTTAATGAGTTTATAACATAAAAAAGCCTTGGAATCAAGGCTTTTTTGCTTTCTATCTAAACTTTTTCATAACGTATTTTCGTACAGGTGCTTCAATGGTTTGAACAATTTCAAATCCTTCTTTTTGATAGAGGTGCTTGGCTACTTGATTTGCCTCATAGACATTTAGAGAAATACTATCTATGTCTCCTTTTTCAAAGGCCAAACTAACAAATTTCCTTAAAGCCTGGCTACCTAAGCCCTGCCCCTGTTTCTGGGGATTGATAAAAAATCTCCCGATATGAAGATTCCTGTCTTCTAGTCTAATTTTCTGGATAAGACCGATAAACTCTTGTCCATCAAAGATTGAAAAGAATCCTTCCAAATCTTGCAAGATTTGAATTGTTAAGGGAAAAGGAATCTTTGGCCCCATCCATTGTTCTTGAAAGGATTTGCCGAGGGAGTTGGACCATTGGCATACGAGCTGGGCATTTTCTATGCTCACATTTTCTTCAAAACGAATTGTCATCTTGACCTCACTATCTTGTCTATGTTTCTCCATTATACTACTTCTCCCATTTTTTACGAATAGATAAGTATGATTGATTTTTATTTTTTTCTTGTCGGGAGCATTCTCGCTTCCTTTCTTGGTTTGGTCATTGACCGTTTTCCTGAGCAATCCATTATCCTACCAGCTAGCCACTGCGATGCCTGTCAGACTCGCTTGTGTCCCTTAGATTTGATTCCGGTTCTCTCGCAGGTCTATAATCGCTTTCGCTGTCGTTACTGCAAGGCTCCTTATCCTATCTGGTATGCCCTCTTTGAACTAGGCTTAGGACTCATCTTTCTGCTTTACTCTTGGGAATTACTTTCCTTGAGTCAAGTCATCCTAATCACTGCGGGTTTGACCCTGGGCATCTACGACTTTCGCCATCAGGAATATCCCTTACTGGTCTGGATGACTTTCCACCTAATCCTAATGGCCGGCTCTGGCTGGAATCTAGTCATGGTCTTCTTCCTTGTCCTTGGAATTTTGGCTCATTTTATCGATATCCGCATGGGTGCAGGGGATTTCCTCTTTTTAGCTTCTTGTTCTCTCGTCTTTAGTGCGACCGAATTACTCATCTTGATTCAGTTGGCTTCTGCGATGGGAATTCTAGCCTTTCTCCTGCAAAAGAAAAAGGAAAGACTTCCTTTTGTGCCTTTCCTCTTACTCGCTGCTTGTGTAATTATTTTTGGTAAGCTACTGCTTGTTTGATAAAGTCCTGAATCTGCTCTCCTTGATGGAGAGCTTTTACGATTTTTGAACCAACGATAACACCATCTGATACCGCATTGAAGCGTTCAACATCGGCTTGACTAGATACACCAAAGCCTGTCAAGACTGGGATATCGGCCACTTGATGCAATTGTGCCAAGTGCTTGTCCAAGTCTGCGCGGTAATTGCCAGATTTCCCTGTCACCCCATTGATGGCAACGGCATAGACAAATCCTTCTGCCCCATCAATCAACTCTTTCTGGCGCTCAATTCCTGTGGTCAAGCTTACTAAAGGAATCAAAGTAATGTCTGTATCTGCCAAAAATGGTTCTACAAAGTTGGCATGCTCATGAGGCAGGTCTGGAATAATCAAGCCCTTAACCGCTGTATCTGCCAAATCTTTGACAAACTTCTCAACACCGTACTGAAAGAGGGGGTTGAAGTAGGTCATAATGACCAGTGGAATCTCTGTTTCAATGGTTTTCAAGGTTTCAACTAAAAGCCTGGGTAGAGGTCCCGTGGGCTAAACTGCGCAAGCCAGCTTCTTCGATAACAGGTCCATCTGCAACAGGGTCTGAAAAGGGAATGCCCACTTCAATGGCAGAGACACCCAAATCTTCTAAAAAGTGGATTGTTTCAGCGAGTCCATCCAAACCTTTTTGCGTGGTCACCAGCCATGATATAGGGAACAAAAATTCCTTTTCCAGCTGCTTTTATAGCGTTTAATTTTTTTCTGTTAGTGTCTTAGGCATGAGCTTCTCCCTTCTTTGCTGCATCTGCTTCCAAGCGGTCTTTGACTTGAACCACATCCTTGTCACCACGACCTGATAGACAGACAATCATGGACTTGTCTGGACCGAGTTCTTTGGCCAATTTCACCGCAAAAAGCAATAGCGTGGCTAGATTCCAAGGCTGGGATAATCCCTTCCACACGAGACAAGAGTTGGAATCCTTCCAAGGCTTCTTCGTCTGTCACAGGGACATAGCTGGCACGTTTGATATCGTGGTAGTGAGAATGTTCTGGACCGATACCAGGATAGTCCAAACCTGCTGAGATAGAGAAGGCTTCAAGAATTTGACCATGGGCATCTTGGAGCACATCCATGAGAGAACCATGAAGGACACCCGGACGACCCTTGGTCAAGGTAGCTGCATGGTGCTCCGTATCCACACCAAGTCCAGCTGCTTCAGCCCCATACATGGCTACTGACTCATCTTCTACAAAGGGATGGAAGAGCCCGATAGCATTCGACCCACCACCAACACAGGCTACTAGAGCATCTGGTAAATCTTGACCTGTCAAGTCACGGTACTGTTGTTTGGCTTCCCTACCGATGACACTTTGGAAGTCACGGACGATTTCTGGGAATGGGTGAGGCCCCAAGGCAGAACCAAGGATATAGTGGGTATCATCGATATTAGCCACCCATGAACGAAGAGCTGCATTGACCGCATCTTTGAGCACGCGCGAACCGTCTGTCACTGCCTCAACCTTAGCTCCCAAAAGCTCCATACGGAACACATTGAGGGCTTGGCGTTTGACATCTTCCTCACCCATGTAGATAGTACATTCCATGTTAAAGAGGGCTGCAGCAGTTGCAGTTGCCACACCGTGCTGACCAGCACCTGTTTCAGCGATAATTTTCTTTTTACCCATGCGTTTAGCAAGCAAAACTTGTCCCAAGGCATTGTTAATCTTGTGGGCCCCTGTATGGTTAAGGTCTTCCCGTTTGAGATAAATCTTGGCTCCGCCGATATGCTGAGTCAAATTTTTTGCGTAGTAAAGGGGAGTTTCACGCCCCACGTACTGACGCAAGAGTTGGTTTAATTCCTCTTGGAAACTTGGATCTGCCTGACTTTCACGGTAGGCCTTCTCCAACTCCAAAACTGCTGTCATCAATGTTTCTGGGACAAAACGTCCACCGAATTTTCCGTAAAATCCATCTTTATTTGGTTCTTGATATGCCATTCTTTACCCTCTCTATAAATCTTCTAATCTTTTCCTGATCTTTTTGTCCATCTGTCTCCACTCCGCTCGATACATCGACTGCATAGGGAGTAAAATGTTGAATTGCTTTTACGACATTGTCTTCATTAAGCCCACCTGCGATAAAGAAGGGCTGAGTTAATCCAGTCGTATCCAGTTGACCCCAATCAAAGGTCTGGCCACTCCCAGCCACAGGAGCATCAAAGAGTAGATAGTCTGCCTGAGAATGAGGCACATGCCCATTTCCATCCACCTGCACAGCCTGAATGCTGGCACAAGGCAAATTCTCAAACAAATCATCTGCTACCTGACCATGAACTTGAACCAAGTCCAAGCCAACTTTTTCAATCGCTTCTAGCAGTTGAGCTCGACTTGGTGAAACAAATACACCAACCTTTTTAACGTTCACTGGAATGAGCTTTGCCAGCTCAGCAGCCTGTTCTAAGGTCACCTGTCTCTTACTAGGTGCGAAGACAAAACCGATGTAGTCTGCTCCTGCTGATACGGCTGTTTCCACCGCTTCCTCGGTCGATAATCCGCAAATTTTAACCTTTGTCAATCTGCAACTCCTTGATTCTCTGGGCTACATCTTCTGCCTGCATGAGAGCTGTCCCTACTAAAATGCCGTTAAAGTATGGTGCTACTCGCTCTGCATCCTGCCCTGTGAAAATAGCTGATTCAGAAATATACAAGCAATCATCTTTGAAGTGTTTAGCCAAGTCTACACTGGTCTCCAAATCGACCTCAAAGGTGGTCAAGTTTCGGTTATTAACTCCGATAATCTGAGCACCGAGTCTGTGAGCTACCTCTAGTTCAGCTAGATTGTGGGTTTCCACCAAGACTTCCAGACCAAGCTCTGTCGCGTAGTCGTAGAGTTCCTTAAGGCGTTCTTCTGACAAGGCAGCCACAATGAGTAAGATGACTGTTGCACCTGCATTGCGAGCACGGATGATTTGCTTTTCATCGATGATAAAGTCCTTGTTGAGCGTTGGAATCTGTACCTGACTGGAAATCCCCCGTAGATAATCCAAATGACCTTTAAAGAAAACCTCATCTGTCAAAACCGAAATCATCACTGCTCCGTTCGCTTCATAAGTCTGGGCCTGTTGCACAATATCCACATTGAGATTGATATCTCCCAGACTAGGGCTAGCTTTCTTAACTTCAGCAATTACCTGCAAGCGATCTTGATGATTCTTCAAAAAGTCAGCCAAGCGATAGGTCTGGCGCAAGGGCTGGATTTCCTCCAGCTCCATCTGCTCGACCTCACGCGCCTTCTGCTCCAAGATTCGTGCTAAAAATTCCTGACTCATTTTTGGTACTCCTGTAACAGTCTAAGTTTTTCAAGGGCCTTGCCACTAGCAATCACTTGACGGGCCAAGGCAACTCCATCCTTAATACTAGCCACCTTACCATTAGCATAGAAACCAAGACCAGCATTTAAAACTGTCGTTTCCAAGAATGGACTTGGTTCATTTTTAAGAACTCTGAGCAAAATTTCTGCATTTTCCTGAGCGTTGCCTCCACGAATATCTTCGATAGCGTAGCGTTCCATCCCTAGATCTTCTGGAGTAAAGCTTGACAAGGTGATTTCGCCATTTTCAAGAAGTGCAATCTTGGTTGTTCCATTCAAACCAGCTTCATCCAGTCCTTCTGGCCCAGCAACAACGATTGCACGTTTGCGACCCATATTTTTCAAAACCTGAGCTGTACTTTCTAGCAGTTCTGGACGACTAATTCCAAGAAGCTGTGTTTCCAAAGCCATTGGATGAATCAGTGGACCAGTCAAGTTCATAATCGTTGGAATTCCCAATTCCAAACGAGCTGGCATGATATATTTCATAGCTGGGTGCATATTTTTAGCAAAGAGAAAGACGATTCCAGTTTTATCAAAGACCTTACCTAGTTCAGCTGGTTTAAGGTCTAGGTTGATGCCCAAGGCTTCAAGGACATCTGCAGATCCAGATTTAGAAGAAATCGAGCGGTTACCGTGTTTTGCCATATGAACACCGCCACCAGCCAAGACAAAGGCTGCAGTTGTGGAAATATTAAAACTGAAAGACTTGTCCCCACCTGTACCACAGTTGTCCATGGCATCATGAATTTCAGTTGGAATGTGTTGGGCATGGCCTCTCATGACTTGGGCAATGGCTGTGCGTTCTTCAGGTGTTTCCCCCCTTCATCTTAAGAGCCAAGAGAAGAGAAGCAATCTGCGCCTCTGTTACACGCCCAGTTACGATACGCTCAATGACATCCGTCATTTCCACACCTGATAAATTTTCAAATTTTGCTAGTTTTTCAATAATATCTTTCATCCTAGTTTCCTCACTTTACAACCTTCTCGATAAAATTCCGAATAGAAGACAAGCCATCTGGCGTTCCGATACTTTCTGGATGGTACTGGAAGCCATAAATCGGTAGGTTTTTATGTTGAATCCCCATGATGGCTTGGTCATCAGTTGAACGAGCTGTCACTTCAAAGTCTTCTGGCATTTCTTCAATCAAAATACTGTGGTAACGCATGACCGCACGGCCATCCTCAATGCCTTGATACAAAACAGATGGCGCTTCAAAGCTGATATTGCTCTGTTTCCCATGCATGACTTTTGGAGCCAAACCTAACTTACCACCAAAGACTTCTGCGATAGCTTGGTGGCCCAAACAAATCCCTAAAATCGGCTTCTTGCCAGCAAAATCACGAATCATGTCTTCCATCTTACCAGCATCAACTGGCCAACCAGGACCAGGAGAAAAGACCAGACCATCTGCTTTTTCAGCTTCTTCATACAGCTTGGGATCATCATTTCTCAAGACCTGTACTTCTGCAAAATTCCCAATGTATTGGGCCAAGTTATAGGTAAAAGAATCATAGTTGTCAATCAATAAAATCATGGTCTTAGTTCTCCAATTCTAGTCATAGATTTTGCTTTGTTAATGGTCTCTTGGTATTCGTTTTGGGCGATAGAGTCGTAGACAATCCCTGCCCCAGCCTGCACATAGGCTGTTTGATTTTTGAGAATCATAGTTCGGATGGCAATGGCCAAATCCATATCACCCGTCGCAGACAAGTAGCCGATTGCTCCTGCGTATACGCCCCGTTTTTCTGCTTCCAGTTCATAGATACGTCTCATTGCCCGAATTTTTGGTGCTCCAGAAACTGTTCCAGCTGGAAGGGTTGATTTCAAGGCATCCATGGCAGTGAGTTCTGGAAGCAAACGCCCCTTGACCACACTGGTCAAATGCATGACGTAGCGGAAGAGCTCCACTTCCATATACTTGGTGACTTGGACACTAGCCGTTTCAGAGATGCGACCAATATCATTACGACCCAAGTCTACTAACATTCGATGCTCTGCTGTTTCCTTCTCATCAGAGAGGAGGTCTGTCGCCAAAGCCTTGTCTTCTTCATCCGTAGCTCCTCTTGGTCGTGTCCCTGCAATCGGATTGGTTGTCACGATGTCATTTTTGACAGAAACCAAACTTTCTGGACTAGCTCCGATGATTTGATAATCCCCAAAATCATAGAAATAGAGGTAATTAGATGGATTAGTCACACGGAGATTTCTGTAGAAGTCAAATGGATTTCCAGTAACTTCTGCTGAGAAGCGCTGACTGAGCACACATTGAAACATATCCCCGTTACGAATCAAGTCACGAGCGGTTTCTACCATTTCCTCAAACTTCTGAGGAGCGATATGGGGTTTGAAGTCAAGTGGTGATAAATCCAAGTCTTCAAATTCATTTGGAGCAGGAATGCGTAATTCCTCAAGCACTTGGTTCAAGGCTTCTTCCAAGTCTTCTTGACTACGCTCACTATAGAGAGCATCCTCGATGACATGGATTTTCTCCTTCTTGTGGTCAAAGACCATGTAACTCTCATAGACAAAGAAATGCATGTCTGGCGTTCCAATTGTATCTTCAGGAATTTGACCAATTTCTTCATAAAGCGAAATCATATCGTAGCCAACAAAACCAATTGCCCCACCACCAAAAGGTAGGTCTGAATGGTGCTGGCTCTTATGAGTCACTTCATAAAGGAAATCCAAGGGATCCCGATCAATCACTTTCCCATTTTGATAGAGGATTCCATTTTCAAACTTAATCTCAAAAACAGGATTATAGGCTAAGATAGAAAAACGAGCTGTTTCCTTGTCTCTCGGAATACTCTCTAAGATCACCTTGTGTTGCCCCTTTAAGCGCATATAAGCCAAGATTGGTGATAAGACATCTCCATGAATGATTCGTTCCATTGTAATTTCCCTTTCAGTTCTACTTCTAGTCCGTGGCGACTGTATGAAAAATCCCCACGCAAAATAACTTGCGTGAGGACGAAATTCGCGGTGCCACCTCAATTATAAGATTTCTCCTATCTCTCATTCCTGTCTTAGAAAGATTCTGTAACAGGCTGTGCGATAAAGGGCACTCCCTTGAGAATTATGTTTTTTTCTCTCGTTTCAGATGGACCCAACCTTACAGCTTTCTCTGCTTGTTTCCAGCAACCACAAGCTCTCTGTGAGAGAAAAGACTGTAATTTCCATCTATTATTTCTTAGCTTCTAGGTAGTCCGCAATCGCAGCTACGTCCTTGTCTCCACGACCAGAGACATTGATGATGATAATGTCGTCTTTACTTAGTTTCGGTGCACGTTTAACTGCTTCTGCGATAGCATGCGAACTTTCAATCGCTGGGATAATTCCTTCAGTCTTGCTGAGAAGGAGGAGAGCCTGAACAGCTTCTTCATCCGTCGCAGCCACATATTCCACGCGACCTGAATCTTTAAAGTAGGCGTGTTCTGGGCCAACCCCTGGATAGTCCAATCCAGCTGAGATAGAGTAAACTGGAGCTAGCTCTCCATCTTCCTTAAAGACTGCATAAGTCTTCATGCCGTCGACAATTCCGATACTACCTTTTGTCATAGTAGCTGCGTGCTTGTCTGTATCAAGTCCGTGACCAGCAGCTTCAACCCCAACCAATTTAACTTCTTCATCAGCCACATACTGAGAAAAAGCACCGATGGCATTGGAACCACCACCTACACAAGCAATAACGTAGTCTGGTAAGCGTCCTTCTTTTTCTAAGATTTGACGGCGAGATTCTTCACTGATGACCTTTTGGAACTCATGAACAATGGTTGGATATGGGTGAGGTCCCACAGCAGATCCCAGAACATAGAAGGCTTCCAAGTCATTCATCCATGCTCCAAAGGCTGCATCAACAGCATCTTTGAGGGTACGAGTCCCTGTTTCAACTGCATGAACAGTTGCTCCCATCATCTCCATACGGAAACATTGAGACGTTGACGTTCCACATCCTCTGCTCCCATGTAGACATCACAGGCCATACCAAACTTGGCTGCAGCCGCTGCTGTCGCAACCCCGTGCTGACCAGCTCCTGTTTCTGCGATTACTCGTTTTTTGCCCATGCGTTTAGCCAAAAGAATTTGTCCTAAAACGTTATTGAGTTTGTGAGAACCAAGGTGGTTAAGATCTTCACGTTTGAGATAAATCTTAGCACCACCTAGATGCTCTGTCAAACTTTCTGCAAAATAGAGCGGTGTTTCGCGACCTGAATAATCCTTCAAGTAATGGCGAAATTCTGCCAAAAATTCTGGATCATCCTTGTATTTGTCAAATGTCACTTCCAACTCATCCAACAAAGCCTGAATCGGCTCCGGTACAAAACTACCACCAAATTGTCCAAAATAACCTTTAGTTGTCATAAAATTTTCCTCTTTCAGTATTGATTTCAAGATATGAAAAAAGCCCACACACAGAATATACTTCCATGTGAGGGCGTTGGTAACGCGGTGCCACCTCAATTATAAAGGGACTATCCCTTTACATCTCTGCCTTGTCTAACAACAAGTTGCACTGTAAGGTGTGCGCACCGAATTTTCATTGTTTCAAATTCATTTTTAAAATCAGCCCACTTTCACTACTTCCAACCACCTGTTCACAATCACCACAGGCTCCCTGAAGATCAAAAATAGTTACTTTTCTGATTTGTTGAACTTATTTTAATACTTTGTTTTTTCTTTGTCAAGACTTTTTTACAATTTTTTTGAAAGATGTGTGATTCGAATGTGATAATGTCTTTAGTAAATCGAACGTGAAAATGTCCCACTTGTTAGAAATTGGATCCAACTCAATAGAAACTGAATGGAGGCTAAACAGAACTTACTTTAGAACACTCCATCTTTTCCATTAGGATTTTCAAGAATTAAACAATACTAGAAACTCTGTCTCCTAACAAGTTTAGTAGAAACTTCAACAGATGTGACACTTTCCCCCTTTATAATTGCTAATACCCCTTCAATCATTTCTTGAGCTAATTTAACATAATTAGGAGAAATTGTAGATAAAGCAGGAGTGTAATACTGTGAGATTGGAATATTATCAAATCCAACAACGGATATATTATCCGGAATCGCTATTCCTTTTTCGTAACACGCACGAATTAGTCCCTGAACTTTTTCATCGCCTGAAACAAATATAATATCTGGATAATTTCCAAAAGACAAATCATTCACAGCAAAGGAATAAACTGACTCTATTGTAGTTAAACCATAAACTACCTTCAAATCCATAGAATAATTATTATCCTTTAAAAAAGTTCTCACTCCTCTCTCTCGATCCTTATTTACATAAGACTCACCTCCCATAAGTAACCACATATCTTTAAAATTCTTTTCCAAAACTACTTTCATCATATCATAAGTAGCTTGAAAGTTATTGTTAGATACGTAAACTACTCCAGGTGTTTGAGACTCTCCAAAGACAATGAAAGGCATATTATTTTTCTTTAAATATTGGATTCGAATATCATTCTCCCCCTCATAAAAGACAATCACTCCATCTACAAGGCTACCAATACTTGAAATAATTGAATTACTAATCGAATCTTCCTCTCCAAAATATTCAACAATAGCATTTACTCCAAATTGTCTACAAGTTTGTAAAACTTTATCTAAAAGTGTTTGAAACCAGATTAAAGGAAAAGAATCAATCTTCTTCACAGATATTAAAATATTCGTGGTTTCTTTCTTCGTTAAATTCTGAGCATAGGCATTTGGAATATAGGATAACTCATCGATGACTTTTTTTATGGCATTATAAGTCTCAGGTTTTACTCTATTCCCTCCATTTATTACACGTGAAACTGTCTTTGGAGAAAAACCAGACAAACGTGCAATATCATATATCGTTACCTTTTTCCCTTTTTCCATTAAAATACTCCTGTCATAAACCTTCACTATAACTATACAATATTTAAATTATTTTAACAAGAAAATTACATTCTAATCTTTTAATCTAGTTTACATCTGGAGGAAATACTTCACCAAATCTACATTAACTTTCAGTACTAGTAACATAAATTTTACAATTCAATTCACTGTTTTGTACTATTTTGTAAACTGCATTACAAATCACCGGATAAGAAAATACACTACCTGAAAATTCCAAGGAATCATTTTCAGTAAATCCTTCTGTATTTAGAAATGTATTCATTATCTGTTCAATATAACACTCTAATATGGGAACAGCTTTCTCCTTAACAATAACATTTCTAAGCATTTCTTCAAATGGTAAATGACAAGCGAACACCATCTCACAAACATCATAAAATGAATGGAAATGGTATACCTGTATGAGATTATAGTCATCAAAATAAGTTATTTTTCCTGCATCAAAATCCACTTTATATACTCTCAAATTAGTTAGATCCTTTTCTTCAAAAATTATTATGGACACCTCTAAAAACTACCGATTTTCTATTTTTATTGCTCAGAAAACGTTGATACATCAATGTTTAAAAGTATTGAAATTGAGTTTTTAGATGTGCCCTTATATTTCTTATTATTTAAAGAAAACAAAAGGACTAGAATAATCCGTCCCTTTGTTTATCCCTAGATTAGCTGATTTCCTCAACATAAATCACACCAACAATATTAGCAATTTCTTCCATTAGTTTAAGGTGCTCAAATCTACCTGATAATTCCAGAGTAATAAATGACGCGATTTTTTTGTCTGGAACATCAAAATATTCAATTCTTTCTGAATTAACATCTCCAAATGCAGTTCTAGAATCAGTCATTCTAATGCCATTCTCAGCACAGTATACTAGTACCCGATTATATGCCTCTGTAGATCTAACAACGATATACAATTCGATTATCTTTGAACGACTTTGAAGATATTTTTTTAAAGGTTGGAACATAGTTATAACACTCCAAACAGACATTGCTCCTAGTATGGCTCCTTCATAAAAACCAACACCAATAGCTAGACCGATTCCAGCTGAAGCCCATATTCCGGCTGCAGTTGTTAAACCAGTTATTTTCTTTTTATCTGTAATAAGTATTGTTCCAGCCCCAAGAAAACCAACACCTGATATAACTTGCGCACCTAAGCGTGTAGGATCTCCTGTACCAAATTTATAAGATACATACTCATTAGTCATCATAATTAAACATGCAGCCAGACAAACAATACTATGTGTACGAATACCTGCTGGTTGAGATTTACTTCCTCTCTCTAAACCAATTACACCACCAATAACTAATGAAAGTACAATTCTTAATACAATTTCGATATATGATAGTCCTAAGCTTGTTGCTTGCATTATTATTTCCTTTTTCTACTAACTGGTCTCTGAGTAAAGTATAAACAGAACCAGAAATTATCATTAATACAATAGTATAAACGAATACAAGTGCTTGAGCATTTGAAGTTGCTGTTTCATCACCTGCTGAACGAATAGTTATACCCAGTGGTTGAGCTAATGGATGGTAAAGAAATACAGATAAGTCGAAGTCAGTTAATAAAGAGTTAAAGTTTAAAGCAATAACAGAGAGAACAACCGGTAAAATAAATGGAATGATAACCTTCATCATAGTATAAAAAGGTGAAGCACCCATACTTCTTGCTGCATCTTCCATCTCATCATCAACACTAAATAAAATAGCACGTACCATTCTATAAGAAAATGGGATTTTTACAACTATATATGCAATAAGTAGAATTACCAAACTACCTACCAAAATCTGATTCAAGACAAGAAATTGTGGCTGATTAAAAGTAAATAATAAACTTACTGCTAAAAGTGTGCTTGGTAGTAACCAAGGAAGTAGAGCACCATATTCAAATAAGAAATCAAAACGAGATTTATGTTTTCTGACAACACGAGCAAATACAACTGCGAGAATTGTTGCTGTTGTCGCAGCAATAATAGAATAAATAAAGCTGACCAAGAATGGAGAGAATGCCGCACTATTACTAAAGAATAAGCGATAATTTTCTAAAGTAAAGTTTGATAATGTTAAGTTACCTGTTTGAATGGCAACTGGATCTGTAAATGAGTATAATACTATAAAAATTAGTGGAAGCATGAAAACTGTGAACAATCCATATGCTACAATGTGAGCAATGATATTCCAAGGCTTAGACGCAATTTTTTGTTTTTTAAGAGGCGCTTTAGTCTTAGAGATAGAAATATAATTTCCACCTTTTTCTATCTTATTCATGATAGTAAGCAAAATTGTAGTTGCAATACCTAAAATAATTGCAAGTAGGGCAGCTAAATCACGAGAATTCCCCATCCCTGCAAATGTAATAATCATTGGATTTATAGTTTGAAATTCTTTACCACCAACAATCATGGGTGCTGCTACTGCAGATAAACCACTAAGAAAAACCATAATAGTAAGTGCAAATAGAGTTGGAATTAAGGTTGGTAACACTACTTTTCGGAAAACAGTAAATGGTTTTGCTCCCATATTTCGAGCAGCCTCAATAGTGTGATAGTCAACGCTTCGAATTGTATTTGTTAAAAACAATGTATGATTAGCAGTTCCTGAAAATGTCATAATGAATAAGACTGCACCATACCCAATAAACCAGTTAGGGTCTAAAGAAGGGATAATATTTTGTAAAAATTTTGTAATCAATCCATAAGGACCATAGACAAATTTATATCCAGTCGCTAAAACCACTCCTCCATAAATTAAAGAGGTCATATAACCTAATTTTAAAATTTTAGCACCTTTAATATCAAAGTATTCTGTAAATAGAACACAAAGAATACCTACGACATTAACTGTAATAATGAGTGAAAATGCCAACTTAAAACTGTTCATAATACTCTGAAGTGCCCTCTGAGATTTTAGAACACGATGTACAGCATCAAGGGAAAATTCTCCTCCTTTTACAAATACATTCACTACTAGATCAAAGTTTGGATAAATAATAAATGTTACTAAGAACCAGATTAACCCTAAACGAATAAGCCAATCTTTTAAATTTAATTTATGACGCATACTGCACCTCCTTAAAATTGCAGAACGTCTGATGGTGTGATAAATAAGTCCACACTTTCTCCGACAGATCTAATAGCAGCCTGACTATCAATACTTGTTACATTAAGAATCTGACTTTCAGAAACTTTTATTGTATAGTGAATTGTAACTCCAGAAAACTCAACATCAATAATTGTCCCTTTTAGAATGAAATCTTGTTCAGTTTCACGATTGAATCGAACTTTCTCTAATCGAATGTATCCTTTTTTATCTTCTAAGAAAACGCTTGCATTTTTCAGTAATACTTCGTGGACTGTTTCATCGGTCAAAACATTAATATCTCCAATAAAATCACATACAAATTCAGTTTGAGAATTATGATAAATTTCTACTGGTGTACCGACCTGTTCGATGTATCCATTGTTAAAGACTGCAATTCTATCAGATAAAGTCAAGGCTTCCTCTTGATCATGAGTAACATATAAAGTAGTAATACCTAACTCTTTTTGAAGTCTTTTCAACTCTTTTCTCAAATCTACACGTAATTTTGCGTCAAGGTTTGACAATGGTTCATCTAGACAAAGAATTTTAGGTTCAAGAACCAGAGCACGAGCCAATGCTACCCTTTGTTGTTGACCCCCAGATAATTCTGATACATTACGCTGTAACTGTTGATCAGAGATCTTAATTTTTGCTGCTACTGCTGATACTTTAGCTTTAATAACATCTGGAGCTACCTTCTTAACTTTTAAACCAAATGCAATATTATCAAAAACAGTCATAGTTGGAAATAGCGCATAAGATTGAAATACAATACCAATTCCACGCTTTTCAGGTTCCAAATGAGTGACATTTGTTCCATTAACTTCAATACTTCCTGATGATGGATCTAGAAAACCTACCAATGCTCTCAAAGTAGTTGATTTACCACATCCTGAAGGCCCAAGAAATGTAAAGAATTCCCCTTCATCTATATCTAAATTTAGATTATCAATTGCAACAAAATCACCATATTTAATTTGAATATTATCAAATTTAATCATCTCACTAACTCCCTCTATTACTAAACCAAAAGCCTCTCTTTATTTCTTCTATAAATTTAGAAATAATAGAGAGAGACTTGGACATAAAAATTAACTCTTATTTCTTATTGTACGTATTCTAATTCAGCTTTTTCTACCCATTCATCCAAATGTTTTCCAACAGCTTCCCAGTCAATATTTTGTGGTTTCACTTGATCAACAAATTTTTTCGTATCTTCAGGTAACTCTGTTAGGGCATCTTTATTTGCAGGAATAGATCCAAAGTTCTTACTATATTCTACTTGAATTTCTGATTGACCAAACCAATCAATAAATTCTTTAGCTAACGCTTGTTTTTTACTAGTGCTTAAAACCATAGTTTGTTCAGTTACAAATGGTACACCAATCTCAGGAGTCATAACTTTGAAAACAACATTTTGTTCTTTTTGTCCAACTAATGCACCAGAACCCCACATCATTCCATATTGTATTGGATCTTCTTTGTCTAACATCTTAACAATTGAACTTTCTCCCTTTTGAAGAGTGTATGCATTTTTCAAATATTCTTTTGCTGCTTCCCAACCTTTTTCGGAAACACCTAATTCACCTTTATCATCAAGGTATCGAACTAAGATACTTGCTAGAATTGCCCGTCCTGTACCACCTTGAAGACCAGAAATTGAATATTTACCTTTATACTTACTACCTAATTCAGTCCAATCTTTAGGCATTTCTTTTACATCAGGCGCTCCAATTAAAACTAATGGTTGAACAATCACAGGATTATAATAATTATCTTTATCTGATAAAGATTGATCAATTTTATCTAACCATTTAGGCTTGTACTGGACTAGTAATTTTTGATCTCTAATTTTATTTGAATCAACAGCACCAATTCCAAATACCATATCTGCAACTGCATTATTCTTCTCGGCAATAACACGGTCTGCTAATTGAGCGCCAGGAATATCAACCATTTTTATATTAAAACCAGCTTCTTTTGCTTTAGCAGTTAACCAATCACCACGACCATTTGAGACTGAGTTCGAATAGATTACTAATTCTTGACTTTTATCAGCTTTTTCTTCAGATGAAGAAGCAGTCGTAGAATTTGAACCTCCAGAGCAAGCAGCAAGTGTAGTAAGAGCAACTCCCGTTGCAAGTACAGTAGACCAAACTTTCATTTTTTTCATGATAAGTTCTCCTTTTTTATTATTTTATTTAAATTTTTCGTGATATGGAACAAATTGTCTCATATCTTCAAATACAGTATAGTCAATACGGTTTACAGTAATAGTTGGAATCTTCTCTAATAAAATTTCAGTTAATTCCGCTCTAACTTTAGTAAACTCTTCTTCCTCCTCTTCGGTTAGAGGAATCCGAAGATACCCAATTGAAATATGGAATTGATATCTATCATGATTAGGGAAACGAACACCTGCTTTTTCTGAGACATAAGTACGAATTTCTTCTAATCTCTTAGCAGAAGCTTCATCTGCAGGTTCAACTAGTATGTTTTGTTTTCCCATTTCCGTTACACGCATAAGAATTTCTTCATTTAACAATGGAAAAATTTCAAGTTGTTTAGCAAAGTAATCATGTATTTTCTGTAAAGGTGTATCTAAAGGAAGATTACTGCTCCAAAACTCCGTTTCACGATTTTCATGGCACAACAATTCAATTACAGTCATGTGAATAGAATTCCTTGGAGTTAAAGTGAACTTATCGATAAATGGTAATTCTCTATAACGTGATTGAATAATATCAACAACTTCCATCAAATCTTGTTTATTATAAAGATTTGCTACAACAGTATTTCCTGGAAAATGATTAAATTCTCCATTTTCTTTGAACTTAATTTTTGTTAGGTTTTTCATATAAAGACCCTCTTTTTTATATTTGACACCGGTGTCATCCATGCTTATATTATATAACGAAACCGTTTACTTTGTCAAGCGCTTTCAAAAATTTTTTTTAAAAAATTTATCTTTCATTAAATATGCATTTCATTAAAAGGTTAAGTGATTTTTCCAAAATACAGCACTCATATAGACAGTATCATCAATTATAGCCATTGAGATTTTTTGATTGCCAATTCCATGTATCTCTACACATGTCTTCAATCGATTTTGTTGTCCTCCAATTTAATTCCTTATATGCTTTGTCTGCATTTGCATAACAAGTTGCAACGTCTCCTGAACGTCTTGGAACTATTTTATAAGGAATAGGGATCTTATTAACACTTTCAAATGTATTTACAAGTTGTAATACACTAGTGCCTTCTCCCGAACCTAGGTTATAGATATAAACATCTGTTTTTTCAGATACTTTTTCTAAAGCTTTTATATGTCCTATTGCTAAATCTACTACATGGATATAATCACGCACACCAGTACCGTCAAGCGTATCATAATCATTTCCGAACACACTTAGCTCTGACAGCTTACCTACCGCTACTTGTGCAATATAGGGCATCAAGTTGTTAGGAATTCCTGAGGGATCTTCCCCAATCAAACCAGACTCATGAGCACCAATTGGATTGAAATAACGAAGCAACGCAATACTCCATTCTGAATCTGCCACATGAACATCTTTTAAAATTTGCTCAAGCATCACTTTCGTATACCCATAAGGATTTGTCGCACTTGTTTGCATAGTCTCAATTAGAGGTGACTGATTGTTAATTCCATATACAGTCGCACTTGAAGAAAAGACAATCTTTTTAACATTAAATTCTGACATCACTTCAACAAGTGCCAATGTACTCATAATATTATTTTTGTAGTACATCACAGGCTTTTGCACGGATTCTCCGACAGCTTTATAACCTGCAAAATGAATTGCAGCATCAATCGATTCTTGTTCAAATACCTTTCTCAATGCTTGTTTATCACAAACATCTAATTCGTAAAACACGGGACGTATTCCTGTAATTGCTTCAATACGATCTAATACTAAATGCTTGAGTTTGAAAGGTTGTCGACAATAACGACTTCCTTACCTAAATTTAGTAATTCTACTACGGTATGGCTACCAATATAACCAGCTCCGCCTGTTACCAATATTGCCATTTTTACTTCCTCCTAATTAATTCCAACCGATTTAACAAATCTCATAAATGCTTCATGTCCGGTTTGAGTATTCTTATAAACACCTGCATCTTCGAGAACTCTCGCAAATACTTGCCCTACTTCATGTTGAACTACGCTATGAACCTCCTCCTCTTTAAGTCCAGGATATTTTTCTTTCAATTGAACGGCCCATTCTAAATGATAATCCGCAATTGCGTTATCTTTTCCTAAAAGATATTTCTCAACTTCCTCTAACTCTGTTTTCAAACGAGGTGGCAAAATCGCAAGTCCCATCACTTCGATTAACCCAATATTTTCCTTTTTAATATGTTGTACATCTTGATGAGGATGGAAAACACCATCTGGGTATTGTTCAGTAGTATGATTATCTCTTAGAACAATATCTAATTCATATCTTCCGTCCACTTTACGAGCAATAGGAGTCACCGTATGGTGTGGGACATCTGCAGTCATTGCAATGATGTCTACTTCTAAATCTGAATATTCTCTCCACTTGTTTAGAATTTTAGTAGCTAAATCTAACAAGCGATTTTTATTTTCACTTTGTAACCTAATTACTGACATTGGCCATTTTACAATACCAGCATTAACATCCTCAAAGTCTTTAAAACAAAATTCACTCTCAAATTTTGCTTTTTCCATTGGGAAAATATATTTCCCTCCCTGGTAGTGGTTATGACTAAGAATGGAGCCTCCTGAGATAGGAAGATCAGAATTTGAACCAGCAAAATATCCTGGCAAAATATCAACAATCTCCAATAATTGTTCAAATGTTTTAGAGGTAATAGCCATTGGTACATGTTGACTATTCAAAAATATCGCATGCTCATTAAAGTATGAGTAAGGAGAATACTGGAATCCCCATACTTCGTCACCAAGTTTCAACCGAATAATTCTATGATTCGAACGTGCTGGATAATTTATTCGCCCCTGATATCCTTCATTTTCCATACATAGTAAACATTTAGGATAATTAGTTGCTTTTACTAATTTTTCAGCAGCAATTGTTTTTGGATCTTTTTCGGGTTTTGACAAATTTATCGTAATCTCTAGCTCTCCGTATTTAGTTGATGCTCTAAACTCAATATTCTTAGCAATAGCAGAAGTTTTTATATAATCACTATCTTTACTTAACTTATAAAACTCTTCAACTGCTTCTTGAGGTGATATATCATATGAACTCCAAAAAATATCATTTAATCGACTAGGTAAAGGAACTATGAAATTCATTAACTCTGCTCCTAAACATTCCTTTTCCTCGATTAAATCTTTAATTTTACCGTTTTTTAAGGCGATTTCCACTAAGTAATCTTTTATTTGTTTTAGGTCATTTTCATCGGAAATGCGATCAGTTCCCTCCTCACCTATTAACGCTAGTACTCTATTTTTCACATATATTTTGTCAATTTCATTATACATTCCGTATTCAATTACTCTATCAACAAAATTATCAATAATTGTTTTCATATATTTTTCTTTCTAATTTATGTTCCCATATTTTCTATACATTATCCATTTATAAATTGATTGCGTAGTATGAGCAATTTTATCAAGGTGATGAATAATATCTAAAGCACCAATTACTTCAGAAACGTTCCCATCATCTTCAAATATGTAATTCATTATTTTCTTTTCAATATTTATACTAAGCTCTTCTATCTCATTCTGTTTTTGTATAACAACCATATCTAAACATCCAGATTGTTCCTCTCTATAACAAGATATAGCCCTATTCATATGCAGTCCGATAACTTCATGAAGTATTTTTATTTCTGAAATAATTTTCTTCAAAATTTCATTATTTTGAATAATCTGTAGATTTTTTAAAATTTCAACAATTCTATCCCCAATACGTTCAATGTCAGTTGATATTTTTATTACACTAATAATTCTTCTTAAGTCATATGAAACAGGATGTTGTAAACAAATTAACTCATATCCTTTTTTATCAATATTTAGAACTGACTCATTTATGATTAAATCTTCTTTAATCAATTCTACTCGTTCTTCATTTGGTAAATATTCAAATAACTTCTCGTATTTATCAAGCACAGATACCCAAATGGTCTCTAAATTATTTGATAATTCTATAATTTCATTTTCTAAATATAACCTTAACATTTAGGTACCTCTTCTTAACAAAGTTCAATAGTAACAATTAATATTTTAAACAATATATCAAACATCAATAACTAGAATACTTGCATCATCCTTCTTTCCATAGATTGGATCAATAGCAGAAGAATTAAATCTCATCTTAATTAACTCTTCAAAAGTCTTATTTTGATTATTTTGATAGAATTCATAAAAGCCATCGCTCATTAAAACAATTTGTTCACTAGTAACATCTATTTGATTAATAATAGCATGGTCTAAAAATCTCTCATCCAACGAACCTATCCAGTACCCACTCGGTTGATTAGATAATTTTCTGATTTTTTGTAAAATAATTTTTTTATTTAAAGCACTATTTGTACCAATTGAATCTTTTATCTCATTTTTTCCTTTTTCAAATAAGTTATCTACTCTATGATCAGTTATTTCCATTTCGTTTACTAACATGACGCAGTCACCTAGCATCATATACTCCAACTTTTTTTCTGAAAGTTTAGCAAATATAAAAGCAAATGTTGGTAAGCGATAATACTCTGTTAATTCATATGAGTTTAAACCGATTTCATCTTTAACCTCGAGTAAAGCAGTTTCAAATATTTGTTTAAGAGTTTTTGATTCTTTACAATTAACCGACAAACTTTCTGATAAAATATGTACAACTTCTGAGACTGAATAACCTATCTCCTCTTTAGAATTATATAAATCTGTAGCTCCATCGATAATCCAAAAATACTGATTTTGTGAACCTACAGTATCCTCATTTTCTACAGAACTTCCTTGTATCGAACAAATTTTATTTATCTTTACCATAATACTTCAACCCTTTTAGTGTCAAAAGTAAACCAATTCCTGTCACTGTTAAGAATAGTTCCATAATCTTGTTCGAACCAGTCTTTGGTAATTTTTGTTTTACATCTACTATTTCTTTAGATTTATTAATATGATTTTCAGTTTCTCTGCCATCTCCAACTATTTTATAGTTTACTTCTTCTGTCTTATTATCTTGTTTATTGTCGATCTTGTCATTCATTTGTCTATTATCTTTACTTGAGTTAAACTCTCCGTTCTTCTGGTTACTATCAATTACATTATTTGAATTAGATTGTTTTTCCTCTTTGTTTTTTTCTTTTTCGTTTTTATCACTTAAATTATTTGTTACAATTTTGTAAAGCCCATTCTCCGTTACAATATTGAAATTACCATCGCTATCACGTATAACAGGTTCTTTCTCATTTGCATTAGATTTGATGAATGATATATACTTACCGGATAAATTATAAAATTGGTTATTTAAAACGGTTATTTTACCCTTTGAATCCTCAATAACAATTCCTTCTTTACCACCGAATATACTATTCTCTGAGACTACTAAATTATCACTAACTCGTAATAATTCAATATTTGGTTGTTCTGTTTCCTTAGAATTATTATTAATTACATTTTTTGTTACAGTAATATCTGATACTTTTCCTAAATATTCTGCACTATCTTTTGCAACTCGTATCGCTTTTGTTTTAGGATCGGCAATATTAAATATATTTTCGGCGATAACCACCTGTTTATTTAAATCTAATAGGTCTTTAGTGTTTTTATAGCTATAAGCATTTACTAAAGCTGCTCCGCTTTCTCGATAATGTACACTCTCTCCTTTAACTTTCTTATCAAAGCGATTTCCTTTGATTAATACATCAGTGAATCCTGTAAAACGTACACCTGCATACATCATGTTATCAAAATGATTATTTAAAATTTTAATATTAGAGGGGTTCTGTGTCGACAATGTTTGATAGTGTGTGCCAATTGCTGTTACTAATTCCCCAGATTTATCACTTTTGCCAAAATAGGAATTTTGAATAGTCACATTTTCAGATTTTTTCCCATCATCATTCAAGGCATAAGGAAAACCTTTTCTAGTTAATGGTTCAATCTGAATACTCTCCTTACTTATGATTTGCCCATCCTTCATCGTTTTGGGTAAGGCTTGCCCAAGAAAACGAGAATTATCAACTAATACATTTTTCGAACCTGCAATTTGAATAGCATGCCCTTGATAACTATCCTTGAATGTTACATTTTTTATAGTTACGTTATTTGAATTCCCAATAGCAAATGCACCTGAAGAATTTATAAGTGGTAGATTTTTTGTTTTAGTTCCTTCTTCATTCAAAGCACCGTTCATATCAATAGTACCACCAGAATAACTAATATCTTCTGTTGGGCCCCATTCTACTTGCGCACCATCATCCGTAAATAAACCTGTCATAAAAACAATAGAAGGGTGATTCTTAATATTTATACCATTTAGAATGGTAGCTTTCTCATTCAATTCTAAGTGTGTATGACTTTTTAAAAAAACAATTTCTTTTACTAAATAAGTTCCTTCCGGAAAATATACATTTCCTCCACCTAGCCCTTGAGCTGCAGCATCTATTGCATCTTGAATTGCTTGTCGATCATCATTAACTCCGTCACCTATTGCTCCATAATCTTTAACATTCAAAGCTACGTCTTCGTTCAGATTAGTACTTAAAATAGTATTCACTTCCATCCCAGAGATGTTACCCATCATAGTATCATTTGTTATATCAGGTTTATTTTGATTAATACTCACTCCTCCATTATTATCAGTACTTAAACTTGAATTGTTATCAAGACTGAGAGTATCAGAATGGGGTTCCGCAGATAATGATGTAGATGTGCTACTCAACAAAGAGTTCATTTGCATATTATCTTTAGACGAAGAAGTTTCACCAACTACTTCATTAGCTAAAACACTTTGTGTTCCAATAAATAAAACCGCTAAGAGAACTGAGCAAACTCCCACCTTAGACTTACGAATAGAGAAAACCTCATTTTGTTGAAAAGATTTCATATTAGCCTCCAATTAAAAATATTATGTCCTAATTTAATATTCATATAAATTCCATACCAGAAAATGACACCGCTGTCATTTTCTTTTATAATATATTTTTTTAAATCAAAATTGTCAAGGAATAACACAATAAAAATATCAAAATTGTGAAAGCGTGACCATTTATATATCTAACCATACTTCTAATAATTCTTTAACCTTCCATTCAAAAAGTGATTACTATCTTTCTTAGCTTGAACATAAAAAAATATCCTATTCACTGTATTTAAAAGCATGTTGACATCTCGTAAAAATACTAATTTATAAATACAAGAACAAATATCTTGTCATGCAAGCATTCGCCAGGTATATTTACATGAATATCGTTCATATAGCGGATTGAAATCAAAAACAATACAATATATTTCTTAAATAGATTTTCTATAAAAAGCTAGATTCAAGCTCTATAAAAAAATAGACGCAGTTCTTCTAAAAATACTGGAATAGGACATATAAATCATTGCAGACACGTGTTTTATAGATTATTTCAAAAGAATGACTAGAACATGAAAAATAGTCTCAAAACTTTGAACAATATTCTGAAAACAAAAAAGAAAGACGCGAGTTTCCACAACCTCATTCGTGGAAACTCGCGTCTTTCAAAAAATAGGGTGAATTGAAAACTAGAACAAGACACTACATTTTCTAAATGATGCCTAATAAAAATTCTAAATGCTACACCAAATTGCTCACATCTCATTTCAAACCATACAGTATATTGAAACTATAAGAGTACACCTTTGCTTCTAAAATATTGCTAGAAATTAATTTGACTATCCTGATTGATTTGTCCTGTTTTTATTTCATTTTACTATAGGACTTTCAATTGAAAACAACAGTTTTACACTCAATTAGACTTTTTAGAAACAGAATCACTATTACTTGACTGTAGTTTGTCATTTTTTTGATGAAGTTAGCACTTTTTCAGAAACTGTTTTGAAAGTCTCAATGATATAGTCCACTTCTTCATCGCTTAATTTAGTGTGAAGAGGGAGCGTAATTTCATTTTCAAAGAAGGCATAGGCCTTAGGATAGTTGGCTATATCAAAGCCAAGATTCTTGTAGGCGGTCAACAGAGGAAGCGGTTTGTAGTGCACATTACTTGCAATTCCTGCTTTAGCCAATTCTTGGATGATAAGATTGCGTTCTTCTAAGCTTGCTCCTTCTACATGGGTGATGTAGAGATGGCGTGAAGATTCGACAGTATCAGTCTTGTGTGCCAATGGATGGATACGAGAACCTGCAAAACCACGATCATAGCGGTCCACAATGTCCTTACGACGTTGCAACAAACTTGGGTAACGGTCCAATTGTACCAAACCAAGTGACGCCATGATATCAGTCATATTGCACTTGTAGGCTGGTGTGACAATATCGTATTCCCATGAGCCCAGTTGCATCTTGGCAAGAGCATCCTTAGTTTGCCCGTGAAGGGAAAGGATTTGAAATTCCTTGTACATCTCTTCGTCATCAATCGCTGGATTGGCTTTCCAAGTGGCACTTCCACCTTCTGCAGTTGTAAAGTTCTTAACAGCATGGAATGAGAAAGAAGTAAAGTCAGCGATAGAACCAGCTGGTTGCCCTTTATAAGTAGATCCCAAAGCGTGGGCACTATCAGAAACAATCACAATACGGTTAAAGGCTTTTTGCCACTTGCTTGAAGCGGTAAAGAGATCACGTTTCTTCTCCACTACTTGGAACAAACGGTCGTAATCGCAAACAATCCCTGCAAGCTCTACTGGGATGATTACCTTAGTATTTTCAGTGATAGCTTGCTCAAGCAAGTCATAGTCCATTTCAAACGTATCTGCTTGGATATCCACCATGACAGGTGTTGCTCCCACGTGAGTGATGACACTACATGAAGCTGTATAGGTCATGGCTGGAACGATAACCTCATCACCAGGACCCACTTCAAGCACACGCAAAATCAACTCAAGAGCTGCTGTCGCAGAGTTAAGGCAGACAGTCTTAGGCGTCTGTGTATATTGAGACAAGCGACGCTCCAGTTCTTTGGTCTTAGGACCAGTTGTAATCCAACCAGAACGAAGAGTATCCGCTACTTCAGCAATTTCTGCTTCCGTAATATCGGGTGGTGAAAATGGAATATTGTAATTTGGCATTGATTTGCTCCTTTTATCTGTACTCATTTTCTCATGACTACTTTATTTTAGCACTTCAAACACGGTTTGAAACATGATTTTGATGTCTCCAAGGAAACTAAACTCTCGGAGATAGGCAAGGTTATAGCGCATCTTTTCAGGCAGGACGTGTTCGACATAGGCCTGGTCAACTGACAAACCTTTCTCCGTCATTTGACTGATGATAGTATCCTCATCCTTGTAGTGAATGCTGGCTGGAGAGGTAATTCCTGCTGGCAAGAGCAAGGTCGCCATCATTTCAGGGCTATACTGCTCTGTGTAGCGTGGCACTTCAGGTCGTGTACCGACAAAGGACATTTCGCCTTTAAGGACATTGACCAGCTGAGGCAGTTCATCCAAGCGCACACGGCGGATAAAATTCCCAACCTTGGTAATACGGCTATCGTTAGCAGAAGTCACCAGACTTCCTTTTTTATCCGCATCCGTCACCATGGTACGGAACTTCCAAATCTTGAACCGACGGTTGTACTGGGTCACGCGCTCTTGCTTGTAAATCACTGGCCCCTTGCTATCCAACTTGATCCAAATGCTCAAGATGAGAAAGATGGGAGAGGTCAGAACCAGCAAGACCAAGGCCAGAACCCAGTCCAAGCAACGCTTAAAAATCAGCGAACCCTTCCTTTTAGAGACAAGCTGGTAGTAAGACTCAACCTCGCTTGATTTCATTTCCACGGGCAAGTCTTCCCATTTCAGCATGCTGTTTCTCCTTTGTTTTTACTATACTATTTGTCAACATTTTTCATTATACCACAAAATGGAAAAGGCGGTGAAAGAAATCTGTAATTTGAAGGATTTCCTTCTTATGCTCAATGAAAATCAACGAGTATTAGACCATGGCCCCTGCTTGCAAGCTATACATCTTGTGATAGGTTCCTCCTAGAGCCAAGAGTTCCTCATGGGTTCCACTCTCGATAATGCGCCCCTTGTCCAAGACATAGATGCAGTTGGCATCTTGGATGGTAGAAAGACGGTGGGCGATGGCAATGGTTGTCCGTCCCTGTCTCATCTTAGCCAGAGAAGCTTGAACCAGACTTTCTGTTTCAGAGTCAATATTGGCTGTCGCTTCATCCAAAATCAGAATTTAGGCTGACTGGCGACTGTTCTAGCAAAGGCAAGAAGCTGGCGTTGACCAGTAGAGAAGCTCGAACCACGCTCAGACACAGGGGAGTTATACCCCTGAGGAAGATCTTGAATAAAGGAATCTGCATCCACGAAGCTAGCTGCAGCCTGTACCTGCTCATCACTGATTTCTTGGTACATGGCGATATTGGACTTAATGGTCCCATGATAGAGGAAGGGATCCTGCAAGACTAGACCGATGTTTTTTCTCAGCTCTTCCTGACTGTAGTCCCGGATATCCACATCATCCAAGAGAACTCGCCCTGACTGAAATTCATAAAAGCGCATGAGAACATTGATAATAGACGATTTCCCTGAACCTGTATGACCCACAAAAGCAATGGTTTCACCCCTGTTAACAGAGAAAGAAATGTCATCCAGAATCGGATGTTTGCCATCATAAGAGAAACATACATGTTCAAAACGGATATTGCCTTCTTTGATCTCGGCCTGTCCATTTTCTTGAAGAGGCTCATAGGTCCTCTCATCAATCAAGGCAAAGACACGACCTGCAGACACCATAGACGTTTGAAGGGTCGAAAAATTTTGCGTCACTTCAATCAAGGGGTCAAAAAGGCGGTTGATATACTGAATAAAGGCATACATGGTCCCTGCTGTTATTCCCAGATAAAGGCCACGATAGCCAAAATAGGCCATTAAAACTGCATATCCTAGGAGTTTCAGCAAACTCATGGCAGGGCGCAAAAAGAGGGCATCCAAGGCTACAGAACGGTTGGCATAGACCAAGTGTTCTTGGTTGATTTCATCAAATTCTGCCTGCAGGCGCTTCTCTTGATTAAAGGCCTGGATAATCCTGATTCCCTCGATGTTTTCAGCCAGCTTGCTATTGATATCTGACAAGAGACTTCTGGTTTTCTCAATGATTTTCACTGATTTTTTCCGATAGAGATTGACCAAAAGGAAAATCAAGGGGAGAAAGAGCAAGACTAAAACTGTTAAACGAAAATCCAACACCAACATAGTATAAAGCGTTGTCAGAAAGATAAAAACTGCTGAGATAAAGCTAGATAAAATCCCCGAAAACATATCACTGATAGTCTCGGTGTCATTTGTCAAACGAGAGACAATGGAGCCTGCTGGCGTCTTGTCAAAATAAGACATGCCCAGCTTCTCCATATTGGAAAAGGCATCGCGACGAATATCCCTAACAATACTATAGGACACACGTGCAAAGAGAAGATTACCGACATACTGAACTACAGTTTGTAGGATATAAAGGCCATAGTAGACCAGCAAAACGGTCACAGCGAGTTGGTTGAGATTGCTGAGATACTGGTCTATAAAGTGGGAGGCAACCAGAGGAATGACGCTTTTAATGACCGTAGTCGCGAGGAGAAAACTGAGTGCCAAAAAGGTCAGGAGTCCATAGGGCTTAAGATAGGACACCAAGCGCTTCAATACAGCCCATTGTTCTTTCTTATTCTGCATCTTCTTCTCCCTTCATTTCCAGTTGCTGAGACTGGTAGGTTTGGGCATACCAGCCATCCATGGCTAGCAGGTCTTCGTGCCTACCACGTTCGATAATTTGACCATTTTGCAGAACTAAATCAAATCTGCATGAACAACTGCACTGAGGCGATGCGCTGTGATAATGGTTGTCTTGTCCTGACGCGTTTCCTTAAGATTGTCGATGATGGCATATTCTGTCTTGGCATCCACGGCTGACAAAGAATCATCCAAAATCAAGATATCAGGGTCTAAAATCATAGCCCGACTCATGGCCAGGCGCTGCTTTTGACCTCCAGAAAGACTGACTCCCTTTTCACCAATCAACGTATCAAATCCCTGAGGCATGTCTACAATGTCTTGGTAAACTTGAGCTAGCTTAGTCGCTTCCTCGACCGCTGAAAGGGACAAGTTAGGATTGCCAAAGCGGATATTGTCTAAAATCGAAGTCGCAAAGAGGAACTGATCCTGAGGAACATAGCCCATAAGACTACGAAGATCTGTCAGACGATAGTCCCGAATATCGTGGTCGTTTAGGTAAATGGCTCCCTTATCCACATCGTATTCACGCAAGAGGAGCTTGATCAAAGATGTTTTCCCAGAGCCCGTCTGCCCAACCAATCCCAGTGTTTGCCCTTTTTCCAAACTAAAGTGAACATTTGTCAGTGTTTCCTCATTTTCAAATGCAAAACTATCAATGGCATACTGCAAGCGCCCATTTTCAATACTGTCTAGAGGAAACTCAGGATCTTGTACAGGTGATTCCTGAGACAACAATTCCTCAATCCGCTGGTAGGAAACCTTCCCTCGCTGAGTGATATTAAAGAGGAAACCGATGGCCATTAGAGGCCAAACCAGCATATCCAAGTAGCTGATAAAGGTAACTAGATTCCCAACCGTGATTTGCCCTTTCTGAACCATCAAGGAGCCGACCAAGAGGGTTAACACATAGGATGAACCAACAAATAAGAGAACCATAGGGTCAAAGAGACTATCGTATTTCATGGTTTGCAGGTTCTTTTGGAAGGTCAATTCATTGACTGCCTGAAAGGACTTGAGCTCGTCCGCCTGATAACCGAAAGACTTGGTCACTTTGATACCTGATACGGACTCTTGTACCTTGTTATTAAGTTCGGAAAAGGCTGCCTGTGATTCTCCAAAAGCCTTGTGGGTCTTTCTCCCTAGACGACTAGTCGCATAAGCCATGAAAGGCAGGGGCAAAATGGCAACCAAGGTCATCTGCCATGAAATGCTAAAGAGCATGGTCAGCAAGGTCACCAAAGCCGTGATAGAAGCATCCACCGCAGACATAACCCCTCCCCCTGCCAGACGGGTTAAGGCATTGATATCATTGGTTGCGTGTGCCATCAGGTCCCCCGTCCGATAGGTTTGATAAAAGGCTGGAGACATTTTTGTGAAATGCTCAAACAAGCGAGACCGCATAATCTGTCCCAGACGGTAGGAAGTCCCAAGGATATACATACGCCAAACATAACGCAGATAGTACATCCCAAAGGCTGCAAGCAGCAGGTAAAATAGGTCAAGAAGGAGGGCCTGCTGGGTTAATTGCCCCGATGTGATAGCATCAATGACCCGTCCCATAACCATAGGGGGAATGAGATTGAGGACGGAAACCAAAATCAGGGCCACAATCCCGACTAGATAACGGCGTTTTTCTAACTTGAAAAACCACCAAAGTTTTTGAATAATGGACATAAAATCCCTTTCTGATGGCAAATGGAAACCTGAGGCCAAGACTCAATGAAAATCAAAGAGCAAACTAGGAAACTAGCCGCAGACTACTCAAAGCACTGCTTTGAGGTTGTAGATAGAACTGACGAAGTCAGTAACCTACATACGGCAAGGCGACGTTGACGCGGTTTGAAGAGATTTTTGAAGAGTACAAGACCCCAGGTTTTTCTTATTCATAGGTTACGACTGTAACAGCACCCTTGTCATACTCAGCGATAAAGATATTGGCTACATTTTCATGCCCTTGTTTGCTGAGATTATCAAGCAGCCACTCTTCGCTACGGCCAATCGATTCCAAAACATCTACTTGGATCACACCGTCAGTCACAACTGGATACTTAGGATTTTCATCTCCCATTTGGACCACGATGAGTTGACCATTTTGCTCTTGCACAGCTCGTTTAACTTGCTTCATCTGGAAAATCCCTTGGCTACGAAGTTTGAGGGCTACATCTGCCGCAGACAAGCCAACTGAACGACAGGCTTCTGGGTCAATCTTCCCATTTTTAATGAGGAGAGTTGGTTTTCCATCAATCAAGCGTTTGACAAAACGAACATTGTTGTTGAGCCATTTGAGGGTCAAAACCAAAATCGTCCACATCATCAAAATCACTGCATACTGGAGAATGCTGATAGAACTATTGTAAATCACCCCACCGATGATACCACCGAGAACATAGTTCTGAATTTGGTCTGTCGCAGAGTTAGGTGCTAGGTTTCCCTTTCCTGTCACATTGATAACAAAAACAAGCGAGAATAGACCCAGGGCTAGTTTGATTAAAATTTCCATATAGTTGAGTGTCATTTGTTTACCTCCACCAATTCAATAGCGTCTGTTTGATTCAATTCTAATTTCTCTAAAAGATACTTGTCTGGCTCGCTCCCGTTCATGGCACGGTAGAAATTTGGACCTATCTTGATTAGCGCTCCATCAATGGTTGCAGAAGTATTGACATAAACTTCTGATTTATCCACTCCCAAGTCTTTGGAAATGACCTCTATGAAATGAAGGGAAGTTTGAAATTGATTGTTAGAGGCTTGATTGGTCTGGTATTTTGAAATTGTCACCAAAAGCATGGCCACTAAGGTCAAAGCCAAAATCATGACCAATTCTCGAAACTTAGTCCCCTTCTTATCTCGATAGGCCTTAAAAGCAAAAAATCCTGTGATAGCTAAGAGAACAATCTCAAAACCAATCATGATGCCATTTTGCTGACTGATTTGGCTAAGCACATAGTCATATGAGTAAAATTTCATTTATTTTCACTCCCTTTCATAAAATCATTCTTCATTATAAACGAAAGAGAGTAATTTTTCAAACCATACGTTGGGGAAATAGACATATCAGACCAACTTCTCAAACTAATGACTCCAGTAACTATTTCAAGATTCTGATTTTGATAATTGATAAGAATAGACACTAGGAATTATCACTACAAAGAAAAGTGTCAAGAAGAATACCCAGTAAACATATAGTTGCACAAAGGAATTTAGAAACAATAACAATCCTCCTAATACCCAAATTTTTCCAGCTAGGCGATGCGTTTTTCTCCAGTTTTCATCATTCTCCAAGGTCCACGGTAGTCGAATACCGATTATATAATTTCGGTGTGTTTTTGGTAGATAATTTCCAATTACGATCATCACGACTCCCATAAATCTGAGCTAGTAGCCCACTCATCATGGAATAACCCAAAGATTCTCCGTATATAGAAATCATTGATAGACAAGATACAAAAGGAATAATCCAGTAAATCAAAAGTTGTATTTTTGAACTGATATTGCTAGATTTAAGATCCTTAATCATTAAAAATAGAAGCAACCAATGCATCAAAAGCATGAGAGTAGGTAATCCAAAGATAGCAAACATTTTATGATTGTAGCCATCTGCTTGACCCAGTAGATTAAAATGAGTGGGTATCTCCTCTGGTAATTGATTCCAGAAAACACAACCTACAAGGGAAGGTAGTAGGATGAGAATGCTCGTAAATAATACCAATTTCTTATTGATTTTTATCTTCATCAAAATGATCTCCTTTCAGATCGGCTAACCAAACCATTATATCCTCTAAAACCGATGTATTTAACTCATAATAAATAAAATTTTTTTCTTTCATTTCATGAATCAAATCCGCTGCTTTCAAAATCGTGAGATGGTGTGAAATAGTTGCACCTGTCAACTCGAATTGACTGGCAATTTCTCCTGCAGATAATCTACCTGCTTTGAGTAAATTTAAAATCTCTCTCCTAACTGGATGAGATAAGGCCTTAAAACTATTTGCAAAACTCATAATGACTCCTTTCCCTTTGTAATATTAGTAGGGCTAGGACTAAGCAAGGTAGAACTGATAGCATTCCTGTCGGTGATGGACCTAAAATCAAGAGGCTTGAAATTTTTTCTCCTGGTAATTGGAAGAGTAAACCAAGACCTGCAGTTGCATTGATTGCCCCATGAAATAGGGCAGAAGCCCAGATAGAACCTGTCTTTTCCAACAACCAGCTTAACAATATTCCTAGGCTAAAACAAAATAGAAACATGGCGACAACTCCCAAAACAGGATAAGCAAAATAAGATATTCCATAATTATAGCCTTGCAAATTGATTGGTAGATGCCAAAGACTCCAAATGAGACCAAGCAAGACATGAGTCTGGACTCTTGAAAAGCTTCCTCTTAGAGCTGGGTAAAGATAGCCACGCCAACCAATTTCCTCCCCCAATGCAAAGAAACTATTAAGAAAAGGAGCGTAGGTCAAACTAGCTAGGATTTGAATCAAGGCCAAGAAAGATAAGGGGAACGGTGATTGAAGGACTCCTTTTTCTTGTAAAATAGCTTGAATAGATTCAAAACCAAGGCTGAAATTGCTAGGGAATACAAGAAAATAAAGTCCCGCTCCTAAAAAACTGATGACTGCTGGTAACCAGATAGCTAGTAAGTAAAAGCGCCAGTTGCTCTTGAGATTCACAACTAATTTAGATTTGATTCCACTAGGTTGATTCGTGATTTTCCCTAAATAAAGACTGCAAGTGCAGGCATCCACATGGCTACAATACTAGCAAGTTGACTCCATGGAGAATTTAGACTAACACCACTTAGCCATAGTGCCAACCATATTATCCAAGCAAGGGCATAAGCCAAGAACACAAAAAGAAGGATTGTTCTCTTATTTGACATATATGTAACTTCACTTTCTATTTAGATGTTTTTCTAAATAACATTATACACCTTTCTATTTTAAATACAAGAACTATTTAGATTTTTTTCTAAATAGTTTAGAGAATTTTTATTTTCTCAGGATAAAGTCTAAAGAGTAATTTTCAAACCATACGTTGGGGAAATAGACCTTTTTTTGGTATAATAAAATCTATAATCTGAATGAAAAAGGTAACTTTATGAAACTTATCTCATGGAATATTGATTCCCTAAACGCTGCCCTAACTAGTGACTCAGCTCGTGCCAAATTGTCCCAAGAAGTCCTACAAACCTTGGTCGCTGAAAATGCTGATATCATTGCTATCCAAGAAACTAAGCTTTCTGCCAAAGGGCCTACAAAGAAACACTTGGAAATTTTAGAAGAACTCTTCCCAGGCTACGAAAACACGTGGCGCTCTTCTCAAGAGCCTGCCCGTAAAGGCTATGCTGGAACCATGTTCCTTTATAAAAAAGAACTTACACCTACTATCAGCTTCCCAGAAATCGGTGCCCCTTCTACCATGGACTTGGAAGGCCGTATCATCACTCTAGAATTTGATGAATTTTTCGTGACCCAAGTTTATACACCAAATGCTGGCGATGGCCTCAAACGCTTGGAAGAACGTCAAGTCTGGGATGTCAAATATGCGGAGTACTTGGCTCAACTAGACAAAGAAAAACCAGTCCTTGCTACAGGTGATTACAACGTTGCCCACAATGAAATCGACCTTGCAAATCCTGCCAGCAACCGCCGTTCACCTGGATTTACCGACGAGGAACGTGCTGGATTTACCAACCTTTTGGCAACTGGATTTACGGATACCTTCCGCCACGTTCACGGCGATGTTCCAGAACGCTACACTTGGTGGGCACAACGCAGCAAGACTTCTAAAATCAATAATACAGGCTGGAGAATCGACTACTGGCTCACAAGTAACCGCATCGCTGACAAGGTGACCAAGTCTGACATGATTGACTCAGGAGCTCGTCAAGACCACACACCCATTGTCTTGGAGATTGAACTCTAAGGAGAAAACGAATGGACTATCAAGCTGTCATTCCTGAATTTGTAGTATCTGACATCGAAAAATCACGCCACTTCTACTGCGACCTGCTAGGATTCTCTGTCGAATACGAGCGTCCAGAGGAGAAATTTCTCTTCCTCTCGCTTGAAGATTGCCAGCTTATGCTAGAAGAAGGCAGCGCAGAAGAATTAGCCCAACTGACCTATCCTTTCGGACGCGGTGTCAATATTTCCTTTGGCATTGCAGATGTTCCTCAGCTCCACCAAAAACTGCTGGAAGCTGACTATCCTATCCATCGTCCCCTGACAAAAAGAGAATTTCGAGTAGGAGATAGCTTTATATATCCCCATGAATTTGCAGTTCTAGATCTAGATGGCTATTTTTTAAGATTTAGCGAGTAGAATAATAAAGATTGGGAAAAAGTCTTTAAAGTTAGAAAGAGGCATATTGTCAGGTGTTTAAAAACCTAATAATATGCCCTTTTATGATGGAAAAACCTTCTAAATGTTAGCCAATAAGTTAATTTCTGCCCATTTTTATTATATTTGTTCGTTTTTTAAACCAAAACACTAACAAAACATTTGATTTCTAAAGTTATTTAGTGTAAAATAAAAACATTGGCACGAGCCTATTTAAAATTGAATATCGTTTTACTTGTTTATGTCGTGAATTGGCACGACGTTTCTACAAGGTGCCGGAACACCTAACAATAAGTAAGTCAGAAGTGAGGTATGGTCGTTTTTGCCATGCCTATTTTGAGGACTTACTTAGAGATTAAGTAGGTCTTTTTTCTATCAGTTTGTACTGGATAAAAATCTGAAACAAGCAAATGGATTGGCTTTTAGACTTTAGGAGGTCTTATGAAATTATTAGAAGAGCGCATCCTCAAGGATGGGCATATCTTGGGTGATAACATCCTCAAGGTAGATTCCTTTTTAACCCACCAAGTTGACTTTAGCTTGATGCGAGAGATTGGTAAGGTTTTTGCGGAAAAATTTGCTTCTGCTGGCATTACCAAGGTTGTAACCATTGAAGCGTCAGGTATTGCCCCAGCCGTTTTTACAGCTGAAGCCTTAAACGTTCCCATGATTTTTGCTAAAAAAGCTAAGAACATCACTATGAACGAAGGAATCTTAACTGCCGAAGTTTACTCCTTTACCAAGCAGGTAACCAGCACCGTTTCTATCGCTGGAAAATTCCTCTCACCAGAGGACAAGGTCTTGATTATCGACGACTTCCTTGCTAATGGCCAAGCTGCTAAAGGCTTGATTCAAATCATCGAACAGGCTGGAGCAACAGTCGAAGCTATCGGTATTGTGATTGAAAAATCTTTCCAAGATGGTCGTGATCTGCTTGAAAAAGCAGGCTACCCTGTTCTATCACTCGCTCGTTTGGATCGTTTTGAAAATGGTCAAGTCATATTTAAGGAGGCAGATCTCTAATGCAAACTCAAGAAAAACACTCGCAAGCAGCCGTTCTTGGCTTGCAGCACTTACTAGCCATGTACTCAGGATCCATCCTGGTTCCTATCATGATTGCGACAGCCCTTGGCTATTCAACTGAGCAGTTGACCTACCTGATTTCCACTGATATCTTCATGTGTGGTGTGGCAACCTTCCTCCAACTCCAACTCAACAAATACTTTGGTATTGGACTCCCAGTCGTTCTTGGAGTCGCCTTTCAGTCGGTCGCTCCCTTGATTATGATTGGGCAAAGCCATGGTAGTGGTGCTATGTTTGGTGCCCTTATCGCATCAGGGATTTACGTGGTTCTTGTTTCAGGCATCTTCTCAAAGTGGCCAATCTCTTCCCTTCTATCGTAACAGGATCTGTTATTACTACGATTGGTTTAACCTTGATCCCTGTCGCTATTGGAAATATGGGAAATAACGTTCCAGAGCCAACTGGTCAAAGTCTCTTGCTTGCAGCTATCACTGTTTTGATTATCCTCTTGATTAACATCTTTACTAAAGGATTTATCAAGTCTATCTCTATTTTGATTGGTCTGGTTGTTGGAACTGCCATTGCTGCTAGCATGGGCTTGGTTGACTTCTCTCCTGTTGCGGCAGCACCACTTGTCCATGTCCCAACTCCCCTCTACTTTGGGATGCCAACCTTTGAAATCTCATCGATTGTCATGATGTGTATCATCGCAACGGTGTCTATGGTTGAGTCGACTGGTGTTTACCTAGCCTTGTCTGATATTACCAATGACCCAATCAACAGCACGCGCCTACGCAACGGTTACCGCGCAGAAGGTTTGGCCGTACTTCTCGGAGGAATCTTTAACACCTTCCCTTACACAGGATTTTCACAAAACGTTGGTTTGGTTAAATTGTCAGGTATCAAGACTCGCCTGCCAATCTACTACGCGGCTGGTTTCCTGGTTCTCCTTGGACTCCTTCCTAAGTTTGGTGCCCTTGCCCAAATCATTCCAAGTCCTGTCCTCGGTGGTGCCATGCTGGTGATGTTTGGTTTTGTATCTATTCAAGGGATGCAAATCCTCGCCCGTGTTGACTTTGCTAACAATGAACATAACTTCCTTATCGCAGCTGTATCAATCGCTGCAGGTGTCGGACTCAACAACAGTAATCTCTTTGTCAGCATGCCGACAGCCTTCCAAATGTTCTTCTCAAATGGAATCGTCGTAGCCAGCCTACTTGCCATTGTCCTCAATGCCGTATTAAATCATAAAAAGAAATAAGAAAAAGAGGTGCGAGCCTCTTTTTTGTGTAGCTAATGAGCAATCATTATAAAAATAAATCAGCTAAAAATCCTTCTCTTAACATCTCTAAATTAAATACATTCGTAATGTGACTAAATGCTTCTGCTAGAGGTAAGTGTGCTGTTCTCCATCCTTGACCATCAGTAACCCAAACAAATTCAACATCGTCATCTGATGTAATAACAAATTGACTGAGTTCAGTAAACTCTCCAGCCACCGCTTTTAATTTACTTCCTCCTCCACCATAGTAATTCGTTTCAATCAGCCAAACCTTATGTTTTTCTCGGGAATAAACTGCAACATCAAATCTTCTTTCAGACTTATCGACAGGTACTTTAATCCCCCACTTATCTTTAATATATTGGGCTGTAGCTTGAGCTTTCCAATCCAATTTTTGTTCCTGAGAAATTTTTGCTACGTGTCTCTATAAAATTCCCTCCATGGTTGTCCCACTTCGGTTTTTTCGTGCATTGCTATCTAATCCAGTCTCCACTCCATAAACATAATCAACTAATGAACGATTAGCATGTTGTTGTAAAAACTTTAATAAACCAGATTTCTCAATAAATTTGATGTAATCATCTATTCTGCTAGTGTCTATCGTTTTGAAATCTAATTGCTCAAAAGACATATTATCGTCATTATCTATTGTCAGAATATCTAAAACATTATCACGACTTGCAATCAGACTAGGAATTGCTTTTAACAAATTAGGTTGTTTAGTGAACAAGTCAAGAGCTTCTATATAAATATCATCTTTACCAATTAAGTAGTTTAAAGTGTTCAACTCTAGTTCATACTTCTTTGTCTCACGATCAACTTTCTCCCAATTTACATAATACTCAGGAGTTCTGTTGGTAATTGATAATGATTCTAAGAAAATCATTAACCTTTCTTGTGGGGTTTTTATTAAATAATTTTTTAAATTCATAATTAATTGTCCTCTTGTTTAGGTAATGGTAAGCCAATCGCATCTAACGGAATATAATTAAAATAATATTTACAGCCTACACTAATGATATAATCTAAGACATCTTTATACCGAGGATTCTTAAACCAATCTGTATCTAATAGATAAGAATAACAAACCTCCTTATTTAAAGGTGAAAATAGTTTCTTATACTGTTTTAATTTAAAATCACATGTTTGCAACTTTTCATCTACACTACCGCCTCCACTCTGTGTTTTTTTCTCAATTATATACACAGTATTCTTACTAATAACAAAGATTGCTTCGTCAGGTAATAATTTGGCGGATATGATTTTAGTATAATCAAAATCATCAATTTCATCAAAATAACGATATAAACCATCTTTTTGGAAAATCTGTCCAACTTCTTTTTCTAAAAATTTGATTTTCCATCTCATAGGTTTTGCACGTAACTTCGTTCCTTTGATAATTTTTGTCTCTTTCCCCTTTCCCTGTCTCTTTGTATCATAGTCAATATTTTCAATACTATAACCTGCTTGCTTGGATAAAAATGTTGGAAAATCTGTCTGTAATTCAAACGCTAATCCTGTTGCAGTGTTCGCTCCTCCAATGCCACCCTTTTTCATTCTCTATACCTCCAATCTCTTCTTTGCAATTTTTAAATATTCTTTTTCAGCATCGATACCTATAAATCTTCTACCTAATCGCTTCGCAACAACACCCGTAGTGCCACTACCAACAAATGGATCTAGAATATAGTCACCCTCTTTAGTAGAGGCCAAAATTATACGTTCCAATAAATATTCTGGTTTTTGTGTTGGATGCTTGCCAGCCCATTTCTCAGCTTTTTTCGTCAAAGCACCTGTCCAAACATCTTTCATTTGCTTACCATCATTTAGCTCTTTCATCAAATCGTAATTGTAATAATGGCGAGCTTTTTTATCGTTTTTTCTTGCCCATAAAATAGTTTCAGTAGAATGAGTAAAATAACGACAAGATAAATTGGGTGCAGGGTTTGTTTTCTGCCAAGTAATATTATTTAGAATTTTAAAACCTTCTTGCTCTAATGCCATTCCAACTGAGTAAATATTATGCAGACTCCCTGAAATCCATATAGTCCCATTAGGTTTCAAAACTTCTTTGCTAAACGTATCCATTTACGATTGAATTCATGCTTTTCCTCAAAGGAAGAAATCTTATCCCAATCTCCTTTATCAACAGAAACAACTTGTCCCCCTGAATTAGATATTCCACCATTACTTAAAAAATATGGTGGGTCAGCAAAGATCATATCCATACTCTCTGGTTTCATTTTTGATAAGAACTTGAACGTATCCGAGTGAACAAGGATCATTTTATCTTTATTATAGTATGGTTTTGTCATTAAAACACCTCCATACTTATATTCGTTATTTTTCATAATTTGTGACTATAATTTCAGAAATTTTTCCTCGACTCGAAGATTTTGCTCCATTAGTTCGGGTAGCTTCAACATAATGGATATTAAAATCTCGATACAACTCCTCTACTAAAAAACTAGAGGAGTTTGATAATATAACATAAGCCCCTGTATCACTCAATTTCTTAAAGGTATCTCTTAATCTTACTTGATCATCATAAGAAAACCCCTCATGAGTGTAGGAAGTAAAGGCACTTGTCTCTGACAATGGAATATACGGGGGATCAAAATATACAAAATCCCCTGGTTGAACATCCAAAACAGCCTTTTCAAAATCTCCTTTTTTAATTTCTATTTGATTATTATTCAGATAAGTTGAAATAGCAGATACCAAATTCTCATCAACAATTTTAGGATTTTTATAACGACCATAAGGTACATTAAACTGATTCTTAGAATTCACACGATATAAACCATTAAAGTCTACTCTCAACATATAGAGAATACGTGCTGCTCTTTGTACTTCAGACATCATATCTATTCTTTCATCACGATCAGCAGAACGTAAATCTAAATAATATTCTTTTGAATTATATTCCTGATGAACTTTTAAAATTTCAATCAATTCTTGAGGATTATCCTTAATTTGTTGATAGCAATTTATCAGTTCAGCATTAAAATCATTGATAACTGCATTTTTAGGAGCTAAATCAAAAAATAAAGCTCCGCCTCCAACAAAAGGTTCAAAATATCTGTTATAGGTTTTAGGCATTAATTCTCTAATAACAGGCAATAATTGTCTTTTACCCCCTGTCCATTTAGTGAACGGTTGTAAAGCAACTTCCTTCATTTCTTTTATCTTCATGCTTTTAATTATACCATAGAAATTAAAACACAACTCTTGTATTTCCTACCACATTACTAAATTTTCCATTTTAGAATTAAATCATATCAATACCAAAAAATGAGTAAGGCAAATTTTATAAATTCCAAAATTAACCTCACTCTATTAAATTACTCTCTATATCCTCACCTGTCTATCTTCTGACCTCTGGCCTGTGACAAACATGGTAAAGGTTGCTTTGCAGACATTTCTGCCATCTTGATTGGTGATATCGACATCTACCACACAAGTTGTGCGACCTTGATGGACACATTCTCCTTTAATGGTCAGCACATCGTCGAGTTTTCCTGCTTTGAGGTAGTTGATAGAAGACTGAAGCGTCACTCCATCAAGCCCCAGCGAGATAACCACCAAACCACTGATCTGGTCACAAAGGGTAAAGAGATAGCCACCATGGGCATTGCCATAGTAGTTGAGCGACGAGTCCACTACTTTGGTCGTCACCACAACGTGACCATCTCTCATTTGTTCAATTTCGTAATTTTCAAAGGCAGATATAGCGTCAAAATGAAAATCTTTCATCGTTTCCTCCTGATATTTCAAACGACACTATGATACTACTTTTTATAGGACTGTGCAAGGAGAAAGCTCCTAGTCTGGTAAAATTCCGACCTGCTCAACAAAGCGCATAAAGGCTGCCTGTCCTTGTTCTGTCTGCTTGTAGACTCCTGCATCCTCAAGTACACGCGCAAAGATAGCACCAACAGAGTCCTTGACGATTTCAAGGGCTTTTTCTTTATCTGTTAGGGCTGGATATTGGGCTCTAAGTTGGTCTGCCCATTCCTGATGATAATCGGCAACTGTAACAGCTTCTCCTACAAGATAGCTAGCGACTTGCTCCACTTCTTCTTTCAGACGTGGTGGCAAGATTGCCAAACCCATGACCTCAATCAAGCCGATATTTTCCTTCTTGATATGTTGGACATCCTTGTGAGGATGATAGATGCCATCAGGATGTTCTGCAGAAGTCTGATTGTCTCTCAAGACTAAGTCCAACTCAAACTGTCCATCGCGTTTACGAGCAATCGGTGTAAGGGTATGGTGTGGTGTCCCATTAGTCTCTGCTAAAATCTGCACACTAGGATCTGAATACTGACGCCATTCCTGCAAATCTTGTCAGCTAAGTTTATCAAATCTTCTTTAGAAGCCGAAGTCAAACGTAGTACTGACATAGGCCACTTGACAATCCCAGCCTTAACCTGCTCGAAACCAGTAAAAGAGAAAGTCTTTTGCAAAGGAGCTAATTCCATAGGAAAGACGTGACGGCCTCCCTGATAATGATCATGAGTTAGAATAGAGCCCCCAACAATCGGTAGGTCGGCATTAGAGCCTGCAAAATATCCTGGAAACTGCTCTACGATAGCCAACAAACGCTCAAAACTTTTTCGACTAATAGCCATAGGGCGATGTTGCCCGTCTAAGAAAATACAATGCTCATTAAAATAAGCATAGGGCGAATACTGGAAGCCCCACTCCTGACCCGCCATTTCAAAACGGATAATACGGTGATTGCTGCGAGCTGGGTGGTTGACCCGACCATGGTAGCCTTCATTCTCTAGACAAAGCTGACACTGAGGGTAATTACTAGCTTGCACCAACTTGGCTGCCGCAATCTCCTTTGGATCCTTTTCAGGCTTAGAGAGATTGATGGTAATTTCAAGCTCTCCGTAATCAGATGGAACACGATAAGCAATATTCTTTGCAATAGCCTTGAGTTTGATGTAGTCATTCTTCTGACTGAGTTGGTAGAAACCCTCTATCGCTTGCTCAGGAGAGTGGACATAGGTTTCCCAGAAGTCACGATTGACCTGACTCGGACAAGGAGTCACCAAGTCCATCAGTTCAGCACCAAGGATTTCACGTGCAGTCTGACTATCCTCAATCGTCTCTAATCGAACGGCTTCCTCAATCAGCTGGTCCTTGAGATCAATCACTTTATCCAGATCCGTCTCAACTTCCAAAACACCGTCTCCCACTCGTGCCAAGACACGATTGGTCAGGTAGATTCGATCCATTTCCTCAAATGAACTTTCAGAAATGACATGTGTTACAAATTTATCTACTAAGGTCACCATAAAGCCTCCTTTTGACTAGTCAAGGACGCGAGTTCCACCTGCAACTTCAGCGATATAGAAACTTGGAGCGTATCCAACTACTTCCTCGTAGTGTTTGCCTACAGCTTCCTTAAAGGCCTCAACAGTATCTTTTTGCACCAGGGCAATGGCACAGCCACCAAAACCTGCTCCTGTCATACGAGCACCGAGAACACCTGCTTGAGCCCAAGCTGTGTGAACAAGAGTATCCAATTCCAAACCAGTTACTTCATAGTCATGCTCTAGAGAAACGTGAGAAGCATTCATCAAACGACCAAATGTTTCCAAATCTCCTGCTTGAAGGGCTGCTTGAGCTTTGAGGGTACGTTGGTTTTCAAGCACAGCATGGCGAGCACGTTTCAAACGATTTTCATCTTTAATTAGGTAGCTATATTCATCAAAGGCCCACTCGTCCAATTCACCCAAGGTCTGAATATCTAAGGCAACTTGCAACTCTTCCACTGCTTTTTCACACTCAGCACGGCGTTCATTATATTTAGAATCCGCCAGTTCACGACGTTTATTGGTGTTCATAATAACAACGACATTGTCCTTCAAATCAAGTGGTACCAAATCATACTCTAAAGTGTTAGTATCTAAGTAAATAGCACGTTGGTCAGCCCCCATACCGATAGCAAACTGGTCCATGATACCAGAGTTGACTCCGATAAAGTTGTTTTCTGTTTGTTTTCCGATTTTAACCAAATCGAGACGCTCTAGTTTTAAATCAAAGAGATGCTCTGCCACGACTCCTGTCAAGAGTTCCAAGGATGCTGATGAAGACAAGCCAGCACCATTTGGGATATTCCCAAAGACATAAATCAAAACCTTTGTCAATCACATGTCCAGCTTCTTGCAAGAAATGAAGGACACCTTTTGGATAGTTGGTCCAGTTGTGCTCTTTTTCAAACTTGAGATCAGTAAGAGGCACTTCGATAATGCCCTTGTCCTCAAAATTAGCTGAGTAGAAACGTAAAACTTGGTCGTCACGCTTACGAGCTGCACCGTAAGTTCCCAAGGAAATAGCAGCTGGAAAAACGTGCCCACCGTTGTAGTCCGTGTGTTCACCAATCAAATTGATACGGCCTGGTGAAAAGAAAATTTGATCTGCTTCTTGACCAAAAACAGCAAGAAAGTCTTTACGAAGAGCTTCAGCAGTAAGATGTTGTGTCATATGATTTCTCCTTTTACTGTCCGTTAAGTCACCTTAACGTGTAATCGTTTTCTTCTATTGTATACAAGGGATTTCCCAAGGTCAATCCTTTTTACTAAATTTTTACTAAACTATCGGTAAAAGACAGAAAAATATGATATACTAATCTAATCAAGGAGGATTTATGGCTACCTTAAAAGACATTGCACAGCTAGCCTCTGTCTCTATCGCGACCGTATCCCGTGTCCTAAACCGCGATCAGAGCCTATCTGTTACAGAAGAAACCAGACACCGTATTTTAACCGTTGCTGAAGAGTTGGGCTACACCAAGCACCTCAAGACAGGCGAGTCCCACAAGCCCAAGCAAAAGATTGCCATTATCCAATGGGTCAGCGAACAAGGAGAGCTAGACGACCTCTACTACTACCAGATTCGCTTAGGCATAGAAAAAAGAGCCCAAGAACTGGACTACGATATCTTGCGCTATTTTAATGACCATCCTTTTACATTAAGCGAGGAAGTAATTGGGATTCTCTGCATCGGAAAATTTAGCCGAGCTCAGATTTCTGCCTTTGAAGAATACCAAAAGCCTCTTGTCTTTCTAGACAGTGATACTCTTTCACTAGGACACACCTGTATTATCACGGATTTTTACACTGCCATGAAACAAGTTGTCGATTATTTCTTCAATCAAGGGATGAACCGTATCGGGATTCTAACAGGCCTTGAGGAAACAACTGACCAAGAAGAAATCATTCAGGACAAGCGTCTGGAAAATTTTAAGAACTACAGCAAAGCAAAGGGAATCTATCATGATGAACTTGTCTTTCAAGGTAGCTTTACCGCCCAGTCTGGCTATGACTTAATGAAGGAGGCCATTCAGAACTTAGGAGACCAACTCCCGCCAGCCTTTTTCGCAGCCAGCGATAGTTTAGCCATCGGTGCCCTCCGTGCCCTCCAAGAAGCTGGAATCAGCCTACCAGACCGCGTCAGCCTCATTTCCTTTAACGACACTAGTCTGACCAAACAGGTCTATCCTCCCCTCTCTAGCATCACCGTCTATACCGAGGAAATGGGCCGAGCAGGTATGGATATTCTTAATAAGGAAGTACTCCACGGTCGCAAAATACCTAGCCTGACTATGCTAGGAACTAGATTGACTCTGAGAGAGAGTACAAGGAATGATTAGGATTACAAAACGACCTCTAGCAAGGCTGTTTCTCTAATAATCTCTATGATTCCGCTCCAACTCACACCTTTCGCTTATGTGCTTGGTGACTTTCTAGGTCTGCATCAACTTCAATGGTAATATTTTGAAAGCCACAATCTTTGAGGAAAATTCGAATAGATTCTTTACAAGTTTCCATATGCTCCATCTCTTTTAAACAAACATGGACAATGGCATTTTTTTCCAAACCATCCATAGTCCAGAGATTAAGCTGATTGATACTAGCGACATGGTCTAATTCTGCTAAATCCGTCTTGATCTTCTGGATATCTACTCCTTCTGGCACTGCATCGAGGAATATCTTGAGCGTTCTCCAAAAACGTGGAAGGGCTTTTGACAGAATAAAGAAGGAAATAACAAGAGACAAGAGCGGATCCAAGATATACCAATCGGTAAATCGAAGAACAATGCCCATCAGGATGACAGTCACCCAACCCAAGGTATCTTCCAGAAAGTGCAGACTGAGAATGGATTCGTTCTTGGTTTGTCCTTTGCGAATGACGAGACTCGCTAGCACATTGATAGTAATCGCAAGAATTCCTAACCAGAGAATCCCCTCATCATTGACCGGTTGTGGATGAAAGATTTTCGCTATATTTTCCAAAATGACCAAAACGGACCCTGTCATAAGAATCACAGCCGTTACCATGGCCCCTAAAAGGCTAAACGCTTGTAGCCCAAGGTATAGTGGCTGTCTTCTTCACGATTAGAGATTGTTTCTAAAAAGGCCGATATGCCAATGGCTATAGCATCTCCCAAGTCATGGACAGAATCAGCAAGAACAGCACTCGAACCAAAGATTCCTCCTGCGATAAACTCAACAATGGCATAGCTTAAATTTAAGAAAAAAGCTACCCAAACAGTATATTTTGCCTTCATCTTTCTCATTCCTTTGTTATAATAAATTTATGAACACCTTGTTCATTATCATTATCCACTAAAATTCAAAGAAAGGATAGAAGCAAAACGTCAGCTTTATTCAGTTCTGAACAATTTGACTCAAGTGTCCATATGACTAACATTGACCGCCGTATCAGCAAAACCAAAAAAGCCATCTATCAAGCTTTTCTACAACTTTTGAACGATAAGGGGTACGAAGCCACTACAGTTCAGGATATCATTGATCTCGCAGATGTAGGACGTTCCACCTTTTACTGTCACTATGAGAGTAAGGAACTACTTCTGGACGAGCTTTGCCGCCACCTCTTCCATCACCTCTTTGAAAGAGAGCAATCCGTTTCTACCGTGGACTATCTCGCCCACCTCTTTCTGCATTTTCAGAAAAACCAAGACCATATCACCAGTCTGCTATTTTCCAAAAATGACTACTTCCTCCGTCAACTCCATAAAGAGCTAGAACACCATGTCTATTCCGTGATGGCTGATGATTTAAAAGAATCTCACCCGAGTCTGCCTACTTCTTACCTCCAACACTTAATCGTATCCAACTTTATCGAGACATTGACCTGGTGGCTCAAAAAAGGGCAAGATTTCACAGAACAGGAAGTTGTCCAATTTTATCTAGACCTTCTCATTCCTAAAAATTGAATACAGATTAAAGCTCGGTTGCCTTATTTCTAGGCTACTGAGTTTCTTATCTTTTCAATAATCAAAAAGCCCAGACGAAATTGTCTGAGCATTCTTTTATCTAGTCGTTTAAGGAAGTTGAGTTCAGTATGTTAAAGTCTCTGCCCCATCATTTCTTCAACAAACCTTGTTCTTGTAGAAACTCCTTGGCTACTTGTTCTGCTGACTTGCCTTCAACACCGACTTTGTAGTTGAGCTGGCTCATCTGGCTTTCAGTAATTTTACCAGCCAATTTATTGAGAACTGGTTCCAACTCTGGATGTTTCTTGAGAAGAGCTTCTTTCATCAGTGGAGCCCCTTGGTAAGGTGGGAAGAGTTGTTTGTCATCTTCCAATACATGTAAATCATAACGTGCCAACTCTGCATCGGTTGAATAGGCATCCGTAATTTGAATATCGCCTGACTGAATTGCCTGATAGCGAAGAGCTGGTTCCATAGTCGCTACATTGAGATTGAGACCATACATTGATTGCAAGCCCTTATTGCCATCTTCGCGGTCATTAAACTCAAGTGTAAAGCCTGCCTTTAACTGCCCTTCCACTTTTTTCAAGTCCGAAATGGTCTTCAAGCCATATTCTTGAGCAATCTTTTTCGGAACAGCTACAGCATAGGTATTTTGATAAGACATGGGTTTGAGATAAGCTAGATGATCCTGTTTGGCAATGCCATCATGCGCTACATCATAAACCTGCTCTGGCTCATGACTCACCTTGGGTGATGGTTGAAGTAGACTTTCAGTCACCGTTCCTGTAAATTCAGGATAAATGTCAATATCGCCTTTTTTCAAAGCTTCATAGAGAAAGCTTGTTTTCCCAAAATTCGGTTTAACAGTCGCAGTCATGCTGGTATTTTCTTCAATGAGGAGTTTATACATATTGGCCAAAATTTCTGGTTCTGGACCCAATTTCCCAGCAATGACCAAGTTTTCTTTCTCTTTTTGAGCCAAAAGAGCTGGACTATAAGACAAACCTAGCAATAAGGTCACCAAGGCAAAACCTGAGAAAATCGTCCGCAATTTTGCCTTTTCCATCACTTTTAGTAGGATGTTAAAGGCAATAGCCAGCACTGCTGAAGAAAGGGCACCAATCAAAATCAGACTGGCATTATTACGGTCAATTCCCAAAAGAATAAAGGAACCTAGTCCCCCTGCCCCAATCAAGGCCGCCAAGGTTGCCGTACCGATAATTAAAACCGCTGCCGTCCGAATCCCAGACATCATAACAGGCATGGCAAGTGGAATTTCAAACTTCTTGAGACGCTCCCATCTGGTCATCCCAAAGGCAATCCCAGCCTCTTGCAGACTCGGATCAATTCCCTTCAGCCCAGTGATGGTATTTTGTAAAATCGGAAAAATCGCATAAATCACTAGAGCTGTCAATGCAGGCAAAGTCCCGATTCCCATCAAAGGGATAAAGAGCCCCAATAAGGCCAGAGACGGGATGGTCTGGAAAATCCCTGCAATCTGTAAGACCCAATCCGCCAACTTCTCATGATAGCGAAGATAAACAGCCAAGGGAATCGCAAGCAAAATAGCTAGTAACAAGGTCAAAAGTGACAACTGCAAATGTTGAGATAGAGCTGTCAACCAATCACTAAAACGATCCTGAAAAGTTGCAATTAAATTAGTCATGAACACTACCTCCAAACAAGTCTGCTACAAAGTCTGTTGCAGGCGCTTTTAAAATGGTCTCGGGATTCGCTACCTGGCGAATTTCCCCATCCTGTAAAACAGCAATACGGTCCGCCAACTTCAAGGCCTCATCCGTATCATGGGTCACAAAAATCGTTGTCATCCCAAACTCTTTATGCAATTCTTTAGTCAGAACCTGCAACTGTTTTCTTGAAATAGCATCCAAGGCTGAAAAAGGTTCATCCATGAGGAGAATCTTAGGCTGACCAATCATAGCACGAACAATACCGACCCGTTGCTGTTCTCCACCAGATAATTCACTCGGAAGTCGATGTCCATACTCAGCCACTGGTAAACCAACCTTAGCCAAAAGCTCTTCTGTTTTCTGAGCAATTTCTTCCTTAGTCCAGCCCTTCATCTCAGGAATCAGGGAAATATTTCCGCGACCGTTAGATTAGGAAATAGAGCAATAGCCTGTAAAACATAACCAGTAGAAAGACGAAGTTCACGCTCATCATAATCTTTGATGCGCTTGCCATCCATATAAATATTTCCATCAGTTGGCTCCAAGAGGCGGTTGACCATCTTAATCATGGTTGTCTTACCTGAGCCAGATGGACCAACTAAAACCATAAACTCGCCATTCTCAATCCGTAAATTGACATCTCTCAAGACATCTTTTTCTGTGTAACGTAAAGCTACATTTTTGTATTCAATCATTCTGTATCCTCAATTTAAAACTTCCCTCTATTGGTCAACTCTTCTACCTTAGGCAAAACTTCCTTATTATTCCAATACTACAAAATTTTCCCGTTTTCTAGTCGGAAAATATCGTACTGGGCACAGGCATCACCATCAATCTGAGTCTGACCAGAGCTAACCACGTAGTTTCCTTGTCCTAAGAGTTGGAAAACAAAGTCAAAAGTGACCTTTGCTTATAAACAGCTAATTTGATCTATCTTAAACCTCATTTTCCATCTCTTTCAGATTAGCCAAAATTCTTTCTTGAAAACCTTCAAATTGGCGAATTTCTTCCTCTGAAAATCCTTTGTAACAGATAGTATCCAATCTTTGACTGACACGTTGCCCAACTTCTTTCTGAGACTTGCCCAACTCTGTTAAAACTAAATACTTCTTACGCTTATCTTCTCCACACGGACTGACAGTTATAAGATTTTGTTCCTCTAGCTTTTTTATCATAGTCGTCAGAGTATTATTAGCAAGCCCAGTTGCCAGAGCAATATCTGTCGCAGTTGCACAGCCCGTCTCACTATTCCATAAAACCGCTAAAATCTTTCCCTGTTCACTCCGATAAAGAGAGTCAGGTTCTTGTCTTAGTAACTTTTGAAAAATCCGCCCATTCAACAAACGAATATGATGGGCTACCAAATGACAATATTTCATGAAACCTCCAATTTATTTCTATATCGAAATAGATAAAGTGATTATAACACTCATCATTCCATCTGTCAACTATTTCGATTTAGAAATAATTTTTCCCAGCAAAAAATCTCCTACCCAAAGTAGAAGATTTCAATCTTATAAACTTAATCCGTCATATCCGATACCAAAGCTCGATGCTCCAATGGAATACTGCACATAACTAGCAAGAAAATGAAACCTGACTGAATCCAGAAGAGGGCCAAGTCAAAGATCCCATGCACAGCAACCACTGTAAGGAAAGATAGATAAAGACCGATAATCGGACGTTTCCCCGACTCCTGACTCATATCCATCATCAAGCGAACAGGAGCAACAGAAGACAAAACTAATAAAATGGTCCCCACAACTCCGTAACTCAGAATCGTATCAATATAAAGACTATGAGCATGTTCATGATAAGGAGCATTTATTCTAGGATAAGAGTGCATATAGGTCAATGGCCCTTCCCCCCAAAAAGGATTTTGCTTAAACAAGGCCATCCCCGCATCCCAAATAGAGATCCGTTCTTCCATAGAAGAATCCAAAGTTCCCATCCGAACTCCCAGATCACTTGAAAAGAGGAAGCTCAAGCCGATTGCGAAGACCCCAATACTAAGCCAAAAAGCCTTCCAGTTTTTAATAGTCGTAAAGAGATAAATGATGGCTCCAGCGATAATAGCAGGAAAGGCAGTTCGATTTTGAGTAAAGTTCAAACCAAAGAGATTCACAAAGCCTGCAATCACACAGAATACTTTCAACCAATTCAACTTGGTCGTTGTAAACAGATAGAAGGCAATCATGATACAGAAACAACAAATAATACCATAATAATTAGGATTAAAGAAGGTCACTTCTGCACGATTCTGATGCCACACCTGCATGTTAGGTGAAAGAAAAGCATAGTTGAATTTCTTCACAATTTGAAAATGTTCTAAACTCGCAAACGCAGCTGACAATACGCTACCAAACAAGACGAGCTGCAAAATCAATCGAAAGAATTTATGTGATAAAATCGACTGATAGTGCAAAAAGAAAACAGTAAATAGAAACATTCCTACTGAAGCCACAAGACCCATCCAATTTTGTGCAAAAATGGATATAATAGTACTATAGCCAAGAAAAAGAAGTAGCATCGGATGCTCCCCCATTTTCTGAAGAATACTTTTCATATCTCCTGTAAAAATCAAACTGATAATATATAAACAGAATACAACTACAAAAAGATAAAAGGGTAAAAATATACTCAGGATAATTCCCAATAAAATCAGCTCTTTACTAGACAACCCTTTCAGCTTTTTAATAAAGCCTATTGATTTCAAAATGAATCCTTTCTCTCCAAATCAACTGATTCAGATAATAGCAAGCTATCCTATATTGTACCACTTTTTTAGCAATTTGAAAACAAAGGAAACGTTTTCTAGGTAAAAAAGAGAGCAAAAATACTGAGATTTCAAAACTCAAGCTTAATGACTAGATTCACTCCAAAAAATCGTGCCGAAAATACTAGACATATGTTAAAATAGTAGTAATAAAATAAAGATTAGAAGCAACTATCCAAACTAGATTCAAATCATATACTATTCTTAAAGAAAGGCAACACTATGAAATCCTACCAAGCTGTCTACCATATTCTAGCTAAAGAAACCGACTATATCAGCGGAGAAAAAATCGCAGAAGAACTATCCCTAAGCCGAACATCAATTTGGAAAGCCATCAAGCGGCTAGAACAAGAAGGCATTGAAATTGATAGCATCAAAAACAAAGGATATAAACTGATGAATGGTGACCTTATTCTTCCAGAGATTCTAGAACAAAATCTTCCAATTAAAATCAGTTTTAAACCCGAAACAAGATCAACACAACTCGATGCAAAAGAAGCAATTGATTTAGGGAATGAAGCAAACACCCTCTATCTAGCTTCCTATCAAACAGCAGGGCGAGGCCGTTTTCAACGCTCCTTCTACTCCTCACAAGGTGGCATTTATATGACACTCCATCTTAAACCAAATCTCCCCTACGACAAATTACCATCCTACACACTACTTGTAGCAGGAGCTGTCTACAAAGCCATTAAGAACCTAACTTTAATAGATGTCGACATAAAATGGGTCAATGATATCTACCTAAACAATCATAAAATTGGAGGAATCCTTACTGAGGCAATGACCTCTGTAGAAACTGGCTTAGTTACAGATATCATTATTGGAGTAGGTATTAATTTCACTATTAAAGACTTTCCTCAAGAATTAAAAGAAAAAGCTGCTAGTTTATTTAAAGCACCAGCACCTATAACAAGGAATGAATTAATCATAGAAATCTGGCGTATTTTCTTCGAAACACCAGCAGATGAGTTATTATACCTCTATAAAAAACAGTCATTCGTTCTAGGAAAAGAAGTTACTTTCACACTGGATCAAAAAGACTACAAGGGACTTGCTAAAGATATCTCAGAAAATGGCAAGCTTTTAGTTCAATGTGATAACAGAAAAGAAATCTGGCTCAATAGTGGCGAAATTTCACTCAAGAGTTGGAAGTAGTAATAAACAAGCACAATCATAAAATCAACAATATATAAAAATTTAGTATTTCTTCAGCCCTATACAGTTGACAAAGAGCGAAAAAAACTTCAGATAAGTAATCCAATTAAGTTTTACAAATTTGAAGTTTTTATTCTACTATTCTTAAAAATACAAAAAAAGAGAGTTATAAACCCTCATTAAAAACGGAGAATAAGGGATTCGAACCCTTGCGCCAGTTACCCGACCTAACGATTTAGCAAACCGTCCTCTTCAGCCTCTTGAGTAATTCTCCAATTAATGGGCACGAGTGGACTCGAACCACCGACCTCACGCTTATCAGGCGTGCGCTCTAACCACCTGAGCTACGCGCCCAAGTTAAAAACTTGGTAATTTGAACAAAGTTCAAAGCGGGTGACGAGAATCGAACTCGCGACAACAGCTTGGAAGGCTGTAGTTTTACCACTAAACTACACCCGCATACATACTATAAGTAAAAATGGCGCGAGACGGAATCGAACCGCCGACACATGGAGCTTCAATCCATTGCTCTACCAACTGAGCTACCGAGCCTTATTGCGGGAGCAGGATTTGAACCTACGACCTTCGGGTTATGAGCCCGACGAGCTACCGAGCTGCTCCATCCCGCGTTAATACAAAAGGAGGATGTGGGATTCGAACCCACGCACGCTTTTACACGCCTGACGGTTTTCAAGACCGTTCCCTTCAGCCGGACTTGGGTAATCCTCCATACTATTTAAATGGACCTTGTAGGACTTGAACCTACGACCACTCGGTTATGAGCCGAGAGCTCTAACCAGCTGAGCTAAAGGTCCAACAAGATCATTATAGCGGCGAAGGGGATCGAACCCCCGACCTCCCGGGTATGAACCGGACGCTCTAGCCAGCTGAGCTACACCGCCATTAATCGGGAAGACAGGATTCGAACCTGCGACACCTTGGTCCCAAACCAAGTACTCTACCAAGCTGAGCTACTTCCCGAGTTAAAAAGAAAAATGCACCCTAGAGGAGTCGAACCTCTAACCGCCTGATTCGTAGTCAGGTACTCTATCCAGTTGAGCTAAGGGTGCTCATTAGTTTATGCCGAGGACCGGAATCGAACCGGTACGATCGTTACCAATCGCAGGATTTTAAGTCCTGTGCGTCTGCCAGTTCCGCCACCCCGGCCTCTCTAAGCGAACGACGGGATTCGAACCCGCGACCCCCACCTTGGCAAGGTGGTGTTCTACCACTGAACTACGTTCGCACTGTTTTCTTCTATCTAAAAATGCCGGCTACATGACTTGAACACGCGACCCTCTGATTACAAATCAGATGCTCTACCAACTGAGCTAAGCCGGCTCATTTATTATATCTTAATGCGGGTTAAGGGACTTGAACCCCCACGCCGTTAAGCGCCAGATCCTAAATCTGGTGCGTCTGCCAATTCCGCCAAACCCGCATATATGACCCGTACTGGGCTCGAACCAGTGACCCATTGATTAAAAGTCAATTGCTCTACCAACTGAGCTAACGAGTCTAAAATAACTTCCGTTATCTTAAACGGTCCCGACGGGAATCGAACCCGCGATCTTCGCCGTGACAGGGCGACGTGATAACCGCTACACTACGGGACTATGGGAGTTAACGGGATCGAACCGCTGACCCTCTGCTTGTAAGGCAGATGCTCTCCCAGCTGAGCTAAACTCCCTAAAGCTAAGCGACTTCCATATCTCACAGGGGGCAACCCCCAACTACTTCCGGCGTTCTAGGGCTTAACTTCTGTGTTCGGCATGGGTACAGGTGTATCTCCTAGGCTATCGTCACTTAACTCTGAGTAATACCTACTCAAAATTGAATATCTATTCAAACCAAGAAAACCTCTCGCTTTCATATTCTCAGTTACTTTGGATAAGTCCTCGAGCTATTAGTATTAGTCCGCTACATGTGTCGCCACACTTCCACTTCTAACCTATCTACCTGATCATCTCTCAGGGCTCTTACTGATATAAAATCATGGGAAATCTCATCTTGAGGTGGGTTTCACACTTAGATGCTTTCAGCGTTTATCCCTTCCCTACATAGCTACCCAGCGATGCCTTTGGCAAGACAACTGGTACACCAGCGGTAAGTCCACTCTGGTCCTCTCGTACTAGGAGCAGATCCTCTCAAATTTCCTACGCCCGCGACGGATAGGGACCGAACTGTCTCACGACGTTCTGAACCCAGCTCGCGTGCCGCTTTAATGGGCGAACAGCCCAACCCTTGGGACCGACTACAGCCCCAGGATGCGACGAGCCGACATCGAGGTGCCAAACCTCCCCGTCGATGTGAACTCTTGGGGGAGATAAGCCTGTTATCCCCAGGGTAGCTTTTATCCGTTGAGCGATGGCCCTTCCATACGGAACCACCGGATCACTAAGCCCGACTTCGTCCCTGCTCGAGTTGTAGCTCTCGCAGTCAAGCTCCCTTATACCTTTACACTCTGCGAATGATTTCCAACCATTCTGAGGGAACCTTTGGGCGCCTCCGTTACCTTTTAGGAGGCGACCGCCCCAGTCAAACTGCCCGTCAGACACTGTCTCCGATAGGGATCACCTATCCGGGTTAGAGTGGCCATAACACAAGGGTAGTATCCCAACATCGTCTCCTTCGAAACTGGCGTCCCGATCTCGTAGACTCCTACCTATCCTGTACATGTGGTACAGACACTCAATATCAAACTGCAGTAAAGCTCCATGGGGTCTTTCCGTCCTGTCGCGGGTAACCTGCATCTTCACAGGTACTAAAATTTCACCGAGTCTCTCGTTGAGACAGTGCCCAAATCATTACGCCTTTCGTGCGGGTCGGAACTTACCCGACAAGGAATTTCGCTACCTTAGGACCGTTATAGTTACGGCCGCCGTTTACTGGGGCTTCAATTCATACCTTCGCTTGCGCTAAGCACTCCTCTTAACCTTCCAGCACCGGGCAGGCGTCACCCCCTATACATCATCTTACGATTTAGCAGAGAGCTGTGTTTTTGATAAACAGTTGCTTGGGCCTATTCACTGCGGCTGACTTAAAGTCAGCACCCCTTCTCCCGAAGTTACGGGGTCATTTTGCCGAGTTCCTTAACGAGAGTTCTCTCGCTCACCTGAGGCTACTCGCCTCGACTACCTGTGTCGGTTTGCGGTACGGGTAGAGTATGTTTAAACGCTAGAAGCTTTTCTTGGCAGTGTGACGTCACTAACTTCGCTACTAAACTTCGCTCCCCATCACAGCTCAATGTTACAGAACTAAGCATTTAACTCAGTTCACACCTCACTGCTTAGACAGACTCTTCCAATCGTCTGCTTTAGTTAGCCTACTGCGTCCCTCCATCACTACATACTCTAGTACAGGAATATCAACCTGTTGTCCATCGGATACACCTTTCGGTCTCTCCTTAGGTCCCGACTAACCCAGGGCGGACGAGCCTTCCCCTGGAAACCTTAGTCTTACGGTGGACAGGATTCTCACCTGTCTTTCGCTACTCATACCGGCATTCTCACTTCTATGCGTTCCAGCACTCCTCACGGTACACCTTCTTCACACATAGAACGCTCTCCTACCATACCTATAAAGGTATCCACAGCTTCGGTAAATTGTTTTAGCCCCGGTACATTTTCGGCGCAGGGTCACTCGACTAGTGAGCTATTACGCACTCTTTGAATGAATAGCTGCTTCTAAGCTAACATCCTAGTTGTCTGTGCAACCCCACATCCTTTTCCACTTAACAATTATTTTGGGACCTTAGCTGGTGGTCTGGGCTGTTTCCCTTTCGACTACGGATCTTAGCACTCGCAGTCTGACTGCCGACCATAATTCATTGGCATTCGGAGTTTATCTGAGATTGGTAATCCGGGATGGACCCCTCACCCAAACAGTGCTCTACCTCCAAGAATCTTAATATCGACGCTAGCCCTAAAGCTATTTCGGAGAGAACCAGCTATCTCCAAGTTCGTTTGGAATTTCTCCGCTACCCACAAGTCATCCAAGCACTTTTCAACGTGCCCTGGTTCGGTCCTCCAGTGCGTCTTACCGCACCTTCAACCTGCTCATGGGTAGGTCACATGGTTTCGGGTCTACGTCATGATACTAATTCGCCCTGTTCAGACTCGGTTTCCCTACGGCTCCGTCTCTTCAACTTAACCTCGCATCATAACGTAACTCGCCGGTTCATTCTACAAAAGGCACGCTCTCACCCATTAACGGGCTCGAACTTGTTGTAGGCACACGGTTTCAGGTTCTATTTCACTCCCCTCCCGGGGTGCTTTTCACCTTTCCCTCACGGTACTGGTTCACTATCGGTCACTAGGGAGTATTTAGGGTTGGGAGATGGTCCTCCCAGATTCCGACGGGATTTCACGTGTCCCGCCGTACTCAGGATACTGCTAGGTACAAAGACTATTTTAAATACGAGGCTATTACTCTCTTTGGCTGATCTTCCCAAATCATTCTTCTATAATCTTTGAGTCCACATTGCAGTCCTACAACCCCGAAGAGTAAACTCTTCGGTTTGCCCTTCTGCCGTTTCGCTCGCCGCTACTAAGGCAATCGCTTTTGCTTTCTCTTCCTGCAGCTACTTAGATGTTTCAGTTCACTGCGTCTTCCTCCTCACATCCTTAACAGATATGGGTAACAGGTAGTACCTGTTGGGTTCCCCCATTCGGAAATCCCTGGATCATCGCTTACTTACAGCTACCCAAGGCATATCGTCGTTTGTCACGTCCTTCTTCGGCTCCTAGTGCCAAGGCATCCACCGTGCGCCCTTATTAACTTAACCTTATTTTCTGACCTTTCAGTCATAAACTCTTATTAATACTACAGCGTTTCGGTTTATTTTCTTGTTACTATTTGATATAGATATTCAATTTTCAATGTGCATTACTTGGTGATCTCTCACCAATGGAGCCTAGCGGGATCGAACCGCTGACCTCCTGCGTGCAAAGCAGGCGCTCTCCCAGCTGAGCTAAGGCCCCACAAGACCTCTCAAGACTAAACAAGACCAATGCGCAGTTCCTTTTCCTTAGAAAGGAGGTGATCCAGCCGCACCTTCCGATACGGCTACCTTGTTACGACTTCACCCCAATCATCTATCCCACCTTAGGCGGCTGGCTCCTTACGGTTACCTCACCGACTTCGGGTGTTACAAACTCTCGTGGTGTGACGGGCGGTGTGTACAAGGCCCGGGAACGTATTCACCGCGGCGTGCTGATCCGCGATTACTAGCGATTCCGACTTCATGTAGGCGAGTTGCAGCCTACAATCCGAACTGAGACTGGCTTTAAGAGATTAGCTTGCCGTCACCGGCTTGCGACTCGTTGTACCAGCCATTGTAGCACGTGTGTAGCCCAGGTCATAAGGGGCATGATGATTTGACGTCATCCCCACCTTCCTCCGGTTTATTACCGGCAGTCTCGCTAGAGTGCCCAACTGAATGATGGCAACTAACAATAGGGGTTGCGCTCGTTGCGGGACTTAACCCAACATCTCACGACACGAGCTGACGACAACCATGCACCACCTGTCACCTCTGTCCCGAAGGAAAAACTCTATCTCTAGAGCGGTCAGAGGGATGTCAAGACCTGGTAAGGTTCTTCGCGTTGCTTCGAATTAAACCACATGCTCCACCGCTTGTGCGGGCCCCCGTCAATTCCTTTGAGTTTCAACCTTGCGGTCGTACTCCCCAGGCGGAGTGCTTAATGCGTTAGCTACGGCACTAAACCCCGGAAAGGGTCTAACACCTAGCACTCATCGTTTACGGCGTGGACTACCAGGGTATCTAATCCTGTTTGCTCCCCACGCTTTCGAGCCTCAGCGTCAGTTACAAAGCCAGAGAGCCGCTTTCGCCACCGGTGTTCCTCCATATATCTACGCATTTCACCGCTACACATGGAATTCCACTCTCCCTCTTGCACTCAAGTTAAACAGTTTCCAAAGCGTACTATGGTTAAGCCACAGCCTTTAACTTCAGACTTATCTAACCGCCTGCGCTCGCTTTTACGCCCAATAAATCCGGACAACGCTCGGGACCTACGTATTACCGCGGCTGCTGGCACGTAGTTAGCCGTCCCTTTCTGGTAAGATACCGTCACAGTGTGAACTTTCCACTCTCACACTCGTTCTTCTCTTACAACAGAGCTTTACGATCCGAAAAACCTTCTTCACTCACGCGGCGTTGCTCGGTCAGACTTCCGTCCATTGCCGAAGATTCCCTACTGCTGCCTCCCGTAGGAGTCTGGGCCGTGTCTCAGTCCCAGTGTGGCCGATCACCCTCTCAGGTCGGCTATGTATCGTCGCCTTGGTGAGCCGTTACCCCACCAACTAGCTAATACAACGCAGGTCCATCTGGTAGTGATGCAATTGCACCTTTTAAGCAAATGTCATGCAACATCTACTCTTATGCGGTATTAGCTATCGTTTCCAATAGTTATCCCCCGCTACCAGGCAGGTTACCTACGCGTTACTCACCCGTTCGCAACTCATCCAGAGAAGCAAGCTCCTCCTTCAGCGTTCTACTTGCATGTATTAGGCACGCCGCCAGCGTTCGTCCTGAGCCAGGATCAAACTCTCATTAAAAGTTTGAGTTCTCACTCATTTCTGTCACTGACAGATTTATTGTTTTTTCATTGTTCAGTACTACAACAATTGTTGTAGCGCCCTGCACATTGGTTCGTCTTGTTCAGTTTTCAAAGGTCTTTGTCACTTGCTTCTCTCAAGCGACAACTATATTAGTATATCACAGTCGCTTTCGCTTGTCAACACTTTTTTGAAACTTTTTTTATTTTTTTCAATCAGTATTTCATCTGCAACATACCATAGTCCGTACGGGATTCGAACCCGTGTTACCGCCGTGAAAAGGCGGTGTCTTAACCCCTTGACCAACGGACCTGAGTTGGTGTTTTCAACTCTTACTATTATACCGACTTTTTAAACTTTGTCAACTACTTTTTTAAACTTTTTTAATTAATTTTACAACAGCTTCAGTTCGAGCGGTGTGTGGGAACATATCGACCGACTGGATATAATGGATATCATAGGCTTCTACTAGCCTTACCAAATCACGAGTCAAGGTCGAAACATTGCAAGAAATATAGACCATTTTTTCTGGTACATAGGTAAGAATAGTATCTAATAACTTATCGTCCAGACCTGTACGTGGTGGATCTACGATCAGAGCATCTGCTCGGTAGCCTTCTTTATACCAGCGAGGAATAATCTCTTCTGCGCTTCCAACTTCGTAATGAGTATTATCAAATCCCATTCTTTTAGCATTTCGCTTGGCATCTTCAATAGCTTCTGGAATAATATCCATACCTCTGAGTGTTTTTACTTTCTTTGCAAAGGCAAAACCAATTGTTCCAACTCCACAATAAGCGTCAATCAAATGGTCTTCTTTGCTAACATCCAGCGCTTTTACTGCCTCGCTATAAAGGACTTCTGTTTGTTCAGGATTTAGTTGATAGAAAGCTCGAGGAGATAGTGAAAATTCATAATCGAGTACACCTTCTTGAATACTCTTTTCTCCCCAGATAATCTCTGTCTTTTCACCATAAATCTCACTGGTTTTAGCTGTATTTGTATTCACAGCTACTGTCACAACTTCTGGGAAATCTTTAACTAAGTCTTTTACTAGTTGGGTTAAATTAAGCTGACAATTTGTAACAATAATAATCTGAACCTGTCCAGTCTTTCTTGCTCGTCGGACCATAATAGTTCTAACACCTAGAACTTTTCTCTCATCCGTGATTGGAATTTGGTGAAAAGTAAGTAATTCCGCTAGACGATTAGCAATCACTTGGGTTTCCTTATCTTGTACTAGGCAGTCTTTCAACTCTACCAAATAATGAGAGTTCTGTGCATATAAGCCCGCCTTGACTTGATTTTTAAATTTTCGAGTCTGAAATTGTAACTTAGCACGGTAATATTTTGGTTCCTGCATACCAATCGTCGGGCGGATTTCATAATTTTCATATCCTGCAGGGGCAAATTTTTTCAGCGCTTGATAAAGCAAGTCCGTCTTGAACTCCAGCTGCTTATCATAATGCAGGTGCATGATTTGGCAGCCTCCGCACTCATTGTAAATAGTACAAGCTGGCACAACTCGAAATTTAGACTTCTTGTTGACCTTCAGTAATTTTGCCTCAACAAAGTTACGTTTAATAGAAGTAATCTGACAATAGATATCTTCTCCTTTGAGAGCACCAGGCACAAAGACTAATGTTTTTTGATAAAAGCCGATTCCCTCACCATTAATTCCCATGCGCTTGATTTTTAACGGTATTTTTTGTTTCACTTTCAGATTCATACCCCTATCTTATCACATTTTGAGTTATAATAGAACTATGAAAATCACAAAACTTGAAAAGAAAAAAAGACTCTATCTGATGGAGCTTGATAATGGCGACAAATGCTACATTACTGAAGATACAATTGTTCGTTTTATGTTATCGAGAGATAAGGTGATAAGCGAAGAGGAATTGAAAGAGATACAGCACTTTGCTCAATTTTCTTATGGTAAGAATCTAGCCCTCTACCACTTATCATTTAAAGCACGCACTGAAAAAGAAGTCAGAGAATATCTGAAAAAATACGATATTGATGAAAACATCATTTCTCAAGTCATTATTAATCTTAAAGAAGATAAGTGGATTAATGATGCTCAGTACGCTTATGCTATTATCAATGCCAATCAACTTTCAGGAGACAAGGGGCCTTATGTACTGACTCAGAAACTAACACAAAAAGGGATTTCAAAATCTACTATAGAAGAGAACTTGAAAGAATTTGATTTTTCAGAAGTTGCTCAACGTGTAGCTAATAAACTATTGAAAAAATATGAGGGAAAACTTCCAGCTCGTGCCTTGCAAGATAAGATTATCCAAAATCTGACCAACAAGGGGTTTTCCTATTCTGATGCTAAAACTGCCTTTGACGAGTTGGATAGTCAAGTTGACCAAGAAACGACTCAGGAACTCATCTTCAAAGAGCTTGATAAGCAATATACTAAGTATGCTCGAAAGTATGAAGGATACGAACTGAAGCAACGTTTAACTCAAGTTTTAGCACGAAAGGGCTACGATTTTTTTCGGATATAGCAAGCGCTCTTAGAGAATATCTTTAATATTTTCGTGTAAAATTCACAGATTTTAGGCATTTTTATGGTACAATAGTAAACGATAAACTTATAAATTGTAGAAAGTTGGTTAGTTATGAAACTTCCAAAAAGAAGGCGACTTTATTACAATTCAAAGTTATAAGCATGATGGGAGTCTCCACCGAACTTGGCGGGACACCATGGTACTAAAAAAACAACAGAAAACGCCATTATTGGTGTCAACGATCATACACTGGTTACCGAAAGTGATGGTCGTCGTTGGGTCACTCGAGAACCGGCTATTGTTTACTTTCACAAGAAATATTGGTTTAATATCATTGCCATGATTCGTGATAATGGAATTTCCTACTATTGCAATATGGCTAGCCCCTACTATCTGGATGAAGAAGCACTGAAGTATATTGATTACGATTTGGATGTTAAAATTTTTACAGATGGGGAAAAACGTCTCTTGGACGTTGAAGAGTACGAGCGTCACAAACGCAAAAATGAATTATTCTGATGATCTGGACTATATTTTAAAAGAACATGTCAAAATTCTTGTTGATTGGATTAACAATGGACGAGGTCCTTTCTCAGAAGCCTATGTAAACATTTGGTACAAGCGCTATGTAGAACTAAAGAATCGGTAAAGTTGTCAAAGGTCAGGAACAAAAATCCTGACCTTGTTTTTTTTGATAGTGTAAAAATAAATTGTGTAGACACAAAAAAAGGAATAAATCTATTATAGTAGAGTTACAACACATTACTAGAAAGAGATTTATGCAGAATTCACGAAATATATAAAACAAATAGACATACTGATATTTTTTTTAATATCTTTGTTCCTTGTAAATTTACAATAAACTTATATCGTTTAATACAAAAAAATACGGAGATGATTAGTATAAAAAAATACAGGTCAACTTCGTATCAAATAATTTATTTTTTTTGTATTTCCACCTAGCATCAATCATTTAGCACAACATTTTTAAAAAAATAATATCTTTACAGAGAAAAATGCTATTTAATCTACCAACTCATTTAATCGTTTTTTTGAAAAATATAAAAGCAATATTTTTTTAGACTCAATAAACTCAAAAATATTTTATGACATTGTTCATTTGTTTAATTCCAGATTCTTTAGATTCAGTCAGATATATTTTATATCCTTCTACAAATTTGAATGTAGATTTTTTTCAAAAAAACTTTTTGTGTCATCTTTTAATAATTTTTTTAATTTCATTTCAAAGTAGTCTGCATATATTAGATGTGAATTTTCAAGGCAACAGAACCAAAAATTTAAACAAGCTGACACAACTAAATTTCTATTCTTGCCGATTTTTTCGTAATAATGTGTACGCTCTAGTATTTCTTTTCCGACCCTGTAAATATAATCTATTTCAAAAAGATGATATAAATTACCAATCAGCGTTATCTCATAGGACTCCCATCGTTCCTTCTGGAATAAATAGTCATATACTAAATTTAGATCATCTCTACTAACTACATGATTACAATCTAACTGGTTTAATAATCCCTGAACCATAATTATATTTATTTTATGAGTTTTTTCTCCACTCTTCTCAAAAAGCTTTTGTTGCTCATTTTTTATTTCCTCCAACCCTTTAGTATTCAAACTATAAAAATTTGGAGATAAATTAACCAAAAAATCATCAAGCTCAGATCTTTTATAATGTTCTAGGTAGTTACAAAAATTCTCTATCGAAACATTGATATTTGATAATAATTTAAAGAACGTTGAAAGAGAAATTTCATTTTCCCCCCTTTCAAATCTAGAAAGTTGAGATTTTGATATAGAATCAGCTGCAGCATACTCTAAAGAATATCCGTTTAATTTTCTAAAATATCGAAAAGCTTCTCCGTAATTTTTCACACTTTCCTTCCCTTAACTTTCTTTTCGAGCGATAAACATACCATATTCTTTAGGAATGATCAACATACCATTATTAAACTCACTTTCCAATCTTTTACGTATTATTTCCTCTTCTAGTGAACCTATCTCTGAAATTCCTTTAAACGATTGGATGTATTTAACCAGGTCATCTATACTAGTTACCTGTAACTCATCATCATAGAGTAATGTATCGACAGAGTTAAAATACCTACTCAGGTACCTTTTACCATTTTGTAAAGTAAACGTTTTATTTTCTAAATCTTGATTAACCTCATCTTTAAATAAATTTGCCAAATAATTTACAACTCCATTTTTCACCAAATGTAGCACAGTAAAAAATGCCTTCGGTTTTTAATACTCTATTCACCTCAGAGAGAGCTTTAGGAATATCATTCACATGATGTAGAAGCATATTAGCAATAACAATATCAAACGTTTCATTCTCAAAAGAAATCTTTTGAATATCCATTATCTCATAGTTGACATTGTCTCTATTTCCAATCACTGACTTCGTAGTTTCTACCATGTCATTAGAAAAATCCGTTATAATCAATTGCTTCATCTTGTCTATAGAATCAAGATTACTTTTCCATAGTTCTCCTGTACCACATCCTAATTCTAGAATCTTTACTTCATCAGTAATTTGGTAGTTAGAAAATATCCAATTATTAAATCCCAATTTATTTTTTGAATACTTCTTATGCAATTCTACTCGAATATCAAGATTATCATGACTTTTATATTGTTCAATTACTTTATCAATCATTTTAAATGACCTCCACTCTATAATTTGACATTATATCACAAGAATAAAGATAGTGTAAAAAAAGTTGTATAAATACAAAAAGGAATAAATTTACCACATCACTGCTAAACTTCCTGGATTTAAAACAAAATATCATTGAATTTTCCGTTTTTTCTTGAAGCAACATTGAACTAATAATTGCTCGTTTTGATTTAAAAAGCTCCTTTTAGTAAAACTTCATTTTTTAAGAGTCCTAGCCTTATTGAAGTCTCGCAAGTCATGGACTAGGAATTCATAGATCGGTCCATCGACTTCTCTCCATCACCTTTTCCTAGCAAAAAACCTGCCTCAAGGCAGGTTTTCGTTTAAATATCTAATTTCGTAACAGTAAATTTAATGTGGGAATAATCTTTCTCTATATTCTTATCTACCATAAAGGCTGTAGCATCTTTCTTAACTTGAACCAGATCAATATTCTGAGCCTGGGCTGCATAGACGCATCCACAATAACATTGACGGTAGATGTCATACTCTTCACACATCTCTACTGAACGTTTGTAGCCTTGATTTTTCTTGAAATCGCTGGGAAGATAGTGAGTGGTATAAATCTTTTGCACATCAATTCCGATGCTGTTAATGGTTTGAGAATTCTTATGAGGACTGATGGTCAAGGCTGAGCCAAAGTAGTCAAAGCCCAAATCCATAGCCACTTGCGCTGTTTTATCCAGGCGGTAGTCAAAGCAAACCTTACAACGGTCGCCACCTTCTGGCTCTTCCTCTAGTCCTCTGACTAACTTACGATATTCATTTGGTTCATAGGGAGCTTCTAGGTACTGGACTGTATTTCCTGTCCGCTCATTGAAATCACTGACAAATTTCTTGGTGACGTAAGCTCGCTTGTGGTATTCTGCCTTGGGATGGATATTAGAATTGGCAAAATAGATAGTCACATCTGCATACTTGGTCAAATATTCTAGGGTATAGGTACTACAAGGGGCACAGCAAACATGCATGAGAATGGTTGGCCGTTGCTCATTTTTCTCCCATACTTGTACCATCTTCTGCATGACACGGTCATAATTAATCTTCTGATTGGGGTTCATCTTGCTCAGAATTTCTTCTACATCGATCATGTTCTTCTCCTTTTTCTAGTCTTATTTTATCATATAAGTTAAGAGAGCTCAAATCAATTTAGAAGTGAATATCATAAAAAGGAGGGTTAGTCATTCCCTCCTTTTGTGTTTTTTATAAGTTTCTATCTACAGAAAGCTTACATCATACCGCCCATCATGCTTGGGTCCATGGCTGGAGCTGGGGCTGCTGGTTCTGGTTTATTGGCTACGACTGCTTCTGTTGTCAAATCAAGCTGGCTACAGATGCTGCATTTTGTAGGGCTGAACGACTAACCTTAACTGGATCGATAATCCCTTGATCAATCATATTAACCCACTCGCCAGTTGCTGCATTGAAGCCTGTACCAAGCTCAGCATTTTTCAAACGATCGATAACGATAGAGCCTTCAAATCCTGCATTGTGGGCGATTTGACGAACAGGTTCTTCCAAAGCACGGAGAACAATATTGCGGCCTGTTGCTTCGTCTCCTGTCAATTCCAAATCAGCCACGGCTGGGATAACATTTACAAGGGCTGTTCCACCACCTGAAACGATTCCTTCTTCAACAGCTGCACGAGTAGCGTTGAGGGCATCTTCAATGCGGAGTTTCATTTCTTTCAACTCAGTTTCAGTTGCGGCACCGACCTTAATAACCGCTACACCACCTGACAATTTGGCCAAGCGTTCTTGCAATTTTTCACGGTCAAATTCAGAAGTTGTGGTTTCGATTTGAGACTTGATAACCGCAACGCGGTGAGAAATCGCTTCAGGATTTCCAGCACCTTCTACGATAACCGTGCTATCCTTGTCCACAGTTACTCTCACTGCTTGACCAAGCGCTTCAATTGTCGCATCTTTCAACTCAAGACCAAGGTCTTCTGTGATAACTGTTCCGCCTGTTAAGATGGCAATGTCTTCTAGCATGGCTTTGCGACGGTCACCAAACCAGGTGCCTTGACTGCTACCACGTTGAAGGTTCCACGAATCTTGTTCAAGACAAGAGTTGGAAGAGCTTCGCCATCTACATCATCCGCAATAATCAAGAGTGGACGATTGCTTTGGAGAATGCTTTCTAGGAGTGGCAAGATTTCTTGGATATTGGAAATCTTCTTATCAGTAATCAAAATGTAGGGATTTTCAAGGTCAGCCACCATTTTTTCGCTATCTGTCACCATGTACTGTGAAAGATAACCACGGTCGAACTGCATTCCTTCTACAACTTCAAGCTCTGTTTCCATACCACGTGACTCTTCGATAGTGATGACACCATCTTTGCCAACTTTCTCCATGGCTTCAGAAATGTATTCACCGACTTTTTCGGAACGAGAAGATACAGCTGCAACCTGAGCGATGGCTTCTTTGTTGGCAACAGGGATGGCGTTGTTTTTCAAAGCTTCTACTGCTGCTGCAACTGCTGTTTCAATACCACGACGGATACCAATTGGGTTCGCACCTGCTGTGACGTTTTTGATTCCTTCACGGACGATTGCTTGGGTCAAAACAGTTGCAGTTGTAGTTCCATCACCTGCAATATCATTGGTTTTTGAAGCTACTTCTGATACCAATTTGGCACCCATATTTTCAAAATGGTCTTCCAACTCGATTTCTTTGGCAATGGTCACACCGTCATTGGTAATCAAGGGTGAACCAAATGATTTTTCCAACACAACGTTACGACCTTTTGGTCCCAAGGTTACTTTAACAGTATCTGCAAGGATATCGACACCACGAACCATAGCTGAACGAGCATCAGATGAAAATTTAATTTCTTTGACATACTTACTTTCTCCTTCTATTATTCAATGATTGCCAAGATGTTAGCTTCGCCTACGATGACGTACTTTTCATCGCCGTCTTTGACATCAATACCTGCGTGGGCTTCAACTAAGACACGGTCTCCAGCTTTAACACTTGGAGCAACCAAGTCACCGTTCAAGGTACGGACACCTTGTCCAGTAGCTACAACTTGGGCTGTTTTGGTTTTTTCTTGGGCTGAACCTGCAAGGACAAAGCCTCCAACAGTTTGTTCTTTTTCTTCGATTTTTAAGACCACACGGTCCCCTAATGGTTTCAACATCTGCTTTCCTCCATAATGAGATAGATATCATTAGCACTCTTTTCAATCGAGTGCTAATTCATAGTTCTATTGTATCACTTGGTCAGAAATAGTCAAGAAAAAAATCTGACTTTCTCAAGATAAAAAGCCTGAGAGCAACTCAGACTTTTCAATACTTAAAATGGCAATTCCTCTTCTTCCAAAACCAAGTCAGCCAAATCTTGACCTGCGTTATTTTCACGCATGGCACGTTGGGCACGACTTTCTAATAATTGGAATCCTGTAACAAGTACTTCAGTCACATAATTCATTTGACCATTTTTCTCAAAACGACGGGTACGTAATTCTCCATCCACTGAAATGAGACTTCCTTTGGTTGCGTAGCTTGCCAATGTTTCTGCTAGTCTGCCCCAAAGGACCATATTGACAAAGTCAGCTTCTCGTTCCCCATTTTGGTCTTTGTAACGACGATTTACAGCGATAGTTGCGCGCGCTACTGACTTGTCATTGTTGGTTTTGTGCAATTCTGGTGTAGACGTCAAGCGTCCGATTAAGATAACTTTATTATACATATTTTTTCCTCCTACTTATCTATTCGTAGGAAATCAAAAAAAGTTACAGAAATTTGTAACTTTTCGAGAAAAAACTTTTTATTTTTTATGAACCATGAAACCTGTCGCTTGTTGATTTGCCATAATGGTCATATCTGTAATCTGCACACGACGAGGTTGACTGGTCACATAGACTACTGTATCTGCAATATCCTGAGATTGCAAGGCTTCTATTCCTTGGTAAACGGACGCAGCTCGCTCTTTGTCACCATGAAAACGCACTGTAGAAAAATCTGTTTCGACAATTCCAGGCTGAATGGTGGTCACCTTGATGTCTGTTGCAATGGTATCAATTCGCAGTCCATCTGAAAAGGTCTTAACCGCTGCCTTGGTAGCTGAATAAACTGCTGCACCAGCATAGGCATAAATTCCTGCAGTTGAGCCCATGTTGATGATATGTCCTTGATTGGCTTTTACCATTGCTGGCAAGAAACAGCGAGTGACTGTCATCAAACCTTTGACATTGGTATCCAGCATGGTCAACATATCCAACTCTTCATAGTCCTGATAAGGTGCCAAGCCAAGAGCTAGTCCAGCGTTATTGACCAATATATCAATCTGACCTATCGTTTCTAGAATATCGGAGCAGACAGTCTTGACCATGGCCATATCCGTGACATCTAGCGGAAAGTCCAAACTGTTTGATTTGGAAAAGTTTCTGCAAACTCCGCCTTGAGGGTTTCTAGTCTGTCTATCCGTCGTCCAGTTAGAACAACATTCTCACCCTGCTCCAGATAAGCACGCGCAATCGCTTCACCAATTCCTGATGTCGCTCCTGTAATCACAACATTTTTTGCCATCTCATTTCCTTCTAGCTGGTCTATCAGATACTGACAAGTTCCTATGCAGTCCAGTGTTTCGCTGGGTCAAATGGAGTTCCGACAACTTGGTCTTCTGATAATTCAAGCACCCCACGTTTTTGCGGAGCATTTGGCAAGGCAAGTTCACGAGGGCTGCACATCATACCAAAACTCTTTTCACCACGAAGTTCGCCTGGGAAAATAAGATTGCCTTTTGGCATCATAGCTCCTGGAAGAGCTACAATGGTTTTCAAGCCAAGACGCGCATTGGGAGCCCCTGCAACGATTTGCACTGTCTTGTCACTTGCAACTGCAACTTGGCAGATGTTGAGGTGGTCACTATCTGGATGAGCTACCATCTCGACAATCTCACCAACAACAAACTTAGGTTCCTTGTCATTGACAATTTCTTCTGTAAATCCTTCCACCTGCAATTCTTGGTTCAAACGAGCGACTTGCTCATCTGATAAAAAGACTTGACCGCGCTCTGCAATTTCAAACAAACTTGAAACTTCGAAAATATTCCATGCCACTGTTTCCCCATTATCTTTGAGGAAAACACGAGCTACCTTGCCTTTGCGCTCCACATCTAGTTTGGCATCTCCGCTATTTTTCACGATGACCATAAGGACATCACCGACATGTTCTTTATTATATGTAAAAATCATTGTTTCCTTTTTCTCCTATTTCAGTCCTGCTAAAAAGTCATTGATTTGTTGCTTGCTTTTACGGTCGCGATTGACAAAACGACCGATTTCCTTGTCCTTTTCTAGAACAACAAGGCTAGGAATCCCGTAAACATCCCAGAGTTTGGCTAAATCCATATACTGGTCTCGGTCCACACGAATAAAGGTGAACTCTGGATTGGTCTCCTCAATTTCTGGCAAGGCCGGATAGATATAACGACAATCGCCACACCAGTCCGCCACAAAAAGAAAGACCTTCTTGCCCTCTTTTTCTACTAAAGATGCCAATTCTTCTAAACTTGCTGGTTGTATCATAAAACTTCCTCCTCATAGACTAGGTCTTCATTTTCATAGACAAAGGTATAATGACGACCATCCTCAAAAATGACACCACCAACCAAGCTCTCCAGACTGCTTTCATAAACTTGAACATAGAGAGTCGCAATTTCTCCCATGTCTGAAAAATGGTCTCGCACAATCGCTGTCAACTCTTCCTGAGTCTTCATGAGCTTGCGGTCATCTGAAACTTTTTTCGTAGCAAGGGCAAGGCTCCCAATACCAAGTAGAGCCAGACCTGCCATCCACATTTTTTTAGCTTTCATACCATTCATTTTAACACAAAAAAGGCTTTAGGACAAATGAGGAAGTAGCAGAAAAGCAAGTAAAAAGCCTCTTCCTTTAAGGAAAGGGACTTCTTATACTCAATGAAAATCAAAGAGCAAACTAAGAAGCTAGCCACAGGTTGCTCAAAGCACTGCTTTGAGGTTGTAGATAGAATTGACGAAGTCAGCTCAAAACAGCGTTTTGAGGTTGTGGATGAAGCTGACGTGGTTTGAAGAGATTTTTGAAGAATATTATGTTAACTATATCACTATGTTTTTGATTTGCAAATATTCTCCTAATTATGCTATCAAAAAACCTCTGAGATTGTTCTCAAAGGTTCTGATTTTGCTAATTGCTGTTCTCAACTGCTGCAGTGACAAAGGCAGTGTAGAGTTCTTCTGGGCGGTTTGGACGGCTTGACAGTTCAGGGTGATACTGACAAGCTACAAAGAATTTATTTTCAGGGATTTCCACAATTTCGACCAAACGATTGTCTGGAGAAACTCCTGAGAAGACAAAGCCTGCTGCCTCAAACTGCTCACGGAAGGCGTTGTTAAACTCATAGCGGTGACGGTGACGGCGTTGCACCACTTCTTGATTATGATAAGCAGCCGCAGCCTTAGAGCCACGTTTCAACTTAGATGGATAAAGTCCCAAACGAAGGGTTCCCCCCATATCCTCAACATCAATCTGATCACGCATGATATCAATGATAGGATACTTTGTTTCTGGTGCAAGCTCTGCAGAATTGGCACCTTCAAGACCCAAAACGTGACGAGCAAACTCGATACAAGTCAACTGCATTCCCAAGCAGACACCCAACATGGGAACATCATTTTCACGCGCATAGCGGATGGCTTGGATTTTCCCTTCAGTACCACGCTGCCCAAAACCACCTGGTACGATGATTCCGTCCGCATCAGACAAAAGCTCTGCCACATTCTCTGCTGTCACATCATTGGCATTGATCCAATTGATTTTCACTTCTGCATCGTTGGCATAACCAGAGTGTTTCAAGGCTTCAACAACAGAAATGTAGGCATCTTGCAACTCCACATACTTACCGACAAGGGAAATCTTGACTTGTTTCTTGAGGTTCATGACCTTGTCCACCATGGCTGACCATTCTGTCATATCTGCTACTGGTGCGTCTAATTTCAAATGATCACAAACAATTTGATCCATACCTTGAGCCTGCAAGTTCAATGGAATTTGGTAAAGGTGTTCGACATCCAAAGACTCGATAACGGCTTCTGGTGCCACATCACAGAACTGGGCTAGTTTGTTTTTAATTCCTTGACCAGCTGGCTCTTCTGTACGAATCACCAACATATTTGGTTGGATTCCCAATCCACGCAATTCTTTGACAGAGTGTTGGGTTGGTTTGGTTTTCATTTCACCAGCGGCCTTGAGGTAGGGAAGCAAGGTTGTGTGGATGTACATGACATTATCCGCCCCCACATCTGCCTTCATCTGACGAAGGGCCTCTAGGAATGGCAAGGACTCAATATCCCCAACAGTTCCACCAACCTCTGTAATAATGACATCAGAGTCGGTCGTTAGAGCGGCACGCTTGATTTTTTCTTTCAAAGCATCTGTGATATGAGGAATAACCTGAACAGTTGCCCCAAGGTATTCTCCACGGCGTTCTTTACGAAGCACTTCACTGTAAATTTTACCAGTTGTCACGTTGGAATATTTGTTGAGATTAATATCGATGAAACGTTCATAGTGACCCAAGTCCAAATCTGTCTCAGCTCCATCATCTGTCACAAAGACTTCTCCGTGCTGGTAAGGACTCATGGTTCCCGGATCGATATTGATATAAGGGTCAAACTTTTGAATGGTTACTTTGAGACCACGATTTTTCAAGAGACGCCCCAGACTCGCTGCCACAATCCCTTTTCCAATAGACGATACCACACCACCAGTTACAAAAATATATTTCGTAGACATAGATTCCTCTTTCTAAAATGCTCAAGGTCTTGTTAATTACGAGGGGACATAAAAAACAAGACCCTACTAATAAGAATAATCTGGGACTACTGCACCAGATTCACAACTAATACTCTTCGAAAACCTCTTCAAACTGCGTCAACGTCGCCTTGCCGTATATATGTTACTGACTTCGTCAGTTCTATCTACAACCTCAAAGCAGTGCTTTGAGCAACCTGCGGCTAGTTTCCTAGTTTGCTCTTTGATTTTCATTGAGTATAAAACACAAGAAGATAACTTCTTGAAAAAACAAAAATAGCTCCCTAAGAACTAGGGAGCTCCGACCTCTAAAAGAGGTGCCCGAACAATATGATACCTAAAAATAGGGCAATTGTCAATAGCTAACTTTTATTCCACGATGTTTCAGCATCATCATCTGAAAACTCGTCGTCTTCTTCGTTGAGATCCACGTCTTCACCCAAGTCATCTGGAGCGATTTCGTTGATTTCTGCATCGTAAGCTTCCACTTCATTTTTCTCATCATCTGGATTTTCATCATCGTATGAAAGAGCAGGATCTGCTTCGTATGCATCTTCATCTTCTGGGTCATCCGCATTGTAGTCAATGGCATCTGAATCACCATCCATGAAGGCATTGACACGTTTTTTCTTAGCTTTTGGTGCTACTTCATCGTCGTCATTTTCTTCAAGAGCGATGATTTCTTCATCGATTTCGTCCACACCATACCATGAACGAAGACCCCATTTGTTGTCTCCAAGTGAGATAAAGCTACCGTCAAAGTTCAACTCTGTGTAGAACAAAGGCAAAGCTTCACGGATATCGCTATTTGATGTTCCAAGGTAGTTTTGAATTTCGTTTACAAGATCGCTAAAATGCATCTCATGGTCGCGACCACGAAGTTCCAAGATAGCACGCGCTACCTCAATCATAGATAGTTCACTTTTTTCTTGCCCAGCAAATACTTCTAATTCCAAAGCGTTTCTCCTCATTTATACTACTATCGCCAGAGCAAACAGACTCTGACCTCATTTTATCATTTACTCTTTATTTTACGATAATTTTGCGGAATAGTCAAAGGTTAAGGGGGAGAAAGTGAGATGATTTGAACGGTAACTTCCACTTGACTTGTCGAAGTGGAAATTAATCTAAAACGGACTTTTATTTCTTTGCTACCCAGCCGATAGCATCGCTAGGGGGATTTTCGGTATCAATACAGATAAATTCAATACCGATTTCCCCATTTTTAAACTTAGTCAAGCGAATACCATTGATTTCCAGTTCATTTAAACGTTGACCTGTCAAGACTTCTCGTTCTTTCAACTGAAAAGCATACATAGAAATTTTTAAAAATTTTCTCTATCGTAAACCTGCCACTATTTCAGAAACTATACTAGCTGATTCCAAACGTAATATGGTCATTTCATATACCTTCCCTAATAATGGCATTGCACCATACCAAACAATGGTCTTGTTTACCAAAAGAATAGGCGTGACTATTTTTGATTGAGTGAAAGACACTTTAATCTTCTTGCTCTTCAACTGGTCTAGCCAGGATTTGTTTGCAACCGTCTCTGGTATACATATCTCAATTTGACTAATCCTAAATTCTTTTAGAAAATTCATCAGTTTTGTCTGGTGCACATAAGGTAAAATAAGCATACACTCCTGTCTTTCCCCTGCTAAGTCCTCTCTCAAGATATTCTCATATCTACTATCAACATAAACGAATTGTTTCTCCTCACCCTCAATGACACGATAATCCATCTTTCGATAAGCTACTTGTCTTTTCTGAAACATCTTTTCTAAATAAGGAACATGAATATCCACATAATCGAAAATACGCACCAAAGACTTATCCTTGTAGCTTCTATGAATCCGACCTGCATACTGAATCAAATTATTTTTCCACGAAAAGGGTGCTGCCAAGATCAGCGTGTCCAACTGAGGCAAGTCAAAACCTTCGCCAATGTATTTTCCAGTAGACAACAATACAAACCCTTTATCTAGTTGTTCTAACATCTCCAATAAACTTGTTCTCTCTCGGACTTTAGTTTTTCCGCTAATAATATAACAGTCATCAACCTCTTTCTCTTTTAATAACTTTTCAAAGACATCTATCTGTTGAATTCGATTAACTAAAACCAAGATATTCCGCCCTTCTACCACTTGGGCTAGAATATCCTTGAGAATCAACTGATTCCTCACTGAGTCTGTCGCAATCCAATCACTAAGCTGTATAAAATTACTTGCTTTGGTCTTTTCAATCTCCAAATGACCAAAAGAAGTGAATCTTAATTGCAATTGCCGTTTAAAATCCGTTTCCCTCTTATCAGCAGTATGGATTATCTCACCAATTCTCTGAAACGATAGGCTCATGGCCATTCTTACGCTCAGGCGTAGCCGTCAAACCGTAAAGATACTTCCCTCTAAACTGTGCCACAATTTTTTCAAACATCAAAGCAGATACGTGATGACACTCATCCACAATCATCATTTCATACTTATCCAAAAGACTTTGACTATTTTCCAACTTAAATAGAGATTGAATCATAACGACATCAACCAGTTCACTCAGCCATTTCTTAGTCCCAGCGTACTGCCCGACATAGCCTAGTACCCTTTCACGACCTGATGGCGTATAACGGGTAGCCTCCTCCTCTTCGAAAGTCAAAAAACACTTTAAGCGATCCAGCCATTGGTCTAAGAGTTGCTTATTATGGACTAGAATAATTGTTTTTGTCTTACGTTTAGAGATGAGAGCAGCACCTAAAACGGTCTTCCCAAAACCAGTCTCCGCATGGAGTAAACCATTTTCTTTGGAAATCATATCTGACAGGGCTAACTCTTGCTCAAAAGTGAGTTCTCCCTTAAATGCCACTCTAATAGACCTTTGTACCTTTCTCCTATCTTCCACAGATACCTGCTTAAATTTATCTTGCAATGGATATAGCAAGCCTCTTGGCAGCCATAAATAATGATCCGATTCTCCAAATAAATACATTCGCTCAGGAATTTGATAGGTTGGTTGTCGCATAGCCTGTTTTAAATAAAATTCGGGATTAGAAAACGAAGCCATATTTTTCAAGAAAAAAAGTGTCTTGGGAGTCACAGACGATTTTTCAAGTTGAATAGTATTGGATAAAACGACCTGCAACTCCTTATCCAATTCTTCCTTACCTAACTCCTCTCGGATTAACAGTGCCACTTTAGCAGTTGAAATCTTCTGAATTCCTTGCAGGTACTTCCATTGGTCTTCATAAGGTTGAAACTGTTCATCCACAAAGACCGTTCGCCCTTGATGATAAGCTTCTCCTTGAAAGGCAAGGCAATCAAATTACCAAATCCACCCTTAGGAAGGACATCCTGATTCGGAAACATGCGATCAAAAGAATCAAAGGACAGTTGCATACTTTCCTGCATAGCCAATTCTAATAGTTTCTTTCCAAACAAGCGAGCCTCTCGACACGGAATCGCTTCCTCAAAGAAGAACCAAATATGGAGTCCTTGACCCGAACGAGAAATCTCTAGATGGCCTTCTATCTGGTGTTCCCTTGCTATTCTATGAATGGTTAAACCGGCTTCTTTCCAATCTCCTTCATCCAAATCCAGTACCAAAAAATAACAGCTATCATCTAAGTGCATAGGAAAGATACCGATAGCTATCTCCCCACGAAAATGAGATTTCAAAACAGAGTCCGTCAATGTCTGGAAACTCCGTTTTTCAGGCGGCAACTGCTTCCAACCATAATCATAGGAAGGAAAATACTGAATTTTCCCTTGAACATTGATAAAACTCTTAGCATAAACATCATAACGGCCAGCAAACACAGAGGTAAACAATTGTAATTTTTCTTGCGTCGTCAAGCGACTACTTTGAAGTTGGAACATCTCCTCGAACCGAGAGCGTTCCATCACAAACTGACTCTTGTCTTTAAGACGTTTACACAAGAAAAACTCACTATCCCCATTAAAAGAAGAAAAGACATCAAGTACTTCTACCACAATTCCATCCGAAGACACAAAAACAGCCATAAAAGTCGCCTCCTTGATTCCTATAGGCTGATTATAACAAGAATAGCTGAAATTGTACACGAAAATAAAATCCGAATAGCACTGAAAGTACGAGATAAATAGAGTTTAAACGAGCAATCTATAAAATTAAAAAAACGCATATTATCAAGCGACACTAACACTTTGATGATATACGTTTTCTTATTAGAATATTTACTTCATTTTTGCATGAAATTCAATGTTTACTCAGTATTAGGATTATGAAAAATCGAGGTCTAAATCTAGATACATTTTTTCTGAAGACAAATCATTTTGACCACCGAGCAAGAGATTTTCAAAAAAAGCTGTTAAAAACTCAGGACGTCGCTGTAAAATCTTTGCATTATCTAATACTAAGGCATCACGAAAATACTTGGAATGTTGCTGAAATGGTGTATTATCAATATCAAAACCAAACTCACGAAGATACTGAATCAAAAAGACCGTTACTGTCCGAGTGTTTCCTTCGCGAAATGGATGAATCTGCCAGATTCCTGAAATAAAATGCTGGATTTGTTTAACCACATCCGCCTGAGTTAGTGTCGCATATGCAACTTGTTTTTCCTGATTAAAATCATAATCCAAGGTCATTTGAATCATGGAGTAATCAGAGTACACAACACTTTCACCATTCAAAACAGGTTCATTCTTTGTGATATTGGTCTGACGAAATTGCCCCACCGGAATAGAGGGTTCAAATATATCTTGAAACAACTCCTTATGAATAGCAAGTAAGGTCGCAGGACTGAAGCTAAAGCCTCTTCGAGATAATAACTCCACGATACGCAAAGAAACCAAGTCTGCCTCCTCCGTACTTGCATCAATAGTATGATGATAATTTGTTGCATCTTCATAAACCTGCTCGTAAGTCAGTTCACCCCGGGACTGTTTCTCAGCCAAAGATTCCATATACTCTGATGGCACTAGATTGTCAACTTTCTGCAGACCAAAACCTATCCGCCATAAGTCACGCTTAGCTTCATAAGACAAGTTTGGATTGTCAATGTTGTAAGTTGGTTGCATAGAAATATCCTTTCAATTGTTTTTCTGTGTCATCGGTAAATGGTGAAATGAGTATGGAATTGGCGTAAATTATAAAAATCCTTCACAATAAATGCTATGAAGAGACATAATGAAAAAATTATATTCAAGATTCCATGCACTCATCTGAAATATCCGTTGGACGAATGGTTTGATTAAACGAATAAATCTTGCGCACATACTTATCAAATTCATTGGTATACACCACTCTGAACTCGTTGATCTGTTCAAATCCAAACTCAATTTCCCAACACCTGAGAAGAATGCTGCAATGTTGTACTTCTCAGGTCGGTTCAAACTTAGAGGGATTGTTGTGTGGTAAGTTGTTTTCTATAAGATTAGACAATAGTAATTTCTTTTTGGAGATTATTATATATCTTGTGACATAAATTCTTGATTAATAATTGCAGAATTTATTAGAGAAATAAAGTAATCTAAACATTGATAAGTCTTATTCTTTAATTCATTTATGTCTTGAATTGAAAATCGTCCTCCATTATCTTCAAAAGAAATATTTCCATGAGCTAAATAATTTCTCTTATTTTTAATGGTAAGAAGTGCTCCGCCAAAATCTCTAAATGAATCGTTATTATATGTAATGCCATGTGTTTCTAAAATCCTTTTCATCTCCTTGACATCTGCGTTCCCAGAAAGATGAAACGATTCCCTTTCTATCTCAACACTGTAATTATTATTTATCACATTTAAAATCATATTAAATACTTTTTGATTTAACTCATTACTATTTATTTGATTCAGATGGTTTTTAATCCATAATTTTTGTATTGATTCAATTGCTTGACTAAAAGACAATTGTTTATCATTTAAACTGCTATAATAATCTAACATTGAAACCCTTATAGTTGACTCAACCAAATTATATAGCATTAAAATAGAATTGGATTTCATAATTTTAACAATTACTTCAAAATTATCTCTATCTTTAATCTGCAATCGGTATTCTTGTTCGAACAAATCCTCTGGGCTGCTTTCTATTTGTATTTCGAATAAATTGTTCAACACATTTGGAAGCCCCATTATAGATTTTTCATAAATACTAATTACATTGATAAAATGATTAATTTCCATTTTCAATTTTTCATATTCAGTCATTAAAGTCACCATTTAATAAAAAGTCTCTAACTCCATGTATTCTACTAATTACCTTGGTTCTATTATTTGCAGCATCAGAAGTTGTCCATTTTTTTAAGTGGTCACTGTTCAATAACTTATCTATTTGTGCAATGGAGACATTTAATTGGGGAGATTCTCTTAGTGCTAGATTAATTCCAACTGAAAGCGCCTCAAATCGTACCCGAGGTGTATGATTTCGATCTTCTTTTTGAAAACCTCTCTCAAAATTATCTGAAACAAATCTCATTGTTCTATTAAACTCATCTTCAAACAAATATTTTTTTTCATCAGACCAACTTTTTCCGGCCTCTCGGATATAATCATCAACAAAATTCATAACTGAACCGTTATAATTATCTAAATTATTGCTAAAAGCAAAAAACCTACTTACTAATTCAATATCTTCTTTCCGATTAATTTTATTTTGGGAAAGATTTGTATTCTCCCTAAATAGTTCATCTTCAGCTAAAGTTTTTATTAAAATCATAAGTGGATTATCAAGTTCCCTTCCAGCTCGAACTTCACTTGTATTAGCACGTAAGGAACTGGTGTTAAGTCGATCAAATAGTTCTTTACGAACACTTGCTGGAGTACTATGTTTCAACACTATTACCCTCAAAGATCTAGCTTTCAAGCGTCTAATTTCATTTTTGGGCATTTCATCCAAAGTGCAATCATTTAATTCTGTAAGTTTGTTTAGGCCCACCAATTTTAAATCTCCATAAAAAAACTCAGATAGTGTTGAAATTCTTTGCAATCCATCAACAATTTCCATACTACCTTCATCCGTATCTGCTAAAAATAGAAGAGGAATTGGATAATCAAGTAGCAATGATTCTATAAATCTTGATTTTTGCTTGGGACTCCATAATAATTCGCTACGTTGATAGTCAGGAGAAAAGATTTCATTCTCATTATTATATAAATCAACTATAAAACTAATAGGATAATCTCGAGTATCATAATTAAGTTCATATTGTAACATATCTATTTGATTTTGTATTTTTTTCTGCTTTTCCTCATCTTCAAATAATTTCATTTGCTTAAGCATAATATTCCTCCAAATGATTTATAATACTTTCACCAATAATCTCACCTAATTTAGGTGGTACTGCATTTCCAATTTGTAACGCCACTTGGGATATTGGATAATTCCCCCCCTGTTTAGGGTCAACAAACTCATAATTTAATGGAAAAGTCTGCAAAAGTGCCCCTTCACGTAAACTTAAAGCTCTATCTTGTTCTGGATGACCAAATCTGCCATTACCGATTCCAGGGAACTGAGTTGTAATAGTATTAGCAGGTTTGTCCCATTCTAATCGACCATAGACTGACCCGAACGTCTTTCCACTGTCTTTCTTATATGCTTCTAAAAGAAGATCGTCATCCCAATCTCTCCATGTCCCTCCAGGTTTGGATTGTCTTATTCTTTTTAAGTTTAAATCTGATAAATTTCTACATCTATGTAGTGGATCATGTTTATAAGTTTCTCCCGCTTTTATTTCAGGTAGTTTCTCTATAGTATCTCTAAGAGTAGGGTGAGTATCTGAATTGAACTCTGGTTCAATTAACGAAATATCTCCGAATTTTGACGCAAGCAAAAGTAACCGTTTTCTTGTTTGAGGCACTCCGTAATCTGGAGCATATACCACCTTGTAAGTAACCTTGTAGCCATTCTTTTCTAATAGAGTCCTAAAACGATGAAAAACTTCTTTTTTTTGCATTTGAGGAACATTTTCCATTGATACAATATCTGGTTTTACAAGTTCAACTTGCCTACCAAAACAATCCAAAAGGTCTATCTTCTTTTTTGTATTTTCATTATTCTGATATTTATGACTGTATGTTGAAAATGGTTGACAAGGAGCACAACCAATCAGTACTTTTATATCAGTATCTGACGGATATAATCCCAAAATTTCGTCATCTTCAATTCCATTTATATCTTTTAAAATAAATTTAGCATCATTGTTGTACTCATAGGCAAATTTGCTTTTTTCATCAATATCATATCCAGCTACAACATTGATACCCGCCTGCTGAATACCGTACGTTAGACCGCCTACACCACAAAATAAATCAACTGCATTTATTTTCATATCGGCCTCCTATTACATTTTGTTTTACCCTTCATTTTACCATAAATCTACTAAAAAAGCAGTTCTGATATTAGCTTAATTGATCAGAATCTGCCTAATATTGATTTATTTCACCAACTTCTTCATCTCATCAATACGTGCTACAGTCGCGTCGTATTTAGCTTGGTAGTCGGCTTGTTTGTCGCGTTCTTTTTGGACGACTTCTGGTTTGGCGTTGGCTACGAAGCGTTCGTTAGAGAGCTTCTTACCAACCATATCCAGTTCTTTTTGCCATTTAGCCAGTTCCTTGTCGAGACGAGCCAGCTCTTCTTCGACATTGAGAAGATCAGCCAGTGGCAAGTAGATTTCTGCTCCTGTGATGACGCTTGACATAGCTAGTTCAGGTGCAGGAATATTTGATGCGATTTCCAAGTGTTCTGGATTTGTGAAGCGTTTGATGTAGTTGACATTGCTGTTAAAGAAGGCTTCCAAGTCACTATCACTAGTCTTAACAAGGATGGTGATTGGCTTACTTGGTGCTACGTTTACTTCTGCACGCGCATTACGAACAGCACGGATCAAGTCTTTGAGGCTTTCCACACCAGTGTGGGCAACACGGTCTTCAAAGGCAGAGTTGACAGTTGGGTATTCTGCTGTAACGATAGAACCTTCTGAGATTTGTCCAAAGATTTCCTCTGTCACGAATGGCATGATTGGGTGGAGGAGACGAAGGATCTTGTCCAAAGTGTAAAGGAGAACAGAGCGTGTGATGACTTTCTCTTCTTCGTTGTCGCTATAAAGGACTTCCTTAGTCAACTCAACATACCAGTCCGCAAATTCATCCCATATGAAGTTGTAGAGGATGTGTCCAGCCACACCAAATTCAAACTTGTCAAAGTTGGCAGTTGCTTTGCCGATCGTTTCATTGAGATTGTGGAGAATCCAGCGGTCAGTGACGTTTCCAGCTTCCTTGTTGACAACTTTTTCCACATTGGCAGTTGCTTGCTCAAGGGTCAAGCCTTCATTGTTCATGAGGATGTAGCGAGAGATGTTCCAGATCTTGTTAATGAAGTTCCATGAAGCATCCATTTTCTCGTAAGAGAAGCGGACGTCTTGCCCTGGCGCAGAACCGTTTGAAAGGAACCAACGAAGGGCATCGGCACCGTATTTCTCGATGACATCCATTGGATCAATCCCGTTACCGAGAGATTTAGACATCTTGCGTCCTTGCTCATCACGAATGAGACCGTGAATCAGAACGTTTTGGAATGGCTGACGACCAGTGAATTCCAAGGATTGGAAGATCATACGAGATACCCAGAAGAAGATAATGTCGTAACCTGTTACCAAGGTTGAAGTTGGGAAGTAACGTTTAAAATCTTCTGAGTCAACATCAGGCCAGCCCATGGTTGAGAATGGCCAAAGGGCAGAACTAAACCAAGTATCCAATACATCTTCGTCCTGAGTCCATCCGTCACCTTCTGGCGCTTCTTCACCGACATACATTTCACCCTCAGCATTGTACCAAGCAGGGATTTGGTGACCCCACCAGAGCTGACGAGAGATGACCCAGTCGTGGACATTTTCCATCCATTGGAGGAAGGTATCGTTGAAACGAGGTGGGTAGAATTCGACCTTGTCCTCTGTGTCTTGGTTGGCAATAGCATTTTTAGCCAATTGGTCCATCTTGACGAACCATTGAGTAGACAAGCGTGGCTCAACCACTACACCTGTACGCTCTGAGTGACCAACACTGTGGACACGTTTTTCGATTTTAACGAGGACACCAATTTCTTCCAACTTAGCAACGACTGCCTTACGAGCTTCAAAACGATCCATGCCTGCAAATTCAAAGGCCAAGTCATTCATAGTTCCGTCATCGTTCATGACGTTAACTTGTGGCAAGTTGTGACGTTGACCAACCAAGAAGTCGTTTGGATCATGAGCAGGTGTGATTTTCACGACACCAGTACCAAACTCAGGATCAGCATGCTCATCCCCAACGATTGGAATCAATTTATTAGCGATTGGAAGGATAACATTTTTACCAATCAAGTCCTTGTAGCGTGGGTCTTCTGGATTGACCGCAACCGCAACGTCCCCAAACATGGTCTCAGGACGAGTTGTCGCAACTTCAAGGGCGCGCGAGCCGTCTTCCAGCATGTAGTTCATGTGGTAGAAGGCACCTTCAACGTCCTTGTGTATAACTTCGATATCAGAAAGGGCTGTGCGTGCAGCTGGGTCCCAGTTGATGATAAATTCACCACGGTAGATCCAGCCCTTCTTGTAAAGGTCCACAAAGACCTTACGAACAGCTTTGACAAACCTTCGTCAAGAGTGAAACGCTCGCGAGAATAGTCTACAGAGAGCCCCATCTTGCCCCATTGTTCCTTGATGGTAGTGGCATATTCGTCTTTCCATTCCCAGACCTTCGTCAAGAAAGATTCACGACCGAGGTCATAACGACTAATGCCCTCGCCACGCAAGCGCTCCTCAACCTTAGCCTGAGTAGCAATCCCAGCGTGGTCCATACCTGGAAGCCAAAGGGTATCAAAACCTTGCATGCGTTTTTGACGGATAATGATATCTTGAAGAGTTGTATCCCAAGCGTGACCAAGGTGGAGTTTACCAGTTACGTTTGGTGGTGGAATCACGATTGAATAAGGCTTAGCCTTTTGATCGCCTGAAGGCTTGAAAACATCAGCGTCAAGCCATTTTTGGTAACGACCAGCCTCAACTTCGGCTGGATTGTATTTAGGTGAAAGTTCTTTAGACATGTGTTTGTCCTTTCTCTATTGTATTCATTTTATCTTGAATCTGCTTAGCAACCTCTTCTGCAGACAGATTCGTATTATTTATTTTAAAGTAGTGGTGCAACTCATTGGGTTGATGTTGGGAATTTAATTGAAGTGTTTCAGCAGTCTCTAAAATTTCTCTTTCAGATACCTTAATATGTCGTTTTAAGGGTTTGTGCTTTAATCGATTCTCCGTTTGATTTCGACGTAAGCGCTCTTCAAGGCTTGTTTCCAATTCAACAAAAAGAATCTCTTGATGATAGCCATTCAACAAATCTTGAATTTGCTTCAAATACATCATCTGGTACTGATTTGAAAAAAATCAATCACGTCTGTTAAAATCACATATCGCTGATTTCTAGCGCTAGCTCCAAGGAAAGAAAAAGGTAATTCCACGAACAAATTCCCACATCTCCTCGGTATAATCCTGATAGATTTCTAGTGCAAAATCGATGGCTTGATGGTTATAAAAGAGGGTAGCATTCGTCAGCCTAGACAGTTCTTGACCAATCGTCATTTTCCCAGAAGCTGGAGCTCCAATGATGAAAAAGATGCATCAAATTACCTCCCACTCACTCCTCAGCATCCGCCACAGTCCGGACTCGTAAAATGAGACGTTCTGTTTCCAATCGTTCTGGCAGTTCAGCTCTTGACATCCCTCTTCCTCGCTTTTTTGATGAAGCTCCCCTTAATATCTACACGCTTGTCCAGATAGCGATAAACGCGCTGATAACCATCTCCCATGAAATAGGTTGGGGCAAACAGTTCATTTTTAAAATGTCCCTTTTCATCCAAAAGTTCTGGGTCAACAAGTCGCTCAACAATCTTAGCGAAAATATGACAAATTCCCTCTTCCTCAACAATCCTATCTACCTGACAATCCAAAACGACTGGACAATCCTCTAAAATCGGTGCCTGAGTTCGTTCAGAAATTTCATAATGCACTCCCAAACGTTCCAATTTCTCCTGATGACTGATAAAACCAGCCTGCTCCATCTCGAGCATGAGATTTTCATCAGGGATATTCACAGTAAATTTTTGATAATGTTTAATTTGCTCTGCGACATTCTCTCTCGCAACGACTCCAACCACAATCCAATCTCCTAGACTATAAGAGGAACTACAGGTCGTGATGTTATATCCAAAATTCTGATCTTGATATCCTAAAATAAAAACAGGAAAGCCATAGTATAGTTTATTAGTTTTAAATGATTGTTTCATAACAACCTCCTTTGACTAAGACGCAAAAGAAAAGCCCTGCCATCTACATGACAGGGACGAATGTATTTATCCGCGGTACCACCCAATTTCGGGCAGTTGCCCGCAACTCTCGTCTTTAAAACAAAAAGACACTTTTATTTCAATTTTTCATCCATTAGCAACTAGTTTTGACACATTTGTGGACTTCTCAGCACCGCCACTTTCTGTAAAATGCGGGATTCAAAACACCTCTAATGGCTCTATTGTAGCAAGTTTTTCTTGGAATTGCAAGGGACAAGAAATATTACTTGAACTTGATTCCATTTTCCTTCAATTTCTTGATGGTGGCTGGGCCGATTCCTTTCAAGGCAAGGAGTTCTTTTTCAGTCCAGTTTTTGAAATCTGACGCAGACTTAATTCCTTCATCATAGAAAGTTTTGGCACGATCAAGTGGAAGTCCACCCAAGTTTGCTGCAAAATCTTCTACAGAATTGGCTACTTTTTGAGCTTGCTCTTTGGTAGCTTCTACTGCTTGCTCAACTTTTTTAGAAACAGCCTTACCAGCTTGGCTTGCTGACTGTTCTGCACGTTTCACGACTTTTTTTGTCTCTTCTACAACCTTAGTCACAGTACTTGAAAAGGCACCTGCGCGACGGAGGCTATTTCGTAATTGTTTTTTACGATTGAGTTTCTTTGACATGATAAAATCCTTTCAATAAAAAACCCCTGCTCTGACAAGGATTTAATATAAATATTCTATCAAGATTTTAGTGAAAAATCAAGAACCTTTCTTGTTTAATAATTTCGCTCACCAAACAAGCCTTCTGGCAAGTCATGGAATCCCTTGCCTGCTTTAAAGTTTTCAAACTTACCAAGCAAGAACTGATAAGCATCCAAACGACTTTCGTAGCGAATCATGGCATCTTTGGCACGCTCGTCCTGGTCTTCTTCGTAAACTTTTTGACTTTCCTTGTGCGCCATGTCGTTGATCATGATTTGGGTATTGATCCAAGTTTCAAATTCCTTCATAAATTCTTGTTCGTAACTCATTTTTTCTCCTTATTCTAATCCACGGAAATAGTCCGTATCAATCTCACGGTAGGGTTGGATATCCTGAACATACTCCAACACTCCTTGGAATTCTCCCTCTTCATCGTGCACTGCAGCATAAGTGATGTGGACAAACTTACCTCGAGACTCAGACTTGAACCACATTTCATACTTATCCTTGACTCCTTCACGAAGTCCCTTCATGATAGTCTTGACCTTGTCCAAGTACTTAGGTGGATGGCAAAGTTCGACATTGCGCCCGACTTGGGACGGCGTCCGTTTGAAAATCATCTCATCAGCTGGCGTATTGTCATTGTAATATTGGAAAATATCGTCTTTATTGACAAAGGTAATTTCCATAGGGAGGTGATTGAGGATCAGGTTGGCCTGCTCAACCGAGAGATAGCCATTGCCAAAAGCCTGTTGACTATGACGGTCCAGCACTGCTTCCTTTTCCTTAGGGGTAAAGGTAATGGTAAACTGTCCTTCTGGCGTATCAATAACTTGCTGAACTTGACCTTCTGCCGTATCTAACTGTACAGGCTCCTCTGCACTCTTTTCCTCAATAAAACTCTGTCGTTCTGGCACCCATTTCTCAGACGGACGGATGATGGCATAGCCATAGGCGTCACTCTCCTCCGCAATCTGAAGCCAGTCATCTTGGGTGAAGGACTCAAGGAGAATCATGAGAAGGATGGACTCTTCCTTGAAAATCATACTTTCAAACTCTGTCGCAAAGGCTTCAAAAGCTTCTTTTACAGTGCTAATCGACACTTCTGGTAGTGACTTGGCTGTCGCTAAAGCTGTTTGAAAGAGTTCCCTAATCTGGTCATCCACTCCCCACATAACTTTGGGAGGTGAATCGTGTCCATAGCGCTCCATGATAGGAAAGAAGAGTTCTTCTTTACGTTGGTAATGGATGTCAAATTGCCCCACAAGTCCCATCTGACGGACCAAACCCTTGCGCATCTCCGCCAGCATTTCCTCATCTTCCATAGACTCATAGGTATCTAACAATCTCCGAATGCGAATCAAGGCAGCACGGAGGGCTAGATTTTCTTCCTTAAAGACCCGAACTGGGTGACCTGGGTGCTCGGTATCTGCAACTTCGACATCCTTAACAGCATTTAAAAAGATTGGCATGGACATCACAGAGTTCCATGACATCTTCAAAGGTGACACCTGAGTCCGAGTTCATCAGCTCGTGCTCCATAAGGGAAATCTCGATAGCTGAAACACCTGTAAAGGTCGCATCAAAGCGCTCCTGAACCGACTCAGGAGAGGCGCCATTATGCAATTCTAACAAAATATCCCGTAGGACATGAATCCTTTCATCTGCCATTAGTCTAATCCAATCACTTCGTAGCCATTCGCTTCCAGTGTGCGGACAATCTTGTCCATAGGGGTTCCTTCTAGCTTAGAACCCTGTTTGAGCGATACTTTGCGACCGATAGTATTACGCATCAAGGGATTAGCAAGGGGTTTAAAACCAAGCTCCACTAAAATTTCCAAGACTTCTGGATGCTTGTCCACCACTTCTGCAACGGGAATTGACACATCGATGATATTATCCATGACGACCTCCATTATCGTTTATAAATGATATTATTTATTTTATTATACCATAAGGAAAGAGATTAAAAAACTAGCAGTACAAGACTTGCTAGTTCCCCACGACTTGGATTACTATCTAAATAAGTTTAAAGAGCCAATCCAATATCTTAAATACCATCTTGTAAAACAGCAATTGGACTGCAAAAGAGATAATCATCCACAGGAATTTCACAATTCCAATAATCGGTTTAATAAAAATAATGGCAAGAAGTCCCCAGAAAAATTTCATTTGTTATCCTCTGGCTTAATGAGCCACCGAGCCGTATCCATTAGCTTGTCTGCAATAAAGAGTTTTCCCAGACCGACAACGGCATGGTCATCTTTCTTTATCGTTTTCATCACTTTTACACCTTGCATGGTTAAAAAGTAATTCCCGTAAGTTTTAGCTAGAACTTTTATGAGTCCCATATCACTCTCCTTCGATGATTTCAGCCTCTTTTCGGATTGTTTCAACATCTTCTTGATATTGAATTTCACTATAGTTGACTAGCTTGGACAATTCTTTCTGCAAGCTTTCCCCCATTGGTTTCATAGTTGCAAAGGTTAAACCACCTGAAATGATACCACCCAAGATAGGAATGAATTTCCCCATTCCTTTGGCTAGCCCTCCCTTGGTCAGATTCACACCAAATATTCTTAAGACTTTTTTCAAAATAGGGTACTAAAGCGTCTTTGTTAACGCTTTATTAGGTACTGTTTTCATTACCTGTTTGGCAATTGTTATACCACCAGCACGTAGCAAGGCAGCGGTTCCATTTACCCCCAACATGACGCCTAGATAAAGCAAGAGGGTATTTTGAGCATCTTCACTCAACTCATCGCGTGAAGCCCAAAGATCCTCATAACCATAAATATAACCTAATTCTTGAGCCAATTTCAGAGAGAAACCATAAAATTGAGCCACATCAGCTGGAATGGTAATTGCCATAGCAAGCCCTCCAGGTAATCCTGCCAAAACAGAAGTTCCACTCGCTAATAAAACATTATCCCTAATACAGGCATTAGCCACTCGATCTAATATTTCTTGAGATAAGAGAGACGTTGGGCCTTGTTCTAATAAAGTAGGAACGTCCTGTGGATCCAATTCTTTGGAAAACTTATCTACTAAAAATTTCGAACGATCAACCTTAACAACAGGTAGTTTTACCACTTGTTGTAATACTTGCATAGCTAAGTCTTGTTCAGCCATATACAAACTCCTTTTACTTCTGTAAGTTATATTCTATGATAGCATACTCTTTTAAAGTATGTTTCAAATTCCCCTCAAAAATTTTCAAAAACTCCTTATTCTTTTAGACAAAAAATCAAAATCCTTAGCAACTTATTTGTTAAAGATTTTTAATAGTCTTTGTAGAGACAGCTCGAATATTCAACTCCTACCTTTACAACATGATATTCTATCTGTGAACGATAGTCTATTATTGTTTCATCTAAAATGTTCCTTGAATACACACTAACTATGAACTTTCGAGTTTCATTTTATAAATCCATAATTTCTTTTTTCTTTCGATCAAATTCTTCCTGAGATAGTATCCCTGCATCTAAAAGAGATTTTAGTTTTGTAAGGGCTTCGATTTGTTCATCTAATGATAAACTTGGTTTCATGGCTTTCATCCAAACTTTGAGCCATATTCATTCCAAATATCATCCCTGCACCATCACCTAGACCATGTTGCTCCACTCCTGATGCAATTTTTTGTTGTGCTGCAATATTAGAAGCTTTCTGCGATACATCATCATAAGCTTTTAAATTCATCTTATTTGATGAAAATTGTTTAACCAATTCCTTAGATTCTGGTGAGAACTCAATATTAGCAATGGCAACTTTTACAATCTCAAATCCAAAACGTTCTTTCCAAGTCCCTGCATACTGTCCATCATTCGATACTTGGGTTGCAAGAACTGAAGCTTGTGAGGGTAATTGTGAAATACGATAAGTTGTTGACAAAGAATTAAGTGCAACAATAAAAGATTGAAGAAATTCTGTTACTATTTGTGACCTAGCTTGAGCGCTATCAAAGGTATAATAAGTCACATTGGCAGGAAGAAAGTTTCTGATAAATTGCTTAGCATCTGTAATTTGGATAGAAAATGTTCCAAAAGCACGTACTTCTAAATCTGTCCCATAAAACAAATCGTTATACATGACTGGGCCACGAGTCCCAAATTTAATATCACGAATTTCTCTCAAATTAACAAAGCAAATCTGTTTTTGCTGATCACTTTGGCCACCGAATCCAACACGATTAACAACATTGTCAAACAGTGACTTTTTCAATCCATCACCGTTAAAAACACTGCTCTCACCATTTTGGTATTCATATCCACCTGGTTCTGTAATAATTTCCTCGATACCAGATTGACTAAAGATAAAGGCTGCAGTATTTTCTGGAATAAAAATCTTGGATCCGTTGGAAATAACACCTACAGATCCCTTCGTATTGACACCCCTACCATTATTACTTTCTTGAACAATACCAGGACTTACAGCTGTATGTTCATCAAAAGCTTGAACTGTGATAATTTCTTTCCACTGATCTGCAAATGTCCCACCAATAGAATCTGTAATTGCTTTTATCAACCCCATTTAATTGCCCCCTTATAAACTCTGATCCATATCACAATAGGCACATCTCACTGTTTGCTTCACTTGACCTGACAAAGGTGCTCCACAAAAGCTACACTTGGTTGAAATCTTTTCTGGCTCTACATCCTTAATCCCAAGCCCTGCTTTAAAGTGTCAAATGTATCCTTAAATGTTTCTGCCAAAACATCTGCTCCAAATAAGCTGCTATCTCCCAAGGTTTCAAAATTACTTGTATCACCTGACATCAATTTAATAATGTTTCTAGCCCACTTGTCAGTATCCTTAGTATTATTAAATGCAAAGATAGCTTGTCCGCCATTATAATAAATTTCCAGCCGTTTCACACCATTGGTTTTGGTTACTGAAACTTGAGGTTTCCCTTCAAAAATTTTAATCTGATTAATGGGTATGGTAACTTGGTCTTTTTTTCCTCCCCACAAACCTTTTTTGATATATATTAAGTGTAGATTCGTTAAAATTAATTCATCTGTAGACAAACCATTTTTCCCAAAACTCACATGGTCACTATTCATAACCATATATTCATGTGGCAATAATTGATAATCCATATTGAACTCCACTCTTCCTATTAAAGACTAGCTTTCCACTGCTCCACTTGTTCATGTAGATTATCACGATAATCTTTTAAAGTCTTAATCACTTCTTCTTTCCCTTGAATCGGTGCTTTCTTTAATGGACCATATTGTTTTTTCAAATCTTCCATTTCTTTTTTAGTGCTATCTTTTAGTTCTTGGATAGCAGCGCTATCTTCTAAAACAGTTCCTTTAAAGGCTTCATCTGCTTCTGTATAGTAATTATCGATTATTTTCTCATTCATAATCAAGTAATCTTCATAGGTTTTTATAGACTCAATTGTCGTATCACTAACATCTTGTGGGTTAAAATCGCTTGAACTGAGTTTTTCTTTTGCTTTGGCAAGCAACCCTTTCTTTTCAGAACTACTAGATGAAGCTTCTGTTTGATTCTCACTAGAAGAGCTACTTGTTTTTTCAGATAGAGAACTACAAGCAACTAGGGTAGAGACGGAAAGACATAACAAAGCTAAACGACAAACTTTTTTTATATTATTCATTAATAGAATCTCCTTTTATTTATGAAATCATCATATCATATTTCCTAAAAAAAAAAAGCATTTTCTATTTAGCTAACCTTTAAAAATACAGAATTCTAGTTAGAAGAATATTTTTCCATTTCAAATTCCACCTATTTTCTCCACCAAAAAAGAGGGTTACCCCCCTTCTTTAGTTTTTATCCAGATTGCGTAGCATTTCGTCAATCTTGTTCCCATACTCGATGGACTCGTCTTTGACGAAGGTCAAATCTGGGATTTTGTACAATTTCAAATTGCGACCAAGTTCACGTTTGATGGTACCAGTTGCTTTTTCAAGTCCAACTTGGGCTTTTTGATTATCCGAAGCAAGGTTACTCAGAATGGTGTAGTAAACCTTGGCAACAGACAAGTCACCTAGCATCTGAACATCTGTGATGGTCACGCCTTGGACACGCGGATCACGGACTTTCTTTTGCAAATCTCATTGACTTCACGCTTGATTTCCATGCCCACACGATCCGTACGGAAATGATTTGCCATGATATTCCTTTCTCTACTTTGAACCAAAAGCTAGGCCAGCAGACCTAGCTATTTCTATTTAGATAGAGGAACTAGAGCCATTTGAATCTAGGAAACAAGCCTTAGATAGAACTGAGGTTCATCAAGGCGCTGTTGACGACGAGTCAAATGAGCTATCGTTTCTCTATTATCGTTTGATTTCTTCCATGACATAGGCCTCAATCACATCATCCATCTTGATGTCATTGTAGCCATCGATCATCAATCCACCTTCACGACCGTTTGTAACTTCTTTCACATCGTCTTTGTAGTGTTTCAAGCTTGCAAGTTCACCATCATAGATAACGACACCGTCACGGATAACACGGACTTTAGAGTCACGAGTAACCTTACCGTTGATAACCATGAATCCACCGATAGTTCCCACTTTAGACACCTTGAAAGTTTCACGAATAACTGCTTCACCGATAACTTTTTCTTCGAATTCTGGATCAAGCATCCCTTTCATGGCTTCTTCCATCTCTTCGATAACCTTGTAGATAATGCTGTGAAGACGGATTTCCACATCGTCAGCTTCAGCTTGTTGACGAGCTTGTGGCGTAGGCGTACATTGAAACCAACGATAAAGGCATTTGAAGCTTCGGCAAGAGTCACGTCTGATTCGTTGATGGCACCAACCGCTGAGTGAACGATGGTAACTTTAACACCTTCCACATCGATTTTCTGAAGTGATGCAGAAAGAGCTTCAACAGAACCTTGTACGTCGGCCTTGATGATCACGTTAACTGACTTAAGTTCACCAGCTTTAAGCGTATCAAAGAGGTTTTCAAGGCTGACACGTTGGGTAGCTTGACGTTGTTTCATGAGGGCACGTTTGGCACGCTCTTCACCTGCCGCACGCGCAGATTTTTCATCTTCGTAAACGGCAAAGTGGTCACCCGCCATTGGAGCTTCATTCAAACCTGTGATAGAAACTGGTGTTGATGGCCCTGCAACCTTAACACGACGACCAAGGTCGTTGGTCATAGCACGAACACGACCGAAGGTATTTCCGACAACGATTGGATCTTGGACATTCAAGGTACCTTGTTGAACAAGGAGGGTTGCGACCGCACCTTTTCCTTTATCCAAGCGCGCTTCGATAACTGTACCGATCGCACGTACTGTTGGGTCTGCCTGAGTTCTTGGATTTCAGCCACAAGAAGGACTGTTTCCAACAATTCTTCGATATTTTGGTTGAATTTAGCTGAAATTTCAACAAATTCAGAATCTCCACCCCAAGCTGTTGACATGACACCATGCTCTGCCAATTCACCGATAACGCGTTCTGGGTTAGCACCTGGTTTATCAATCTTGTTGATGGCTACAATAATTGGAACATTCGCTGCTTTTGAGTGGTTGATGGCTTCGATAGTCTGAGGCATAACCCCGTCATCTGCCGCTACAACCAAGATAGTAATATCGGTAACAGAAGCACCACGCGCACGCATAGATGTAAAGGCCGCGTGTCCTGGTGTATCAAGGAAGGTAATCTTCTTGCCATTTTCCACGATTTGGTAGGCACCGATATGCTGCGTGATACCACCTGCTTCACCTGTCGCAACACGAGAGTTACGAAGGGTATCTAGGAGTGTTGTTTTACCGTGGTCAACGTGACCCATGATAGTTACAACTGGTGGACGCTCAACCAATTCATCTTCATTAAGATAACCATCTTCGACAAAGAAACGTTCGATGTCGGCATTATCCACTTCAACCTTTTGTTTGGCTTCGATACCATAATCCACCATGAGGAGTTCAATTGTTTCCCCATCCAAGGATTGGTTTTGTGTGGCCATGACACCCATCATAAAGAGTTTCTTAACGATTTCAGCTGGTTCACGTTTGATACGTTTTGCGATTTCCGCAACGGTCATACCATCTGTATATTCAAATTCTGTTGGCAATTCATGGAATTTACGCTCTGTAACAGGTTTTGGAGCCTGATTACGGTTGTTCTTGTTATTGCCTTTTTTATTCTTTTTGTTGTTATTCCAGTTACTATTCTTTTGATTTCTCACTTGATTTTGACTACTTCGATTCTTTTGTTGTTTTCTAGGACCATCTTCTTCGTGATCATAATCGTCACGATTTTTGTCTGGTCGAGCTTGTTTTTTACGACGTGTATCCACTGCAGGTTCTTTTTTCTCAGGGACGACTTCAACCACTGCTTGAACCTGTTGCTCTTGTTGGGCTTGTTCAGCTAGTTTAGCAACCTCTTCAAAGATTTCCTCTGGCTCCTTGCGTTTGTTTGCTTGAGCTAAGGCTTCTTTAGCGGCCTGATACTGCTTGAAGCGTTCCTCACTTGAACGTGCATATTCAGCATTTTGTTCTGCTTTGAGGGCTGCTGCACGGGCTTTAAAGTCAATACGTGGAGCCACTTGATTTGGACGTTTGTCCTCTTGTTGACGACGCTCATTTCCACGATTTTGCTGACCTTGCTGTTTCTTAGCTTGGTCATTAAAGCGACGATTGTCGCGGTTGCCTTGACCTTGTTTTCCACCATTACGGTTATCATTCTTTTGATGATTTCCCTTTTGTTGGTCACGGTTATTGCCCTTATTTTGCTTGCGTCGTTCTGCCTGTTCTTTGGCACGAGCTTCACGCTCAGCCTTGAAATTACGACTTTGCGGTTTAGCTGCTACTTTTTCTGTTTTAGGAGCGACTGGCTCAGCAGGTTTTGCCTCTTCCTTGGCTACAGCTGGTTTTACTGGTTCAGACTTTTCGGCTTTCTTTTCTGCACTTGCTTTTGGGACTGCAGGTTTTGCCTCTTCCTTGGCTACAGCTGGTTTAGCTGGCTCAGATTTTTCAGCTTTCTTTTCTGCACTTGCTTTTGGTGCTGCAGGTTTTGCTTCTACTTTCGGAGCAGCTGCAGGCTTAAAGCTGGCAGCGATTTTTGCAGCGACAGCTTCTTCCACACTTGATGAGTGGCTTTTCACATCCAAGCCCAACTCTTTTGCACGCGCTACAACTTCTTTACTTTCTTTTCCAAGTTCTTTTGCGATTTCGTACAATCTTTTCTTAGACAAATCATGTCCTCCTCTTCTATTCCATAAGAGACCTCATTTTCTTTGTAAATCCAGCATCTGTTACAGCCAAAACCTTTCTTGATTTTCCGACTGCTATGCTTAATTCCAGTGTTGAAAACACGGTTACAATTTCTACTTGATAATAATGACTTTTATCTTGAATCTTCTTGGTCAGATTGGGTCCAGCATCATGGGCTAGAAAGACCATCTTGGCCTTGCCGTCTTGAATGGCCTTGATCACCAATTCTTCACCCGATATAATGCGCCCTGCTCGCTGAGCAAGCCCCAAGAGATTGCTTATCTTTTGCTTATTCAAGTCCTAACTCTCTTCTTTTCACTTTGTGATCCACATAAGCGATCAACTCGTCATAAAAGCTTTCATCCACTTCCATGCTAAAGCTGCGATTAAAGACCTTCTTCTTTTTCGCCTCTAAGGCTTCTGCATTGTCTAGTTTGATATAAGCGCCACGGCCATTGGCCTTGCCTGTCGGATCGATAAAGACTTGTCCTTCCTTGTTTTTGACAATGCGGAGCAAATCTCGCTTATCAATCACTTCATTGGACACGACAGACTTGCGCAAAGGGATTTTTCTTGTTTTCATCTTTCCCTCCTCTAGCAGCTTTTATTCTTCTACAATATCGTTTTCTGCTTCCAACTCTACCGAACCAGCTTCTTCCATGGCTTCAAATTCGCTAGCAGACTTGATATCAATACGGTAACCAGTCAAGTGAGCCGCCAAGCGAACGTTTTGTCCACGACGACCGATGGCAAGAGAAAGCTTGTTATCTGGAACAACCACCAAGGCACGTTTGCTGTCGTTTTCATCAAAGATAACTTGGTCAACCTCAGCAGGAGCAATAGCATTGTAGATAAATTCAGCTGGATCTGCTACCCACTCGATAACGTCGATATTTTCTTCGATTGGCACCATACGACCGCTCTTCGCATCGTAACGAGCTGGGTGGAATTTGCTAGTAATCTTCTTGATATTAGCACCACCACGTCCAACGATTGTACCGATAGCGTCCACGTTTGGATTATGACTGCGAACAGCAACCTTGGTACGATCACCAGCTTCACGAGCCACGCTCATGATTTCAACAGTTCCATCATAAACTTCTGGAATTTCTTGCTCCATCAAACGTTTGATCATTTCTGGATGGCTACGGCTAACAAAGACGTTGACACCACGAGGGTTGTCTTCAACCTTGTAGACATAAACTTCGATACGATCATGAGAAGCAAAAACTTCTCCAGGGATTTGGTCTTGTTTTGACAATTGGGCTTCGATGCTGCCAAGATTGACATAGATGAAACGGTTGTCAAAACGTTCTACTGTACCAGACATGATTTCTTGCTCATGTTCTTTATAAGTATTGTAAGTGATGGCACGTGTTTGCTTGCGCATTTTTTCCATGATGGTTTGTTTGGCAGATTGGGCTGCTACACGACCAAACTCAGCAGGTGCTTCTTCAAACTTGATTTTATCACCAAGCTCATAGGCTGAATTAATGGCAAGAGCATCTTTCAAGCTGATTTCCAAACGGCTATCAAATACTTCATCAACCACTTCACGGACAGTATAAACGGTAAAGTCACCTGTTTTTTCGTTAAAATCAATAGCTACGCTATCAGATTGACCATAGCGTCTGCGATAAGCGGAACGAAGCGACTCTACTACTGCGTCGATGATGTCTTCTTTTTTGATTCCCTTGTCTTCTTCCAAAATGCGGAAGGCCTCTAGCATTTCTTTACTCATGTTTTCTTCACTTTTGAATCCTCAAAAGCTATCCTTTCTTTTTCTATAATTTAACTGCTAAACGTGCTTTTGATACTAGACTGTATGGAATTTGGACAGTTTTCTTACGCGTCTTGTCCATATATTCCATGGTCAACTCGTCCTCTTCAAAGGCCACCAAGGTCCCTTCAAAGACCTTTTGCTTATCGATGGCTTGGTAGAGCCCGACATGGATGTATTTCCCAACCGCTCCAGCAACGGCATCCTTGGTTTTCAAAGGACGTTCCAAGCCTGGACTGGTGATTTCTAGGAAATATTGTTCTGGGAAGGGATCTGGCTTGATGGTATCTAGGACAGGACTGATCATTTCTGTCAAGTCCGCCGTGTCGTTCAAGGTAATTCCTTCAGGTTTATCTACAAAAATACTGAGAATCATGTCACTGCCAATCTTTCCATACTCGATATCCACGAGTTCGAAAGGTGCTTGGATGACAGGTTCTACAACTTCTCTGACTAATTCTACGATTGTTGCGATTGCGTCCACCTCCTCATAAGCAAGAGGCGAAGATATTTCCCCGCCTCACTTTTCATATTCTTACTATAAGTATAACACAAATCAAGCTAACCTGCAAGGATTTGACCTTGAAGCTTTTTGTCTGGGCTTACAAGACTTACTGGGCCGCTCCTAATAATCCTAAGTCGTATTTCCAAGTTAAAATGCGTCTGACAGACTCATCAATACGTTCTTCTGTCAACTCTCCAGAGGAAATTTTCTTTAATAGATAAGGAATCTGAGTTTGATAGGAAGACCCTAGAATCAGATCGTTTCCAGCTACAATCACTTGAAAAGCAGCTTCTTCCTGACTGACAAAATTGGCTAATCCCGCCATGTCTAAATCATCCGTCATAATAACACCTTTGAAATGCAGTTCCTTACGAAGAAGGTCAGTAATTTTCGGTGAGATAGATGATGGAACTGTGTCAATTTTAGATAAGATATTGTGAGAGACTAACACGCTACCAGCCCCTGCATCTATCCCAGCTCGAAAGGGAAGAAAATCAGCTTGTCTTAATTCATCCAGAGAACGATTGTCTTGGATAATAGCAGTATGACTGTCTCCATTATCGCCATATCCTGGAAAATGTTTCAAAGTTGACCCAACCTTACTCTTTTTAAGTTCTTCTACAATCTGCTGAACATAACTTGCAGTTGTTTGGGCATCTTGTCCAATCGTTCGATCATAAATGAAAGCAGAGTGATTCCTTGCAAGATCCGCAACTGGGAAAAGGCCAGCATTGATTCCAACAGATTTTAGCAGCTCTGACTTTTGCTTCGTATCAGAAAGCACTGCCTCCATCCCCCCCTTGATGATAAAGTGCCATAGGAGATTGAAAAGGAGTTTCTAAAATCGAACTGATACGAGTCACTGTCCCTCCTTCTTCATCTGAACCAATCAACAAAGGAATCTTGGCAGCAGCTTGGTAGGCCTTTGTCAAAGCCTTTATATCCTCTAAACTTCGACCCTCAAAATCTCTGCCAAATAAGATATAACCAGACAAATGATAGGATTGGAGATCTTCTATCTGGTGATTAGAAGGAACTCTAGCCCAAAATAATTGCCCCACTTTCTCTTCCAAGGTCATCGCGGCTAATCTGTCTTCGATAACCTTATTTTCCTCTCCTTCACTGGTTTCAATAGTTGTTTCAGTTTTTTCTGCTTGCACCTCTACCTGTCTATGTTGTTGATAATCAGAAAAAATCAAACCAACTATCACAAGGAAAAAGAAAAGATAGAATACAAGAGGGTTTATACTATTTCTCATAACCTTTTCATTATACCACTTATCTGGCCACAAATACACTCTTAGCAAAAACTACTGTTTTAAAATGAAACTAAAAGGACTTAATTCTGTGCAATTCAGAACTAAATCCTTAGAATATATGACTCGTTTTACTTTTTGAATGCGAAACAGTTTTTGAAATCTCTTTAGATTAAAACTGAGCCTCAACTCGGTAGATAACTTGCCCCTTGTTGGAGAATTTTTGCTCGTATTCTGTCATGACATTACCTTCAAAATCACTGGCATGCAAATCTAGCCAGACACCATTGAGTTTCATGCCATACTGAGAAAAGCTCACTAAACTGTACTCAAACAAGCCACGGTTATCCGTCTTAAAATGAATTTCTCCATTTTCAGGCAAGATACGTTTGAAGGTATCCAAGAAGGTCTTGTAGGTCAAACGACGCTTTTCATGGCGTTTTTTAGGCCATGGATCTGAAAGTTTAGATACAAGCGATCAATCTCACCGTCTTCAAAGTAGTCAGTCAAGTCAGAACCATCTACCCACAAGAGCTTGATGTTAGGCACTCCAACTTCAAGCACCTTGTCCAAAGCGTAGCTCAAAACAGACTTTTGAATATCAATCCCGATATAGTTGATGTCAGGGTTCTGCTTGGCCATACCTGAAACAAAGGCACCCTTTCCACTTCCAACTTCCACATGAATGGGATTATCATTGCCAAACAAGTCCCGCCATTTTCCCTTGGCTTCTAAGGGATTGAGGACCACATACTGGGGATTTGCCTCTAGTAATTCTGTCGCCCCTTTACGATTTCTAACTCTCATCTTCTCTTTCCATACTTGTCTCGGAAGTGACGCAAGCCATGAATCTCCCGATTGACATTTTCTAAATCTTGGTTCATATAATACTTGAAAATCTGGCTCAAATAAGACAATTGACCGTACCAATACAATTTATTGAATACCGTTTGATTGTACTTGTAACCGTAGTAGGTCAACCATTCCTTCCACTGATGTTCTGGAATATAATGGCAGAGCATATGGGCCACATCAAACATGCGGTCGGTCAAACGAACCGAATCCCAATCTACCAAATAAATCAAGCCACTATCTGTCTCAATCCAATTACTATGTCGTACATCTCCATGGACAATGGTCGCATAGTCCTCTCTAAATCCTGGAATAGTCTGACGTAAATCAGCCATCACTTCACTGATAAAATGATTTTTACGCAAAGCATCTGGAGCCGTTTCTTGCCAAGACTGTAGTAAATCTACAGGTGTTTCCATGGCATACCCCAAGCGACTCAACTGCGTCATCAACGGACGTGAGCGATGAAGGCGGGTTAAATATTGACGATTTGTTTACGATTCATATCATAGGGGGTCAATATCTTGCCTGTCAACCATTCTTGAGCACACATATCACGCCCATCTGCCAAACGGCGACTCCATAATAATTGTGGAGCAATTTGTTCTCTAGCTAGACCAGGTAGGATTGGAGAGGTGTTCATTTTTACAAAGATACGCTTTCCATCAGGATAGCTACCCATATAAGCCTTGCCACTCTTCCCAGGTATGGGAGTCAGTGTTAGCTCATTATCACCCAAATCCATTTCTTTCCTCCGTATAAAGTTTCCTTACTATTCTACTAGTTTTTGCCCTATTCGTCAACCGCTCCACACCCGATTCTCAAAGAAAAGCATTTCGGGTAACTTCCTTAAAACCTTCCTCAAGGATAAAGAAAAGATTGTCAACGCTCTTCAACTACCCTATTCTAACGCCAAATTGGAGGCGACTAATAATCTCATTAAACTTATCAAGCGAAATGCCTTTGGTTTTCGGAACTTTGAAAACCTCAAAAAACGGATTTTCATCGCTCTAAATATCAAAAAAGAAAGGACGAAATTTGTCCTTTCTAGATCTTAGCTGACTTCAACCCACTACAGTTGACAAAGAGCCAAAAATTTTACGAAATGCTAAAATAATTATATTGTCTCACACAAAAACTAGATAATTCAAAAATTCACCTATCGACTATCTGTGTTTGACTACAAGATATAGAAAATCTATTATTTTGGGAGGTGACAATAAAAGTGAATAATGTAAAAATTTAGAATTTTCAACATAGCTAAAATTATCCAACATGGGTAATCTCCATAGCAACTTCATTTTTTAATAACATTTGCAGCCGTTCATTATCTATAAATCTTTCAACTCCATAAAAATCAAGTAAATATTGAGGAAATGCACTAAGCAACAATACTCGTTCAAGACGTAATATAAAGTCGTTATATTGCTTTAAAAATATGTCTTTAGAATCTATAAGCCCCTCTTGGATAAATGAATTGATTTTTAAATGAAATAATATATAAACCGTATAACAAGTTAAGCTAAGCCAAACTTGATTTTTATCTTTCATTCTCGTTTGAAATGGGCCATATTCTTTGATAAAACTCTCACACGCATCTTTAAAGCGAACATCGCTAAACACAGGATATGTAACAAGATTAACACTATCATGATTTATAAAACTTTCATGAAAGTAATTACTGGCTTCTACCATAGGATAACTTAAAAAAAGTTTACCATTTTCGGTTGCATTATCAAATAAATTTAACATCTCCTCAATTTCGATATATATTTTTTCTAGATCTTTATATTCTTTATAGTGTTGAGCGTCTAAATCGAAAAAGAGATAAATTAGAGAGAAGTCCTCACTAGTATATTCAAATTTACCATCAGATAATTCACAAATATGTTCTACTGTTTGTTCATATTGGTTTTCTTTTAATTTCTCATATAAGGAATAAATGTTTGTAGAAAAAATGACTATTTCATAATCAATTTTATGAGAAAAAAAGTCACTTTGAAAATTACAAACCGATTTCACAAGGTTTTTCTCCGGTTTTTTACCTTCGGTAATAAATAGTATTCTTTTAGTTTTTGACATCAGCAAAGAACCCTGTTCTGTACATTTTCTCTAAATTTTGTGTTTTTCTTATAACCATATCTGTTTTATTTGAAAGACTAGATATTTCATTATCTTCAATGATGTAATAACAATCTGGTCGTAATAAAGTATTAGACATATTAGTGGTATTATGTGTTGTTATAACTAATTGGAGAGATGGTATTTTTATTAATCTTTTAATAATTTCACGAGAAACATCATTATGAAAATATGCATCAAATTCATCCATAAAAACAAAACGAACCTCTTTTTCAAACGATAAATACCAATAAAAGAAAAGTGTTAGTGATCTAGTCCCTTTAGACATAATGCCCCAAAACTCTACTTCCTTGCCTGAGTCAAATTTCACATAAATCTGTTTTTCTCCATCAACCTCTTTTTCAAATAGATTATAATCTATACCTAAATCTTTTAAAAATTGATTATAGTTACTAAGGTTTCCAGTCTCAATAATTGCTGAGGCAATGGATTCCGAACCTGTTTTAAAACCTCTATACCTGTTTCCGTCCAGCGAATCAAAAGATAGCATTCTATTGACAAAATCCATAAAAAGTAAAAATACTTCAACATTTTTATCTGTCTTAGGATTTAATGCGGTATTATTCCTAATATATTTAACTAATGATAGATCCTCAGTATCAAAATCAAATGTTAGATGCTCGGTACCTTTCAAGGTTGCTTTTTCTCTCTCATTTTTTTGACGAGAGTCTATTACTGGAATCCCATTAATCAAAACAATTTCTTCTACTAATCTTAGAAAGCTAGATTTCTTATATCTATATATAAGTTCATCCTTATCAAACTGAAAAGTATATTCAAACTCTGCTATATCTATATCACTGTCTAAATTTAAGTAATGTTTATCATATTCTTCTCTTCTGATATGTTTATCTGTCAAATGTGAAACTATATCCATAAGAGCCAAACCTAAATTGGATTTCCCACTGGCGTTATCTCCATAGATTAGTGAATCTTTAACAAGGTTATCTTGAATTGCATCAGTATTATATTCGTAATTCCCTGAGGTAAAATCGAAGATTAATTCATCTTTAAAATTCTTAAAACCTTTAACTTTAAATGTTTTAATCATATTTCCTCCTTAGTGTAATTTTTTTACACCACCTTTATAATACTAAAGAATAATCCAATTGTCAAAGAATTTTAGCTATTTTCTAGAATCCAGCTTAGCGTCAAAATCAAAGACAGAGAAATTCCTCTGCTGACTTCCGCCAAGTGTTGAACTCCTGCGCCAGAAGAAATAGCGAAGAAATGAATATAAACCAGCGTCTCAAGCACACTTAGAAGAAAGATTGCAATGAAAAAGCAAAAAGTTGTTTCTTGCTTAACATCCCAAAAAGAAATCATATCAAACTTTCTAGCATAAGCAACACTCAGCGAGGTTACTATAAGACTTACAATAATCAATTCAGATTCATTTTGAAAAAAATCCCCATGGTTAATCGTATAAGGAACTGTAATGACGATTAGTAGTACTAAAAAAATCCAAAACACAAGGCATGAAATTTATCAAAAAAACTCCATAAAATTATCCTCCCCACCAAACAGACTTCCTACGCGTCATCCTTTAGCTCTAACCTTTCCAAAACAAACCATTTTATACTCGTCAACGTCGCCTTGAATTATATATGTGACTGACTTCGTCAGTTTCATCTACAACCTCAAAACCATGTTTTGAGCTGACTTCGTCAGTTCTATCCACAACCTCAAAATACTGTTTTGGGTAACCTGCGGCTAGTTTCCTAGTTTGCTCTTTGATTTTCATTGAATATAAGTTAAGAGTGGCAAACTGTTGTAAAACATGTGGACTAGAGTAGAAACCCATAGGTTTTGGCTCTTTTTATAAGCAAAGCCCAGCAACAAGCCCCCGAAAAGATAATAGCAAAACGAAGGAATATCATAAGGTTCATGCATGAAGGAAAAGAGAGAGGAAGTCAGTACAAGCCCCAGCCAAGAATTATCAAAAACTGCACCTTGAAGAAGCCCTCTAAACATGAATTCCTCCTGGATAGGTGCCAAAACTGTAGCACTAACAATAAAAGAAAGCGAAAGTCCTTTACTAGCTTCCTCAAGGTGTTGATCCGAAGCACCAGAAACAACTGAGAAAAAAGCATGATAGCTAATACTTACCAGCACAGTGAGAAGAAAAATTCCAATGAAGAGCAAGAGTTGTTTCCTGCTTAACATCCCCAAAGAAATCATATCAAACCATTTCGCATAGCCAAAACTAAGGAAAAGCAAGAGACTCTTTACAACAATGAATGTGTACTGGTGTTGAAAATGATCTCCTTGATTAATGGAATAACCCGCTGCACCAACGATTGCAAAGACTAAAAATCCAAAAAACAAGGCATGACATTTATTAAAAATTCTCATAAAACTATCCTCCTCACCCAACAGACTTCCTACTCGTCATCCTTTCGCTCTAACCTTTCCAAAACAAACCATTTGAGTAACCAAAATCCGACCACATAACCAGCACCTAAGAAGATAGCCATTAAAGATAGCATGGGATTAAGGAAATAAAAGGCCACAACAGATACAAAGGTTAGCACAAAAACATTAAAGGCAATGGTGTCAGAAGCCAAGACTAGAATATAAGGTGTCAACCAGTCTAAGGTTTTTGAATCTAGGAAAAATAAGTGTTTATACATGATGACCTCCTCTTGTCAAGCTCTACTGCTGTAAGATTAAGAAGGCAGTTTGTTCTTTTTAAGTCTAATCTGACTACTAGATAATAGATACATTAAGGCATTAAAGACAATGAAAATATGTCCATAGAATAAAATCAACCTCACATCCAAATCAAGATAAAGTTTGATTATCAAAAAGATGAGCAAAAGAATTTGAAACCATAAGGTTTTTCCAAAAATAAATTTAAAGCGATTTCGAATGTCTACTTCCTTGATTTTTACCGCTACCCCTTTATTAGCAAGAAGGAAACGCCTGCTTCAAATAATCCACTGTAGAGAACAATCCACCCAATCGATACATTAGAGATTTGTAAAAATATCCCTAAAAGAATATCCAACATACTACTCAAGAAAATAACAAGAAATAATCTGTATTTCACATTAAATACCTCCATTCATTTATTTCACGAACGTTTTAATAGAGCCTTCTACTCAAATATCCTGATAAAAGAGGAAAGAAAGCTACTTTTTATAATACTTCAAGCCCCAAATGAGTAGAAGCATAATAATCAAGCAGAGAATAGCGCCAATATAGGCAATTAGTTGTTGGTAAGATTCTCCTGCTGTGACACCTCTATACAAACAAATAATAGACATAAAACCTGTCAAGCCGATGAACATGAGTTGATTGGTTCTAGGACTAACCAAATCATCATCTTCAAACTCTCTTATCCTCATCTCCCTAGTGAGGTAAACAGTAACCAAAATCGAAGCCAAGTTAATAACCACTAAAAGAAATTGGAAAACCAAGGAAAAATTTAAAAACTGACGAGATAGAAATAGATAAGTAGAGACAAGTAAAGGCAACTGACCTAAGAACAATCTCGCAAGGAAGATGTTCCGTTTTTTAGCAAGAAACGTTTTCATTTCTTTGCTCCTTTCTTTTTAGTTAAAGCAAGATAGATTATAACCGCAATCATATAGGCTATGGTATAAAATAGATGATACCAAATACTCTCCCTAAGCGGATAAAGAAGGATAGACATAATTAGATACAAGATGAAAATGACAAATATTTTTTTCTTCATAAAATTTCCTCCTAAATGTCTGTTGAGCTACAACCTTTACACTGCTAGTATAGCACTCATTTTGACCTTGGATCACTCAAATCACAAATGGTCATCAAAACATCTTGAATTGTAAAAAATTTAAAAAAGCAAGCATGAAAAACATACTTGCCCTTTACACTGTATTGATACCAACTTAATTTGTAGATTTTTTATCCTGCTATCACATATCATTTTGACAGGCGAAACAATATTAAAGAAACTCCACTGTAGATTAAACTAGCGATAAAAAATCTTTTTGTCTAATTAGATCTATCTTTATTCTTCTTCGGAGATTTTAAAAATTTTTCCCTAATGAAATAAGTAATAAAAGAAATAAGCATACTAACAACAAAAACAATAAGAAAACTTTTGAAATCCATAATTACCTTCAAGTACACAAGCTCAAGCTTTTAAGCAACCATAATAGCCAATTGTAACATTGTTTTTGCATTCAAGAGGAATACCTCTTTTTACTTTCGTCCTATTACAACCTTAATAAGGTTAGTATACTACTATTTTTTAAAATTTTCCATCCAAATCATAAATGGTCATCAAAACATCTTGAATTGTAAAAATATTAAAAGCAAGCATGAAAAACATACTTGCCCTATGGAAACTTAACAATGTGAAAATACAAAATAGAAAACCTACTCACCCTCACTTCCGTCTGTTCTCATATATTCTCATAATCGCAACCAGGATACAGGCTGTCCCACCTGCCAAAACCAGGAGGGTAATGATAATGTTGAGAATTTCAGGCGTCCTCTCTATTCTGTTGACAAGACGGACTAAAGACAATACTGTCAATAAGAGTAAAGCTACTGACTCTGTCCGAATTAAAGAAGTCAGTCGGTTCTCAATCGCATATAAAAAGTATGGTAACATAACACAGGCTATAGCAATCACAAACAGATTGCTCCCCGTTTCTTCTCCCTCGTTCACCACGGAAATCATGAGAAGATTCGATGCTATGATCAACGTAGAACAGGTGATAAAATAGGATTTCTTATTCATTTAATATACCTCGCATACTATAGTATTTTAATTGATGACTACAGGCAGTACTTCTTTGCACAAGTCTTCTAATCATCAACCGACATCGAGTGAACTGTTAAAACCTGACGAAAAACTTGATCTTGACAGGTGGTATTGAGACTGGTATTGGGATGACTTTCCACAATTTTCATGACAGTATAGAGACCAACTCCTCTCTCCTCCCCTTTAGAACTGGCTCCAAAGGAGAAGATTTCAGAAATATCGATGCCCTCTTCTTTAATGGAATTTTCAATGATAAAGGTCTCCTGTGCTCCATTTTTTAAAAAGGCAATTGAAACATGAGGTTGACTAGCCTCTGCACTGGCTTCAATAGCGTTGTCACAAAGGATAGACACAATGGTTAGAAAATCAAGTAGACTCATCCCCTCGACCTGAATCTCCTCAGGAACTTCGACATTAAAGACAATCTTCTTATCTCTAGCTTTTAGAAATTTCCCTGCTAGAAGACTTTTGAGGGCTTTATCACGAATATTCACCAATCGTCCAAGGTCATATTTATTGTCCTGCAATTTTTCACTAGAATCCTTAAGACGGAGTCGTAAACCTCTTTTATCTGCTCCATATCCTCCTCTTCAATGCCCAGACGTAAGCTGGTCAAGAGGTTGGTATAATCATGACGAAAGCTCCGTACTTCTTTGTAAAGCTCCTCTATATGCCGACTATATCGCTCCATATCTCTGTAGCGCAAGGCCTGTTCTTGGTCCAATCTCTCATGGAGTTTGTCCTTCAAATAGGTATCCAATTTCTTAATAATTCCCATAAAAAAGAGCAAGTAAAAGACTAGGATGAGATGGCGAACAGTCTTTGATTGGATATCGTATGCATATTCAAAGTAAGACAGATTTTCCATGACTAGAAAGTAAGCCCCCATTATCCAGTTAATCTTAGTCAGGGACTGTTGAAAACCTTTATCGAGAAACTCCTTTCTCAATCTAGTAAAATCATAGTCCAACCATTTCAAAAAGACTAATACTATGAAGCAAACGAATAGCATAATCAACAAAAAGAGAGGATTTCCATCTCCATCTACAATCCCTTGCCCCAAAAACGGAAACACAAAATAGGAAACACTTCTGTAAAAGAGATCCATCAATACAATTGGAAAGAGACCATAAAAGAAAAGGAGTTTTTTAGGAAGCCCTCTTAACAGTAAGAAAGATAGACATATACCGAACAAAGGTTCTATAAAATAGGACAAATATTCACTTACATCCAAAAATTGAAAAGTCGCAAAAATGGCCCCTAGAAGAAATTTCAAAAGAAAAGCTTTAAAAATCCTCTCAAAAGTGAGACCAATTCCATCTACCTTAAAGAAAATGACAATTTCTAGTCCATTAATAACAAGAAATACAACAATATCCAAGCAATGTTCATAAACTCTCCTAGCTCAGTGTAATTTATTGATGGCTTCAGACACTTCCCTGACCTTATAACGCGCGATCAGACAGCTTCCACCATTGGGAAAGTAAAGCAGTTTTTCTTTCTTATCCAAACGAACTACATTGGCAGGATTGATGAGAAAAGAGCGATGGCACTGCAAGAGACGGGGCTCCTGCTTGAAAACCTCCTCTAAACTCGCTGTAAATTCCAGCCTGTCTGTCTTAGTATAGAGAATAACACGATGGGCTCTGGGCGATGTTTCAAGGTAATAAACCTCTTTAAAAGGATACTGGAATTGGGCAAATTTTGATTTAAAGTAAAAACAATCTTCCGCCAGACTTTTACTATCTTGACTATTGGCATAGAGAAGGGCTGTTTCGATCCGATACTCAAACTCCTCTGCCGACAAGGCCTTATCAATGTAGTCCAAAGCAGACACTTGGTAGCGAAAGGACAGGGGCATAAACTCCGAGTGAGTCGTCACAAAGACAATCAGGGCATAGGGGTCTCGATCCCGAATCTTTCTAGCCACCTCCAGCCCCTTCATCTCCTCATTTCGAATCTCAATGTCCAAAAAGAATAGTTGATGGGCTCCCTTCTCATGCACCTCTGCCAGCAGTTGGTCTGGCTTGCCAAAGACCTCAAAAGAGCTGGGAGTGATATGATGTTCTTTCAAAAGTTTCTCAATGGTCGTTTCAATTCTAGCTTGTTGGGAAAAATCATCCTCTAAAACAAATATTCTCATCTTCTTACTCTCCTTGTTTTGATTTCTTCCTAAAAAGAGAATAGCAAAAATACTATGATACAAACCCACCAAATCCTAAACAGGCCTTCAACGCTCCTGAAAGGTAGCTTGTTCCTCAAATAAGCATGATAATCTTACAACTATTTTATCATAAAATCTTAACAGTACCATTCAGGAAATTTCAAGGACAATTAAAGATTTGAAGGCGAAAAAGGAGATAAAAATGATAGACTGACAGTATCAAAACACAGTTGCTAGAAACAAGACTAGCACCCAGATTAAAGGAGGAATTCTCATGACAGATACAGACCCTATCAAAAGAGCTCAGACTTTGATTACTGACTTAAACAAAGCCTATCAAGCATGCAAACAAGCAACAGCTGACGACGTCCGCTTTCAGGAGCAACTAAACTCTATTCTTGGTTTTCTAGCCAAGGCTGAAACAGTGGACAATCGATTCTTGATTGAACTGGAAAAATTTTACCAGACTTCCAGTCTTCTCATGGGACTCAGCGCCCTCAATCCAGATGCTCCTACTCGCGCCGCTTGGCGTGCCTATGACCGTTTCCACTTTGACCAAGTCAAGACCAAGTTGAGTCTCTACGGACCAACCATTATCCTGTAGAAAATAAAAGAAGCTGAGTCAAACTGAACTCAACTTCTTTTTTAGTGTCATATAAGCATCTTAGTCCTGCATCTGACGTTTTACCTGATAAGGCAAATACAAGACTAGTAAACCCAAACCAGCTCCTAGTAAGGCTAGAAGAGCTATTTTTTCTTGGAAGGTCACAAGACCGACAACTAATTCCACAAATAAAACAAAACTGGTCAATCCTCGGACTACCGCCTGCAAGCCTTTTTCCTTTTGCCCCTTATCCAGCGGAAAGAGTTGGGTCAAATACTGGTAGTCAAAGGCGTGATAGAGAGCCAGCAACTGGAAGAGCAAGAGGTAGTTAAAGAGAACCACCACTGCTGCCGCAATCCAAGCTTGCTCGATAAACCTGCGCCAGCAAGGAAAGCAGGAGCAGACGAAGACTGAGGGCAAAGAGGTCTCCATTTCTCAAATAAGAACGCAGATAGAGATTTTGCCAAATCTTCCCAGGCACCTTCTGAACAGCCTTTAGGATAAAGTCCAGATAGGCACGACGCTTGACGCTATTTGAAATTCCCTTTACCTGCGTAAAGAGGGCAAAGAAACGAAGCAAGACTTGCTTACGCTTGCTTTCTTGAGAAATGACATAGTCCCAGTCCAGTCCAGTTTCCGTAAAAAACTTGCTGGCCTTTTGACGAAAGAGGAAATATTTTCCTACTCCCAATAAAAGCACATAGAGCAGAAAAACTGGCAAGCCATAACCCATTGCCAAAAATAAAGGCGCAAATAACAGCAAGAAAAGGGTTTGGACAAAGAGCCAAAAGAATAAGGAAATGCCAGTTTGACGCTTGAGATGGAGCTTGATTTCCTCTTCTCCAACTAGGAGAAAGAGCTTGTCTGGGGCCTCCATATAGGTGGCAATTCCTCCCCAAAGCAAAAGTAAAACAGAGGTAATTCCTACAAACAAAAGGATAGGCCAATGATTTTCAGGAAAATCTTGCAAGAGCTGACTGTACTGGTAGGCTAGAAAGCCCAGCAGGACAAGCAGAAACAAGACAAAGTGGTCATTGAGAACATAGCGCAGATAACCGACACACTCCTTTCGAAAGCCTGCTTTCTCTTTAGAAACAAGTCTTTCATAGCTCCTCCTCTTTGGTCAGAGCCAAGTAAATATCATTCAAACTAGCCTCAGGCATATCAAAGGCTTCGCGCAGTTGCAGGAGATTTCCCTTGGCACGCACTTCCCCTTTGTGAAGAATGACAAAGGCATCACACATCTTCTCAGCCGAATCCAGCACGTGAGTACTCATGAGAATGGACTTACCCTTTTGCTTTTCCACTTCCAAAAGCTGAATCAAGTCTGCAATAGCCAAGGGATCAAGACCAAGGAAAGGCTCATCCACGATAAAAAGACTTGGATCTACCACAAAAGCACAGATAATCATGACCTTTTGCTTCATCCCTTTTGAAAAATGAACAGGGAACCAATCTAATTTCTGTTCCAGACGGAACATTTTCAACAAAGGTTCCACTCGCTCAAAAGCCACTTTTTGCTCAATACCATAAGCCATAGCAACCGTTTCGATATGCTCTCTGAGGGTCAATTCCTCATACAGACTAGGTGTCTCAGGAATGTAGCCAATTTGCTTGCGGTAGCTAGTCGCATCTCCTTGCAGGGTCAGGCCATTGATATTGATAGAGCCACTATAAGGTGTCAACAGACCGATAATTTCATTGATCGTGGTTGATTTACCAGCACCATTGAGACCAATCAGACCGACCAGCTGCCCACTTTCAACAGTAAAAGATACGTCTTTCAAGACAGGGACATGGACATAGCCACCTGTCAGGTTTTTAATTTCTAACATATTTTCTCCAAATCTGGTATAATGTAGCTATATTATATCAAAATTCAATACAGTAGAGGTAGATTTTATGTCAGATTGCATTTTTTGTAAAATCATCGCAGGGGAAATTCCTGCTTCAAAAGTATATGAAGATGAACAGGTTCTTGCCTTTCTTGATATCTCGCAAGTGACACCTGGACACACCTTGGTCGTACCCAAAGAACACTATCGCAATCTTTTGGAAATGGATGCTACTAGCGCCAGCCAACTCTTTTCCCAAGTGCCAAAAGTGGCTCAAAAAGTTATGAAAGCCACCAAGGCTGCTGGTATGAATATCATTGCCAACTGTGAAGAAATCGCAGGGCAAACAGTCTTCCATACCCACGTTCACCTCGTGCCTCGCTACAGTGCGGACGATGACCTCAAGATTGATTTTATCGCCCACGAACCAGACTTTGACAAACTCACTCAAGTCGCTGAAACCATCAAAAACGCCTAAGGAGTTGCCATGAAATTATCCAACCTACTGCTATTTGCAGGAGCTGCAGCTGGAAGTTATCTGGTCACAAAAAATCGCCAAACCATCACAGATGAAGTCTTGAATACCACTGACCGCGTTCAAGCTATCAAGGATGATGTGGATATTATCCAAAACAGCCTACAAATCATCGACCAGCAAAAAGAACTCATCAAGGAATACCAAGAAGACCTGACTTACAAATTTAAAGTCTTGGAGAAGGATATTCAGACTAGACTGGCTGTTATAAAAGAACTGCAGGAAACTGAAGATAAATAAAAAGAGCCCGACAGCTCTTTTTGTTTATACTCAATGAAAATCAAAGAACAAACTAGGAAGCTAGCCCGCAGGCTGCTCAAAACACCGTTTTGAGGTTGTGGATATAACTGACGAAGTCAGCTCAAAACACGGTTTTGAGGTTGTAGACAAGCCGACGCTGACGTGGTTTGAAGAGATTTTTGAAGAGTATTATTCACCGTTTCATAACTAAATCGAAGACTTTCCCAGGCTTTCCGCCGTAATGAAAACACCTGAAACAGCTTCGTTTCAGGCGTCCGGAAACTTTAAGACCTAGGTTCAAAGTTTAGGTATGGAACTTCGAAGAAGGTCGCTACCGTCCGTCATTACTTAAGGAAAGTCTTAAAAAATCTATAAAGTAAAAAGAGCCCGACGGCTCTTTTTGTTTATACTCAATGAAAATCAAAGAGCAAACTAGGAAGCTAGCCGCAGGCTGTACTTGAGTACGGCAAGGCAACGCTGACGTGGTTTGAAGAGATTTTCGAAGAGTATTATTCTCCTTCAAAGGCATCTTTAATATGGTCAAAGAAACCTTTTTTCTTTGGATTGACTTTCAAGTCACCTGCAACTGCAAATTCTTTCAAAGCTGCTTTTTGACGGTCGTTCAATCCTGTCGGAGTCACGACATTAACGGTAACGTATTGGTCACCAACTGCACCGCCACGAAGGCTTGGAGCTCCCTTGCCACGTAGGCGGAATTTCTTACCAGTCTGAGTTCCCTCTGGGATAACCAATTCAACATCACCGTGAACAGTTGGAATATCTACTGTATCACCAAGAGCTGCTTGAACAAAGTTGAGGTTGAGATTGTAGAAGATAGTAGTCCCTTCACGTTCAAACTTATCGCTGGCTTCCACGGAAACCACCACATACAAGTCACCATAAGGTCCACCGTTAAATCCAGCTTCACCTTGACCAGCTAGGCGAATTTGTTGACCCGTTTCCACACCAGCAGGAATTTTGACATGTACGCTATGGGCTTGTTTTTCATGACCTGTTCCGTGACAGGTTGTACATGGATCTTTGATTTCTTTTCCGCGACCATGACAGACATCACAGGTTACTTGGCGACGCATCATACCAAGCGGAGTCTGTGTATCGACGTTAATGACACCAGCACCATGACAGCGTCCACAAGTGACTGGGCTTGTTCCTGGCTTAGCACCAGAGCCATTACATGTACGACAGCTAGCTTCACGGTTGTATTTAACTTCTTTTTCAGCTCCAAAAATAGCTTCTTCAAAGGTCAAGTTCACACGATACTGGAGATCATCCCCTTGACGAGGAGCATTTGGATTGCGTGAAGCACCGCCTCCACCGAAGAAACTTGAGAAGATGTCCTCAAAACCACCAAAGCCACCTGCCCCGTTGAAACCGCCAGCTCCACCACCGAAGCCTCCAAATCCACCATTGGCGCCTGCAGCACCATATTGGTCATAGGCTGCACGTTTTTGGTCGTCACTCAAAGTCTCATAGGCTTCCTGAACTTCCTTGTACTTTTCCTCAGCACCAGGCTCTTTGTTGATATCTGGGTGGTATTTTTTCGAAAGCTTACGATAAGCCTTTTTGATCTCGTCTGCCGAAGCGTTTTTGGACACCCCCAGACGATCATAAAATTCAGTATTGTTCATAATTCAAGATACAAAGGGCGTCAAACGGACACAGCCAAAATAGGGGTTTTGACGACGGACGCTTGCGTCCTAGAAAAAACTATCTTTTTGGCACAGTCCGTAGCCCGTGTTCAATTCCCTGAACACATTTGTTCCTTTCTATTGATATTTTGAATCAAACCTCCATTTAGGCCGGGTTCAATTCCTTTCTTTTATATTGAGTCAGAAACTTTGGAACCCGTGTTCAATTCCCTGAACACATTTGTTCCTTTCTATTGATATTTTGAATCAAACCTCCATTTAGGCCGGGTTCAATTCCTTTCTTTTATATTGAGTCAGAAATTTTGGAACCCGTGTTCAATTCCCTGAACACCCTTATTCCTTTCTATAATTTTCATGTAAATCTTTAGAGGCTGTTTTCTATACTCTGCTTCACTTGATCAAACTCTTCCTCTGATAGAGTAAATATCAAATCCTCTTCAGCATACTCGTTCTGTTCTTTAAAATAGTTGTCCGTATTCTCTGCCAACCCTAAACCAAGAATCACTTTTCTTGCAAACTCTTGATATGCAAAACCGATAGCCGTAATGATTTGTTTATCTTGGACAAGAACTTTCGGTTGGAAATTCTCACGTGGAAGAAATTCAAAATAGTCAAAGAAGTTTTGCCAAATTCCACCTGTAAATTTCGTGTCGTTCAACAAGCCTGCTTTCGCCAATAAAAGGGGCGCTGAAGAAATGGCTGCAATTAGGATATCCTGCTCATTAAGACTTCTCAAAAACGAGATCAATTTCTCATCTTGTAGAGTAGGACCTATATTTACCATTCCTGGCAAAATCACACAAGAATAATCTTCTATACGGATCTGATCCAATGTTTTCGTCGATTGACAGGGCAAACCATCCTCAGAGACCACCATCGAATTCTCAGAAGCGACATAATCAATTGTGATGTCAAAAGACAGAGCTAAAGTGCTTGTCAAAGCGGTTATCTCATAAAGAGAAAAATTAGGATAAATGATACAAAGTACTTTTTTCATATGCAACATCCTCTATTTTATCGAAAAACAGAGGCTGGGTTGCAACCTCTGGATTTCTTCTTAACATTCTTGACGAGTTAGGCTTAACTGAGTTTCGGCTAAAAACTTCGGAAAAAAGATAAGCCATCTTCTGTGCATCGCACAAGGCGATGGCTTCCTATTTTTCTTTCGTTTTCTTAACGCCTCAACATCTTACCGAATCGAGCACGCCCTAACCTCTTGGTGAAAAAGACAAATCTTCCTAGAAATTAAAGTTTCTGCGTCAGATTTCCTATTTTCACTGTGAGGTTTTAACGGGCTTTGCATCTTATTTTTCCGTAAACTCTCCGTCTACGACGTCATCGCCTGCGTTTCCTGTCGCTTGTGCGCCTTCTGCTCCTGCTTGAGCTTGTTGGGCTGCTGCGGCTTGTTCGTAGAGTTTAACAGCAAGTCCTTGAGCTTTTTCATTCAAGGCTTCAAGTTTTGCTTTCATTTCGTCCAAGTTGTTGTCTTCTTGGGCTTTCTTAAGCTCATCAAGCGCAGCTTGTGCAGCATCACGTTCTGAATCGAAGCCTTTGCCTTCAGTTTCCTTGATTGTCTTTTCAGTCGCAAAGATAGCTTGGTCTACTTCGTTACGAAGGTCTACTTCTTCTTTACGTTTCTTATCTGCTTCAGCGTTAGCTTCAGCATCCTTCATCATGCGGTCAATTTCTTCGTCAGTCAAACCTGAGTTAGATTGGATAACAATTGTTTGTTCTTTTTGAGTTCCAAGATCTTTGGCTTTAACAGATACGATACCGTTCTTGTCGATATCAAATGTTACTTCGATTTGAGGAATTCCACGAGGTGCAGCTGGAATATCTGTCAATTGGAAACGTCCAAGAGTCTTGTTATCTGCTGCCATTGGGCGTTCACCTTGAAGAACGTGGATATCAACGGCTGGTTGGTTGTCTGCCGCAGTTGAGAAGACTTGTGATTTAGATGTTGGAATAGTAGTGTTGCGGTCGATGAGTTTTGTGAATACACCACCCATTGTTTCGATACCAAGTGACAATGGCGTTACATCAAGAAGGACAACGTCTTTGACATCACCAGTAATCACACCACCTTGGATGGCAGCACCCATAGCAACTACTTCGTCAGGGTTTACTGATTTGTTTGGTTCTTTACCAGTTTCAGCCTTAACTGCTTCTACAACGGCTGGGATACGAGTTGAACCACCAACAAGGATAACTTCGTCGATTTCTGACAAGCTCAAACCTGCATCAGAAAGGGCTTGACGAACTGGAACTTTTGTACGTTCTACAAGATCACGAGTCAAATCGTCAAATTTCGCACGAGTCAAAGTCATTTCCAAGTGAAGAGGTCCAGCCTCACCTGCAGTGATAAATGGCAAGCTGATTTGTGTTGAAGTTACACCAGAAAGGTCTTTCTTCGCTTTTTCAGCTGCATCTTTCAAACGTTGCATTGCCATCTTGTCAGTAGACAAGTCAATACCGTTTTCTTTCTTGAATTCTGCTACCAAGTGGTCGATGATTTTCTGGTCAAAGTCATCACCACCAAGTTTGTTGTCCCCTGCAGTTGACAATACATCGAAGACACCGTCACCCAATTCAAGGATAGAGACGTCGAATGTACCACCACCAAGGTCAAATACCAAGATTTTTTCTTCTTTGTCAGTCTTGTCCAAACCATAAGCAAGAGCTGCTGCAGTTGGTTCGTTGACGATACGTTCTACTTCAAGACCAGCGATTTTCCCAGCGTCTTTAGTGGCTTGACGTTGAGCATCGTTGAAGTAAGCCGGAACTGTGATAACTGCTTTAGTTACTTTTTCGCCAAGGTAGTCTTCAGCGTAGCCTTTCAAGTATTGAAGAATCATAGCTGAGATTTCTTGTGGAGTGTATTCTTTTCCGTTAGCAGAAACTTTTTCAGAAGTTCCCATCTTAGATTTGATAGAGATGACTGTATCTGGATTTGTAACTGCTTGACGTTTTGCAGCATCACCAACGATGATTTCGCCGTTTTTGAATGATACTACAGATGGAGTTGTGCGGTTTCCTTCTGGGTTTGCGATGATTTTGCTTTCAGTTCCTTCAAGAACTGCAACTGCTGAGTTTGTTGTACCTAAGTCAATACCGATAATTTTAGACATGTGTTTTTCTCCTTAAATTTTATATTCTATTTTTCTTTTTGATACTCTTCTTAAATGGCGGCGCCGTCAGAGCTTGACTTCGTCAATCTCTTTGACTAAACTTTGAGCCTAAGGTCTCAAAGTTTGCGCAAGTAGCGCCACGGAGAAGAGTATCGTCTTTGGTTCGCTTTGCTCACTATTACAAAGCCAAACATATTTTATCTTTCTTCATAGTTTATTGTCGTTTCGGACAAGTTTTTTTAAGCTTTCTAGCTTAGCTGTAAACAACCACCATTGCTGGGCGTAGGATGCGGTCATGGAGTTTGTAGCCTTTTTGGAAGACTTGGGCGATGGTATCTGCTGGGTGTTCATCGTCTGCTGGGAGAGTTTGGATGGCCATATGGTAGTTATGGTCAAATTCGCCGTCAGCTGCGATTTCTTCGATTCCTTCTTCTTTCAAAGCGTGAATCAAGCTTTCTTGCACCATCTCCAATCCTTTTTTAACGTCGTCTGTCAAACCTTCAACTGCGAGTGCACGCTCAAGGTTGTCGAGCGATGGTAAGATTGCTTTTGCCAAGTCTTGGCTACGATAACGTTGCAAGTTTTGACGCTCTTCATTGGCACGACGTTGGATATTTTGCATTTCTGCATGAGCACGAAGGTATTTGTTTTCGAACTCATCTGCACGTTCATTTGCCAAGTCCAACTCAGACTTCTCAGGAGTTGCTTCTTCTACCGTTTCCACAACTTCCTCTTCTTGAACTTCTTCTACTTCTTCATTTTTTATATCTTGGGCCATTTTCGCCTCCTTTAATGATTTCAATCTTAATGTACTTCGTAATGATTACTGCTGAGGTATCGGTAAAAATCTGTCAACTTCATGGTCAAAACACGGTTGACCACATTGACTTGGTTGATTAGCTGTTGGTAATCCAGATTGACTGGACCGATAATGGCTAGAATTCCAACTCCCCGATAAGGAATGAGAAACTTGCTACTAATCACCGCTAGGTCTGCTAGGCAGGACTCTTGACTATCCGCAACACGAACATTTTGCATCTGTTCCTCATGCAGCCCCTCACGAATCTCCAGAGCCACCTTTTGCGGTTGGTCAAAGAACTGATAGGCCGCTAGATTAGCAAAATTCAAGAGATTGACCTTGCCAGCTACCACAATGTTTTCGTTGAACATTTCTTTAAAGATGTGTTCAAAGAGATCGATGACATTGTCCGTTGTTGTAAAGTAACGCTGGATAATCTGCGGAATCTCTGTCCGAATCTTGTAGTGGATATCTAGAACGGTGTGACCGAGGAAACGTTCCTGAATGATATTCTTCAGTTTCAGCAAGTCCTCCTGCAAGAAGTTCCTTGGAATCAGAAACTGACTCGTAACCGTCCGCGATTCGTCTAAGGTGAATACCGCCAAGGCTGTATGTTGCCCCAAAACAACGATATCAAAGGCTGTTAAACGTTGCCTACTCGGTTCAACATCCAGTGCTACTACCGTACAGCCACTCAGGTCTGTTAGCAGGTTAGCAGCCTCTTGAAGAATATCCTCCAATTTGAAGAATTCCTGATCAAAGGCTTTGACAATCTCATATACCTCATTTTCAGCCAGTCGATCAAAATCCAGTGAGTGTTTCACATAGTACTGAAAACCAGCAACACTTGGCATCCGACCACTTGAAGTATGGGCCTTTTCAAGCAAACCTTGCTTTTCTAGAGCTGCCATATCATTACGAATGGTAGCACTGCTAGAGTTAATAGACTCTTGCAAAGCTTTGGATCCGACAGGTTCGTGCGTTTTGGTAAAGATGTCAATAATCAGATTTAAAATATCCTGCTGACGCTCTGTGACCATCTCATCACTCCTCTCTGTCTGATCGATTAGCACTCGATACATCTAAGTGCTAACTTATGATTCTATTATACACCCTTAAAAGAGAATGTCAAGACAAAAACTCAAAAAATTAGCACTCTTTTGTCAAGAGTGCTAAAAATCAGTCTGAAGACCTAGAACCCTACCTTCCATCTACTCGGTATTTCCTTTTTAGTCTGAAATAACCATAAATTAGATAAGAAATCATAAAGGCATATAAAATAAAAATAACGAAGAAAGACATGGAAAGATCTTCTCTAAATAAACTCATACAAACAACAAATCCACCTAAGAAAGTAGCTGTACAGGAACGAAATCTAGATCGCATGACTTCCCATCTGAGCACCTTACTCATATAGACTTGATCCTCTGAAAGTATATCAGAAGCCGATTTACGAAGAATTGAACAAAAACCTGTTTCTATCAATTCCCAACCTCTATCTCTAAAATCTTGCAGTTCATGCTTATATTTTTTAAGAAATCTAGAATCATAGATACAGTAGATGACATCGTCTGGTTGACATTGGTCAAAATAGAACAAACCAAAACGACTCGTTCTATACCTCCAACCTTTCAAATGCATCTCATGTAAATAATCTTCTTCCTTGTCCAAATCAACAATTGTGAAAATCCGAAATTGCTTTTTATTTATCATGACTTCCCCTCCAATTTTGAGCATACCTATCCTATCATAAATCTGATAATTCCTTCTTTTTATGCCATAACTTCCAGCCAATATAGACAACCATTAACAAAAGGATCAAAGACAAGAAAATATCTAGCCCGACCGCAAGTAAACTCCATAGACCATACGCATTACTTCTATTGAGCAATTTAAGTAAGAATGGTATATGTATGGCTAGCAAAAGTAAAACAGGTACTAATCGCAGTCTTAAAATGCGATTAACCATAGCTAACTTCCCAGCAGCGTCATTATAGATTTCAAATTCTGCATTCGATTCAATTTCAGAATGTGCTTTTCTAAAATAGGAAACTATTAAAGTCTGTAATATGCTCCCAGCCACAGTCTTTAAACAGTTGTAAATAGGATGCTCTCTCTGATTTTTCCATTGGGTAAAAATCCAACTGATAAGACACTTGCTCAGGCTGACACTTTTCAAAGGTATACTTAACTGCAAACAATAAGATAGAATAGCTTACTTTCCTAAGTTTCCAGCCCTTAGCATGCATTTCTCTAAAGTATAGAGCCTCCCTCTCATAATCCGCAATTGTAAAAAGTCGATAAACAATTTTCTTTTCCATCATCCTTCCTCCCGACTGTTTCTATAGAGCCGTTTAATACGCTTCAATTCAATCTCCAAAACTTTTCGTCCCAAGTCTGTTATCTGATAGATTTTCCGTTTTTTTCCTCTTCGCGGACAAAGGAAATCAAACCATCCTTTTTCCATCTTTGACAAGGTTCCATACATAGTTCCAGGACTAATCGAAACTTGCAAATCTGTCATCTCCTTGACCTTTTGCGTAATACTGTACCCATGACCTTCCTTTTGCAGACAGAACAAGATATAAAAACCCGTTTCCGTCATGGGAAGATAAACTCGACGAATCTTATCCGTTAATTCCATTTATAGCTACCTCCTATCCAGTTCGATATATCGCACTTCGTTATATATAATATATCGCACCTCGATATAAAACGCAAGAAAAAAGACCGCCCTCAGGCAATCTTCCTTCTCTATTAGTAAAGGTCTAAATAGTTATCAATTTCCCATTGTGAAACGAAGGTTGCATAACTTGCCCATTCGATTCGTTTGGCTTCAAGAAAACTAGTATAGATATGTTCTCCAAGAGCTGCTCTGACAACCTCATCTTCAGTCAGAGCTTTCAAAGCGTTGTGAAGGGTTGATGGAAGGTCTGTAATACCAGCTTCCTTGCGCTCTTCTGCTGTCATGATGTAGATATTTTCTTCGATAGGAGCTGGTGCTTCGATTTTACTTTCAATACCATGCAAACCAACCTCCAAAAGAACAGCCATAGCGATGTATGGGTTTGCCATTGGATCTACTGAACGTAACTCAAGACGAGTTCCCATACCACGTGAAGCAGGCACGCGCACAAGTGGCGAACGGTTACGACCAGCCCAAGCAATGTAAACAGGCGCTTCATAACCTGGAACCAAACGTTTGTATGAGTTAACTGTTGGGTTCATGATGGCAGTATAGTTATAGGCATGCTTAATCAAACCGCCAAGGAAATGGTAGGCCGTTTCTGACAACTGCATTCCTTTTGGATCATTTGGATCAAAGAAAGCATTATTTCCTTCTGCATCAAACAAGGACATATTACAGTGCATACCTGATCCAGCAATACCAAATTTTGGTTTGGCCATAAAGGTTGCGTAAAGCCCATGTTTGCGAGCAATGGTTTTAACAACAAGTTTAAAGATTTGAATCTTATCACAAGCACGGAGAACTTCATCGTACTTGAAATCAATTTCATGCTGTCCAACCGCAACCTCGTGGTGACTCGCTTCTACTTCAAATCCCATTTTAGTCAAGACATTGACAATCTCACGACGTGTATTGTCCGCAAGGTCAGTAGGCGCCAAATCAAAGTAGCCACCCTTGTCATTTACTTCAAGTGTTGGGTCCCCATTTTCATCCAGTTTAAATAGGAAGAATTCTGGCTCTGGCCCAAGGTTGAAGGATTTGAACCCCACTTCTTCCATGTGACGAAGAGCACGTTTGAGATTACCACGAGGGTCACCTGCAAATGGTTCACCTTCTGTTGTATAGACATCACAGATCAAACCTGCAACACTTCCGTTTTCATCTCCCCAAGGGAAGACTGTCCATGTATCCAAGTCAGGATGCAAGTACATATCTGATTCATTGATACGTACAAAACCTTCGATAGAAGATCCATCAAACATAGCCTTGTTTGACAAGACTTTATCTAACTGTTCATCTGTGGCAGGAATTTCGACGTTTTTCATGGTTCCCAAAATATCTGAGAACATGAGACGAATAAAGGTAACATTTTTTTCCTTGACTTCACGACGAATATCTGCAGCTGTGATTGGCATGAGTTTTCTCCTTAATGTATGACTACTTGCGGTTGCCTAACCGCGACCAAAAGGTGACCGTACTGAAGCAAAGCGACCCTGTTGGAGGAGTTCATTGTGAAGCGCACGACGCACTTCAGTCTGACTCACCGCTTTCTTGGATTTCGCTTCACGTTCAGCATATTTTTCTTAATGGCAGCGATATTATAACCTTCAGAGATATAATCTTTGATTTCAAGCAGACGATCCATGTCATTCAAGGAATACATGCGACGGTTTCCTTCGTTTCGATCAGGTTTGATCAACTCTTGATCTTCATAATAACGAATCTGACGCGCCGATAAATCGGTCAACTTCATAACACTGCCGATAGGAAAAACAGCCATATTTCGGCGAAATTCTTTTTCCTTCATTTACAATTTCCTTCTTTCTGTCTATTATAGTCTAAAAAAAGACAAACGTCAATTGATAATGTTATAAAATGTAACATTATTTTTCTTTTTTTTCTAAAAAGAGTCGAATACGGTCAATATCGTAATTTACGAGAATTGCGACAAAAACTCCCATGAAAGTTTCTGATACACGCGCAAATACGTACAAAATTGTTTCGCCACTCGGAATCGATAGGGTAATGATTAACATAGCCGCTACACCACCAATAACACCTGCTTTGTTATTCATGGCTACATTTGTCATAATGGTTAACATGGTGCAGATTGGAACAACTACCAAGGTCACCCAAAAAGCTTCATGGAAAAAACCATTCAATAGGAAGAAGACCAGAGCATAGAAGCCACCGATACTATTTCCTAGAATACGCGAAGTCCCAAAATGAACACTCTTATCAAAACTCTCTCTCAGGCTAAAAACGGCTGTCAAAGCACCGATTTGAAGACCTTTCCAGCCAAAAAAACCAAAAATCAAGAGAACTAGAAAAACAGCAATACCTGTTTTAAAGGTTCGCATACCAAGTTTGAACTGGGATTTATCGAATTTATATTTTTTAAAATAACTCATAATCTCAACTTTCTATTTCCATTTTATCATAAATTGGCTGATTTTATGAGGAATAGTTGAGAGGAAGCGTTTTTATTTTGAGCAAAAGAAAAGAGGAACTTTCACTCCTCTCTCCTTTGATTTATTTATAAAATCTTATTTTTCTGTCAAGGCTGCAAGTCCTGGAAGAACTTTACCTTCAAGAAGTTCCATTGATGCTCCACCACCAGTAGAGATCCATGAGAATTTATCTGCGCGACCAAGGTTGATTGCTGCGGCAGCTGAATCACCACCACCGATGATTGATTTAACACCTGGTTGTTTCACGATAGCGTCCATCACACCGATTGTACCAGCTTGGAAGTCTGGGTTTTCAAATACACCCATAGGTCCGTTCCATACAACTGTTTTGGCACCAGTCAAAGCTTCGTCAAATTTAGCGATAGATTTTGGACCGATGTCAAGACCAAGGAAGCCTTCAGAAACTGCTTCACCTTCAGTGTCACGCACTTCAGTGTAGCCAGCAAATGCGTTAGCTTCTTTTGAGTCAACTGGCAAGATCAATTTACCGTTAGCTTTTTCAAGAAGAGCTTTCGCAACATCCAATTTGTCTTCTTCTACAAGTGAGTTACCGATTTCGATACCTTGTGCTTTGTAGAATGTGTAAGTCATACCACCACCGATAAGGACTTTATCAGCTTTTTCAAGCAAGTTTTCGATAACACCGATCTTGTCAGATACTTTTGAACCACCAAGGATCGCTACGAATGGACGTTCTGGAGTTTCAACTGCTTCTTGGATGTAGGCAATTTCGTTTTCAAGAAGGAAACCAGCAACTGCTTTTTCAACGTTTGCTGAGATACCAACGTTAGATGCGTGTGCACGGTGAGCTGTACCGAATGCATCGTTTACGAAGATACCATCTCCAAGTGATGCCCAGTATTTACCAAGTTCAGGATCGTTTTTAGATTCTTTTTTGCCGTCAACATCTTCGTAACGAGTGTTTTCAACCAAGAGAACTTGTCCATCTTCAAGAGCGTTGATAGCTGCTTCCAATTCAGCACCACGTGTAACACCTGGGATAAATTTAACTTCTTGTCCCAACTTAGCAGCCAAGTCAGCAGCTACAGGAGCAAGTGATTTACCAGCTTTGTCTGCTTCTTCTTTTACACGACCAAGGTGAGAGAAGAGGATTGCACGTCCACCTTGTTCAAGGATGTACTTGATAGTTGGAAGAGCTGCAGTGATACGGTTATCGTTGGTAATCACGCCATCTTTTACAGGTACGTTGAAGTCAACACGAACGAGAACTTTTTTCCCTTTCAAGTCAACGTCTTTAACAGTCAATTTTGCCATTAGATATGACTCCTTCTTTTTTTATACGTGTTAATTATATCACAAAATCAGCAAAAGAGATAGAAAAACCCTAAACTTTTCGAGTTCTCTATTCCATATGGCAGAATTGACATTAACTTTGCTTATCAGATGAAACCTTTATCCATTTTCATCTATCCATTTTCATCTCTAATTAAATCTGTCTTGATACTTTTTATTAAACAACCACTGCAGATTGATGAGGGGTTTACTCTGTACATCAAGTATGGGCTGAACGGTTTCTCTAATTTCATCTAAAACTAGTTGTTGATTGAATTCAATATCATTATAATGTTCATCAAATGCACTTTGAATACGAAAAACTTCATCGAAGAGATAATGATTATCAGTACCAGAATGAAACATTAAATAATCTCCTGATGCAGAGAATATTGACTCCTTTCCCTCAATATTTCTAGCTATACTATTCATTCCATCATCGTCATAGCGGATTCCTTCTATTTCTGGTGTATAAACCCACCACATATTTTCAATCAACATAACTAAGTCAGGCTCTGTCCCCTCCTTATGAGGCATCTGTTGGGCATAGTAGACCGAATAATATTTCAAGTTGCTATAAGCGTATAAACTCAACCCTAAAAATACAACCACCCCTATACTAAATACTAGGATAGTTCCTATAATGATTCCTTTTAATGCTTTCATCTCTAATTAAACCTGTCCTGATACAGTAGATTAAACAACCACTGCAGATTGATGAGGGGTTTACTCTGTACATCAAGTATGGGTTGAACGGTTTCTCTAATCTCTTCTTTTATTTTTTTTTCATCAACTGTAGCTAGATCAATTTTTTTATAATCCTTGTCAATAGCCCACTCCAGAGAAAAATTTTTATTGAATTTATAGGTTACATCGTTTTGATCGCTATAACCATAACCACCAGCAAATTCATCAAAATTTGTCGGTTTACCAGTTAGGTTAGTCGAATTTTCAATAAAATTTCTACCATCATCGTCATAGCGGATTCCTTCTATTTCTGGTGTATAAATCCACCACATATTTTCAATCAGCATAACTAAGTCGGGCTCTGTCCCCTCCTTATGAGGCATCTGTTGCGCATAGTAGACCGAATAATATTTCAAGTTGCTATAAGCGTATAAACTCAACCCTAAAAATACAACCACCCCTATACTAAATACTAGGATAGTTCCTATAATGATTCCTTTTATTGCTTTCATCTTTAATTAAATCTGTCCTGATACATTTTATTAAACAACCACTGAAGGTTGATGAGGGGCTTAGATTGTACATCAAGTACGGGTTGAACGGTCTCTCTAATACCTTGTTTTATCTTTTTTTCGTCAATTGTAGTTAGATCAATTTTTTCATATTTTTTATTCATGGCCCACTCAAGAGAAAAATTTTTCCCGAATTTATAAGCTACATCATTTTGATCTCTATAGCTATAACCTCCATCAAACTCAGAAAAATTTGTAGGTTTACCAATCATATTGGTTGAATTTTCAATAAAATTTCTACCATCATCATCATAGCGGATTCCTTCTATTTCTGGTGTATAAATCCACCACATATTTTCAAGTAGCATAACTAAGTCGGGCTCTGTTCCCTCCTTATGAAGCATCTGTTGGGCATAGTAGACCGAATAATATTTCAAGTTGCTATAAGCGTATAAACTCAACCCTAAGAAGACAACCACCCCTATACTAAATACTAGGATAGTTCCTATAATAATTCTTTTTAATGCTTTCATCTTTAATTAAATCTGTCCTGATACAATAGATTAAACAACCACTGCAGATTGATCCGAGGTTTGGGCTGGACATCAATAACTGGAGCAAACACTTCCCTAATCTCCTGTTTTATTTCATCCTCATGAATTTCTCTTTTTGGCTGTTCTCCTGTGAAGTCACTTACATGGTGAAATCTGAAGGTACTATCAAAACCTATAGTTATATGATATTTAAGATATAAAAAATTTCCCATAGCGTCTGATAAAACTGTTTCACTCTTAGTATTTTCGATAGCATTCCCTCCATCATCATCATAGCGAATCCCCTCAATTTTCGGGGTATAAATCGAACCCATATTTTCAATCAACATGACTAAGTCGGGCTCTGTCCCCTCCTTATGGGGCATCTGTTGGGCATAGTAGACCGAATAATATTTCAAGTTGCTATAAGCGTATAAACTCAACCCTAAGAAGACAACCACCCCTATACTAAATACTAGGATAGTTCCTATAATGATTCCTTTTATTGCTTTCATCTTCTTTTTCCTTTCCTATTCCCAAACCAATTCTTGATAGGATTAACGACCCATTTCTTTACAGTGCTTACTACTGGTTTTATAACATAGCGATTTGTTGCTCGAGCGATCGGCCTTACCACCTTCTGATAAACAGGTTTAACGATTGGTTTAACAATATGATTGTAGACGGGTTTGACAACTGGTTTAACAACATAGTTATAGATGGGTTTGACGACTGTCCGATTCACAAAGCTTGCCGCAGGCTTTAGTACATGATTGTAGACGGGCTTAAGCACATTGTTGTGGATAGCTTTCGCAATAGGCTTTACTACGTGATTATAGGCAGGTTTGACAACTCCATGGTAGAAGGGTTTCGCTACTGTATTATAAGTAAAGTTTACGATTGGTTTTACTACTGGTTTTATAACCTTTTGATAGAGAGGCTTTGCTACTTTATTCACAGTAACATCAACTACTGGTTTGACAACAGCATTGTAAAGGGGTTTCACCACATTCGTTGACAAGAAAGTTACAACCGGTTTAACGAGCTTGTCATTGACAGTTTTTACTATTTTGGCCCCAACATATAAGCCAGCACTCCCTAAAGTAGCCAAAGTATTGCCAATTGGTGCCGTAATATGCTCCTCAATAAATTTTAATGGATGTTTATTAAAGGAAGCAACTCCAGATTTCAATGGGTTCCAGATATATTCTCGAAGAGCAGCAGAAGGATCTTCCTTTAATCGTTTTTTAAAAGCTTTGCCTTCATTGAACTTTTTCATTCCAATCAAGGCAAGTCCTGATAAACTCACAATGCTACCAAGCAACAAGAAATCTTTATAGCCCTCGGCAGTGGTATCTCCCGACTGCTCTTTGAGCACTTGATAATAATACTCTTGGCGTTTCTGCTCCAAACCATCTGTGCTATAATATTTTTCAATTGCTAGATCCAGATCCAAGTCTTTAAAGTCCCTATGATACTTCAAGATAAAGGCATCTATATCTGTGAGCGTGTCCTTTTCATCGATGGTTGTTAATAAGTCTCCTGTTAGAGAATTATTTTGAAAAAGAAGCGTTTTTGGAGATAAGCCAAAAAGGTTAAATGGAGAGAGGCCCGCGAAGAACTTCAATTTTTCTTTTAGAGAACTACTTTGATAAGAGGTGGCAATCGGTGCAGCCAGATGGGGAAAATCAATTGAGTATTTCGAATTTCTGTGCAATTGATATAATAAATCGTCCACATCTTGAGATAGGTGCTCTGGAGCTTCTCCAAAATCATTGGTCATGGATTGTAGACCATCATTTGCGTAAGGTACACGCGCGATGGCGTTAGCGATGGTATGGTTTATTTTATCTCGATCATTGCCATATTTTTTCCTTGCTTCATCTCCAACAGCCCTGATATAATCAAGAAACAATTTCTTCTCATCTTGATTCATCTTGGTATTGGTTAAAAAGGGATCTTTTTTAGTTGGTATCTCTTGCTTTTTGGGTTCGGTATGACTATCCTCTACTCTTTGACCTTGGTCAGTTAGCACTTGGTTTGACCCCTGAGAAAAGGATGGTAATGAGCCCCCTGCCAAAGAGGTCTCTACAGGGTGATTAGAGTTTGCTGAGGAAAAGGATGATGGCAGCTGTGGCCTGATAGTCTTCTCCACGTTAGGATTCGTCATTTTACTAGAAGGTTGAAGATTTTCCTTAGCTTGTGGAATCTTCTGATAAACAAAAACCTTTTCTACAGCATGTTCGACCAAGGTCTCAAATACTGTTGGCGTCACATATCCATCTACTTTCTTAGGTGTATGCTTTAGTCTTTGCCCCTCAAGAACTTTATAAGTTAGAGTACCGTACAATTCCTTCCCTTTTTCATCTTGAAACTTTAATGTTACGGGTAGTTCTTTCTGATAGACGAACTGAAGCCTTGTCCTTGCCTTATTTTCTGTTAATCTCTTAACATCTACTAATCGATAATTTGGAATATTAAGGGACTCCACTTTATAAGATTCATCATCGAAACCTTTATAAAATTCTGCTTTCCTTAATTCTTTCCCTTGTTTATCAACATACTGGACAATAATCGGTTTAGAAACTCGCGTATTGATATTTGCTTGCAAGCTGCTTCCAAAAATATCGTACCTTACAGCTATTGGGTAGTAATAAGAATCATTCACTCTTTTTGGGGCAGGCGAGTAGAAGGTATAATCAAAATTTGAAATAAAGCCAGCTCCAAGATAGCCACCTTTCGGAAGATCTTTAGAGCCATTTAGACCGACTACGCCTGAAGTAACATCATAGATAATCCCATCTTCCTTGACGAGATTAGATTCTGTCGGAATGATTTCAACTAAATTTGCAAGGTTCGTTTGAACTCCCTGAGCGGCATCAATATCGGTAGAAATGAAACTAACAAGTATGGGTTGCTCAATCTTAGTTCCATGTTTTACAATTTGATAATGTAGAGCGAGATTACTTGCATTGTTGTACAATACAACGATAGAATTCCCTGTTGCGCCTGGAATAAATTGCTCACCTGAGAAACCGAGTCCTTTGGACGACTATCCTGAAATCCAGAATTTGAAGCCCACTCATCTTTATCACTTTCAATGACCGTCCATAGTAAATCTAAATCTATACCAGATAAGGTTTTGCCGACAAAATTGATTCGTCCACTATCACCTACATTGTTACTATATGCTACAACAGGGGTTGAGGGAGTATTGGCCTCACCAAATCGTTCACTGTCATTTAAAAGGCCATTTTCAGTTCCTTTATCAATTTCGACATATGTTTTATCAGACCAATGAAGTCCTTCTTTGCTGAGAAAGTTATCATCAGTTAGGTTATTTCCCTCAAGATTAATTTCAACATCTTTGAAAAAATCGACACCGGTCGCAGATGGATTTACCCCACCTGAGACTTCAATTTTAGTAATGCTAGGTTCAGAAGATCCACTATTTTTGTCTTCTTTTAGATTGGAAATTGCATTGTTCGGATTGCCGACAACGACATCATTTAGCGTAGATTTTGCCATATTTTCAACACTAGATTTTGTACTAGATTGTACAGCTTCATCAGCCATGACACTATAGGTACTGAGGGATAGAACCGTTGCAAAAAGAAATATCCCATGTTTTACAAATAATTTCACAACATCTCCTTAAAATTTCACTGAAATTTCATGGTATCAAATAAACTGATTAAAGTCCAGAAATATGACCGGACTGAATTTGAAGGTTATGTTTCTGAAAAACACTTTATGATGGCTTACAAGCTATTCAGTCTCAATTCAGAAAACATTGGGATGAAAGGGTGCAAAAAGCAACAACTATTTTTTAGCTGTTGCTTCTTGAAACGATTTCTTTCTAATCTCAACTTAAGAAATACTATCTATTCTTAATCTTCTCTCTTTTTCAAAGCTACAAGTCCATAGACGCTCATCACTCCGAGAAGTCCCAGTGCTACCAGATCAGTATCTGTTTCTACTCCTGTATTTGGCAGTTGTTTGCTTGCTGCTTCACCTTTTACTGACATTGCTAAAGGCGATTGGTCTGTTGTTGGTGAGACTTGCTCTTCTTTTGTTCCAACTTCTGTGATTTCTGGGATAGCCTCCTTAAGAACCTCAGTTGAACGAAGGGTGCGTTTGCCTTGGGCATCTACTTCTACTAGACGACGAATTTGTCCTTCCTCTCCTTTTTGGACAAGTTGACGTTGACCTTTTAGAAGACTTGCATTTGGTCGCTCTTGACGATTAAAGACAACTGTATCCTCTTCAATTTCTAGTTTCGGAACTCCTAAAACTAGGTCTTTTACTCCCTCAGCTGGTTGGTTGCTTGACAGAACTTTTGTACCAATTTCAACAATTTCTGAAAGAGTTTCTTTCAGAACTTCAGTTGAACGAAGGGTGCGTTTGCCTTGGGCATCTACTTCTACTAGACGACGAATTTGTCCTTCATCTCCTTTTTGGACAAGTTGACGTTGACCTTTTAGAAGATCCACATTTTGTCTTTCTTGACGTTCGAAGGCTGTTGTTTCTGTTTCAACAACCAGTTCAGGCAAAGCCTCTACTGTAGGAGCTCCTTCGTTAGGATCCATGCTGCCAACGTGGTGACTTTCTTCTGCAGGAGCTAGTTTCTTATTCAACTTTTCTTTCATCTCCGCAAAAGCTTGTGGAGTCGGTATTTGTGAAGACAATAAAGCTTCAGCTTGGGCAATCAACTCATCTTTAGGACCTTTTTCACGGACGGATTCGAGCAAGCCTTCTAATTCTTCTCTAGCAGTTTGGTAACGTTGATTTCCATCCAATCCCGCTCCAGCCTGTTTCAATTCATTCAAGGCTTTGTTGACTTCTTCTTGACTGGCATCATGGTTTTCTGCAACAGCTTTCGCTGCATTGAGTTTCTCTACTAGTACAGCTTTTTTGTCCTCACTTGAGAAGGTATAGGCAAGGGTTGACTGACGACCTTGGGCAGCAGTGATTTCTTGTTTGAGATACTCATCGTTGACAGCTGCTTTTGGAGAAACAAAGACATCAAACTCAGCTGTATGCCCCTTGTAATGCAGGGTCAAGGTCTGACGACCAGTCTTTTGAGCATCGTAGCCCGTGATTTCAACACCTTTATCAGTAAAACTGTGAGTCTCTTCTGTCTCATCATCATAGAGAACGCCGAAGCGACCTTCAGAGAGATCCAGTTTTTCTCCTACTAGATAGTCTGTTTTTGGTTTCTTAGTAATATACAAACCTGCTGCTTCTTTTGCTTTTCCTTCATCCTGTCCTGTCACTTGGACTTTCAGATCACCTGACACTGGTAAACCAAGGTATTGAAGTGTTAGGTTTTGTTCCCCTTTTTGATGAGCGTCGTAGCCAGACACCGTCACACCTGAGTGAGTAAGGTTAATCAGCTCGTCAGCTTGTCCCCCTTCGTATTGAATACGGAGTGTTCCGCCTCTAAGGTCAAGTTTTTCTCCTTCTTTATAAACCGTCTTCTTAGGTCCTTTTTCAAGGCTGACAGATTTAATTTTTCTTTCATCCTGTGGAATCGCTACAGCCAAGGTGTTACTGATTTCTTTGTCAGGGAGTTGGGTACGATAATAGAGGAGTTTTGGTTGTTTGTCAAAGGCTAATGGAGCTGTTGCCAAGTCACCTCCAGTTTCAGTCTTCAAGGTTGCAATTGGTGTTTGTGAAGCTGCCTTGTCGTAAACGGTGATGGTTGCGCCTGCTGGAACATCAGAGAAGCCCAGTTGAACTTGGTGGTTTCCAAGTGAACGAGCAGCTACCTTAGCCATTGGAATATTTTGACTTTCTGTGTCCAAGCTTTCATACATCTTCCAGTTGTAGATACGAATGGCCTTCCAAGGTGTTCCGTTATCAGATGTAATGACATGCAAACGCCAGTCTTGGGCAGTGATTGGTTTGTCAAGAGTGATATCCGTAACGTGCGCTTTATTGCCACGGACTTCCTTGGCTAGTTTCCACTCGCCATCTGTATCCTTGTAGTAAAGATCAAAGTCCTTGGTGTTCATCAGACCATCGTTAACAGACTCACCACCAGCTCCCGCATGATCCATTACCCATCTGACAACACTACGTGGTTGAGTCAAACGAATATCGACACTACCACTCAATTGTCCTGATGACCACTTGTCTGAAAGACTGGTAATGGTACCGTTCAACATACCTTCAATACCTTCTCCACCTTCGGTATTCGGGAAAGTGCTACCGATAACCTTTGCCCCTGGAACAATATTTTCAGCCAAAGGTCTTGGGAGAGTTGTATCCTGAACAGTCATGCCCCAGTTAAAGGATGTCGACGCAGCTTCTGAACGAAGGCCATTTTTACCAACTGCAACGACTTTCAATTCTTGCGTCGTACCAGTCGCATTAGCAGAACGGCTAACTCTTGGCAAGTAAATGGTTGAAGCAGATGAACCTGTCAACAAACGCCAGTTATCCCCATCTTTTTCGTAGACTTCATAGAAATCTGCATCTTGATTACCAGCAAATTGAACAACCGCTTCAGCTTCTTGGGCATTTTTAAGAGATTGTTTCACCACAGAAAGGCCTGTAGGCGCTTGTGGTGCTTGGTGATTGTCTGAAATTGTTAATTGACCTAGGTTAAACTGATAATCTTTTACAGCTCCTTCATGCTCGAAGAAGAGTTTGACTGCATAGATGGTTTTTCCAGCTAATGAACTAAGATCAAATTCTTCATTTGTCCAGTTGTCAGAAAGGGTTAGCTCTTTCCATGCATCTGCATCATCGAATTTATAGTCTGGAGTTGTAGAGAAGGCCATATAAACTTTAGAACCTTTTCCTCCCTTGTGGGCAACACGAAGTTTAGTCTTCTCAGTTACTTCTAACTTAGTAGAATAAAGTCTCACATCCTGATCCGTCTTACCAGCTACATCACCAGAGAATTTAAGGGAATTTCCGCCATTGTAGGCATCTGTAAAATCATATTCTGCACGAAGTTTCCCCTGTTGAAGTCTGCCACCAGCGCCATGTTGGCAAGACACCTGAAACAGAACGGTAGTTCCACTCAGAATCCTTAGAAACTTTTCCGTCTACAAACCACTTTCTACCATGGCCTGTATTAAAGGAGGTAGTGAAGGTCCGGCCTACTGCTGGTGTGCGGTCTGCAACTAAATTAGCAATCCCATACCACTCTTTGTCCGCTGGTTTTTGAACTGTCGGATCTCCTTGGTAACCTGTAAAGAAGATAGCTTCGTTTTTATGGTAATCTTCACCTGTTTTTCCTAGACTGGTAATTGTATCTGGTGCAAAGAGTCCAAGTGACAAACGCAACTTGCCTTTTTCATCTAAGAGGGCATCCCATTTAACTTTTGTCTTATAAGAACCACCTTGTTGCAATTCCAATCCTGCAAAGACATCATATTGGCTACGTTCCAGCCATTTTGCCATCTCTACGGAGTGGTCATTCTTTTCCTTATTCCAGTTGAAATTGGCAAAGAATTGATCCGCAGGGACCTTGTCACCTTCTTTTTGCATGAACTGGTAGTTGTAGTCACCTAGACCGTCTTCGTGGTAACGACCATATTTATAAGTCATGGCATCGTACCAAGCATACTTGATTGGATGGTTGACTTTTGCCGCATATTCTTTTGTATAGAGCATGAATTGACGCATTTTTTCACCAAGAGGCGTCACTAAGTCACCCGTTGTTTCTTGGTTGATAAAATACCCATCAAAGCCATAGTACTTAGCAAGATCAACAAGTTTTCGGGCAATAGGGAAGGTGCCATCCTCATCTTGTTTCAAGGCAGCAGCAAATTTCTCTTGGTCAGCGATGCTATTTGACCAGTTGAAGAAAAGTGTTCCATAAACAGGAACTCCGTTACGATGTCCTGCATCAATGACATCTGGGGTTGGGACTAGACCTTCCCAAAAGACCATTGAATCCAAGTATTGCCAGTAGTCAAAGGCGTAGGCCTTGAATTCTTCTCCACCAACAGAAGCGTGGTCTTTGGCTTTAGAATTGGTATTTGCTAACGCCTGAACCTTGGCTCTTCTACTTGCTTTTTCATTCACCAACTGGCCTCTATGGCGCTTGGCTAGTTCAACTGAGGAACGATTGATGGGATCATCTTCACGCGCACCCGGTTCCCATTTCAACAAATCCTCCCAAGAATTAAATTTGATTTCCTTTGGTTTTAATGTTTTTTCTGTATTTTTAGGGACATCTGGCTGGACTTCTTTTTCAGTCTTATTAGCTTCTGCTACTGGCTTAGACTCATCCCCTTGGCTAGTTCCTTCAGGCTTTGCTTCTGTTTCCTTGTCAGACTTAGGTTTTGCTTCTGCAGATGGTGTTTCTGCAGTCACCTCGCTTGGTTTTTCCTCTGATTTAGCTACGCTTACTGCGTCTGCTTTTTCAGTAGTTGCAGCTTCATTGCTTGCTGGCGAAGTAGTTTCAGATGCTGTCTCTACTCCTTCTGCCTTTTCTGGCTTGTTTTCTCTCTCGCTTGTTCTCCTTCATTCTGCTTATCAACTTCATTGGTCGAATGCTCACTCTCTCCTGAAACAAGCTCTGTATTGGCTCCCTTATTTTCAGGAACTGCAGTTTCTTCTGCCAAGGCTGGACCAGCAAATAAAACAGCCCCAATCATCAGTGAGCAGGCACCTACTGATAACTTACGAATACTGTAACGGCAACGTCTTTCGAAAAATGGATTCTTCATTTTCTCCTCCTAAAAGATTGATCTTATTGCGCAAAAGAAAGCGCTTAACTTTCTTAGTAAAATTTTTTATCCCAATCACAGGAACCAAGATAATTCCTCCCTCATTTTAAAAATATTTCTTTTTAAAATGTCAATATATAAAAGGAAATACCTATATCTAGGTTAGAAATTGGTAAAATTAATATAATTAAGGCTTTTTCTCACGAATTTTCTTTCTAAAATTTCATCTAAACACTTGTTAGATTTACTTTTATCCTTTAAAATAGAATAGGAGAAATTCCGTTATTATTTTTCGGAGGAAAAAGAAATGTCCATTAATTGGCAGGAAATTTTATTTCACTTTTTAGGTGGTCTAGGACTATTCTTATATAGTATTAAGACCATGGGAGACGGTTTGCAACAAGCTGCTGGAGATCGCCTTCGTTTTTACATTGACAAGTACACTAGCAATCCCTTTTTAGGTGTTCTAGTCGGAATTGTCGTGACTGCCCTGATTCAGTCAAGTACAGGGGTCACAGTTATCACGGTTGGACTGGTCAGCGCTAGCCTTCTAACTCTTAGACAGGCTATCGGAATTATCATGGGAGCCAACATCGGAACCACAGTTACTTCCTTTATCATCGGTTTCAAGCTTGGTGAGTACGCTTTACCCCTGATTTTCCTTGGAACCATGTTCCTCTTCTTTACAAAAAACAGAACAGCAAACAATATCGGGCGCATCCTGTTCGGTGTAGGGGGAATCTTCTACGCCCTCAACCTCATCAGTGCCGGTATGAGCCCTCTTAAAGATTTACCACAATTCAAGGAATACATGGTAACCTTGGGACAAAATCCTGTATTGGGAGTTTTTGCTGGTGCAGTGATTACCGTTCTCATCCAAGCTTCTTCTGCGACAATCGGGATTTTGCAAGGTCTCTATGCAGGTGGGTTCCTTGACCTTAAAGGTTCGCTACCAGTTCTCTTCGGGGATAATATCGGAACAACCCTAACCGTTATCATCGCGGCAGCTGGAGCCAATGTCTCTGCGAAACGCGTTGCAGCAACCCACGTTACCTTTAACGTTTTAGGAACTATTCTTTGCTTAATCTTATTAGGTCCATTTACGTCTATGATTGAGTACTTCCAGGTACTCCTTCACCTCTCTCCTGAGATGACCATTGCCTTCTCTCACGGTGCCTTTAACGTAAGTAACACCATTGTACAATTTCCCTTCATCGGAGCCTTGGCCTACTTGTAACCAAGCTCATCCCTGGTGAAGATGAAGTTGTCAAGTACGAGCCACTTTACCTTGATGAGCATTTGATTAAACAAGCTCCATCAATCGCTCTCGGAAATGCGAAGAAAGAACTCCTTCACTTAGGAAATTATGCTTCTAAAGCCTTTGACCTTTCATACAACTACATCATTGACCTTAATGAAAAGGTTGCTGAAAAAGGACACAAGACAGAAGAAGCCATCAATACCATTGATGAAAAATTGACTCGTTACCTGATTACTCTTTCAAGTGAAGCCCTTAGCCAGAAAGAAAGTGAAGTGCTGACCAACATCCTGGATTCATCCCGTGATTTGGAACGGATTGGGGACCACGCAGAAGCGCTAATCAATCTGACTGACTACCTTCAACGTAAAAATGTTGAGTTCTCTGAAGCTGCTTTACAGGAATTGGCTGATATCTATCAAAAAACCACTGGCTTTATCAAGGATGCCCTTGATAGCGTGGAAAACAATGATATTGAAAAAGCTCAAAGTCTGATTGAACGCCATAAAGAAATCAACAATATGGAACGTGTTCTCAGAAAGACTCACATCAAACGCCTCAACAAGGGTGAGTGTTCAACACAAGCTGGGGTCAACTTTATCGACATTATTTCCCACTACACTCGTGTGTCAGACCACGCTATGAATCTAGCTGAAAAGGTCATCGCTGAACAAATCTAAGAACCAAGAAGCTATCCTAATACTCAATGAAAATCAAAGAGCAAACTAGGAAACTAGCCACAGGCTGTACTTGAGTACGGCAAGGCGACGTTGACGTGGTTTGAAGAGATTTTCGAAGAGTATAAATGGGATGGCTTTTTCTTCTCCTCATCAAGAATTGATTTTCTCTATCATATAGAAAAATGCTTTGATTCACAATGGAATCAAAGCATTTTAAAGAGTTCCCCATACATAATCGCAGAAGCTGCGGTTCCTCTGTACTTGTTTTCTTCTCTCTTAATAAAGCGAGCTAAGTTGAGCAACTCAGGTGCTGGATGTTTGGGATTTAGGAGCAATTCATGATTGACCAGGCCTGAGAGACGAACTGCCAGCAATTGCTCATTTGTAGTAGGCAGTTTTTTAGCAGTCTCTAAGAGAGCAGCAACTAAATCTTCACTCAAATCATGTCGAGCATGATTGTAAAGATCTTTTATAAGGCTTTCTAGGTTTGGTTCTACCATCCCAACCACCTCCCTTATGGTTTAATAATTTTTAATCAAATCAACTGTTGAACGATCCAATTTCTTCACCAAGGCTTGCAAGAAGGCTTGAGCTTCTAGGAAGTCATCCATAGCATAGAGAGTTTGATGAGAGTGGATATAACGAGCGCAAACACCGATAGTTGTAGATGGGACACCACCATTTTTCAGATGAGCTGCGCCAGCGTCTGTTCCGCCTTTTCCACAGTAGTATTGGTACTTGATACCAGCTTCTTCAGCCGTTGTCAAAAGGAAATCCTTTATCCCTGGGAGAAGCAAGTGACCTGGATCATAGAAACGAATCAAGGTTCCATCCCCAATCTTGCCTTGACCGCCATAAACATCACCAGCAGGTGAGCAGTCAACTGCTAGGAAGACTTCTGGATCAAACTTAGTTGTGGAAGTATGAGCACCGCGGAGACCAACTTCTTCTTGGACGTTAGAACCCAGATAGAGTTCATTGCCTAGTTTTTGACCTGACAGAGCTTCCGCCAACTCGCTAACCATAAGAACACCGTAGCGGTTGTCCCAAGCTTTTGAGATGATATTTTTTTCATTGGCTGTCAAGATTGCAGAACTATCTGGTACGATGGTGTCGCCAGGACGGATGCCAAAGCTTTCTGCCTCAGCCTTATCCACAAACCACCATCAAATATAATATCCGCAATAGCAGGCATGCTTGGTCCACCTGTTCCACGTGTCAAATGTGGAGGGACTGAACCTGAAATCACTGGAATTTCACGACCATCGCGAGTAAAGAGTTTGAAACGTTGGCTGCTGACTACCATGGGGTTCCAACCACCGATTTCAACCACACGGAAGGTACCATCTGGCTTAATCTCGCTGACCATAAAACCAACTTCATCCATATGAGAAGCGACCAAGACGCGCGGTGCATCCGCAGCTTCTGAATGCTTAATACCAAAAATACCACCCAAGCCATCTGTCACCACTTTATCCACGTGCGGTGTCAACTTTTCACGAAGATAAGCACGGACAGGCGCTTCATGACCTGAGATCGCAGCAAGTTCTGTTACTTCTTTGATTTTTGAAAATAATGATGTCATTTCAGTTCCTTCTTTCTTTTATCCATTTTACCACTTTTTATAGGAGAAGGATAGCGGGAAGGTGGATTTCTAAATTAGTATCTTAGTCATGATATATCTTAGAAAAGGATAGTATTCTCTTGCATATGAAGTGAAATCTAAGAACTATTCCAAGATTAATCCAACTCTTAATTTCCAAACAAAAAAAACAATCCAACACTATATTTGTTCAGTTTTTTTGTAAAAATTACAGAAAATAATTGACTTTCCTTTCTTCTTTCTTTAAAATAGTACAAAAATAGGAAAAGGAAAAAATCATGACAAAAACAATTCTTGTTACAGGTGGGGCTGGCTACATTGGTTCCCATACCGTTAAAGCTCTTTTAAATGCTGGATACCAGGTGCATGTCTTAGATAATCTCTCTACAGGAAATCGTTCGGCTGTAGATAGTCGTGCTAGCTTTAAACAACTGGATGTTTATGATGCTAGTGCCTTAAAGGATTACTTAGAAGAAAATAAGGTTGACGCTGTTCTCCATTGTGCAGGTGAGATTGTTGTGAGCGAAAGTATTGAAAATCCAAGTAAATACTTCACTGCCAATGTTGCGGGTATGAACCAAGTTCTCAAAGTCTTATCTGAAGTTGGCATTCAAAAAATCATGTTCTCTTCGACTGCTTCTCTTTATGGTAATAACTGTATTGACAAGCCAGCCACTGAAGATACCCTGCTCGACCCTGTCAACCCTTATGCAGAAACAAAACTGATGGGCGAACGAATGATTTACTGGATTTCCAATCGCTACGACTGGAAATATGTCATTTTCCGTTACTTTAATGTAGCTGGGGCTGAAATGGATGCTTCAAACGGTCTCCGTGTGAAAAATCCAACTCATATCATTCCCAATATCAACAAGACCGCATTGGGACAAAACGATAGCCTAAAAATATTTGGAGATGACTACGATACACGTGACGGTTCATGTATTCGGGATTACATTCATGTCTTGGACCTTGCACAGGCTCATGTTAAAGGAATGAACTACCTATTTCAAGAAGGCAGTTCTTCTCAAATCTTTAACTTAGGAACTGAAAAAGGCTATACCGTCAAAGAAATCTTTAAAACTGCTGAAAAATTACTAAACCAAAAAATTCCACATGAAATTGTTGCGCGTCGTGCTGGTGACCCAGCTAGCGTCCTAGCAGACGCATCAAAAGCTAGAAAATACCTTGATTGGAAGGCTAGCTACTCCCTCGAAGATATTATTTTATCGGATTATCGTTGGCGTGTTAAAGAAGGCAAAAACATTTTAGAATAGGAGAACAAAGGAGAAAGTCTTGTTGCGCTCTCCTTATTTTATTCATTAAATTGTCAGAAAATTTATTGACAGATTAAAGAAATCGTGTTACAGTAATATCCGCAGGTATCTTTCGATATCAAATCTACATGAAAGGACGGGGTATGAAACTTTCTCATTATTTAATTGGCTTACTTCTACTCCTAGTCTTTCTCTCTATTAGCATTGGGACCAGTGATTTTTCATGGGGAAAGCTCTTTGCTTTCGACCAGCAGACCTGGCTTCTCTTTCAAGAGTCCCGTCTTCCAAGGACCATTAGCATTCTCCTTGCGGCCTCTAGTATGAGTATGGCAGGACTTCTCATGCAGACTATCACTCAAAATCAGTTTGCTGCTCCGAGTACAGTTGGAACCACTGAAGCCGCCAAACTGGGAATGGTGCTGAGCCTCTTTGTCTTTCCGTCGGCTAGTCTGACTCAAAAGATGCTCTTTGCTTTTGTTTCATCCATCGTATTTACCCTCTTCTTCCTAGCCTTTATGACCATTTTTACTGTAAAGGAAAGGTGGATGTTACCTCTGATTGGGATCATCTATAGTGGGATTATTGGTTCTGTGACAGAAGTTATCGCCTACCGTTTCAATCTGGTTCAGAGTATGACAGCTTGGACCCAAGGCTCCTTCTCCATGATTCAGACTCATCAGTATGAATGGCTCTTCTTAGGCCTCATTATCCTGATAGCCGTTTGGAAATTATCCCAAACCTTTACCATCATGAATCTAGGGAAAGAAACCAGTGAAAGTTTGGGGATTTCTTACTCTCTACTTGAAAAACTGGCTCTCTTTCTGATTGCATTAACGACAAGCGTCACCATGATTACCGTGGGTGGCTTACCATTTCTCGGAGTTATTGCTCCCAATCTTGTTCGCAAGCGCTATGGAGATAATCTAAGTCAGACCAAACTCATCGTCGCACTGGTCGGTGCCAATCTAGTTCTGGCCTGCGACATCCTATCCCGAGTTCTGATTCGGCCCTATGAGCTGTCTGTCAGCCTCTTGCTAGGAATCATTGGTAGCCTCGTCTTTATCCTACTTCTCTGGAGAGGGGGACGAAAAGATGCAGTCTAAAAGCAAACATACTAAGCTCTTCTGGATTCTCATTATTCTTGCCATCGGAGCTTGTCTCCTCTACTTTTGGCCCATCACTCACTTGTCAGCCTTTGCTTGGAAACTTCGTTCCCAAAAGATCATCGTTTATCTCTTGGTAGCTATCGCAACTGGGATTTCGACCATTAGTTTTCAAACCCTGACGGAAAATCGCTTCCTGACGCCAAGTATTTTGGGAATCGAATCCTTCTACGTCCTACTGCAAACTCTGCTACTGGTTTTTGAAAGCAAGTTTCTGCAACTTGGTAAGTCTCCTATTTTAGAATTTCTAGTTTTGCTTCTGCTTCAATCCCTCTTCTTTCTTGCCTTACAAGGCTACTTGAAGACACTGATGAAACAAGATCTGGTCTTCATCCTGCTGATCTGTCTAGCCCTCGGAAGTCTCTTTCGAAATATCAGTACCTTCCTTCAGGTTCTGATGGATCCAAACGAATACGATAAACTGCAGAACAGTCTCTTTGCCTCCTTTCAACATCTCAACACTTCCATCCTAGCCATTGGTTCTCTGATTATCCTTGCTTTGACCATCTTTTTCTTTCGAAAAGCAGTCATTCTGGATGTCTTGCACCTACAAAGAGAAACGGCTCAGATATTGGGACTCGATGTTGAAAAAGAACAGAAAGAACTCCTCTGGGGTATCGTGCTTTTGACCTCAACGGCCACCGCCTTGGTAGGACCTATGGCCTTCTTCGGATTTATGCTAGCTAATCTAACCTATCTAATCATCAAAGATTATCGACATAAGTTACTCTTTATCGTAGCCATTCTGGTCGGATTTATCAGTTTGGCCTTGGGGCAAGCCCTCATTGAACGAGTTTTTGCGCTGGAAATTCGCATCAGCATGATTATCGAAAGTGTAGGAGGTCTCCTATTCTTTATCTTACTATACAGGAGGGCGCGTCGGTGAAACTGGAAAACATTGACAAATCTATTCAAAAACAGGATATTTTGCAAGGTATTTCGCTTGAAGTCAGTCCTCAGAAACTGACAGCCTTCATTGGTCCAAATGGTGCTGGAAAATCGACTCTCCTCTCCATCATGAGCAGACTGACCAAGAAAGATCAGGGGATTCTCAGTATCAAAGGTCGTGAAATCGAGAGCTGGAATTCGCAAGAACTAGCCAAAGAGCTCACCATTCTAAAGCAGAAAATCAATTACCAAGCCAAATTGACGGTTGAAGAACTGGTCAGTTTTGGACGTTTTCCCTACAGCCGAGGTCGACTGAGACCAGAAGATTGGGAAAAAATCCGAGAAACTCTGGACTATCTGGAACTGACCAACCTAAAGACCGCTACATCGATAGCCTATCTGGAGGCCAGCTCCAGCGGGTCTTTATCGCTATGGTACTGGCCCAGGATACAGACTTTATCTTGCTGGACGAACCACTCAACAATCTCGATATCAAGCAAAGCGTCAGCATGATGCAGATTCTTCGGAGACTGGTGGAAGAACTCGGCAAGACCATTATCATCGTCCTCCACGATATCAACATGGCCAGTCAGTATGCAGATGAAATTGTTGCCTTCAAGGACGGCAAAGTCTTTAGCAAGGGAACAACCAATCAAATCATGCAGTCTAACCTCCTCAGTCAACTTTATGAGATTCCCATCACGCTAGCTGATATCAATGGTAAAAAAATCTGTATCTATAGCTAGTAACATAGAAGCTCAAGTTAGAGAACCTTCAGTCTCTTAGTCAATAAGACCAAGAGACTCCCTAAATCGTTATCACATTTTAAAAAGGAGAAATCATGAAAACATCCCTTAAACTTTATTTCACTGCCCTAGTGGCCAGCTTCTTACTTCTACTTGGTGCATGCAGTACAAATACAAACTCAAGCACTAGCCAGTCGGAAACAAGCAACTCTGCTCCAACAGAGATAACCATTAAAAGTTCACTAGACGAAGTCAAACTTTCAAAAGTTCCTGAAAAAATTGTGACCTTTGACCTTGGTGCTGCGGATACTATTCGTGCTCTAGGATTTGAAAAAAATATCGTTGGAATGCCTACAAAAACAGTACCAACCTATCTCAAAGACCTAGCTGGAAAAGTTAAAAATGTTGGTTCTATGAAAGAACCTGATTTAGAAGCTATCGCCGCCCTTGAGCCTGATTTGATTATTGCTTCCATACGTACACAAAAATTCGTAGACAAATTCAAAGAAATCGCCCCAACAGTTCTCTTCCAAGCAAGCAAGGACGACTACTGGACTTCTACCAAGGCTAATATAGAATCCTTAGCAAGCGCCTTTGGTGAAACTGGTACACAGAAAGTCAAGGAAGAATTGGCCAAGCTAGACAAGAGCATCCAAGAAGTCGCTACTAAAAATGAAAGTTCTGACAAAAAAGCCCTTGCTATCCTCCTCAACGAAGGAAAAATGGCAGCCTTTGGTGCCCAATCTCGTTTCTCTTTCTTGTACCAAACCTTGAAATTCAAACCAACTGATACTCAATTTGAAGATTCTCGCCACGGACAAGAGGTCAGCTTTGAAAGTGTCAAAGAAATCAATCCTGACATCCTCTTTGTCATCAATCGTACCCTTGCCATCGGCGGGGACAACTCAAGCAACGATGGCGTCCTAGAAAATGCCCTTATCGCTGAAACACCTGCCGCTAAAAATGGTAAGATTATCCAACTAACACCAGACCTCTGGTATCTAAGCGGAGGCGGACTTGAATCAACAAAACTCATGATTGAAGACGCACAAAAAGCTTGAAATAAGTTGCTTCAAACTCAATCACATCTTTACATGATAAAACGCATCCTATCAGACTCACTCAAACCTGATAGGATGCGTTTTTATCATTTTGAAATCTGTTTGTCCAACCTCATTCCCCTTCTTGATTCCGCTTGAGTAAAAAGTGGTCTGGGACGGGGTCCTTACCTGTTTTCGACCAGGGATGGCAACGTAAAATCCGAGCCAAGCCCATCAAGACACCCTTGAAGCCATGTTTTTCAATAGCCTGAATCATGTAGTTGGAACAAGTCGGCTCAAAGCGACAAGAGGGTGGAAAGGCTGGGGAGATAAAACGTTGGTAAAAGCGCACAGGCGCTATCAAAATTCGTTTCATTATTTCTTGGTTACAGCCATGGTGTGTAGTTGGCTGATTTCTTTTTTATTAAGACGGCGGGATTCTCCCGGACGAAGACCTGTCAAGTCTAGGTGTCCGAAACGAGTCCGAGACAACTTATCTACTTGAAGACCGACAGCTTCAAACATCTTTTTAACCTGATGGTTACGCCCTTCATGGATGGTCAACTGTACCACAGAGCGATTTTTAACTGGATCCACTTTGAGAATCTCATAGACAGCCGGCTTGGTTTTCTTACCATCAATCTCAAGCCCACGGGTCAAGGGGCGGAGATTGTCCTTATTGGCCACACCTTTAACACGCGCGACATAAACCTTGTCAATCTCATTACGAGGGTGAATCATCTCATCCGTAAAATCCCCATCATTAGTCAAAATCAAACTCCTGATGTATCCCAGTCCAAACGACCTACAGGGTAGATGCGCTCTTTCACGTTGGGCAAGAGGTCGACAACCGTCTTGCGGCCCTTGTCATCTGTCACACTGGAAATGACACCGCGTGGTTTGTTAAGCAGATAATAGACCTTTTCTTCGTTGTAGATAGGTTGACCTTCAACTTCGACCTTGTCGCCTGACTTGATAGTGGTTGCTAGTTCACGTACCACTTGGCCGTTAACCGTCACCAAACCTTGCTTGATCAGCTCTTCTGCTTTTCTCCTACTGGCCACACCTGCGTGGGCAATATACTTATTGATTCTCATCTTCTTCTATCCTTTCACCAAATAATTGGCTTTCTTGGGCTTGAATCTCAAGCTCATCAATCACTGGTAATTCTTCCAAATGATTTATCCCCATGTAATCTAGGAAATAATCTGTAGTCACATAGAGGTTAGGGCGACCCAACACTTCTTTTTTCCCGTCTTCTCGTATCAAGTCAAAGGCCTGCAACTTTGCCAAGGCCCCACTCGAGTTGACCCCACGGATGGCATCAATCTCTATCCGTGTGATGGGCTGTTTGTAGGCAACGATGGACAAGGTCTCAAGGGCAGCCCGAGACAAGCTCTGGTTGATAGGTGCCTTGGAGTATTCCTTCAAAATCTCTGAAAACTGAGGCTTGGTCACCAATCTATAAGCCCCACCTGTCTCAATCAGAGCCAAACTGGAATCTAGGTCCTTTTCATACTTCTGGGCTAATTTTTCTAAACTCTGTTGGATGCCTGTCGGTGGCAGAGAGAGGAGTTCAGCTAACTGGCGGACTCTAATCCCATCTTCACCCGCTACAAACAAGAGCGCTTCTATTTTTGCTAAAGTACTCATCTTTCCTCTCTATCAAGTCTAGCTTTGGACCACTTGACTTTCTTCCTCCTTTTCCATGAGATAGATATCTCCGAAACTCTCTTCTTGCACAAGTATCAGCTCCTGGGTTTTGATTAACTCTAGGGTTGCCAAAAAGAGGGTGATGACCTCTTGAACATTCTGGGCTTCCTTAAACAAATCCTGCAAGCGCAATTGATCTCGTCCAGTCAAGGACTCTTTCACGATGACCATCATGTCCTCAATCTTATACTCATCCCGCAAGATAGTCGTGTGATTCTGTGCAAACTCCTCTTTTTTCTTAGCTAGGATATTTGAAAAAGCCAAAGAGGTCAATGGTCGTCTTGTCATGCACAAGCTCCGCATCTTCGTAAATCAACTCTGTCGGTGCTTTAGAATAGTGCTGGGCCCGTTCTTGGTGCTTGGCTTCCAAGTGCTCCCCCAAGAGCTTGAACTTGCGGTATTCTTCGATTTGAGAGAGAAGATCCTGCTCCAGATCATACTCCAGGTCTGTTACTTCTGCTACCTTTGGCAAGAGCTTGCGGCTCTTAATCAGCATCAGCTGACTGGCCATGACCATATACTCACCTGTCACTTCTAGACGCATGGCCTGCAGGGTTGAGACATAGGCTAGGTACTGTTCGATGACTTCCGTAATAGGCACATCGTAGATATCCATCTGGTACTTAGAGACCAGATGCAAAAGCAAGTCCAGAGGTCCTTCAAAATCTTTTAATTTAATATCCATTATCTATATTTTTCTAAGGTCAGGACTGTTTTTAATCCTAATTTTTTTGCAATTTCGTACAAATCGACCTTCTTTTCTATTTGTCTTAGAATGAACTGTTCCCGCAAGGCTTGAGCGGATAGTGCTGGAAAACCTTTCTCCTTGACAAAGGACTCTAGCTGACGGAAGGCCCACTGACGAGAATAGGCTTTCCCTGCCCTTTCAAAAAGATAGGTCTGCCCCATCAAGGGTTCTAGCTCTGAAAGCAAGATCGTGGGAATGGTAACAATTCTCTGTTGGGAAGCCTTGTTAATTCGTAACACCTGAAAATCCAGATTGATATCTGCAACCTTGAGGGCTAAAATCTCACTCGGCAAGAGCCCTATTTCTAAGATAAGAAGCGCCAGTAACCGTCCCTCTGGATAGTCGCTTTCCTGCCAAAAAGAGTCTAGGTCTAGAATCTCTGGTCTTTCAGTCTTCTTTTCAGCTTGTTTAGCTAATTCCAAGTGGTAAAAACTATCCACTTCTCCTTTTTGATAGAGAAAGTAGAGAAATTGGTTACAGGCCGAAATCTTTCGCTTCTGGGCGCTGATTTTTAGATTGGCTAGTTGGGCTTGGTAAATCTTGAGACTCGTCTCAGAGATCCGCTCACCTACAATGTCTAAAAATTGCTCCAAATCATACTTATAGGACTGCTTGGAATTGGCAGACAAACCCTGCTTTTCTTCTAAAAAGGCTGAAATCCTGTCTCTCATTTGCATCGAATCTCATATTCCTTACTAAAGTCATGCAAGAGGGCATTCACTGCCTTGAGGATAGACTTGCGCGTGATAATTCCTTGGAAAATACCAGACGCATCCACAACCGGTAAGAAAGACTCATCTACCAGCTTGTGCAAGACCTCCGTAATGGTAAAGTCAGGCGAGACAACCGCTACGTCCGTTCTCGTCATATGAACGATATCCGTATCTGCCATGATTTCTTGACTCAAGTCATGCTCCATCTGATAAGCCATAATATCTCTGAGCCCAATCGTCCCAACAAACTGTTTTTCATCTGTCACAACGGGAACACGGGTATAGGTCATCTGACTGAGCAAGAGGGTCGCATGATCCGCATTGTGGGTATCAATCAACACAGCTAGATTTTCAGCAGGAGTCAAAAAAGTTTCCTCTTGGCCCAACAAGAAAGTCTCAAACTCCTTGGCAATCATCGGCTAAACTCCTTGGACAGGCCTGGATACACCTCGTGGTCTCGTGTCAAAAAGTCGACTTTGAAATAACTGTCATCAATCTCCACACGAGCATAGAGACATTCTCTGATGGTCCCACGTGGTTGGCTGATAGAACCTGGATTTAGAAAGAGGGTCTTGCCTTCCACCCAAGCATTTGGTACATGCAAGTGACCATAGAGGCAGATATCGGCCTCTTCTTCTTGAGCCCAGTAGTCCAACTTTTGAAAATTGAAATTGATGTCAAACAAGTGACCATGAGTTTGGATAATCTTGGTCGAACCAAGCTCGGTCACCAAACGTTCTGGGTAGCCGGCGTAGAAGTCCATGTTCCCTTTAACAACACGGATGCCTTCCCAAAGGGGAGAATCAGGACGCAGTTCAGAATCGCCGTTATGAAAAACGGCATCAACTTTGCCTACATAGCGATCACGGATTTCTTCTACAATCAAGCTATCGCCATGAGAATCGCTCATTACAATGATGGTTTGCTTTGCCATGATGGAAATACCTCCAAAAGTTTCTTAACGGCTAAGGCGCGGTGAGATTGGCTATTTTTTTCTTCAAGGGTTAATTCAGCTGAGGACTTGCCTGTCTCTCCCACAAGGAAGAGGGGATCATAGCCAAAGCCATTTTCACCCTTAGGTTCAAAGTTAATGTAGCCTGGCCAGTCTGCTTCAACAACCAAGCTTTCCTTGTTTGGGCTGGCTACGACTAGGGTTGTATGGAATTGAGCCGAGCGGTCCTTGAGTTCAAAGACCATGGCCAATTCGTGCAAGAGCTTAGCGTTGTTTTCACGGTCAGTAGCTCCCACACCTGCGAAACGAGCTGACCAGACACCTGGCAAGCCACCAAGGACATCGACTTTGAGACCTGAGTCATCTGCCAAAACCATCTTGCCCGTTAATTGAGAAATGGTTTCTGCCTTGAGACGGGCATTTTCTTCGAAGGTCATGCCTGTTTCAGCTACTTCAGGCAGGTCAGGATAATCATTGAGATTTTCCACATCGTAGCCTAACTTATCAAAGATAGCTCGGAACTCTTTGGTCTTGCCTTCGTTTCGAGTCGCAATCAATAAGGTTTCTCTGACCTTGCTTGTCTCAAAGAAATCATGAACATTGACCCCTTCTTTAGGCAATGCTACATGCAGGAGTTGCCCATTTTCAATCAAGAGAAAAGCTCCCTGACGTTGGATGACTTCCAGATTTCGTCCCATTTCTTGGTTGAGGATATCTACCACAAAAGACAATAAACGGTAGAGAGAACCATAGCGTAAAACAATCACAGAAATAGGAAAACCTTGTTCCTCATCTCGAAATCTTTGGGCAAACTCAAATAGAGGAAAATCCAAGTCTTCATCAGTCAATGTCCGGACACCACCAAAAATACTATATGAGCCGACATACCAGTCCTGGTCATCCTTATATTCATAAATTTTATTTGTCATAATTCTACATGCTCCACATAAATCTCTTTTTCCAGCCATTCTTCACCAATTTGTGCAAAACTTTGGCTGCTGGCTGTTGTGTAAAAACGGTGATGGAGTGGTCCAGCATCGCGACCACGATTGATTTCAAAATAATTAAGTAAGACTGAAATGTCCCGTACGCACTCTGCCCCACTATCAATAAGATGAACCTTGGGTCCCATGACATTTTGAATAATAGGTCTGAGGAGTGGATAATGGGTACAACCCAAAATCAGGCTATCCACCTTTCCAACCAAGGGACGCAGGGTTTCATAGACCACTTTCTTGGTGACACTGGTTGACAGAGCACCCGACTCAACCAAGGGAGCAAACTTGGGACAAGCCAAACTCTCCACCTGTAAGTCCGGATCCAAATCATGAATTTTCTGACGGTAAATGTCTGATTGTACCGTCATGGGTGTTCCAATCACTCCGATTTTCCCACCTTGGCTGGACTTGATGGCTGCTGAAGCTCCTGGCAAAATCACACCCAAGACAGGAATATCTAGTTGAGCCTTGATTTCTTCCCAGACGACCGCAGTCGCAGTGTTACAAGCAATGACAATCATCTTGACATCCTTGGTCAAGAGAAAGTTGACCAACTGCCAAGTATATTCACGAATTTGCTCAGCAGGACGGGGGCCATAGGGCGCCCGCGCCGAATCTCCAATATAGACGATTTCTTCATGGGGAAGCTGGCGCATGAGCTCGCGCACAACGGTCAAGCCCCCGACACCCGAATCCAAAAAACCAATTGGTCGATTATCCATACAGTCTTCTTTCTAGTCTTTTTTCTGATTGATAGTTCATTATGATTATTTATCTTTATGAACCGAATGACAGCCTAATCAATAACTATCTCTCTTAATCATAATCAAATATCAATAGAATGCAAGGAAAAAGTCTCATCCCTAAACATAACCAACATAGTGAGAAGTCTGGAACTTTCATCCCAGACTTTTCCTTATTTATTTTTTCTTTTTATTGTTAGCAAGGGCTGCCTTTTGTTGGCGGATGATTTGGTGGTAAACTTGTTGTACCTTAGCTTCGCTTGGTTTTTGACCATTTGCACTCAAAAGAGTACGAACTGCTTCAGCATTCAAACGTGGGTTGTCAGCGAATTCTTTTTCTATTTGCTTACGAACCAAGTACATTCCTCCAAGAGCTCCTCCTAGAAAAGCTAGCACAATCAATACAATTGCTAAAAGTAAATCCATCATTTTTCTCCTGTTTCTTTTTGAGTCTCTTTCATTATACCACAAACTAGCCACCCTGACTAGTTTGTTTTACGCTTTCAAGGATGGAATAGACAGCAAAAAGAACCCTGCTTTTCTGCGAAAGAGGGCTCCTTACTGAGTTTAATTTACATAAATAGCCAGTGTAAGAAATAAAAGACTGAGACACTAGATCTCAGCCTTTTTCTTTATCCCAAAACCAATTCATCACTAACTAGACTTTGGCCACTATTTTTCTGGAAGAGATGCATGAGTTCTTCAACTGTCAGATGCTTTTTCTCCTCTCCCTTGACATCCACCACTATCTTGCCTTGATAGAGCATAATGAGACGATTTCCGTACTCAATCGCATGGTTCATATCGTGGGTAATCATCAAAGTCGTCAACTGATGGTGTTCCACAATCTTTTGCGTCAAATCCATCACCATTTGACTCGTTTTCGGGTCAAGCGCCGCAGTATGTTCATCTAAAAGCAAAAGTTTAGGTTTCACCAGAGCTGCCATGACTAGGGTCAAGGCCTGTCTTTGTCCTCCTGAGAGATATTGAGTATCTACTTTTAAGCGGTTTTCAAGACCAATATTCAACTCCTTCAAGGCCTCTTGGAACTGGATTCTATCCTTCTCCTTCACGCCCCAACCAAGCCCTCTCTTCTGCCCGCGTCTCAAGGCAATAGCCATATTCTCCTCAATCGTCAAACGAGAAGCTGTTCCCATCTTAGGATCTTGAAAAACACGAGCAATATCCTTGGCTCTCTTTCTGACACTCAAATTTTTAATGGATTTGCCTGCCAGTAGAAGGTCCCCTTCATCCACCGATAGATTGCCAGCCAAGATATTCATCAAAGTGGATTTCCCTGCTCCATTTCCACCAATCACAGAGATAAAATCCCCCTCTTCAACCTCTAAATCTAATCCTTTGAGGACATGGTTCTCATTGACCGTCCCCGCTTCAAATGTTTTGTGAATATTTTCAAGTGTTAACAAACTTGCCATAACTTTCTCCTCCTATTCATTTCTCAATTTCAGACCACGAATCTTTAATCTCTTTTGCAATTCTGGTGCAAATAAAACTAAGGCTAACAAGATTGCATTAAAGAGACGAACCAGGTTTTGATCTAGATTTGGAATTTCATAGATATTTAAAATAATCAAACGGTATACAATAGCACCGATTCCGATGGATAATAAGCGACCTCCAATGGTCAAGTCGTGTATCAAAACTTCCGCAATAATAACTGCACTCAAACCAACAACGATAGTTCCTGTTCCAGAAGTTACATCCGAAAATCCATCATTTTGGGCAAACAAGGAACCACATAGGGCAATCAAGCCGTTTGAAATCATGTAACCAACAATCTTCATGGTGTCTACATTGACCCCATTGGCCTCACTCATCGGAATATTGTCCCCAGTCGAACGCAAGACCAAGCCAATCTCTGTTTTCATCAAAAGGGTCAAGACCAAACAAACAAGTAAGAGACAGGCTAAACTGAGTGAGAAAACAGCTTCTTCAGTTGTCAGCCCTAAGCTCGCCAACTGTTTAAAGACAGTCGAAGAATCTCCCAAGGAAAGATTGGGCACACTTCCCATGATTTTAATATTGATTGAATAAAGCCCTGTCAAGGTCACAATCCCCGTCAAGAGAGCTGGAATTTTCATCTTGGTGTGAAGCATTCCTGATACAAGACCTGCTACCATACCTGCCAGCAAAGCAAGTAAAGTCGCAATCCAAGGATTTGTCCCTGCCTGTATCTGAGATACGACGACAGCCGCCCCCAGTGGAAAGGCTCCTTCAGCAGTCATATCCGCAATATCCAAAATACGGAAAGTCAAGTAGACCCCAATCGCCATAATCGACCACAACAAACCTTCTGATAAACTAGATAATACAAAATTCATCTTAAACCTCCTTATTTCTTGCCTTCTAACTTACTAATATCAATTCCCAATGCATCTGCCATTTCTTGATTGGTATGCAATTCCAGCTTTTCAGGCAACTCAACTGCTATATTTTCTGGCTTCTCACCTTTTAAGACACGAACCAGCATTCTTGCTGTCTGTCTTCCCAATTCTTCATAATTGGTTCCGTAGTTATACAAGCCACCAACAGCAATCATTTCTGTTGAGCCACCAAATACTGGAACCTTGTGTTTAATAGAAACCTGCTTGACTGTTTCCATGGTTGACGAAATGATATTATCCGTTGGTACAAAAACCATATCCACCTCTGCCATCAAGCTCTCTGCTGCCGCCTTGACGTTGTTGCTGTCCAAGATTGTTTTTTCAACAACGGTAAATCCTTTTTCTTCCAGAAGTCGCTTAGCTTCATCCTTTTGGACAACTGAGTTTGGCTCGCTCTGAGTATAGAGAATTCCAATCGTTTTAGCCTTTGGCAACACTTTCTTTATCAAATTGATTTGGGTTGAAATGGCATCTGATGACTGATCGCTTGTCCCAGTTACATTGCCCCCAGGATGCTCTCTTGACTCAACTAACTTGGCACTGACAGGGTCTGTTACCGCTGAAAAGATAACCGGTGTCGTTTGTGTTGTATTAGCCAAGCTCTGAGCAGAAGGCGTTGCGATGGCTAGAACGACATCACTAGATTCTGCTAGTTGCTGGGAAATGGTTTTTAGATTTCTTTGCTCACCCTGTGCATTTTGCAAATCAATCTCGATATTTTTCCCTTCAATATAGCCTTGCTTGGCCAGTTCATCCACAAATCCTTCTCTAGTAGCATCTAAGGACTGGTGGGTAATAAACTGCGAAATACCGATACGAAATACATCTTTTTTCTTATCTGCCTTCAACTGATGCAAACTGATCAGAGAGGTCAAGAGAATCCCCACTACCAAGAGGGGTGCTAGTAATTTTCGAACAACTTTCATAATGAAACTCCTTCTCAGAAAAGATAAAACAAAAAACCGCCTAGATAATATCTAAACGGATGCTTGAAATAATCTAACAAGTTACAACTTAGCTAGTCCATTTAGATATTCATCTATATGGACCACAATCAAAAATCTTAGCCACATAGATACAAACAAATTGCTTGAACAGTTTGCATCCATGGTGACATGTCTACAAACACTATCTAAAGTAGCTAAAGTAAAAGTTTTGATTCATAATTACAGCTTGTCTCTTATTCATTTCTTTTTCTGCTTTCTTTTTTGATGTTTCCTATCTTACCACCTTTTTCATCAGCTGTCAAGAATATTTCAGAATTTTTTAAAATTTTTCGAAAATTCTTTCAAAGTTTTTCGATTTCTGTTTCAAACTCATAACAAAGTCAGTCTAAACCCAGAAAAGATGACACGAAATTTCAATTTTATACATTAACACTAGCTTCTAGATACACAAGTCATCTTTTTAAGAGTTAAAAATTTACTTTATTTTGCTCAAAAACAATAAATTCCTTAAATTTATCTTTGAAAAGTTCAATAGCTTCCGAATTTTTTCTAGTCATTATGTAAGTAAAAGATAGTGGAATCGAAATTTCTTCTGGTATTCGAGTAGCAATATTAGGACTTAAAGTCATTTTAAGGTATAGAGGAAGATAAGATATCCCTTGTCCCATTTCAATCAATTTCTCAGTCACTGCTATATCCTTTATAGAAACAAATTGAGATTCTGGAACAATTTCAGAAATTTCTTGTTTTACTTGTTTCCAATAAACAGGATGATTATCTGATAAAATCTTATATTTTTGAAATAACTCCACCTCAGTTAGTTGAGAATCATTTTTGGGATAAAAAAGAGCAATTTTACCCTCACAAATTTTTTCTGAATTAATCTTTGTAGTATAGGGTTCTTCCCTAGCTATCCCAATATCAAATTGATTATTTTCAATTTCTCGAGCGATATCATTTTGTAAAACGGTAATTGAAATACCTACAGATGGTTGTTCTTCAAAAAATTCTGGAAGAAATTTCGGTAACAGATAGGTAGCTATGTAAGGTGAAACTGCGATGTTTAAATGTGTTTCCAACTTTTTATTTTTTAATTGTATTTTTTTAATTCCATCTTCATACGTTGTAATTATTTTTTTTACTATAGGGATAAATTCTCGTCCTGTTGGAGTTAAAGTTAAATTTCTTCCAACTGTTTCAAATAAATTTACTTGTAAGTGTTTTTCGAGCTTTTTTATTTGCTGGTGAAGTGTTGGTTCCGTTAAAAATAATTCTTCGCTTGCTCTATGATAATTGAGGTGTTTAGATAATACTAAGAATGTATAATACCAATCTAAATTCATTATCTCCTCTCCTTCCTAAAATAATATTTAATGAATTATTAACTTTTTCCAAATTTTAAAAAGTTAGTATTTATTATATCATAGAATCAAGAATAATTTATTCGATTATATGAAAGGAGCAATATGATGAAAATTAATATACCTTTTAACCAGAACTTATTGCCTAAACGATTTGGAAAAGAAGCAGATTGTACCGACATTATTAAGGGGAATCCTGTACGCTCCTTCCCCTTTGAGATTAGCGAATTACCAGAAGGGACAAAATACATAGCTATTACTTTAATTGATTATGATGCTATTCCAGTTTGTTCATTCCCTTGGATTCATTGGCTTGCTACGAATATAGAAGTCAAAAATAATACAGTCATTATTCCTGAAAATTACAGTCTAGATTATAAAGCTTCTATTACGCAAGGGAAAAATAGTTTCGCAAGTCCTCTATTGGAAACTGACTTTTCTGAAATTGATTCTATGTTTGTTGGACCAACTCCTCCTGATAAAGATCATCGATATACGCTAGAAGTGTTCGCTCTAGCTACTAAAACAGATTTGAAAAACGGATTCTACTATAATGAACTATTAGACGCGATCTCGTCAATTTCATTGGAGAAAACTAGTACAGTTGTTATTGGTCAATTTTAAATAAAAATATGGGATAAACAATTGTATAATAGTTGGAAACAGATACAGATTATCAAATAAGATGATTATAAGCAATTGATAGTAACTTATTAGAATTTGATATTCACTTCACTAATCTAACATACTCCCATTTCTAAATTTCTCTATACATAAGTTTGAAGCTATAGAAAAACTCAAGCTTATACTCAATGAAAATCAAAGAGTATTAGGAGAAATTTATCAAAACTTTACATAATAGAAACGCATAATGTCAGTACGCCTACATCTAATATTATGCGTTTTTATCATTTTAAAATTTTTAAACCTATCTCTTTTAAGGATATAAAAAAGGTTTATAATTTCCATAAAAATTGACATGGAAATTATAAAACCAATATTAGTTTAATCCTTGTTGATAACGTGCCAATTCAGCTTGGTTAGCCCAAACATAGTGACCTGGACGGATTTCTACCATAGATGGCTTATCAGTCTCATAGTCGTGTTGACTTGGGTCGTAAACCTTCAAGACCTTCTTACGTTCCAAGATTGGATCTGGGATTGGTACCGCTGAAAGCAAGGCTTGAGTATATGGGTGAATTGGATTGTTAAACAATTCTTCTGTTTCGGCAACCTCTACAATAACACCCTTATAAATAACTGCGATACGATCTGAAATAAAGCGAACGACCGACAAGTCATGGGCGATAAATAGATAGGTCAAGCCAAGTTCTTTTTGGAATTTTTTGAGCAAGTTCAAAACTTGGGCACGTACAGAAACGTCCAAGGCTGAAATGGGCTCATCCGCAATAACAAAGTCTGGTTGCATGACCAAGGCACGGGCAATACCGATACGTTGACGTTGACCACCTGAGAATTCATGAGGGTAACGAGTCAAGTGCTCAGCAAGAAGACCTACTTCACGGATAATATTTTGAACTTTCTCTTTACGTTCTTCTTCATCTTTGAACAGATGGTGATTGTAAAGACCTTCAGAAATAATATAATCAACAGTCGCACGTTCATTCAAACTGGCGGCAGGGTCTTGGAAAATCATCTGGATACGACGAATCAATTCCGCAGCTTGTTCACGCGATTTCTTACCATTAATCTTTTGACCATCAAAAATGATCTCACCATTACTTGTATCATTGAGACCGATGATCGCACGACCAATAGTTGTTTTCCCACTACCTGACTCACCTACAAGCGAGAAGGTTTCTCCCTTGTTGATAAAGAAGTTAGCATTTTTAACCGCGACAAACTTCTTACTTCCTTCACCGAAGGAAATTTCTAAATCTTTGATTTCTACTAATTTTTCAGACATTTCCTTCCTCCTAGTCTGCCAGATGGGCAAATCCCATTTTTTCACGGATTTTATCGTGGAGATTTGCAATCACAGCTGGTTTTTCTACTTTTGGAGCATCCTCATGAAGAAGCCAAGTTTTAGCCCAATGCGTCTCTGATACTGAGAATTGAGGGGCTTTTTGTTCGAAGTCAATCTGCATTGCATAGTCAGAACGCAAGGCAAAAGCATCCCCTTTCAGGTCAGTATAAAGTGACGGAGGTGTTCCTGGGATTGAGTAAAGATCCCCTTTATCATCAGCAAGCTGAGGCAAGCTAGATAAGAGACTCCATGTATATGGATGGCGAGGGTCATAGAAGACTTCCTCAACAGTTCCATATTCAACGATTTCTCCTGCATACATAACCGCTACCTTATCCGCAATACTTGCTACCACACCAAGGTCGTGGGTGATAAAGATTGTTGTGAAATGGTACTCGTTTTGTAATGATTTCAGCAAATCAATAATCTGTGCTTGGATGGTTACATCCAAGGCAGTCGTTGGCTCATCACAGATCAGGACATCAGGTCGGCAGGCAAGAGCAATAGCAATAACGATACGTTGACGCATTCCTCCAGAATATTGGAATGGGTATTCATCAAAACGTCTATCTGCGTCTGGAATCCCAACCTTATTCATATAGTCAATCGCCAATTCTTTTGCTTCTTTGGCTGTCTTTCCTTGGTGTTTTACAATAACTTCTGTAATCTGACTACCAATTGTTTTAATTGGGTCCAAACTAGTCATTGGATCCTGGAAAATCGTCGCAATCTTAGCACCACGAATTTGTTCCCAATCCTTGTGAGAAGACAAGGCTGTCAAATCTTGACCACGGTAGTCAATACTTCCTTGGGCAATACGACCATTTTCTTCAAGCATACCTGTGAAGGTTTTTGTCAAAACAGATTTCCCTGATCCTGACTCGCCTACCAAGGCTAGTACTTCTCCTTCAACTAGTTCAAGGGAAACGTCGCGAATGGCTGTCAATACTTTGTCACGAACGTCAAATTCCACGACAATATCGCGAGCAGTCAAAATTACATTTTTTTCTTTTGTCATTTCTACTCCTATCTATGTGTACGTGGATCACTAGCATCTGCTAAGTTTTGACCAACTACGAAAAAGGACAAGGATACCAAGACAAGAGTTGTCAATGGAATCCAGAACAAGTAAGCATTGGTTGTTACGTTTGTGAATAATCCGAAATCAAACGACCCAAACTTGGTACTGTAATCGGTAATCCAAGACCGAAGAAAGATAAGAAGGCTTCGTATGAGATAAAGCTTGGAAGCATTTGGGTCATCGTTGTCACAATAACAGATACCAATTGTGGCATGATGTTTTTGGCAACAATCTTCAAGGTCGGTGTTCCCAAAGTACGTGACGCCAAGTTGTATTCCAAATCACGATAACGCAAGATTTGCACACGGATCATGAAGGCAATCCCAATCCATGTTGTTACACTCATGGCAAAAATCAGATTCCAGAATCCAGCTCCGATTGAGTAAGTCAAGACAATGACAATCAAAAGATGTGGAATGTTTGAGATGACGTTATAAACTTCCATCATGACACGGTCAACGGATTTTGAAATTCCCCAAATACCACCGACAAAGACACCGATAACCAAGTTAATCGCTGTCGCAATGACAGAAATGAGGATAGAGTTACGAGCTCCGAACCAGACACCGTCAAAGAGCGATTTACCGTTACTGTCAGTACCGAACCAATGCTCAGCATTTGGCTTGATATAACGAGCGCTAAAATCGTTTACCTTGCTGACATCATTGAAATCAAACTTAGAAAACATTGGGTAGATGAAACTCATCAAAATGATGGCTACCAAGATTCCCAACATGACTACAGTTGATTTTTTCTTCATAAATTGTCTAAACACTGATTTCCAGTAAGAATATGCTGGCGCATCAATAGTTTCAGAGGCAAAATCGTCACGTTTTACGAACTGAAATTTTTCTTTATCGATTGTAGACATTATTTGCCTCCTTTCTCAGTCAATTTAATACGTGGGTCAATAATAGTCATCCAAATATCTCCTAAAAGAAGAGAGAGGATAGAAATACATGTAAAGATGAAGACAAGACCAACGACCATAGAGTTATTAGATGCTTTTACAGAATCAATCAACATTTTACCCATACCTGGGAAGGCGAAGACTGTTTCAGTAAGAGTTGCACCACCGATAACCCCGATAACGGCACCAGGAATTCCTGAAACAAGCGGAACCATGGCATTTTTAAAGATGTGTTTGTTTGAAATTTCTTTTTCAGATAAACCTTTTGCACGAGCAAAACGTACAAATCTTGTGATTGCAAGTCAATCATATAACGACGAATCCAAATAGCTGTAATAGGAGCCCCCAACAAACCAAGGATAACTGCTGGTAAAACGTAAGAACGCCAATCACCAGCACCCAAGATAGGGAATGAATCTGGCAAACCGATTGAAGAACCAGCCAAACGGACAATATAAACCAAGGCAATTGTTGGAAGAGCCATCAAGAAGGTCAAAGCCCCTGTTGAGAAACTATCAATCCAAGTGTTCTTGAAGCGAGCCATAGCTGAACCAAGCGGCACGGCAATCGCATAAGAAATCACTAAACCAATCAATCCAACGACAGCAGAGCTGGCAATCATAGAAGGATATTGGTAGTTACTTTCAGTAGCTGTATAAGGATCATCTTTTCCGTAGTTGGCTACTTCACGAGAATCAGCCTGACTAGGTGATTTGTAGGTTCTTGAGTAAATATTTACAGAAGAAGTTTTCTTACCTGTTGGGAACTGAACTTGACCCGTTTTTGTTTGCCCTTGCCCCTGAGTAATAACCTGTAAAACAGGGCTATTAGCATAGGTTGGATAAGAGTCACCTAAATTGATGTTCACAAAGTTTTGATGCACGAATGGGAACTGACTGTTGAAGTACAAGAGATATTTATGTTTAGTTCCTGAACCAACCAATGACCATCCGATCGCTGGATCATTTTCGAAACGAAGGTAACGTTTCAAGTCTGGATTTTCAGGGTCTTGAATTTTATTTGTATGGTCAATGTCAATTAAGTTAGCATAGAATTTGAAAACACGTTCAAAAATTGGGATTTCACGAGTAGCGTAGAATTGGCCACTTTCAGTAAATTCTCCTAGAGTCCAACCATGACCGATTTGTTTGATGTATTTTTCATAGATAGCCTTGTTGGTGTCATTAGCTTCAACTGTTACAGAGGCATCCATCTGGCTAGCTTTTTCTTGCAATTCCTTGGTATCGTAGTACTCGATATAGCCCATACGCTCATAAACAGTGTTCTCATAGTTATCACGCTTATCAGCAGTTGTCGCAATCTTGTTATAGTTGGTATCCTGTTTGAAAATTAATTTTCGAGGAACCATTGTATAGATAATCGTGTAAGTCAAGGTTGTTACTAAGAAGATAGAAACCAATGACCGCAAGACACGCATAAAAATATATTTCTTCATATCGTTTCCTTTTTAAATCCCAAAAGAACCTTCTCCTCATGGAGAGAAAGTTCCCTTGAGAGTTATTTATTTAACGTGTTTAGTCAATTCTTTTTGAACTTTTTCGTTTGATTCTTTTTTCTCTTTAATCCATTTCTCACGAGCTTGTTCATAATCAGCCTTTGTTACAACTTTGTCTTGTAACTGAATATATTTGAAGTAGAGATTTGAACCTTTGTCTCCAGATTGGCTATAAGAAGCTGAGAATGGTACAACACGAGAAATGAATGGTGCAGCACCACTAGAAGACATAGCTGGTAAGAAGAGTGAACTGTCTGTCAACCAAGCTTGAGCAGCTGCATATTTTTCATAACGTTTGTTAAGATCACTTGTTTCTTTTCCAGCTTCATCAAGCAATTTATCGTAATCTTTCATACCAACTTTAGCTGCAGCTGCATTTGATGGGTCATCATAGCCCATATAAGTTTTCGTTTGCTCACTATTAGTTGATTTAAGGATATCAAGGTAAGTTGATGGATCTTCATAGTCAGGATTCCATCCAACAGCACCTGAAAGATCCCAATCCTCAGCTGCCGCATTAGCAGCATAATAAGTTGCATTAAAGAATTCATCTTTAGAAATCTGTTGAATATCGATGACAACATTTTCTTCGCCTAAAACTTTTTCAACTGATTGTTTGAACGACTGAATCCGTGCAATAAAGTTTTTAGACGCTTGGTCTACTGGAACATCCAAGTGGATAGGGAATTTCACACCTTCTGCTTCCAGAGCAGTTTTAGCTTTAGCAAATTCTGCTTTAGCTTTATCAGCATTAAAGAGACCGTCTTGACCATCAGCAAAGTTTACATTTTTCCACTCGTCTCCATAAGTCGTAACTTTTTCAGCAACCAAGTCACCGAAAGTTTTTTCACCTGCGGAAACAAAGTCCGGTTTCACAAATAAATTACGAACTGCTAGAGGAGCACCTTCTTTACCGTTAACTTGAGCAGAATAAGCTGTACGGTCAAAGGCAAAGTTCAAGGCTTGGCGGAAGTCTTTGTTAAGAAGAGCTTTCTTAGTAGATGTTTTCTCTTCATCTGTCGTTTTAGATGTATATTTGTAATTTTGTCGATCAATATTTACACCTAAACCTCCAATACCAGCTCCTGACGGAGTGTAGAAATATTATCCTTGTATGACTCCTCTACCTTTGAGAAGTTTGAACTTGTTGGGTAAAGACGAGCAAAACTATAAGCTCCACTTGTAAAGTTACGCTCAAGTGATTCTTGGTCCGAACCATCAAAATATGCCAGTGTTGCTGTATCTAAATGAACATTCTCTTTATCCCAGTACTGCTCGTTCTTAGCAAATTCGATAGAAGATTTAGCAGTCAAACCTTTGAGCAAGAAAGGTCCATTATATAGCAATGATGTAGGATCTGTCGCTTTAGCAAAATCAGAGCCTTTTGATTTTTCAAATTCTTCGTTTAATGGCCAGAAAATTGAATAAACCATCTTAGAGTTCCAGTAAGGTTCTGGTTGGTTCAAAGTATACTCAAGAGTATAGTCATCAACCGCTTTAACACCTACTGTAGAAAAATCTTTTGAATTCCCAGCCAAATAATCAGATAAACCTTTTACTGAAGTCTCAGCTAGATATAGAGCTTCTGATTTCTTATCTGCCGCATGTTTCAATCCATTCACGAAGTCTTTAGCAGTCACTTCGGCATATTCTTCACCATCGGATGTCATCCATTTGACACCTTTACGAATTTTGTAGGTATAAGTCAATCCATCTTTTGATACAGACCAGTCTTCTGCAACCGCAGGAGTCAAATTCCCGTATTTATCATTTGTAAAGAGACCATCGATCCCGTTTGAAGTAGCCACTTTCGTACTCTCTTTTCCAGAGATAAGATAGTCCAATGTTTCTGGATCAGCTGAATAAACATAGCCATAGGTTTTTGGAGCTGTCGAATCAGATGATTTTGAATTCCCACAAGCTACTAACACACCTGTCGCAAATAAAGCAACTCCTGCTGCAACAAAGACTCTACTTTTTTTCATTTCTTTACTCCTCTTAATTAAAGTATAGGTTTTATCAATTATAACATAGATTTCGAGAAAAGTAAACGAATTTTCAGAATATTTAGGCTTATTGACACAAAAAATCTGAAAAAGCTATTGACTGTGAATGATTTTCAAGGTATAATAATAAAAGTAAAGGCGGTATAGCCAAGTGGTAAGGCACGGCTCTGCAAAAGCTTGATCGTCGGTTCAAATCCGTCTACCGCCTTCTATGAACTTGATTTATCAGGTTTCAAACGAACAGAAAGCCCAGTTTGAAGGGCTTTTTTATTTTTCCTCGAATAAATACGTATAACTTTAAAAAACTTTTGGCTGAGTTTTTTCGAGGACACAATTCCCTTTTGAAATCAACTGAAAAAAGCTTCGTCACCACATGGTGACAAAAGCCTCTAGTTTACTCTATTTCTTCTTCTATTTCGACTTCTGTAATTTGGACTTTTACCTTGGTAACACGTCCATTTTTACCTTATCATTGGTTAGGATAAGCTGTTTGTTTTGGCTGACTAATTCATAACTGAGTTTCTCAGTCGTTGGAATGGTCCCAACTCCTGTCAAATAATAACCAGCGATGGTATCAACGTCATCACTTTCCAGTTCAACATCAAAGTAGTCATTAAAATCATTGAGATTCATGGTACCTTGAACAATATAAGTATCTTCTCTGATTTGATGAACTTCGATTTCAGCCTTATCTGTTTCGTCATCGATTTCCCCAACGATTTCCTCTAAGAGGTCTTCAAGTGTCACCAAACCAGCCATCCCACCGTATTCATCTAGCAAGATTGCCATTTGTCTTTGGGTATTGCGCAATTCTTTTAACAAGTCATCCACAAAAATAGTTTCAGGAACAAAGAGTGGATCTTGTAAAATTCTCTTCCATACAATATTGTCAAAACCGTCTTCAAAAGCCGCCCTAAGAAGACTCTTGGTGTGAATGATCCCAATCACGTTATCCTTGTCTCCATCATAAACAGGGATACGGGAATAATTTTGTTTTAAAATACTTTGGATAATGGTTTGACTATTGTCCTTAATATCCACCATAAATGCATCCGTTCGAGGAACCATGACCTCTCTGGCCATTAATTCGTCCAGTGAAAAAATCCCTTGTAACATTTCAATTTCGTCAGCATCTAGTGTTTCTTCACTATTGGTCAACATGTACTCAATTTCATCACGGGTCATTTTTTCATCAGCATCGTCAAAGGTCATAGGAGTCAAGCGACTCAAGAGATTGGTAGATGCAGACAAGAGCCAAACAAAGGGACTAACTAGTTTCCCCAATCCAATAATAACTGGCGCTGTACGAATCGCCAAGGCATCCTTTAGATTAAGAGCGATTCTTTTGGGATACAATTCCCCAAAAACGATGGAAATATAAGTCAAAAATGCTAAAGATAGAAAACTTGCAACGGCATAAGCTGTTTCACTATTTCCAAGCCAAGATGCAATTTCTCTGCCCAGAGTTTCTGCCAAACTAGCCCCTGATAAGATCGTAATCAGGGTAATTCCTACTTGAATGGTTGATAAAAAGTGGTTAGGATTTTCTAGTACCTTCAGCAGGCGGATATAGCGTCTATCTCCTTCTTCTGCCTTTTGTTCAACCCGCGCACGGTTAAGAGAAACCATGGCCATTTCTGTGGCTGAGAAAAAAGCATTTAACACCGTCAAGATAAACAATAAAACAAATTGTAGCAACAAATTCTGACTACTTGGGTCTTCCATAGTTCTTCTCCTAAAATAGTAACTTATCCTTTATTATATCACAAAATCTAGTCCAGTACATATTATTTTTTATCAGGCTAACTTCTCAAAGTAACTTCCACTTGCCCAACCGAAGTGGAAATTAGTCTAAAACGGATTTTTATGGTGGAATTAAGTATGAGACGTTTGAGTTAGAAATGAGGTCCACTATGACAAAACATAAAACCTTACCCTTTCAGAACGTAATGATATTCAATTAGGCTTAGAGCGCGGTGAAACCTTCAAAGCTATCGGACAACTTATTCTAAAAATCCGACTACTGTTTCCAAAGAAGTCAAACGAAACAGACAAGTTAGAGACTCTACCTCTAACAACCTTCCTTGCCCTCTACTCGCTAAGGCTCCCTTTGTCTGTAATGACTGTCCTAAAAGAAGACAAAATTGTGGCTATAAGAAGATTTTCTACCTCGCTAAACAAGCTCAAAAACAATACGAACAAACTCTTGTTGAAGCTCGTGAAGGAACTCCCCTCAATTCCAAGACCTTCTGGGACATGGACAAAGTCATTTCTGATGGGGTTAAAAAGGGACAACACATCTATCATATCCTCAAAACTCATAACCTTGATGTCAGCTCCTCAACTGTCTATCGACATATCCGAAAAGGATACCTATCTATCGCTCCTATTGACCTAGTCAGAGCCGTTAAATTCAAAGAAAGACGGAAAAGTAAGCTACCTTCCATCCCTAAAGAAGCTAAAAAAGGACGTTCCTATGAGGATTTCCAAAACTATTTAGCACTGAATCAACTAGACTCTTGGCTGGAAATGGACACCGTTATGGGCAGGATGGGAGGTAAAGTACTACTCACCTTCAATTTATCTTTCTGTAACTTTATCTTCGCTAGACTTCTGGATAATAAAACTGCCCTTGAGGTTACTAAACACCTCTATGATATCAAGAACACCCTTCACCAAGCGGATAAAGATTTCTGTCAACTCTTTCCTGTCATCCTCACAGATAATGGTGGAGAGTTTGCCAGGGTTGATGACATCGAAATGGATGTTCGAGGAGAGAGTAAACTTTTCTTTTGTGATCCTAATCGCTCTGACCAGAAAGGGAGAATTGAGAAAAATCACACACTAATTCGCGACATTCTACCTAAGGGAACTTCTTTTGACAACTTAACTCAGGAGGACATCAATCTAGTTTGTTCGCATGTCAACAGCGTCAAACGCGTTGCTTTGAATGGAAAGTCAGCCTATGAACTTTTTGCCTTTACTTATGGAGAAGAGATTCCTAAACTTCTTGGCATTTCTAAAATACCTGCAGAAGACGTCTGTCAGTCTTCTACATTACTCCAACATAAGTTCTAAAAACTAACCTAAAAACCCATTCAAACGTCTCACACTAACTTCCACCATAGCGGAACTTAATTTGAAACGCTTTCAGATGAGAGGTTTTTGTGCGCTCTTTTTTCCGATTCCTTTCGGCTACAAAAGCGATGAAATCAAGCAGTATTAAAACCAGTGGAACTTACCCTGACACGGAATTCTACTGGTTTTTATGGTTTTTATGATTTTTATCAGACTAACTTCCACTTGGATTAGCAGTGGAACTTAGTTTGGGAATTTACCTATTTTTTATCAGTGTCTATTGTAGTCCTCCTTAACCTTGATTAAACTAGTAAAAGAAGAACTCCTACATCCACAAGTGACATAGGAGTTTATGTTATCTTTTACTGAGTAACTGTAACTTCTCCAGTTCGGTAATCCAGTTGAAGCCCCTTTGAACATTGGGAACTAGAACATTGAATTCCAATTCTCCGTCTGAGGACTTGGCTTCAATCTGTGAAGCTGAAGGAACTAAGTCCTCGTTTGTAGCGTAGTAAAGGGTCACACGGTAACGGACACGCTTGTTTTGGTCCAAGGCTTTACGTACCATGCTTTCATAGTAGTTTTGACCAGTCGAATCCTCGGCCTGCGCCTGGTTTGCCCAGGCTGTCTGAACAGCAATGTTTTTAGGATTACTTGTCGAGGCATCAAAACCATCCAAGCCGCCGATTAAGGCATAGCCTAACAAGTGACCTCTATCGACGGCATGCGTATAAGATCCCTTTAGATTCTTAACCTGATGCCAGCCTGGAGGGGTCCAAGAAGTCGAACCATTCCCAGTTTCTTCACGATTTTTGTACTGGCGAGTAGCCTTAGACAAGAGGGCATTAGCTACAGTTGGCACGGTTTCCTTGCCCACTGTCTTTGTTTTATTATCAGCGTAGGGTTTACTTGAAACCTTGGCATCTAGATTTGTTTTATTACCATTGACAATAAAAGCACCTGCTCCATTCCACTCAAGACTCCCTTTTATTTGGCTTTTGACTGCGTCTGTTAAGACACTTTCTGCCAATGCTTGACTAGGAGCTTCAGACGCTTGTTTTTTCTGACTAAGCTTGGTTTTGGGACTATTAGGTGTCGACTGCATCTGCTTGATATAGTAGCTCCCTGCAGATAAAAGCAATAACACTAGCAGTCCGATCAGTGTCTGTCTTGTTTTTTTGTTCATATTTCTCCTTATCTTTATAAAAAGGCTGGTCTCCCAGCCTAATTTCCTGTAAATTTATGAATCAATTCCTGCCATTTTGCTGGAGACAGGATAGCCCATGGATCTTGACCCTTGCCCAAGATTCCATAGCCTACCATTAGACCGATTCCTAGGGCTAAAACACCTAAAATCAGTACTATGATGACTAAAAGTAAACGCTTGACTACGTAGCTTGATTTCTTATTCATCTTCATCACTTGCCTCAATCCGCTGAATCTTAGCACCTAGCTGTGCCAACTTCTCATGGAAACGGTAGTAACCTCTATCCAAGTGAACCAATTTACCGACCACGGTTTCTCCCTGTGATACCAAACCTGTCAAAATCAAGGCTGCACTGGCACGAAGGTCAGTTGAAAGAACTTCTGCCCCCTGCAAAGGTTGCCCACCAACAATACGAGCTGTATCACGGATAATCTCAGAATGCAAGCCCATGCGACGCATTTCTTCTAGATGTTGGAAACGATTTTCGAAAACTGTCTCTATCATAGTTGATTCCCCTTTTGCGACGGTCATCAAGGCTGTAAATTGAGCCTGCATATCTGTTGGAAATCCTGGGTGGGGCAAGGTTTTCACATGAACAGCTTTTAGATTTTCTAGTTGAGAACGAACTCGAATCCCTTCAGTCTCCTCTGTCACTTCCACTCCCATTTCAAGCAATTTGGCAATCAAGGGACGGTTATGCTCCCAGACAGCGTCTCGAATCAAGACATCACCACCAGTCATAGCAGCAGCCACCATAAAGGTTCCAGCTTCGATACGGTCTTGGACTACATTGTGAGTTGTACCATGAAGTTTCTCAACACCCGTAATGGTAATAGTCTCTGTACCAGCACCTTTGACCTTGGCTCCCATTTCATTGAGGAGAATGGCGAGGTCAACAATCTCAGGCTCACGCGCAGCATTTTCAATCACTGTCACCCCATCAGCCAGGGTCGCCGCCATCATCAAGTTCTGCGTAGCACCAACACTTGGGAAGTCCATGTAGATATGAGCCCCATGTAAGCGATCAGCCTTGGCTTCGATGTAACCAGCTGTCTGACTAATCTTAGCCCCCATAGCTTCCAGGCCTTTCAAATGAAGGTCAATAGGGCGGCTACCAATGGTACACCCACCTGGCATGGATACCTTGGCATGACCTACACGGGCAAGAATTGGTCCCAAGACAACGATAGATGCACTCATCTTGCTGACATACTTGTAAGGAGCTTCCTCAGTGATATCGCCAGTCGCGTCCACCTCAACAAGATGAGCTTCTTCATTAAAATCCACCTTGGCATTCAAACCACGAACCACCTGATTCATAGTGAAAACATCTGACAAGATAGGAACATTCTGCAAAACAGTCTTTCCTTCACTTGCTAGAATAGTCGCTGCCAACAAGGGCAAGACTGCATTCTTTGCTCCTTCGATCGTAACACTTCCTACCAGACGATTATCGCCACCTTGAACTACAATTTTTTCCATAGAGTATTTTCCTTTAATGTTGATTTTATAAATAGACTTACTTGTTGAATAAACCTATTAACTAATTTGTTAATAATCCAAGCTAAAATCAGACTTATCATCAATACAAAAAATGTAAATAACACATCATTTACTCTGGATGACACAAATATTTTTTCTAGAATAGAGATTACTAATCCATGTATCATATATAATTCAAATGATATACTACCTATTAAAATCAAATATATATTTGAAAAATTTATTTTTTTCAAAAAAACAGTAATAAAGTAGATTGTAAAAATAATATTATCTAAATTAGCAGCTAACGCATAACTATAACTATCTTCTAAATGCACATACCTCAACAAAATATCGTATTGATGTGAAATAAAGAGTAACACAGTTACTAAAACAAGTATGATAAAATAATGTCTATCTAAAACTCCATCAATTTTCTCTTTATTTTTAGCCCATATTAAGCCAATAATGAAGGGAAAAACACTATTATACCACCAAAAACCGTAACCTAATTTTATAGCTAAACAGATATAACCAATTATGAATACTGTATTGATAACAATAGAAATAAACTTATTTCTGAAAAACTTAAACGATATATAAAAAAATATATACATTAAAATTATAATATCGACAAACCAACCATTATAAATAATTGTACTTCCTTTTTTAAATAAATTAGCAAAAAAATTTAAATCCATTAATTGACCGTTTAAAAAAATCTGTAAAAACATATAAATCAAAGATATAGAAAAAAATGGAACTAGAATTTTAGAAAGTCTCTTAACTAAAAAATTATCTAGATAGTTTTTCTTATTTTCGTTCTGAAAATACAATCCATAGGCTGATAAAAAAAAGAAAATAGAAACGATATAAGTTCCCATATAGGAAAAATTAGAAAATTCATCACCAGATGTAACCCATTGTGACAAATGATGAAATATTATTCCTATAGCTAGAAATCCTCTAAGCCCTGATGTAGATTTAACATTTAGATACTCCTTATTTTGAGGTAACAAATAAATTAATAGCGTTATCAATAATAAGATTATAATATCCATGAATTCTATTTCTCCCTATAAGTTTAATAATATCTTGAAAGTAATTTCTTAAACACGCAAATTATAATAGTCCTCTAAGTGCTTCTTGCCACAACTGATACAGGCTGATAAAGAAAGAACTCAAGATATAGCCCATGAAAATGCTAAAAAAGGCTACTAGTAAACGAACTTTTCTTGTATTCTCAGCTGTCACTTTTAAAACCTTTTCCCATCTAACAAGATCCTTTAAAAGGTAAAAACTCACATAAATAAAGAGCATATGACTGCTTAGAGTGAATAATAATTGAACCATTTGACTATTATACCATCTTCTCTGTTTGTGCGCTAGTTTGGAAACTTCACTCAAAAACTAGGGATTGTTTTTCAAGTAATCAATTGCATCTTGTAGGGTTTTAACAGGCACAATTTTCATATCTGTCTTGATTGTTTTAGCAGCTTCTAGGGCTGTTTGGTAGTTGTTTTTAGCATCAGGATGCGCTTTTTGTTCTTCTTCACTAACAGGGTTATCAGGAGCAAAGAAAATAGCGGCACCTTCTCTAGCCGAAGCAACAACTTTCTTATCAATACCTCCAATGTCCCCTACATTACCATCGCGGTCAATAGTTCCGGTACCGGCAACGATACGGCCATTTCTAAGGCCAGGGTCAGCTATTTGGGTATAGATGGCCAGACTAAACATGAGACCTGCACTTGGACCGCCAATACCAGCTGTTGAAAAGCGAATTGGGACATCACTGGTCACTTCCGTACGGTCAATCAAACCGATTCCAATCCCATTTTTGCCATTTTCTAGAGTAATAATTTCCTTCTGCAGATTTGGTTTGCCCATCCTCTTCATAGGTTACTTTGACAGAGTCCCCTAATTTTTGAGAATTGACATAATCAATCAAGTCTTTGGAACTGTCAAAGGTTTGATCATTGACTGCTGTGACCGTATCAGAGATGTTGAGAATCCCTTTAAAAGTCGAATTATCCGTCACAGTCAAGACATAAACCCCAAGGTACTTAAGTTCAATATCCTTACCAGCTGTTTTTAGCCCTTGATACTTGGCCATATTTTGCGATGTTTGCATGTAGAATTGATTGATCCGCATAAATTCAACATCGGAAGAACCACCTGTAGTCTCTTGGGCACTACGAATATCTGTAAAAGGCGTCAACCAAGCATAAATCATATGGGCTAAAGTAGCGTGCTGGACACCAACCGTAACGAATTGATAGGCCCCAGCTTCCTTATCTTCTTTGTCATTGACTTTAAGGACTTGGCGAATATCTTCCGAACCACCTGGAACCTCTATATAGTAGGGCAAGGGCACTACAAATGCCAAGAAAGTCACAATCAAGGCCGCAATGACATATAAGGGCCATCTAATCTTTTTTTTCATTTCTTATTTCCTCCAAAATACTATCAGGAACATAGCCGGCAATATCCTGACCAAACTTCAAAAGCTCTCTAACACCGGATGAACTGAGATAGAGATGTTCAGGTCGACTATGTAAATAAATGGTCTCTATATCAGGAGACAGCTGATGGTTGTAGTAATCAAAACTGGCTTCATATTGCAAATCCGACGCATTTCTCAAGCCCCGCACTAGGCAAGTAGCTCCCAGTCTTTTTGCAACATCAACCACCAATTCATCATGTGAAGACACGACTGCAACATTTTCCAAATGTTTCACAGCCTTTTCTAACCCCCGTTTACGATTTTCGATAGGGAGAAATCCTTGTTTGTGAGGATTAAAAAAAATACCCACATAAAGCTTATCAAATAGTTTGCTAGCTCGTTCAATCATATCCAGATGCCCATTTGTCATAGGGTCAAATGAGCCTGTGAATAACCCAATCTTATCTGACATAAACTGTCACCTTACTAATTCCATAAATTTTTTCCTTCCAGATGCCCAGGCAGGCAATTTCTTCTGGAAGTTCAACGGCCTTATCCGTCTCACACACGACCATGATATCTTCAGAAAAAAGCGCTCTCTCAGCCATTTTTTCAATATCTGCTACGATTTGTTCCTTGGCATAAGGAGGGTCTAAGAAAATGAGATCGAATTCCCCAGCTACCTGTTCTAATGCCCTTTCTGCATCCATCTTGAGGAGTTGAAATTTCCAACTTCCTTGGTCATCTGGATATTTTCAGCCACGATGGTCTGAGCCTTACGGTCTCGCTCCACCAAAACAGCGCTGGACATGCCACGCGATACTGCTTCGATAGATAAACCACCACTACCTGCATAAAGGTCCAAGACTCGTCCCCCTTCAAAGTAGGGACCAATCATGTTAAAAATGGCTCCCCTAACCTTATCCGAAGTAGGTCTTGTCGTCTTGCCTTCTAGTGTCTTGAGGGGACGTCCCCCATAGATTCCTGATACGATTTTCATACCGTTTATTATACCAAATTATAGGCGAAAAGAGAAAGAAAACCGAACCTTGCGGTTCGATTCTCTACAAAATATTTTCGTAAGTATCGCGGACTTCTTGAGGCCAAACACTTGTTTGCACTTCTCCGATGTGTTTCTTGCGAAGTAGGAACATAGCCATACGAGATTGTCCAATTCCTCCACCGATTGTCAACGGGAATAGGCCATTCAACAAAGCCTTGTGCCATTCCAATTCCAAGCGGTCTTCATCACCTGTGATTGCAACCTGACGGCGAAGGGTTTCTTCATCTACACGAATCCCCATAGAAGACAATTCAAATGCTCCACCTAAGGCCTCATTCCAAACAAGAATATCGCCATTCAGACCCTTGTAGCCATTCTCAGACTCGCTTGTCCAGTCATCGTAGTCTGGTGCACGTCCATCGTGCGGTTTACCATCTGGTAATTCACCACCGATACCAATCAAGAAAACAGCGCCAAATTCTTTACAGATAGCATTTTCACGTTCTTTCGGTGTCAAGTCTGGGTAGCGTTCCACCAACTCTTCCGTGTGGATAAAAGTGATTTGTTTTGGCAAGACAGACTCGATGTCATAGCGGGCTTCAACAGCTAGCTCAGTAAGACGAATAGCCTTGTAAATTTTCTCAACGGTTTCTTTTAGGTAGGCAATGTTGCGTTGTCCATTTGGAATAACCTTTTCCCAATCCCACTGGTCAACATAAACAGAGTGGGTCGCATCCAGCGAATCTTCATCTGGACGAAGGGCCTTCATGTGGACGAAGAGACCTTCACCCTCACCGAAACCAAAACGAGCCAAGGTATGGCGTTTCCATTTGGCAAGGGAATGTACCACTTCATAAGTAGCATCAGGGATTTGGAGAACCTTGACCGATACGGCATTCTCCACACCTGATAAGTTGTCCTGCATCCCGTCACCGACCCTACTCAAGATAGGACCTTGAACTTCGACAACTTCTAGCTTGTCTTTCAAATACTGAGTAAAAGTGTTTTTGACAAAGGAAATTTCTTCTTGTTGGTGGATAAAACTTTTCTTCATAAGCTACTCCTCAAAAAATTAATTAAAAGCATTATACACCTATTTTCGAGAAAAGGAAAGAGAAATTTTAAAAAAAATCAGTGTCATTCAAAACACTGATTTCATAGACCTTTAGTCATTACGACCGAAGATACGTAAAATACTTAGGAAGAGATTGATAAAATCAAGATAGATACTGAGAGCCATTGACACAACCCAACCTGTCGCTACACGATCTTGTGATTGTTCATAAGCATAGCGAATTTTTTGGTTGTCCCAAGCAATCAGCCCAGAGAAGACCAAGACCATGGCTACGCTAATCATATAATCAAAGAAACCGCTAGCCAAGAAAATATTGACTACCATAGCAATCAGTAAACCAATAAGAGCCGCCATCATAGCCCGACCAAGGCCACTCAAATCTTTCTTGGTGAACACACCCACTGCCGCCATGACAAAGAAGAGAAGGGCGCTCGATACAAAGGCAGATAAAACTGTCCCTGGAGTATAGAAGGCCACCACAAAACTGAGTGTAAAGCCGTTTAATACTGAGTAAAGTAAAAATACTGGAAGAGCAGCTGGGCTATTCTTTGAAGCCATACTGCTGGCAACAAAGACCAGAGCTAGCTCTGCAAAGGTTGCAATGGTCAACCAGAGACGTCCCTGCATCAAAAAGTAAACCAACTGAGATTGAAAGACCGTTAACATAAGGCCTGATACCAAAGCAGATAGTCCGATCCCCAGACCAACAAAGGCATAAACCTTAGCGTAAAATTGATTGAGACCTGCGCGGTCGTGAATAATAGTGTGATTCATCTTTTCTCCTTTTCTATGAATGGCTTTCCTTGATTATAACAAAGAAAGTTAAAATTAGCTTAAATGGAAAATCAAAATACCTGCTGCAACGGCAACATTCAAACTCTCCGCCTGCCCCTTCATGCTAATATGGAGCAATTGATCTGCACTTTCAGCCATGAGGGGACTAATTCCTTGACCCTCATTTCCCATGACTAGTACAAAATTTTCTATAGGAGGCAGTTCTCTGTAATCAACAGAATCTTTAGCTAGGGTTGTTGCCAGCACTGAGATAGCTGCTTCCTTAGCTTTCTCGAGAGAAGCGCTTGACTCGACATCCGGTAAATGGGCAGATGAAAATGACTGCCTTGCATGGAACGTAAGGTCTTGAGACTGTAGATGTCTGCCGACTTATCTGAAACAATCACTCCAGTAAAACCTGCTGCATCTGCAGTCCGAATGATGGTTCCCACATTACCAGGATCTTGCACATCTTCCAAAAACAAGAATTTACCCTGACTAAAGTCAGCTTCTCCTACTTCTTCTTTTTGAACCACCGCAACAATGCCCTGTGGAGTCTGAGAATCCGCTAAATCTAGCAGAATATCCTCTGACACCCAGACAGTTTGCGGAAAAGCAGCTAACTGGTCTCGGTAACTTTCTAAGGCAAAGATTTTCTCAATCATCACTCCAGCTTGAACAGCTTCTTCAAACAAGTGCCAGCCTTCAATCAAATAGGCTGACTTGCGGTATTTTTTTTGATGTAATTTCTTGGCATTTTTTACCACAGAATTGGCTTTTGAGGTTATAATAGTCATAGAAATATTATAACACAATCAAAGGGGTTTGGTATGCAAAAGGTTAGAATGATTGCCCAAGGTAGGGTGCAGGGAGTCGGCTTTCGTTGGGGTGTTTACAGCTTGGCACTTGAAATTGGTGGCATCACAGGTCGGGTATGGAATAACGACGATGGCACAGTGGAAATCTTAGCCCAAGCAGACTCATCTGCTATCATGGCAAAATTTATCCAAGAAATCCGTAAAGGACCCACACCTTTTTCAAAAGTCAGCTACTTAGATGTCAAACTGAGTAACTTTCCTCCTTACCCTGACTTTAAAATCGCAAATTAAGTCTCTAGAACTATTGTATATTTTGTAAAAAAACAGTAGAATAGAAAGGTATAATTTTTAAAGAAGGAATAAAAACAGTGAAATCTATTAAACGTTTTGCACTCTCGGCTATGGGAGTGTCTATGCTGCTTGTCTTGACTGGCTGTGTTAGCGTCGATAAAGCAACAGGAGAGCCAACAGGATTTATTTGGAATACTTTCGGAGCGCCTATGGCTGAAGCTATCAAGTACTTCGCTACTGATCAAGGTCTAGGCTTTGGTGTCGCTATCATCATCGTAACCATTATCGTGCGCTTGATTATCTTGCCACTTGGTATCTACCAATCATGGAAGGCAACGCTTCACTCTGAAAAGATGAACGCCCTCAAGCACGTCCTTGAGCCACATCAAACTCGTCTCAAGGAAGCGACTACTCAAGAAGAAAAACTCGAAGCCCAACAAGCTCTCTTTGCCGCTCAAAAAGAACACGGCATCAGCATGTTTGGTGGTGTAGGATGTTTCCCTATCCTCCTTCAAATGCCTTTCTTCTCTGCAATTTACTTTGCTGCCCAACATACTGAAGGGGTTGCTCAAGCAAGCTACCTAGGCATTCCTCTAGGTTCTCCAAGTATGATTTTGGTTGCCTGCGCAGGTGTCCTTTACTATCTTCAATCGCTCCTTTCACTTCACGGAGTAGAAGACGAAACGCAAAGAGAACAAATCAAGAAAATGGCTTACGTGAGCCCAATCACGATTGTTGTCTTCTCCCTTATTTCACCAGCCAGTGTCACACTTTACTGGGTTGTCGGTGGTTTCATGATGATTCTCCAACAGTTTATCGTCAACTATATCGTTCGTCCAAAACTTCGCAAAAAAGTCCGTGAAGAACTGGCAAAGAACCCACCAAAAGCAAGTTCTTTCTCTAAACCAAGTGGACGAAAAGACGTTACCCCTGAACAACCAACTGCTATCACAAGCAAGAAAAAACACAAAAATCGCAACGCTGGAAAACAACGTTCGAGAT